>JGI24508J20089_1000053_pt1 | contig 427278 bp, 421 predicted proteins | sample LinPmetageLP24_FD_20089 | JGI IMG/M metagenome (IMG submission 20089)
CTAACCCTAACCCTAACCCTAACCCTAACCCTAACCCTAACCCTAACCCTAACCCTAACCCTAACCCTAACCCTAACCCTAACCCTAACCCTAACATCCGCTTCATACGGCTCTAACAAAACTGGATGTTTTCCTTTTACTTGATTGCATCGGACGTTAATTCGAGAGATTGCTTGTGGGATTTGAGCATAGCCTTTTATATATCTGTATCAAATTATTCAAGGTTCAACGCGTGGAAATATTCAAGCTACTTGCTTAAAAGGGCTTTGCTACGCTGTACATCATACCGATCATACCAAGACTTAGCCTAATTAAACCGAACATAAACGTTCCAGAGGTTTTTAATTGCTTGCTATCGTTATTTGTATTTCTTATGCATTAGTACATTTCTCATTAAGATGTTCTTTTCATGTGGTGGTACGAATTACCACATCGCCTAATTGATTTTTGGCAAAAACCAGCCAAGCTCACATCGTTTGATAATCTGCTGCATCCTTAAACCTTCTTTTATAACCGGCTTTTCGTTGCAAAGACTTTTCCAGCGATCTTAGTATAAAAGTAATTTATGCTAGATTAAGTTGCTATTATAATAAAATTGAAGCGCTCTTAACGCAATTATTATAACAATCATTTCTAGTAATAAATATGTTATAGTAATGTATATAAGAACGTGCTTAAAGAAAAAATAATATTTATTAATCTGCGTATAAAAAAAATCAAGAAATTCTTTTATAAGAACAATGTAATAAGGAAGTGGAAATGGGGTAGCATTAATTTTATTGTCGTACAAATCTTATTAGCGTTATTATTAAGCAATCTTCTTTATTATTGTCAGGAAGATGCGGTGTTTTTCTCAGATGTCGTACGACTTTTATTAGTTGTTAACCAGGTTGGCATAAGCGCGTTTTTTGCTGTAGAGATAGCTAAACTTGCAGACGCTTTTTGAAAAGATGATGCTTTCACCTTCTTGCTGAAGTAATTGGATATATTTAGAGTCTAAGGCCAAATTCTCAAGGGACTTATTATCAAAGACATATACTTTCGATGTGTCAAACGGAATCTTAATCAAGGCATAAAACTAAAAGTATATCAATCCATTTTAGCTTTTTTTCCCCTGCGGCGTTGCAAAAAAGGTTTAGCTCATTGTATCTTGCATAATTGCCCAAAGATATGTCGTACATTTAAGATTCTCTTTAGCTGCATTTCCATTGGCGTTGAGAACGGTTCGCATTTTTGCATATGCATTCAAGTAACATTTTCTTCACAAAAATACCTTTGCTTTATGATTTTTTAAAATATGGTTGTATAACAAAGCATTATCTTTTAAAGTAATCTGCTTCGCAAGATTAATAAATGCGCGATTTTTATTATAAAATTGTAAGTTAGTTGCCTGAAATTAAAAATATTCCTAACTTTTATAAGCTACAGTTAGATTACTAATCATATCTATAGATTTTAGTTTGATATTTTTTGCATGCATGAAAAGGGTGGCCCTTTGGAATCGATGATAGCCAGGGTTTTTGGTGATGATCTTAAGTATGAAGCTCCAAAAAGTGTCAAGATATTAAGGTTATAAAGCGTACTTTAAAAGTTATTCTTATGAAGAATCTTTATAAGCGAAGCTTTTTGCAGATAATGCAATTGAGTTTATATTAGCGATGCGGGCGGTAGCTGGGTAATGTTGCAAAATATTAAAGGATCAAATAGTCTTATGAATAGCGGGACTTAGGATCGCATCATATAATAGCTTTTGATCTTGCTTATTAAGATATGTTGAATGCTTATAGTTGCTCTCGGCATGGAGCGTAAGGAAGAAGATGAAAATAAGAAGTCTTTTTATACCAATTACAAAGCCAAAGTAGGAATAGGGGATCTTATGAAGAGGGGCATATTTCTGACTTAATATCCCGCGTTTGTTATATGAAGGGACTTTTAAGCTAAAGTGAATATTTGCATTGAGGTTGAGAAAGGGATGTACTTTAAAAAATCAATTGATCCTTTGGCAAGCAACAGCCAGATTAGTTGGGAAGTAATAAATGCTATCAATATTAAACGATACCTTAGTATAACGGTTCTTTTTACTAGCAGCATAATGTTGCGATAAGCATAGATTCATAAGCAGCTTTTCATCACGGGTTCCGACGTCTTCGAAGGCAGCTGATGTATTAGTGCTTTTGAAGGCTGCTTGGCAATTTAGGCTGCCGAAGTTCATTAGCTTTATTAACTTAGCATTATTGAAGACGTTTGGAAAGGGTATATCTTGGTAGTGTTTACGTAGGATATTACTAATCTGTTGAAAAGACAAGCATTTAGAATAGATATCGAAACGTTCATAATATTCTTGATATGATTAGTTTGCCTCGCGGTGCTACTTGTACGTATATCTTTGAAACTTCCGAAGTTGCTTGGCTAACTTGAAAGTAATTTGCTTAATAAAAGTTGAAAATGCTATCGCGTTTGGAAAGGCTCTTGATATTAAGAAAGTTATTGCATATTAGGAAATTGTTGGCGCTGGGGTAAAAGTTAGGATAAGTATAAAGATGGCGAGATTTGGTATTATTTGAATCATTAATTAAGCAAGCGAAAACGATCCAAAACTTTCAATTCAATAGAAAGGTGATGGTAAAGCATTGCCAAAAGGCTTCTTTATAGTTGAAGAAAAAGATGTGCTGTTTGCAAATGATCTTATTGCTAAAGGCTTTATTTATAACAAAAGGTTATTCTTTTGAATGAGGAATGAAAGGCTTCATTTACTAATGTTTCCTTTACTAATTTTATTTGATGATAGCAAAGAAAGTGACTTATGTTAAATTAGTATTCGCAATAGCATTATGTTATTTGGAAATCTTTAAATGCTTGCTGATTTATTAGATTTGTTTAATGTAGTAATGCTGTTATTATCTTACGTCATAATTGATTTATTTATAAAAGCAATGTGCGAAAAGCAAAAACGCCAGGATTTCTTATTGCAACCTCCTTTTCCTTAACTAGCGGTATATGCATCTTCCATCGTTTGCATTCTTGATGTTATTATTTCAATTTGTCCTTCAATGTATGATCTTAACATCTTATCAATTCTTGCCTTCTTAACTACGCTAATTGCGTTAGCTAATTGCAATCTAATCAAAATTTTTGCAATCTTTGCCTCGTATTTGTCTTTCTCAAGATTCGCCTTTTGTTCATTTATTTGAATTTGCTTAACTTGCGCGGCGGCTTCGATATCTTCATCAATTAGAGGTAATTAAATCGGTAATAAAGAAATTAGTCGCAGGTTTTGTAAAACATCGCTCGATTGAACGTTGCTGTCTGCAGGTATTCGAATATTGGAACTCGTTTGAAGTCCGCTGGGAGGAGTGTCGGTCGGTACGTCAGGATGAGGGGGCTCGAATGCGATAAAATCTGCTAGGCCAACTAGAAGACGCGCCTGTTGACGCGTACGGCGGTGCTGTCTCTTCTCTACATCCGCCGCTTTAGCCTTTGCTTTAATTGCATATTTCTTAGGTTAGTCGCTAGGATTCTTGGGAGGCATTGTGTTTTTGTAGTATTTTGATTATGTAAGCTATACGCTCATAGATTAAGATGACTAAGAAATAATTCAAGAGAAGCATAGGTTTGTTTAAAAAACCTTAATGCAATAACTTAAGCGAGCTCTAAATAATAAAATAGTAATCCTAATATACTTTACTATCTCTTTACTTTGCTATAAAAATTTATCTTGATTTAGTTATTAGACTTTGATATACTTATTTATATGTATAAGTATTTATATGTTCCCTTAAAAGATGCTTATAATCTATATCGTAGCTATGTTATCTAAATAATCTTAATTCGGTAAGCAATAATCCATTAGCAATATTCAAACTTCTCGCCAAATCAGGAAGCGCAATATCATAACACTCATCTTTGATTAATTATATTTCTTACTATAACGCTTATATTATGATATAAATAAGTATAACATTGCTTCTAAGTAATTTTGGATAAAAAACATACCTTAAATCCCAAATCCCATCCTGACCCTCACCCTATATTCCCCTTTCATGACACATCGTGCAGTCGTTATTGGCTTTCAGTGTATATCAGTATGTCTCATCTTAGCCCCGTCTCCAGAACACGTAACCACCCACCGGTAGGATATCAGTAAAAGATAAGCATTCAACTTCAGAAGTACGACAACTGGAACCCAACCTCATAAATCTGCATCTTCCCTGCTAATTGAAGAAATCCCTCATCCAACCCTACCACCGAAGTGGATAATGTTCCGGATCCAGTCCAAAATACCCAATTTTCGGCACCGGCAGTAAACTCGCATTATTGTTGTACAGCTGATAATCAACGCCTTGCAGTGCAACATCATTACCCCACCAGCTGAAGTTGGAGTTCTTGCCTACCCCAAAGCTGAATACCAGAGTAACAATCAGACCAGAGATGGCCACACCGACACTCAACCCTGCAAAGATCATGTAGGCATATTTTCCCCACCAGGCAGTATACCGACGCTTAAGGTAGTACTGGAAGAACCAAGCGATGAAAATACCAAGCGTGGCATACGACAGGTTCGTGTTACCTGCCCATTGCAATGCACCCGATAAAGCGACCGCTGGGTTCAAGGTTGATAAAACCGCTGCAGTAGGCTTCCAGATATATTTTTCGAAAGATGTGGACTGCTTTGCATCCAAGCGTGACTGAATAAATTGCCGAATTCGTGGAGCTGCCTTTTCAACAACGACCCAGACTAATCCGAGGATGGCCCCAATCAGGAAACACCAAGGCAAGACAGGATAAAGCTGAAACATGTTGTTCGTCCCGAAGGCACCGAATGAGATGACCGAAGAGAACACAGAGTTGGCATAGTTGCAGACCATGTACTGTTTGTTGTTCCACTGGCAGAGAGTGTTGTCTCCATTGAAGTAGACAACCATAACCTCAAGCATGGCACAGTAGATGAAACAGTTGACGACACAAGACGCGATGTGCCCACGGAAGACAGCTCGAGGAGGTAACTTGGCATAATGTGCATATTTCAAATCTCCAGCAAATCCACCTGCCATCTGCTCAAAAGCGCCTCCCAGCATGAGAATGACCAATTGTGGCAGTGGTTGACCTGGCCAGATGATACCAGGAAGCACCTGCCAGATCACGTTCAGCGAGATACCCGTGGCAGCAATCGACTCTATGATGATCCAAGGAATTGTCAACACGGATCCGACTCCGACAACGACGAGAATTGACCACCAAGGAGTTTGAGTTGGCCACGCAGCAACACCAACAACGGAAACGATGAAGCCGAACACAAAGACAATGGTGTACCACCACTCTGGAACTTCCTTGTATGGTTTCATCAGGCGAGTCTGACCATCAGTAAATCCAGTGTAGATCGACCGTCGCTTGATGGTATTCACAACGATTCCGACAAAAGCTTTCTTGAGTGGCCCCCAGTATTTCACGAACACATACACGATCGAGAAAGTGTAGTACACGAAATTTGCACCAGTGACAAAAAGGTTAGCAACAGCATAGTAAGGAGGGCCGTATTCTTTGTATGCTTCCAAGTTCACTCTGTTATCTTCGGTAAGAACTTTGCTGATATTGTAAGATGCCATCTGCTTGTCGAATGCTGCGTTGGAGTTGATGGGCATATACGCAGCCCATGACATGTTCGTGTAATACATGATGAGAATAACCAAACCCGCAATGACGCGCATGCAATATTGTTGGAGTTGAGCGAAGAATGGCGCATTCATGGCAGTTGATCCGGATGCGTTGGGATCCCATGAAGAGAACGGATTGAAACCCATTCCACCGTAAGATCCAGTGACGATGGCTAAGTTGGTGCTTTTCGGAGAGATCCAAGTCATCCAGTTAAAAAGACGAAGAGCTTGGAAGAATTTGTTGGGTATCCAGTAGTAAATAAGGAATACGGCACTGGCAATGACGAAAGCCCTGTAACGAGAGATCCTCCAGCCATCTGTACTCATCAGTATTCATCTCCACATGGACCGAACAACTCACGAATAACTTCTCCCTTGTTCTCGCTGTTGATCAAAGCACGATTCAATGCCAACGTAGGCAGCACTCCTGGCCAGACTGCTTGCTGTGGATAAACGCTGAGACGACGCAGCATACCAGCAGCCCCCAAACCGAAAATCTGGTTTGCAAGAGCGAGGACAATGGCAAATCCGAAGCCCGCCCAGCGTTGATTGAAGAAGATGGGTAGTCGCATAACCAGCAAGCCAGTGAAGTTACCAATCGTATTTGCTTGGGAGATGATAGTGGCAAGTAGCTGCTCCTTGGAAGACCACGGTCCTGGATTCAAGGTATACCGTCTCCCACGGAGACGAAAGCCCCAGTTGGGAAGAGCTAGAGCGAGAAACCGTCCCATTGGTACGATGAGGAGCTGAATCACTTGACCAGGGATGGATATACCGGGCTGGCGAGGGCTGAAGACTGGATCAGGTTAGCAAGTGTGGAATCCAACATGAAGGAAACAAAACTCACATGTATTTACAGCAGAGGCAACACAAACCCAAAAGAATCCAACGACATAAGCTCTGATACTCTCACATGGTTCCTCTGGGTCGTCATAAGGCAAGGTGACGGCTCGAACCTCGGCGTAAGGAGACCAGTTGTGAATGGTGCCAGCAGTCTTGCACAGTACGTATGCCCATTCTTCATGGTTCAGCTCACAAGCGGCGCTCCCTTCAAGCAAATGTTTGCACTGCTCAATCAGAACATGATCAATGGTGTAGTCATTTTCAAGGTTCTCAATGAGAGATCTGAGAATCCTGAGGGATTCATCTTCGTTCAAGGTGAGAATGGCAGTAGCAACTCGGTCTGGATCAGATCCTGCAGGCAGCGTTTCACTCTTGCCATCGTGTTGTCCGGTATATTCGGCGACTAGACGTTGATGCCACTCCTCGGGCGCAACCCAACTCTCGTCAAGTGATATAGTTGCGTGCAGTGACTTCTCATTGACATCAACCACCTTGATATCGCCGGGTGAGGTTTTGTCGTCCATGCTGGAGAAATGTTTGATAGGCACCAGAGCACCAAAATTGGCCAATTCTCTCTTGAAGCACCAGAATAGACGTTCATCAACTTTCTGAACGGGCGGTGGGATGGCTACTTATGGAGACAATTTCAGTCTTGCCTCCCAGTGCTGCATGATGGTCGGAGACCCTGGCCATGGCATCCACGTATGCCAATACCTTATCAACGGTGTCTGCATTTCGTCCCGATGCTAACGCAGTTCTGGCGGTGACGATCAGGGTCGTTTGCCGATTACTGTTGGACGTTGAACCTGCAGCTACAGCTGATCTAGGAAGTCAATTCATTGACGCTTTACCCCGCATTCCGTTCACAGTCCGGCACATCGAAAGTCAACATGGAACTCCACCAGTCCACATCGTTCGTCGAGGGTGATTATTACCTGCTGTGCCTCCGGAAGTACCCAATCAGAGGATAAAGAAGGGGTAAATGTCAATAGTGGGATACTATCGGCACATAATTTACCGAACGTGAGGCGTACGCCACTTTTATCTCCCTGCAATCATCCTCGGCTGATTGTCCATCGTTTTGTTATCATGATAGCTTCTTTCTCTTCAACTTTGTCGACGGTCCACAGGGTTAAGTTCTGTGGAATTTTCGTTAGCACCTTTACCCGCGACTTTCTCTGATTGTAGGTGGACGCCACTATCTGATTACCTGAAAGATACGATAAGAGCGCATGTAGAGATATGTCAAGTTGAAGGCTAGAAGATGAGAAAAATACCTGAGTAGTACAAATAGTGGGGGATGTAATGTTACATCTGAGTTGTTGTGAACGAGGAAATGGTTGCCAAGGTGTGGAAGACGAAATATCATGAAGCGGAATCTTGGCCACCTCAAGTCTGAGATAGGCAGGTGCTTCGTAGATTTATTCCTATCTAGATCACTTGGCTTTGTTGGCTGTCCTGCCCATCCGTCTGTCTAGCTGCATATCCCGTAGTCGCTTCCCCAGGTGGGGCTGGCTCGGATCGCTAGTTCCTCACCCTAGTTCGAAACTGAATACTTCACACGGTTGATCTCGTGGTACGTCTCTCTGGTACTGCAGTCCATGAAGATTGACGAGATCTCGTGGCCACCTCTTCCATCCAGACTCGCCTTATACACCCAAGAGAAAACAACTCCGGATCCCAATGACAGTACACAAGATACCATTATTCGTCCAATCACCACTGGTCCAGCGCCCGATGTCCCAAAACCCCTGCGGGTCAACTGCATACACTCCATACAGCAGCCCTAGGTCCGTCATGAGAATGCTGAACATAACAATCCGCCAAATCTTGATATCCGGGAATTGCCGTAGTAACAGAACCTGGATCCCAAAGATGCAGAGCGCGTACGAGCCAAGTGCTGCCAGGAGGTATTGTGTGAGTGGGTCTATGGCATCCACAGTGATAGCATGAGGGACACCACTGGCAAGATACGTCGCATGGTCGAAGAAGAGGACGTAAATTCCGGAAAGGCAGATAAGAGGATCGATGTACAGGAAGAAGATGCGGTAGAATGTGGGGATGTCAGACATGATGAACGAACTGCTTGCGTAGGACGTGGGTCTTAGGTGCCTTCTGTGTGAGTTATGTATCGCAGAGGGTGTTGAATATAGCGATGAGCTTCACAAGTTTAAAAAGCCGATTGCGGTGAAAGTGGTGAGGTAGTGAGCATGAAGGAAGAGAGGCTCCACAAAATGTAAGCTGACCCATTACCCCGCACGCACCCGCACTCGCCTCCAGACCAAACGCCAAGCCACTGCTGTGAGAAGTCCATATCGCCTAAGTAATAATAAAAAGGACACGCTCCCAAGAATGCCAAAAGTAGTCGAAATTTCCATCAATTTTTGCTCTTCGAGTAAGCCGCCCCAATCTCCTTCTGATATTTATCGAACAGAGCCTTCCGATTCAGCTTTAAAGTTGCTGTGACCAGGTTCTGTACTGTCAGCTCTGCACCAAAATTACAGCAAATTCTTACATTTTGAGGTGTCCATTCTTCATCGGCCAAAACAACTCCTACAACAATTTCAATTCCAGTCAGACCGGACCTCCTCCCGATTGCTTGCATTTGAAGCAAGACCTCCCGCTGGATGCTCTCTTCATAAACCAGATCGCCCAAGCCATGGCCCTCAATACCAAGGGACTTTGCAAGGTTGACCAAGGCAGGCTCTGCTGGCTGTACCAGCACGATAGGATGAGTCTCGGAGGTCGAGGCATAGACGCAGAGATTTGCCACCACGGCTGCAGATCGGTAGAGTGATTCAAGCTAACAATTAACAAAATTCTTCTGTGATGAAAAAACATACCTTCTCCAGGGCAATATACTCTCCATTCAGAGTCTTTACGAGATTCTTCTTCCTGTCGATGATCCTCAAATGTCCGTTCCGGTCCCACTCACCTATATCTCCGGTTTTGAACCAGCCGTCCGTGATAGCAGCCGCTGTCTCCTCTGGGCTCCCATAATATCCCGCCGTCACACTGTGTCCTCGAATCCAAACCTCACCCTGGGGACACGGGACATTGGTCGAGAAATAGCCTGCATCTGGATAATCAACAAGCTTCACTTCAACCGAAGATTCAACTTCGCCACATGCATCAACGGTCCAGGTTCGTATATCACAAACAGCACCCATGCTAGAGACAATTAGTCCTCAACCACATGCAGACGAGGACACCTACCCAGCAGTTTCCGTCATCCCATATGCGCTTATCAGAGGTGCAATAGATATAGATATAAACTCCTGGGTTTCTTTCGAAATTGGTGCAGCAGAAGTCAAACAAATCCTGAGTCGTCCTCCAGTTGCTGCTTTGACTTTGTTGAACACCAATGCATCGAGAAGCTTTCCTCCTGGAAGTCCACTGGACACGAGTACCCTACGGAGTCAGCATCGTCTCCACAAATTCAATGCGGGATTCGTACCGTTTCGCATTGAACGCACTCCAAAAAGCTGCTTTCGTGATCGAACCTCCCCGATCAACATTCGCGATGACACCTTTCTTGACAGTTTCCCACACAGCAGGCACACCAACAAGGAGCGTCGGCTTGAATTCTCGAATATCACCCAAGCAATTTCTGCAATTGGCTTCTGATAAAGTCCTAGGAGATCCATAGCCTAAAGTAATACCACGATACAATGCAACATGTTCCAAAAGAACTTCGAAAATATGCGCGAGAGGAAGGTATGCCAGAAGTCCATCACCAGGATTGAGATAGTCGCCTAGGGTCGTGTTGATCCCCGCAACTGGATCTGGTCAGCCGTCATATTGGGCACCGCCGTGGATTCATACCTGCTGCAACAATGTTCTTGTGTGTAAGCTCAACGCCTTTCGGCACACCCGTCGAGCCCGAAGTGTACATAATGCAGGCTAGATCATCAGGTGAAGGGGGTACAGGAGTTTTTGGACTCTCAGTTCCAAGTTTGCGCAAGTCATCGAAGCTCATTATTTTGATGTTCTCAAAAGACGACTTCAGAGTCTCAAGGTCTTCTTGTCGAATGGCATGCTCACTGCTAGTATTATACACAATGAATTCGATATTCCTAGCATCAGCGAGGACTTGAAGGAGTATTTTGAGTAAGTGAGGCTCGAGAAAGATTGCTTTGGCTTTAGTTGCTCTCATTGAATGGCGGAGTCCATCTTCTCCTAAAGTGTCATAGGCTGTCACGATGGGCATCGACTGAGAAATTGCACCATGGGCAGTTGCAAGCCAGTGGGCACTGAAAAGGTCAGTGGCTAGGCTCCATGGCGGAAAAGTCATACCTGGTCGATGCAAACATGTGAACTCTATCTGGTGATACAAGACCCAGTTTCCGAAATCCCGATCCGATCTCGAGGACTAGCTTGTGGTACTCCCTAAAGCTCATGTATTCGTACCCACCCAGCTCAAAATACGACCACTTCTTATCCACCTCTTGAAGGCTTCCATCGACAAGCTTTTTTACCTTCTTAGTTTCATGATGCATTTTTATGATCTTCCTCGAACCTAGTGCTTTGTGATCTCGATACCGTGCTGCACTTTGCTCGATTATGTCAAACAGTGTTGATATTTTCTCGTCCGGTCTTGAAATAAGATTCGAAGGGGATCGTGCATTGCGTCGAGGAACAGTCTCTCCTGCGATCATAGTAGCGTCTGCGATGGGGACTGTGAATGGTGGTTTTCTGGCCATGCGAGGCTCAAACGAGGTGGACTTCGGAGGCATCGCAGAAGCTAGCGGCGTAGGAGATGAGCAATATGGGTGGAGAATACTTTTATGTCAACACCGAGAAGACGAATTGATAGCGAAGAAATCTGACCAGCATCTATGGAGTATATCGAGGTTGCGATGTACACCGGTGTTGTATCAAGTAGCCTCAAAGGCCGACCCGCCGAGGCATGAGCTTTTCCGGTGTGGTCGGGAAACCTAGTCCGTAAGCTGAATGCTGGACGACCCGGTCCATTTCTCCCAACAAAGAACTTTTCAAGAAAGCCAAGAGATATGAAACGGCTGCGGAATACGAAATATGGATGTTTCCAAATATTTCATGCACACGTAGTTGGGCGCTGTCTCTACCACCGTGAGATGACCGAACCCAACCGTCTCTTCGAAAATAATTGCTGTCGAGGCCAATTTTAGCAAGTATCATCCGACATTTGGTTCATGCTCTGATGCGCACGGAGTAGAATGAAAGGTCCGGATTAAAGCCTGCTGCTTGTGCTTCAGACGGCTGCATCGAGCCTTAGGAGCAAAGTGATGTTCAACGTCTTCACAATATCTTAATGATGCTCCCAGGTACTTGACTCATGAGGCTTCAGTTAATGGAAAGGTGCGAAAAATATGCCAGGCTTGATATCTTGGAGCATGATATACGCTGACGAGATCGAATTTGAGTCAAAGATGGCTGTCATCTGCACGTGCGGGTCATCCCAAGCCGGAGTCGGGGGGATTCCTTGCCAGGAGCCAACCCAATCTAGTCCACAGCCCAATGTTCAAAAGGGGAATCACAGGGACAAATGTTGATTGAATATCATTTAGTAGTGACGTGGTAGATATGTTGAGGCTGACCGCCAAGCAAATCGTCGTTGTCGGAAGTTTGTTGACTTGTCCGAGCATGTCGGAAAAGTGGAAAACAAACCTCCTCGGTTGTTTTCGCTGAGTCATCTAAGCCACGAAGTCGTCACAATGCCGTCTGGACCACAACCTGCTGCTGCAACATGATCATTAAATTTGAAAAGGATCGTACGGTCTGAGATCCCGAACTGACTAGGTTTCTTTTTCACAAAAGATCCTACGTAGAGTTCTCACTCGGGGCGTGCGCGATTCGTCTCTGAGTAGAACCTCCGCACTAAGCACAGAAAAGTCAAGGATTGTCGTTCAAAGTTGATAGGGGGATCACAGAACTATTAAAGCTAAACAGAAGACTGTAAGATGTCCTGAGTAAACGAAAAAACAAATTTGAAGTTATTCGTCAGCATTCCAAGCTGAACCTAGGCACTAATGGTGGATTTGTAATTCGCCTTTACAGGTTGGCTACAACAGTATCTCTCAACTTCTTCTCATTCATTCCAGCGAGCTCTGCGATCTTGTTTTGGATCTTGTAAAACCTGAAAGTTGGTACGCTGCGGATGTCTTGGACATCTGGCAATCCCGAAAGCTTATCGATATCCACGTGGATTAACACGACTTGAGAGAATTCGTTGGCCAGCCTATTCGTTAGATGACCATCAGTCTTACATGTTCCATTAGGAGAACGAATAGTGATCGTGACCCCCTTGGAATTAACAAGATTTTATCGGACAGAACTTACGCCGCAAATCTAGGAGCAATAAACCAGCACGGTTCACACCACTCGGCGCTGAAATCTATCACAACAAGTGGGTCGGGTATTCTCATGAGAGTGTCAAATTCTGAGTTGCTGTAAAAGACTATCTCAATATACAAAACATAAATTGGATTCATTGGCATTTCTTTAGAAATGGAGGTACGGACCTGGACACGTGATTAACATTGTCGCCTCCTGCCAGAGACAGTGTAAGCGGCATCTCCAAAAGGCCTTCCGGAGTTCTTTTTCGAAGACGTAGGTAGAGCCTGTGGAGACTTGGCTGCATAAAATCAGCCCAAGCCAGCCAAGGCGCTGCGGAAATCGGAGGCGGATAGTCAGACATGATGATGTTTGCCTGGCGTAGCAACGTCAAAGAATGACGGAATGTTTCCTCGAGAAGAGGCGTCTTCCTATAATGCTTTTAGCTTACCCATCAAGTCATATAGCAAGCCGTACTATACCTGTATGGAGATATGTATGCCTAAATCCTTGAGTGCCTGCGACACGACGATGCCTAAAGTAACAAAAACGGCAAGGCTAGATCCATTGAAGAAGTGCATCATGGCAGACAGCTCTTGACCTTGAATGGAAAACGTTCTCAGAGGTTGTGGTAGAGTTTCGAATCGGATCGCTACGGAAACCTCAAATTCAAACAACAGAAGAGAAGCTGTTCTCAGAAAGTCGTGGTATGGGCAGTCGCTATAAGTAGGCGAGTGGTGATTGCGTCGTGTCGTTTCCCGAGGCTTCAAAAATGGCTCCATGTTACCATTCGTCTCAATACCATGCTTGAGAGTTCCACAGCACGGAATCTCAATTACACTCGATTGATTAAATAATGATTTGGTGCTGGGCTATAGCGATGCAAAAGGCTAGGTAGGTTGCTAGCAAGCAACGGAGGCATTCGGGGCATTCCCCGGAATTAATCTTCCATCCTCAATTCTCGCTGTGTCACCGCTGCAATCTAACCCTAAAGCAGAGATCGGCGTGGTTACCTTATGAAGGTGACCATCTGAAAGATGTCTGACGCACACTATTGTCCACTACATCCTAACCCAATGGATCTGCAATCTCCAAGACCTGAATAGAATAATAAGGCAAGAGATGGTACTGGTGACAGTGGGTGCCCTGTCTCTGATCGTTCTCGCAGTGGGGTCTCGCTTCGATAACCACTACAAGTAAACGAATGGGGATTATTCACGAAGCTGAAGCCATGCAGAATCAAGTGCAGCTTGCAGTGACACACTCTTTTGAGGACGATATATCGTCTTGTATGAATGGCACACGGTTGGCTCTTCCCTTTGACCTTTGCCCTATAGTTACCAGGAGAGTCAACAATGCATCTCCTTTACCCCGCGTTTTCGGCCCCCACAAGTCACCACATTACATACTGGTTCCCGCCTTGGCGTATCAACCACATCTGGCCAACCAAAATAGCGATGGCATCGCCGCAAGATCCATCGCATCATTCTCCGTTACCAGAAAACGAGTCTTCTCGCGAAAAGGACCACCAAGCTCCTTCACGAAGTCACACGATCGATGTCGTGGAACATCGTGTCAACTCGGGCCTTGAGTCGGTGAAGAGAAACTTTCCGCCACGCGCTCGAAAATTGAACCTCCCTCTCGAGTCCTGGGCAGCTCCCCGAGACCCGTATCACGAATATATCCGTACACTGGTTACAGCAGGCTGGACAAATCTGCGGGATCTGGACAAGTACTTGTGCAACCGGACTGTACAGCGAGGCTTGGTTGTATCTGTGCTCGACATCTCGACTGGCTCGACTGATGCGAAACGATGGCCAGATATTCACGATGAGCTGGACCTGAAAGCGTTTCTCTTAACGGACAATAGAAATGGTGCTAGCGTCCGAATATATGCGGTGGAATATGATGGCATGCCATCGTCGGCGTTGATCGAGACATTTGGAGGCGCTTTGAAACTAGATCCACGATTCTTCCAGTGGAGCACCAAAAGCAACAGCCATGTCTTCACACCGTCACAACGACATCGGGCCCCCTACTTGACCCTGGACTTCGGAGTGCTGGATGAATCCACGTCGAACTCAACAGATGCCGAAAGATTCAGGGTGCTGGTCTACATCCAGGTATTTGCGGAAGATGTGCGGCGATCCATGTTTGCTGACGTGATGTAGCCTGAGGAGAATGGCACGAATTGGACTGGTAGGTATTTCGCTTAGAGGAATTCTACAGTATGCTGATCGTTGTTGATAGGTATCATATTCTTCAGCTCTTCCACGAAGATCAACCTCTCACCTCGAATCCTCACAGATCCTCCTCCCTTTGGCTCTCAACTGCCACCCAGCGCTTCGCTCGATCCTAGAACTTTCCGAGAACTATACCTCAAGTCCTTCCGATCCATCGATGTATCACAAGTGCCCGTATCCCCCTTCTATGCGGTCTCTAGTCTGTTCCGGCTCAACTGCTACTGCTGGAACGATATAATTACTGCCATTCGAATGGAAGATCAACGTGTTCAGGGCATTTCCGATACCAGCGTTGGGCATACTGAGGAGATCAAGAAGTCTCTTTCCATAGTACAGCGAGGTGGCAGCTATGGATGGCCGGGTCGAGAAGAGTCAATCACCAAGCAGACCCAAGCTGATCTCGAGGAGGATTTCAAACACCTGGTAGAGCAGACAGATCTTCTGTGGCAAATAAGGAAGAAGATGGCTGCCATTCAGACCAGGAATTCGGAAACGAGATGGAACTCTCTCACGAATGCCATAACCTACATGTAGGTTCGGCTACCTTTGGCTCAGATCCCGCTGACACTTGGCAGCTTCGCGCCGGTGAGTATTATGACTGGTATATACGGCATGAATGTGTCTCAAATATCAGGAGATCCTTCAAATCCGAACATCTGGCAATTCTTTGTTGCCATAGCTGTCTTCAATGTCGTTGTTGTCATGGCCATATCAACATCTGTTTGGGTTCAGATTCGAGTCAAGCACGGCAGGAAAGCGGGGCTAAAGGAGATCCTGGGATACTCGGTTGGAAAGGTAGGCTCAAAGTAAATGAGCATTGACTGGCAGGACCATGCATGCAATTATGTCTATCGTTTCGTGGCACCTTGTGCAATCCTTCTTTGGTTTTAGTACCCACTCTACTCACGCCTTCCTCTTGAGCTATCTTTGCTTTGCAACCCAGATCCCCAGTACAAAATCGACCCTATCTTCCATCTTTGTAATCTCACATGAGAGGACATCGTAATCCACACTCCAGTCCTCTAGACACTGACAGAATAGTGTATGAAATCCCACCCAAGCATCTTTGCTTTCAGGCATCAGCCTTATTCCATCATCTTTCAACCACTCGGCCCCAGCCTCACAGACAATGACTACCGACTTCACCATTTCCTCCTTCAAAATTGACCACTCTGGACACCCCAGTAGATCTTTGGCTGCTGCATCGCTGACATATCTCTTCGCGTAGACGATAGGATCCACACCAGAACGGTCGGAGATGAACCATCCATCTTGCTGGGATATAGCTGCTTCAGCCTGGACTTGGGCTTTCAGTATGAGATTTTGTAAAGCCAACGCTCTTGCAGGTGAAGAGGTGATATCTTCGGCGGTAAACTTGTATTCCTTCAGCACCTTCCTGGCTACTTCGGTGATGATCTTTGGGCGCGATAACGACTCATCGCTCTCGTTACTCGGCACTTCTTCGACACGGAAGTGCTCTTCGAGGGCCTTGACAAGTGTCGTCTTGCCGGTGCATTGCGCTCCGACGATGTAGATATTGGGTGGACGTTTACATTCGGTCATCTTGTCTCTTGGCCTCCTTCCGTTGCTACAGTCTGAGCTGGACGCGACTTGTTGTGTGCGATTGGCAACTGCATAAAATCGAAGTTCCCCTCCGCCAGACGATTGCGAGCACATGTGCAACTCTCGCTTCCGTATCCAACAAATATCCAGCTCGGACTTGGTCTCACCGACTACGATTTTTATCTCTCACTTTCACCTCAGTCTCTACATTCTCAGATTAAATCATGGCGAGTCACAAGATCAACGGCTTCTCCCATGTTCTCCACGCCTCCATCACCCAAGATGACAAAGAATGGTCATATGATGTACCAAATCTCCCCAAACCGGCATTGCTGAACGCTTCGGGCCTGGTAAAGGTCGTCACATTTGTGTCTAACGGCACCAAACAGTATATCGAGCTTGGGCTTCAGAGCTCCGCTTCCAATCGTGCCATCGCCTCAGATCCGCTTGATCGATTCCTTGTGGTCTCATTTCGTGATTTCCGTCTCAGAATCCGGTCATCACAGCCAAGTAACAGTGACGGCGATAGCCTCTCAACTGCGCCCGCGACGTCAAGAGAGTCTGCAGAGTATATAGTCAAGTGTCTACAAACAGGAATCATTCTCAATGGAGTCCACTACAACTTCTATGGTCACAGCAATAGTCAACTCAAGTCGAAGACATGCTTCATGTTCGCAGGCACGAAGTCGCAGATCGGCCAAAAGATTGGGGAACTTGGCGACTTCTCTAAAATAAAGACCGTTGCTAAGAAGGCAAAGCGGATTGGACTTCTATTCTCCGTCGCTCAGGTTGCGACAATCGTCGATCCCGTCCGCTGTGAGGATATTACGGATATAGAGTCCAACGACTTTATCTTCACGGATGGGTGTGGGTTGATATCTCCCCGGTTTGCACGTGAGCTGGCAAGAAAATTACAAATTGGCTTTCGAAATATTCGCTACACACCCTCGGTATTCCAAATTAGGTATCGAGGCTACAAAGGAGTCGTGGAAGTGGACCCAAGTATGAAAGGCGATATCGTTTTGAAATTCAGAAACTCGATGAAGAAGTTCAGTGGTGGGAGCGACTTCTCATTTTCAGTGGTAGAATACTCTAAGGTATCGGCTCATATTCCCCGCATTTCGGTTGGGTCTTGCTGATCAATCTAGCCATATGCATTTGGTTACCTCAACGATGAGGTTCTTCTTTTACTTCACGCTCTTGGCATTGGAGATGAAGTGTTTGTCCGAAAGCAGGTAGATCACTTTCAGTATCTTGAAAGTGCATTGAATGATCCTCGCGCCGCTTTTCGCTTTCTGACATACTCCAACAACTTCGAACTGGCAGAGAAGGTCTTAATGGAATCATTGGAATCAGTCAAGCCTACCGTGGCAAAACTTCTCAACGCAGAGTTCGCCAGAACCCTCAATCAAAGGGACGAACAAAGATGCCGAATTCTTGTGCCTAAATCTAGGCTTCTGTTTGGAGTCTGTGATGCGTGGGGTGTTTTGAAGGAAGGACAATGTGCCGTGAAGGTAACCCAGGACGGTGATGGTCAAGCTCGAGCTCTACATGGAATGGATATTCTGGTGACGAGAAATCCGTGCTTGCACCCTGGTGACCTTCAGAAATTCAAAGTCGTCGCCAAGGAAGAGCTAGATCATCTCGTCGATTGTATTGTCTTTCCATCATGCGGAAGACGGCCAGCTGCAGACATGCTGTCTGGTGGTGATCTGGATGGCGACACGTGTATGTTCTCCCTCAATATTGCAGCATATATTCAGACTAATGATCGGACAGTCTTCGTGTGCTGGGATATTGACTTGGTTCCAAGCATGCTTTCCCTCCCTGCAGAGTATCCTGGTGGGAAGGAGCAGCTGACATTCAAGCCAATCTCAGATCAGGACCGTTTAGAATATTTTGCGCGATCAACCAACGCTTCTCTGGGTCGAGTGAAAAATCTGTATCTAGACTGGGCAAAGTTGAAAGGTCCTATGAGCCCCGAGTGTCAGCAATTGAACAGACTCTTTTCCATGTGCGTGGATGGAAATCGGATCAAAATCCCAAGCGATCTCGAAAGTCCACCGCCACAAACTCCAGACTCTCCGCCATTCATTCTCGATATCCTGCACGATGCCGCAAAACAGTTCATAGATTGTCGACAGAAAACGTGTCTAGACTTTGACGGATACAATTTTGATGCCATGGAACTTCTGTTGAGTCGTAATGACATGGCAGTGTCCGAGTATGAACTTCTCAGGCTCACACACAGATGGTGCCAAGTCAATGACTCTGATTTGGCAGATTTTTTGTGCTTCTTCGACCTCAACGTCCTCACCGCTGCTGAGAAGGCATGGATACTGAGTCAGCTTCCACATTCGTTCGAGATCTCCAGCTTGATCATGAACTCTTTGTGCCAATCGTACCTAGTCCAGCCCCAAGAGTTACAACCCTTCAAGCTTCATTACCCGGGTTTGCATTGGAAATGCATTTACAACTCTTCCACGGATCGGCTTGCTCTATTCCTGGAGACAGCAGCTAGGAGTTTGGAACTTTTCCATCGTAAATTCATCCTGGTCCGTGTCGACGAACGGCTCACTCTAGGCATTTACGTCCCGCAAAAGATAGAGCGAGGCCAGGAAGGCTTGGTTGACGAGCGTGTCCGTCTATTCGCATTCCCACATTCCCAAGGTCCCGAGACGTCACAGCGATTATCACTTCCAACAAAGAAAGACTATCGCTTATACTGCGATCGAAATGTTTTCCAGCTGTTTCAAAGGGTTCGAGGAAATACCTGGATACATCTGGCCAATTCTACATCCGACGACAGTTCATATCGAAGCGCGGAGACAGAGTATGCCAGAAGAAAGATCCGACAAACTACTCTTGATGCGGGCATCAACTTCGACTGCAGAGCCAGTGTCGCATTGGATAAGTTCAGCAGAGGCCTCCAGAAGCACATTGGTCGAGTAAATAGACGGGGGATCCTGGGCGCTGTAGGTACACATTCAAGGCAGACTCCAGCACATATTGATCAGTTTTCAGGAAATCTATGTCATCAGCAACAGGGATGTGAAGTCAATGCAAAATCTAGATCTTTGGCTTCAATTCGTCGATACTCAGAAGGTGATCCCGCTCTTCGAAAGGGAAGCTAAGGAGTATATTTTGCCTACCCTCGATGGCGTTGATTGGGCCTTTGAGCCGGAGTACGTTGTCCAGGTTGCAAAGGAGAGCGCCTTGTCAGTTCTCAAAAGCGTCGAATTCACACAATACTCGGAACTCTTCACCTGGCTGCTGGGTCGAGGTGAAACTGCGAAACTTCTTCAATGCTATAAGTACCTGTTACATCAAATCCGAGAATGCGCCTTGGAAGAGTCAAAGTCACTGGATGCTTTGATTGCCCTGGTGAGCTTTTTGTCAAGTGCCCCGCTCTTATCGGTCACGTTTGGTGAGGAGATTCTCTGGTCATCAGCGATTACAACCAAGATTCGCGCACAATTTGAGTCATCAGCTGTCGAGATATTGAAGGCACATATAGTAGCTGCAGGAGAGTGCCAGCAGCTCGTCGTTCGCACATTCAAGATGGTGCTATCACAGGTCAAGAGGGTGTCTCATACGCAGTTCGTGGAGTTGGTGGAGCTCATATCCCTCACAATCAGATCTCCGGACCTGGCTTTGGACTTGCTTTTGGAATGTCTGGAGCCTTTTGCTGGTGACCTTCTCCAAGGCGATGTGCCAGCTAACAGGAACTTTGTTCGCGATTTGATTGGGATTGCCATTGAGCATATCTCAGAAGCCACTGAAGCTAAATCACCCCGAAAAGACCTGCTGAGTCTGACACTGGGGTCCCGAAATTCGACCGGATTCTGGATAGTTGACACTCGACTAAGGATTGATGCACCCGCAAGCTCCTTGCAAACGTCAGATCATGTACGATTAACGGTTCTGGGAGCTCCTGCAAATTCTGGCACCGCGAAGCCGTACTCAATAGATGCTCTGGTTGAAGCTTATGAGCCTGGTTACGCTTCATTCCGCTGTTTTCATCCACCACCTCCTTACCTCGAGACCTGTTCGTGGGAGCTTCTAAATTGTGGATCTTACGTGACTTCGAAGGCCATGTTAGACGCTATTCATACTTTAGCCACTCGTTCTGAGGAATGCTGTCCGATCTCACGAGTCCTAGTTGATGAAGGCAGCGTCGAAGAGACATCGCGGTCGAGTCGCACGACAGAACTCCTTCATAGCAAAGAACTGAACCGCAGTCAGAATGCAGCACTTGTTGCAGCTGTTGCCAATCCGGTGACGTGTCTGTGGGGACCGCCAGGGACTGGGAAGACTTACACGATTGTTCGCATCATCCAGCAACTGCAAACGCTAAAGGAGACTGGAAGAATTCTGGTCACTGCGCCTACCCACAATGCAGTAGACAACTTGATGAGAAGGTACATGGCGGAGATACAAGACTTGGACTTCAAGCCGCTGCGCGTATCAACCAATGTAAGTTTAATATCATTCTGTTAAGACACTGTAAATTTTGCCAACTATGCTCCACAGGTACGGAAAGTGGCAGATGACCTCAGGAAATATACTTGCGATGCAATGCTTGGGAAAGAAGTCTACAGCAACTATTCTGCCATGAACACAGCGCGCGATCAAATAAAGAAATGTCGGCTTATATTCACTACCTGTATTGGAGCAGGATTGGGGCTTCTTCGAACCGAAGTATTTGACACGGTCATCATCGACGAAGCTTCACAACAGACAGAGCCAGCATCTCTAGTTCCTCTGGTCAAAGGCTGCCGAAAGGCGATTCTAGTAGGCGACCATGTGCAGCTGGGCGCGACTGTGCGCCCACATGCTGTTCTGACCCAGTTCGACGTTTCCCTTTTCGAGAGGCTATACAAATATTCTGGTGGGATTCGCAGAGTAATGCTTGACACTCAATATCGCATGCATGAAGATATCTGCCGATTCAGCTCTACCGAGTTCTACGAAAGCAAACTATTGACTGGCATTCCAGCAACAGCCAGACCAATACCGGAATCCTTGTTTCCGTGGCCAACGCGTGGTGACACTTTACAAAGGATGATTTTCATGGAGTGTTCGACCCCCGAAGACCTAGGCCAAAAGTCGAAATGCAACCCCGGTCAAGCAGCATATTGTCATGAAGTCTGTAAGCTTCTGTGTTCCCAGGTAGCGACGGAAATGAATCGAAAAGACGCTGAGGATGACTCAACAAAACTCCCCATCATCGCTGTTTTGACGCCTTACAGTCGCATGGCCGAGATTTTGAAAAGCGGCTTATCTCAATTCAGCAATGTGGAAGTTTCCAGCATCGATGGATTCCAGGGTCGCGAGGCGGATATTGTGATGTTCGTCACTGTTCGGTGTAATATGAGAGGAGAGATCGGTTTCTTGAAAGACCTCAGGAGAATGAATGTTGCGTTGACACGGGCGAAAACAGGGGTAATTGTTATCGGGAATCGAACAACTTTGACGATGGGGACAGCAGATCCAGAGAGTACGGCCATGTGGATGAGACTTCTGGCCGTACTACAAGAGGTGAAACTCGACCATTAGTAATGTGACAATTCTGCTCGAGTCAGCATCAATGTGTATTGTACGGGTCTCAGTCCCACGTTTAAGGCGACACTCACTAACTTACTTTCCAATTCTTCCCCTTGGGCAAAAATTCAACATGATCAACTGTTAGTAAGCTTTATCTGATAACTAATATTCCGGAACATGACTCAGTAAGACCAACAGGAAAAGGGCTCTTGATATTATGGTGTTTTTGCATTGTGTCTAGTGGTTGTTGACAAGGAACCCGTCTAAGCGAGCACGCAATCGTACGCACCTGTCCCCTCATCCTCCATGTTTCCACATCAATCGAAATCTAGCCGAACCCATCAAAAGCCACACATGGCCGGCATTCTTTATCTTCGGATCATTCTAATGTTCATTGGTCTGACATAGCTCGAGACTGTAAAGCTATACCACTTTTACTATGTCGATGATAGAGGGGCAGAAGGCGACATCGAGAATTTCCATGCTCGAATTCATATAAGAAAGGTAGAAATTTTAAGTTAATTCTCAGGAATTCAACTGAATTACTCTGATTGCCAATAAATTTCGACCACCATGGCATATCTTAAAGAGAAAGCCATCAGTAACGCCTTCGCCACAGAAGCGTCGGAGGCCATCGTCGTGAAGTTAGACTTTAGCAACAACGAGAACTCTGGATATACCGAGTCGAAGAGAACATGGAAATCTTATTTCTGGTCAAGTAATATTCCGTTGAATAACCATGCAGCCAAGATCTCGCTGACACTCACAGCGCTTGATGTCCCCAAGAATGAAGCTCGTTTCCTTACTAAGCTTGATTTGACACTTACTTCGGCATCAGCACTTGGTGTCATGTGTCGATATTTAGATCAGGTCAACATCACCAATGCATTCAGTGAGTTCCATATAGCACGATACTATTCGAACACTCGTGGTATGCAGCTCGGACTGACAAGTCGTTCACCACAGACAGCGGTATGAAAGAGGATCTTTCACTTTACGGAAAAAAGCTTAATTATGCCAAACGCGGTTTGGAGTGCCGCCTACGTAATCGGTCAAGTGCCTTCTAATCTGATCCTAACACGCGTCAACGCCCCTCTTTATATTGCTTTTCTGGAACTATCAGGGACTGTGTTCACGTTTCCTTATGCGGGCTACATAACACGACGCAGCTATATGTCTTTCGATTCTTGTATGACGTCCTCCTCCTAACCCCTCATCTCCTAGGTGTCTAAAACAGCAGACTACCAATCAGCAGCGTTGGTCCCTTCGAAGCCGGCCATTTTCCAGCAGTGATGTATGTTGCATCGAGCTATTACAAGCCGCACGAGCTTGCCAGGAGAAAAGCCATCATCCAAGTCTTTACTGCTGTTGGACCATTGTTCTCCGGCTTCTTAATGGCAGCTGTTTATGCTGGACTAGATGGAGTACAGAGTCTTGCGGGTTGGAGATGGATGTACTTGTAGGTTCTTTTGCCCTTACCCCTTGCTGGAAAGAATCAATGTAGGAACGCAACTGACAGAAGTACAGAGTCTGTGGCTGCATAGCTTTCCCCTGTGCTGTCTGGACTGCCATTGCGATGCCACAGTTGCCGTCAAGGGCAAAAGCTAATTGGTGTGTGTCACCAATCATGATTTCCTGGGATTACGTGGATCGAATCCTCGAAAACCTGACTTTTTCTAGGACATTCACTCAAAAAGAAGTCGAGCTAGCCCGTGCCAGAATCCCACCAACGGATTCGAAGCGACTTACAGGATTTTTAAAATGGAAGGATATCAAAAGATGGCACACTACATGGCATGTTCATTTGTGTACGTGCTTTATTTTGCACCTTATACCTCCCTCTGAAAATTTTATCGAACGCTAACTGAGAACAAGGCCTGGATCCCGATCTTCACCTTCCCAGCCAACAAACAACCCTACATCGTGATGGGTAACTATGTCACTGCTGGGTCTGGGGTTTGTGCTTTTACGACTGTCCTTGTGATACGGTGGTTTTGGGTGAGGGACTTGGACAGGCTGGACGCCACGAATAAAGCGAGTGGTAATGTGGAAGATGGCGAGGGAGCGGCTGGTGTGCGAGCAGCTTGACCTGTTGTGATGGAGAGGGGCTGCTCTGATGAAAGGCATTGCGTGAGAGATTGTGGACTTCGCTGGCCTTCAACGCCGACACGTGTATGGAAAATCCCAAATCACATTGGAGGTGAAGAGATGATACGAGACGGGTGTGGGGAGATCCATCCTGTAGCGTTGAATTAAATTAGCCAGGCCGTCCGTTGGATGGAATAGATCTGCTATATATAACATCTGTACTGAATCGTACTCAAAAAATCCTGACTGTGGCTATGCCAGCTGATTTCTCTCGAGGGATAGATTTGCAATAGCCTGGGAAGATTCTGACGAATCTTGATATACAGCACTGTTATTTTGTCGATCTTTGTTAGTAATTTACCCTTTCCTTTGCTACCCGAGTACTTTACTTAAGCCTGACATGAATACCTGGCCTTTTACATGTTGACAAGAAGCTGGATCATCGCCGTAGAGGACTGCTCGGAGTAAATTCGCAGATTCCTAGTTTGGGATAGGCTACCAACGATGGGGTATCATTTTCGTAAACTCTTGTACTACTACTGCTCGCTCCTGACGTTCTACTGCGCCATTATTGTGATCCCAGCAATACCTCGAGAATGAGCCGCTCGGAACAGCTCGAACATCCATAGACAAGACTGTCTCCTCGCCATGTGCGTGCCTGCGTAGCAGTAGCTTCATGTTTCCAAACACGATCCGAATGACGACGTGATCCATCTCGTTCAAAATCTCTAGTGCCTCCTCCAGGTAGTCAAGGGAGTTTCTATTCAAACCTGGCTCTCCGTGATCGAACGTGAAGACGGTCCATTGAATCTTTTGGCATTTCCAAAGTGTGGGTATGGTGACGCCATTACATCCTCCGCACTCCGTTGCGTAGGACGGATAGTTCAAACCACAGAACCAGCATCTCGGTGTGATGGAGATGGCAGTGTGTCTCAGCATTGCGGCTTCTTGTGATTCGGCAACTGTGATTTTGAGATGTGCTGGAGATTTAGTACCGAGCGAGATATCGGCCAAAAGGTTGTTGTTCTCCGAAATGCCATATGCTGGGAAGTTTCACCATTATATGTTTCCGGCGATTTTGTACTCTTCTCGACTGTTAAAGCTTACTGTGGAAATATTCCGAGCTTGCCAGGACATGCCTGCAACCTTGTCTGCATTCTGGCGAACGTAGAAATGTCGAGATTGGTGTGGCAGGTGGCCCGCCCAGCAGGATTGATAGATTCAACTGATCCTTTGTTCGCGAAATTCCAAGTGATGAGACGTTACCAACAAAGTTCTCTTTCCATTGTCTGTTTGTTTTCGGTCAATAAGTACAAGGCTGGTCAAGACATTCTAGCCACTTGCGGTTGGATTTGAAGCTTTCCAGGTATTCTCGCGCAAGCTACCATTGCGATGCAAACAGCTGCGGATCGTAATATTCTCAAGGTCCGTTTCTTTCAGCCGCTGCTTCCTCTCCCATCTTAGCATGATGGCAGGATCCTTTGTCTTAATTGCAGCATGGCATTGATGGCCGTCTTTTGGAATGTGAGGGACGCCATAGGTGATAGCCGTTTGCATAGACTGTCCATGGACCCCACAATATCCAGCGGAAACCATTATCTCCTGATGCAAGTGCATTGATAGGTTCTTTGACTACAAATAAATCAGCTACGCCCTGAGGGGTCGTCCAGCCAGTCTCTGGGAAAGGAGAAAGAAAACAGGAATCAAGTGCAAGCATGACTTCCCTTGATTATGAGGATTATACTCACCCAGAGAAGCTTTATCCAGACCTTGTATTGATGGAAGACGGACTGCCTGGACTAAGCCAGAGCGAGATAGACAAGCTTTTTGCCAGTCGGGAGAAGCTCAAGACGCTCCTCTACCGGCGCGCAGATGGGGAGGACGAAAAGGAACTGTGCTGGAATTGTGGCTGGAAAGTCAAACATGAGCTTAGCGCTTCGTACGGATCACGGATCAGGGTGGTACATGCGAGCTTCAATGTCGGGATATGGCAGATTGGGTCGAACTGGATGATTCGGGATCAGCCGAATGATGGTTCGCTAGGCAACGACTTCATGACGCAAGAATTCCTGTGCCATCAGTCTGGTCACAACATCCCGATTCTCAAAGAAATGAGGCTATTGAGCGAGCCAACTGACAAGGTGTCCCTCACCCTGATGTCTCGGGCTCAAGGCGTCGGGCTGGATACCGTTTGGGATAGTCTTTCGGTAGATCAGAAGGCCAGCTACCAGGTCCAGATGCGAGACATTCTGAAGCAAATGAGAAGCTTCACGTCGCCGGTATGTGCTAAAGTCAACGGCGACCTCATGGATGACGGAACAATCGGGTATTGCCTTCGCCGCCGTCAACCAACGTGCCACAAGATGGGCCGTACAAACGACGAATGGTTTGAGAACATTTCGAGCGAGCTTCGCCAAGGGCTCGCGCGAGCACACCGCGAAAAGGACCCCGCTGTGATCGAAGAAAAGTTACAAGAACTGAAGAACAATTTCCCACGATCCGAGCCGTACGTACTGACGCGCACAGACCTCAATCTTACCAACATTATAGTCAAAGACGATAAGATCGAGGCAATTATTGACTGGGAACACGCCGGTTACATGCCCTGGTGGGTCGAGCGCTGGTTCGCGGTGGTCGGTGCCACCCCACAATCCATGGAGCTCTTCAACCCAATCTGGGAGGAATTAGATAGCAACTACCAGACTTTCAGCGAGCAAGTCGTTGAACCCGTTCACAGGGTCTGTGGCAAGTACAGAATGGGCGTCAGCAATGGGTACGTGTCGCATCCGAAGTATGAAAGTCGGTGGCTGAGGCCCGGATTTTGCAAATGCCAGCCTTACGCTGGAGCATTTGAGTACACACTGATCGGAAAAGAGCTTGAACATGCAACGCACTTTGATGTGGGTCCCATATCAACCGACCCTGGTGTTGGCGGCGGTGGAGGCTTGGACGTGGAATAATACACTGCTTTATTTTCATTCGCTTTGATTTCGACACTAGCAAGTGGTCTTCTGTGCCAGTGCTACTGTCTCCATCTGTCTACTATTCAGTGTAGATTAACTTACAAACTTGAGCTGTTCGCCTAGCTTTACCTTCTTCGTTTTGTTGTTGAGAAGACGGAGAAGTGAAGATCAATAGCATCATGTCAGAAAGAGATATTTTGGTTATCGCTCGCGCGTATGGCCCTGGCTTGAGACCCAGACCTCAAACATGTCAAAGAAAACTTCACCGACTTGACTCACCTAGAGATTTATAGCTTTTTAGCCTTATCTTATGTACAAGAACTCTACACCTCGATATCAGCTTCCAGTGCCTCCACGTCTATGAGATTTTCAACTCGCCAACTGCGACTATATTCATGTCTTATACGAGGCTAGCGACATAGACTTACTCATTTCGCAACTGGCACAACGTCCCCCGAAAGTGCCGAATATGCGGGGTTGTATCAGCTTATTATTTAGGCGGTAACGGGAATATGAATTGCGACTACAATGTACGATGCCCAGATAAAGTTTTGCCGGGAACGAAGTGAGCAGATGAGTATGAAGCGTATAAAAGATCTGTATTGTTCTAGCAAACAAGGCAAAGCTATCAATTTGGATGGGAAAATGAAAAAGAAGGACAGAGCGAGAGATCGACAGAAGCCATCCACGCCCCGACCGCAGTCCACTTCAAAAAGATTGCAAACAGACCCAGCTTTTCAACTAAGCATCAGTCTCGCAACATGAATGAAAATCACCCCTCATGCACAGTCATCCATCCCAGCTTCCACCACTCCTTACACCCATTGCAGCCCTCTTTTCCGCGGTACTCAATTTCCACCTCTCACATCCCCGTCAAACTCCTTACCATCTTCGCAACAACATCCGCACCACCAAGACTACTCTGCTCATCCGCATTCGGATAGAAGAAAGCAGCAACAGCGATGATGACGTACGCCGCACAGAGGAGTGCACCTTCGAGGTAATTTGAGCGACCATCAAGGACGAGGAAATTGACGATGAATGCTGAGACGAAGAGGGATACTGTTTCGAAGAGCGTAAAGTACAATGACATGTTCTTGTCCATTGCCCAGCCGAGAAGGACGACGAAGGGGGTGACAAAGAGGGCTGGTGGGGGAGTTAGTTTTTGGTTGTATGTATCAGGAGGGAAGGGGGGCATACCAATTTGGATAGAGGAACCGACGGCAACACCAATGGCGAGATCCATCTTGTTCTTGTGGGCTACCGTAACTGCTGTGACGTGTTCGGCAGCGTTTCCAACGATTGGCAAGATGATTAGACCGATGAAGGCTTCGCTAACACCAGAGTTGCCGGCAACAACAGCATTGATACTGTCAACCATGAATTCGGCACAGAGAGCAACGAGACCAGTAGATATGAGCAAGAGCATCATGGCGGTAGTACGAGAGATATTCTCATCGTCATGGTCTTCAGACTTGTTGGCGGCGATGGCGAGACTGCTAACACGAGTTGGTGTGATGCGAGCCTGAGGGGTTGCAGTACCAGACACCGTCTGGTTAAGACGATCCGGAAGTGAATTGGTGCGACGAATTCCATAACGAACTCTTGGAATAGGACCAGCGGGAGCTGGGTTGAGAGTTGGCGATGGTTGCATGAAGACATTCTGGGAGAACGTCTTTGGCATTTGAGGACGAATGCTGGTCATGTTTCGAATATTGAATGGACGCTTTGAGGAAGAATCGGTGTGCTCTGCTTGCGGTTCTGGCTGAGGCTCCACAGCGAAGTCAACGCGACGAGGTGCATCAGCTTCGGTAGCTTTCTCGTTCATCTCAGGTCCTTCGGCGAGTGTGTCGTCTCCATTTCTTCGAGCAGCCTTGCGGTTCTTCTTTTCCCGCTTTTGTTCCCGTTTCATTTCCTTCTTTGCCTTGCGACTGATCGAGTTCTTTCGGCTGCGCTGGTTGTGATTTTCATCATCACCTTCCTCGCCGAAATCGATTGCACCAAGACGATGACCCATTTGTTCATCGAATTGATCGGTATTGACAGGAGAGACCGAGCCAGCACCAAAGGAAGGGGTTCGGCTTGGTTGAATCTTCTCGTTGGTGTCCTTGGATCCAGAACTAGACTTGCGGCGGCGTTTACCGCCTCTCATGACTCTCTTAAATCGCTTGGCGGTGGTGTTGGACCCACTGGAGTGCTCAGAGTCGGAGCTGGAGGATGAAGATGAGTCGTCCGAGGAAGTTTCCATCCATTGGGCGACAGGTCCAGGAGCTAGTTCCTCGTCGATGATGTGTTGAGGTGTACTCTCATACATGTATGCATGGGACTTCAGTTGAAAGAGTAGGTACAGGATGTAGACGAAGAGGAGGATCTAAATGGTCAGAGAAGATGTCTTGGAGGAACCGAAACACATACCACGCTAGTACCGCGGCTAACTTTCAAAACGGCAGAATTTGCTTTCTCCTTTTCTGCATCTGCAAACGAGGCATGGAATGCGGTCTATTATGTTAGCTATGAGCGAGGATAATGGACGGCAGACATACTGGTAGCAACAAACTCATGACACTCAAACTGAGTAGACATGCGCTCATCTGCGTGACAGTGCTGTTGTAAATCTATGATTGTCAGTAGAGTTCGCTTCACAGTCTGGCGCGACATACCTGTTCACGGAAGCGAAGTCCACCAATCAAGAAACACATTCCTAGAATCAAGAGCAGGTTTGCAAGAATGGAGCCGAGCAATGAGGCTTGGACGATACGGATTTCATTCTAAGGAACATCAGCAAAATCCAATGACCAGAAGTATGGAGACCAACCTTTGCGAGAGCAATACTGTAAAGGGGAAGATTTGAAGTGAGCATAGGTCTTTCAAAGGGGTCACGAACAAGCATGGGGAACAAAGGAAAGACCGAATGATATGGGACTCGATTGATTTGATAATGCCTTTAAGAGGGCTTCTCTCTCTTTCTCATCTTGATCTCTTGTGAGGTAGACATACATGCTGGTATGGTTAGCTGGGCTCGTGTCGAGGACGCGACACAACTTACAAGATGATCAGCTCAACTGCATTACCAAATGTAACATTCATTAGTGCACCGATTGTATCTCCCATTCTCTTGGCCACACTTTCGGTAGCATGACTGAGTAGACCTGCTAGAGGTACGATAGCAATAGCATTCATTCCGAAGATGATACCTGGGCTGAGTTTAGCAGCCTTTGCCGCGATACCAATTGGTACAAAAACGAGCAGCAAGTTAATGTAGCTGGACAAAAGGATGGATTTGGCAGTGAGCCAAAATCGCATAGCAACATTTTTCTTCGCAGGCTTCTCATCGTTGTTTATGACAGTCCCCTCCCCATCAACTTGCGGAGGTGGAGCTGGTGGCGGGATATCGGACGTGGTATTGTCAACGGTGTTATTCGCCGTGGGCTTTGAAGACTGGCGCGCGAGGCCGTTGACATCTGTAGAGGGGAAGGGAGGGATGTTGGTGGTGTCATTTTGAAGACTGGAGCTGGTTCTTGTCTGTTGAGGAGTGGCAGATGGATTGTTTAGGGGTAGAGTCTGTCGGCTCGATTTGGAGAGTGGAGAGGTGCCATGCGCTTTGGTTCTTGCCCAAGAGCGAACGCGATCTGCAGATGATTTAGAGTCAGGCGAAGTTTTCTTCATCGATGTGGAGGGCGTGGTAAGTAGTGAAATTTTTGGTGGAAGGTTGTCGGTATGGAGAGAGGGCGAGAGGATGGGAGTAGAATAGGAAGAAGAAATAGAAGTCGGAGTCGAAGGGGGGACAAGAGACAGGACGTTGAAATAGGACCCAGGCGAGTTCGAGTGGGTGCAGTGGTGCAGTGCAGGTGGTGGAGGAGAGTGGGGGGAACAAAAGAGTTGGAAGGCCAGAGGAGGAGTGGACAAGGCGAAGAGGCGGAGTTGGCGTCTCTTTATTCGTCCACAGCCACAAGCACTGTACAGAGATCCACAGCTGACGTGACGGTAAGGCAAAGGCAAGGCAGGGGACTCATGCATGCCAAGAGCCGCGTGGTGGGGAATATCGAGAGTCCCCAATGCTGATTCGAGCATCTTCTCCGGTTGCCGTATTCCAGCCGATCATGATTCGTACGCGTCGAACGCGATGCTGACCAGATTCAGATGTCCAAGCAAGCCCAGACAAACGGGTGCGAAGCTTCGCTGGCTTGTGAAGGCTTATGATATCTTGGGATTCTTGTTTGTTTTGCGCCGAGATGTCTTGTTTTGACATGATATTCGCAAGTTTATGTTCGGGCCAGTGGTTAGAAGGTCGTTGTTTCGCAGCAATGCGCACGAGTCGAGTGGTATCCATAGCCTCTTGTGCCGGAGAAGGGGATCCAAGCAGGCCGGTCCAGAGATGAGCAAGGGAATCCAGGGAAGAGGTGCCAAGATGACAGAGATGACAGTAATGAAAGAGAGTACTCACGCATAGTTGAAGTTCAATCGCACGATCGGTATGCCGTACCCTAGAAAGGAAGAAGGGTCCGTAAACCGGTGTCTTGAAAGCGATCAGTTTGTTTAGTGTGAATTCTAAGAGTTGTGGTGGTGCGCGGCAGTTGGTGGTGTTGTTGAAGTATGAAGTACTTCGTGAGCTTGCAGTCGGTCGGCAATAATTCAATGATGTCAGCCTGGGAGAAGAAAACGAAGTAGGTAGGTAAAAGTTCTCGGAAGAAGTGATCTTGTTGTCGTAAACTCAAAGGGTCCCACTTCTCTACAACGACAGAAGGGACATCTCAGCTCTTGAAGCAAAAGCAACATCTAAACTCTCAGACTTCCTAGGGCTGTCGTCCTATCCAATTTCCCTTCTCCACGCCAAGCCCTGCGAAATCAAGTTTCCGCCCAGAAATTGATCTTCCCACCAATCAGTTATATTTAGGGTGCATCTATCCACTTCTCCCTATCGAATTTCGGAGGGTCATCCTATTCTGCCATGCATCCTGAAGACCTGCGTGTCTGCCACTGGGACGCCTGCCAGCCTGTGTCGACCTCATGTTTCTCTGCCTTTGTAGAATGATGGTAGTAGGAGAGACTAATTCATTACATCATCGACTCCTACTCAATCATCTCATCCAATACAAGCTGTGTCTTCTGATTCTTCCTTATCTCGATCAAACCTGCATCTGTTCATCATCCTCGCCATCCTCCTGGTCAAGATGCACAGGCATCGGAATTCGGCACCGCGCCAAGAGACCATCTAATCTGATCACCATGTGGCTGAGACTTGTGGCTTGTTGAGCTGAGCAGCAGCGGTCTAGCCTGTACTAGCGTGCACTGCCACATCTAGGTCCTGCCTCCTCGTCACCACCGACTCACTTTTGAGCTCGACTCCACATTCGTGACTCGAAATGACGACATGATGGTTTTTGAAACAAATTTTGTTGCACGTCGCAAGGTGCATATAAAGGTTAATTTTCCCCCAGATTTGGGAATGTGGCAGTCTTTACACGTGGTCTTCAACCAGCAAGCGCCTGAACTTCGTGACCGCCACAATGTAATATTGGCTCTAATCTTGAAGCCGACGATCGTCTCAATTAGTTGTGGATAGACACAGTAGCTAGTGATTGAAATGTTGCTCTCTTCACTCTACTCACATTTCATTCTTCGGGGCAGGACGGTTTTTGTTGTTCACACACAACCAAATGAGTGGCAAACTACTCCACCAACTTCCTGTTCTACGCGAGTTCTCACATCTACCTATATATCTCTCACGAATCATCAAAATATCATAGATCCTGAAATCGTTCTTTGCCACGTCATATGGCCTCTTTTCAAGAACATACAAGTGTACGATGCATCCTTATTCAGCTTCAGCTTTCATCATGCATCTCACAATTATTCTTCTTGCTGCTGTGTGAAAGTCGTGCATATTGATATCCCCATCTGCTTCTGTGTTCCATTGCTCCCACAGAATAACTATGCAGGCTATGTGATGCACGTGAGCCAGGTCATGGACTTTCACGAGGATGCTCCGATCTAGGTATCTCCTGGAAGTGGAAGGTTTGCATGTGAAGTCTACATCGCACCCACGTATGTGCAAAGCTGCCTTTTACGATCATGAAGTCACTGCATCAGACGTTTTGTGACTTCGCTCGCTCGTTCCAATCATGACTACATGCTTAGAGGCATGTAGCGTGTCAGTTCTTTACCTCTCCGATTTTCATGCTCCCACTCACATGTGGTAACTACTGCAAATAGCCGGTCCGACGAGTTACAATGCTGTCAGATATCCACTTATCTCACAAGCAATTCACCATGCGGCAGGGCCCTCGAGCACTGTTTGTACATGTACCACTCATGACGCCGAAGGTGAGACAGGACGACTTGAAGCCGAATACGAGCGGTGTAAAAGCAAATTATATCATCAAAAATGTAATATCCTTTACCAAACCAATCTCTCTGAACATCAGAACATGCTCTTCACCCCACTCCAAAACATAGCATAATCCCCCAACCGTCAATCATGTCAACAGACACAGACAAACCCACGACCCCAAAACTCCGCACAATCCTCTCCTACCTCGTCCCCTCCCTCGCCAACTGCCAAGTCGGCTTCAGCACAGTCTCCATCTCCGGCTTCCAAGCCATGACCGGCTTCCTGTCCACCTACGGGCACCTCGAACCCTCCACCCCAACAGGTTGGAACATGGGACTCATCCCACAACAACTCGCCGCCTCGTTCGTAAATTTCGGAACCATCCTCGGAATCCTACTCTCCCACCCTTTACGCCACTACCTCTCTTGTCGACATGGTCTCTGGCTTGCGTGCGTGGTATCTGTCATCGGGTCAGGACTCCAATTCCAGCATTCGGCGGTGGGAGGGTTGTATGCGAGGAGAATCATAATTGGGCTTTCGAATGGGCTGCTCATGGGTTTTGCGAATCCATATACAGCTGAAAGTGCACCTGCGCATCTGAGAGAGAAAGTGACGTCGCTATTTGCAGTATGGTTCTATGCAGGAGGCGTGCTTGGTGCAGTGACGAACAACTTCACGCAGGGTTTGGGAACCAGTTGGGCTTTTAAGGTTCCGCTTACATGCCATATCACCATTCCATCTCTACTTCTCGTGTTGGTTGCATTTATACCGGAGTCTCCTCCCTGGCTACTGGCTCATGGCAGGGGCGATGCAGCGAGGATTTCCCTATCAATTCTTCGCGGACATGCACAGCACAAGTCTCAACCAGTCAATATCGATGCGATCGAGAAAGAGCTCCTAGAAATCCAAAACAGCATCGACTCCCAGCGTAGCAGCAAAAGCAACATAAAACCCCAGCAATCCCATCTCAAACAATATCTTACACTCTTCAACCCCACCAACCGCCTCCGCACCCTCCTCTGCCTCGCCCTCCTCTCAACAAATTCATCCTCCGGTATCTGGCTCATGCTCTCCTACGGCACAGTATTCTTCCAACTCAGCGGTGTACCACACCCTTTCCACGCTTCCATCTACAGTAATTTAGCGAATCTCCTCGGCACTGTGCTAGGAATGTACCTATCTGTCAAGATGGGAATGCGGAACAGGAGGAGAGTGATGATTTTTGGGTATTTGGTGCAAGCAGCTTGTATGCTTGGAATAGGACTCACTTCCAGCGTGATCTCAGATTCGAAATGCGCTGGGATGATTATATTGATATGTGTGCTAATGCATGGATTCGCATATTTTGCTTTCTCTGCTTTACTTGCGGCAAAATTGGCTGGTGAGATGGTAGATACGCAGTATCGAGGTGAGGCTGTAGGATTGGGTACGGGTGTGAATTATGTTACTGCTTGTAAGTTCACCGCAACCGATATTTTATACTTGCAATCACATTTTGTAGGGGAAGATGGCCTGGAAGTAAAAAATCTCTGACGAGTATAGGGCTCATTGCATTCACAACGCCGTACTTTATCAACACGAGGGAGCTGAATTGGGGACCGAAGGTTACGTATATATGGGGTGCTTCGAATTTTATAGTTGGTGGTAAGTTCTTTCCTCAGATAATTAGCATTGGAAGGCGAGTTTATGGCGAATGTATGGATCTCGAAGCTGACATGACGACACCCCTAGTCTTTCTTTTGTTGGTTCTACCTGACATGAAAAGAACCACTCCTGGGGAAAGTGAGGAGCTTTTTGAAACTCGTGGTATTGACTGGGGAAAGGATTAGAACGGGGGGGTATCATAGACAGATCAATCGCTATGGGATTTTGAGCCTGGTGTGGATCTTTCTCAACCAATTTAGATTTATATCCGTTTTCTGACTTTGGTATAGCGGGCAACTATCTCTTTCTGATCTGAGCAAAGTATTTCCCATACCGAACCCTCGACAGCTGCTACAGCACAACGTCGGGGATCCCTCTACCATCTCAATATCATGCTCCCTTGATTCAACCATCATACCGGAGCATGTCACTCACTCACTCAATATCCTACGAATACATCTTCTTTGTTCATCGCCGCACTCCGCTCTTATTTCCTCACTCCCAATTTCATACCATGAGCCAAATCCCGTTCCCAGATCCCTCCTCCAGCACTACGTCTCAGCATCCCCCTTCCAGTCCGCTCCCCTTCGGTCACGCCCTCCCCCTCCCCCTCCACCCCTCCAAAACCCCCCAAACAACATCCCCATCCCCCCTCCCCAACCACCTCCCCCACGTCTCCCTACTCATCAGCAACAACCCTGGTCCAGCCGCATACCCACCCTCTTGAAACACCATCTGCGCCGTCCTCCTCGCACTCTCTTTATCTCTTCCACAATGATCGATCAGGATGGCTGTGAGCCAGGTTTGGCATTGTGTGGAGGACCAGGTGGGTTTTGGGCGGGTGGTGGAGTGGATGCGGAAGGGGTTTAGGTTTAGGTTTAGGGGGAATAGGGGGAGGGTGAGACAATTGTGGCTCTTGTAGTTTGTGGATTTTGAGGTTGTGGATGGCTTTTGGTAGTTGGTGTGGGTGTGGATGTAATTAGATGGGTTGAATCTGGATTTAGATTTGGATATGGAGTGGCGTTTTGATTTCGGGGAGGGCGGGATTTGGAATGTGGAGGAGAGATTAGACGATGGATAGGCGGTGGAGGATGGTGTTTCGGGAGTGGTGAGGTGGGAGGGTGGTTCTTGCGAGTATTCTGTTGATAGTGAGGGTGGAAATCGGTGATGAGAGTGTTGGAAGAGAGGTGTGAGGGAGGGTTTCATGACTGTGATCGTTCGATTTCAAAGCGAATTCTATGTCATGAAAGCGGAAAGTGCTTAAGGTAAGGAATGTTCACTTCTCAAAAGAGAGATATGACAGACAAAGCTAGAATGGCTGTTTCAAAAATGTTTACAAATATCATGTTCGGAGATTTTCAGCGGAGGCGGGAAGGTGACGTAAATCTCACGAGAGATTCAGATTCTCGGGATTTGGCTCAGCCTCACTTCATCAGCCTTGCATTGCATGTGATTGAAGCTTCCATGCTTAATTGGCTTACAACGTGGAACTGCTTGTAATTCCTCGGCTTCGAATTCCGGAAATGATGGACGTCTTCGTCAATCGCCTTGGCACGGCCGTGTTGTTTACATGCTCGCTTCAAATGGCCACAAATCTCTTGGAGAGCGCTTCAGGACTGACTAGATGAATAAAATAATGAAACTTGATAGAACAGTGCAACTTCTCTTGGGTTAGCTGTTCCAAATTTTTCCTCCTCCCAAGACGCTAGAACCCGCCAAACTCCACTACCCTTTGCAAACCAGAGTCTTTAAAGAACGAAGAGACAGAATCCAACCTTCATGTATGCGCAGCCACCTATTTCTCACGACACATAGCTGCAGGCGGGATCTATCTCTGTAGCATCGTCTTCCGCCATCTTTTTCTCCCGCCTCTTTACTCGGAGGCGTGTAGCTAGATGCGGCATGAGTGAGTCCGTACTCTGTCTCATCTTCTCATCCTGTTCTCTCTTATACTTCATGCATTCCCTTTTGAATTCTTGATTATCTTTTCTTATCGTTTCCGGAAGACACGATTCTGGAATATAGGCCTCTCGAGGTGGCAGTCGAACTCTCGGCTTCGGGGTTAGTGGGGGTGTGCTGAGAGCAACGATTATTTCGGCTGGAGGGGTGCAGGTGTTGGCAGCGGTTGAGCTTGGTGATGTGTTGGTCGAATCGATCTCGGCTGAGGTGGCCGAAATACTTGCGCTGAATGAGGCGGGTGACGCTTCGTCCCGTGAGTCGGGCTCGAAGCTCATGAAAAGAGAACCTTGCGGCGTGAGATATTCTTCATAGTCCGAACGCCTCTCCCCGTCCTCAAACTTGTCATCTTCCTTCTTCTCTTTCTCGAAAGTTGGATCCAGCCTTTGACATGTTTCCTCCACTTTACTTGGCTTCGATTCACACAATTTCTCGAAAATTGATTCCACTTCCTCCCTGCTTGTCGAATTCCTCTGAGATGCCCAATGCCAAACTCTTCTAGCTAGAGATGCTAGAATAACCAGAAATAAGATCATGAGAGCCAGTGAGAGCTCATGGCTGTTTGGAGGATGAGTATCTGCTGTTGTTATACCCCCCGCTGTCGTGTTGTGAGCAGCATCGATTTGTTGGACAGACGCAACTGGTGCCGTCATGTTCGATGGAGCGATTTGATCAGCCATTGTCCTCGGCTTTGGCGAAGAAGAATCCAATAACGGAGATTTCGGCTCTCGTAGCTGCCTTCGTTGGTGTTCTCCTGGATATATCTCCACAATTGGCTCTTGCGTCGGGTCAAAATGCGGAAGTTTCATTTCGATCCAGCGTTGGTAGCCTCGAGGATCTGTATATTCGATCCAAGAGGATTGCTGCTCTGATTTCCTGAGTTGAGCCACATCGTAAGCTCCTCTTATATCGTCCTTTGGGATGCCATGTTCGTTAAGGCACGCAACGCCACTGCGAGATGGTGAATAGTCAGTTGGAACTGGACCGACACGAAAAGTGTAGGTGATTTCTGATGGACAGTATCTTTGACAGCCACGCTTGGCATTTCCTTTTAGTTCGAGGTCATTCATTTTGAGTGAGAGGTGGTAATGTTTCTGATGAAAAGGACTTGTTTGAGGAATTGTAAAGTTTTGAATTTGGGTTATGTGTGATTTTTGTAACTGGAAGTTTCTTATATGCTATCATTAGGGCAGGCTAGAATATTCGAGGACGTTGGTAGTGCGAGTGTACCGGAATTATGTCCATCTCTCCAGCTTGGTCGGAGGCCGCAGCAACTAGGTCCCCAGATTTGACTGGAACCACCGCTAGGATGGAGCGAGGAAGCATTTCACTCCGGTGGTGTCTGGTGGACGCCATTTCACTTCTTTAGGGCACCTATCGTAGTAGTCTCTTCCACGCGATTATCAAGTACGCGACTGATCTTTGGTCTCATTGATTATTTCCAATCTACTCTCTTCAACCATGCAGCGAGGCATATTGAAGAAAGTGGAATGAAAATGCGCGACACGCTTGTGTAAAGTAATTCGCGAGAGAACCCTAGAGCATCTTTCACACCTAGTGCCACTCGTCCTCGTTAGCGTTCTCAAGCCATCAAAAAGTGATACATGGACAAGCTTGCACTAACAAGGTAATCTCCCGAGACCATTCCGCTAGGCGGGAACTGAACGTCATATTCCACACAACATCATTGGGGTAATATGCATCGGAGAAGTTCAAGATTGTCGCACGAGTATATATTTTTCAAACTGAAGCAAAGCAGAGCCTTTGAAACCATCAGAAACATCGGCAATGTCTTCCACTGGGGAGCTCACGGAGACAGCCTCGACAAACAGCGCCGCAACTGCAACCGATACTCCATCTTGCAACTCTTGCCTGCAGGTAGAGTGCATATTTTACGTGGTGATCGGCGGGCTTATAACAATGATGCTATTTAGCGGTGTGATAATTCTCGTTTTCATACTCGGAGTGAAGGCCAGCCTATTGAAAGAGCGGTACGCCGACAAGCTACAAGGTTGCCGGCCGGAAATTCATGAAGGATGCTAAGAAGTTGAGCGAGAAGAGTCAAAAGGCATTCCCTTGTGAAACATCCTTCGCACTCGAAGACGATATCCTGTTCTATCTGGATAATCATGATAGATCTGACAGTAAGGGAGAGTGGATTCGCGATGATAAAAAGAGTGAGGAAGGAGCTGAAATATGCCAGACCGTTGGGGACTTTGAGCTGCCAAAGGCCGAGAGGTGGTCGACGGGTATCTGGAGGAGGATCATAAACTTCGATGGGGTCCAGAGAAAGAACTTCGAAGTCTTGTAGTGGACGATAGTTGAATGAGGTCTGTTCGGATTAATAATCGATGGGTGCTCGAGTGAATGCAGGCTTACATACAGAATTCCACTAGCTGAGCTCCTCCGTCATGGGTGATCAATCTTGATCCAGAGCGAGATCCGCTGTCTTGCAATGAAACGAGAATCACAATGTATCTTGACCTGGTAATGCTTGGAAGATGATAAAAACTCGAGATTGGACATGATAAAGAAAGGATTCCCAGTTAAAGTAGCGTAGATATGTTTTCCGTTCAAAGGGCTACGCTATTTTGAAGTTGCTTGATTTAGTTATGCCACATCTCATTCGGTAAAAAAGCTTCCCCGTGTTAAAGACCGTTCTAGACACTGTGCTTATCCTGACGCGCAAATTAAAGCCCAGCATACTGATTGAACCCGATCTCCCTAGACAGCTTTACAACGTTCCAATCGTATCCGCGACGAAACAATCCTTCGCCTCATTCCAAATTGTAGAAACCTTATCCGGTTCGATGTGCCTCTTCAAAATGTAGTCTACACAGTGCGTCGTATGATGTTCAGAGAAGCTCCCTTCGTCGATCCACTTCTCATCTTCTCTATTCTTTGCAAACAAAAATCTGCCCTGCTTCTCCCACGTGTAGATGCAATGTGCGATATGGTACGTCTGAGACGAAAACAGCCATCGATACTCTCCCGCCTTCACTTCTTCCACCGAGAGACGCTTAGTCAAGTAATAGTCTTCATACAGCTCCCAGTTTCGTTCTGAGATGTAGCGTTCGTGCATCTCGAAATCGACGCATTCAGCTGGAACCCATGCGAACGACATCACATCGAACACACAGCCCAGGGAACGAGCAACTCTAGCTGTATTACCACAGCTCGTGTTGTATCCGGTGAGAATGGCGTCTGGATTGGGCGGATTTAGGTAGTCGTGCTGAGACTCATCGCCGATATACTGAAGATTCATGATTCTGGTCTCTTTGGGCTTGCTGCTGGCTAGATATTGAGGAACGAGAAGGAGGAGACCAGCGGATATGACGATAGCAGAGAATATGGCGATACTAGCTAACATTCGATAGCGAGGGAATCGTTTTCGAATAGCTTCTTCGTCGGTAGATAGGTTGTCATCGAGATGCTTTTGCTCCTCGTCGACGGGTTCAAGGCTGGTGGAAGAATCATTATCTTCATCAGATCTTCGCTCAAGCTTCTCATAGTCTTGGTAACCGGCCATGTTGGGGGATTTCTGCTGAACGAATCTCTTCATGTAATGAATGTCTGCTGCTTCAAATTCCTGTTGGTGTTGAGGGAAAGGAGAATTCGGGAGATTGACCTGCTCTCCTTGGCGTTTGTGCTTCATGACGGTATCGGTGTGGAAGAAAAGCGAGTACTTCGTAAGTAAAGGTTGGAGTCTTAACTGATAGGTCCAGGAGCAAGCTTAGTCCGACCATTGTGATCAAGGTGGGGCAGGGGTCTGTCATCTTCAGACCTCGCCGCTTTTATCTTTGATCTTGACCGAGTATCACTGGGCTAGCATGGAACATGGTAGCGGACTCTGGTAGGTAGACTTTATCAAAGGATCTAGTGCTCACCTACCCCGCGTCATACAATGCGCCGCATGTGCCGCAAGTTGTGCATGCCAATACTTCAAGCTTTGAAATGGAGAAACAAGACCGGCCTCGTATCGATCTCAAACGCTTGTGGCGGGCACATGCATGGGCTGTGTTTTCAAGACGATGACCAAAGTGCGAATTTAGGATGAATTGTTGATTTGACAGCTCGGCTGTCATGTTATGCAGCCAAGAAGGGAGATCTTCACTGCACGTAATCAGCCAGACGCCGCAGCTCTCTCGCCAACCATACCAACACTTACTGACACCCATCAAAATGGATGCGGCACTTGGCATTCTTTTTTTCGAGCTCACAGCCTGCGTACATACATAATGACAATACTGTTTATTTTTATGCCTCACGTGTCATAGTTATAGCACAGAATGCCCGCCTCGGTATCAATGATGTCGGCAACTGATATCTCCGATGCCAAGTCACCCATTTCAATCACATCCGTTAAGCTCGCTCTGTCCTCAGAGTCTTCTGAGCGTCTCGAGTCATATGTTCCTCGTCGTCCTGGCTTACTGGTCTGCCATTTCGACCACAATCTATCAAGTTGTGCATGATGTAAGAAAAACAGCGGATCTAAGAATATTAAATGAGACTGGAAGGGAAAATGTTGGCCTAGAAGCTTACCAGCGGGTGCATTGAAAGACAAGAAGTCTCCTCGAATCCCAAAGGGAATCGTGTTATGAGGTGCGTCCTCTAGCTCCAAGGTAAACGAAAGCAGATCCTCTTGCTCGAGAATTTTCTTAACGAGGCTTGGTTGAATCAACTCCCCTGTAAAATGACCGGTCGATGTGTCGTTTCTGAAGTTTCTGGATAAGCAATGCGGATACACCTTCGTATCAATATATCGTGCTGTCGTCATGGCGAAGGGCCCATCTGTAACACAGTGACCACCACCTATGAGACTTTCGCCGAGTGCAGCGTCGCCATTGCCACCAAAGCCAAGCTGGGTGTCAAATACTGGAGATGCTGCAGGATCCTGGTGATCTAAGACCCAATCCCAATATCTAGAGATTTCTCGTGAGCTCGGAGGGTATTCAGACACGCATCTACACCACGAACAACTTACGGGACTGGACCAGCATATCCACACTCATTCCTCAAACGCCCCTCGTAGATATGAAGAAAGTATCGATGCCATGGAAGAAAGCTGGATTTCTCGTGACCTGTAGACACTTTAGTCGTGTATTTCATTGATATTCAGCAGATTTTCATTACTAGTATAGCCAACGGCAGGATGGATATATGGAAAGTCATCATAAAGACTTCCGCCAGTCTCGAGACTGGAAGGTCGATCCTGAAGACATTTGATACTTCCGATGTAGTTGAGTTTGTCGACAGTCGAGAGAGTTCTCCATTCTCTTCGAGTGCGGGGACTCTCACATCGTACTGATATACTGCTGGACGCTCTGAGCAATGTATAGAGGAATATACCAGTGCTCGTTCCCAACAAAAAGAGAACACAAAGCCCCATGGAGGATTTTGACCACAGCTTTACACATCTGGATCAACGTACAACATCAGTGAACCTTGACATGAGGGTGAAATTGAAGTTATTTCTCACCTTTGATCCCTCTTTTTTTGATCATCGTCACCAGTCAGAGATGAGTATCTGACTTGTTGAATCCTGGGATACATCCTGTTGTGAGCTAAATACTTGATGAAAGCTGGAGGCCTATGAACATTTTCTCCTTGCCTACAGCACGAGATAGTAACAACTGTTAGCAGGTTGCTCGCATCCGGTAATGCCATTGTAGTGTTACGTTTTGCGCAAGTATATGCAAAGTTGAAGGCTCAGGATTCTAGCGTACCAACCACTAGTCGGCAGAGTAGGATTGATCCAACCATACACCGTGGTTTACATGATGCTTCATCGCCGATTGGTAAGCGATTCGCTTTCGTAACACGGCAGGCTAGTGATTGCAGCCTAACGTATCTGTCTCCGCTACTTCGCCCACACCTTTGCTTGCCAGCAAGCTTGGCATATAGAGATGCTGACATTGACCGAAGTGGTCACTAAAACCGTGTGGCCTCTCCACGTGTAAGCCTAGTAAGCCATGCATGGCTTGGCAGCGGAACACCAGAAAAGCAAAAACACCTTCAGGGTACGGGTGACCCGTCTCGGCAACGACTTCGCAGCGAACTTCCATTTTCGACACAATTTCAGCCACGGGTGAAGCTCCTCCCATTCTGCCTTGGATGACTAGCGCACGATAGTAAGAGTTACACGATTTATTTCCTTGTGAGAGAAAATGACATCAGAATATGCAGTGAGAACTCTCAGAGCATTCAATTGCTCATTGAGTAAATGATCTAGAATTCCAGATGTTCCGGCTTATACATGATTTTGAACGACTGTTTGTGCTTTTTGTTTTGTCTCACCTCGCTTAAATGACCAAAACTCGAAAGGCACAAGATATGGATACTCTCAACATCAACATCTAAGTTCTGTGAAAATGTAGTCTACGTGCATCTTCAGTCTCCTTCTCATGTTACGTATTCCACGCTATGACGGTGATCACATTCTAATAGTCTCTGCACACGCTTGTAACAGCTGCCTCGCAGCGCCTGTGGAACTGGACCCGGTTCAACACCTATGCTCTAGATCTCCACTTTCCTTACGGTGCACGAAGAGTAAGCCATGCCAACTTCCAAAGTCCTCCTCGGATCAGTAGGTGCTCGAACCTCGTCAAAGCAATGCGTGTTGTGTTCTCTATCTCGCATGTAGTCGTTGAGAGGACCTCCTGTAGGAAGCACCTGGAGATTCCTTGAGAGTAGATATTGACAATGAGTACCGTGGAATGGCCAAGTCGAGAAGTATCCCTCATATTTTCCGGCCAAAATGTCATCCGCAGGAATTTCCTCGGTCCTATTCTCGTGCTTCCAGAAAGGCCACTTCTCAGAATGAAAATACATGAGCGCGTGTGTATTGTTGAGACATGGTGGTGGTGTCCAGGCATAGACCATAACATCCAACTGACATCCCATTTTTCGAGCTTCTTCCGGATTCTTGCCACATGTGAGGGTAACAGCATTGTGTTGATGGGGGTCAATCTTTGCTCGTTGGTAGTGATACAACAGCAGTGCATTGGAGGTACCGAGAGCCAGCATCAGCGTTATGAAAGCAGCATAGATGACCCAGCGGCTCGCAGGCTTTCTGATTCTTGCATCTTTGAGTTCCAGATCTCCATCTTCCAGCAACGGAACGTTATCTTCTTTATCGGGCAGAATTGACGATTTATCTCGATTGTCGTGCATGTTACTCGGCAAAGTCAGAAGGAGGGAGAAGGCCTGGAGGCTTTTGGCAGATGGAACATACCAGATGTGACTTGGTGATACTTCAGAACGCTTGACGCTGGTTGAACAAAGAGGGCCGAGAGTTCATTCCAGTTTCTGCTTTCCTCTCACCTTCAATAATTGCACGTGATCCGGTCTTTCCTGGTCGGACGGGTTCAGTATCTGCGCCTGCAACTATATTTCAATGATGTAATCTGACTGTATCAACAGATAGTGAGAACGTGTACTAGACCAATTGGACATCATAAATCAGAATGTACATACTGATGTCACATTCTGTGCCACGCTTGAGAACGAAGTCAGACCTACATTCGTGCAACCCTTGTGTGATCCAGCCCAAGTTCTGACTTGTGCGCTCAGGCTAAATGGACGACATGCTTGATGATCAAGCGTTGTGCATGGTTGTGGCGTATGAAAGGCTTTCCGTATTTCCGCCAGGATGATCAAGGATCTTAGTCCGAACGGACGATTACATGCAGCCTTGAGCACTCCTCTTGAGACTTGACCTGGACTTCTATCCTGGTACGATTGACCAAGACCAAGTCCTAATAAGGAAGGTGAATATCAGCATGTCCAGAGGATCCGCGGCATTAACAATAATTGCACAAAAGCTAGTTCCTCCACAAATTGAAAAGGACTATTCAGCCGAGGAATATGGATATATAAATCTCTCTCCTCATGGTAAAGAAAGTCACTCTGCATTCTCTAAATCTCTCCTACGACCAACTTCTGACTTCCGTTTATTGAGCCTCTTCTCAGTCAATTTTAAACCACCATGAAAGTCTTCTCAATCCTCGCCACCATTGTGGCTTCATCCTTGGTTGGCCAAACTATGGCTGCACCTGTAGCAAATGCTGTTGCTGAAAGATCTGACTTGAATGACCGTGGACTCGTGAGTGATGCCTCCACTTTCCGTACTAGTATTACTGACATATCTCTTCAGGCAACTATGTTCTACGGCTGCAAGTTCGCTCCCGAGGAGACCGAGGTCGATGATGCCGACCCAGACAAGCTCAAGAGACTCATCAAGGAGAGAGTAAGTCTTCGGATCCTCATCTCCACTTATCTCCCGATGACAGAACGGCTGATGCGTACTCCCAGTGTATCCCTAAGAAGATGTGAATGGAGGTCATGTAAAGAGCCATGATGGGTTTAGCATGGGCGGCGATTGGTTAGTGGACTTATGGGGTTACAGGAGATGACACTCATTATATTTATGAATTACAACCTTAATTCTTATGTTGTTTTCAATTCATGACCAGGAATGTGAGATCTTATGACACTTCGGTGCTAGTAATTCCTATTTTAGGACACATCAAGAAGGGCTGGATGAATTGTTTGAGCGTCGTGGAAAAATCCAATGAGTTTGATTGGACTGGGGCCATGAATGCCTTGAATTCTTCTCAATCTTTGTGCTCGTTGCTTAGCATCATCTGCGACTATGGAGAAGAACATAACTTGAAGTTTCTGCGCGGTGTCTTAGGAGAGTTCACTACATCCGATTGAAAGGGAAGGTGCATAAGTCCCTGTTTCTCCCTGTACAACAGTTGAATGGAAAAAATTGTTTCCCACTTTACTAGAAATCTGAAGCTAAGTTGCTCTCAAACACCCATGTTCCACCTCTCCTGCTTTCCAAACATGTGATAAAGCTAGATTATTTTCCGCTTGAACATAATCTCCCTCTTTGCCTAGCACGAATTGCCACATACAGAAAATGGATCATCTACAAAAGTCTTGGATGAACCTCTGCAGACCTAGGAGGATCGTTCCAATAGATCGGCCCAATATCACCAACTCCCTGAGCACACTTCAGATACGCAGTACCGGTGAAAAGCATAGTCTTCACGTCCCCAGGACTCCGAACTTCCTCCAGGCAGTGCTCAGCATGCGATATATTGCGCGAGACATTGTCAACCGGTGTACCATAAGTGAGACACTGAAGCTGGCGATGGATGAGATACTGGCAGTGCTTGAGGTGAAGCAGCCACGAAGTATAGGAGTATTCATGTCTCGCAGCAAGAATATCTTCGTGTGACAAGACTTCGGATCTGGATGAATCGCTCCAGAATTCAATACCATGAGAGACTAGACCTTCCCAGTACTCGTCAGATAGCGTCTTGTTGAAGCATGGAGCGGGAATCCAGGCGTAGTTCATGACATCGAAGACGCAACCCTTCGCTCGAGCTTCAGGAGCTGATGTTCCACACTCTAGAACCTGATCTGGCACAAATGATGAGGATGTTTGCATCGGAACCTCTGGATGTGTGAGAGCTGCAAGAAATAACCCAACGATGGTGATGCTGAATATCGCTGTCGCGATCAGAAGGACGACGTGCTTCGTTCGATAGAGGGAGTGACTCCTGATCTCTTGGACGGGAGGATCGATTTTGCTCTCAGGTAAGAATGACTGATGACTTTCATCTTCTTTGGATGAGTCTGAAGATTTCTTCCTGAAAAAGCTTGAAAGCTGGTCCATAGTGGGCATCGTGAACGAGAACTGATACGGAAATCAATTGAGAAATGGCAGAGAACGGCGGGAGACAGCAGGCGGCGATAGGAATTGCAGACTGGAGCAGCTTTCTGCGTGGGTGTTTGCTGAATCTCTGAGCTCGGGGATTCCATTGCTGCGCGTCACCTTCGATGTCGTCGTTTGCTTACCTCGCTTAAGCGAAAAGGGGGCGGGGTCGTTGGAAGCGAGTTTTCAGCCAATCGGACAGATTAGCAACAGCTGATAAACATGCAGACTGGAGCGGCCAAAAAGAGTATGATTTTCGCTCCGTAGGATTGTCAGGTGCAGCATCTAAGTGCTTGTCTGACCTGAGCACTTCGGTCCCGTCGGGAATAATAGTGTGACTGGCAATATTTCAGTGTTCATCTCAGCACTAGCTCCGATTGACAGGATGGTGCGCTCAATCCTTAGCATACGCCTAGTCTGTGATCCTTGTATACCTACTACAAGGTACGATGCAGCGAATTTACGTCAAATTGTGTTCAAACAAGCCGAACGCGACGACAAGACACAACTGACGATAAGCACTTTTGGCGGTCTTGGCTGGTGAGAAGTGGGCCAAGACATACTTCGTTGAACATCAGCACTAAATCGTGGCCCGATCTGGCAGGAGATGATTCTTCGATGGTCCTGATTCGCCGAGATCTACGACCGTATATATGTAGAGTTGCGGTTGGATCTTAGCCCTCTAACTCCGCTGTGTAAAAGCAGCAGTGTCCCAATCATGACATCTGGAATGAAAGTCAGTGTCGCGAATCATAATCAAATGTTCATAGAAAGTGACGATACTGGTTACTCCCTCGCTCAGTGTCGTGGCACAGCTACCTTATAGGAAGGTGTTGCATGTATGATTGTTATCTAGTAGATGCAGCCAGCTGCGTATTGATATCACGTGCCTTGCCTGTGATCGAGAATCAGATCTCCTTCCGTCATACCACATGGTAAGAAAAGAAGCGAGCAGCTTTCCGGTACCTTAGGATCCCCCGCTGGGTTGGAGCTTCTTGGTGACAATAGTGTCAAATTTGTTGTGTCCTAAGCTTGAGCTGAAGTAAATTGCCTGCACTCAAGAATCACCACCCGAGACCTTAAAGCATCAAGAGCCCCAAGCAGCAGTTATGGACTGGATCAGATCCCGCTGGCAACTTCAACCATACAAGCAAGTGGAAATTCAAGATGAAGACTCTAGCTCGGACATCACAGAAAGGGTCCAAGTCCAAGTCCGTCATGAGTTCTCATATGCAGTTACATTCGTCAACCTGCTACTTACAATCCTCACAATCACGATCGTTCTTATGCATCGCGATGATTCAAGACACCATACATCAAATGCTCAAATTTTAGACTGTCCAGAGCCATGGACAGATCCCAGATATCAGGATCCAGAGATGAATCCTGAGATCAAAAGGGTTGCCGGCTACTGTACGTCCCTCGGCGCCATTCTGCATATGTGTTTCCTCTGACAATCTCGTAGCCCCCATCCTCGACGAGGTCGACCTGACCCCTCAGCCTAAAGTCCTCAACGGTGCATTCCACGACAATACCACTATATTTATGCAGGATCCTTCCCCCGAAGTTGATGCCGCCTGGGTCATGTTCTCCGAAGACATATTCCTCACATCGTGGACCTCTGTCCGAGACTCAGGACGCAGCCTCAGCAAGTCCATACACTTCGAGCCAGATACTGCTGGCAATCCCGGAAAGTACATAGCTACGTACGATGTGTTCCATCAGATACATTGTTTGAATTGGTTGAGGAAGAGCGTGAATTGGGAATATTATTACGGAGATGAGAAACCGACAGAGACGTACTTGATGCATCAGAAGCATTGTATACATATGTTGTTGCAGAGTCTGATGTGTAATGCGGATGTAGATGTGGTTACTTTTGAATGGATGGAGGGGCACGATGAGAGGGTTGAAGGATTGGTGAAGGGAAAGAAAGATGGCGGTGTGGGGATCCAGAAGAGAGGCAATCCGCAGGATGCGATTCCGGCGGCAAACTTCAATGTCCATAAGATGTGCAGAAATTTCTCTGCTTTATTGGAATGGGCGAAGAAGAATAAGGAGGTTGATCCAGTTCAGACACGAAGAAAGCTGAAGGTCCCTGATAACATCCGACTTAATCGGGCAGAGGACTATTAGAATATCGATAGAACTCGCATCACCCATTAATTTTGTTCTCGATATTCAACATGTATGCACGATATTTCATGTTTGTGTCTGTTTAGAATTTATCTTCACTTCGGCGGCTCCGACAAACTAAACTGGCCCCTCGCAGCTACCATTTCTTCCATAGAAACATTCAGCGCCTGATCCAGTGCCCAGTCTCTAATTTTGTCAAAATCTCGACATTGATGTCGCGTACTGAAGTCCGGGTACGGCTCACTGTACCCATCAACCCAGACAGCTGTGACCAGACCAATGTCAGCAGTACAAGTTAGACGTTGGCGAATCATGTCGATACAGTGATCTTTTCGAAAAATATTCAGTGATGTGTCGACAGTGGTAGGGTTTCAGAAACATACCAGTATGGCTGCGAAGCCAATGATCGCCGAAAGCGTGTTGCTTCTCATAGTGCTCCTTGTATGTTGCCATGCGTACGAGGTTCTACGTTGCAGACATCAGCATTGTCTTCACCACTGCTAAGAAGCACCTACCAGGCAATGTAAATTATGAAAGACCTCAAGGGTAGCAAAGTACCCGCCACCGAGCTCATCTGGTATCTTGACCGTGGCGTTGACCGTGGCATCTTTGCCGGTGAGAATCAACTCTGATTCTGATATCGAGAGCGTTGGACCGGGTAGGACTTGACGATGATCAGCTGCTATTTGAGGATTGTACCGGAAATCGCGAGCTTACTTGACCCCGGAGAGAGTGCATCCCAAGCATCATCCAGTTCCTTCCTCGGAGTCCCTTTGTAGACTGATTTCAAGTTCAATGCACCTTGGAACTGCTGAGTTACGTACTCGAGGGCTGACTGTGCTGGTGCTAGACAATTGAAGTCAGACTGTGAAAACCCCGTATTGACGATGAAGCCTTACAAAAGATCTCTGTTTTTGGCGGAATGCATGAGCAAGAATGGTCACTTCGTCTGTAACTTGCAACCAATAATGTCAAGGAAAGTAGAAAGAAAGCAGCATGTGAGATCCAGAGGATGCATTGCTTGGGGAATGTTACTGCTCGAGGTTGCGGAGCATTCTCTTCTGGTGGAATGGGCTCGTATTTGGACATATTGAAGCGAAGACGTGACTCTCTAGAGTTGGGAAGAGCAAGAGGAAAGAAGAAAGGGGGTATAGGTCAGAGCTTAGTCATAGATCTGCGTCTTTATTCAAAAGTCATGTGTCTGCCGCGTGAAATGGATGATGAGTGGGAGGAGGGCTCGCCTCGCCCGGTGTTAGTGCTTACGGGAATGATCACTCCAACGACCAGACAACTTCTCTGACAGAAATGATTGTTATTTTATGATGAGATCTGGATTTTCTACGACTCTTTCAAAAACGTTTTCTCCACTGCTCAGATCGTTCTCATTTTTACACGATGGCATCAAATTTTGAGATCATGCGCAAATCGTCAGAAGACGAAGCGAGCAACGACAGACTTTTGCAAGATGGAAACAGCGAGTTTCAAGAAAAAAATCCACCAACAGTAAATTGGCGACACAAAAGACTGTTTCTCTTTGGCATTGGAGCTCTGACTTTAGTCGTTCTCCTTCAAACAATTACAATATCCATGCTCCTCTGGCAGAACCGGGACTCGATCCCCACCACAACATACACCACGACATCCAAAATCTCACCAGGAAGCATCCTCAACTGCGGCAACTCTCCCACACAAGCCCTCGCACAGAATTGCATCTTCGATATCATGGACTATAGCTGGGTTCCCTCACCATGCTACCACGCCTCCCTTTCCCAACACTACCTCAACCTCGCCCTCTCCCAAAATCTAACATTTTACCTCTCCTCATCCCAATCCTCTGTGCTCCCAACCTCGGATATCCTAGCCGGAAAACAAGAATACGTGTTCACGACTCGCCTCTTCCACTCCCTGCACTGCCAATACTACCTGCATCGACAGACGAGCGTACTGATGGACGGTTTAGCGACGAGTTTGATGCGCAATGCGAGTTATGGTGTGCATTGCTTGAAGGAGGTGATGGAGCCGGTGGATGCGAGGGAGGAGATGTTTACGGGGTTTCATTATGAGAGGTGTGCGATGGGGTTGGGGTATTTGGAGCCGAGTGCGAGGAGGAGGCCGAAGGGGAAGGAGTTGGGGGAGGTGGTTGATGGTGGGGCGGGGAATGATTTGCATTTGCCGGTGCCGCCAGTATAGAAAAGTGTACTATGATGTTGATAGGGGTTTCATTGAATTGGAATCGGTGCAAAGGCTTTGACTGCTTTCAAGAAAGCTCCCACGTCGCCTTTGACTCCTACTGCGTTTTCCATGTCCCAGTCTACGATGCCCGAGTTCTCGAGACCGACTCTGATCAGCTTTACCCTTCCCTCGCCGCGACGAACTAGATCCTCGTTCGGCCATCGCAGCACGCCGACGGTTGACATGCCCACCCCTAACTCTAGAATCACTGTCGAGCCATGAGTTTTGCTCAAGACATTCCGTCTGAACTCCTTCCATCTCTGCTCACCGTCTCGAAATGGCAATTCCGTGAATGCGCTGCCAGATCGAACGCAAAGCATCAATCCACGACCGCAGAACGTGCATTTTGGGACTTTGCTCGCATCAGCCAATTCCTGTGTGACAGGGTCCAAGAATGGGATCGCAGCATCCAAGAACGGAGCAGATGGGAAATAGGCGTCTTTTCTGCAAGGCTTCTCGCATTGGATAAACTCGTATCTGCCTTGTGGTGTGCTCATGATTTCCCCAGCAAAACCATTCTTGACGAAGAACCCGTCTGCGTTGCTCGTCCTGACGTGAACTCTACCTTTGTCGAAGGTTTGGGCAACTTTGAGCAGGTCGCAGTACACATTCGACTTGGGCCAGTTTCGTATCATGAGTAAGTGGTGGAAGTAGTATCCCCACTTGACTTGCTCACTTGGCCAGTCAATGGGACCGAAGAGGTCGTAAAGGCGACGAAAGCCATACCTTTTGTAGCCGTGGAGGTGAGTTGAGAAGATTGACGTGGATGTGTAGTCGAGACCGGTGGAAGCGGAAAGTCCTGCGCCAGCAGAGATGATGAGTGTATCAGCTTTTGCGAGCCAGTCTCCCGCTGTGCGAAGTGAGGAGCTCTCTGGTGCCGGAAATGGGGTCATCGGAAGCGGTGCTGTTGGCGATGTAGACAGAAGACTGGAGTAGATCTCGAGGTCCGTATCCAAGAACACATCGAAGATGATATCGGTGATCGTCGTCTGCGGGTGTTTATCAATCCACTTCTTAACGCTATTGATAGCGATATTCGCTGCCAACGCCTGTGGAAAGGCAAATATACCAGTCGAAATGCAGCAGAAAACCAAGACCTTTCTTCCGTCGTCCATTGATTTTAACTGATCAGCAGCATCCAAGCAACTCCCATATGAGCTTCTCAAATCATTGATATCAGCTGCACTTGGCTTTGTGCCTTGATCCAATTGTGGGCCAACTGTATGAATCACATGCTCTGCTGGGAGACTGTAACCCTTCGTGACCTTTGATCTCCCGACCGGCTCTTCACCTCCCTGAGCCTTCATGAGTACCTCGCATTCATCTCGCAAGCGCGGGCCAGCTGCTGCATGAATTGTATTGTCGATGCATTTATGATGCGGCTGGAAGCATCCCAGCATCCGAGAATTTGCTGCATTGACGATTGCTGTGACACCCGAAAGAGTCGTGATGTCGCCTTTCCAAACAGAGATATTCACGCCTGATGCTGTTGATGAGATGGAAGACTTGTAGGTGGTGAGCGGCGATATTGTGGAAGAGTGTGTCAGCAGTTTCTGATTCCTTTCGTGTTGTAGGACAACCTCGATACTGGTGAGAATGTCGTGGGGGATCCGTGGCGAAGGCGAACGAATGCATAGAAGAGTTTTCATCACCGCGAGTTGATCAAACGTACCCAGTTCGCCGTCAGGATATCGTTGCGCCAGAGCTGATGCGATGGAGGGGGCTTCATCCATGAGGTACCCTAGCGAGTTTGAGAGGTGATCCGAAGGTGTAGTCGCCATGGTGTTGAAGTTGAGGTTGAGTTTGAATTTGAATAATAAGTTTCTGTCAATCTATGTTTTGTGAGAATGGTTGAAGAATAGACGGTAGCGTTAGGGAGATATAAATATGGAGAATCGAGTTTCGCAGTGGTGAAACGGCTTAGATGTTGTTGATCGCGTACTGGGGACGGCGTTGGTGAATGTCTGACTAATCCGGCTCCCACTCCCACAAGATGCCGATGGGATGCGGGAGGGATGGTGAATAGCCATGAGGCTTTGTAATTCTCTCGGATCTGTATGATTGTATAAAGACGCAGTAAATAATTGAATTAATAGGAGCAAGACGAGAATATGATGTTTGATGATTGTGTCCATACACTCACGAAACCATCTCTCCCTTGGCATTCACAACCACATCCTCCCAATTGCTTGGTCTCTGTCTTCCTCCTGACGATACCTCATTCAACCACTTCTCACATTCCCTGCCCCATTCCAATAGTTCCAGCTCTGTCCCCCATTCACCCATGGCCATGATGCCCACCGGTACACGATTGGTACCCTTCTTGGGCTCCGCATAGCCAACAGGACAAGAGATGGCGGGGTTGCCACAGAAATTGGCCAGCCAAACATACTCCATGTTTCTGATACTGGTATTGCCGTCCGTGATACCATATTTTAGATCGCCCTCTGAGGCTATAGGCCATCCAGCCATGGGCGAGGTTGGCGTCACGATGACCAGACCAGGATGCTTCTGGTAGAGGAAGGAGAGATGCTGCATCAACATATTTCGCAGTTGCTGTGCAAGTAGATAATCCTGAGCAGGCGTTTGAGCGCCGACAGCAAGAAGCACTTGATTTGCAGGGTTAAGACCGGCCAACCAATTGGAAGGATCGAAGGGTTTCGCACGCGCCCGAACTGCCATCTCTGAGAGGATGGTGAAGGCGTGTGCCAGTTGCCCTTCTGGTACATAGGGGATGGTAATGTCGACGACTTGGTATCCCAGTTTCTCTTTGTAGTATGCCACGAGTTCATTGCACAGCTTCAAGACAGCGGGGTCAGCACGCTCGAACCATTCTTTGTAGATACCAATGATTTTCGGGCGATGAGCGGACGCCTTGACGGATGGTTTGGCAAATAGGGAGCATGTGGGATCAGATGGATCGGAGTTGGCCATAATTCGATAGGTAATTTCCAGATCTGACACAGTTGCTGCGAGAGGACCGCTGACTGTGACGGTGCTTCCAAGATCCTCGAGGCGATTGTGCGATGGCTTCAACCCGTAGATGCCGCAGAACGAAGAAGGAATACGGATACTGCCGCCACCATCGGCTCCGATTGCAAAAGGCACGAGACCAGCAGCGACAACATATGCAGCACCTCCAGAAGATCCACCTGTGTAATACTGGGAATTGTGCGGGTTACGTGGAGTTCCCCAGTTAGGATTGTTGTTCGTTGTATCAGCCCCCAATTCGTGCATGTTCAGCTTTCCAATGATGATACTTCCAGCATTTCTGAGTGTCTGAACTGGCCATGAAGACTTCTCTGCAATTTTGAAAACCTGGTCATTTTGCTTTCGGCCACTTCTGGTTCTGTAGCCAGCCACGTCAGTTTCGTCCTTGATGGCTGTTGGAATTCCGTCCATTATTCCAAGCGATGTTCCGTCTTTGAATCTTTGGGTCGAAGCTTTTGCCTCTTTCAGAATCTCTTCAACATTGCTGTCGATAAAAGCAACCGAGTGGCGGGAGTTGGGGACATCCCTTCTGATCAGTGGAAGAAGGCTCTCAACAACAGCCAAGGGTGTGATCAGTCCTGAGAGATATAACTCATGGTAATCGGCAACAGAACGGTATCGTCCAGGCACATTCTCTGGGATTTTGGGCAATGACTTTGGGTCAAAGGCGTTGCTATCAAAAGAGTCGCAATCGAAAATCGGAATGACGGTTGGCTGGAGATGTTAGACATGTGGCTCTAGGCGAGAAGCATATAAGGTTACTCACATCCCATCTTTCACGATAGTCCTTCAGATATGGAAGTCCTCGAAGGCCATTGAAACCCGCATTCGCCCACAAGGTTCTTTGGAGGAACTGTATTTTGGAAACACTATGAAGGTCAGCTGGCTTTTACTAAGGCGGGTGGAGGAGACAGACATCCAAGCTCCAATGAGCAGCAGCACACCTGTAAAGACAGGATTTGCATCTTCCTTCTTCCTGTAAGGGGTCGCAGGAGCCTCTACCGCTCGAGGATATCCGAAGAAGCGAGGGGCTGCCTCCGGCTGTTTTGACTCGTCCATGGTGTAGGAGAAACCTCAATCCAGGCTCTCGGGCTTTGTGGGCTAAAGCGACAAGCGCCAGCTAAGTGCAAACGTGAAGTGCAATCTTTCAGATGTTTTTGTTTTCTGAAATAAGAAGGAAACTTGGAGATGAAAGGGACGCGCCAGGGCTGCTTTCGACGCGAATCTGACGTGAGAGTGGGAGGAGAAAGGCCTTTAAACCGATGAAGTGCAGATTTTGGGAGCGCGGAGAGTGAGTGTTGGGTACTATACATTCATTTTATACTTATAAAAATGTGTAGAACTTTATTGAGATGCTATGTTTCCGGCCGGTCGTTCCACAGCATCGCCGGCACGGTGTGGTGTTTTGTATTGTGGTGCGGTGCCTCGGCAGGAGATTATCGGATCGGGATAACTCAAATGCGACCTGCCAGCTCTCACCGCCTGCCCAATCAACATGATCTCATTGCGCCTCGTTCGGTTTGTGCTGTGCCATCCATCCATAGGTACTCTCTCTCGCAACTGTGAATAACCGGCTTGCACAGCCCACTTGCACTCATTTACTGACACCAGGAAGACTACAAGAGAGGCATTTGCATTAGATCTTGAAATACAAGTACTCAGCCCAGGTCAAGTACATCAACTTTCCTTGCCTTTGTTTCTTCCTCTATCAACGTATCAGGATGTGTTTCGGTAGCAAGCTCAAAGGCGATGATCCGTCGTCAAGATTGAACGACGACTACAACGACCACCTCAACTCCAGACCTGTTGAATCGAAGCCATCCAAGACTTCAAACAACATGCCTCAAGACGATTCGTACCAAGCGCCTCCAGGCCCGCCGCCATCTCACCAGTATCAAAGTCCAGAGATCTACGGCGCACCTTCTGGGCCACCACCAAATCGAAATAATGAATATTCCGCACCATCAGGTCCTCCCCCAAATCGAATCCAAGAATATTCGGCACCTGAGGGCCCTCCACCATCCCATTCCTACGATGCGCCACCCCAAGAACCATACCACGATTGGCAGACAGCTGTCCCAGATACATCTCTTCTCCCTCCCCCTCCATCGATGGGCAATCAACGAAGCACCACGAACAATGCAACCGAACAACAAGCAGAGCTAGGAGAGATATGGTGTACTCAAAACCCCATGACAAGCCCAGTGACCTTCCCGGAGGCAGCTCTCGAAGCAATTGCGAAAGGAGAGATCGGGGTCATCAGACCCAGAGACTATCAAGGAAATCTCGAAAGACCGAGACCTGGGGTATGGGCTGGAAAGACAAAGGCCAGCAATCCAGACAACTGCATAATATCCACGCTTCCTCTCTACTCCGTCATGGCACATTCTCCTCTCCGAAACGCGCGGACAAAGAGCATCTACTACGAAGTGCGAATCAAGCAGACCAATAGAAGGGAAGTCAGTCTCGCAATGGGCTTTGGCGCACAACCATATCCTACATTTCGACTACCTGGCTGGCATAGAGGGAATCTGGCTGTACATGGAGATGATGGGAGCAAGTACATCAACGATCGCTGGGGCGGGAAGGACTTCACACAACCATTCAAGGCAGGGGAGACATTGGGCATTGGCATGACATTCACGGCTAGGAACCTCGATGCGCCGCCTTCGTATGATTCTGCTCCAGCACAGACGATGTCTACGAATCCGATTGATATTGAAGTCTTCTTCACGAGAGATGGTAGAAAGGAGAGTAGTTGGAATCTACACGAGGAAGGAGATGCGGAGGAGGATCTGCCGGTTACTGGCTTGGAGGGGTTTAATGATCTTTATGCTATGGTGGGTACATTTGAGAATGTGGAGTTTGAGATTGTCTTCAATCAGGGCGAGTGGATGTACCACCCGTAGGGGGGATCTACTTTCTCAGCAGTCTTGCAACTTGATTAATAAGTGCGATCTTGCATTGATTTCCATATTTCGTTGTTCTCTCGGTGGGTTCTCTTGCACGAACGCAGCAACATATCACCCACTTTAGTCGGAGCTTTACATGGCCATCCCATGAAGTATATATACGCTTTTCACGCAAGGCTTGTTTGAATATTACATTAAACCCACCTCGAACTCCTGCTTCAGGAGCTTCAAACAGTTCGTCAGCCTACAGTATTCTTGCATCCTTTGCCCGCTTATAAAGCCCAATCGATCTCGATCCTCTTTCACTCTCCACAGGTCTCTCTCTTTCCGCTCTCAACTTCTCCCTCTCCTCCGTCAACTTCTTCAGCCTCCCCTTCCCCCACTCACTAGCAACCTGCATCTTCGCGTCCTGAACCGCCTCCCTCCTTACGAAATTCTCAATCTCCCGCCTTTCCTCCCTCTTCCCCGCCCCTGCCTCACCTTCGCCTTTCCTATCAGCAGCAGCACAACCTTTCAAAAGATACCTGTTCCTCACCCCAGTCTCCAACACCCTCCCCTCCTCTTCTTCTCTTCCCGCTCTAAAATAATGCTCAATCTCCACCTCCCTCGGCACCGCCCCCTCCTTCCCATGCTCCTCCACCAACAGCGCAAAGATGGCCTGTCCATCCGCTCCAAGCCACGCATTCCACTCCTTCCACTCTTTCATATACAGATTTGGACCGAAACCGTGGAAGGAGTCGGCGAGGCGATGAGCGATTGGAGAGGGACGCCCGCCGTAGGTGATTAGGACTTGGGTGAGCCAGTGTCGGCATTGGGTGTTGGTCCAGCGCCATTGGGGGGTTGAGTGCGCGGTTATGGTTGGGAGTTCATTCGGTTTTGATTTCTCACTTTCGTTTTTGGTTCTGAGATGGACGTCCTGATGGGTGGATGTGGAGAGATGTGCAGGAAGTGGCTTTTGCAGAGGAGAGAGAGGATCGCTGAAAAAATCTCCCCGGTTTCGGAGAGCAGGATGGGAGGAGAGTTCTGGCGGTCCTTCTTTTTCTTCGGATGATGTTGCGCTGACTGGTGATTTAGGGGCTGAGTATGGTGGTGGTGCGGGTTGAGAGGGTGGGCGTGAGGTGCTGAGTTTGGAACGTCGTCCGGGGCAAACTTGACCCATTTTCTAGATAGCAATGAAATTGTTCTGGTACGGAACCACTGACGGACGCTGGATATCAACTGGTGTAAGAATTCAGAATGCGAATTGAAGAAATCGAAAGCATGTTTTCATAGCTTCCCCTGCACCCCGCGATGCATCGTCGCTTCCTCAGATTGACACCAGCACCGTCTAATTCGTTGATGTCTGGTCCAGATTGTTTGATATGTATGTCGTCTAAGCGACTTTAGACCTTGGAAAGCTTTTCATATGTGTGATACCTTCTTAGTATCAACGGACTGGTGCGACCTACGAATAGATCGCGCGCGTGACGGTGTGCCGTGTTTAGTGTTCCGGAACTTGATCCTCCTTAATATATTCCACGTGATCTCGTTTAAGGTAAACAAGAGGTCATACGCAGGATTTATGGGGTGACTTGTGGCTGGCTCTGGGGGTTTGGGGGATGCATATTAGTTGAAAAGCTCCGTGTATGCTGTTCCCAGCCCCTTAACGTGCAAGACGCCATTTCATCGCTGCGCTCATCGATAGAACTGGTCGGATTGAATGTTTGGTACACTTGTTTCTAAGCGAAGGACTAAAAACAAGCTACGATGCGTCCTTTATTCCACAAAATCCCTAGCCACCTGTTCACCGCCCAATGGCAGATGAATCACAGGGCAACAAACCTTTCTCCACGGGCTGCAGAGCGACAGCCCCCAACCATTTTCACACAGACCTTGACCGGGAACTCAATTATCTTGATTGATAAATTGAACATCTTCTCCGATGTAATAAGGATCCAGGATATCGTGTCTCGGCCGAAGTAATTGAATTCATATGAAGTATAATAATATTCACGCCCGTAGAAGTATTCATATTCCATTACCACAAGCTCAGAGCAGTGGAAGTCGGCCATGTAGCATTTGATGAGGTAGACGTATCGTTCTTCGCGGTTCATGCTTAAGGCGATTGTCTCGGAGTAGCTCCCCAGCCGCAAGATGAGGACGTTGAGTTTTGGGTAAGGAGATTGGATCTTTTCGTAGGTATTGGTGGGTGTCTTGTCCCCGCGGAATTTGGTCTTGAGGAATTTGATGATGCCCAATTTGAGTGATGTGAGTGATGAAGTATGTGACTATTAGGAATTGAGGGTTTTTCAATTGAGGGAGCAAAGAAGATGTTGACTGTGCGCAAGACTCTCAATGGTTGGTACTCCTCATATAATAGTAGTCTACAGTTGACCTACAGAAGTTAGTCACATCGTCACTTCGAGGGCAAGATCCGGTTCTCTGCTACTATAAGAGCTAATTGTCTTCTAGTGTTGTGCGCGGTCATAGCCAATTTTACTGCCAACACTGCAGAAAGAATTAACTTTGCCGTATATTATCTAGCTTGAGATACACTCTCCATGACGGGCGACCACCTCTCACGAACTTCTTCTCCATAGCTTTTCGATTTCTATAAGCAATATCGCTGCGAGCGCACCATGATGATGATCCTCCTTCATCTTCCGGCCCTCAATCATGATCAAAAGTAATACTCTTTGGCACCACTCCTGGCTCCTTCATACAAGCTCTCAGCATATTGAAAATCGACGTTCCTCTCGCCGAGCCGTACCAAGCTTTCCACGTCTCGCTTTTCAAACACCAAAGATAGCTTCCTGAACCATGGAACATGCTCGCCAATCTCTCAGCTTCTTCTTCCTGGCAATTCCACAATGTGATGGCGACGGCGGTAATCCAGGATTGGCATTGAGCTGTGGACCAGAGCCATTGCGGTGTGTCTGTTGCGCTGATGCCGTGGAGTTTGAAGGGAATTGTTGCGTAGGGTGGTGGGTCTCGGTGGGACTGAGATGGGGGATTCCTTCGATTTTGAAATCTGTGATGGATGTGGTCGTAGAAGCGATTTAGGACAGATTTGGAAGGCATGTTGGGAGAGCAATGTTGGCGATTGTTGGTGAAGCATGAATTCTGGAATGTGAGAATGTCACAAAATGAGAATCAGATGAGTTGAAATGAGCAGAATATATTGACCAAAGCTAAGCAAATACCAGAGAGGTTCGTTGTAGTTTGAGAATTTCTAAGTCGTTCTAGCCTCCGCCGTGATGAGTCTTCCATAGTAAGTGTATTCTGGTCGTCTAAAAACTAGTTTACTACCGGATCTGCCTAGTCGGGTAAGCCAAATTCATTTGGTGGCAACCACATTTTCAAGACAAATGCCTATGTCGATTCTTAGATTCAGAACGCGCAGACTGAAAATCTGCTAGCAATTGTAGGGTACAAAGATATTACTTGGAATGGCACCCCAAATTAAGATAGATTGCGAATGAATTGGACAATTTTCATTCCCGATACTCCATCAAAGTACTATTATTCGGGGTTTCAAGACTACATGCGGAAACTCGGAATAAAACCTCACAGCCTCGAGGCTTCCTTCGAGCAACAACTTTCCTCCTTGACAAGCGTACTCGTCAAATTCCGATTTGAAGGAACATCCAGCGCAGGATTCTCTGTGAAGAAATCAACAGGCTTGAGATGCAACTGCATGATATCCACAGGCCTAGTTAAAATCATCAGCATCGTTCTTAGATCATCAGCGTGAAGAAAACTTACATGACGGGCCAGTCCTCCACTCTCGGGTTGTGGGTAAGACCAAAGCAACTCCATACCACCACATCAGTGTTTTCCACATCATCTCTCCTCTTCACAGCATCACTGACTCCGCCGATTTCGTCTTGGCTCTGAAGCGTATATCGACCGCCAGCGTACAACTCGCCATCTTTGTACTTCGTCACCCAGACATGATGTTTCGCGAACTGGGCACGACGAGATTGAATCGAGTCTGGCTGCGCGAGCAAGACTTGCGTCGGCATAGGGGTGAATTTGTATCCGACAGGATGACCACTGACAGGATTGATTTTGTTCTGGTTGATCATCTTGATCACTCTGTTATGCTGCGGTGCTGCATCCAGCCATTGTGATTTCTTGATCTCGTTCTGCACGACTTCGTAGAAATTGCCTTTGGGATTGCGGTGAGCTGATGTTGGGACGGGATGAGACTCCTCTGTGACAACGGTATTTTCTGACCCATCGATAGCGGGATCAATACGAATGGCGAAGATATGCTGGTGGTTCTGTGCGAGGACGCCTGGTGATACAATGTTGCCGTACTGGGACTTCTTGCCAGCGTCAATGGATACTACGCTGACAATGCCGGTAGCTCGAGCTTCGACCATAATGCCACCTGCTTGATCGAATTTGTAGGCGAAGATATATTCGTAGTTGGCGAGAGTGATGATGAATTGAACGACGAGCTCGCGGTGTCTTGTGACAACTGCACGTCCAGTTCGCCAGTTGGAATGTTTCCAGGCGATGCCATTATCTTGCTCGTGCAGGCAGACAACATTGGGGCTGACTGTCGTTGTTCCATCGCCTTCGGTTTTCACGGTATCAAAATACTTTTATACAGTCAGGAGCGCATCAGTGAAGAACTTTGAAAAAGTAAAATACCTTGATATGACCCAAGCAATCGCATCCAAGCTGAAGGTTGTTGGCGCAAATTCCCGCTCCTCCATCTCCGAAATCGAAGGCCTGCTTCCGTTGGAATGGAGCTCGAGGATCTGCGTATGGGACGGTCTACACTATCAGCACAGAACGTTCCTTCGTGTATGGAGATTCTTACCATCTCACTAACACTCAATCGATACATGACACTCCTGCCGTCATATCTGATATCGTGCAATGTAGCACCCTCGCGATAATTAAATCCAACTCTGAACCTCCACTTCTGCCACTCAATCAGACTCTCATCCGTGACCTTGAACGAAGGGCCATCCGGTTGAACGACATTCAGCTGCTTCAAGTCCTTTCTCAACCCACCAGGCAGAAGCTCAGGGACGTATTCAGCTGGCTGGTAACGATCCATGATGTTTCCGGTTGAAGTCCCGTAGCTGAGACCGTCTTCCTCGCCACCTGTGGCCAGGTGATCGATACGGATGATTTCGCGAGTACGAGCATCCATGATGGGAATGAGTGGCAGTGGGTAAGCATAGAAGTTGGAGTCAGGGTTGCCGCTCGTTGTATCATTGGCGAAACAGAGTGCTTGGAAAGTTCGTTTCCATTCTTCGTCCTCATCGGGTCCTGTTGAAGATTAACGATCTATTCTATAGGGTGTCAATTAAGGTGAAGTTACCTCCATACGGCCAAGGTTCAACGACCACTTCGTATTTTTCTGGGATGTTCAACTTTGCAATTTCTTCTTTGAAGAGAGAAGAAGCCGCCACTGCCGCAGCAACATCGTCAAATTCCTTCCTGCCAACAAGTCAGCTCGGTCATTCGCCAACCCCCCATTTCATGCTAATTACTCACAAAGTCAACGCAGCATGAGCCGGCTTCTCAACAACCGTCTGGCTAATAATAGTTCCTTTTTGAACATCAATCAACGTCTCGCAGTACTTCGCAATCTTGTCTCTTCCGATGACATCGTAATTTGCACGAGCCAAACGCGCTGGTCTCGGTGTGCTTGCTTGAAGTTTTCCGGCACTCTCCAGATCCAAGAATGGCTGAAGTTCTGATTTCGGAGGCTCTTCAAGGGATATGGCGCGGAAGTCAACGATTGAGCTTTTATGTGAGCCAAGGACGATGTCCCGAGCACGATGGGATTCTTCGATGTTCAGAGGGATGAGGGGATGTGGGGGTGCTTTGGAGACAGACATTTTGTTCGTTACAGGTGATGATTCAAGAAAAGAACGGAGCAAGTACTGATGAGGTGAAAAGTACAGGTTGATATGTCTTTATAAAGTTTGCGATGTTGTCAGGTCGGGCCGGGCTTGGGTGCGGGGACGGGGACGGGCCAGTCAGGCCATTCTGGCTACAGCGAGGAGTGTCCGGGTATGTGCTGAATCTCTGACTTTTATCACCGGGATATCTTTCTGTCGATCAATCAATCTGCTTGACTGTTTTTCTGTATCCGTGCGAGATATGGTCAAACTCTGCTACACTCTAGTTTCTCGAATTGTCATTCGTCAGCTTGGCCGGGTATCTACCGGGTAAGGTACGGGCCACCGGATACCCGCGTTCAGAGCACGGAAACGAGTGGGACCGAGATTGCAAATGTGTGGACAGTCGAAGGAATTCAAGTTCGATGCTGTGCTCTGTTGGGAAGCTGCAGCCGACAAGACGATGGGCGCTGTTCCTGAGCCTTGTGACCCCGCTTCAGAACTGGACTTCGACCTCGACCCCTCTTCCATTCAGCTAGGCGAGTGGTGTGAGTATCATGAACCCCGGAATCCACGGCCTGCACGGAGTAAAGTGTCGCTGCTTTCAATGTTGGTATCACAGCCCTTTTTCAATTGAATCTTTGCTTCTCTGCATAGGATGTATGGCGGAAGAACGGCTCGAAGTGTTACTCTTCAAATGCCGGGAACGACCAAAATTCTTGATGATCTCAATCATGTTTCCACTGCTTGTTGCCCCTCAAAACATCTATACACTAGTCTTAGATGCACATCACTTACAAAAGGTCACAAGCAACTCAGTCAAAGCAGAATCATTGTGCGGAAGGGTATTTTGCTTCTTTCAAACAATTACAATATCAAACACTCCATCAATTCATCACCTCACAGCCACCTTCTTCTCCCTAGAACTCCTCACGACCTCCATTGCCGCCCTGCCACCCTCCTCAATTGCTCCATCAATGAAACTTCTCCACCCGACCGCCCAATCACTATTCGCAAAATTTACATTCCCATGGCTCTCCCTCAACGCCTCCAGGTACTTCGTGATAAACCCCTTCCCAGGAAAAAACCAAGCACCCTTGGCATATTCATCATTCGACCAATTGTGAAACACCAATCTCTCGATCTCCATAGGTGTCAGGTTCGTTAAAGCTTTCTTCGTGGCTTCGATGTCAACTTCAGGGTCGAGCTTTTTGGAGCTCGCGCCGAAACTGACGATGTGTGTGTTTCCTGCTGGTGTCGTGCCGTCGCCGAAGGCGAAGACGAGTTTGGCAGAGGGGTTGATGGAAGACCAGCTGCGGAGGTCGGTGTTGGTGACTTCGGCGTGGAGTTTGGTGGTTTGTTGGATGTGGCCTGTTGCGATGGCTTGAGCTTTCAGGTCGGGGAGAGGTGGTGAGAAGGTGATTGTGGAGAGGACGTTGAGCGGAACGGTGGAGATGACTTTGCGGGCTTTGAAGATTGTGCCGGAGGTTGAAGTCACGGTTGTGAGATCGGGAGTGTCGGTAATGGATGATATTGGGGTGTTGAAGAGGTAGTGAAGATTTCCTGTGCTGAGGGCTTCGTTCCAGAATTTGAGTGCGAAAGCGCTTTGTCCGTCTCGAAATTTGTACTTGATCAAGAAGTCGATGGCGCCTTTGTAGCTGTGTTCACACAGCGACCACCAGTGTAAGTGCTCGTAGAAGGAACTCGTTTCTAGGGTGGCACCGCTCATAAGTAGCAACCAAGCTTTCAGTGCTGCTTCTTCCTTGCCGGTAAGTTCGTCTTTGATCTGATCCAGGCGGTCTGCGGCCGTGAGGTCATCGTAGGCAAGAACGGCTTTGTTGTGAAACTCATCGTGGGACCTGGGCATGAGAGTCTGACCTTGTCGGCCATCGACATCGAAGAACTTCCCGATGGAAGATATCAGTAGAGCATCTTCCTCGTGATGAGTGAGTTCATGAGCGTGCTGCCCGCCAGCAGTGGTGAAAAGAGAAAAGGTGTTGCATCCGGAAGTGTAGTCAGGAGAAACTTCTAGCTCGGAGCGCATGTTATAGCGACAGATCTCTCGCCATACTTGTGGTTGGGCCCAATGTACCCAGGTTCCACCCATCTCGAAGGGGTAGTTTCCGATATTGGACGACCAGGAACGGCCACCAATACGATCGCGAGCCTCCAGAAGGAGGACCTTCAAACCTAGGCATGATCTGATTAGCGAGATTCTCAGGACCCTACAGGGTAGACTTTGGCTTTTGCATGGAAGCATGACATACCGGATGTAGTGGCATCACGAGCCGCAGTTAAAGCAGCATAACCGGCACCGACAACGATTAGATCGTAGATCTCATCCTGGCCTGTAGTGTTGGAAGAAGGTTCAATCAAGCCGATTGTTGGAACTCCCTTCGTCAAACCTGCGCCTGCCGTCCACTGGTAGCCGTCGCGAGAAAGTGTTGTCATGATTGCGACTTTTGCTTGGGTCGATGAATTCTGTGTTTGATACAGCGGCGAAATAACGAAAAACACAGGCTCTATATAAGTATCCAAATCTACTCTATTGTACTCATAAATCGCCTTTCGCGATTCGATAACCGCTGTAGCAGATGTCAGCCGGCCTATCCCACCGGCTTGAGAATAGCGACCCGGCTGCGGATAGACGTGCATCGCCCGTACCCGAGAGATACCCGGATCAGCGCATTGCCTAATTCACGGCAACGCATCGGGAAATGCTGAAGATTAGACGTACCTGCATGGGAAGACCCTGACTCGAGTGACGGAACGTACGGAATTGCCCTTTAGTGGCACTTCCTTGGCAAAATCAAGCCTGAACCCCGGAATTACTATCGTGAGCAAGCGGAATGAGACCCGCAGATAGTCCTATCTTCAACTGTTATCAAGATGGATATCAAGACTGAGATACTGCGATATCAGAAGTCTAATCTGTATCCATGTCTGTGGGGTGAAGAACAGGCACTTAAAGGGCGATGTTGCCATCTCTCAGACCATTCTTACGTTAGAGTTAATCAAGAGAAGCATAGACTTCGCCCCAACGTCACATCATTTAACCAAACGTTGTCAAGATGGCCACGAATGAGATGGACGCTGGTGTGGATATGGAGAAAAAGCTTCCCCAGGATGCTCAAGCCAAGAGCTTCATCTCGGAGAGGGGCTATGCGGAGGAGCTGCGTCGAGACTTCTCGATTTGGTCGCTCGGCTCTCTGTGTGTTTGCTTGATGGCGACATGGGAGGCTTTGGGTAGTGTTGTTGCAGCTGCGCTCACGAATGGAGGGGCACCATGTTTGTTCTACAATTAGTATGTCGTGGTCCCATTTGCGAGACCCGTGGCGAAATTATAGCTGACGGCAACGAAAGCATCATCTCATTCTTTGGAACTGTTGCTATCTCGGCTTCATTGGCAGAAATCGCATCTATTTACCCCACAGCTGGAGGTATGTCTACCCTAGATGACAGTTCTCGATTGATAGAATCACAACTAGTGCAAGGGATTGAGTGCTAACTGCTGACATCGACCAGGTCAATACCACTGGGTGGCGGCTCTTGCACCTAAAAATCAAATGCTAGTTGCTTCGTGGTTTACTGGCTGGATCTCCATCGGAGGTCAGATCGTTCTCACAGCATCTGCAGCATTCGCAGCTGGACTGCAGCTCCAAGCTCTGATAACAGTGAACAATGACAGCTACGTCCCTTCACGTTGGCAAGGAATGCTCTTTTACTGGATGATAATCCTGTACTCAACTGTGGTGAACATTTGGGGATCCAAGGTCCTCCCACATACAAATCTAGCATCGGGTCCGTTCCCTTGTACTGAGAAGTAGTGGGAATCATGCTGATACCTTGCAGGCGTACTTCACATTGCGGGGTTCATTGCAATCATGGCAGTGCTCGGTGCCATGGCTCCAAAGCATGATGCCGACTTCGTCTTTGTCGATGTGACAAACAGCAGCGGCTGGTCTAATCAGGGACTGTCCTGGCTCATCGGTCTTCTCAGCACCGTGTATCCGTTCCTTGGATATGATGCGGCCTGTCATCTTGCAGAAGAAATGCCGCGACCCGAGCGCAACGTGCCAATTGCGATGGTAGGAAGTGTTGTCGTAAATGGGATCATGGGATTTGGATACGCAATCATGCTCTTGTTCTCGCTTGGTGATCTTGAAGGCTTCCTCACTTCTGCGACCGGGTTCCCCTTCATGCAATTGTTCTTGAATGTTACCAAAAACAAAGGCGGGGCAACAGTCCTGATCCTGATGCCAACATTGATTGCAGTCGCTGGTACGTGGTCCACTATGTTTCTCCCTGGTCTTGTGGTATTTCTCTTTTGCAGGAATCCAGGCAGACCAATTCAGGAGGACTTTTCGCTGATTTTGTGATCACAGCCAACGCCGCCGGATGCACATCGACCTCCCGGACGTTCTGGGCTTTCGCACGAGATTCCGCAACACCGTATTCAAAATACTTCTCACACGTCAACACTTCATTGCAAGTTCCAGTACGTGCTGTCGTTCTCGTCACCATCTGCGAAATGCTTTTGGGCTTCATCTATCTCGGAAGCACTACTGCTTTCAATGCTATCCTGTCCATGGCAATCATTGGCATGTACACCTCGTACCTACTACCAATCGTTTACATGGCACTGTATGGCAGGAGGAAGTTGGCAGGCAAGTTTGGTCCTTTCAAGATGGGCAATGTCTTTGGCCTCATAACCAATGTGGCTGCGATCTGCTGGCTGGTGGTGGCAATCGTGTTTAGCACATTCCCAACATTGCAGCCGGTGACACCACAAAACATGAATTACGCCATTGCCGTCATGGGAGGATGGTTGCTTGCTGGTGTGGTGTTCTACTTTATCTCGGGGAAAGGCAAATATGCAGGGCCTATTCTATGAATTTGGCGAAGAGCGATGAAATGCCGTGGGGTGGCACAGGGAACTCGCTCAGGTAGACACAGGCTCATCCAGGGCGATTTGGCCATATCAATCTGGGTAGATATTTCAAACAGAGCAAGAGTCCATTTACAACAAGTGCGGATTCGTAGAGCCGATTTCCCACTGCTCGTCAATGAGGTTTGATATTCTGTCAAGTCGTGAGATTGGTCCAGGGCTTAAGAGCCTCACCCAGGATAGCTGTTGATGTTATCGAGTCCAAATCCACCATCGAGGAGGCCGCGTAGCTGCACATCGAATGCGAAGAACTCGTCGGATGCATCGCCGAAATCGCGGAGGAATCCCCAGTCTTCAGTAGCAAACTGTGGGATCTGTTCTACTGTGGCAGAGTGATATCCATTCGGCTGATTCGGCACAGGGGCGGGAATCGACGGTGTGGCTGTTCTCGACGGATATTTCTGGCTTTGATGGGAGCCTTCGGGTGCTAAAGAAGACGCACGCACATTAGTACATTTGACTTCCACGACAAAATGTAACGCAGGGCAGAAGTAGCAATGGACAAGAGATGTTGGACCTGTGCGACTAATCGAAGGGCATCAGAATTCTACTTACTAGGTGAACGTAGAACTCTTGGATTAGAGTTATTACTCAGACTTCGAAGTTCTTGCGGAAGATCGAACACTAGCAGGTTAGTCCATTAGCTCAATTTCTTCGTCAACGGTCAGGGGGAATGAAACCAAGGGAGAGACGACGCGGCGAAGACTCACTCTCGGACAACATTTGGTGGCGGGCACCAGCACTTTTCCAGGACTTGCCCAATATTGACAGCCAACGAATGCAGAGTTTCAGACGTCGGCTGGTTTCAGGAGTTGGCTCTTTCGACATTTTTGAGTGGTAGAGGAGCGTGCTTGCAGCAGTGAAAACACTGAATACCATATCACATGGCAATCCCAGCAAGCGATCGATATACTTCTCAAGTACGATGCAGATATTGTTTGCTGCTTCCAAGCATACGTCAAGTGGGTGATGAGAGTCGGTCCCAGCAGGATTTGAAGACCACCGTGCAATGAATGGGCGATGCAGAAGTATCGTGCAGTGCCAATTGATCTGCGCTAATTAGATGTTGCACAAGTGCGGCTATTTCAACTTACCACATAGTTCGTGACAGCGGCAGGGACAGAAGTCAGATCCTTGCTCAAATCTAACCGCAGAGGCGATGCTTCCATCTGTCGTTCCCACTCTTGCAAAACAGCCCAAAGCTCCATTCTTTTCGCCTGTCCTGCAGCTTGGTTTTCGCGAATTGTTCTCCTTGCAACGATGCCGTAGATTTCCCTTGCCACTCGTTCAAAAATCTTGGAGAGCTCGATAGTGGAATGGAGGCCTGAAAGAGTGCGCAGCTTGATAGACGTATTTCTGAATTGCCCGGAAGCCTGTTGGTTCCCAGCTTGAGTAGACATTAACTCGAACTCGTCAGCTTCGGAGACCGACGGATATGGTGTATCAGTTTCCTCGGCCCGCAGTAGGACTAAATCAGAATTAGCCACAACTTCTCACTGCTACGACTCCGCGCCGCTACTTTGACTCCAGGTCCACCAAAAAGACGTAAAGAGACTAAGCTCACCTGGCTTGCCCATGTCAGAAGAGATCATCTTGTCCAGTACGTACAGATTCCACCAAAGCCTAGACTTGACTTCAACCTGAATCGGGTCATCTGAATCACTTTGGCGGTGCAAGCGGAGATCAATCGCCATTCCAGCTGCCAGAGAGCAGAGAATAGCAGCTTGAGCATACTCCGCAACGCCATGTTGCTGTAGAGTCAGTATGGTCAGAACCTGACAAGCTGTTATTGATGGCGATAGGGCATTTATCATCTGAGGTTCTTTGTTTCCGCTTCCCTGCTGAAGAATATTCAAAGCTTCCTGCAAGAATTGTCTAGGTTCGGGATACTTCTGGACAATGGTATTGGGAGTGTGCTGTGTCGGCCTGTCTACGCATGAAGCGATACAGAATATAGCTGCGACGAGAGCTGGGTGCATCATGTCCGTCGGCGATGCATAATCCATAGACTGGAGAGGATTAAAGTTAGCCTTGGACTTTTAAAGCTAGCACGAACTAGAGGGGATGTGTAATAGAAAGGCTTACTGTATACAGCGGCTTGTACAGCATCGGCCATAGCGGGTGCATGCAATTGAAGTATGTCTGTAACAGTCGAGAAGACAGCTCCGGCGACACATTGCGGACAGAGCTGGGAGCTGGTGCTGGTCGTGGAGGTATTCGAGAAGCTTGCTGAATGTCTATGGAAGTATAAGGACTTTGAATAGTCGTATTTTGCGCTGGGCTTTGGGAGGTATAGGTTGGTGGAGGGGGTCGTGGTCGCGGGCTTTCCCCAATACTCGTCCTTGCTCTGCTACGTTTCGAGATCCCGTACGTGCACTCAATCTGTTTATATTGACAAGGAGTACAAGTCGGATAGGTACCATCGCACTGTAGATAAAATGAAGCATCAGCACCCGATCTTTGGAGGATATTGGAGGCAAACCCGGCCACTGGTACTCGCCTTGACCTTCTTTAACCCGCAAGGCTGACACGCCTGGGAGACGCGCTTCCGCGGTGGAGGAAGCTGTGGATCCGACGACATGGAGTGCGTTCGAAGCTGGTCGCTGGGTAGATCTAATGCAGGCGGAGTGGAACGACCTGGGAAGAGTGCGCGACTTGTTATCCGGGTACGTATGGGTTGAGTGAGAGTCGATTGATGTCCTGATGCTGATGCGCCGGATAAAGTCGCGGGCAACGCGGTCTTGTCAGCCGGGGAAGCCGAATAACCGCCGGGCGCTAATTCGTGTAACCAGCTTCGAAGTCTGTCCGGCTAGGCATGACTTGAGGGCATTGAAGCTCATGAACTATCATTCTGTTGTTCATCGAGAAAGTTATTTCTTTCAATGCCAATACCAGCGAGTGGCGCTGACATGTGTAGTCTCTAACCCAGTTGGCAACCACAACTATGGGACACAAGTGAAAAGACCCCTGGCAAGCCCTGCTGAAAAAATGTATCGCTCGCCATACTTTCTGATAAGTTGGACTCTGCCTATAACATGACATGACATCTCTATCAATTTCTATTTTCGACAAATACTCAGCCGATCGTCACAAGCAAAGACTTCGGGTTCCCATTCACAAATCCAGACTGATCAACCCCACCACCCCCAGCGGGCACATCATCATACGGAAACGCATAGCCCCTCCCGTCAATATTCGCCTCATGAACCAACCTCGCATAATGATTCGTAACAGGCAACTTATAATAATCATCAACCTTCTCAGCGTTCGGATGGATTTGTTCATTCAACAATGTCGTCCGGTTGAACCCGGCACTGATCCTGGCAGTCAGAGGTCCCAAAGCTCCAGCATTATTAGCAAAAGGACCAGAACTGCATCCAAATATATCTGCTGTAGATGGTTTGCTGAATTCCCCAATACCTGGGAATTCGAGTTGGCCCTTTCCGCAGTGACCGTCTACTTTGCCCCACTGGGCATGCGTGTCGATTGCCAGCGGGCATTTGCTGTACTTGTCCCAGACTTGGTCGACATAGGGCTCGTAGTAGCCTTTGAAGAGGTTGCCTCCTGCCATCACGATACCGTTATTGGGACTCATGACGCGTAAAGGTTTGCTGTTCGATGGTTAGCTGGTGAACTGACTGGGCGAAAACAGCGAAGAAGGATTGTCAACTACTTACCCATCAGCTTCGTAGACAAGCTTACTCCAATCCTTGTTGTCTTGCGCCTGTAGGCCATCGACGACGTGTTGGAGCCCATCTGGCTTAAGCCCAAGAACCTTTTGCTCGGCTCCATCTTTGGGTGTGAAATTCAGCGAGACAGACAAGCTGACGAAGTCGACATAGCTGATATTAGCGTAAATGGAATTGTTAGCGAAAGTAAATTCGCAGAAGTCCCATGTGAGGTTGATGTTAGGATCAGAAGGGTTTGATATCGATGGTTCAACAAGAGCGGGACCAGGATTGACGAGAAACTGCATTGGTGGTCAGCATCTTCGGGAGGAAAATCCCCAAAGCTCTGGTCCCAGAATACCTCAGGGAAGGCTTACCTTCAATTCGTTTTCGACAGAGAACCAGATCCGACCTCCAGCGAGCTGAGGAATTGTGACTGTGATCGTGCTTCCCGGAGCACCCAGCTTGATCGAACAATTCTCTGACAGTGGCTGAAGAATTTCGGATGGTGAATCAGGATAATACGGGGTCTTTCCGTCAGCCTTCATCACGCAAACATGACTTCCTTTGTCAAGAGCAAGACCGGTGATATACGCAAATACGTTGTTGGACTTGGTCTGGTTCTGAAGCTGAATATCCATGGTGGATATGTTTGCGGAAGACATTTGTGGTGTTGATGCAGCGGATTTGGCGGATTTGGCTGCTCCGAGTATTTTCTGGGTTGTTGAGCAACTTTCTTGGTCAGTGAGAAGCGGAGGGCTTACCTGAAACAAAGGCATTGGAGGATATAGAACAATGGGTACGAAAGCATACAAATATGGATCTCAGCAGGAAAGAAAATCCCAAAAATTTAACCGGACTGTCTTCTATTCGGCTCAGTCGACGTGAGGTTCCACGGTTCCACAAAGAAGCACCCCGCTAGCTGTTGAGCTGGGATATTGTGCCGTAAGAGATATGGTGTTACGAAGTGATTATCGATTTCTGGTTTACCAGTATGCAGCTTATCTTGGTCGCAATGGTAGATGAAAATGTGGGTATGTAGCTCCTGGCATCAAGGCAAAGCCTTCTGAAATGTTGGAATTCTTGGAAGCACGATAGCGTCATAACAAGACTTCTTGCTGACTAAGGAAGAAGCAACGTTTGAGCTCAAAGAGAAAGAGTGTTGGAGTGCAAAGAACAAGTGAGCGAGGTTAAAGATTTAGCTCGGCCTTTCTCGATAGGCCTCAGTATTCGAGTTCAAGAAGACATGGAGAATGGTGCAAAGTCATCTTCACGACACAGCAAAGACGCGACGAGGGGTCGGGCAAGTGTAGGCCTGCTCATGGATCTTTTTTAAGACGGAAGATCGCCAGTCTTGTTCATGTGGAGCGAGCAAATCTTCAGGGGCCGAGTGAGAGCAGGCTAAGTTGTTGAGGTAGGATAAAAGTAATCCAGCTCCTCCGTGGGTGATGAATCTGTTCGTTGTGCCACGTGATATAATGACTAATAGTTCATCCTTCAGTGCCGAGAAATCCTGAATCTCATCGCGACCGCTTTTCATCTTGTACACAGTCGACTAGCACCTCAAGATGCTACAGACTAGCTTCGATCACCAAAGATCCTTCCAGAGGCCACAAAGTGCAGAGTAGAAGCTCAGGCGACACCTCTTTGCCCTCTCATGCGTTCCCTCGCTTCCGACATAGCTGCATCTGGATCCAGCCCCTAGGTAACACCCCTCCTGAGAGCCTTCATATCCCACAGCGATTGGCTGCATCTTTCTGATCATACATACGTCCAAAGCTCGGCTGTATTTCTTGAGGCCAAGGCTATCGCATTCTCATCTTTCTCGTCGTTCTCTACAGTCTCAGGGGATGTCGTCGTCGATGAACCTCCCCTGTAGTCAGAGGGCGAGCTAGCTGATGACTCTGATGAAGTCCATTCCTCCAGCAGGTCCTCGAAAAGAAGCCAGTTTGGATCAATGCGAGGTTCAGATTGATTTTCTGGTTCTGTGCTTGAGCAATACCTCTCCTGTGAACGTCGTCGCTTATGGTCGTTCAGACTGGGATACTCTTCAGCATCCGAACAGAGATCGAAGAAGTCCAATGATGACGGAGATGTCTCTAACGTACGTGGAAGCCAGCTATCAGGTTCTGGAGATGCTTTTGGAAGGGGCTCGGCTGCGATCTTGGGTTGAAGTTGAACCCGTTTCCGTTTGTATCTTGGTCGTTGGCCTGGCCATGCTGGCGTTTCTTGCCGTACTTCCGAATCTGACTTTGGTGAAGTGGCAGTATTGCAGATGTGAGGATTTGGGAGGGCGCAGTGACAAAGGCGGATGGTCTGAGTCGTTCTGAGCGGACACTCGGGTCCAGTGACCCACGCTTCATGGTCGTTGCCTCTCCAATCATCACAGAATCTTGCTTGGAGTGTGCACGGGATATGGACATTTCTATCCTTGTCTCTCCAGTCATCGCAAAATACTGGCTTGAACATATCTTCTCGACTTCGATATCGTGGTCGGCGAGATGTAGGCGGAGAACATGAGTCGAAGGTCAGTTGAGTCATTTTGATTCTGGTGTTGTATAAATTCCTTGAATTCAAGATACTGGTAGAAAGTCTTGAGTATTGACATGTTGTGCCATTATTATTCTTTCGACCGCACACGTACATCCACTTCCCTGCAAGTCAGACCCGCACATCTATCATGGAAATCAAATTCCAATCAGAAACATTCTCACCCCAACAGCTTGTTCCGTATCTGACTTCAGCCGTCTCAACATACTTTGTTGCTCCAAGCATATCACCTCTCACACTACCTTTGCCCGACACTCCGACATCCCGACATCCGAGCCGCAGTTCTGAGCTCGGTTGTATGGCTATATGCATCCCCTTCAGGTTAGACTGAGACGGCAGAGACCTGCGGCAAGGCCCCGCTCATGGACCGAAGTCATGATACGGGAATGCTGTTCCATACGGTTAGATGCTCCAATGAAAACAAGCCTAAGATCATACTCTGAGGCTCGACTGGTAACCAAATTTAAGTGACCGGTTGGTCGGAGATGATGAAGTCAAGATATGTAGCTTCGCACTACCCCACCAAATGCGGGGTACGGAACAGGAAATGCGGACTGGGGAAACATCAACTTAAAAAACGTCAGCTTCTCTCTCTTTCAACAAGAAATTCTCTTTCTCGGGGTTGAATAAAACAATTTATCAATATGACACAACAATATCTTGATGCTTTGGTTGTTGGAACTGGTTTTGGCGGCATCTACCAGCTGAAGATGCTGCGAGACCAGGGTCTGAAAGTCAAAGCAATCGACAGAGCAACAGATGTCGGGGGAACATGGTATTGGAATCGCTACCCTGGGGCTATGTCCGAGTTAGTCCAAGCAACCTCTCGTCCTCTTCTGCCTTCATTGACACATGATATAGCACAAATTCATTTTTGTACAGATTCTCCTGGGACCACGAAGATCTTGTGGAATATCCATGGGATACACATTACCTACAAGGGCCCGATATTTTGAAGTATCTCCAGCATGTGGTCAAGCGACACGACCTCAGGAGAAACATGCAATTCGAAACAGAGTTGCAATCTGCTGAATGGAACGAGTCGGATGGACGATGGATCGTGGGACTTTCAAAGGGCGAAACCTTGAGAGTGAAGTACCTTGTTACAGGGCTTGGTCTGCTTTCCAAAACCAACTTCCCAGCTATTCCCAATCTCGACAAATTCAAAGGACAACTCTACCACACTGCAAACTGGCCGCAGGATGCCGATCTGAAAGGCAAGCGTGTTGGGGTCATCGGGAATGGCTCGACAGGGGTACAGCTCATCACAGCGCTTGCCAAACAAGAAGAGGTCAAGGAACTCCTTTGCTTCCAACGAAATCCACAGTACACCGTCCCGGCTGGCAACGGAGTGCTCTCTCGGCAGGAACGTCAAGAAATCAACGAAAACTACAAGGAGATATGGGAAAAGGCAAAAGACAGTCTCTTCGCATTCGGTTTCGAGGAGACATCCCGACCTACATTTAGCGTCTCCCCAGAAGAACGCGAGCAGATCTACGAAGAAGCTTGGCGTATGGGCAACGGTTTCCGCTTCATGTTCTGGACATTTGGCGACATTTCTGTCGATGAGAAAGCCAATATCGAGGCACAAGAATTCATCAAGAAGAAGATACGGCAGACAGTGAAAGACCCGGAAAAGGCTCGCAAACTTTGTCCAACAGATTTATATGCCAGGCGTCCGTTGTGTGATTCTGGCTATTACGAGCAATTCAACCGCGAAAATGTCGACATCGTTGATATCAAAACCAACCCAATTACAGAGCTGACTCCCGAAGGTATCAGAACTGCGGATGGCAGGGTGTATGAACTCGATGTGCTCATCTGTGCCACTGGATTTGATGCCGTTGATGGAAATTATACTCGCATTGCTATCAAAGGTCGCGACGGAGAATCGTTGAAAGACCATTGGTCAACGATTGGCCCGACCTCATACCTCGGAATCATGGTCTCAAACTTTCCCAATCTGTTCATGATCCTAGGTCCTAACGGGCCATTCTCAAACTTGCCTCCTGCAATTGAAGCTCAGTAAGTATTGTCCTCGGCTATTCTCACGTGTTTCTATTATTTTCTTTCTTCTTTATCTCGTTCGCTCCCTTCAGTCGGAAACGCTTGCAAGAGAGAGTCACTAATCCTGGGAATAGAGTCGAGATAATCTCCGATCTCATCGCAAGATCCGAAAAATCAACTTTGGTCAATGGTACAGCGCAGATAAATGGAGTCAATGGAACCAATGGCGTACACACGAATGGCAACAAACCGAAGCGTGGTGTGATTGAGGCTGAGCGAGAGGCGGAGGACAAATGGACACAGCGGTGCGAGGAACTTTGTGCTCCAAGTTTGTTCCGAAAGGTCGATTCGTGGGTATTTGGCAGGAATGTTCCAGGAAAGAAGAAGGCTGTCATGTTTTACTTTGGAGGCCTTGGTCCATACATCAAGGAAGCGTCAGGATTGGTTGAAGATAACATGAAGGGATTCAGGATTTCGTAATTCAGATAGTGTAAGAGCAGGTCCTCATAGTATTGATTGATGTACATATAAATTATCATTTCATAAACTACTGATTTGTCTTCTAACTTTGTACTTTGGCTACTGTCATGTTCTCAAGTCACGACATCGTAAGCGACATGCCTTGCTCGTGGGCAAGGGGTAGCGAGGGCAAAAGATAATTCCTTGCCAGAACAATTATATTTGTGATAAGTACCGCGCCTTGAAAATTAGCATGGGCACACTCGCATACACCTATGACAGGGGATTATTTTCGGACTTACAAATCAGCTTTGAAACCACTTTTTGGGGGACATTGATGCTGCTTCATGGAGTTCGGGTCGGGCCAAGTGTCCGATAGCCGAGATCCAAGACTAACTTCATATGTTTATTTCTATCTCATTCGTCCACATAAAAGCGGGGTGATGACATACATGAATTGGCAGATCCTTTGAGCTTTCAACTTACCAATGCTCAGAGGACTTTAATGTTATACATGCCAGCTCGAAACTTCACATCCCTCTACTGATCAATAACTCTCAATCCTACCACCCCACTTGCGGTAAGCATTATATCCTGGAACAACATGGCTGGCAAAGACGTATTCCTCATTGGCCCTGGCTTCATTGGCCTTGAAGTACTGGCCGAGCTCTTGAAAGACGGCTACCATGTCACCACATTGGTGAGAAGGGAGGAAGCTGCTGCGGATCTCAAGAAAAAGGGTGTGAAAACCATCATGGGCAGTCTCTTGGATCTCGACATCATCACGAACACGTCCGCCGAATCAGACATCGTTATTCACACAGCAACTGCAGATGATAAGCCATCGGCGGAAGCTGTCCTGGAGGGTGTCTCCAAACGAGCTGCTGCCGGAAAGTGTACTATCTACATTCATACCAGTGGCTGTAGTGAGATTGTCGACGACTCACACGGAACATACGTGAGCGAAACGATTTACGAGGATGACAATCCCGAGAAGATCGATGCATTGCCCGACACAGCTCCTCATAGAAGTATCGACCTGGCTATTCTCAAGAAACGAACAGAATTGGGCTCCAAGGCCAAAATCTCCATCGTTCTCCCACCCCTCATCTATGGTCTTGGCAAAGCTTCAGGAAGGCTGTCAATTCAAATTCCTACCATGGCCAGATTTGCGCTCAAGCATGGCTATGCTGGCCATATCGGACCTGGAGAGTCATTTTGGGGACATGTCCACGTCACAGATTTGGCTCGGGGATATCTACTCATTCTTCACTGGATGGAGCAGACCAATGCTGAGAAAGTCTTGGAGAATCCGTACTTCTTTGCTGAGAATGGAGAGGAGCACTCCTGGAAGAAGTGTGCCGAGGAGATAGGCAAAGCTTTACACAAGGAGGGCAAGATTAAGGATCCCAAGCCACGAGAAATTCCCAAGGATCTGTATGGCGATATTTTCGGAGAGTGGTCGATGGTCGTTGTTGGTGAGAATTCACGGAACCGTGCGAACAGATTGCGTGCTCTTGGGTGGAAACCAGTAGAGAAATTGTCTTTTCAATCACTGCACGAGGATGAGATACCTGCTTTGCTGAAGGAGCAAGGGAACTACACAGGCTATGCTAAAGCAGTGGCGTCTTGAGCGGGTGAACTTCATGTTGTCGGCAGTTCTTGGTCTGGCTTTGTTACTTTTGAGCGCCTAACAGATGCCTATCAAGCTCTCAGCTCACGAGACAATGCATCGGGAAGATGATCTTTGATAGTGTTGAAACTCGTGGCCAGAGTGAGCCACTGCCATTTATTTCCATCGTGTCGTTGAATCCTCCTTGGTCAGGGTTGCAGAGAAGCTGCACCGTCCCTCGCCTGAACGAATACTGTTCGTCTGGGTCGCCACACCCTAGAAATCCACTACGAAACCACCGTCTTATTTCGTTCTATCTCCTCGTAAAGGATCTTGACTGAACATGAAATTCGTTATGAGTGAATGTATGTGTCTATCTCCCGTGTTAAAATTCTTCATTCACATATCTGTGATGGTACAATCGTGACTGTCGTCCAACAAGCAACCCTTTAAGTCCTAAAGATTTATGAAAAACCCTCAATTTTGCCCGTCCGATCGCTCTACACCTTTCTAGCTAGCTCAACATGGTCAGCCTCGCCATCGATTCCCAGACCAGTCTTCTCCGAGATCTCCAACTTGGCCACCTCGATAGCCTCGCGAGCTTGTCTCGTAGCTTCCTTCCATGTCATTCCCGGATTATTGTAATGAATTTCGAATAGTTTATCGATCTCATCGAGGGATAATCCTGCCGTCTCGACATAAAAGTACCATATAAATGGTACCCACACGATGTTCAGCACGGCAAAGATTACATAGAACTTCCATCCGATGTTCTCGATGGCTGAAAACAGTAATTAGTACACTTCGTTGAATGGTGATGAGAAATGGCTTACCAATTGGCGTGATCAGGACAACGATGTAAACTCCGACCCAATTGGTGATCATCGCGATGGAGCTGCCAACGTTGCGGAATCGTTCCGAGTTGATTTCGGAAGGATACATGAAAGGAATGGATAGGAAAGATAGACCCTGGAAAAAGTAAAATATCAGTATGTTCTTCAAGCTAGGATGCTGTTGCCCTGCAGGTGCAGTAGGTGTAACTGCGGCCCACTTCGAGGGCTGAATGTCATGAACGTGTCACAGGACATTGGATACTTACAAATGCAACATGGTAAAGGAAAATAAAGGCCACAGCAACGCCATTGGAGGCTTTTGATCCTACCGCCAAGCCTGCGGCTGCCACAGCGAAGCATACTCCCTGTGCTGTGGCACCCACGAGCATGAGCTTCACGCGGCCAACTTTGTCGATAATCAGCATGACCATGCATCCCCAGAAAACTAGGGACATGAAATCGACACCCGAGAGAATGAGAGCAAGCCGGTCGCTGAAGCCGAAAGAACGAGTGAGGATAGTTGGCAGGTAGTAGACAACCACGTTGATACCGCCCAGCTGTTGCATCAATGACGTGCCGGCACCGAGCGCGATCCTTCGGAATGTCTGTTGTTCGCCGTTCGAAAACACCTCGGTCCAGCTGACCTTCTCGACTTTCATCTCATGCGCGACGGTATCCACAAGTAATCGAAGCGATTGTACTACCGCCGGATCATTGAGAGGTTTCTTTTGGAGGCGAGCTATGATGACTTGGGCCTCGCTGTGTCGGTCCTTGAGACATAGCCATCGGGGTGATTCGGGCATGCAATATAGTAGAAACATTGCTAGGATGGCGAAGAAGTTCTGAAAGGCCAGCGGGAAACGCCAGCTGACATCGCTGTCTGGAACATACGTGAATCCAAGGTTCATCCAGTTGGTGAAGGCAATGCCAAAGATAACCAAGGCAAGTTGCAGGGCAATCAGCTTGCCGCGGTGTTCTGGCTTGCATGTCTCACTCTGCCAAATCGGCACGACGGCTGAAATGATCCCGATCCCAACGCCTGCGACTATGCGACCGACAATCATGTGTGCCAAAGTATACGAAGAACTTTGAAGAGTACCGCCGACAAGGACAAAGAGGCATCCGAGCCCGATGGTCTTCCGTCTCCCGAGTTTGTCTCCAACAAGAATCGTCAATATTGCCCCCAGAATACACCCAATATCGTAGGTGGAAACAATTTGGCCTTGAATAGTAGCATTTGGGTTGTTGAAGGTCTTTTGGAAGAGTGTGTTCCCGAGAATACCGCCGAATACTCCTTGATCGAAACCAAAAAGCAGGAAAGCAGTGCCACTGGTGACGGTGATACCAATGGTAAGAGCTCGTCCTTCGAGTTCGGTGAGCCACATGATGAGCAATGCAAAAGAAAAAAAATATGTAGAGAAGGATAATTTAATTGAAGAAGATTTGAGGAAGTCAGCAACAATGTCACTGCTGTGGAATATCCTTCTATCCGAAGGTCTACTGCCTACCTCTTTTATATCAACGAGGATCATATCTTCGACTCATGCCAAACCTACACTTGAATGTAAAAAGACAACTATCAAAAGATCAGGTCCAATCACGTTCATAGGATCCAGCGTCGGACATGATAAGCTTGCTAGCTACCCGAAACCATGGCCCCAGATCCGGGGTCGGGGTATACCCCAGATGCTGACAAAAGGCTCGACGAGCATGTAGCCGAGCCGCAATACCTTGAGCTCTTGCTGGTGTGGCCACCAGAAAGCTGCAGAGTGTACATGTGACCAGCTAGAACATGTTCACGCTCATGGCAATAGATGTACGGCACTGGGAAGAGGGGTAAATTTAGGATGCTAGTGATGCCTGGGATGTTCAAGCTTCGGACTAATTGATTTGAATTCGACATCTTATTTCCTCGCGTACTAGATTAGAGCAGAGAGTTTCAAACCAGCATAATCACTGACAGAATAGTGTCGGGATAAATATTTGGAAAGGGCTCTTATATCTTGGCCCAGTTGAGACTCTATGCTAGATCGAGAATCTGAGATGGCTGAATTAAGATCTTCACGTGTTTGGCCTTGTTGTTGATAAGCTCCAAGAATGCACCGTCGACCGCATTCGTCAAAGGTACTATGGAAGTTATCATATCTCCAGCTGCAGGTAGCTTCCCTGACGCGAGCTCATTTAGCACGTCTTCGAAGTCCTCGTTCGTGTAGCATAGACCTCCCATGAGTTTTGCTTCCTTAAAAGTAAAGGAATTAGGATTGATCTGCAAAGGCTTCTCATGGATTGCCACATTGAAGATGGTGCCTCCTGGCTTGACAACATCGATTGCAGTGTCGAGTGTCGACTGTAGGCCAGATGCATCGAAGGCAATGTCAGCACCTTCTCCCATGGTGTCATGGACGGCTACCAAGACTGCATTGGCCTTCGGATCGCTCAATGGGTTGATTACAATATCAGCCCCAAATCTTTTCGCCTGCTGAGATCTCGACTCTGTCACTTCGCTCAAAATGATTTTTCGAGCACCACGGGCTCTCAAAAGAAGCAACAAGGCGAGTCCAATCGGTCCTGCTCCTAGTACAACAATATCTTGCCCAGATTTGAATCCGGAAATTCGCAACATATGCGATGCAACCGCAAGAGGCTCGGCGAGAGCTCCAACCTTCAAAGATACTCCATCAGGAAGAGCAATGCAGCTGAATCTCTTCACCACTATCTCCTCGGCAAGCCCTCCACCGTCTGCGCTCAGTCCATAGCAAGCCCAGTGCTTGCAAACATTAGGTCGTCCTGACTGACAAGCCTTACACGTTTCCAACCCATGATGTCTGTCGTCCATAGATGGATTGATTGTAACATTTTGGCCAACGTTCAGTCCAGTGACATTTGAGCCAATCTCTGCGATGACCCCTGACATCTCATGGCCCATTGTTATAGGTATCTCGACTCCTGTATAAGGGTTCTTCTCGCCAGCTTGAGGAGGAAATATTGGTCCTCCGAGATATTCGTGTATGTCTGATCCGCAGATGCCACAATATGCGATCTTGAATCGAACCTCATCTACGCCACATATTCTGTTCAGGCGACAAGTCAAGAGATGTATGGCACATATTTGGGGAAGGGCACATACTGTGAAGCAATAGACTCAACTCGAACGTCTTCTTTTCCATGAAACCGAAGTGCTTGAATGGTAGCCATGGCTGGGATATTGTTCCAGATACCTGGGTCGTTATCGGGTAAATCAGAACGTCAGCTCTTGACAGAGGGGGGTCGTTCTCAGCATTTACGCCAAAAGAAAAATAGGATTGAATGTTTTGTGTTTACAAAAACGGGCGCATGCTATCTCACGTTGTCCTTGCTTCGCACTTAAAACTTGGCTTCTTCTGCGAAAACGACTTAGTCGCTTCACTCCGCATTTCTTCCACACTATCCTGATAACTCACTAGTGGGCAGTTCCCGCTATCTTTCCAAACTCCATGGGGAACAGCCCTTGTTGCCAACCTTCGAGGGATGTTCCGCTCCGGGTTCATCGCCGAGCACCCCGCCATTTTCAACAGTACCCCGCCATCTCGATCGGCAATATGCTTCGGGATGTCGGGACGCATTCTTTCCAGTAATTGGATCAAACTCCAAGATGATAGAAGTCTCGTCCGGAAGAGCTGGTAGCCTCGATTTTTGATGCTCATGTTTAGACTCAAGACTCGTCTGATGATCGTGCCTCACGAGAGTTACTAATGCGATCAAGGATCAGTCGCACAACACCGACCGATTAGGCTGCAGGCAGGATATCGGATGTTTCACGACGAGGACGTCGTGCTGTCAAAATACTACCGCTTTATTCCTCGAGTCCGAAGTACGCCGCAGCCAGTTGATTTTGAGACTCCACTGCCATAAATTAGACCCCGCTCTGTCCTACCTGTGATGAACGATGCCTGGTCGTGAGATTTTATTTGCGTACCTGGAGTTGGATCATGGAGGCTCGCGCGGGTTGCACAGCTTGCTTCTTCTGTACAATTGGAAAAGACAGAAGGACAGACTGGACAGGAACTGCCATGTCTTAGACATTATTTATCACTCCACCGTTACTCTCAGGATCATAAGCCTCCGACGAGCGGGATAAAAGGACCATCTGAGGCTGAATATCGTCTTGCTCGTGCTTCATGGCAAAAAATATGTGGCTTCAGCTACTGGACCAGGCTGTGGATCGTTCAAGAGCTTATCCTTGCAAAAAATCTATGTATCAGCTGCTGGAATTTCGAAGTTGACTGGAAGATGCTTAGTCCAATATTCCATGACCCTTTCCGAGTTCTACGTCCACCAACTCCACCACCAGGACAGATACCTGCAACGACCCCTGTTGAGTATGTGCCATACAAGATGAACAGCGAGCGATGTGGAATTCGGCAAGGAAGTCCCGCATTAAGCGGACAATTTCACCTTTATCAGAAAGGGAAATGCGCAGATGTCAAAGACAGGATATTCGGGCTCCTTGGCATCAGTGCTCAATGTTGCCGGGAGAATATATCTATAGACTATGGCCTGTCAAACATCGATCTCGCTCTTTCGTTCATAGCACATTCATGACGAGAGAATACATCAGCCATTTAGGGCTGGCATCAGCTTCTACGGGGGGCACACTCACACGTCCGGTACCTTGGCTGCGAAGAGAAAGAAGATGGGCAGCGCATTTCAGAGACCATTGAAGCATTAGATGGACCACTTTGGCCTCCCTTTGGTACCCTTGAGGAAGAGATGGACCTTTGGCAGCGTAACGACAGCCACATTGTTACAAGTATCGAGGGAGACCAGCTGGTATTAAAATATGCCCGCGGTGATTCGGAACCTGAGCTTGAGAGCAACGAAAATGATGTTTCTTCTACGGGGCCAAATAGTGATAATCACGGGTTATAGAGGTTCTTGGAACAGTCTCTGGAAAGTCTATCTTGCGTCGCAATTCTCTGGAATCGCAAGGCATATTGGCCTTTCTCGATCAAAAGTTCTATGATCACTCTACCCCTTTCCACCGACCATTTCTCTGAGTATTTAGAGGACACATTGAGCAAAAGCTTGTAATATTAGAGCATGGAAAGTTCTAGTCTGGCGGTGGTGTGCCAAGTTTAAGGCTACAAGCATAGTGTCACAGCGTGTTGCACAGGGATGCAAAAGGTATTTGCTTCTCCAGCATTCGCTTGGTCCAAGAGGTTCTTTCCAATCTTCGGATTAACCTCAAGCCGATTGCTAATCAGTTGCATTAGATTTTGAAACGATTTCGAGTCCGACTACACAAACTAGAACTGCAGGATTTTGTAACACAAACCTGACATGATATAGTCCAAGGCACCCTGTCTGGCCGAGCCAGCTGAACTTCAGATCGTTCCAGTGTAACCTCGATTTGCAATCATGCGGTGCCAAAAGTACCGGTCACTCCTGCCCCGAGACACTATCTAGTGTCTCGTAATGATTTCAGCAATAGATGAACAGCCTATATAGTTGCTGGTGCAGTGCAAACTCGGACTGGCCAACCGCAACCATGTCAAACAATCTTACCCTGAGAGCACTCTTATTTGCGACCTTCATCTCATTCTCACTTTGTCAGAATGCAACAACATTCGAATATGGCTTCCTACTTTCAAGCGGAACCAGACTGATTCATGGCGAAGGAAGCTTCGTCAAGGATGCGTATCCGCCAGATCTCAATATCCCGGCAACACCTCGCATATTGAATCCAGGGCACACAATTGACCCCACAACACCAAGTGTAAGCGGCCAGCGAGATGATTTTGAAAGGAATATTTTCCTTCACGAAGATGTGCTTATCGTGTCTTCCGCTCTCAATGGTCCGGCTCCATGGGTATCGTCGAGTTCAACATCACAGTTCGTATGCCACGACACGTCCACCTAGCTGCCAAACAACACGGGCCAGGCCAGCATCTCGTCGCAGAGAGAATGACTGTCACCGGCGGAGTTGCAGTTACGGAACACGCTGGCAAGCTCTTCGTGACTCCACCCCACAGCATGGTCATCGCCACAGCAGGCGTTCCCCATGCATGGACAGCAGCTGCTCCAGGTATCGACTTCCGAGCATTGGGAATCTCGGGTGACGAGAAGCTTGTTTCGACTGGAAAGCCCACAGCGACCTTCGATTATGAGGATAACACATGTTTCTATGCGACGGCGCAATCAAATGTGATCAAGAAGGCTGAAGATTATGTGCAAGCTACTGATTTGCAAAGTATACGGATTCCGGAGTTGTCGATAGAGCAGCTGAAGAGGAAAGCCTCGTGGGTCTGGGGGAGGAAAGCAAAGAGATTGTATGCAGCGTAGTATTAATCGCTCTGGACCCCATGTAGTTGGTCGATTTCTGGGTGAAGCCCTGGAGTTCAAGCACCAGGCGATGTCTCACCTCTTCTCGCAGATTAGAGAAAGTTTCTAGGCTATTCAGATCATACCGCATTTCTTCGATGATAGCAGGTCGATCTACCAGTCTACCAAGAAGTAATAGTGCAATCAAACTTCTAGCAGCCTATTCACATGTGTTGTTGGTAGCTGTCTACCTTGAACCCGAGCCAGATCAGCTGTTCGCCTTTGCATGGTGATGAACAAAACAGAACAAAAAGGGGCTCGGCAATTAAGCGAGTGCATCATCCGGGAACAAGATCCGACAACTGGGAATGCTGCTAGTCCCTGTAGTGTGGCCTGTCTCCTCGGCTTGTGGCGCATGGAGTCTGCCTGTGAACTCCATTCGGTTATATGCAGCTTTTGAGACCTGCATAATGCCTTTCAAATGAAGAAAGTCCGTTGAACACATGTTCGGTCATTGCGGGGCTCGGATGAGGGGCATAATACCGGCCCCTTACCCGACACGCTTGCTAGTAAGCAAAGCATGTTTGCGGGCGTGAAGGTCGATCTTATGAAGTCAGTCAGGGAGTGTAAGATGCGTGTGTAAGCATACGGGACTTGAGGCGGCATTAAAGCGTACTTCCATCTTCCACCTTGCTTTAGATAACGCTGGCAAATCTTCAATTCTTACGAGAGATTCAGAAGCAGTCTCGTTTTCCTACAATAGTTTTAACGAGCACTACAATTTGTTTTACGATAAAAGTCTTTAGCAGGCCGGCAAAAATCAGGTCCCAGTGGTCCCTCTTCATCACTTTCCCGATCATCTATCTTTCTCAAGAACTTCGATAGATATTTTTAGCTGTACACGAATTGAGAGAACGTTAAAGCTTGCAGTCTGAAGTCTCGACAACAGTACATGAGAAAACATCGAGCAAAACAGACACCTAAACAATTCCCATGATCTGATCCCGACTTCCATAGGTCCGCCATAATTAGCTACTTGACTACAGCTAGTCTGAGCCGCCACCTTGCTTGAAGCAAGATCTAGATTGAAATACGAACCAATGTCTTTATTCACTGGGATTCCAAAGTAAGACCTAGCTCATCATTGACGAATATCAACAGCGGATAGGTCTCGTTCCCCGCACTGCAGTGTACAGTAGCGGGGACCCCACCGCTCCAAGACCCCATCCTTCGAACCCTGGCTACGAAAAATACTGAATTCCTATCAAGAACATCAACCAAACCAAAATAACAGCAATACTCTTGAATAATGACTCACGATAATGAGAAAGCAAGAGTCCGATCTCGGGCATCAAGAGCATGCCAGACCTGCAGCCAACGCAAGGTCAGATGTGATGCCACAGAAGTCGGGCTTCCCTGCAGTCGATGCAGGGTCGACAAATCTCCCAATTGTATACTAGTCGCGTCGAGGCGTGGTACATATCCACGACGGCCATCTGGTGTTACGAGTCCGTACGAACGCAACATACCTTTCAGTTCCTCAGATGGTGGGTTTGGTCGTGCCAATTACAACAATTCAGGTGGTCAGAAATCTGGTAGTTCTCGGTCGAGTACAGAGGATCCTGCATCGAAAGCAAATGGGGAGGCAACTTTTGCAGCTTCCCGTTCGGAGGATAAGAGTAATCGAGAATCGAGGACAGATATATCGTCGATGCCAGTGGAGATGATGTCATTTGATCGGAATGACTGGTCTACAAACAGAACGCATGCTGGGAGCCAGACTCCCAATGTTCCGCCTGCGAAGATCGATTCTCTGACATCAATGTTTGAGAAGTTCCTAGACCAGCAAGCACAAACCCAGCCAGAAGATGCAGCCACGAAGTGCGGGATCATTTTCATGAGTGGGAACTCGCCTCTCACTTTCGCTCTCGAAGAACTGCAGCGAGGGAATGTCGCAGCTCTGCACGACGCCGGGTCGCATTTTCCCAAGGACGATAGCACGACAGTCCTGGAGCAGAATAAACATCCTCCTCATACCACACCTCACGATATCAATTATCTGAAAGTGAAAGGTGCATTCGACTATCCGAAGAGCGAGACTCTGTCCGCGATGGTCTTAGCCTTCGTTGATAGATTCTGCCCGCTATACTCCATCGTCGATGTACCCGACTTCCAGAGGTCGTACGAGTCCAAGAATCTACCTTGGATCCTTCTCCACGCCGTTTGCTTTATCGGCGCTACATACTGCGACTTGAGTGTCATCCATCGAGCTGGATTCAAGAGTCGCTGGCATGCACGTAGGCTATTTTACGACAAAGCGAAAGTTTTGTTTGATATTGGGTATGAAACCAATAAGATAATTCTTCTGCAGACAGTACTCATGCTGTCTTTCTGGGGTCCCCAGATGAAGAGCTATTGGAATCCATGTTCGTGGGTTGGATTCGGAGTTACCATCGCCGAGTCTCTGGGCATTCATCGACTGGATACATCTGCGGACATGGACAAGAAGCGAAAGAGTTTGCTGAAGCGCTTGTTCTGGACGCTTGAAATCCGCGATGCGTATTGCGCGACACTTCTTGGTCGACCTTTCCGGCTGAACGTCGCACAGTGCGACACGGAGTACCTGACGCTGGACGACTTCGACCATGCAGAGGGATGCAACGGACAAACCCACGAAAGGTGTCAACTACATGCTCACTACCAAATCCAAGTATCAAAGTTATCGTTGATACTGCGGACAATCGTCGAGACCCGGTTTGGTCGTGGCCAGGATTCTCCCTCAGCAGCTGATCTCCACACCACACTGGAATGGTGGCAGTCTGAATTACCGTCAGCTGTGAACTGGTGCCAACAGGGAGCGCCAACCGATATTTTCGCCGTGAGTTTGAAGATTATCTTCCATCTTCATCTCGTTCTCATCCACCTTGAAAAGCCAAGCGAAGTTGCGTCGGCTGTCCAAGGAAGTTCGAGTCCGTCTTCCCGGATCGCTGAATCTGCAGCGCAGATGATTTCGTCGACGGCTTTTACTGTGATCACCAACTCGATGCTAGGGCAGATGCCACACGAGATTTTCTCTGGTTTTTTCGTTGCTGGAATCGTGTTCTACAGAGGCATACGGCAGCCCGACAATATAGTGGCTCACCTCTCTCGATCTGCGTTGGATAATTGCCAGATGGTCATCAGCGAGGCTCGAGAACGGTGGGATCCCGCACAGTGGGTGATGCGGATTTTCGATTTCCTGTTATCTGGGACACCGACCTCAAATACACCAGCAGGGATGGACTGGCGAAAGTCAACTCTTGGTGATACAACGTCGGCGGGGATGAGTGGTGTGCCAGGCCTGGATGAGAATGATGTTTTCCTTCCTGATAATGATATATTGCATTCGGTTGATTTTGAGTCGCCGACTGGGGGAATGGGTACGAAAGTCAATGACTTCTTCTTGATGTCGAATTATCTGTCCATGCAGAATCCTGATTCTTCGTTCATGCTGATTTGAAATTCCGCCGCTTGGGCTCAGAAAAGAGAAACAGACAGACTGTACTTTACCAGCGTGGAGATCGCTACGAGGCAGCGTCAAGTAAACATGAATCTGGTCAATGTAAGAAAGGCAATTTAGCATGGTAAAAGACCTCTAGCATTGCTGTAGCAAGTCTTTGGTAAGCATGAATTTATGAAATATCGGTACTTTGTGGGGTATTCCTCCTCTAGTCACAGAGAAGGAGTGTTAGTGTTCTATGCTTCTCCAGATCTTGAGCGGTCCTTGACTCCTTGTTATCGTTCATCTGCGATTAGTTCTCATTCGTTTTTCGAGAACTGTTCATTCTTCCTCTTGCAGCTTCCACTTCCATTTTATCGAGAGAAGATATGGATGACAGAATTATTCCTGTCTAGACTTCTCGTCTAACCTCATACTTTGAGAAACCGTCGCTTCGATCGTTCATTCCTTGCTATCATGACATCTCGAATGGAAAGTTCCGTCGGATTTTTCTTGTAGACGCAGGTTCCAAAACCTTGATGCCTAAGGAAAGCACGACATTCCACTGATCCTCTCCCACTATGGCCACTTGCGCATATGAATCTCGATAAGACACGTCTCACTCTCTAGCCTCGCGAACTCCAGATCCGCCGAGATAGCCTTCAGATCCCATACCATTTTCAAGGTTTTCGCAATCAATGATCCTTTCGTTCTCACCCTGAAAGCAGGCTCAGCACTGATGAGATTCTCAAATTGCCGCATCATAGCTGCGCTGAGACGGCAGTGTAAAGTCCCCTTGCATGTCTTCTTTGTACTCTTTACTCCGTCTTCCTCGAAGTAGAAGAGAGCGGCTGTGAGTCGCCTTGCCACTGTTGTGATGTGGTCGTGGGCGCATGCATACTTGGAATTCAAATACCGAGTGCTTTCAGGTTGGAGATACTTTGACGCTTCCACTTTGAGACTAAAGATAGCGTCCACGTTGTCGAGATTTGGTGGTCGCTCGGCAAAGCCGATATCTAGACGGTGGCACACACTCGATATGTCGCGATTCCACTTTGTAGAGGCAACGAAGTCGTTCCACTGCCTATCACAGTCTAGGGTACTCTGAATCATATCGAGTCCGACGGCGATCTTACCTCGAAGCACTTCGGGTATCAATTTTTGACCGATTTGAAGGCGCTAGTCAACAGACTTGGTGAGACCTTTATTAGAGGCTCGTATGCCGGTGCCGACTAAAAAGATGATGTCGGGTGGGCAGTGGTCCTTCCAGAGCAAGCGTTCTTCTTCTAAAGGCAGACTTTCCAATGTGTAACTTTCCCTCTCAGGCCCGGGAGTCGAGCTGGAAGAGGATCTGTCAAGATCGTTCTCAGCCTCGTCGATGGTAGCTGAAATAATGTCATCAATCGTCGGTCCATTGTCTTGGTATTGGTCCTCGATACCGAGAGCAGCCATCTGGTCAGCAGTATCCGACTTCGCCATTGTAGACATGGTTTAAAGTTTATGTCACGAGAGTAGAGTCTGAAATGGTCAGTGAAGAGAATTTCAGGATTGATTGAGCATTTGAAGCACGCAGACAATATGGCGGCTGAGGCCACGGGGGCGGTTTCTGCCTATCAGTGCAGCCTCGTTCACAAAAGCACATTGCAATGCTCCTGAATACTGGCGCCAAAGAGCAAAGAGTGACTGTCCAGGCAAGAGAATGGCATTCGGTGGCTGAAATTACAAGTTCTAATAAGCTCACCGAGGCAGTAGTGAAGGGGCGGGATCAGACAGAGCTGGACTACAGCCTCAAAATAGACGAAGACATTCTGCTGCTGTGACGCCGGCCAGGCTCGAGAGCCTGTAGGAATGAGCAGAGACTTGTGAGCTGGCAAGCTGAACGCCTTTCTTGGCGAAGCAAAGGAGAGCATATAAATGGCCTGGAATCCGTTGACGGAGCCCCCCCCCCCCCCAAGTTTAAACGTTTGGCGCTGTTAAACACTCTTGCTGCCCTTTGTTTCAGTACTACCCCTGAAAAAAGATACGGAAAAGAACGTAGAAAGGGAAAGAGGTCTAGTAAATATAAGACGGGACAGATTTTTGCACTGATTAATACGTGACAAATCATGGTTATTACTGCCAGAGTTGCAGTTGCATTAAGGTGTCGTCTACATGAGGCTATGGGAGCCGCAAAGGTTTACAAGGTAGTGAATGATGACTACTTCCCAGATGTACACCTTACTGGCAACATAAAGAACGCCCGTAGATTACCTGGTAGCCCCTATATTTCTGATAAATGCAAATTCCTAAAACTCTTTTGCCTATTTCCCAGAGTGATGGGAGGATAGGAGAGAAAACATTAAGAGAAAACATTGAGAGAAAACATTGAGAGAATAACAAAGTCGCGAGAGTGAGATGATAGCCAAGGTCGGGTTTGGGGACCAGTAAGATATGAGAACGAGAAGGCAGCGAGACGCAAGAACAGCGAGATGAATGACATAATGAATAAAACCCAAAATCTAAACATTGAAGCTTCTTGTTTCATCGTTTCAGCGGTTGAGGCGTTAGTGATACCGCATTATTCCGTCCCTTCGGACATTTCCCCTTCCCTTTTATTGCCGTTCCTCCTCAGTCCTCAGCCCCTCAGGCTTCAAGCACACGGAAAGGGCAATGATGATGAACATTAAACATAGCTGAACCGATACTAGGTCTACTATGACTTTATACTCTACTCCATTTAAAGGAGGATAAAGTGTTGAACCAATTTAGAAAAGAAAAAAAAAAAGTCTAATTGGATACATCCACGAAGTCAAGTCAAGTTTGAAAGGTCTACAAAAAAGAAATCACATAACCTCGATCCCATCCCGTTGTACCCTGTTACACCACTAAGTGAGATCATTATCCAGGTGTTCATTCACAAGCAGGAACACACAACAAGCAGGGGATCCCAAAAATTACCAAGAAAAAAGTATGATTTATTACAATATCTTCTTCGCTTCCGCTTTCGCTTCGCTCTTCGCTTCTCTGCTCTGCTCTACTGCCTACTTTACGCTCTGCTTGCTTGCTTGCTTCCTTTTCCCTCTCCACTCATCCGTCCTTGGAAACCAAGTATACAAACCCACCCATCCTCCTTCACCTTCCCTTCCTCTGTCCAATATCTATCAATCTATCAATCATTCTCTCTCCCCAGACTATCCCATACATCCATCCATTCCCCCACCCACACATGCCCAAGCAGAACGAAAACGCGCACTCCTAGAACCCACAACAATGAAAAGAACAAAAAAGAGTATCTTATAATGGATGGATCGATGGGGATTCTTAAACTTAAAACATTTCTCAATACAACCAGCCAGCCAACACCAATTTCGACCAGTCAACAATCCGAAATTTGACGACCAAACTCCCCAGACTGAATGATAGATGAACGGAATGGACGAATAATGAACACTCCCACTCCCACTCCCACTCCCATCCCCACACTTAGGCACCCTCTCAAGCCAAAAAATGCAGCAGCCTGCGATAGCAGAAAAGCAGGTGAGCAGACTTTCATCCTTCCAGTTCGTACGCAATCTCCATCCTTTCAACCTCCAGTCTCCAAAAAAAACACATAGTGGAAAGTGAACACAATCGAATCGAGTAATCCTCCGGTCCCTTCCCTTCCGCTCCAAGCCAATGCAACCGCGCACGTATTGTATAAAGTACCTCCACTCCGTCCAAGACTATTCGGGACTCTCCGCGCAAAGGATGTAGGTAATGGAAAAGTCGAATCCAATCCAGCAACCGCTCAAACGGTAGACTCCTCCTCACAAATACCACCACATTCGCATCTCCAGTTCAGAATCAAGGTATCTATAAGCTTCTTGTGTCACAAGCAAAATTACTGCCCACGATCCCTCCCCCTCCTCCTAAAGAAGTCCATGACCTTCCTCGCGGCACCACTGCTTCCAGCGTGATCAGAGTGAGTAGGTCCATACCCATTATTCGGCTCCTGCTCGTACGCATCGGCGAATTTGCGGTTGTTCTTCTGTAGGACGCCTCGTGCAGGTCTTGAGCCTTGGCCTTGAGAGGATTGTGGTGTTTGTCTCCTGCCTGCTCCGTCATCGTATGAGTTGAAGCCAGGTGGGTAGATGCCTCTTCTTTGAACGGTCTCATTGAGGGATGATTCGGATTCAGTATTGAGAGCGGATTCGCCTTGGCGGAAGTTCATTGGTGGGAGGAATTGTGGAGGGGCGCCAGTTCGGGAATCGGAAACTCCTTGGGATGTGTATCTCTTCTGGACTGGGCTTGAAGTACTGGTACCTCTGCGGTCCATTGGGCTGTCACCACGATCATAAGCACCGTCGGAATTGTATTGGGTTGCTGTAGCTCCAGATATGTTCCGGCTGTCATTCGTCCTACTTGTCTGCGGGGGATCGAGGTAGTTTCCACGGCTGTCTGGACGATCATCGTATTGGTCATCCGGAGGGGCACCAGGGGTTCCATAATCCTTTCCAATTCCAATTGACTTCAACGAAAAAGACGCTGGGAGTAGCGAGAACCGTCTAGGCTTGTCTTGCAAAGTTGTAGTCTGCGAGCCAGAGATGCTACCACTTCGCTTCTTGCCGAAACCGAAAGATATGGAACGTCGGGAATCCATTGACTGCCTTGGTGTATCCTGCTGTCCTTGTCCAACAGTCCCAGACATGCTCACTGGTGGGTAAGACTTCTTTGGCTTATCTGCTTTCTCCGACTGATCTCGCTTTCCTCCGAATATCGAGTTCGTCCTGCTGAAGATGCCTCCAATGGTATTTGATCTCTTGTGTCCTTTGGAATCCTGTGAAGTGACTGATCCCTCATTTAAACCTGCCACCTTGGCAAATTTAGCTGGTATCTGGTTAGCACTTGGTCTTCCAAAGTCTTGATCACCATCCATCATTGGCGCAGAGATATTGTAGTGCTTGGTGTTCTTCGGTTGTGACATACGACCTTGAGCATTCGTTCCTGCAAGCGTAGGAGCAGCTGGCTGACTGTAAGATCCACGATCTCTAAGAGCCAACGATCCGGGTCTGCTTCCTGAAGATGTCATTGAGCCACCAGTGTTTGGCCTTGCAATTGAAACTGGAGGGGCCGCATGAGCTGCAAGATAATTAGCATCGGATGCGGACCGAGGGGGTTGTCGATCAGGTCGAGACGGGGGAGGCATGCCTTGCTGGCGAGATGAATTCGATCCCCGTCTGCCTTGGTTTGCGTATTGTTCGCGGGAGGGAGGATCCTGCGGTAATGGCTTCTCGGTAGAAACAGCTCTTCTTGACTGCTGAATTGGCTGTACCTCCACAGGACCTTGACTTCCAGCGCGAGCTCTGGTTCTCGAAACTGATGGTGGAGCTGCTGCAGATGGTTCGCCGCGTTGAGTTTGTGATTTGGGTGCCACATATTCGACCTGGACAGTTCTTCTCTTGTTGTCTTTGGAAGGTTTGGGGTGGGCTTCTGGTCCATCTGGATCCACATTCCCGTGTTTCCTCGACAAATCTCCAACAGCTGCAGGCGACTTCTGTGTCTTCGATGGCTCCCTGACAGATGCGCTTCTGTTGAGCAAAGGTGCATCTTGTTGATCATCACTTCCAACGGTCGTCGTTCCAATCTGCTCTGTAGTGGTTGTAGTGCTGGTGATGAAGCCTACAACGTGGGAGTATTCGCTCAACCAACTATGCCTCGCAACTTCGAATAAGTCGGCTCTCTTTCGTGGATCAGGTACAAGGATGCGGCGTAGAAGGTCTCGGGCGTGGGGTGTGACATATTCGGGGAAGGTAAGAGGAGTTGAAACGATGTATTTGTAAAGGAGGTTAATGTTGTCGCCTTCTGGGTTGGCTGGATCGTCATCGAAGGGCAGGTAGCCTGCAAGCATTGCATACTGAAGCTTGTTAGTTTAACACACCAAATACGGGTATCAAACTTACCAATATCACTCCGCAACTCCAGACATCGACCTTGCGACCAGTGTATAGCGAGTCACTGACAACCAGTTCGGGAGCTGCATAACATGGACTTCCGCAACTTGTCTGCATCAGATCTCCTCTTCGGTGACCTCCAGGGAGAACCTTGTCCAACTCCATTCTCTTGACGAAGTCTCTGCTCGACAAATTGTACTCGATCTCATCCCCCAGCTCGTCATCTGGGTTGAAGGTGTTCGCAAAGCCAAAGTCGGTGATGATGATGTTTCGGTTCCTATCCAGGAGTAAATTCTCCAGCTTCAAATCTCGGTGCACAATGCCCTTCTTGTGGAGGTATCCAACACCAGAAACCAGTTGTGCGAACAGCCGTCGAGCAGCATTGTCCTTCAGGTATCGATGGTTCAAGATGTAGTCAAAGAGCTCTCCTCCAGAAGCATACTCTAGAATTATACCAATCTGCTTTTCCGTCTCAACCATTTCGTGTAATCGAACGATGTTTGGGTGGGATATTTCTCGAAGGATAGCGATTTCTCTGTAGATCTTTGCTAGTCTCGTAGGATTCGTTCCAACGCTGTCTCGACGGATAAGTTTGATAGCAACCTGAAGGTGTTAGCAAATTCCTAGAGTCCACCCTAACATACGTACCTGTACACCGCCTTCCTGCTTCCAGCCCATCTTGACTTTACCAAACTCTCCTTCTCCAAGGGTATTGCCCAAGTAGTAGTCCCCAAATTTGGTGCTTTTCTCCCTTTTGCTTGTGCTGTGGTCATGTCGACTCCTGGTCCCTCGAGCTTGGTCGTCAACACCCTCACTACCAACGACACTTAGTCCACCAGGTGTAGAATGTGTGGTTCCTGGAGACGATGGGATTGCCTCTTGCATCCGTTCCCGTTCCCGATCTATATCTACCTCAGGTTTGCTGACAATGACTCGGTTTAAAACTGCGCTGGCTTCCCTCGAAGGTCCACTGGGCGATTGTGCAGCAGCTGCTGCCATAGCTTGTCGCTGGACAGCGGTCGCGGATTGTGAGGACCTTGGTTCCCTGCTCCCGCTAGATCTGTGCGGTATACTCTCTGGTGGAGACTGCTGAGCTCTCCGTCTCCTTGTTGCAGCAGTAGCTGCCGCGACAGCTGGGTCCTCTCCATTCACTTGTGTATTCCCATTACTCCTTTGTCTATCCACCCGTTCCTGGCCATCTCCAGTCATAGCTTGTCGAGGTGAATTCGAGGCTTCATTCGCATATGCGGTTCGTCTTGTTCGATCTGCTGTAGCTGCAGCAGCTTGTGCAGCCGACCGATTTGATGATGTTCGAGCTGAGACAACTGGCGGAACACCGCGCTGATGATCACCTGGAGACATGGTTGGGTATCCAGAGGAAGCATTCGCCTCTCCTGAAGAAGGATGATTTGTCGAGGAACCGCGGGAGGTCATCGAAGCCGAATTTGAGTTGCCTGCAGACGGTGAATAGTGCTGCTGGGATGTAGAATTGTTCGCAGATGCGCCATTGCCATTTCCACTGGGTCTTCTTGAAGGTCGACGTGTAGAGGATGGAGACGCGTTCGTCGGAGCTTGATTGTAATAGCCGTCTCGAGACTGGGAGGAACCCGCGGTGTATGGTCTGCTCGAGGTCGCAGCGACAGGAGAATGTGATCCGACTGACGTTGGCTGATGTGGTGCAGCTTGTAGAGCGGCTGAAGACATTGTCTGTCTTCTCCTATGCGCACGAGGATGCAGGTGGTGATGTCTTGATCACCTTATTTTTTCTGTCGGCAGACCTTGTGGTGGTCCTGCAGATCCAGGTCGAAAAGGAGGTCGAGGTCCAATCCGGATTCCTGTGTGCTTGTGATAGCGAATGTGTCGCCTCTATCGCCAATGAGATGGGCCAGCTACCATTGTGCGGTGCTGAGGGCGCGGTCTCTTGACAGCAACAGCTGGGAGCCCTGATAGATCGAGGGTGGTGGTGGGAAAGGAGGATGAGGAGGGTTTGTTGATGAGGTCAAGTCGCAGTCGGCAGGTCGGTCGCCCAAAAATTACACAACGCGGGTGCAGCAGTGCAGTACGGGTGCAGTGCAGCGCAATGCAGTGCGGTGAACGGGGGTCTTGCTTTTGCGCTACAGTCAAGTCTTGTCTGCTGTTGGCCTGGCGTCCAGTAGTATGGGCCTGAGCTGGACGTGTCCGGTGGTGATATCGCGACGTAGGCGGATGCGGCTGGGCAACAATTGCGACGGCGGATGGGATGGTAGACGAGGAGGGATTGTTGATACTCGAGATCGTAGGTTGGTTGTAAGAAGGATGTGAGGTGAGGTGAGGTGAGGTGAGGTTGAAGACGATGCTGTGAGTTTGGGCCGACAATTGTCCAGTCCAGTCCAGTCCAGTCCAGTCCAATACAGGTGCAGTCAAAAGTCCTTGGTCTTGTCCCTGTCTGCTCCTGGTCTTCTCCTGGCTGGTGCTTCTCTCCTTGGGCGTGTAATTTCCTTTCGGCTTAGCGAAGTTTGAGGTCCTGCAATAGGGGAAGGCGTGAGGTGGGCTGCACTGGCACTGCACTAGCTGCTGCACTCTTCGGTGCTTAACGATGGACACTTGTGCTGCACAAGGCAAAGCGTTGATGCAGCTGCAGCAGAACAACAACAGTCGGTTCCTAGACCGTCGAAGAGTCGGCGAATATCTGTTTAAGCTTATTACTATGATTGGAGAGGCGATGCAGCGTTGTATTGTCGCGATTGACTTGATCGCGGCTGTTTGTATCTGCAACGCGAGGTGTAATGTAACGAATAACCAGCAGTGGCGTCAGATATTAGCAGAGATTGGGCTGACGTCGAGGAGGATGAGGCTGGCTTGGGGTAAAGGGAGTTCTCTGTACGGTTCGAATAGCCAGCTGGGCGTTTCTTGAGGTGGCAGAAATGGAGATTTCCGGTATGGTGTTGACCAAGTTGGCAGGATCCAAATTACCAGATTTCGGGACGATATGAGGCTTTTGGTAGGGGTTGTTGTTGACGGCTGGGTTGGATATCAATATCGAAATGCACACCTTTCTTCCCTGGGCGAAGGATACTCGACACCAAGTCTGAATGAAAGCCTCAATCCTTTCGTTCCAAATCAGGGTCCTTTCCCCTCCTTGGATCGTGATATCGATATCAATCTTGTCGCCAACAAAGCGAGGGAACGCGAACTGAAGAATTCAGTGGAAATTGTTCTTTCGGGAAGGCCGATTCTTCAGATGAAGAAAGGGAGACAAAGTACAAGATAGTATGGTGTCAGATTCGGAAATCAGGAACCAACCCTTTCCAAAGGTTCAGAAAAAAGGGGAAGTGGAAAAAGGGAGGTCATCATGCATTTATTCACATATTACTTTCTCTATCCCTCATCCCTTCAACGCCCTCTTCCCTACCTACATCATCGCGCTCGCTCGCTCGCTCACTACTCACGTACCGTACGGCATCACCGCCAGTCTAACCATCCCATCAAACCCAGTCCAGCGGTACCCAACCCGAGCGAGCCTCACATTTCAATACTAGTTTCTAGAAACAACCTTGCACCATTGCTCTCCTCCTCTCACCGACCACATCACATCCTCTCATCCCATAACATCACACCGTCCGCCCGCCGTCGCGTCTTCTTCTCGCGCCTCGACGATAAAGGCATAAACATTGTTTACTTGCATTGACGTGGCAGACACCCGCCCACAAAACAACAGCCACAACCAATCGTCTGTGTGGCGACGCAGGGATGAACCTGAAACAAGGAAAAAGGGTCTGTTCAATGGTCTGCCCCTTCGCCTGTCAAACTTGTCAACAGCACGCTCGACGCATCATCCATCATCATCATCGCCGCCATCAGCACTGGGCTGGATTATAACGGCCGTGATATACCGGACGGTATTGATACATCCACTCACAGTACAGCGCATGATTTATATTTCCGATTTTCCTGAGTCTCGGTTGGTGGACAAATCACACTACCGTATACCTTCTTTCACAAATACCAGTACTCCCAAACTCAAAATACAAATCAAGACGAGGACGAGAATGCAGGATCCAAACCTTCCATTTCCTCCCTTTTGATCCATCTCCCAAAAAAGTACAATATTCACACCCTTCACCCTTAACCCTTTACACTCAGCCCTCGGCTCGCTCCAACACCCATAAACACAAATACAAACACAAACACAAACACGAACACCTGCCCTTTCAGGTATGAGTAAAAAGCAATACCTTACCGAGAAATGTAGTCATCCCATCTTCCATCTCCCAAGTTCCAATCCCAAGCGGCATTGACGACCGGAGATGAAGCGTTCACTTCAAATTCACGACAGGGCACTCACAGACCACTTCAACCACAGGGCAATCTGCAAGTGTTCAAGGACCAATCAGACCCCCCCAATCTCCCCACATCAATCCCCAAAGTAAATATCGAGATTCGAGAATGGGGGAAGATCCTGGTTCTTTTTGACTATTCAATCTATTTTAAGGTTCAGGAAAGTGATTATTCGGTATGCCTCTCCGATTGAAAAACGGAAGCGGGAGGATGTTTGGTCTGGTATGGCTTGGTTGGTTCTTTGGAGATGGGATGAGATGATGGGATGAGGATTTTCCGGTGCCGTTGTGAGTGAGTCCTGAAATAAGAAGGGGATATGTTACCGAGGTATTGATTAGAAGGATGAGCGACCCTCTCGTTTGTTTCTCCAAAGCCTCTGAATCGTAACCTCACAAATTTACAAGACGAGGAACATCCGTCAAAAATCAGGCCTTCACCGTCTCCCTCCTCTCCTTATCATTTTCCCCTGTGTCTATCACTTCTCAAATTCCCCTCCCTCTCCCTCACCGTTCCAGCCCCTCCATTCCTCACCCTGCTTCATCATCATAATCATCGCCTACACTACACCGTCCCTTCTTTCCCCCTTCATCCCTTCCCCAAACGAGTCATTCCAACTCGGTCTCCTTTCCTCTATCAAACCAAACACGCTCACATGCAAGCACCCGGCTGCTCCAACCTGCGACCAACACTCGCCAAGTCCAGACCACCAACCAGCCGAGCCAAGCACCGTACCTGAATCCACACCGCTTCTGGCCTAGCGGTACTCGACTAGAATAGTAAAGTGATGCAAGCAGGCAAGCAAGCAAACGAATTAGCGAGCAAAAATCGTACTACGGGAAATTTCGTAAGATAGTACAGTACGTACAAGTAGGATGGTGTTTCTTTTGCATGCGGTGGGGGCAGGCAGGTGCATCTACGGAGGTAGATGACTTGAGGTGGGCTCGGGTCAAGTTGCGATAGACAGAGAGAAGGAAGGAGGACATGCAGGTGACGCGGAGGGTTTTGGTGCTAAGGGGTATGAAAGACTCAACTAATGATCTTGGAGAGTCTATTTTAACACTTGAATTGATTCTCTGTCTTTTAAGGAAAGTTTCCTGCCTCGAGAAATTTACAAAGGCGGCATATACTTGATCAGGTGGGAGATAGTGATGGAAATCAATGTCTTTGTAACTCACTCATTAAGGTAATGAATAAAGCACTCCGTCTTCAGACGGTTTTGCCTGAAATCCGAGCTTTAGAGCGAAAAAAAATCGAATAAACAACGAGGAAAGTAATGTTGGTTTTATTCTCCCACGATGATCCAACACATAAAGCTGCCTGCTGTCATCTACTATCTTCTTTGCTATTTTCGCTTACTCTTCCATTATTTCTCATTCCATACCATCTTGTCGCTTTGCTCGAGTATGCTATATGCTCTCCATCTCGTTCTACAGACTATCATATCCTTTCCTTCCTTGCCTCTTCTTCCCACTCACCAGAATTATCTTCAGGTAATTTTGGATTTCAAGACTTCACTCGGGCCTGAGTTACTACGGGATCGTTTTAGATCTAGCATGTATGGTGCATAATTTTGCAACTCTTGGTATTGCTATTCTAACAGATGCTAGAAAGGAACTGCCTTTACAAAAATATCTGTCGAGTTGGGAATCGCCGATTTAGCTTCTCATCCATCTAACAGGATAACGAATGTTCGTATGCCGTATCCTCAGCCCGCGCGCTGGATATTTGGAGCCATCACTGGTGGTAAGTTGAGTAAAGGACTTCCGCAATGTGGTACCTTATTCTTGCGGTGGTTAAACTTGGAGAGAAGAAAGATGCATGAATCAAGATGCCGCTTGTATGTTTACCGTGATGAAACCAACCATCCAGAGGTGCAGATCTGGACTGAGACCGAAGCGCTTAGGTATGAATTTCAAAGACCACTTACAACTTTACTGCCTAGGGCGGCGTTTTGGTAGGAGATGAGAGTAATTTATTCGAAGTTCGCATCCTCGCTTCAACGCCATAACAAACCTCAACTTCAACCCCAAGCCTTCCCAAGTCAAACACCTGCATGATACCGACACCGCTCGCTGTTTATGGACATCCCCGTCAATTTCTCACGAGGAGAGAAGTTATAGGATCCGGAAGCCTCAGATCAGTCTTTGGACTCTTTCGATATGGTCGTTCCCCCGAACTTAAGCAGGTCAATGAACAATTCATTCAAAGCCATGTTTGGGTACGCGAATCGAAGTCATTGGAGGTATCTCATCAAAACTAGACGATGTATTCGCATCACTGCTCCTCTTGATCGCGGTCCCAGTAATGACACCTAAAGACTGACGGTACGCCAAACTTGACATTGTACAAAATGATCGACGTCTTCATTCGGGAGAGTTACTCAAGTGAGCAAATTCCGTTGTTGTTATGTTATTCCGCATGTTACAAAAGACGACCCTGTAAGCTGAAGAACAGACCGTTGAGATGAAAAGCAGCAGATACAGCTGAGCAGATAGGAAGACTAACCACAGCCCGAAATTATACTTCGTGTGAAACGAATTCCCACGCCATCTTCTTCTTTGTCGCAGCAATTCCCCCAAGAAAAAACCCACTTATCAGTTGCTTCGTCCCTTCCACCGAAGAGCCCAAATCGGAACTCTTGATGTTTCTCGCTTTAGTATGTCACATCCTAAGCTAAGGACTCGCTTCCGCCCAGAACTTTTTAGGCACCCTCGCAGCCCAAGCAGAAATCGAACTGCTTTGCCCATTGCTGCGCTGAGCAACAAAGGCTCACTGAAGTTGTTGTTGGCTTTCTACGGCGTGCTCAGTACATACAGAACAGTCTTCAGCAAGAGACGAAGAGGTGACTGGGACCGGACAGCGAATTCTGTGAGGAATTAAGGCGAATGGTACCATTGGACAAGAAGAGAACGACCTCCCTTAAGCGAATCACAACAAAGTTCAGAAGGGCACCCAAGAACGCCTAGAACATACGAACACGGTTATTTCGATTGNGGGTATCGCTAACTACATCTTAATCGAGATATCATACAAATCCAACCCCACCGCAACACCCGTCACGGTCGCCGCATAAGCAACCAAAATGCCCATCGCCTGCAGATCCGTAACATGCAGCGTCGGCACCGTCAAATTAACCAATCCCGTCAACAAATTGGCCACCAGGAATACAGCAAGCCCGTTCCGATTGAACGCCTCCAACACACGACTCGTGCTCGCCCTGTATACTTCCTCTTCTTCCTTCTTGCTAGCGGAAGTTTTATGCGCGTTAGGCATGAATAGTGTCTCGACCAGGCAGAAAGCTGTCAGTTGCGTGGTGTTGAATGCTGCGATCCAGAGGAAGTAGGGGAGGTTGGCGAGACGTCGTGATACGGCTAGGGAGAGGCCATAGGAGTAGTTCGTGCTAGCCCAGAAAAGGACGATCCAGCCTGCTGACCAGGCGCCCATTTTGAAGAGGAGTTTCTTCCTCTGTTCTCCGCCAGTGGAGCCTTCGCCTCGAGGAAGGACTAGTAATCCTAATTCTTGTCCTGCCAGGAATATAGCGAGGTAGCCGAAGAAACTGAATATCCCTTCCCTGTTTTTGTCGAAGAGGTTCGTTCTTGGACCTGTAAGCACGAATGCTTTCAAGTCCGTGAATTCCAAGGCAGCTTGGTACGCAAGTCCGAGTGCCACTGCCAACCCAGCATAACTCGGTACATATTCAAAGGCGCTTTGGAAAAGTGCCACGAATGGAGGCAGGAAGCCCATTGTGAAGAAGAAATTCCAGTGCACGCCGTACTCAGTAACATGTTCCGCATAATCCAGACCCTTAACGCTGTACAGCCTTACAAGTCCAAGCACAATCAGCGGCAGCGAATGCCTCGACGATTGTGCCAGCCTTATTCCTAAAGGTGCCAGCTTCTCCCCAGCCAGTTGGGCCTTCAGAATGGGTCTTGCTGCGACAATGCCAGCCGAGAAGACGAATGACCCAACGCCCACATCCATCAATGAAGTTCCCCAGTTCTCCACCTTCGCGAACCGCCTTGGGAATATCCGGAAGTCCACGGCCAATATCGCGATACATGTAACGACGATCATGGCACCTCTATATGTCGTGACGAATGCCTTCTTAGGCAGCGGGTTTGGTGTTTCTCTCGATTGCTTCTCGGTAACAGAGGGAGGAAGCTTCGCTTTCTTCGGCGGCGGAGGTCGTGGGAGGAAGTATATGACGGGTATAGGGGCAAGGAGAAGGGCATTTAGGAGCAGAGGATTGGAGGCGTAAAGAGTTATGGCAAGGAGGATCGCGCAGACATTGAGGAGGAAGTCGACTGCGAATGCAAGGGGAGTATATGGTTTGAAAAAGGATTGGCGGGCTTGAAGTGTTGACCAGAGGATTACTGCCGCCTGTGATGATGTTAGCATCCCACGTCAAGAGCCAGGAGCACAAATGCAAAAATGTCTTTCCATATGGAGAAAGCAGATACTTACCGACGCAACAGCAGTAACATAGTTGATCTCTGGAATTTCCCCGCCGGTTAGATTTGAAACAAAGTCCTCCTTCAGAGCTTTGTAGCTCGCAGCCATAGCTTGTTCTGCTGCTCGAGACATTTTGTGATATAAGAGAAAGACAGAAAAAGAATGTTGTAGGAACGATGTCCTGTCTTTGCGAAGAGAGACGTGTGAAGATGAAGATGCCAGAGTTCGCGAAGTCGCGAGGCGGGACGGAGGTAATTCCGCCCCGAGGCTATTCGGCTCGTGACTTCGCGATTCAAAGGTTCCATCTTCCTGACCTCGTAGCTAGGGTATCACGAACTTGTGATATCTTCTTTTTCGTCGTTGCGGCTTGCTCTTGCAAGTCTCTTGTATTGTCGAACGTGTTCCCAGATCAGGCAGCCGATATCATCGTCTCTCTCAGCTAGGAGCATCTGTTTCTCCCTTGTCTTTTGCCCTCCTTATTTTGCATCGCGTCCTTGTCGTCGTCGTTGTTCTCATCGAGACCGCCCTGGGCTGGTATTTGGCTGCATAGTCTTATAATGCAGTGTTATAACGGCCTGTTGCTCTGCACAGTGTCTTCTATGGATTGGTTGATGAGCGCTCAATGTTCCTTGTACTTCTGATCAAGTTCTAGGAGCCACGCGATCGCAGGTGCTGATCAATTGTCGTGTCCACGCGTGGATGAAAATTGCCAGTGGCTTTTGCTTCTTACTCTTTGGACCAGACAGGCTCATGGGCCGGTACCTGTGGGGTACTCTCGAGTTCCTGGAAGTCTCCATACTTGAAGGGCCGTGTATCCGAACTTGTCCTACGCACCGTGCCGTTGTGGAACATGATAGCTCGATCTGTTACTTCATCCCCCGGGATTCTCGCTCAATTTACCGTCAACATCGTCTCTCAGTGCTCGAAATCAGCCCGCCCCGGAGGAGACTTCCGTATGATTTTCCTGGTGTCACACTCCTTTCGCCCGAGACGAGCCATATATATGCAGGAAGGTCCGCCCATCAGTCCAGATGGTGGTGAAGTTGTCCGACACGAAGAGCATGGAAGTTACGAGGTGTGGGAAACCAACATCGTGTTGTGGTAACGTGGCCAGGTCTCGACACGACACCCCCCCATCTCCATTGGCCTCATCAGTCCACGAGCTGTCGCGCACATGCCATTTACCTACGATTACATTGTGGCAGCATGGGATCGGGATCTCGATGTCGCCCAAGATTATGTCTGGGCAACATTATACAGGAGGGTTCCTTCGATACTCCGAATATGGGCTCTGTGTTGACAATGGTCACATGATATCGAACGAGTATCGCGGTGTGGACCTGTGAAAGCCCATAGCTGAGAAGGTCTGAGGGACATTTCTGTCGAAACCTCAGCTGGTAGCTTGCCTGTGGTCTCGGTTTGCGGCTGCCATTACCCTTCAGGGGGCTGAGGAATGTCCTTTGAAGATTGATGACGGCGTTTCAAAAATGGGATCGGCTTCGGGTCGCTTGAATTGGCCTCCCGCGAACCGTTGATGACAGATCCAACGCCTTGCATCTATCATTTCTCCGTCCTAACGGCTCGTTTGCTGAGGTCGAAATCTGCAATTACATTCAGTTGGAAAGCCACTAGCCCAAGTTTCTCTACACAGCAGTTAAACTCTTGGAGAAGAGTCCTTCTCACCACGACATCATGAGACAGCACTGGATTGACTTTGAATGAATTGTCACAACATATCTCGGACATGAGAAGACGCTCACTCCCACATGGCTGCAAACGGTCTCGAGCTGCTTCATAACCTCGGCATCATGCAAGATTCAGCCGAAAAGCCATCAGGATTTTCTTTGTTATGAAGACACAGGACTCACAGCCAGCCACGCGTCGGAATGTAGCATCTCAAAGAACGTCTGTACGCTGTATAACTCCATTTCCCTGTCATTACGCGATGTTACATGTCCATCCTCCAACCACACGTTTTACTCATCCCAACCTCAATATTTGAGCTCCCTTTTTCTCAAAATCCTTCGTACTGATAATTAACAGAGCGCGCAATCAGGAAGAATCTGTGGTCAATCTAATTCAAAAGATCTTGCAATCCGACCTTCACCGTTCAAGGATCCCAAGCCGCAACTGCGATTTGAGAGGTCTTGCGACGAAAGGGCTGAAGACCATGAGCGCCCTTTCAGCAATCGATAGACGAAATCACAGCGGCCTTCATCCGATCGACACCTGTTCCGACAGTCCATACGCACCACGGAGACAGTCAAGGCAGGGCTCTATTGCTTCTGCCAAATCTACGACGCCTCTACCAAGTCCAAGTATTGTGGCAGCACGTGCCTACCATCTCGAATCTGGGACCTCGATCGATGCACAACCAAGGCGTAGGAGCTTAGGTGAAGCTCAGGAGCTCCCACGAAGACATTCGTTGTCACCTACGACCAAAAAGTTAGCAGTACAACTAGAAAGCTTCAAGTTCTCAGCACGACGTAAAGGATTACCACCTGTGCCAGAAGCAGAAGAGCCTGCGGTGAAGGTCAAGGGCGAGGAACCTTCAAATGTGTCTACGAAGGATGGCGATGATTCGACAGAGCTTGCGTGCCCACGACAAAGTGCAAATATGCTGTGTGGAACACCCCAGGAGGTTCTTCGCCAGGTCCCATTTCAATATACACACAGCCACCTCAGGGATTGGGGGTACGCCTATCTGGGTAATTCAGCAACAGCGGATGCTTTTGTCAATGCCGTCAGTCTTCGCAGATCTAGTATGGCTGCTGAACTAGGCACCAACACAGAAAGAAGGTCAGACAAGCAGTTAACCACGATCCGAGCAAGAGTCATACCGCAAGGGAAGGATCGGAAGCCATTCTTGATACAGAGACAATTCGATATCGAAGAGCTCAGGGGGAGCATTTCCAACATCCCAAGCCTACCAGGAGGAAGCGAGAATGAGCGCGTTCTAAGGAGGTCTCCCAGAAACCGATGCTCCTCGACCTACGCCACGGCAATCACACCCCACAAAGAAAGTAACAGCACAAAGAGAAGGTATAGATCTCCATCTCCTGGCGAAGGGCCTCTCCCTATCCGTGAGTCTCCTAGATCATACCGCTTCTTCCACACTGACATACGTTTTACTCTAGATATAGAATATGCACTTCACTACCTACCTGTGCTTGGAGCTTTGATGCTGTCAGGACACGTCAGAAAGGGAGACTCCATCGATCTCCCGATTCCACACCCTGAAGCATGGCGGAACGTTCTCACTTACATCTACACCGGTCGAGGAAGCCATGAAAGCCTCACAACAGCCATGAAAGAGAACATACTCTTCCTAGCCGGCCACGCCTAATTATGAGTGCTTGTCCCTATGGTGGGGGCTCGTTCTTGCATGAGCATGAGCGCATACTTCTGTTTTTTTCTTATTCCGTGCTTTGCATGCTTCGCATCATCTTCCCCATAATGGATGTCAGTTATTGCAGCTGCTCATTTTCGGAGCCCCGCATAACATCGCTCGCATGAGGCATGTCATACCTGCATGCCGAAGCCGGACTCGCACCACCACATACCACTGATTGACTGTCCGCGGTAGATCAACATCTCCGAACTTCTGCCAACCTCTCTGGTTCTCCTACTCGAGAAGCATGGGTCATGATTCGAATCGTCCATTTCGGTAACTCTGCATCAACGGCAGTGGATAGTGAGTAGATCAAGGATCGAGCGGGTGTGAGAAGTCTCTGATCCGGACGGGATGGTGTTCCACTGAGGGTCTTTCTCTATGGCTCTTCAACTTTTATTTGCCTCCTGCATGGCTTTGCTGTTCATATCATCTACATTCATGATTTGATGGCTGCAACATGCTTGCCTGGAAAGACCACGTTTCCTTGGAATAATATTGACCGCTGCACGTCTTTTGAACCGCCTGCTTCTTCCTGCACAGTTCCCTAAAACTGTCAAAAGATATGGACTCTACTTTATCATTATTTATCGGCTGTGTCGACACAATAGCCATACATGGTTAAGCACGCACTAGATCTAGTCAAATCTAAGATGGCATCTCACAGCATACTGCCGCACCTGTCGTGACTCCCTCAATTCCAGCATCCATTCTCTCGGCGCAACTCATCTCACCAGAGATCTCGTCTCCAAAGGCGACGTGACCCGAGAAAGTTTACGATACCCCCTTGCTCTCTCAATTCGATCGCGACATTCCCCAGAATCTCATGATACGACGATACAGAGTTTGGTATGGTACGGGATCGACACAAATGACGGGCATGAACCTCACGATCACCATCTCTCCAACCTCCTCATGCACAGCATACCGTCCCCTACAGCTTGGCATCCAGCCAACCCTGAGATATTGACATGGGAAGGCAAGTCTAACCATATCGCTAAAGACTATTGACGGAGGATGTACCTACAAGGATAAACGAGCGCCACCATTTTGCAACGAGTGATCTCAGCAGGTGATTATAACGGACTTCTCCATTTTCAACACTCGCAACAACGCTGCGGTTGGAAGTATCTCCGCCCACATCTGTCCTAACCATATGCTAAATCCCACTTTCAACACTCTCATGAATGATGTTGGAGGCACAGACTTGTTACCTCATTTTCTCGCAATCTAGATCAGCATCTAGTCAGCCTCACTACACCTCCATAGAGAAACGAACCCCTCGTCAGTACCTGGCCGTGACCTCGCATCAAAATCGAATCATCCCAGTGATAGATTTCCGTTCATTTGCTTTTTGCGCAGGAACCGCCAGAGAACCGCCGGCTCAGATGTCCGTCGGAGGCGTCTGGCGTTTCTGCAACAGCAGTGACATGGATGGTAGCCAGGGTGTGTGGGTGAAGATCGGGCCTGGCTCGAGTGAGCTTGACGCACATAATGCTTCAACGTCAATTGATCAATCATATTTCTTCGTCACAGAAGCAGTACTTTGCATAGGAGATATGTGTGCGGAAGTCTCTGTGCTGCATGTTGAGCATTTGGTATTCTGGGCAGGTGGGAAAATGCCTCGCTCGTAGTTCTAATTCATCAACTAGCCCAAATCTCCTAGATCATGTTTGAAACTCTGGCGAAAGAGCCAATTCCATTCCTTACTACCATTCTCATTATCATTGTTTCTCGCAGTCATACCTTCACGATGGCTTCGGTGACGGCATTTCCGTACAGGGGCTCGTCAACCTACCCCGCAGTTCGACTTTCAATTCCTTGAAAGGCCGCTGCACGCGATAAAGAAAACAACCGCAGGGGCCACAAGAAAAAGCCAAAAGTTAAAATTTCCAACCCTGTTCCTAGTATGTCAGATATACTTTCTGTGGGTAGTTCTTGGATTGAAACACTCGACACGAGGATACGGTCACCAGTTTGCGCCTTTCTCATCACATGCAAACCCCATGAGGCCCCCATTTCTGTGGTTCTGTTTCAAGCTTGAGGCCTCAATTGCTTACCCTCCTTCTTCTCCACCAAATCTACACTACAATAAGCCACTGGAGCAGCTAGCAAACCCAATCTTGATTGTAACACAAACTAGAGCAGCTGCAACGCACACTACAGAAGGCGTTTTCGTTGTCTTGCATTAGCTGTTTAGAAGACTCAAAACTAGATCTAAACCGTGAGGCCAAACAAGATCAAGATTTCAAGATCAAGGCTCCGGTCGATTATGGAGACTAGTTTAGTCTAGCTGATTGAAAAGCCGTCTCTGTCATGTCATGTCAGGAAGCTAGATCAGCGAACCTTGCCTTTCGAGCCGAACTTTCTTCGGCACAGACTTGACCATTCGCACGTCCTGCCGCCCGTCGCTCTCTCTAATCTCAACCTCCGTTGTTCTCCTCTTTCTTCACAACCGTCAACTGACATCCTTCAATACTCTCTCTCGCAAACTCCGGCTCCCCTAAAAATCTCTCGATCGATCTCTACACCAATTCAGAGTGGACCTCAATTCTAGAACGTTCCTCTTTTGCCTTTCTCCTCCGCCTTCTGCTTGTCTACCCATCTGTCCATCCGTCCATCCATGAACCCTCCATCCAGCCCACCCCACCTTCGAGTATGCAGGTCCCTCTCCGATCGAGCGTCGTACGTCAACTAATGCAGACTAAGTATCTGCAGTGCGAGAATCCCCGCATCTGCATGTGCATATGCATGTACATGCATGAGTCGGTGCATGTGCAGTGTGGGATCTAGACCCTCCACACCCTCTTCACTGTTTGCCATGCCTACCAGAAGGCATCGCAGCCAGTAAGACGACTCTCATATGCCCGCAGCAGAAGTGCGCTATCTTTGCACTCTGGTCATGGCTGGGCAGGCTGGCCTCGTTCGGTTCGTTCGCTTCAGGCCTCTCGGAGAGCTCTTGTTCCCACCAAGTCGCCACGATATTGTTCCGTTCCTGACTGTACTGTACAGTACAGCGAGCGCTCTTTCGGATGAAGACATTAATTTTTTTGCTACGATTCTGTCAGATATCACCAATCAATTTTTTTCTCTTCGCAAATCAAGAGCACCCGCTGAAATAAAGAAAGCAACAATCTTTTCAAAGCCCACCCATTAATCACCCCATTCACAACGCCACAAACATCAATGAATCAGCCGAGTCTGAACCCCTCCAAACAAAACAATCACAACAAGAATAGAAAGTTCAAGAAATCGTCACATTCTATCCACACGCGACCATAACACATGTGAAATATGACAAAAATTCAATCTTTGACTCGTTCGATTCAATTTTCAATTTTGTTCTGGTCTGAGTGTTGCATTACAATTGGAAACCCAATAACCAACACTTTTCTAGCCTGATGTTACCGGCTTGTAACTCCAATCCCCAAAATGTCTTTTACTCGAGCCTCAAATTCTCATGCAACCCGAAAGAGATCGTTTCGGCCCGGCTAAAGAGCGTGCCGTGATGCTACAGCCGTACCGATTCTCTCGAGATAGCATGACATGCTACGAGTTCTGATATCCTTTCCAGGTAACTCCTACTTGATTCGGGAATACCAGTACCCCAAGGTACAATCGAAAGACCAATTTTCTTCCTCCTGCTTAATCTCATCTCATCTCACCTCATCTCATTTCATCTCACACAATGTAAGCTCATCCCGATAAGGACGACCGTACATATCCAATTCTCCAGAAGTAGAAGGTACCTTTCCCAGTCCCATTTTCATGTCTATGATCCCAGCCTCGTCTCCCGGTCAATGTACCTACCAGCCTGCCTCCAAATCAACGTATAGGTATCTACCGTCGTCCATCATCGGTCGATCCTCCACCTCCACCTCCGCCGTCCCACTCGCCTCGCAGCCTTCGCTTCTTCATCAAGAAAAGAGGCTTGCAGTTGCATCTCCCTCCCACTCTCCCACCCCTCCAAGTCAAGCACGTCAAGACCCTACCTCGTCACTGCATCTGCATCTGCAAATACATGCATGAAAAGGGCTCCACACCACCACTACACCACATTACGCTGCACCACATCACATACATACAGGTATGCAGTGCAACATGCAGGCAGGGATCATGACATGTTCACACCCTCAAGCTCGTCTTGTAAGATTTTTTTATTGAGGGGGAGGGAAAAAAAATCTTGAACAGTTGTTGATTGTGGATTCGCTATGACGATGATCTTCCTCTCCAACAACCAACTCCCTTGCTCGGTCGTCAGGGCAGAGGGGCAGTATTAAGCATCAATGACGTTCTCAACGCGACGTTCAGTTGATGATCTCAATCGTATACAAGTTCTCCACAATGGACTTCAGTCACTCGTTGAAGAGATGGGCGTAATGGACGTGGTGGGACCATCCAGATATCCATGGCGTGGCTCATGCTTCTGTAAACCATCGTTTTGGGATTCACCCGGACGGACATGTCAATCAAGTTAATCAAATGGGCTGATCTAGCCAAAACTCTCTTTGTTCTCGGTATGCCTTCTGTTGAGCCTCAATGGGGGCCATCTGGCTGTTTGAGGGAGTGGGGGTTTGCAGATCCGGCTCGTCTCTGGGATAGGATTCGCCTTGATTACTTTCCCAACTTTGAACAGCAGTCAATTGGCATGAAGGTGTGCTTGCAAACAATGCTTTTGGTGCTTTTGGCTTCAATGTCTCGACAATATCTATCCACAGCCCACATGACCATACAGCTCAATCCATGTGCCAAGGTCTGGCCTCTTCTACCAGGGAGGCAGAATCCAATGAACAACCTTGAAATTCGTCTTTCTTCTCTATCTCGAAATCGCAATATGTCCCGAATCCGAGGTAGAACAACAATAGAAGATGAGCGAGAGCTTTTGGAAATTTCTGTAAAAACCGAGCCGATCAAAAGAGTCTTGCCTCCCAGGAATATACAACCGCCCAAAGCATCAGATCACATAAATGTAGGAAATGAGATTTTTATGCCCGTCCAGATCCCAGAGCCACACGTATGTGACCCATCCGTCCCGATCACAAGAGAGAAATTTTGAATAGCTGCCAGAGGAGAAGTAGTGCTGTGGATCCTACAGATCTCCCTGTCTAGCCAGGCGAAATGAAGAAAGAAAGAAAAACTGCAAGAAGAAAGAGTCCAAACTCCGTAAATGCAGCCGAGCCGAGCCAGAATCGAAGAATGTAAGTCAAAGACCCGGTCCCGTAAATCGACATGATTAAACTCCCTGTCTCCGCCATCGACCCCGCGGGGCCCGAGGCAGAAAATCCTTCCGTCCATTCGTGAATCGTAAATGTCGTCGCCAAAGAATAAGAAATCGATGCACCTGATGGAACCACACCTGGATTTATGCTGCGCTAGCGTCCAAGGGGATCCGTCACCATCGAACTAGAATTCGAACTCGAATCGTCGTGCTCGCAAGAATCGTCTGAACTGTCTGTTCTCGCATCCAACAAGTCGCTATCCGTATCCGACCCCGAGCCATCCGGACTTATCGCCCTTTCGACTGTCGATACGTAAATTTGTTCCTTCTCGTCTGCGGACAAGATGAACATTTTGCCATCATTGTAGCGGACAAGACCCGGGTGATTGCCGGGTGGAAGAGTAATGCTCTCACTTCGGCGACCTCTTGGGCTCATTCGCTCGTTATCATTGGTGTCACCGTCTTCACGACTGCCCCATGAAGTCTATCCTTTGTCAGCAAGAACTATGTGAAGCGAATAGACGAATTACCATGCGATGAGTTATACCAGCGTATATTTTGATAAATCCGTGGAAGTATCCAAATATGATCGAGAGAGGCAAGAAAATGATGTCAAATGGCTCTCGTCTAAACAGACCAACCAACTTGATGACCTTGATGAAAGCAACCATAAAGATAATCTGAGCCCACATGGCGTAGTAGTATCCATTTCCTGGTAGATCATAGGCAGCCTTGTGAGTGCACCATATGATCCATGGATCGAAGGCGATCGAGAGCGATGTGAAAGTAGCTATATGCAGAGCATATGTTGACCACGGCTGCTGTCTTGAAGCATGTTAGCGAGGCAATATAGTGATCGCGAAAAAGCTTACCTCCAGACGTGTCTCTCGATGACCATACTCGTGTAATTGCTTCGCCAATTGCTACGAGCCCAACGAGAGCATTGATAGAGAAATTTGATGTTGTTCTCCAGCGTAGTCTCGATCTCGCATTGAGGATTGTACTGGATCCATGTCTTCCATCTGTTCGACACCAACCACCGAGTGACAAAGTTATCATCGTCGGCGTTGAGTTGGTACTGACCCCATCGCTCAGTCTTGAAGCCATCCAAGAACAGGGGGCTTTGGAGAATCTCGGATCGGAAGGCACAGGTGCGTCCGGACATGCATGAGGTCCCACCATCGATTCCATGTGTGGCCGAAATCTCAAAGTTACGTCGCTCAATGTAGGCAGCTCCGAGCCAATTGTAGCAAAGTGCTGCAATCGGTCCAGAACGAATACGTTTGACTCTTTGATTGGGTCCAACTCCGCCAATCTTCGCATCTTCGAACGGAGCAAGGAGCCAAGGTAGGATAGTGCTTGGCCACGTGACATCATCATCTGCCATTATAATGATAGACGTCTTGACCTTGGGGATTGCCTCGCAGACCTGAATTCTCTTGTTTGCAATGGGGGTTTGGAATGTGCGGATATTGGGTGCTTCCAGCGACTTTGTGAACGTGACAAGCTTTTGGTATTTATCGGAAGTCGTGACCAAAAGCAGCTCGTAAGGCTGGCAGGCCAGGATACTTTGCAAGGATTCCCTCAATTCCTCAAAATTGTTATGGATTGTCGGAATGATGACCGTGACATCTTTCGCAGTATAGGATGGGGTTTCGGGTATAGGAATGGACTTATAGCGCCAGTGGCTGATGAAGTTGACAATGGTTCGGAGGTAGCGATGAATCCTGAAGAAGTCAGTTTTGAGCTGGTAGACCAATGAAGAGGAAAACATGAATCTCGATATAAGCAACCCTAAAGAAGACTGAATGGTGAAGTGAGGTCTTACCAGAAAACCCAGAAAGTAATTGCCCATGGGCCCAGATCCCAAAAGGTAAACATCTCGAATCTGCGTAGTGGGGAAGTCCAGGCTCTGCGGAGACGGTCAAAGTTCCAATTGAGGAATCGCCTGCAGGAATGTGCGACTGCTTCTAGTACCTAGGCTGAATTGCCACTGTGGGGTGTTTTGGAGAGGCAAAAATTGAGGGGTCATGTGTCGAACTTGAGGAAAGACGATTGGAGAGATATAGATGATTTGGAGGCAAGTTGAATGAGTTTGCGGGGTGTTGATTCGTGAGGGTGAGCGTGCCAATGCCAAGACAGAGGGGAAGAGGCTCAAATATGTATTTGCTCAAAGGCTGAGGAGGCGAGAGGTGCAAAAAGTGCTCGAGAGGGTGTCGAGGCGTTTTGATGCCGAGTTTTGGAGGAGGCAGCCGCGTTGAGAGGGCGGGATGCTGCTACTTCTTTTGGAGATATCTGCAGAAGGGCGAGATCGAGCCAATTGGGGCAGGAAGTCGACGAGGTCCGCAGAAATGGTGTTTTCACTGGATCCAGCAGTGAAATGCAAGCCAGAAAGCCCCAGATAATCAAAGTTAAATATCCAATTGGAAATGCAATCCAAGTTTCCGTACCGTTATCCGCAAACGCAACGCAACGCCGATCCAGATGAAGACAGACGAGACGAATCGAGGACGAGGCAAACAAGCAAGACGAGAACTGACTGTACTGTATGCGGCAAGCAACGATGACAATGGAGGAACAATGATATGATATGATATGCCGGGTGACTGAGTGATAGAACAACGAAGGACCGAGAACCAAGATCACCAAAAGACCGTTATTTCCAAGGTGCTGGAGCTCAATTGATAAACATACAACAGAACCGGCGATGCCTTTGATACAGCTCGGTGCACGAGAGTCGCCGAGATGTCATACTTCAAGCTCTCTCTCCACACAGGGTCCTGCGGAGGTCTATATAGTTCAGCCACGGGCACGTCAGGACGGAGACGGCACCATGTTGCAGAGCAGGCCGCAGAGACGAGCGTTTAAGTCGCGGACGCGAAACCCGATCAGTCATATTGTGCTTCTGGTTTTGGCTGCTGGATGCTAGCTGGTGGGTGAAGGGGAGCAGAAATAGTCGTAGTCAGTAGTCTGACATTAGTCGGCGGATACTAGATTGATGGCATGGCATGGTCAAGGAAGAGGAGGTCGGGATCGCGAAAGAAAAAGTGGAGTGGAGGGGGAGGGGTGTGGTAGGGGGAGGGGTAGGAGATGACAGGGTAGGTAGAGTAGTGGTGTGGTGGATACAGATTGGTACATGAGAGGCGCTCGCAGGAGGAGGACGGCTAGAGTGGATTGGGTGACGGGAGATAGTAAATGGCTGATGGCTAATGGCTGATGGCATGAATAAAAGCCGCGCGAGAAAATAATAATCCGTTAATAAGAAAATAGCTAGCAGATTGAGACAAAGACTGTCCGTCTTCCAGACGTTGTTGTCTTGACGTATGCTTACCGACGCCACCGTGTCTGGGATATGAGGGGAGAGGTAGGGATAGAAAGGCAAGGATATGAATACAGCATGATGATTTATGAAGCAGACCATATGTAAGATACTAGGAACATACGGAGGTACAGACGTAGAAGACCCTCAGTACAGCTGTCGAATGTGCAAGGAAATAGAGCAGAGAAGAATGGGGACAGAAGAGCAAGGACCAGCAGATGGCTGAGGGTCTGGCTGGTGCCGATACTGGTGGACTTTTAGTGGAGGAGGAATTTACTGGTGGTGGTTGATTGTTGACAACTGAGGGGCGGAAAATATTGAGGGGAGGAAAGACATCTGACTCTCTGAGTCGCTACAGAAGGTGGGACAGCTCGCGCCGAGGGTTCCTTGATATCGATAGGGCATTTCCTAGCGAGACCTCTCAACATAATGGATTGGCCAACGACACGACAGCCTATGAATAGCTTCTTCAGCGGAGCGATCAGGAACATTCCAATCCACTTCTCTGCTCACGGCATATCTGATTCCTGCTACAATACGCCTCAGTCAGTCTTGTCTAGAACAAATGCATCCTCCTCAGATAGAAGGGATCAGCAACAACCGCTACGCTGAGTCCATCTTGCGATCTGTACAAAACTCGCTACAGCGCACTTCTGCAAGCTTCAAGCCCGCAAGCCCGCAGTACAGTGCTCTGCAGGCGGCATACCAGGCTGAATAGGTGCAAGACAGCGAGGCTTATGCTAGGATGGGTAACAGTACAGGGACTCCACTTGTGCCAGTGGGGGCTATGTCCCTAGTCTTTCAGACCCTAGCACTGTAACCCCATCCAAGCACCCGCCAGGGTCTCGATTGATTGCGTACAGCAAGCCAGGCTTTTGACAAGGGACAAGGATAGGGCAGGGCTCCCCTCCTCGGTGGCTTTATTATCGAGAACTTCGAGACACATCGGCCGCTGCAGCAGAACGTTTTTGTACATCTTGAGAGAACACTCAAGGAATGTGGCCGGAGCTTCAAGGAGAGATCAGGAAAGCATCAAAGTTGTGAGGCCAGGCTAGAGAAACGGGGCGTTTCGCTTGATGCTTCTTACAGCATGCAATACATGCGCCATCGGCGCCGTCGATGCTCTGCAGCTGCTGCCAGTGAGAGCCAGTCAAGTGGGATACTGTATACATCTAAGAGTAGCCAGTACCTAGCTTTCGAAGAGATCTCTTTTCGATGATGATTCTATTCGATCCATTCTGTATCGGCAAGCTATCCTTACGAACATGGATCATCATGACCGTTGCAATGTGTAGCGAGGTCAAGAATGGAGGGGGACGAGGAGGGGCACATGGAAGGAGTAACCGTTCTGGGATCTGTGTGGTTGATGGATTGAGATGAAATTAGTCCAGTACGGAATGAGAGACGCCTTTCTGACTCGACATCAGCACACCAAGCGATTCGGTTCGTGATACAAGTGACTGCATTGGCAAAATTCCATGCTGGCACGAGGGCTCGTCGTTTGACATTGCCATCCATATCATCACGAGTGATGAAACATTTGCCAGATCAGAAGATTCATGCTATTACCTCACTATTCCTAGCCATGCCAATACCAAGGCCAGGATGGAAGCGATCCTCAGCTATTGCAGCCGACTCCAGGATCCAGATGTCGAGCATGAGACTTCGGAGCGGGTAGGCCAAGGCAGAAGCAGAACATGATTTATTTCCACAATTCGAAATGTTCGGCCCGTTCGTTTCGTTGCTCTTTCGCTTGCATTATTTGACTTTAGTTCGTCAGCAAGCAAGGTGACGCGATGAGCTGCAGGAGCTCATGCACGCTGAAAAATAAAAAGGTTAAGGTAAGCTTGGATGTGCGTACGTGCGGCCGGAGGGGCATGGCATGTATCTGTGATATGCGAGGTACTCCGAATACATACAGAATCGTCGAGGAACCCACAAACAAACCAACGGAAATGCTATCATTACGGAGCAAGAGTCTCAAATCGAAATTGTCTAGCTCGCACAGCCATCCAGTCATGATTCCCATCATCTCTGCCCTTGCCCATGTCCATCGTCCTTCTCAATTCGAATTTTCAATTTCCATCAAACCCCACTTTGGCCTTGTCTCCATGGATCTGTTGGTGACGAGGATTTCTGTAAGCGATGCTTTCGCGCTGTTGCCGCCTGGAAATAAGGATAAGGGTAGCGTAAACGACACCTTTAAAATCAGCGAGCTAAACTTCGGAGGTACAGTAAAATAGCTGACAGTCAGAAACTAAATTGGCGCGAGGAGCTTTTTCTAGCTCAAAGTCGTTGATAGGTGAGGATGAAGTGACTTCATGAGACATTTGATACGGCTGTGGGTATGGTATGGGCGGGGTAGATGAGCTACAGCAGCCAGCGGCAAAGGATATTCCGTGCTTGCGGAGGGGCAACGGAATCACAGGCTGGCGAAGCGCGGTCTGTTGCAGTATGGATATCCTCACGAGACAAGTGAGACCACAACGAACCTGGAAATGCAAGAAAGGTACGAGTAGACGAGAGAGGCGAGTCCTCCGTATGCAAAGTTCGAATTCAATCCACAAACACCCCGAGGTCGTCAGCCATTCTGTGGTCCTAGCTCGCGCACCCCGAAGGCTCAACAGCAAGGTACGATGCAGGCAAAAAGGTATCCGTATCTTATTTTTCCATGCCTAGTTTCTCTACTCCACTGTGTCAATCCACCTTCCTTTCTCACTTCCTTTACGTCTCATCAATGGTACGTAAACACGGCTCAAATGGCCTCATCAAGGTATTGACGCGATCATCTTATGTGTCTCCTCATCACACTCTTCACATCGATCCCAATATCAAAATTTCCTGAAAACCTATCCAGGCCTGGTCGAAGTCAAGGATATACTTAGCCGCCAGGCCGCACTTCACCCACCCACGCACCATCACACCCACGATCTGTATCTTGGGAACTGCAAATTCAACGGTACGGATGCAAAGAGTGCTTCCCCAAATTAAACAGCAGTCAACATGCCATGCCATCCATGCAGCAATTCATCCATCCCTCCATATCCATCCCTCCAACATTCCTCCCCAGTCAGTAGCCTGGCTCTAATTTCAACGTCTTGTCTCACTTCGAGCTCGAGGACTAGAGCGTGATTCGACTATGCGTGAGGTACCGAATGTAGGTACCTTCCTGCTCCGTGTTTGGATATGTACACAGGTACATGAACATGAACGCCTCCAAGACTTTTCGACCATGTAAACTTATGTAGGAGTGACATTCTAACAACCGCCTCATCTGCAACGAGAAAATTCATCTCTCCTCCAACCCCAAGTTCCTAGCCAAGACAGTCACGACATCCAGCCACTCCATCTCATCTCTAACTCATATCTCCTCTTCCCTGGCACCAAACCGTCTTCCCTCTAAATTAGACCACAAACTAGGATCTAGAACTAACCAACACCGTCTCAGCACGGCGATTTAACTCGATTGGATTGATCGATCGATTGGATACTAGCACGCGCGCCAGAGAAGAGACAGCGGGGGCAGAGACAGAGGGCAAAGGCTACGTTCCTTGGCTCAGGCTGAAGGTCAATGTCTCAGCTGTGGAATGTCCACTAAGTGGCGTGTGCTCCCTGTACTTTCTCGGTTGGTGAGGCCGGGCGGGCTTCAGTGTCTTCGTGAGGGGAAGGCGGCTCAACAGAATCAAAATGTGCAATCAGGATTTGTGAGTCAAGAATGGCATGGAGGGTTGAAATTGAATTTGGTAGGAACACGAACTCTCACGAGATCTCGTGAGGACCAATCTATGTACAAGTACCGAGGATAGCTGATCTGCTGGATGAGGCTCAAAAAATTCCTCCGGGGCTGAAAGATTGTCACTTTGTGAAATTCGATCAAATGTCAGACAGTCTTCCGGCTTTGACAACCTTCGGAAGTCTCGACTAATGTCAACTAAGCCGAAGCTTATGTACCCACAGACTGAGGAAAGCTTCCATTCCATTCCAAGGTGGAGAAGAGACTGTCCTCCAGGATGTCTCAAATTCACATGTCGACATCGAGGTCTTACTCACCAGTAACTTCCCCAGCTCTTGGTGAGAAACACCTCACGAACTCCCCAGGGAAATCAATAAGAATAAACAAACAATGATATACATCAGATTTTGAATCTATAATCGAAAGATAAATGAGACCATCGTTCCATTATTCCTACCCGAGAACCATATCAACCATTCCTGCAAATCTACCTCCCTCCCACCCCACCAGCCTGCTTAAAGTCACCAAGTATCGATAAAGAAACGGAACGGGTTACCTTCCTGGCCCCGCTAGCATGTCACAATCGTCCTATCCCGCCCGCACTGAACCTAGCGTGCAACGGCTCGCACGGTTGTATGCAAGTCACTCGATTGGAAGCCGCCGAAGCGATCTTGATCTTCAATCGCCGCCAATGAAGAACCACATTCACACCAACACCAACATCAAACTAATTCTCCACCAGACCAGCTACAATTACTGCTAGTCTAAGCACTCAAGCAAGCAACCAAGTCCTGCCATTTAGGGCCGCTGGTAAATAGTTGATTAGGTAGGAAGCTGAAAGCTGATGCGAGAATGAGAGAAGGATAGATAGATAGATGGACGAAAAGATAAGTGGCGGAGAGTTGAAAGAAGATGGTCGAGTCGAGTCGAGGCGTGGGAATAGTGGTTAGCGGGGTAATTTTTCAGTATCGGCGGGGCCGAGATCTTCGATGTTGAGCTTGGGCGACGAGAGTGATGTACATTAATCTGGAGTGAGAGAGTGTGTGAGTTGAGGCCCAGTACGAGATACGCTAGAGTACGCAGGTACCTATATCCAGGACGAAAATCACAGCGATGAAATAACTCTTCCACCTTTTTCAAAAAATTGCAGATTAAGACTGGGACTATCTCTGCCAGGGCAGGGAACCCCGCTCCGCTTGAGCTGAGCTTCAACATTATTAACTAAAGATGTCAAGCCGAAGAAATTGGATAGGCTCCATATGGAATCCAAAATACCGATATCTAGCACAATCTTTCTGGTTCAAACGTTTACCTTCCCGTTCTGAGCTATCAAAGCTTTGCTTTTCCAGCTTCAAGAAGTCGCATGTTCTACAGTTCTACCTGAAAAAGCTTCAGCCAACCCAAACTGGTCCAAATCCAAAACCAGATCAACAAACAGAGTAAAATCGACATCATGAACCGAACAACTGTCCTATTTTTACGACCCCGCCTCCGCCCCAGAATGAAGTACTAGACTAGAACTCTCATATGAAGATCAGAATCTCATCTGATCTTCAAATCAACCGACCCTAGACTTCTTCAATCCCAGAGTAAAATGGAAAAGCAGGAACGATTTTCCGTCCTCCCCTTCCCCTGGCCTGGTGAAGCTCCAAGCGAGGCTCACGGCCCGGATTATCCATCGGCCCATCTCACCATCTCATCTCATCTCGTCCCAGCGGTCCAGCCTCATGTACGACGTTCCAGATCGAGAAAAGAACAGGTAAGATATTCCGTATCTTAGTTTTCATGATCAAACGAGCACGAGGATGGCATTTGATGCGTCTATCCGGCCTTGCGCCTCAAATCTCAACCTTGACGCCTCTCTCAGATGTAAATTCGACTGAAGCGAAGTAGACGTGGCACAGAAGACTCGGACTCGGAGAAGAGGCTTGAAAGGGGGACGGAATAACATTAACAGCCCATATCGCAGATAAATCTATTAGAGACGTAGATTGCGATCGTTCTCCGGCAATATATTTCTCCTTCCCCATATTGAAGCAGCCTGAAGATCAGGCGGAGCATGCGATCTGTATCTGTAGCCTGTTGAGTGATATATATGTTGGTGGTTCCGTTTCTGGTTCCGGGCTTGGTATTTTCCCTTCTTCTCTTTCTCTGGTGATTTTCATTCATTTAATGCAGTTCGACCCGTCAAAATGGCGTCGCTTTCATGTACAGTGAAAAACATCTATTTCATGCTTCGCTTGTCTTTCACATGTCTTCTCTAAATTTTCTCTGCTTGCAGTGTTGACGTTATGGACAGATCACGTCATAGTTCTCACTCAGTAGTTTCGACCTGAGAGGTTAGAAACTCCGAAGTTTGAACTATGGTGTTGGCTGGTTTGCATTTGCAGGACACGGCGTTTGGAGGTGCAGATTTATTAGTGTTGGTCCTCGGGCATTATTGCGTTGGTCCAGATCTTCTCCAGGTGACGATGGGAAGCTTCGATTCGGGCACCTCGGCAGCAACGGGGAGTAAACTACGACAAGAAAGGAATGTGGGATGGGATGGGACTTTTGACTTTTCGATCAAAACTCTCCAAGATACTCCAAGGAGGGAGTCGTCGCCAAATTTAGTTCCAAGATGATGCTGGTGAGGAAATGCACCCTTACCAGCGATCTTAATCGACCCGGAGACCAAAGTATGATCTGACAACGGGAGAGATCGTCTCCAGATCCCCATCGCTTGCTTGCCTTCCCTTCCTTCCATCCCGCACCGCACCAACCGCCCAGTGCCGCCGCATGCTGATCATGAACACTTCAAGAACATCGCGCAACCTGTCAAGGAGAGATCCTGGCGTACCGTAGAAAAGTGCCTGCTACCAGTAAAGATCCAGAAAGATTGCCAGCACTACCACATTTTCCCCCACCTACAATGATATGTTCCTCATTTATCGATCCCCTTCCTCTTCCAATCTTTTTTTACAACCATCCCCCTCTTTGACCAGAACACCCAAGCCGCGATTTCGAAACGGAGCCATGCCCTTTGTCAAGAATGTTGAATGTCTTGTCCCCGGACTTGCCGGGAACATGGACGGGGAGAGCGATAAGAGTAGTGGAAAGGCACAGTAATAAAGAGGGGTCGGAGTGCTCGGCTGGCCAGTAATCGCTGTGCAGAGGCCCAGAGCGGGCCTGGAAGGAGGATACGATAGGAGCAGAGTGAGACCCAGGTCCCAGACATCCGCCCACGCCAATACCCAGCCTGAGGGAGAGAGGCATGTGTTACTGAGGCTGATTGTTGATCTGGCGACGACCACGATCCTCAACTTCAAACACAAAATCTTCCTCTTCAGGTAGAGTACCACGGCCTCACGAGTGGATCTATCATTCGGATCCTTTGCTGGCATCCTGATTGTTTTGTTGGATCTGCTGGAGAAGAAAGGAGCTGCCTGGGCTGGGCACTGCACAGCATATTCGGCTTCGTACGCAGAAGGAAGGCGGTGCAGCATCGCCGAATAATCCCTCACGATCCTATCCTCCGTATACCCCCATCTACCTCTCCGACTCTTGTAGGCCTTGTATCGATATCCTCCGCCGGTGTATCTCTGTTGCGGTCTGCCAATTGTTTTGGAGGAGAAATCGCATAGTCGTCGCATCATCAGTCCAACAGCACCACTTCACCGCAAGCGACAACAGTATCCTCGACAAGCCAGTCCTCGAATTTGCACAGCCTCCACAGCCAGTGCAGCAATATCCAGAGCATCGTATACTTCTATATCGGCGTGCTGTGCCTTTTGTGTAGACGTCGAAGACAGAGTTGGTGGTGCAGCAGTACGGCGTATCGACCACACCACCCGATCAGCCCATCACATATCTCCATACCCTCAGCAGTCGCGCAGTGATGCGAAGTAGCAGTATATGAGTGTCGGTGATTCGCACAGGGGGATTGGCAACTGCAATTGCCCTTGCTGTCGCAGGAGTGCGCTGGGAGAAAGAAGAAGCTCGGCACAATGACCAGCTATCAGGGCCATACGGCCAAATCGCGGGGAACGAAAGTAAAACCGATATTAAGGAAATTGACGCAAAATGAGAGGAATTCGCTGGACCTGGATCGGTCTGCAGCAGAACAAGATGGACTCGGTATCGAGTACCTTGGTTATGGGAATGCTGGTGGGTATGGAAGTGGCATGGGGACCTCGAATTCCCATGGTCCTGCCAACGGGTCTGGGCCTCGCTCCTCCCATGACGTCCAGCTCAGACGAGGCTACCACCACCGTTCGACCAGTGGCACCTCCCAGTTCTCTACTGCGACCACAGGAAGTGGCCATCGTACTGGATCTTTTGTGCATCCTTTCCAGCAAACTCCTCGTCCCTATACTCCGCCCATCGCGGCATCAGCATCTTATCAAAATTCCCTGCGCGAAAGTGAAATCGATCACAGCCCTGCCTTGACTGAAGATGAGGACCACCCTCACCCTCGGGACCAGCCTCAAAGCCATATACGATCCCCAAGCCAGAGTCAGAGTCATATTCACCCATTCCGCTCACCTTCGAACCTCTCAAACCATACTTCCCCGCCATCCATAACAGGTGTCTCGTCTTCCCCCAATATCTCTCATTCTCAACAACCACAATCTCTTCGAGTTCTTACCAACAAGCAAGCCAGTTCCTCGAGACTTGCCCTCGCAACTTCACATACATCCCTCCACAACACCACTCTCTCCTCAGACATTGCATCTCCCACAGACACCATGTCTCCCGTCTCTGCCATCCGAAACTCCCTCGACAAGGGTTTCCGCATTCGATCTCGCTCAGAAGTAGATACCCGCATTCAGTCCGAGACAATCCAAGAAGCTCGCCGCAAGTTTCAGGAGAAAGAGCAAGCCAAGGAAGAGAAAGCAGCACGTGAAGAGATCAGAGCCCTCGAGAAGCGTCAACAGAAGGAAGCTCGTCAGATCGAGCGCGGTCACCGTCGTTCTTCGGCTAGCAATGACACCCGCTCGAAGCGCTCCAAGTCCGATCTCACTATGCAGGAGAAGGATTCCTTTGTGGGCCGGGACTACAACTCCGTTCCTCAGCAACAGACTCCTACATTTGCTAGCGTTGGTGAGGAGCAGTTCTATCAGCCACGACGATCTGGAACTGCGAAGCTCAAGACTCATTCTGCGTGGACTAAGTTCGTCATGTGGATCCGCACACGATTCATTCGTATGGGCAAAAAGAAGAATTGAGCTGTTTGGGTTGGGAACGTATGTTGGTCATGTGCACAGAGATCGACGCGTCCAATGTGCTCTCCGACCTCAAGCCTCTTACAACACTTTACATACCTTGCTACACCTCACGGCAATAAGTCCTCACATATTCACGTTTTCACGAAACGGCGTTCACGGGTCCCCTTTACATACCACGGTCTCGTCTGCTTTCTTCACTTCACTTCTCTTCTCACATACACTGGATGCATGGAAGGAGTCTGTGGAACGGTGGAGCTTGGATCAACAGCACACACATCAACCACATCATGTCCATCACCTCGAATCACGACAAAGCACAGTACTGCACATACAGCGTCCACATAGGGTCTGATTGGGTTTTCTTCTTCATACCCACTTTGGGTTTGGGGTCCCATTTTCCATTTCGGTTTCGATTTCGGTTTCCTCTGTGTTTTCTGGTTCTTCAATCCTTTTTTCAGCACAACATCAGCGCGGCGTTTGGGTTTTCATGCAAGCAAGCAAGAAAGCGAGCGAACAGCAAGCTGGTCTTTTTGATTTTTCTCCCCTTCTTTCTTCATTCTTTCTTCACAACTTGGCGGTCTGGGGGAGGTGCAGATTGTATTTACGTTTCGTGGACGGCTTGCCGAGTTGATACTTCTTTCAGGCTGGATCTGGCTTTGGTCTGCCGCTTTGAACTTTCTAAGCTGGAGACGGAGGGTGGCAATTCGTTTGGTGCAAAGACAGGCAGGCAGGCGGGTGGCTTGGAGCATGATATGGTGGATCGGTTTGATTTGGTATGGCTTGAGGCAAGGTTCTTTGATGATGATTTGGATCCCCTTCGGGAATAGGAAGAGGAGTGGCTTGCTCTGGTCAGGTTGGTCTGGTGAAGTGGCTCCTTCGTGAGACTGCATTGCAGATTGAGGATAGGATGGATGGGATGGATGGCACGGCCGAAGAAGGGACGAGTTTGATTTGTTGTCTATTGATGACATGGGAAGAGTAGAGCGTTAGGTAGAGCAAGCAATGCAATGCAAAGCATGGCTCCCTTTGATCCTTTCACTCTGATATTTCGCTTCAATGTTTTGGCCACGTGATTATGTCTCGTCACTTCCCCGTATTCCACCTGTCCGATTGCCTCGTCTTGACATCAGTCCAATCATCTATGTTGCCCCAGCTGCCTTCGTTTCGCCTCCCTCTTTCCATTCTTCTTACTTCATCACCTTGGCACCATACAATGTGGGTTGACGATGACTTTGTAGTCTCGCTAAGATAGCCTGTCGTCGGCCTTTTCACCTACAAATCGACACCCTTACTAATTGACACAAATCAACCCTTTATTACAACAAGAGACACCACATGAGGACAGCGCCTTATCTCTTTACAACCCCCTTCTCCCCGGGAGGTCCATGCAACAGGCCCTCACACCTTGAATTGCAAATGACCGTGCTAGTGAATATGAAGGTAAATTAATGAGCAGTAACCACGACCCTAAAAGGAGGTAATATTACCAAGCAGTTGATAGGAATTTGAGATGCATCTACTGAAGACATGAACTCCAGCTGTGGACGGCCGAGGAGATGGAATTACTAGATATTCTAAGACTGTCTGCATGTGTGCGATGTTGGAAGGGAATGGAAGAATTGCGTACGGCATTGTTTTGGAGATGTATCTGTATCTTTGAACACTTTATGGGGGCTTTGACATCAAACTGCTTCGTACTTCCACTGGCAAGCTGGGTCTCGGCGGCGCGTGAGCGGCTCGTTTCGGAGCATTAACTGTCCATTGTCACTGTACTTGCTGCTGTCATTGTCATTTGTTCCTACAAGACGCGTATTCAGGAAAACTTGCTCTTGTGCACAGCCCATTGATATGAAATCATACACCCGAATTTAGAATCGATATCTGATAATCTAAATTTTACAACGCCTTGGCCCTAAAGTGAAAACAAGTTCATTTCTCTTCGTATCTCATCGACGATCCTACGGTCGACTTTGCGTTACTAGACCTGCTCCGCCTAGTGTATATATAGGAAATAAATCTGGGGACTTCTAGGTGCAGAAAGGAGGGTGGAGATCAGGGGTTGGAGTGAAGTATGACTCCCGAGTCGATGAACGAGAAACAAGCGATCTTTTACTGAGAGATGACAACAATCGGAAGCCTCACAGGGCATGCAGATTGTGAGAATAGGCACCCATTTCCTAATTGAGCCCCTTCTTTGATATGCGGGAAAAGCTGTATGGTGAATGAATCTGGACCAGATGAAAGTTCCGAGCTGCCCTATATCGCAGTCAACTATTGCTTTTTCATCCAGTCAATTTTCTTAGCGATGAAGATACTGGATTGCGTTGTGACTGGAGAGAACCGCCTGAGAGTCAGACTAGAATCAGCCCCGAGTTCGAATATCTCCAATTCAGATGAGTCTCTTGAAGCCGATCATGACTCCCACATCTCATGAGTTGGGACCATGAGCGAAATCCTACAACTTCAAGACTCACCACGACCTTATAACGAGTTTTGCTCTGACGACATGTGCAAGACTTTGATCCCAAAAACCCTCAGCTCGCCGGCTGACTGACTCCAAGAACGAAATTCGATAAGAACACAAGAGAGTTCAGTGATATTCACTCAGCCTTCCCCAGCCGCGTCGCTCAAGTCGAAATATGGCACCAAGTCACCCTCTACAAGCCTCACGCTCATCAGCCAACACTGACAGCAACACCATCGTCCTCTTCTCCACCACCACTCAAAAACTAAGCTACATCTCAGCCGAAGAGCTCCGCCAGCTCAAGATGCGGAAGTTCGTGCACGGTGTCGAGATACCACTGCTGGCGCTGAACATGGATATCTATGTGGGTTTGGAGGGAGAGAAGTTTTGGGGGAATGTGGAGTTGCCGGGGAGGGGTGCTGGGGTGGTGGGATAGGATTTGGGTTGTTGAGGGGGTGGAGGATGTTTGATACTCGACGTGTTGATATTGGGATGGAAAGTGGCAGGCAGAGAGAGGAGAGACTTCAAAGTAGGCCTCAGTATTCGATACTGACTTCTGAGGAGGGATATCAAATTCCTCGTTCGATCAAGGGTATCATGAACATAATGTCTCGAAGCGTTTATGAGATCTCGGAGGATGTCATTCCAGCAACAAACTCTCCCCATTGCCTAAATCCTCGAATTTTACCTCCTTCAATCCTTCCACAGCACTCCCTTTCATCTCGTCACCTCTCTCTTCTTTCTCCTTTTCAATCGCCTCCTTCAAACTAATCGTCTTTCTGTCCAGAAACCAACTCACAATCCCCCCACCCCTTTTCACCTCATCATGCGTCCCAACCCAATATTTCGCCCCTAGTAACCTCTGTACTTTCAGCCCATTATGCGCGCCCATATTCAGCTGTGCACCCAGACTAATATCCTGTAATCCATGCAACAGAGCGAGTGTCCTGATCGCAGGGTTGGCCTTCGCTACGGGGGCAAGATCCGCAGGTGATATACCATGCGGTGTATATATCACAGCCTCAGCCTCTCCAGTTTCCTCGTCCCCGCCCGAGCTCGCAGGGAACGTAACCATAACCGCAGAATGATAATACAGTAAGTCTTGTCCCGGATACGCAACCCTACTCACACCCACCCACTCCGGCAAAGGAATGACCGAGCTCTCCCTCCAATCTCCCCCGAACCGCGGTATCTCGCCCACGAAATCGAAATGTCTCCATGATCGAATCGCGGACGCTGCTTTGGTAGCTGCGAAGACGGGGATAGAGGTCCGAGCTTCGAGAAGTGTATCTTTATGCATGTGGTCTGTGAATTCGTGGGAGACCAGGATTGCGTCTATTGGGCTCTTCATGCCTATTGGTTTCGGCTTCTCTTTATCGGTTCTCTCCTCAACGTCGACTTCCTCGTAATCCTCAGAATCAGATTTCTCGCCGCTACTTTGGGGCGGAGAATAGGTATAGCCTTTCGCCACATCCTCAATACCTCTCACGACATCCTCTAGCTCTGCAATCGTCTGAACGGCACTTTCTTCCACATGCCACTGCTGGCTAAAGAACTTCGCGACATCGCTCTGCCCGCCGCGGAGCCACGGATCTATTAATATATGATAATACACACTCCCTTTAGTCGAGGGCGTCGATTCCGGGTAGGGAAGCGAGAGAAGCCATGTCGTGTCTGCATTGAGGTGTGTAAGGAGAGGGCGGCGCGAGGAGAGGCTTTGAGTTATGGATTCGCGGAGGGTTTGCTGGAGTTGTTTTGAGGGATCGCTGTCGTCATCCTGGGACATGTCGGAGATGTAATGTGAGAGGGACGTAGGGAATGCGGAGTCGGACATGTTGACGAGGGGGAGACATGGTGAGAGGAGTTGAGAGTGGGAGGAAGGTTACATTGTGCTTTTGATGCGAAGGAGGCTGTGAGCAGTTGTGACGTCGAGGATTCGCGAGCGGGTGGTCCGTGCAATCCGGGGTAATTTTGGTCTCAACCTCGACTATCTTTAACTTTGTTTAATTGAACCCTTTTGCTTTAGATCTAAGAAAGTATATCCTCGACTGCACATTGTATCAGCTCACATGTTTCTCATTCTCCTTTGCACATCCGTATTTTCCTTGGCCATACGGATTTACGGCAGACTGCCCTGAATAAGTTGTCTATTTCCTCGGATTTCATTTCTTGAAGCCGTTATCCCCGCAGCGGTATTTTACTCAATACTACCCATTTCAAGCCCGTTCTCCAATCGCACCTTGCTTTCTTTGGGCACTATTTTTTACGAATTCGATCTTTATTTCTTATTGGTTCTTTCCTACAGCTGGAAGTGTGGATTCTCAGCTTTCAGTCGGGTTTCGCTACTCGGCGGACTCTTCGGTACTCGATCAAGACCGAATTTTGTTGATCTTGGTATGAAGGATCATTCATATATATATGCAGTTTACTTGAGCTTGCCTTGATTAAATTCTCTCTACGCCGTTCTTCTCCTTGCTTGCCTTTGCACTATGTCGTCTCCAATACTTCTTCAAGGCGGAACGGTTTTGGTTCATGATGAAAACGAACATGTCAACGCCATCAAGGCAGACATCTTGATAGAAGGGAACAAAATTTCGAAGATTGAAGCTGGTATTGAGCCCGGCTCGAATGTTCAAGTGATCGACTGTACAGACAGGATTCTCAGTCCTGGCTTTGTGGACACACATCATCATGTTTGGCAGACACTTCTGAAAGGTCGTCACGGCAATCATCTGTTACTCGACTATTTTGCTCCCGGTAAGTCGCTCTGAACACCCTAGACAACACATGGCTGAAATATGCAGGTAATTCCAGCAATTCCCTTCACAGTCCAGAAGATCTTTTCTGGGGTCAGCTCGCTGGGTGTCTAGAGTGTATTGAGGCGGGCACTACAACTGTCGTGGACCATGCCCATCTGAACAGCGCTCCAGACTCGTGTAAGTAGCTGCACATTTAAGAAGAAAACCGAATACTCACAATGTATAGCCAAAGCAGCCATCGCAGCAACAATTTCCTCTGGTATCAGATCTATTTTCTGTTACTGCCCATCCGGACGTGTTGAATCATGGGAACCATTCACCCTAGCTCAAAACCCCATGGTTCCATGGGTTTTAGAAGTATTGGACGAGCTTGCCGCAAGATCCCCATTCGGCAACGGCAGAGTCTCGCTAGGTTTCGCGTTTGACGATTTATATCTGCCAAAGGATGTGCTTGCCGGCATCTACCGGCACGTCAGATCTTTAGGTATCACCGTCAATACCGTACACTACGTCCGCAGCGCCATGATGCGTAAGTACCATTTTCCAGCCCATCTTACAGCAAGCTGAATACCCAGACCAGGCTCGTTATCTCTCGTCGAAAGACTCGACTCCTACGACCTCCTTGACTCAAGCTTCCTCTTCTCCCATGCCACAAACCCAACACCCGCTGACGCCACCCTCCTCGCCAAATCAAACAGTCACGTCTCCACCACGCCCAGCACAGAACTGCAAATGGGACAAGGCGCCTGCGCTGCGTTTCATCCTACGGTCGACGTGACAGCGCAATGCAGCGTCGGCGTCGACTGTCAATCCAATCAGAGCGCTTCCATTCCATCCGAGCTGCGCCTACTCCTGCAATCTTCCCGTGCGACTTACAACCAGAAGTTCACGGATGAGGGGAAGATTCCCAAGAAATTGAACCATACCGTCGAAGAAGCTTTCAATCTCGGCACAGTGAACGGTGCAAGAGCTGCGAAGATGGAAGGCAAGATCGGGACGTTGAGAGTTGGTGCGTTTGCTGATATTCTCGTTTGGGACGCATTGAGTCCGGGCATGGTGTGTGCGGCGCAACATGATCCCGTCAGTGCGATCATTCTGCATAGTAGTCCGCAGGATATCGAGATGGTGATTGTGGATGGGGTCGTGAGGAAAGATGCGGGGAAGTTGAAGAGTGTGGATGTCAAGGCTGGGAGGGATCTGTGGAGTGGGGTTGAGAAGGATGTGTTGGAGTGGAGGGATATTAGTAGGGAGTTGGTGAAGAGGAGGGAGGTGTTGCAGAAGAAGATTGAGGGCATTGATATGGAGGCGGCGACGAAAGCTCTCATTGCTGCGTTTCATATTGATGAAAGTCTCATTGTTGACAGTGTTTGAAGAAGACTCTTAGGGGACGTAGTACTTTTAATTGATTTGATTCCAGAATCTCAGCTCCGGCAGCAAGCGATATCTTAAGATACATACATGACATATACCCTGCTACCTGTCGGACTTCAGATTTCTCACCTGGAAGTGAGTGCTACGCCTCCCGCTTAAAAGCCGTCATCTCAGCAGGAAGTTTGTCTACAGGCCACCTTTTTCAGATCTGTAGGGGTCATGCAACAACCAACGTCTCTGTTTACTTCTCGCTTAGTAGAACATCGCCTCCGTGACCTAAACAGAGTTGACGGTAGGCAAATCGTGTCTCGAAAATGCACAAAAGCTTCAAATGAATCCTCTGGAATAAGCGAGAAGGTCAGTCTAGCCAGTGAATGCTTATCATATGTCTATTCGACGATCTGACTCCAGCAATACATTCGCCACAGTCTTGTTCCAGTAGAAATCTAGCTAGCTCCTCGCTGAAGCTGCATCAGTTTCTCCCATGACCAGCCCCTTGCTCCCAAAACATTAATTCCGCTCTTCAGTCTCCTCGTCCACAATCAAATCCGACTTTTCATGCCTCGCACCGCCATAATACTTATCCAGCACAGCCTGAAAGTCAAACACCTTCTTCTCCGGATCTGCCCTGAGAAACATCGTCATGCTAGCATGCATCTTGTTGACATCAACAAGGGATCCCATCAACGTCGAAATCTCCTCAACATCTGAATCCAGCACTGCTTGCGTGATTTCGACGAGTCTGGATTTGAGGAGTGGATGTTGAAGGTAAGCGCTCGCTTCTGAGAGGTTGGATATGGCGTATTTGTTTCCTCGAGCTGATGTTGAGATTCCGTGGAGGGAGGGGAAGATGAACCAGATCCAGTGGGTGGACTTTTTGCCGTGGCGGATCTCGGAGAGGGCGCGGCGGTAGTGGCTTTCTTGGGCTGTGAGGAAGCGGGTGAGGTTAAAGGGGTCGGTGGATTGCATTTTCCCTTCGGATGGTCTGGTTCGAAGTGGTGTTCTGTGAGCATGTTAGTGTCATGACTCATCGTGGGCAAGTGCTGAGTGGGATTTTACCGGGGATCAAAGGTCTGAGAGCTCGAGAATGGAGGAAGCTCATAAAAGACAGGACCTGATTAAGGCCTTGCCCCGCACTTCTTGGAGATTGTGGAATGGGATACTTGAGATCACCTCAGCACAAGTTCCCAATCTGACGTCCGCTTCCTCATTGCCCAGCTTTTCTTGCTTGCTATCATTGATTGGTGGCCAGTCGACGTTCTGTTACTCGAATTTGTTTTTTCTTGGGTAGTGATGGTTCGGCGAGAACTTCGTCGCTCGCATCGATATGAGATAACACAACACATCATTCGAAGTGTTCATGAATGAAGGAAGGCAGCATGGGGAAGGCATGGGAGAGTGCTCAGTTGCGCTAACCCAAATGAGGTTACGCACCGTCGATTAGCTTGTGGTAGTTCAACCTTATCTTAACAGCTTCATCTCACTATATCAGAAGTACCCGCGAAGTCTCATGGTCATGGTGCCAATGTGCGACAGCCGGGACTGTTTTTGGGATTTCGGTACACTTATCGAATTGGAGTACAACTCCGCTCATCACTCGATCCAGCGCCACGCCCGCATGATAGCCGCGATTCGTGAGAAAGCATCTCAGAAAGGAGGTCTTGTAGAGACATCTTGAGGTTACGAAATCATCGCACCTGAGCCCAAAAAGTGATCCTGTCCGCCAATGTATATACATGCTCCGGATCATCTACACACAACTCCAAGGCGGATAAGACGGGTTGACGAAAGTCAGAAATTTAGAAACTCTGCTCATGTCACATGAGTCAAGGAAAAGACGAAAACAGCTGCTCAAATCGAGGAACTTTGCTCACTCGAAGCGGGTAGCTCAATTGTCAGAGTTTCTAGTCCAACAAATCACATTCATGGATTCTGTTGATCTGAGATGCGAACCTTTGCCAGATCCTGGTTTCTGTTCGCGGCTTGTTATCATATTATCCCGCCGACGTTTCTCAAATCCGTACTTCCCTTGCCATCGCTTGCCAAGCTACCTTAGCAACAAAAATGAGTAGGCGTGAAGTTCCCGAGATGAAAACAGAAATTCCAATTCTCAATTCTGATCCGGCCTAGGGTAATCAAAAACCATCGCTCTCACCTCGACGCTTTCTCTTTCATCCACCTGTCCAGGAATTTCGAAGCTTGAATGTACGCAAACTGCGGTAGAGAGTCAGTCTCCACTCTGCCATAGAGATGACACCGATTGATCAAGGATAATGCCAACTGACATCTTCCATCGACTTTCTCATTCGAGTCAAAGATCTTGAGAACAGCCACTTCATCCCTCGTCTGGTCGCCGAGGTAATACCACTTGTGTTTTGGGTTATGGCAAATGAAGTATGATTCGCCGATATAATTCCTGCGAACAAGATCATTGAGTACCATGTCTTCCTCTCGAACAGAGCGGGCGTCACAGAGAGCCAGTGGCCAGGCTTTGACGGTGCTCAGAGGGCGCCAGACACTAGATAACTTAGAGTGGATCGATTATTGGGATGTGGGGGCCAACTTGATAATACGATATCGGCCTTTCATTAGGTCGTCTGCTTCTTCTGGTAGGTGGTAACGTGCTCTTTTCACTGCCCCGCCAGGACTTTGATCTGTAGGAACTAATGGTTAGAACGCAAGGCTTTTTCTCTATTCAGCTAATTGAAATGCTAGAGTGCCGTACCGACATGAGGATACAGAACTGGCACCAGAGGGTCCAGAGGATCTTCGAGATCGACCGTCCTCTCTGCAAACTCTTGCCTTGGCTGACTGACTCTAAGCTATGTAGAATTCACCTTTAGCTTATTGGGAGTTTAGATATGTGAATTTAAAAATTGATCGGAGAATCGTGCCTCATACTTTCCAGTTGAAGAATTTAACTTTGCGCACTTGGGGTCCTAGAAGTCCACGCAAAAATTGCTCAACTTCTTGGAAATACTCAGTCTCAATCGAGGCTCTGTCTTTCAAGTCTTCTACAGCGGTCCTCAGCCGCCGCCACATGAACCCATGACTGTCGATTTCAAACTCCGCTTCATGTCCTCTCGCATCCTCCACTATACAATCTGCTGTTTCAAATGCGAGATTCGACCGTGGCACATGCTGTGCTTCCTCCGGCAGGTCGATCAGGATCTCGTAGGGTTTCTCGTGCTCGTGATGAGGCTGAAGCTGGAAGTACGAGAACGTGGCTTGTTGGCTGCCAATATGGTTCGGTGTAGGTACCGCCATGGGAACAAGGAATAGCTGGACGAAAAGAGTGGGAAAATAAGGTGGATGGTATTCTCGATCTACTAAACAGCGAGACAAAATCGTTGCAAAAGCCAAGTTGAGCCTCATTCCATGTTCAGTCGCCCCGCATCATCCCGGGGGTGTTTATTGGAATCCTCGGGAGTAATTCGTGGATCAACGAGAGCGAATGAACCTACACCATCTCTTGCTACAGCCTTGCAGTAAGTGCAAAGGCCGTACACTCATTGGAAGTTGTTCAATGGACGTGCAAAAGTAATGATTCAATTGAGTTTTTCGATTTACGCCACCATGCAGTCCATCGACACCCCGCCCGGTGTTACCGTCCACCAAATCCCACAAATTTGCCCTTTTGCGAGTCACTCCCAGGTTGAGACTCGCCCTTCAGCGATGAAATCGTACGAGGAGATGAGACAGTCCTAGAGAAATTGTCAACGACGCCCTCTTTCCAAGCCGATACGACTGCTGCCTGAGTATACTTACCTTTTGATAATCAATTACGCATGCCTCAGCCTTCATCATGCAGCCAAGCTATTCCCGTAGAAACCCTGATTGCACTTGAACATCTCTCTGGCATCCATTGTCTCGTCCTTCTGGGCCTCCACGATGGGTATGATGGTCTTCCAAGGCTGGCTTCTTTCCTGCGGCGTTTGGTCTTGCTTCTCGACCTTGTCGCTCTGTCTCTTCTTGTCCTGAGCGATTTGCTCGTTTCGCTTGTCGTGAGGCATCCTGACAAAAGTGAATGGAGATGAAAGGTTTCTAGTTGTAACGGGTGGCCCGAGACTGGATGTGCTGAAAATGTTGTTTGGCGACGTCTGCTCGGAGAATGAGAGGCAGAGATAGTCATTTAATATGCGATCGGGCATCAGCATGACTTGGACAGTGTGCATCACCGAATGCGCTGATTGGACTCTTCTTATGTGGTGTCTGGGTCAGGCCGCATACTTCCCGCCACCCACTGGCACCTTGACATCAGCCAGCGGCACCCGTGGATGATAAGGATCTGTTAATTTGTACCACAATGCACGGTGTGTCAAGCACGGAAGATTCACGATTAGATCCGTGAAAATACAGAAAGGGTTCAGTTGGGCCCCAGAAAATGATATAAACCGTAGTAAAAGCAAGTGTAGGCCTAAAGAAGTTGTCCTCCCCATAATGAAACCCATAAGGAATGCAGAGGCGTGATAACACATTCCTCAACATCTTGATGAAATGACTTCTGTCGTGAATCCAAGCACTTATACTGGGTGTGGCGAAGAAACTGATGGTCAAGACAGGCACGTACCACAGCTTCATATTCAGTGCCATGGTCAGCACTCAGAATGCCTCCTTCCAAGATGTGTCGCGCTGTGAGATAGTCGACAGTATCGGGGTCCATGGATCCTAATGGGTCGTTCTCAGCTCTCAGTTCAGCCAGGCGCTTTCCCAGTGCTAGTTCGATGAGTGCAAATCCGAGTCTGGTCAAAATAGGCTCACGAATAGCAGTCCAAAGAAAGCTGGGTTTGGTCGGGGCAGCATTTGGCGGTCTGAGGATGGAGTAGAACTTGGTAGTGACGAATAGTTGAGAATCTTCGGAGTCCTCTCCTTTAATTCTGGAGACGGAGAAGTCTCTCCAAGTCCAACTCGTATTTATCCAGCCAGTGGAATAGTACTGCAGAATAGCGAAACTCAACTGCAACGCTAGTCTCATTCTCTCACGCCTGTCAGTGGCTTCCTTGTCAAGGAATTCGTGAAGGGATACCCTCGCTTGGGAATCGTGCTGGACATCGCTAGGAGGAGGTGCTTGTACTCGGTATCTTTTCTGTTCCGAGCAGAGGATACTCAGCTCGTCATCTGCAATCCCCATGTTGATATCAACTGCGCTACCAAAAGTCCTCACGAACTTGCAGAAATCGTCTATGGCACGTGTTGCTCTGTCTGGACACTCGCAGATTGATATTTGACTCGTCCTTCGCCGCCTAGCATGTAGCACAGATAGCTTGCCCTGAATGTCTTTTGTAGCGGATGTCCAGAAGTCTGGTTGCTCACTGATTATGTTAGCAGGATCAAGGAGTCTATCGAGTCACAACTCACATATTAGGTAGCGCACGATCAGCAGAATCCGTAGAATCTACAGGATCCAAGCGCCCGAAATCTTCATCCGATATTTGAGGGGAGCTGTCACCGTCGACGATAGCGGAGTCAGGCAAGGGATCCTCTTCTATGGAAAATAATAGCTCCAAGGCATCGTAACTGGCACTGTCGTCGGGGACCTGCTCTACGATCCTCAGCCGCGGAAGCTTGAGGTTCGCAACATGTGGCGTCTCGCAAGCACATTTATATCCATTACAAAGTGCTTGGTAGATATCGAGTGCATGGGTAAAGTCACCCCGCAAAAATTGAGTGGTGCCGATTAGCCGTTTTGCTTGTCCCCTACAGACTGTGACGGGCATCTGACCCAACAATCGTTGAAGATCATGATTATACGTCCGTAGGCTATCGAGGTTTAGTCGCAAAGCCGCGTAAGGCCGCTTCGAAGGGCGTAGGTAGTTGATGGATAGAGAGGGATGTTCACGAAGCTAATTCCTCATAGGGACGCGTCAGGTCAGCGCGACTCGACATTGGTGACAACGACGACAACAACAATTCTAGGCTGGTATCGGCAGCAGAGAATAATCAACAACAGATAACTTACCAGCGGCTGTGACGGTGAAAGCTCCGATTGCATTCTCTCTAGGAGCATATGCATACTGGCGACAATGTCAAGGATATTTTGCAACTTATGGTGTCCCAGCCTCGTCTTCAATTCAGATTGTAGTTCCGAATTCTGCCAACAGCTTCCTTCCTCCTCCCCTCTCTCTCCTCGCTGTCGCGGATTAGTTTCAAGCAACTGCGTTTTCTCTTTTTCGGAAACGCTTGATCCAACGAGATGGTCGATAAACTCTCTAAACACAATTTGTTCCGTCTCGAAGCGTCTCATCAGCTGTCCGACCTCAACTCCAGTCTTTGCTGCTTTATATGCTCGCCAGGCATCGTTGAGAATGGGGTATAGAGACAGGACGATGCCGACGATTTCTATGCCTCCGGTCATTTTACGTGGTGTTCAAATGGTTGACGCAATAGAATCTTACGGGCAGAAGTCATCAGAGGGTGCTTGATTGTTATATCGTCAGGCAAGCTTAGACTATAGCCAAAGTCTCAAAGCAAAGCACTAGCTCTAGCCAATTTAACCCTAGAAGATCACATGTTCCTCCTTGTCTTTATCGCCAGTCAATCAAAGCCTTCAAGCTGGAAGGGTACATGCGTCGATGACATAGCGGGCTGAAAGCAAGGCGGATTGTTTCGCCCGACAGCTGAGCCTGGAGCCCTCGTCAACACGAAGGACCCCAAGCCTACTTTTGATTGTGTAACCCCTTCAGTCGTAAGGCACTCTATATTGCCAGGAGAGAGCTGATCCCACCTCCCAGCTTCAGCACCCAAAATTGTTTGCCTCCGACGGTCACAACGAAACGGAAGCTCCTCCCGCAGACAATCAATTGTCATTAAGTATTTACGCGACTTTTTGATTCCTTACCACATGGTCAATGATGGATATTTCGTCTTCGAGCCCAGATGAACCCCCAAGAATCCAGCCAGCCAGCCAGCCTTGTGGTCCTGCTCCGATTTCCAGCTTGTTCAAGGAGTGTGTGGCTTTGATTGATCAGCTAGTTTTATGTTCGGCAGCTCAAATTCTGGTCAATTTCGATTATCTAGACTTGCAAGCAAGCAAACTTCGCACGTGGGGAAACGACACAGGAGCTTTCACCTGGGAGCTCGATCGCACCCTCCGCAAAGCGTCGCGGCTACAGCAGCACGTCTTAGTACTTTTGACTTGCTTCAGGAATGGCCTACAGAGGGGTGAGTTCAGTTGGCCTGTTCCACCATTTCACGTCCTTGATCTACTCTTGTCCACCCTTTTGCTCTGAGCCAAAGCTAACAACGACGTGCTACCATGAAGCCTTAGAAATGGGCGGACCATCCCAAATGGCAGCCTTGTCGTTCTCGGACAAAGCAAAAGCTGCTCGTGAAGGGGGCTCAGATGAAGAAACGCCTCCATCTGTTTCTGATAATCCATCAGAGCCAAGTAATGGCATTGCAGATAGCATCGGGGATGTGTTGCTGTGTTTGTCTGCCATGATCCCTGCACTCAGAGATCCAGCTCCCGAGGACACATACCAAGAAGCTTCCGTTACTAAGAATGAGCTCAAAGATCTTGACTTAGCCATCCTCATGTTTCCGAAGGCAACACCAAGTTTGATCAAAAGGCTTGGTCATGCGAATTGGAAAAGACGACTGTTTCAACGCAGCTTGAGAGAGAAAGTGGCTAAGAAAGTCGAGCCCGAGTCGGGTCCATCTGTCTCCGGACCAGCGTCATTGAATGGTATCCCTGACCGAGGCTGTACTTTCCAAGGACACCTTGAATCTTCGAACCAGTTTCTCGTACCGTTCTCGCCGAAGAAACGCGATCAGACGAAAAGCACCGTTTTCAGTGAGTCCTCTTCGCTGACTGGACTGATTTCTACAAGTCCCGGAACAATCTTCTCGAGTCAACCATTCAAGGTTGGATTTTCAACAATATCTAGCGTTGTATCGGACATACAAGCAACGTCAAAGTGCTACATCGTCCCGGACCCTCCGGTTTCGCTCCAGTCGAATAAGGCTTTCCTTTGTCCATACTGCCTCCAGGAACTAGTCATGGGAAAGGACATTGGATGTTTGGAAGACTGGGAGCATCACGTATTTTCAGATCTGGAGCCATACATGTGTACGTACGATGACTGTATACGTGCCGACAAGACCTTTGGATTGAAAGAAGAGTGGTTCCGCCACGAGCTGGACAGCCACAGAATTGCCAACGTCTGGTTTTGCCAGTCCTGCCTAACAGAATTCGATGATAGCGAAAAGCTAGCCGATCATTTGAAAGACTCACATACATACTCGCAGAGTGAGGAACTCGCCTTCATTGTGTCCGTGTGTCGAAGAAGGTCCCATGCTCCAGTATTAAATCAGTCGTGCGCGATTTGCCACTTCATCTGTGCCGATGCCGAAGTCCTCAAGAGCCATGTCGCCGTTCACTTTGAGCAGCTTTCATTGACCTCGATCAATCTGGAGGACGAAACGGTTCCGGAAGCAGATCATTATCAGCAGGACGGCAGCTCCCCAGAAAACGAAGAGAAGAAACGACGACTAGAATCGTTCCTCTCGGAACTAAGAGAAAACGCATTTGCGAAGGAGCATGAGATCGACGAGGACGATAGAGACGTCTCGACGGGTTCAGAGTCAGGAGCTCTACCTGGTTCGAGCGACGGTCATGATCATGATTTTGCCGCCCTTCTGTCGCCAAGAAACACCTGCAGGCGTGCTAGAAGCCAATTACAAACCGAGGCGTATCGTACCAAGGTTGAGAGGTACCTTGAGGATCAGTCAAAGGCTTTTCATGACGCTCCTGAGAGTGATATCACGAGTCTGAGATCTTACGATGTTATGTCTGAATCTATGCTTGAGCCTCTGGGTCCGATGGAGACCTTTCGTAGTATTCGGACGATGCCCCCCACGCGAAATCAAGCATTTGTTGGAAGGGAGAGCGATTTCGAAAAGCTTCATCAAGATCTTTCTCGGAATGGCAGCATCTGTGTCCTCAGTGGGACAGGAGGAATCGGGAAGTCTGCAACCGCCATCGAATATACCTATAAGTTCGAACGAGAGTACGCTTACATCTTCTGGATTCAAGCCGAAACTCCAGTCAGTTGCGCTTACAGCTATGGTCAGATTGCAACACACTTGGGTCTGAATGGTGACGAGATTGTCCGACACCAAGAACGTCTTGTCATGCTGAGTCGTGATTTCTTAGAGCGCACTGGAAAAAGATGGCTGCTAGTTTTCGACAACGTTGACGACCTGTCGGCCCTCCAAAAGTTTCTTCCCTCGGAACTTCTTGAGACCAAGGGATCGATCCTCATAACGACTCGGAATGCGTCTCTTCTTCCGCAGACTATCGACCATACATTGATCGAATTAGGTGCACTTGCTCTCGAGGATTGCCGTCGGCTGCTCTTGACGTCCACAGGGGAGAACCCAAAGGATATGCGAACTCATCCTGAGTACAAACTTGCAGGAGATATAGCTAGCTATGCCGGCCGACTACCTTTGGCCCTTTCCCATATCGCCGGATATCTTGCACAGTCCGGTTGTAGCCTGGAAGATTTCGTGGAATTGTGGCAAGAAAGACTTCGACATACGGACCTGCATACCGCAGCAAAAGATGGCTCTAGTCTCAATTCCACAGAGAAAACCTTGGAAATAATGTGGAATATCGGTTTGCGAGAAGTGACCATCGACGCTAGAGAATTGCTGCATATTCTGGCTTTCCTAGATAGCGATACGATACAAAAGGATCTCCTTGTGGATGAGCACCAGGAGCCCTCACTTGAATTCCTCCACTCCTCGGAGAAGTTTCGGTTGGTCCCTATCTTCTAAAATGCAGGATCCTCGGACGCTAATCTATACCCGACAGATACAAAAGGATGACCTCCGAGCTTGCCCGAAGAAGGCTTATTGCCATTAAGGCTGAAGACGGACAAGACACCCTGAGCATCCATCGCGCATTACAACTGAAAATTTTGAAGGACTTGGACAAGGATCCACAAAATAGAGAGAAAGTGTTCAGACAGGCATACATGCTCGTAAGAAAGAAGTTTCCCGAGCCGTCGCCGATTCAGGTTCCAGAGCCTCACAAGGTAGGTCAATATCATTTTCTTGGTCCTTCGCTCCTCCTTGATCAAAAAATCGCATGTGATTGCTTATACTCGCACTTCAAATTATGTTGCTAATTGCCGTACCTGCCTTATTCCAGTGGCCTATATATATTAAATACATTCCGCACATATTGAGCTTACGGAGAGTCTACGTGGATTCCATTATAACACTCTCGCCATCTGTCGATTTTGCGCGGCTGTTGGCCGATGGCGGGACGAGCCTCTGGGAAAGAGCTTTGACGAGCGAAGCTTTACCACTCCTCGAATCTGCCGAGTCATTGATGGATACTCTCGAGTGTAATGAAGACATGTTGAGGGCTAACATCAACATCATCATCAGTATCATCATAGAAGGCGAAGGAATTGCGAGAATTCCCGAGAGCTTGAATCGTTTGCAAGATGCAATGAACGCCAGGCTACGATACCAGAAGCAGACGCCAGCCGAGATCTATACGAAAAACGACGAGATCCTACTTTACAATGTGCAGTCTGACTACGCGTGCTGTCTACTTCAGCAGAACAATTATGTCCAGGCCGAGCCAATATTCAACCGTTGCCTCCAGAAGTATCGCGAATGGGGCACGGAGGAAGAAGTCCCGTATGAGTATTCGAAATACAACCACAACATGGGTTTGTGCAGTATGTATCGTGGAGATTTTGAGGCAGCAGTCGCATTCGCGGACCGCTCTGTGCATCTGATGCACCTCGCGACAGGAGACAGCCCGACCACATATTCATGGAAATTCAACAAGGCATGTATTCTACTTCAGAGCGGCGATATCCAGCGAGCATTGGAGCTCCACTGTGAGGTCCTGGAGTGGAGGATCCAGCAACATGGAGTGACGAGCTACTGGACTGCTCAGAGCTACTATGCTGTCGGGGCCCTTCAAGCCATGGCAGGAAACCTTCCAGCAGCCGAGTAAGTCAAGCTTGCTTATGGACTGCCCCTCTCCGTACAACCATGATCCCAGCTTCTACCGTAACATCTAACACTTCCAGGTCATATTTGCGCAAAGGGCTCGGAACCGACAACATTCGCAGGGAGTTGCATCCGGAGATAGCCGTAGCTCGTGTGGAGTTCCATCTTTCCCAGATTCTACGTCAGCAAGGTAAAAGCACAAAAGAAGTTCAAGAACTTGAAGGTCGCGCGCGATCAGTACTACACAAACTGCTGCCCCTGAGTCCCTTAGATGGAGTGCCCAAAAAGCACGAGCTTGTTTTGTTTGACCACTTGCAGCCTTTGTTTTCGGGGGCACGGTTTACTGGGAGGCAGCTACTGCAGTATGTGAAGTGATATCATGGATCAGTACGAGTACTCTGGTCAATGACCATGACGAAATGACTGAGACACGGCATCGTTCAAACAGGAACCGTCGCGTGCAATGTCATCACCATCACGTGGTTTATAGGATTTGTTTTCGACAAATTTCAGCCGGGCGGAAATGCTAGACGTTATTATGAAGCTCAGTCCTAGAAAGTTGGGCCAGGTAATCTCAAGAATACTTTTGAAAACCAATACATAGTTTACAAAGGTCTCTGCTTTGCTGCCGCTGCAAATTTAGTATCTCAATGCCAGTATGTCACACAAACTCCCTTCACTGTCTTCCAACCATCCTCAAGTGCCTCGACCACATCATCAGGAAGAGGTCCTTTCTCCAGGTTCGTCAAATTCTCCTCTAATTGTGCAGCACTACTTGCGCCAATGATGATGGTGTCACCGTACTTTCTGTCGAGCAGCGAGTGATGCGAGATCCATCTCAGAGCACATTCAGCTTCTGGGAGATCATGCTTCTTTGCTACCTGTACACAAATGCGAGTCAGTACCAGTATCCTAATCAGTTTGATATGTCAGGGTCCACTTACCGATCTCAAAATTTCCAGAGCATCAAAGTACTCTTTGTTGAAATACCGCAATCTATAATTCTTCGCCTGCTTCCTCTTCGGATCAAATCTCGAGCCTTCCTCAATCCCAGTATCCTCATCCAACATACTTCGGGTGTATCTCGACGTCAAGTATCCACCAGCCAGTGGGTTGAAAGCATACAGCGCAATGCCATAATACCTTAAACACGGGATCAACTCAGGCTCGACCGCACGATGGAAAGCGTTGTAAAGACCCTGGTAGACGGCTGGCTTGATCCAACCATTCCGCTCGCAAATCTCACACATCTGAGCGACTTCCCATGAAGCGTAATTACTGATGCCGAAGCGATTGAAGTAGCCTTCTCTGTACAGGCTGTTGATTTCTCTGAGCGTAGTCTCAAACGGCGTGCTTCTCTCAGGAGCATGCAGGTACCACATATCGATCTTGTCAGTCTTCAGAGCCTCAAGGGACTTTTTAAGCGCAATGCGAAGATGTTCTGGTCCGTGTGTGACTTTGACGTCTGGAGCGAGGTTGAGACGGGAGGCTTTCAGTAAAGGAGAGAATTTGGTTTCTACGACGAGGCCGCGATGTTGCCATTTCAATTGACTAAGATATTCCTCTGAGCTGCCTTCGCCGTAGATGAGTGCTGTGTCGATTTCTGAGTGGCCATGTTTTTGGAAGACGTCGAGAACGCCTGAGCATTCTTCGAGAGTGTGGATCCGGGCTGCTTCGACGCCTGGGTTTCTTTAGTGAGAAGGTGAGAAAGTGAGGGGAGTACGTACCTTTGGTGCCGAAGGTCATTGCACCGAAGACAATAGGAACTGTCGTCTTTGGAGAGTCCGTCATGTTGAGTATCTGAGCCTTGTCTGTGGGGAGAGCGTTGTTGTTCTTTGTGGTGGTGTTGGGTTGTGGTTGAAGGCAAGAACTCCGTGTTAAAGCGAGGGAGCAAACAAGATTTATTCACCTAGTCAAGGGTGATCCGAGGTCACAGAGTTGTTCAATTCTATAACCTGATGAATGGACTTTGCAAATATTCTCCGCAAGCACAAGTGAATAGATGTCCCGAGCTGGTGGGGTACGGCGATATCGCCGGGTCTATGTCCGAGCTGACGGCAGAGGCAAATGGCATCATTGGACAGACTTCTCTCTTAAAATTGGACCGAGAAGCTTATGTACTTCGAGAAGAACAGAGCATGAGTCAGAACAAATGTATCCTCGATTGCGATTGTGCTGCTCGTGCCCCTCCCCGGTTTACCTCTTACCGAGAAGCATTGTGATGACTACAGAACTCCGTTACGTTGCTTGGCAACACACTAAATTTCGCGATGGCTTGATAGCAATAAAAGTATCATTAGTTAGGATTAGTTAGAATTACCTGTACTAATGACCTAGAAAGAAAACTTGATATGTAGATCACACGTGGGGCCGTGGCAGGAAACTAATTTGACGAAGCTTGCATATTATGTTGTTGATCAGTCAGGAGTTTAGGAGAGAATCTATTATCTACACTTTCCTGAATTTTTATCTTAGAAATTTCATCTTTTAAAACAACACCGGCATGCAAAGACGCGAATTACTGTAAGGGCCACGACAAAATGTGTCGTGGTGGCCCCTGATCGGACGCATAAAATACAATGTCGAAATTAGAAAACAACAATATGGTGGACTGAGTATGCAATTCGCGATGCATCATTATCTCCTGGAGATATGCTCCCGAGCAGCTATTTGGAGTTTATTGTCAAAGGAATGACATCATTGGTCGTTGCTACTTTACAGCTTTCTTGAAAACAGCATTCGGGGTTCGCTAAAAGATCAACATCAACATCAATCCGAAGTAGCTCCACTTTCCGAACCAACGCGTTTACAGCGTCGAGAGATATGCCATACGGTTCAAGTACGTCGCAGAACTCGTCTCGAGTTCTTTACGCAATATCTGAAGACATCTGTTGGCTGATGAACATTGGCATCATTTCCCCAGACCCTAATAACCTCAACAATCATCTCCGGCATACTCAGAAAAATCTATGCCCACTCCTACAACACGACCGGATCAATTATTGGATGACCCAAGCTGAGAGCCTGTAGATTACTCATACATATGGACAGAGATAGAGCACGAAGTAGCAGCTGATTGTGTTCAACTCTCACTCTAGAAAAGATGACTCTCAATCAATGGTCAAGCCCAACTCTACAGAGCTGATGTTTTATATCATACAGCAGTGCTTAGTAATATCGCCTTCCCACCATGCAACAGATTTGTCCAACAATCACATCCATCAGCTCAGGATAATACTTTCCTTCTCTCCAGACGCCATGAAGTCAAAACCCCGATCTAGGCCAAACCCATCGATGTAGTAAACCATGTATGCGAGATGGTCCTTTGGTCCGATCGATCTGGCATCGTTGTCCGGTAGATAAACCTTTCGTCTCGATTGCGAGACTGGGTACGCTTTCTCCAAACGCGATTGTGCGTCTCATTGCCAAGACTGAGTGAGATGATTTGGAAATGTACTCCTGTCTAGGTGTCTTGGCTGGGTTGTGGCATTCCCTGATGTATAAGCAGAAACAGAGGATTGCCTAGATGAGCAGGCAGGTCGCGATGCAGACTGCGAGCGAGGCGAAGAATGATTTGGCGGTGAGAAGTGAAGGCTGGCATGGCTCTGAATGTGCTAGCGATTCTATTGCGCGTATACTCGTAGCTTTTGTAGTGTCGACCATGACGGTAGATTTCTGAATGTATATGAGATGTCGGTGTTAACCCACATGAATCTCAGAGAATGTCGGAAGAACAGGAAACGTCTAGTTCGGCGCTTGAAAGGTAATCCTATATTCTCGAAGAAACGATGGCTTTGAGAGCTGTTTGGAATGATATTCTCGATATTAGTACGACGGTAATGTGGGCTGGAGAGTGAGCTAGTGGGCTTTCGTCAATTTGACAGTCTGCCTTGCACTTCATCAATAAACTAGGGTGGTGAGCAACACATCAAACCGCGCAAACAACTCGGATTTTCCATTAAATAAAGACTCAAGATCTGCAACTACATAAATCCATTCCACTGTGATTCCCAGAGCTGTAAATAAATGGTGTCACTATAGTGATTTGATACGTGATATCAATTCAGTGTTGTGAGGTGGGAGTGGGGAGACCAAGCGTGAGTCAGTGGTTGGACGTTGGAGGTTGTTGCGTGGGACATGGTCGAATATCTTGCTCTATTCAGGAGGACGATGAGAGGGCCGAAGTGAGCGGCTGAGTGCCAACCTCCGTGTAAGATCGCGATCGCTGCTTTCGCGGAGCTCTTAATCATTTCAGTAGAACTTTGCGAAGAAAGGGAAAGGGTGGTGTTGTTTGATGGATAGACTGAAGGGTAAGCTTCAGATGTACGAAGTGAAGCTCGATCTGTCTAACTTGAGAGCTTACTTGCACTATGTCCTTTGAGTTCCTATTAAGTGGTGAGAATTTAAGGCCGTTTTCTATTCGTGACGTTGAGTTACACCAAGTATAAGCGTGTACTAAATCTCGTACCCGATCAAGCTCGTCCAAAGCCACGATTTAAAATCTCGAATCAACCTTTTGCTCCTCATTCCTAGTCGTCAACATTTGGAAACAGATCTATTTCCTAGAATCGTAAAATTGTCACGGACCCAACGCCAAAATCCAGTTTAAGTCATAACCTGAGTTCTCCAGCCCATGTGCTTTCGCTTATACTCAAGTCCTGGTCCTTGAATTACAAACCAGCACAGCCCAACAGCTTTTCTTTGGCGGAGGTACGGTCCGAACTCTCAATCAATCATGTCCCCCGTGCTACTCAGTACATGACCAGCGCTTGAAGTCGACACTTCTGTCGGCTTGGCGAGATCTAAACGATGTTAATGATCTTTAGCTGTCTTCCGTTATCGTCTGTGAAGGTTCTGGCATATGCGTCGTTTGGAGCATGGCATTTCGGATCGCGAGTTGCTTGTTTGAAGGGGTCGTAGGAGTAGTCGTCAGAGCTGTTAACGAATTTTCTGAAATAACCGATTCTCCGATATTGGCCAGGAACACTGCCCTCTGGAGTTAAGACTAGCCCCATCTACAGCTGAGCAGACATTTCTTGTGGTATCAAATAGACGCGGATTGCATGGCTCCCCTTCCGTATATCGTCCTCTATTGAATCAGGATAAAAGAGACTGGCAAAATCTTTGCCATCCATCCTTGTTACGCAAGAATGAGGGCGATACTTATGCTCGGGACGGATAATGTCGACGGGTAGTAAGAGCTCACAGCTTAGGGATAAAGTTCCGCTCAAGACTTGGCCATAAACATCTCCATCCGTGACACCTTGAACAACAACATCATGTACTCGGATGAGACTCAGCTCCCTCGCGGATGAATAGCGAAGGTCTATTTCTCCATCAACAGAGGCCAAAGACCACGTTGGAGCTCTGTATTCGACCGGTCTATGCTCAAGTGAGCCAAATCGATACCACCCTAGCTGACTTTCCATGTCGTTCCTCCATAGACCAGCAATGTACGAACCAAGCAACTCGTTTTGAACTGCTTGAGCAAGACCTGAGATAGCCACTAGCTTGTCCTTACTGTCAGTTAATTCGCAAGCAGAATACCCACTGACAAGTTCCTGCCAGCCTTTTTGAGTTTCAGAAGTTGCATCATCCAAATCAAGTTTCGTTTTTCTACCCCGAAAGTCATACCCGCTGGGTGCTTCTTCGCAGGCGTGAAGTTCCTTGCATTCCCAGAAGAGTTGTGATTCGGCAAAGTGGAGTATCCGGGAAGCTAAGATGCGCTCCTGCAAAGCCGATCCTCTTTGCATTAACGGCATGTCGTCGAGACGCTTGTGCTCGAACCCATAGTCAAGACACATGTATTGTAATTTAATGCATTCCGAAGATGTACTTATCTTCCGACTATCAAGCCAATTTCGGGCTCGAGGGAGAAAGCATCCAATAGACGCGTCTTCTGCACCAGCAGCGGATATATTGAAGCTTGAGTTACCATAAACCTTACTCCTTAGAGCAGACTCGTGTCGCCAATCGTCTTTGCTATCTTGAATGATGCAGAGTGAATCTATCCAAATGTAACGGAAGCCCAAATATTTCGCGACTACCATAGCCTCCTTAAATGTTTTTGATATCGCTGCTTCAGGTATCTGGCAGAGGTAACTTGACAACATATCTTTTGTCAGGACAGCATACTGCGTAGCGCCCCAACAATGACTCAGTGTTGCAAATTTGCAATCAGCATCGGCTCCTAAACTTGTTCTCAATACTGGCTTCGGCAAAGTCAGATCTACAAGCCTTGTTGGTTTGAATGTGGAATCGACTGCGATGCCACAATTTTGGTGCGTGGTTTTACAAAGGTTGTGCCAATACTTTGACATTGGCAAGTCATCCGAAGTTGAATGTGTGGTGCCTACTAATGGTACAGCTTCTACTTCTGGTTCTGTGCACATGTGAGACCGGGATTTAATCATGTGGCACGACTTCTGTAACATCTTCATGCACAAAATCTTTCCATCGTACCTTTGTATGGGTGAAGGACAAGGTATCTTGCCTGATAGTGACATTGCATCGCATCACTTACTCGCGCTTCTTGCTCAGGAGCCGGGATCAAATGTCGGATGTCATAACACTCATAAGCTGCACGGTATACTTTCCTCGAAGAAGCTATGCCTGGTGGACGCGACTCACTCGAGGCAGCAGGAAGAGAAGGCCCGTAGATCCCAAGCTTCCAACAGCCATCTTCAAGCCTGAGTTCGCAAGGGTAGGGATTCCCAAACTCTGATAAGTGAGTACAAATGATACATCCCGCCCTTGCAGAGTCGAAGAGCTCTGTTACAGTGCCGTGATGCTCCACAACAAGTTCATCCCACCCGTGATACGGCAAATTATCAACTATCTTCCGACAGTACCCGCAAAGATCTGGGCTCCGTTTTTGGCTCTCAAAAGCTACTGCACGGTGTTCAGAAGAAGAAGTTTCGGCGGTACGCTGGTCGGCTGAAATCTCATCCGTTGGAGGCTCTTTGTCCGCGTTGCAGATGCTGGTGTGCTTGTCGCCCAATGCTTCGGGGCCGGAGGGCTCTCCTATGTCGTTGACACCAAGTAATCTGCGAGCGCTAGGTGACGCTGGAGCAGAGTTGGGCAATTCTTCTTGAGCCGCAGCCTCGCCGTGTGAAGACATTGAGGTTACTCGCGAGGCGTGCAAAAGCGGCTTGTGTATTCGAGAAGGCGTGCGGCCGATGCAGCGACCGCAGATATGAACGGCGAATTGTTGGATCGTAGTAGAAATATGATTTTTGGATCTAGGTGTTGATGGGGGTAGGAGAGTAATAACAGACAGAAGTTCATGAGGCTGGGACGCTTGGTCGCACGGGAGGAGAAATCCCTCATATCTTCGGTGACCAGTTGCAGCCTTCAGCTGCCAAGAGAAAAAGCAAGCACGATGCAGAATGTTGTGTAACCCCCACATCAGGCAGGAGCACATGCTCCGGCAAGATTGAAATAATACGCACCTCGATCCCAGCCTTGTATGACCCCAGAGCTCTAAAGGGAAGGAACCTTTGGTGTCGAGATTTTAATTTCTGGCAAAACGCGAATATCTAAGATTGCCTCGATCCCAATGACAGTCCCAGTGAATTAACAGAACCCTGAAAGAGCAGATGTCTATAGCGAAATAGGTATTAAAATGTCCTTACATTGACTTCTTGATGATTGGATATCATTCAACAGCTCATAATCGAGTCAGAGTGTGTCAGAGACAGTTGGACTTAGCCGAGCGCAGAAGATATAAGAGAGCTTTGACTCCTAGCCGCCATCGAACTCTCCAGAACACTCACCGGATAATCTGAGTAGAGTCTGGAGCTCAGTAAGTTAGTAAGGTATGTCGGGAATAAGATTGACTTTGTCTACTCACGAGCCCGCACTCAGGCCAACTCTTCTCGGCCGTCACTCTGCATCAAGTCAAATGGAAGCGAAGCTGCTCAAGTATGAACTTCTAAGGATTTTAATTCAACTGCTCAGCAGAAGAGCATGTACATATGTACAAGTATAACAAAAAGGTGGATATATACAACGAATATGAAGCTTCTCTTCTCTTTCCCTTCTTCCTCTCCTGTCTTTCCCACGTCTCTCCCTTGCCCCAAAACTCGGGACAGTCTCCTCCCTCAAAGCAAGTATCTCTCAAGTGAAAGATTTACTCGCAATCCTCATACTCATCGTCAACGGGAGTCGTAACGGGCGCTGAAGTCTCAACTGGAGAAGCAACTGAGGTCTCAACGGGCGACGCAACAGCACTAGAAGAAGCAACAGGAGCAGCTGACGTCTCAACAGCTGCTGGAGCAGAAGTAGCCACAGGCGCACTGCTGGACACAGTACCAGCAGCACTTGAGCTCGCAACAGGCGCAGCAGCACTAGAGCTAGCAACAGGAGCTGGAGCCGCCGCACCACCACTAACATAGACATCCGGGCCTGGAATCTGATAAACATCAACACCATTGTAAATGTTAATCAGGATTCCAGGGTCGGTAGCAGAGTAAGCACCGGGGAATGACACGCCGGTAGGGGTAGCGGAGCCGGTTCCCTCGACGTGCACTTGGTAGCAGGACATGTAGAACTGGGCGCCGCCTGCGGAGCCGGCGGCGTGGAGGGCGATTTCTTCGGAGCGGATTAGGTAGTCGCCTGTTGCGAGGTCGGAGGGGACGGTGAAGGTGCGTTTGCCGCAGTTGGCGTTTAGGATGTCCTGTTGGGGGAGGAGAGGTTAGTATGCTAAGCCTTGAGATGTTGATGTGAGGTTAGGAGTGCGAGGAAGGGAAAGGAGGAAGAAAGAAGAGGACGTACATCAGCCCACTTGCCAGTTGCGGCATCGTAACCATCTTCGGCAACCTTGAACCATGTACCGGTTGTTCCATCGGCGGTAGTGGCGTCGTCGACTTTGGACATGTAGATTATGACTGGGCCGTGGTGAGCACCTCCGATGGCTTCCTCGGAGCAGTCGCGGGTGTTGTGTTGGTGCATTTCGACTGTGACTTCGCCACCAGCTGTTCATTTCAATCTATGTCAGTTACATATTCCCAAAGCGCAATCCTGGGTTTAGATTTTGGTCTGGTTTTGGTGTCCAAGAGGAGGGGGAGGAGAGAGAACGAACCAGTAACAGCGCAAATCCCAGCAACACCAGCAGTCCCAGCATTGCACACGATATCCTTACTCGTCACATCGCTGACGGGCGAGTTACTCGGTGGATCACGCACACAAGTCTTCGCTTGATCGACGCCGTCGACCCAGAGTTGTTGCCAAGTGGCGTGTCCGAGGACAGAAGAGGCCGAAGCCAGGAAGAGGAGGGATGTTGTGAAAGTCTTCATTTTCGCGATCTTGTCCTTGTGATTGGGAGGTGTATATAAGCAAGTCTTCTTTGGTTGTGTAGGTTAATGTGAGGTCAATGTAAAGAATGGAAAGTTGATAACTGGTCAACAGGTAACGAATGAACGGACAAGCAAATGAATGAATGTGAGAGAGAATGAGAAGATATTGCACTGTAGAATCCTTCTCCTACAGCAAGTACCTTTTCTTAAGTACTCCCGTACTCATCTCATCTAGCACCGCCAACAAATCCAGACTATTGAAACACATCAAATTTCCTGTCTCTCTGTTGTCTGAACACCTGGGTATAGAATCTTGGCATTGGCAGCGATAGATTAAAACAACGTTTCGTCTAAACAAAACAATCTTTCTTGGCTCACAAGCGAAAGCGCGCTTGCTCAAACCTAATCCCTTTTGACAGGAGCCAAGAACTGCCAAGTCCCCCTTTCGCGGTCTGTGAAACGTGGAAACGGCTCAACGCAGTCTAGACGGTCTTAAGCGAGAGGGAAAGGAGAGCCGCATGCGCCTTGCTAGGTAATATATTTCGTACAGAAGGAGGCGAGAGGAGGCGCGAAGAAGGACGCTAAAAGATCTCACGCCGAGATTGGGTTATGCTTTTGGTGCTTGGTGACGGGTGACAGGGCTTGGTGGAAGTAAATGGAGTCAGGAATAAAGTATGTGGAGGGGTACATGAGTGGTGGGAATTGGGTTGGTGGAGAAATATTCGAGTGCTGTGAAAACGTGCGAGTGAAAAATTGGATGATTTTGTCTCTGTTTCGCCGCTCGAGCGCCTAGGAAGGAAGGGAAGACGTGCAAGCGCTTAAGGGGGGAAGCTGTGATCCAGCAGTAAGGAGGAGTGGGGTGGATTCTGATGGATTTCATGAGAGGATTTGTTAGAGTCCCGAGGGAGGGACTAAGTCGAAGAAGGAATACGAGCGGTATGTCTTGATTGAGGTTTCGAAGCGGTTGAGTGCCGAACCAATGACCCGAATCTCGACCGAATAGATGTAAAACAGCTGGTGATCTCAGTATATGATGCTTCTTGTACGAGCAACACTCCGGAACTTGTAAGGCAGGCAAAGGTAAATTTAGGAAGCGTTATTAGCAGAACATGAGCTGCTCGGTGGACTCTTTAGAGGCTCATTTAGTTTCGCCTTCGGCAGTCATCATCGCTGAACGGAAGAGTTGGAGCACATCATCGATTTCCAGATTCCCGGAACTGAGCGCTTAGATATCTACTCATCAATACCTCCCCACTCGCCATCGTCAGCCGCTTTTCTCAGTTCTTGCTCTCCCCCAACACCACCCTCCTCAGCCTCAAGTTTCGCTCTCCTTCTACTCCCCTGAATAGCACCTTTGCGATTATTCTCCAGCTTCCGTTCATAACCACTCTTCGTACTAATCTGCACTTTACCCTTTCCCTTCCCTTTGCCATCCTTGCCCTCGTTCTCCTTACCCTTCTCACTCAAGCCCCCACGTCTAGCCTCCACACCATACATCTTCAACCTCTTCTTATCCTCCTTACTCGGCTTAGGCAAAACATCCAGCAACCACTTCTGCATACCTGCCTCCCCAACAACCCTCCCAGCCTGCTTCTCACTCGCAGCAATAACATTCGCCACATCCCTCACATAAGGAATATCCTCCTTCGTATACAACGTGACCGCGACCCCGCCATCGCGTCCACCACGACCAGTACGTCCAACGCGATGGATGTAGCTGGCGCCTGAGTTGGGGACGTCATAGTTGACTACGCCGTTCACACCGCGGAAGTCTACGCCACGGGAGAGGATGTCGGTGGTGATGAGGATCCAGATCTCGCCGGTGCGAAAACGGGTCATTACGTGCGAGCGGGCGGAGTCTGAGAGGTCGGAGTGAAGGACTGCGATGCGGGAGGAGCCGCCTGCTTCGGCGGGGATGTCGTAGAGGAGTTCCGAGTGGAGGGCGATGGCTCGTGGGATGGTTTGTGTGAAGACTAGGAAGGGGGGACGGAGTGAGATGTTGGATGAGGATATGCCTGCTGTGGGGTGCAGGAGTTGGCGAAGAGCGAGGAGTTTTCCGGGTTCGGTTGCAGCGTAGGTTAGGTGATGGGTTATGTTTGGGATAGCGGAATCTTTCAGACCTACTATAAGTCGAAGTATAGGTGTGCTTGGGAGGGAGAGTAAGGTTCGGCGCTCAGTGATGGTTGATTTGGCGAGGGATTCGATAGATGACCCGATTGTTGCTGACCAGAGCGTTACGCGCAGGTCTGAATTGGTACATGAGTTCCAAATACCCAGCGTTTGATCTCTGAAGAGGGGGTCAAGTAGCACGTCTGCCTCGTCAAGAACCAATGTTCGTATAGAGGGTAAAGGTGCATGCTTTGTTGGATCTCCTGTCGACAAGGCACTGAGAAGTAGCCCCGGTGTGGTGATCAATATGTCGCCCTTCGAGATGGGTTGTGAAGATTTTTTCTCTTCTTCCTCATCGTCCTCCTCGCTTGAACTCTCGTCCATCTTCGCTGTGCCTTCCACAATCCTCATTCCTTTTCGCATACCCACCACCTTGACTCCAGTTCCCAAACTCAACTTCTTGGCTTCGTTGACGATCTGGCTTGCCAATTCCTTCGTCGGCGCAACAACAACAGCCTCCAGATTATGCTCTGATTTGTCCTCCTTCTCTCTTCTCCGCTGTATGATCTTGTTTACAATCGGTATCAAGAAAGCCAATGTCTTTCCACTTCCCGTCGGCGCAACAGCTAGTAAATCCACCTCTGATTCTCCAAGTTCGGATTCGCCCAAAGCAATTTCGGGTCGTAGTAAGAGTGGTAGACTCCCCATCTGGACTTCCGTAGGTATCTTATATCCTTGCTGCACCAGATTATCTGCCATACGACCAGAAATTCCATATGTACTCCGCAGATCCCCAAATGCGACCAGCGGTTGTGGATACAATTGTTTGGATTCCTCCTTGGCAGGCTTCGTGCTGACCTTCGACTTCTTCGACTTCTTGATCTTCTTCTCGGGCGCCTTTCCTGACGGCAGAAGAGTCACTTTCAGTCTGTGAGATTTGAGAATCTGTCGGCATTCATCCTGATCCAAGAGATTGACTTCGTCCGACTTTTTCGCATTTTCCGCTGGCGCGGCTTTCTTCGCTTTGGGAGCAGTCTTTTTTGGCGCAAAGAAATCCACGCTTTCATCCTCCTCGTTCACGGTCTGCTCTTCGACCTTCTCCCCTCCACGCTTCCTCTTCTTCCCTCTCGAATCGGGTATCGCATCGTGGTATAACTGAGGGTTCACCGAGGTGCCAGCTGATGGCAATTTGGCAGAGGCATCTTTCGCAGCTCCGGATTTGTTTGTGGGTTTTGTCGATCGCGACAATAATTTGAGAATATCCATATTGGTGTGACGAGAGAAACCTTCGAACAGAGCTTGGGATATTTTATTTTCTCGAGAACATTCTGCCGTCCCGCTTCACCGCCTTGAGATCCTTGGCGATCCCATGTTGATCTCCTCGACTTCCCCTCGTTTGGCTGTTTCAAGTGCCAAGGTTAAATAGACAGCGCATTTACTTTCTCTATCATGTCTTCTTCTCTTCTGACTTCTCAAGCTACATTTCGAACTCGTTCAAAATGGCTCAAACAACTACCAGCAAGTTAATGGTATCACTTGGCCCTCCCCGCCCAAGCGTCTCCCTCACATCCACAGCAACATGTGCCACCTGCACAATTTCAGGAGTGACCGCTTGTATTGGGACGCCCCTCTGCTTGACCTCTCCTCAGACTGTGGTTGGAACGGCTATAACTTTTGACCCCAGTGGACTCCCGTTCTTGGTCTGCACCAACAATGCTTCTGGAACCTCTGAATCGACTACGAGTGGGCCAACCAAGCCCGGTGGAATAGCTTCTGTTTCTTTACACCATACTCCGTTGGCCTCGACTTTTGAGGTTTCTGGGATTTCGACTACTGCTATAGCTCCAGCAACGTCGTCGGCTACCAGTACTTCAGCAGCAGCTGCAACTCAAAGTACCAACACGGCGGGTCATGCACGTTTGCCTTCTGGAAAGCTAATCCTAGTCTTTCTTGCATGGCTTGGAATATTCGCTACTATTTACGACGGATATCTCCAAGTCTCATGATGGTAAAATGTGACGCGAGGTTCCTTTTTCTTCATAGATACGATAATCATAGGGTGACTTCTCGTTCTCTTGGGGAGAGGGGGGGGGGTCTTTCTTCTCAACTTGCCCGCTTGAAGCCATCAAATCACCACACCACCAGTTACCGGGAACACCATTCCCCAATTCGAGCCAACACACCGTACCACCCAACAACATGTCACCGCTCAACATCCACATCCACATCCCATTGAACCCAGGAAATTTCCTCATCGGAGCTCCTCCGATATCATCACGTGTCTCGGCTCCCATCAATTTGGATCTCTGATTGGAGCGGGTAAAGCTGTCCTCCGGGTAAAATGATTGAAGCTTGACGTCGTAGCTCTGGCGGGGTCGTGTCAATGCTGGCTGGTCTCGTGGGGCAGAAAGAAGAGAAGGACTGGGCTGTCAAACCACGAGCTATTCTTCAACAACAGGCGCTTTTCTTTTTATTCCTAGAAATCCTTTTAATCTCCATTCTTCCCAAACCTCCCTTACAACAGATATAACTTCAAATCAACATTGTCAGACCTCGCAACAATGGCAGAAACCACAGATGTAACCCCGCCTCCCCCACTTCACTTTACTCTCCATGACAAACATCAACACAACAGCTAACATTTTCTGCCACAGAACCTCTCCTTCATCCTCAACAAACCATTCGATGTTACCTTCGCACAACAACCAAAGCCGGAATTGACTTCTCCCCACGATGTCCTCGTCGCCATAAACTACACTGGTATCTGCGGTTCTGATGTCCATTACTGGGAACATGGTCGCATTGGATCTTTCGTCCTCAAGGAGCCCATGGTGTACGCTTCTCCATTCTCTTCTTCCTCAGTCCCTCCCAATTTCACTCTCCCAATCCCTCCTCCCTCAAACTGCCCATATACTAACTACTCCTCCCTCCCAACAGTCTCGGCCACGAATCCGCCGGCACCATAACCGCCATCGGCTCCGCCGTAACCACCCTCCAAGTCGGCGACCGCGTCGCCCTCGAGCCCGGGACCCCATGCAGACGCTGCACACCCTGCCTCTCCGGACACTATAACCTCTGCCCGTTAATGAAATTCGCCGCGACCCCTCCATTCGGCGGAACCCTAACGGGCTACTACCTCTCCGCCTCCGACTTCTGCTACAAGCTTCCCCAGCACGTATCACTCCAAGAAGGCGCCCTCCTCGAACCTCTAGCGGTAGCAGTCCACATCGTCAAGCAAGCTGAGATCAAGCCCGGACAATCGGTGGTCGTGATGGGCGCCGGGCCAGTGGGATTGCTATGTTGTGCAGTCGCAAAGGCATTTGGCGCGAGTGTGATTGCAAGCGTCGATATCCAGCCCGCTCGTCTCGAATTCGCAAAGAGTTATGCCGCGACACATACATTCACACCATCTCGAGTCCCCGCTGAAGAGAACGCCGCTGCCCTATTACAATCCATCAATCTCCCCTCCGGCACCGACGCCGTGATCGACGCTTCGGGCGCAGAACCTTCTATTCAAACTTCGATCCATACGGTACGTCGTGGAGGCGTGTATGTGCAGGGTGGGATGGGGAAGCCGGAGATCACGTTTCCGATTATGGAGTTGTGTACGAAGGAGGTTACGTGTAAGGGCAGCTTTAGGTATGGGAGTGGGGATTATGCGCTTGCGTTGGAGTTTGTGAGTAAGGGGTTGGTGGACGTTAAGCCGTTGATTAGTAGGACGGTGGAGTTTACGGATGCGGAGCAGGCGTTTAAGGATGTTAAGGGGGGGCAGGGGATTAAGGTTTTAATTAAGGGGCCGAATGAGAAGTAGATGGTGAGCGAGGGAGTTGATGTCCGGGGCGTTGGCGATGTTGATGTTGGTGTTGAGGCTCGTGGTAGTAGCTGATGCTGGTGTTGGGGAGTCGGAGCTTGAAAGGGATTTGGAGATATACGATTCTATCATTCATCCTTCTTCCTCACTGTCCCTTCACCCACCGTCCTTCCAGTCGCAGTACAAGCGAACGGGTAGACTGCCACTAGATAGATGGACGTGTCAGTGTCACTATGTACATTCCATTTAAAAGTAAAGTTTTAAAAGCATATCTTCGTCCTCTCTCAAAGCCTCCATCTATCCATTCCTCCCTCCCCTTACGATGTCCACTTCCCTCCCCCTCTCTTTCATCGAACTCCCGTCCGACTCTCGCATCACATCCTTCGAAATCCCCGACCCGGCTTCTCCATCCGTCCCGTTCAAAATGCCACTTACCCCCTAACTCTACCGCCCCTCCCCCCTCCCCTGTTTGAGCCTCTCCTATCTTAACCCCGTTGTCGTTCTCATTCTCATTGTTTGTAATAGCTTGCCCAAGTTAGGGAAATCATCCAACAAGTCGCATGAGATATGTCAAGCCACGTTTTGGGGGGGGGCTTTCTTTTTTTACCCCGCTCAGCATTTCAGATCACTTCACTTCACTTCACACCCTCACGCCATAACATCACGAACGACATAATTGCAAGAATAAGAGCAGGGAATGGAGACTTGCAAATCGTCGTCATAACATTCATTGGACCATTGCTCCTGTGTACTACCTATTGCCCAAACATACGAACGGAATGGGGACTCGTGCATCCGACCTGAATCGACCTGATCAGACGGAGAGAGAAAAAGTTGTTGTGGCCAGACCTAAATCTGCATCCATCTCATCTCATCTTCAACTTGCCGAAGACCGAAATAAACAGTACGATAATGCCGCCCAAAATGAGAAGATTGTTCAGAGAAAGTCATCCTCACATCGCATCACACCCACACTCAAACTCACATAGACCGTCTGTATCATTGCGTACCGCCTCCACATGTGCCACTTCTCGACAAACCACAGAATGCCATCCTCTCCCTCATCCAGTATCAAGCCAGACTAAACCATCCCCAAATACCTCGTCTCCAGCACCGTCTCCTTCCCCGCCCCCTCCACCGGAATAACAACCACCTCCCCAGGAACCAAATCCACCAAATTATCACCAAACTTAACACCCTCGTCCCCACACTCAACAGCAACGCCCTTAACCGGCACCTCAGCACTAACCTCCACACTCTTCCCATCCTTCCCCAGCACCGCCTTCAACTCCTTCGGCTTCTGCAAATGCACGTACTTCAATGGTTCCGGCCAGTTGATATACCGCGCAATCTGCTCGCCTTGAGAATACAAGTACGCTGCTACAACGGTGCGAGTCTCGTCTCCGGGATTAGAGACAGGGACGGCGAAAGCTGCGATCTCAGTGCTGCGGTTCGAGGGGAGGGAGAAAGCGGATTCGATAGTTTTAGAATACGTTTCCTTGCCAGTGATGACATCGAAAGCTTTAACCACGACGTCAGCGGTAATATCCTCGAGGATAAGATTAGAGCCCCAGATCTCGATTTCGGTCTTCTTGTCAATGTAGGCGCGCGTGTGTTTGTCTTTTGGGATGAGGTGTTCCTTGCGGGTGACGCCGAGGGAGATCGGTGCCATCTCGCGCTTGACGGTGTAGTAGGCGTGTTTGGGTCGGAGGTAGTAGTCGACGATGGCCCAGGAGGTGACGGGCCAGCAGTCGTTGATTTGCCAGACGAGGGCGCCGCCGCAATATTCTTTGCCGGGGCCTTTCCATTGCCGTTTCCAGAGGCGGTAGGCGCTGGCTAGACATTCGGCTTGCATGAGTTGGGTGGAGTAGATGAATTGCTCGAGGGGGTCGGGGGCGTAGCGGAAGTTCTCGACGAGATAGAGGGCGATGCGGCGTTCGTGGCCGTCGGCTTTGTTGTGGAAGTCGACGGTTGAGGATTGTGCGAAGCGGTCGGGGTCGTCTTTGCCGAGAGGGAGGAAGGATTCGATAGTTTTGATATTGGGGAATGCTTCCATGCCGAATTCTGATACGAAACGTCCTACCAGCTTATCGAAGTTCTGGTACTTTTCTTGCGAGCCGTGCCATACGTTCCACTGGTGGAGATCACCAATAGTAGGATCGGTAGTATCTTTGCCGCCCCATGGACTACCGAAGTGGTAGAAGGTATCTGGAATGAGCTCGTTGCATGCGTCAAGGAGGATCTTCTCGTAGATGTACCGTGCCGGGAAGTCGGTCTTGAGCCAGCTCTCTGCATCCTTGTTGTCGAAGTCGTAGGTCAATTTCATGGATTCTTGGTACTGGTAATCTTCGTTGTTACCGGCCCATATGACGATAGATGGATGATGACGGAGAAGTTTCACGTTCTCTTCGGCCTCTGTTTTTACCAGGGCCAAATACTCTGGGAAAGCAGGATAATTTCCACAACCAAACATGAAATCTTGCCAGACTAGGATTCCGAGCTCATCGCAAGCGTCGTAGAATGCTTGCTCCTCGAAGATACCACCACCCCAGACTCTGATCATGAACTGGTTCCCATCTGCTACCAACTTAACCCAGTCATAATACTTCTCTTTGCTGATTCGGGGAATGAAGTTGTCAGCTGGAATCCAATCACTCCCTCCACAGAAAACTGGGATGTTGTTGATCTGGAAAAAGAATGTTGTTCCTGGCTGGCCAGTCATTGGTCTCTGGATTAGTTCGGCTCTTCTCAAGCCGAACTTCTTGCTCTGACTGTCGATTTCTGACTTGCTCTCAATCAGTGTGGCAGTGACAGTATACAGCGGTTGCTTGCCATAACGGACCGGAAACCACAGAGCTGGATTGTCAATTGTGAATTTGTGAGAAGCATGACCTTTCTCGGCTGTGACCGTCTTGGAAGCCACTTCCTTGCCATCCAGTAAAATATCGAACTTAACTTCCGTTGCTGAGCCTTCAATGTCTGCCTTGGCGACAAATTCGGCAGACTTCAATGACTTGTCAACATTGCTGGTGAAGTAAAGATCTGAAATCCTCGAAGAGAAGATTTCGAGGTTGATTGGTCTCCATGGTCCGCAAGTCATAAGAGTTGGTCCCCAATCCCATCCCTGTCAATAGTCAGTATATCTCTTGCATAGCAGACAGAGCCTCATACCCAGTGGTATTGGGCCTTTCGAACAGCCAATCTGGAAGTATCACCATTCCAGCATCCCCAGTGATGATCTGGGTATTTCTCCACAATAGCACATCCTTTCAAATACGCACTCTCGAAAGTGATCTCGAGCTCATTGTCTCCCTCCTTCTTCAAGTACGTTGTCACATCCACCCTTTCAGGAATGAACATGCTTTCCGTCTTGAGAATCTCCTTGCCATTCAGAACAACGGTCGCATATGTATCCAGGCCATCGAACGCAATGACCGCCTTGACAGTTGCCCGTTCTTTCTCCGACAGAGATGGAGACGGGAATGTGGTTTTGTAGATCCATGGTACCTCGCCTATCCATTGTACGTCGTTCTCGTTCTTGCCAATAAATGGATCGGCAATTATGTTGTTGGCAATGAGGTCCAAGTGGACGTTGGTAGGGAATTGGGCGACTGGTAGAAACTTGGAGTCTTTGTTGTCTCCTTGCTTGAAGGTCCAATTCTTGTCGATGGGTATGATAGTGTGTTTCGACATGTCTGAAGATCCTGATTGACTTTGTGGATTCGAAGAGAAGTTGTGTTGTGTTCGCATTTCTCTTGTATATGTAGTTGCTTGAGGAAGTGGGATGTTGATTGACACCACTTCGATTGGAGCTGGAAGTGCAGATGATCTCAAGAGGGGGCACAAATTGGGAGTCTCAAGATAATTCCCTTGTATTCCAACAATCCTGCATACCAAATTTGTCTGGGAGAGGTCCAGTATAGATGGGAGGTATAAGTATGTATATTATTTCGAGGAAGAGAAGAGTAGACTAGTGGAAGCCCTAGAGTGGTGGAACGTTTCTAGCTGCGGGGTGTTGATCCCGTCGATTTTTGAAGACTAGGACGAAGTGTCAAGACCGGCCTACCCAAGCTCTCTCAATCCCCTGGACGGCGTATCTGGAAGTGGGATGTGATCGATGTACAGGGGATCTCCTGCTTGGGATGGCGTGGCTTCAGGGAGAGGCGGACGCATGGCTGGTGCAGGAGAGGAGGAGGGGTCCTAATGGGTGGATATCGAGAGCCTCGAGCTAGGGATGTCGGATCGTGCATCTGATGCGGCGCTGCTTGAAGCTCAATTCGAGCTGGGCGTGGGAGGGTTTCGTATTTCGTGATGGCACGGCAGAGTAGGGGAGATTTCAATTGGGCTCGAGGAGGCCGCGAAGGTAGGGGTCGGGGTGGGATGCTGTTGAGGAGCGCATACTTGAGTGATGTTTCTGATGGAGGGGCAAAGCACACAAGGAATCTCCTTAAAATGGCCGTGCTATTTGGCGGGGAAATTCCTCCTGACCTCGCCAAACGCTCCCTCAGTTCCAGCACTCCTCAATATCGTTTACTTTGCACTTTAATCTTAATTTATTCCAGCCCCAGCTGTGTATGTTTACAACTTTCGTCTCTATGATAAGCAGAGAATATGCCGATAGCAGACCAACTATGCAGCCCGCAACCTTCACCGCACTATCAACCGGATAGTGGGTACATCATCGCGTGGGCTGTGGTCGTCTGTTCTGGGCATCATCCTCCCCGTCGTCATTCCACATTCAGCAATTCCCAAGCCCAAATCGAGCCTCATTCTAGCCAGTCAGGGTCTTCGTACATCAACTTGTACCTGCATCAAACGCCTTCTCGGAATGCCTGGCCGAGTCCCAGCAGCTGGGGTCTTGTCAGTGAGATTTGGTACTTGCAACGCCCGTTCGCAGCAATGGAAGGCTTCCAGACGCAGCCACATCTAGTCGTTGGAAGTCCAGCAGCATCGCAATTACGACGTTAGATCTGCTACAACCTGCATATTCTGGCGTTAGTTTCACAGTCATCTGATTACCTAGCTTTTGACTGGACGTCGTCAAATCTGTCGCCCAAAAGAAAAGGCGGAAGTGTTGGTCCTGAGAATATCCAGTTCGGAACATCTCCCTCCGCATATCCCGTTGGGGAAAATACGGGTGGTTTTTGACGACGTCCAAGGACATCGTCTTGCCATTTTAGCAAAGACGAGAGGTGTTCCAACTCCACTTTGAGAGGAGGTATGGATCGATGTTACCTTTCAAGGCTTGTCTAGCGGGTGAGAGGATTGTTCGGCATCATGTGCTGTCTTTTCTGCCGGATACTGAGAGCTTGTTGCCACAGGGTTCGACTTCTTCAAGCATCCCAGGTCCTGGTAATGCCCAAAGTTCTACACTCCTGCTCTTTCTCATGTCTTATCCCTCTGGCCTTCAAATGCCTTCAAGTGAAGACATTGAACCTTTTTTTCTTGTATGCACTCCGGGCTTTCTGGTTCTGGCGATGCACATGTCTTTAGTCCTTTTCTCGGTTGCATCTACCGAACCGAACTCATGATGCTTTCAGCCTACTTAGGTGCATCGCGATGTATGCAAGCGTGGAACATCTGCATCATCTACCATGGGAATATTCATTTCCATCTCTAGGTTACCGGCTTTCGAGACGGGGAGTCCAAGCTCAAGCTCCCTATGCACACAAAAGGCTGAACAAAAAGCGCATCTCATCCACGTTCCAACATCATGCCATGGATGCAAGTGTGCATCAATTCGGCCACGGAGAAGGAAATCCCCGTGTTTGTTCGTCCATTTGACGATTTGATATTACAAGTCTCGTCATCTGATGCCAATTCCATCTGCAGGCTGAATGAAACACACATTCAGCGGTGTTCTACATGAAACAATTCTTCCAACTCAATCTGCGCAATCCAGTGATTACCAAATGTTTTCCATCGCGCTTAATAGACTTCATGGCTTGCATGATAAGGAAGCCCCCCCCATTCGTGGGATCCCTCATAGGAAGATGAGTGTTTCACCACGTGGGTCATTTCGCCCTCTATCCTCATCTTGGCGTTGAACGACAATTTTGCTTGTTCGTGAGAAACTTGCCAATAGAGCTTCCTACCAGTTTCCGAATCATATACAATTGTGCTTCTTCAATATCGCATATATTCATAAGGCTTATTCATATCTTATGAATTGATCATCATCGTGGGGGCATGCCATCATTAGCAAGCTTTTCCCTCCTTGAACCGCAACCCTACGCCGTCGAGATAAGCTCATCATACCCCGCAAGTTCGCGGCACCCAGATAGTCCACTTGATATCAATCTACACATAGTGCGGGGGACACGTGGGCATTCCTTGAATATGCCTTTTGCGCCTCGCGTGGTATGGCCTTATCTGCATGTTCGGAATGGTCCACGGGACATGTTGAAGAGCACGTACCTGGAAAATGACCCCCACGAGATATTCTCATGATCGCGCCTTGTTATCCTCCAATATCTGCACAACCTACTTACGTGGGACGCCTTTCTATGCTGATGATGTAAGATCTCGTTTTGCTTCGTTCTCCCACCTATCACATCTGCTCGTGGCGAAGGTCGTTGATCATTTCGAAAGTCATGGAGATGGCCCAGATGTGCTTACACCAGATTATAGACCCCTCATGGCGACCTTCAATATCCTAAACCACTCCACTTGGTCTCCGCAACGTTTGTCCGCGACATTCCTTCTCCAATTCCTACTGCAACGCTTCAATGCATGACAAACTCTGAAACAATGTATCGAGGTTAGAAGATCTCACTTCCCGTTGGTTTTCCCAATATCTTATCATGTCTCATCGCATTACAAGGTAGAGCAAATCATATCATTTATCTTCTCGCCCGTTCACGTATTACTGATAGGACGGAGCAGCTTGCACGTCTGTCGAGGCAGGTACCTTGTACGAAAAGAAGAGCGCAATTACGATCCTTGTAATACACGTACCACGCCTTTTCGGACTCACACAAAGATTACATCAATTTTTATCTACAACAGAATTTACTGTCAAATTCAACAAGGTTTGGTCCGAAGATTTCGCAGGCAATGACATCACAATTACAGCTGAGCATCTTCATGCTTCACTCCTATAAGCCAGCAGCACAGCAAGCTATAAAGTCTCTCAGCGGAGAAAAGATTTTCATACTTAGAGCATGAAAGTTGAAACCACCGATGACAACCAAATCGCGGCAGGGGTAAAGTCAGACCCCATGATGCTCCTCAAGGAAGCTCGCCCCTCAAGCGGCATTGTGAGACTAATGCTGCATTTTCTTCCTGTAAGAGTTTTGCATTGTGTGATTCGGGGATTGATATTTGAAATTCTGAGGGGCCTGTTATCAGTGGGAGTATTGCTGTCATTTTCACACGGGTTCTGTCGTTTTATCTCCTCACGTCATATGTATCCTTGGAGTGTGATATCCTTCGCTTTTGCATCTCCAACCTTCATACGAAACTTTGTCGGAAGGCCAATATCAAGATAGACTCGGCAATAACAGACTGTGCACCGGTCCATAACGTCATCATTCCATGCAGTTCTCTGCTTAGCTGTAAAAGCTTCAACGAAGTGTGCGTGGCTTTATACCTCGATCCTACCAAGCTGGAGGGAAACGACTCGTGAAAGACCAATTTGTCATCGATGAATGTCGAAGTCATTGAGTACCTCAGTGGTGAATAATTGGCTCTGAAGCTTGGCTGAGGATATATGATGTAAAGCTTTGTGGACCACGGCCGACCCCATGGCGCGGGAACAACATTGGAGTAAAAATTTCAAGATTCAAGATGACTGTAGCAGGATTTGCTAACGAGTGTGCGAAAATCGAGTCCTTCTCGTAACCCTGAAGAATACTGGACTGGACTGGTCTGTTCGGAAGATTACTGGAGCCTGACTTCACATCTGGACAATCGGCGCCAGGGTAGCTGAGAAACATGGTATGTTGGGCATATCATTACCCAGCTTACGATCACTGTCAAACTGGCATTTGTTGCCAAATGCTGTGGATTTTCGTTGAGCTGCTGATTATTTCAAAGATTTGGTGCTACTGCCGCTTAGGCGACAGCCTCCTTAGACCCTATCATTGATCCTGAGAATGTGGAATGAAGTTCTCATCATTCAATGACTTGGAACCCATTGGACTGGTCAATTCGATTCTGTCAATGTAATTATCTCCCGGTGTTGACGAAAACTCTGACCTTTCGATGATGAATAAGCAGTAATACCTTCCGTGGCAATTTGCATACTTGCCTGTCGTCGCAGAGTGAATGCAGGCTTCAACTTCAGTTTCTCAAGTGCTCGGTCTTTCTTGTGACATCCCGAAAATTGAGCGTTATCGCTCTACAGATCATTAGCAAGACATCTCCATTATATAAGCAATGTGAAAACCACGAAACCGCTGGGATCTAGGGCTACCGACTCGCGTTCTCGTGCAGAAATGGCAAGTATGGTCAATACCGGTTCGGCAGAACAAGGTTACAAGACATGTCCACGCCACAGTCTCAGACTCCCAGGGGTGTTATCAGTAAGTCAATCGAAGCAGCATCTGTCATAAGGAGCATGTCGAATCGGTATCCTTCCCAACAGTGTTGTCATCTCAAAATTTGTTATCAAGTGCCTGAAATATTGCACGACACCTTCGTGCCAGAAAACATAGCCACATCCAATCAAAAGTCTATGCTTTCCATAATTGATCTCCATATGTTCTTGAAAAAATGTTCTGACAAGCCTCCGACCATTACTAAGACATTCTGTGCCTCAGACCAGATGTAGCGGTAGTACTGCGGGCCCCAACTTCTAGATTATTTTCTCGGAACCCAGGTCTTCTGCCAAAGTTATAGAACCGCTCCACGAAATTCACTGATACGGATACTAAGTTGCAAGATACCACCACCTGAGGCTTGTGACGATGTTCCTCCTCCCAAGCCATCTTCGGCGATAACAGCCTTGGCGCTAAACCAATTATTAAGCGAAGCCCCCTTTCAACATCTCAAGCGAGTTCGTGGTGAAACCAGCGTTGAGCTTTCGGACTCCGGTCTTTGGGGGTTTTGGAGGGACGGATATTGCTCTGACGTATGCTTTCTACTGACCTCATCCTCTGGACTGATTGGCTGATGACAGCCAGTACGTACAATGCCAGGTCACATTACCCCGCTTCGTTCTATGTTGGCTTACAAATATGTGAGATCAGGTGTTTCAGACTACTAGATATCTCGAAACTGGAAAAGCTTTGTAATAAAGGCATGATTGTCTCCCCGACTCCATTTGAACTCGGTGGTGATGCTGGAGGAGTGTGGAGTATCGAGCATTTGTGCCCCAGATGTCGGAGACTTTCCGGAGACATACCTGGACAGCGAAGATGTCCGTCAATCCACGCCGCTGTGATGGTTTGAGGATATATCAGTATGGACAAAGTCATCTTAACATATCTGGAGCAGCGATATCTAGTCTTCTCAACATCTAACAACCAGCCAACGATATCATAATCATGTCAAAGCTCATCGTAGTGATAGGCGTGACAGGCGCCCAGGTAATTCCAGCAATGCCCTCGAGAAGTCAGCGCATTAATTCATCTCAGGGCTCATCAGTAGCAAAAACTTTCCTCAACCTCCCCGGCTGGGTTGTCCGCGGCGTCTCACGCAACCCATCAAGTGCGGCCTCCCAAGCCCTCTCCACCCTTGGCGTCGAAATTGTCAAAGGCGACCTCGACGACAAAGCCTCGCTTCTCCCAGCCTTCGAAGGCGCACACACTATCTTCGCAAACACAGATTTCTTCACTCACTTCTTCAGTGCCATTGGATCACCAGAAATCACATCAGGTCGGGACCCAAAAATCTATGGCCACGACCGAGAAATCGAACAAGGTCTCAACATAGCTGAGGTCGCTGCCTCTCCAACAGTCATTAACACCCTCGAGAGATTCATTTACTCCTCGCTCGCTGATGCTACGAAATGGAGTGGTGGGAAGTACAAGACTGTGTACCATTTTGACTGCAAGGCGGAAGTGATTCGCGTCATTTGGGAGAAGTATCCCGAGCTTGCGAAGAGGATGAGTGAGCTTCAGATGGGGCACTATGTGTCGAATTGGAAGACTTTCCCTCCGATGGCACCACAGAAATTACAGGATAGAAGTTATGTGATGAGGAGACCGACTGCTGCGGATGTGCAATGGCCGTTTGTGGTTACGGAGCAGGATACAGGGGAGTTCGTCAAGGCCTTGGTGGACTTACCGGTTGGGACGGTTTTGTCAGGCTTCTCAGAGGTATGTCGATGGCTTCCATTCTACAACATCGAATACGGATTCCTATTCGTTGTAATCCAACATGACAATATGTGGACGGACACAGAACGCAGGCTAACCAGACGCCCAGACCATGACGATGCCGCGATTCATGGAGATATGGGGCAAGGTTAATGGCGTCAAGGTTTCGTACGAGCAAGTCTCATACGATAAGTTCTTCGAGGGCACTCCACCAGCATTGAAAGAGGAGATCGGGGACTCGTTCAAGTTCATCGAGGAATTTAGCATTTCCGGCGGAGATCCTGAGGTGTTGAAACCAGCGCAAGTGAGTTCATCCTGGTTTTCATTTCCAGAGGGGGTGTACTGATTGGTAGCAGCTTGACCAGAAACTCAATTTGACAACGGTAGAGGAATGGATCAAGAGTGAAGACTGGTCGTCGGTTTTTGGCGCTCAGAAGTGAGATATTTGATTGATCCAGTTGAGGCTAGTGGAAGAAGTCCGGGATCCACCGAGGACCAAGAGTTCTTTTCAGGTTTGCCATGAATGGGTCGGGTAAAGAGATCCATATATGTACCGAGATAGGCGTGATAGGAACAAAAGATCAGATAGTCTTTTTGCGAGTAATCTTGAGAAATGACTCATTTGCATCCATTTGAACAAAAGTAGTGCCGCTCGCTCACACTGACCAGCCAAACTGGGGTATCCAGGTGTGTATCTCGGTAGCTCTCATCATTCCCATGCATTCGGTTGATCTGACACTAGTCATGTTTACTAATAAGTCGCTGACACTGACAACAAAGCCAGCTCGCGCTGGAAGAGCCGTGGAAATAGACGGTACACATGATACACAATGTATCAGAGTCTGAAACACTGAAGCATTGATCTCATCACTTTCCGCTAGCTACCAAGCAATCTAGAAACCTACAATTCACCCGCCAAATTCTGGACCATAGTCTCCTCAAGCCCAGTCCAGCCTTTCTGGTTGAACCACTTCCTCAAAGCATCCGCACCAGGCTGGTTATCATTAGCCCCAATATCGAAACTTGGGCTCTCCTGATGCGCAGCCACGTGGGCATCTGGAGCGAGCTTCTGGATGATATCAATGAGTCCATTCCAACTGAAAGGCCCCCCAGCAGCAATGAATCGCTCGTTGGTAATCGTGGCGTCGAATGCTGCTGCGAGGTGCAGACGAGCTACGTCTGTCATGTTGACGAACCATTCTATTATTCGTCAGGATCTACTCGCTTCATTTGAGTTCTAGACCAAGGGAAGTACGTGAAGTGTAAAGAATAAAAGGAAGCTACGTGGGTAACCTACGACCATAGCCTGCAGAAGCCGGCCACTCTCCCTTCAAAAGCTGCTTCGGCATCAACCCCGTCTCACTGGGCGTCCCGATTATCCTCCCAAAAATACATGTTGGCAAGACACTGTTCACTGTAAAGTTAGGCTTCTCCCTCTCTACAAACTCAAACATCGCTTTCTCAGCGCCGTCTTTGGCAGCCTTGTAATTCACAAAGATTCTGTCTGGGCCATATGGTGGTGGCGCTTCACTCGCAGCAACAGCATCATCGGCCCATGTTGTACGATCTTGAGTGTAATGTTGATCGGGCTTGAACACGATAGGGATCGTGCCTGTGTAGACTACACGCTTGATGCTTGGCTGCTGGGCGGCTGAGACGAGAAGGTTGCGCATGGAGGCGATAGTCTCGGGAACGATATCTGCCGGATCTGTAGGGCCTGGAAGTTTTGTTGCCGTGTGAATGATAGCGGAGACATGTTGAAGGGCGTTATCGAACGCGCCGGGGACGGTAAAATCTGGCACGACGACCGTGGAGTAATGGGGAGAGGAGTACAGGCTGGCTAGATACGGGATGGAGGACTCGGACCTGACGGTACCGCGGATGCGGAATCCTGATGCGAGCGCTTCAGTGATAATATTAGATGCTGCATAAGACTGTTAACAAGTGTTGTGTGGTTTTGTGAGCTTCAAAATTTGAATGGGGAGCTTACCGACTGATCCGTTAGCACCTGTCACGAGGATGAGACTACCCTGGGGGAACAATAGATCTTTCGAGTTCTCCATGACCAAAGACATCCTGCCAGGGAAATGAGATTGCTGTGATTGTGGTGAGAAAGAGTGGACACTGGCAAGAGAACACAGGGCTCTAAAATTTCAGAAAGAATCAGCTGGTACAAGGCATGCAAAGATATTATCTCTTTTCCAACTATTCCATTATATATTTACGTCCTCGGCAGTCTAGTGTCCCAGGTCATTATCGCATTTCTCAGCAACGAAACATTCGCCCGCCGAATACTAGCGGAGATCGAATCTGGCACATTTCATCTTTCCTGCTTGCAGAGCAAAACACGCAATCTTATCAATCACACGCAACGTATCTAGACATCGTACTCACAACACCGTAATCTAAGGTCGTAACGATGCATTCCACGCGCAATTCCAACCCGCTCCCGGAACCCCGCGTACACAAAACAACGTTAAGCGACGGTTTGTCAGCTCGCTACCGCAAGCTACCCCTATTGATGATTGGCGATGCACCCTTGGCAAAATTAAACACACTTCGACCGCCGAGCAGGCCTTATGCCCGATGTTTCAATGTCCTTTATAGTCTTTCAATTCCGCGCATTAATGAAGGCTCACAAGTCATAACATTTTCAACTCTTTCTATTTGCGTGTATATCACCTTATCTCTTGGTGCCTGCTCTGCCTGTTCGGACTTCCTCTCCCAACTTATTCTTCTACACTGGCCAACAACCAGCGTATAATATCGCGATGAGTTCATTATTTCGGGATACGGCATTTGGATTCTTCATCCGACTCATCACCAAGAATAAATTTCTCAAATACCCCGAAGAACTCCCAGGCTTTTCGTTCCCGTACAAAATTGACACCGAATCCACAGCAGATACACGGAACAGCATAGAGAAGAAAGAAGAGGATGTGCTTGGGGACTCAGAGGGTAGTTCGAGGTCCTTAGTGAACGCGGATGAGGAGCGTGCAGTGACAGATGTCGACTTGGCGTTGCAGGCTGTGGGGAGTAGGGCCGTGGAGCCAGTGAAGGTTGAAAAGGGGGTAATCTTGGTGGAGTGGTATGGTGCAGGTCAGTATACTCAGAAGGGTCCTGTCTGATGATTAAAAGCTGACGAGAGGATTTAGACGATCCAGCAAATCCCCAGAACTGGACTTCGGGGACAAAGTCTTTCGTTTGCGGCTTGATATGGTATGTTCAGTAAAGCCATGGCCTGAACTGTCAAATGCTAATCACTCACCTGAAGCATCCTTACCTTCACAATCTACATTGGATCGTCGGCATATGCGCCTGCTATTCCGTTCGTAATGGAGCAATTCAATGTCTCCACTGCTGTTGCTGCGCTGGGCTTGGCGTTATATGTTATTGGCTGTAAGGCTTCTTTGATATTCTTCTTCATATTGTACAAGTTCTAATAATGCTGTCAGATGGACTTGGACCACTTCTGTTCTCTCCCCTTAGCGAGTAAGTAAAAAGGTTGAGCAGCTTTGCTATTGGGCTTGACCACTGACGCCAAGCAGAGTTCCCGCCATCGGACGTAACCCACTATACGTCGGAACTTTCTTGATGTATACACTAATGATTATTCCAACGACACTTACGAACGACTTGCCAGCATTCATGGTCGCAAGATTTCTATGTGCCTTCTTCGGATCCCCGGCATTAGCAACAGGACCAGCATCTTTCACCGACATGCTGTCACTCAGCAAGCTCCCCTATGTTCTCGCATCTTGGAGTGCGACCGGTAAGATATTCTACTCCATATCCATCAATACTTACTGACGCTCTTCTCAGCAACCATGGCACCCGCGCTCGGACCAATCACAGTCGGCTACGCCCTTGAACATAAAAACTGGCACTGGAGCATGTACGAACTGGTCTGGCTCGCGGCCGTCCTCTTCATATTCCTCTTCTTTCTACTCCCCGAAACATCCACATCCAATATCCTCTACCGTCGTGCCGCACGGCTTCGTCTCCTGACTGGCAACCCAAATTTCAAATCCGCTTCCGAAATTCAGGCCACTCATCTCCAACGAAATCTCAAAGAGATCCTGTTCAACGCCCTGATCAAACCCTGGGAGATGAACATTCTCGATCCCGCGATTTTATTCTCGACTGTGTATGTGGCGTTGTGCTATGCGATATTTTATTCCTTCTTTGAAGCATTCCCACTTGTGTTTGTCGGTATGCACGGTTTTAGTCTGGGGAGTTCCGGCTTGCCGTATTTGACAGTACCAATTGGGCTATTCATTGCTATTCCGATACAACTGGTCCATTTCCGTCTGAAGGTTGAGCCAAAATTGAGGAAAACTGGTATGCCCGAGCCAGAGTTCTGGTTGAAGCCTGCCCTGGTTGCTACGGCTTTTGCGCCGATCGGATTATTTATATTTGGTGAGTTGTTGGCGTTCCATTCCGCAGACTGGGATTCCCGACTCTGGTAATCAATATGGTGCTAACTGGTTCAAAGCATGGACCGCGTCCCCCTCAATCCACTGGATCGTCCCTTTGATAGGTGTCGTCCTCTTCCAAGCCTCCTCTTATCAAATAATGAACTCACAATTTGCATACATCGCCAACATTTACCCAAAATACGCCGCTTCTTTATTTGCAGCCAACGCAGCTGCCCGGAGCGGACTTGCTGGCGGCGCTATCCTGTTTTCTTCACCCATGTTCCACGCCATGGGTGTCGGACCAGGTGTCAGTGTTTTAGCAGGCGTGATGACGCTATGTTCGGGCTTGTTATTTGTAATGTACTGGAGTGGCCCCAAGTTAAGGGCGAGGAGTCGCTTCGTGGGAGAGTAGTGTTACGTTGATCTATGTCAAGCGAGTTGCTGTGAGGCGTATTAGAGCAATGGTGGAGAGGTGATTTGGGATCTGTAGTTACGGGGACCTTGAATATGTTATTGTGTTTTGTTTGTTTATTCATCTACATTCCGCTTTTTCTTTTCCTTGTTAGTCTTGGAGAACACTAGATTTCTTTTATCATAGATAATTCGGAGCAAGCGCTTGTATTGTAAGCTAGCTCACTATATCTGAGCGCAGCAATCAAAGCATTTTAGCAACTCCAGGCTTTCCCGCCTTCTGTACCACGACAAAGTTATGACTGATTGTCGATCCAGCCAATGAAGTTTTAGGAATGTCCAAAGACCATCTTGAAACTAGCTTCAAATTACCTAATGGTAAAACCCTGGGTGCCCATGAGTTTGATTTAAAAGAGGGCTATGTTTTTACATTATATCATTCCGGGGGTACTTCGCAGCAGGAATCAATCGTTAAATAGCGTTCATGCTTCAAGAACTTCAGACTCAGTAGGATTTGGTGACGGACAAAAGAATGACTGGAGAGTAATAAAATAAATGCCAAGATAATACAAGAGAGATTACCAGATTTCACAAGGCCTTCCAAAACTCTGCTTGATGACCTGACGTAGATCCGGAGCTTGAAATATTCTTCTCCAGGTTCTTTTGCCAGAGAAAGAATTAGTCTTCAAAGAATGGAAAAAGGTCTTGGATTGTTGATGTTGCGGTCGAAACTTGGCATTGATGACACATTAGATCCACGTAGCCAAAAGTTCTGTTCTTCATTGCACGCAGATCTGTCCTCTTTGGGCTATCCAATTTCCCCGTCTTCTTGAAGGTATAAAGATTATGCCAGATCGCACCATTCCTTCCCCGCCCCAAATCCGCAAGCATTACTGTAGAAATAGTCCCGAGCTCGACTTTCAAAAACAATACACTACCAGGACCCCACCGATTAGCTTGATATGTCTAGCTTGAATGTGAGAAACGCATCACGTACCCTGTCACCTCTCATCCGACCGCTGTCGGCCATGGCAGTGCAAGCTCTCTCAGTATCCCCCTTCCCATTTCCACACCAGCAAGAATAGCTCTGTCCTTGTGCTGCCACGGTGGATGCACTAAGTAGAGGTTAAACGTGAGAAAAATGGTGGATGAATTGGGAGAATTACAATAGAACTATAGTGAGAGCTTTGAATGAAACCATCTTGACGTAGGGTGGTAGCTGCCTGAATCGAGGAAAGAATGAAGGTGAAGTGGTTCGTAGTCTGGAAAAATGGGAAGAATGACAGATAATCTGGGAAAGACCACTACTTTATAGATTTTGGCGCTTTCACTGCAAACAAAGTTCTTGGAAGCTCACCTGGAGTGATTCGACACCAATTTGATTTTAGTACTGAAAGACGCCCATTTCCCGTGAAGCCATTTATTTGTATTTCTTGGCCTAATGAAAGTGATACGTGTTGGAAGTCTGCGTACGAACACGCGAGTAATGCTTGTTTCTGTCCCGAGAGAGCCGGACTCGGTTAGTCCTCAGCACATGAGCTGATTTGCTTTCTGGCACAAGCCCAGTGTATATGGCAGTGAAATACTAGATGTAGGTTGTTACCTTTCGACACTTTCAAATCTATCCAGGGGTCGGTTATACAGACAACTGGCCAGCTGGAGAATTAGGGCTCCATCAAATAAAGCGGGCGCTTACGTTTCTGATCGAAAGAAGATTGGTGCCAAACTTTGTTTGAACCTCGCTGTCGAGACGAAACTCAAAATTTTGGCTGGATATCTCGGACACCTCGGATCTGGTTGCTTCAGTCCGGACTGGCTGACCTTATGATTTTCCCAATATGATTAATCTCGCGCAGAGATTCACGATATTGTTTTAAACGACCCCACAACTAGAATCGAGAACCTCCTACCATCTATATGGTGATGTGGTGGCGGGGCGACAAAACAAGACCTCGCTTAATTTGACTTGGCAACAAATGTCTTGGAATTAATTTTCACGGGCTTAACTTCGCTATCGTGCGTATATTTTGCGATTTCTCTAGCGAAATAACATTTCTTTTCGTCGGTCGGGTAGTCATTTTGGTCGCGCAAGCGACGGTGATTACCCTATTTTCCAACTTCAGCAAAAGCTAAGTTCTAGCATCCACTCAATGGTACAAAACATAGCTGACCACTCCAGGCGTTTCCCAGCACATTTCATGACTTCAGATAGCTAGCTTCTTCAGGTTTTACTCGGATGGTCATCGACCTTCATTAACATGAGTCTTGCAATTCAGATGACAGTGTCCACATTAGCCCATCGGGTGTGGATTGCGGTCGGGAACTCCTCCAGGCGGGGCGACCTACCTGGAGCTTCCTGTCATGTTAAGTCGGTTCGATTAAAGCACGAAGACGCCCCGAAAGCCACCTTCCCAGGTTCCTGGCGTGGACGGGAGCATCCGCCCCACGTTTGGAGTTGGGGAACCCTCCAACCAGGATTTCCTGTGAGGAGCTCTCCTTCTACAGATCTGTGATATCGGGGCTTTCACTTTTGTCACTTTTGACTCGAATGCTCTACCGTCTTCTTTGAGCACGTTCTTGAATAATATCCGCTATGTACACATGACTACTTCACAAGCAGAGATAAGACACGAGGTCCCATATGGAAGATCACAGGCAGAGCTTTATTGCGCAGTCTCGGATGTAATATGGCTGCAATGTTCAAAAGTCTTTTCCGCTATTACTCTATCAAAGTGTGTTTAGTCTATACTGACAATCTGATTAGAAGAATTTAATGAGCAATACGAGGATATAACCGTGATAACCAAGGCTCGAAGATGACATCCAACCAACAGCAAAGAAGCCAAATCGACCACTCGCAGCTCTGCAGACAGATCCGAAGTCCAGGGCAGCCTCATCTAACGCTTGCTTCCTCTTTCACCTCGTTGACTGCTACCGCCCCTACTTTTGCCGCTGCCTCGGCTCGCAGCCGGAAGGTTGTTAGCTGTAGATGGGCCGACATTGCGTGGCATCGAAGGTGGCAGAGGAAGTTGACCCATGACGGGGCCAGATCGCAGAGAAGGGCGAGTTCCCGCTGGGATTCTGTTCTGGGCGGAGCATCCAGCAGCAGGCGAATATTGAGAACCAGAACCCAAAGTTCTCGCGGGCGTCCCGTACATGGCTGCTTGCGGGGCAGTTTCGTAGGTACTGACTGAAGTAGTAGCCCCAAGTCCGAGGTCTTTGCGGCTCCAGATGCCCCGGCGCCAAAAAGAGCACTTGATGAGGCAGTCCCATTTCTACGCTTGGCTGGCTGAGTTTGGACTGGCAAGCTGAAGCTAACAACGCTCGCTTGGGGTTGGACAAAGGCGCCGGAGTCAGCATGTTGGTTTTTGCTCGAGGTATATGTGCTTGTTGCGGTGGATGTGTTGTTGACGACTGGCGCAAGGTTCTTTTTTGTGCGAGGAGGGAGGTTGGACTCGTTCGCAGCGGTCTGTCTTCGAAGGCCGACGTTTGAATATGGAGTCTGAGCTATGTCATGGCCGGACAGGGGTTTTGTTGAGGTGGGTTGGACACCCCCGTGCAACGTCACCGCATTAATCTGGGTATCTGGAGTCGCATCAAGGGCATTATAAGTACTGTCGATGTTCATCGGCGACGGGTTGACCAGGGTCGAAGCACCGTTGGGAGTTCCACCAAGCCATCCGACCTGTGGCGTTGGGTTGTCCCTTTCTGCATCGTCTAGAGGATCAGATCCGTTGATGGCATGTAAATGGCCAGACGCATTTGCATTGATATTCTGGAAGACACTCTGAAGCATGCTCCACACTCTCGTCTCCCCACCAGGTGAGATCTGCTCGTTAGCGGTCAAGAAGCATTGAATCAGCCTCAAGGTCAACTCATCAGCCTGGTTGAGATCTCCAATTCCATTCGCAGCGTTGTGTCGAATATGTAAGTAAGTATCGTGGAGGGCTGCCTGATACTGAGCACCTTCGTATGTGCTGATGTTCCATACCATGCTCACCAGAAAATTCCAGACTCCCCCCTCTCCTCCGGGTCAAACCTCGTTGTACGCATTCAGAAGGCACTGGACCAGGGTCATGGTCATCTCGTCGGTCTGTGCAATGTCGTGGCATCGAGCTGCAGCATTCACTTGTATGCGTAGAAACAGGCTATTGATGACTCTGTAATACTCCAGGGCAGTTTTCTCGACCATGAGGTTATGGAAGTACGATGCGATTCTCTGAATATCCTTATCACCTTCATTCGTAATATTCGAGTCTTCTGCGTGTGCTTGAGCGGGACTTATCGATGTGGAAGTAGCGGCGGTAGCTGGGATGGACAGAAGGGCTGCTTGTAGCGCGGAGAGTTTCAACTCTCCATCATTTCCCCGTTTCATATCGGCGACACAATCCCTAAATTTATAGCCTTCAGGGCCTGTTGGAGTCTCATCTGGATGCAAGAACGTGAGTCCCGCCGCAGATACCTATTCAAACACTTGTCAGTGCCCTGGTATTTGGCTGATCAGCGGCCCTTACAACGTACCACAGTTTTGCGAGCAGGAATCGGATTATTCTGTGCATCGATTGATCGCTCACAGGTAAAGACCTTGCAGACACCATCCATGTCTTCGACCGACTTGGGTAAGCAGCTTTCTAGTTCGACAAGTGTTCAACTTACAGTGGGAAGACTTGAGCCCATGCTCTTCCGAGCTTCATGGCTGAAGTATAAACAATCAGGACGTCGAGTTTATGTAGCCAATAGATGAGGGCGTACTGGTTGGGGCCAGGATGAACAAGCTAATCTGTCTCAGTGTTTCGAATTTGACAATTAGCGCGAGCAATTTCTCGTTGCTGTAATGTAACTTGTCAGCATATAGAGCCTTCGAGGCGATGTAGAGAAGAGCTCCCAACCTTTAGGAAAGCGAGAGCCACCAAAGCCGTTGCCACCTTAGCTTCTGAATGAGAATCCCAGTTTCGATATTCAGTACCACATATATGATTGTCGATAACAAGCTGGCAGGTCCAAACATCTTTTCCTCCACGCTCAAAAGACACGAATTGCCAGTCGGGGGATCGTCTTTCGTGAGGAGATTGAGTGGTCGGAGCTTTGCGCGCAAAGCGTTCTCGGGTGCCTTGTAACGATCCTTCTTTTGTTTTAATTGTCTGTTCTCGGGTCGGGCTCTGTCCAAATCTCCTTCTTCGTTGCGAATGAGGTTCAAGTCTGGCGCGCTGTGATTAATCCATGGGGCGCGTTCAACTTCTTAATCAAAGTCACGTACATTTCCCGCCTACGACATCTGTCTCTTGCGAAGAGCAAGATCTGTTCTGATGCCTGCATTCATGGTGATTGATTCTCGACAACTGGCTCGGTTGTTTTGATGCTACGGCAAGGTAGAGCCTTCCCATGAATCCACGGGGTTCGTGGTTTGCAGAAGGAGAAAAGGTACGAGGCTGACCCTCGCGTGCTCCAGCTCGCGAGGCAAGTCGGGGGCTAGCATGTCTAAAATTAAGCTTAAAAGTGACCGGCGGAATATCTCCTCGTAACAAGACCCGATTGGCTGAGGGCCTCTGGAAGGTAAAAGAATGGCGCTCAGTACCTGGTGAATGCTCGTCCTGGCTTGCGTTCTTAGCCAGGCTAGGTGAATCGCTCTCTAGGACGACTATCCTCCAGCTCCTGCCACTCGACTGTGGCTTTTGCGATATGGAAGTACCTAGCTGGGCAATTAACTTCGCGAATGTCACTTGAGCAAACAAAGCTTCAGCAAGTGCTGTACACAAGCAAATGGCGAATGGAAGCGGAAAGGAAAAACTGCAAAGAGCGTGCTGCATCTAAACGAAGCAAGGAGGGAGGAACCAAATTCCAAAGCAGTACATGAATACACTACGCATTAATCACATTCAAGAGATCCTGGCCTTTGTGCCACCTTCCGACAATCTCGACTTGTTCCTCGTACCAACTGTTCATTGTTCCCTAAAGCGAAGTCAGCTTGTCTTCCTGATTCGCATTTGTCAGGGCCAAGAGAACTCACCTCCTCCACGTATCCCATATGAGGCGTCAACAAGACATTACTTCTTCCATCCACACCCCAATTTGTTGTTCTCCATCTTGAATCTAGCGGCAATGGCTCAACAGCAAAGACGTCAATGGCTGCGCCTCGTATAGCGCCTTTATCGAGAACATCCATCAAAGCATCCTCATCTACCAATGGTCCTCTCGAGGTGTTCACGAACAGCGCACTCCTCTTCAATAACTTCAGGTCCTCGGCACCAACGATTCCTCGTGACCGATCACTCAAAACATAATGTACGCTCAATACATCTGCCTCTTTGAACAACTCCTCCTTGCTGACGACTTTGAAGACCTTCTCGCCATCTTCTTCCACGGGCAAGCCTAACGCCTCCGCTTTCTCATCAGCCGTCTCCTGAGTCAAGCTCGAGCTCCACGCCAAAATCCTCATCCCGAACGACTGGTACATGATCTTTGCCACATTTCCACCTAGTCTCCCTAGCCCAAGAGTCGAGAACGTCTTCCCGCTCAAACCCGTCGCGAGATCCGTTTCCCACAACCCGTTCTTAACATTCCTGTCATCACTTGCCAGAAGCCTCGCGATACCCAAGATCAACGCAACGCAATGCTGCGTCGTGCTATCTGGCCCACGTCGCTTCTTACGATCTACAGCAGCTGACGGCGTTCGCCCTGCTTCTCCTGCTCCCGTGACCGGAATGCTGAGGGCTTTCGCGGCGGCCATGTCGATTGATGCATTGCGGCCACCGGTGGTGAGGAGGAGCTTGAGATTTGGGAGAGATTTGAGGAGGTCTGCTGGGAAGGGTGTGCGCTCTCGCATGGAAGAGATGACAGTAAATGGTTTGAGACGCGTGATGAGGTCTTGTTTGGTGGACTCCGGAGTTGAGGGGTTGTTGAAAGCGGGGAGCGTGTCTTGAAACGTGGTGATCTCAAAGGTGGGCTTGAGAGACTCGAAGTGCTTAGCTGCTATTCCTTGGTAGTCATCAAGGATTGCGAGCTTGATGGGCCCCTTGGGTATTGGAGGCATGTTGGCGAGCTGATGAGGCTGTTCTCGAGATGATTTCTCTGAGAGGTTCAGTATATCTCTCGTTTTGGAGGAGGAGTGTTTGCTATATGATGTTATGTCGGAATGATGTTTGTTTCTGACCTGATATCTTGGCAGCCGTGATTGTTGTTTGGTAGATGTCGCGAAGGGCCGAGGTGAAGTTAAAGTGGGGTAAATATTCTTCCGAACATCAGATTAAGCTTCATGACGCAATCTTGATGGTTCGTCAGCCTTTGATCTCAAGCGAATAGTCTCATCATAAAGGGCGATAATGTCCGTGTTTTGCCTTTGCTTATTTCGTTCCTATAACTGTGCAAAGGACGACTCGTTCTAGCCTGACTCTGCTTTGGTGCCACAGACGAGGGCTGCGGTCCAACGCAATGGCACGTGACTATACGATGCCTCGATGGTTGGTAAATACTTTACCTATAATATTGTGGTCTACTTACAACGAATCAGTCTCATAGCATTGGATAATGGAATACAAAACTTCGAGGAATATCACGTCACATGATTTTCACTTTTTGGGAACATAGGTAGGTAATCAGAAGAGAGCAGTGGATTCTATCAGCGCGAGAGCAGACGAAGACATCATGAGGCATGTTGTAGACATGTAAGTCCTGTTATACTGAGCTTGTTTACGATTGACCATCGTAAGTTGAGAGTCTCATCTGGTGGCTACTTCGTGGTGGAAAGAGACAACGCAGATCCCATCAGAGCTATCGACTGTCCTCCTTGAAGAAAGCACAGATCTGCTCGCCGCATTCGATAGACCGCATTTCAGATCCAACTTGATGCTTAGCATCAGGTCTTCCCTCCACCGCATGGTTCAGATCATCCAATAGCTCCTTGATCATACCCATCATCGTTGTTTTACCATCGCCTCCGCCGTACTGCTCCTCGTAGCTTGTAGCTAGATCCTCGCAGAAGTAGATGCCACCTGGTACCACTGCCTTGAAGAGAGTCTCGAGCGAAGTCATCTGCTGCTGCATTGTATGTCCCCCGTCATCGATCATGATATCAAAATTCCCTCCTGTCTCGCTTAGAAATCTGTCCAGGAATGCGGCGTCCGCTTGATCGCCAGTGAAAACTGTTGCTCCAGTAGTCTCCTATCAGGTTCAGTCGAGGTCAGTGACGTTTTCAACAACTTCATAATACAATATGCAGCCGGGACTGGACTCACAGCCTTCCACTTTTCGGCACACGCAGCATCATATTCGATGAAATACTGTAGTTAGCAGTCAGCTTTGGCTCATCAAAGTAATCTGGGAATACATAGAGGGCAGACGCTTACCAGATCAACGTTGGTGAAGTATTCAAGCCAGGTATGGTACGATGCACCAGGGCCATATCCCATGTTGCATCCCAGGCCAATTTCTAAGACCTTGATTCTTTGGTCTCGGAGAGGCTCCAGGTACTTGTCATACACTTTAGATAGGTCAGTTTGCTGTGAACATTGCGGAAGCTCGAGATTCTTTTTGATCTTACTGTAATTGTAATCATGGGTTGTGACTTTGTCGGTGCCGTGTTTCAATGCAATGTCCAGGAAAGAAGGACTGCGAAAATGTTAGCGATAGGAACAAGTCATGAGACAACAAGAGTGCTTCGGCATGGCACTTTATCTTCCGAGAGTATCATCGTACCGATCATTAACTTTCTGTGATGTGGTGCGGTCGGGAACCTCCTCCCCACTGCGATTTGGTGGGAGAACTTTCTTTACTTGAGAAAGAACAGTTTCTGAGGACTGCCACAACGTAACGATGAGTGCAAGAATCGCAAGTGAGGACGTAACAAGCATGCACAGTCCCATTCTGAGAGGCATGATTAAGGAAATTCTTGATAGGAGATTGTCGATCTGTAGATTTGGTTTGGCAAGTGGCAGCACCTTGGTTCATATCGAAGCTACCAATACTTCATGGCAAAGTTCCTAAGGAGACCAGCGAGTGCGTTGCCTAGAAACCAATATCTTGGCGACGGTCGAAGACAGGGTCATGTTTCATGACGCAAAGAGCAGACTTTTTTACGAGCTTAGAATAGATGTGGCTACAGCCAAGGGGAAAGGAAAACAAACACCTACTTGCCAAGAATCATCCAAGAATGTCGATGTTTACTCCCGTAAAAGCCAAGCCATGGCAAAAACCCAGCCGCCCCTTTTGGGACCCTTGCTGCATTAGTGATGACGAGTCACCTGCCGTGAAGCTAAGCGCATGGCTGATGCTGGAGACTCTTGCCGGTCTGTCATACCCATGTAACTGCTAATCGGTAGGTTATACTAGTTCCCTTCTTAACGTCCCATATGCCCTTCAGCTCTGGTCGGTCGCTAAAGAAGCTCAACGCCTCGATACTCTCGAATCAATCCGCAAGACCATGATCATGGATTTCTACACCACAAACCTTTTTGCTTTTGTAGCAGTTAACACCCTCTTCTTAATTCTCAACTGGAGGAGGAGTCATCGAAACCACCAAGATGATGTTCCTAAGAAAGATGATTTGCAAAGTTCAGAAGGTGCTCTCGATCAACTTAAAATCAAATTCCTACCCGTCTATCTGCTTGTCAATGGAGCAGATTGGTTACAGGTCTTGCTCTCAGTCTTTTGAACCCATCGGCGTCTCTAACATCTCGCAGGGTGCTTACATCTATCCGATATACAAAGGCAAGTCTGACAAGCACTTTTCGGGATGGAGATAATTGAACGGATGGTGCTACGCGTGAGACCAATTACTAAACTCGTATAGATACGAAACAGCTTCCTGAAGAGGTAGTTGCTGCACTTTTCATGACTGGCTTCATAGCTGCTGCCGTCACTGCGTCCTTCACTGGTATTCTGGCAGACAGATTCGGGCGACGGTTTGCTTGCTTAGCATTCTGCATCATCTACTCCCTCTCGTGTTACACACTACTTTCCAACAACATCGTAATACTGTTTATCGGACGATGTTTAGGAGGTTGCAGCGCCACTCTGATGTACTCGGTCTTTGAAAGCTGGCTAGTAACGGAGTTTCATCAGGCCCTTCCTGACGAACCGTCCACGTCGTTGAGCAACCTTTTCAGTACCATGACTACATTCAACTCTGTCGTGGCGATCTCAAGCGGCATAATCTCAGAGTTTTCTGTAGACATCACTGGTACTCAAACCGCTCCTTTTGGAGTCTCTGTTGGCTGCCTGATTCTTGCATTCGTGGCAATTTGCCACAGCTGGGTAAGTTTGGTCTCTGCTTTAACGCCTGAAAAACATGGCTGATCATCGAAAGGGAGAGAATTATGGGAATGTTCACCGGGGAAAAGATACAGGGATCGGTGGTGTGTTGGAGCAACAGGAAGCGCCTCCGAGGCGGTTCTGGAAAGATGTCTTGCAAGGTGCGGCAATAATGCGAAGAACCACAATTGCTGAATACTCGCTGATGATAGGTTTAGATCCGCGGATTCTTTCTCTCAGTCTGACGTCTGGTGTTTTCGAAGGCGCCATGTACATCTTCATATTCTTCAAGTTCCCAGCCTTAAAGTTTGCGCATGAAGGTTCTGGGTCAACGACAGGTGAGCTGCAGAGCGAACAACTACTGTGTAGATATCCCCTATTTGCTTTCCTAGCTGACGAACTGCAAGATCTACCTTTTGGCCTCATCTTCGCAATTCTCATGTGTTCATTGATGCTTGGATCGATGCTGCATAGCCTCGTAACCAGCGCCAAAATATCCATCGCTCCTCCAAGGCTGCTGATCTATACCCTATGCATGGCATCCTTATGCTTCGCGGTGCCGATTGTGGTTCGAGATGAAAGGATTACTTTCTGGTGTTTTTGTGCTTTCGAGGTCTGCTGTGGTATCTACTTTCCATCTATGGCTCATCAGAGGGAACGGATCATTGAAGATGGTATGAGAGCTCGAATGTATGGAATAATGAGAATCCCGCTCAATCTTTTTGTGGTCGCTGTTTTGGCTACCACGAAGGAAGGTACGAACATCCTCTCCATCCCAGCACAGTTTTGAAGCTGATACTAATCAAAAAAAATGCAGGTCTTGCTCATCGAGATATAGTATTTACTATTTGCAGCGGCCTTCTGTTATTTGCAGGAGCTATAAACTCCGTGGTGTATAGAAGATTCTAATTTCCCAACAGAAATGTCAACGCTGAAGTTTGAGGATCCCTGTGGCAAGGGAATCACTAAACCTGTGGCGTGTCAGATTGAAAGACGTTAGGTTGATCATGAAGAGCTTTGGTGAGTGAGGCAAGGTGCCATAGGGAGATATGGGGGAATGATTAGGCGGTTGACCAGGTTCAATAAAATCACTCCACCTTCTCATAGCCGAGCTTCTGGATAGTTATGGGTGCTTGCATGAAATGCCAATCTCTATTACAGCCAATTTATCCGAGACTACATGTCTACATTGTCTATTTATACAGCGTCCCAACTCTCACGAGGCAAATAGTGTGGTAGCTCGTCCGTTTCTGGCCTCCGTTCTGACAATTCTTCTTCGGCCTGTTGTGTTCGTTAGAAACTCTCCCGAGGTGAACATTGACGGCACATACAATACCACTACTGAAGTTTGAGTCCATTCCAGCTGTATAGGCAGGTGTGACAGCTTCCCAGTCTGCTCCTGTGCATACTTGGACTGGGATTTCCAGGTGGAAAACATGGTTCGTAGTATTTCGTAAGGTGATGGTTGCCTTGATACTATATCTTCTTTGTATGAATGGTGTTGAGAAGGTAGGTACCAGGCAAGAACATTCCTTCTGCCAGAAATCAACACTGAACGAAGTCACATGGTCCTGCACCTTGCACTCTGCAGTTTGTTAGTCTCATGGTTACAGGTCTATGCTGCTAGGCTTGTAACCCACCGACGTTGTCAAGTAGATTAGGATAAGTTTCCGTTTTCCATGCTGGGATGTTCAATGTCCAGGACTTAGAAGGATACTCCTGTACTATTTCTGTGATCCAGGGTATATGTCTAATCTGCGCAGAGGTTGGCTGTGTCTTCAACTGAGAACGTGACGTAAGTGTCTTTGATGTGAGTGCAAGTTGAATCTGGAAAGTTCCGGTCACTGGCTTGAGGGACTCGCCTTGGCGATGTATAATGTCTTCGCATTTGGCTTTGAAATTCAAAGTGGTATGAAGCCGTCGAGTTTGTTGGCAGTACTGCAGTGGGTTCGGCTCGCAGAGAGATAGCTCCAAAGATCTTGAAGCCTTGCCGAACAAATTGTGCAGCTTTTTCGAGTGTTTGGCCCTGTAATCACGAGGAAAGTCCTGCAAACACATCGGGGGTGATGGTAGATAACATGGTTTGAGGATGATCTCTTCCGTGCAGCTCGCCCTGATGCGATCAGTACTCCACAAAGCGGCCTTGAGCATGTAGCGTATGCGGCCGCCACTCCCTCTAGGAGAGACACTTCTCTTGCTATGGCATGAGCAAAGGGGCGTTACTGTCGTTATCGATGGAGGCGTGTCTCCTAATGGGTGAGACCTGGCTGGGAAACAAAATTGGAACTCTTCCACCCAAACAGCAGGTTGCTCGCAGTAGAGGGCTCGCACTTGATCAAGATTAAGGAACTACAGAAGAATATTCAGTATCACAAAGATCCTTGACTGAAAGAACTGAATCTCACTTTATGACTGACGGTTTTCAACAAGGAGTCTCTGCTTTCGGGAACAGCAGCAGTAACTGTCCATCCCTGGTAGCTTCCTTATAACACTCAAGTCAATTGAAGTAATATTTTCAATAGGGCATTCTCTACCTTACCTTCGATGGCGCAAGACATGGACTCTATCGCTCTTGTTCCGGCGACTGTGAGTAGCAATCGAACAGTGAGTGCTCCGGTGGGCTCATATCTGATGGGCTTGAGAATAGCAATTCGACAATCTGAATCACAGGTCATCTCTGAATAGTTGCCCATAGCCAGTGTTGTGACCAAAGGGATTCAGAGGTTAGAAATGATGCCGAGTTTATAAGCGAGCGCCAACTCGAAAGCAAGATAAGTGCTCTTCAGAGCCAAAATTACCACATGACCACTTGATCTCATACATTTCGTGGATGGCTCCGTCCTGGCTCTGAGCCAATGAGCCCCGGGAAGTCATCGGGTTGTTTCCTGTCGATCAGACATCAACTGCGGGGGAATAGGCGAGGCAGGGCTTTAGGCCCAAACTCGAATTCTGCCCGGGCAGCATCTAGCTTGGCGCGTACCAACATATGCACCCAACAATTGTCACTTGATGGACTTCTGCAGAAAATTCCCCCAGATCCTTATCTTGGTTGAGGTCATTGGCACACCGACGCGATTACAAGCCCACGGGCCACCTGAAATCAAAGCTTCACAGGGTGATTGCCCATTTCGCGTGACCAGAGCATACAACACAACAAAACACAAGAGCAATTAAAGTCATTGATTGGGCCTGTCTATTTCACAAACACCTTTTTAATCAAAGATTTTGCGGCTAACACATTCCCACCTTTGAATGGACTGGCAAGCTGCAGTAACTATTAATGCCTTAGTAGTGGTCATTTTCTGGGCCATCAGCTGTAAGGGCATCTAAAATTCTGGTACACACGGCGTCCACTAGGCTTCCAGTCGTACCGCTACCCTTACATTAGGTTTTTTTTTTTGGTTCAGGGCATTGGCATGCCGAGATCGGAAAGTCTCGGATACTCATTTCCGTTCTAAGATTGTCTGGCTCTCATTCTATAGATCAAACTTAGTATTTCTGGATAAATTTACTGACAATCATGGGTCTAGCCCCTAACATGAAGATGCCAATGTGGGAGCTCCTAATCAACTGTCAAGCTTGAATACCTACATTCATTAGTATCAAGAATGTTCGTTTTTGGATCTAAGGAAGTCAGATTTGCAGCTGCGATAGACCAAAACATGATCCCCTTGGAAGCGATGAGGTTTGTAAATAAGATGGATTCAAATTATTATTGACTTCACAAACGAAAGAAAAATCTGCCCGGGCAGAAGACGCTTGATACTTGGCTAATAGCCATGGGTAACAGCCAAGTTCCCTTCCGAGGCGAGATGTGATACAAGTGACGACCACTTCCAGGGTATCCTGAGCTACCCATCACCAGATATGCTTGGTCTCCTTGGTCGTTTGGTTGCAAATACTTCAATGACGTGAGAGGATTGTTCGATCATGGGTCTGTCACTGCCAATGCGCCTACAAGTCGCTGGCCTCGCTTAAGAAGGGGCTGGCCATTAGCATTTCTTGGCTTGCTTACTTTATGCCATGCTCAACTACCGTCAACGAAACAAATCCCATGGCATATGCGTCTTGGTTCAATTCCGGACATACCTACGGCAGGCAGGATGCAAAGATGCCAAGATCTGTATCTTCATAACTGCAGTAGAAGCATCTAGCAGTAAAAGTCTTTGGTGGAGTTGAGCCGTTACCGAGTCCTGGCGCTCGACTCTATTCAGCGGACGTGCAGCCGCATTGGCTGTTCGATCTTCTATTTTGTCCGTCACTTGAGGATCAAATTATCCCAGGCTTCTCGAATGTAAAATCGCCAACTTCATTGCTCAAAAGGCTGAATGGTCAAGGCAGTATCTGAATTCTCAGAGAGAAGTACTGGTTGAAATGACTCATATTGAAGTACAACTCTCAGGCAGAGTCTAGACTAATCGTACATCGTCCATACGTAAACAACCAGGAACAAAAGGTCAGTACCAATTCCAATTATACTACTCTACTCCCACAGTAGTTTGTTGTGCTCTCGTTGCAAAACATTGATCATCGTGTACTACACGGAGCATTTGAAGTTAGTAAGTGCTCTTTGTCGTGATTCTAAGAAATGGACATACCTCCATAAATCTCGGTTTCCCGGAGCCAACATCTCCAATCCAATTGTCCTCATTATTGACGGGTCGCAGCCCATGCTCCTCCAATGCCGACCACCATGCCATCCAAGTCTTCAAATCCCGGGGACCTCCTTCATTGGAGCCACCTTCGTCGAAATGGAGCTCAATGAGAAGCTGACCAAAGGGCAAAGGCTTATGCTTGCCATTAGCATCTTTAGGAAGCGACCCTATCAAGGATGTTAAAGCACCAAACTCTGCCCCTTCAATATCCATCTTCACGATGTCAATGTATTCATGCCCGTTTCTACGCATCAGATCCTGGACCGTGAAGAATTTTGGGTCTCGCTTCTCATCCGTTACCTCGCTGATACCGATCTGGCTGAAATGAGTTCGCGGTAGCTGGTGTCCTGGAATGTCTTCAGCGAAAGAAGCAACAGTGTAGTCGTAACCCCAGATTTCGCAGTTGGTACGTTTGAGCAAAGCAGCTTCGAATGAAGAGTCGGTGCTCACACCGAAAGAGTACACAATGAGCGACGAAGCAGGGTTGCTTTCGGATGATGGACCAGGGGACTCTCTCTCGTATCGAGACATGCCGCACACAACTTTGCCTCCATCTCCTAAGGTGCCGACTCGCTCGAGATCATGAGGACAGAAGAAACTGGGTCTTGCAAAGTCCCAGACGTTATAAGGATAGATGTAACCATCAGGAAATCTCGTTCGTGATCCGAATGCCGAAATCATTTGTTGACGATCTTTGACTGACTGTTCCCAGAGCTTCTCAGCGTGTGCAAGCCTCGCCTGGAGATGTGGGTCATGACTGAAGTTGTAGTCTACAGAAACCGGTGAAGCAGAAAGGGAATTGATACCCCAAGACTCCGAAGAGTGCGATCGAAAAGTGATTGTAAACAATAGAAGCAGAAGACAAGTCGCTGAAAGAGTAACAAAAAGCTTCGCCATGTTTGGGTGTGAAATGTAGGTTTCCCATGGAATGAAGTGAAAACGTTCCAGTGTGCTGCCAACCGGACGTATTTATAAAAGCAACATAGCCATGGACTCATCTAACATCTTCCATCCCCTAGCATAGCCAAAAGGCCAAGGTCCCAAGCATTCCGATGGGGAAAGGGTTACGCGCGGTCGATTTTTGTGTATGACAGAATCCAAGCTCTGCCAACAGTGCCGAGCTGGAGCTAGCGGAAACGGTAAAAATCCAAAACAAAGAACAGAATACGATATCTTCAAGGATCTTCATGGGAAGACTCCATTGGTAGTTTCTGTTTGACATACCTATTGCTGGAGATCATGAGGCGCGCCTGCCAAGATCTCTTGTCAAGATGTTGCTCATAGACTGACGACGCATGTCGGATGGACTGCAGTGGACGGTCGTGGAAATTAATTCAAGACAGTTCCGTGGTACAATTGCTACCTGTTTCAGACTCAAGTAATTTGCTGGTAGACTGGAAACTGTAGCGATGATCCAACGTTATAAAAGTCTCACTTAGCCCGTTGGTCAAACGAGAAGTTGGAAGAATAGAACCTAGTTCAAGGCCGCACTGAGAAGTTCTTGATTGATTTTGGTTATCAAATTCTACAATTAGAACCCAGTGTTTCACTGTCAAGACCACGGATGAGGCTGATTGAGTAGGAAACTGGCTTTGATATGACCATTTCGTCACGTGATTCTAAGACCCTCATTCGCTGCAAATAGTATCGTGTAGAGATGCGGAAGAGCTCACTCAATGATTAGGTGTCCAACAAAGAATTAGAAGAGTTGCTGCGTATCAGAATGTGTGAGATGATTGACGCAACGAGCTTGAGACCCAAACAATGCTCAGGGATCAGACAACCAGCTGCAATAGAGGTGTAATCATTATTGTGCATGCAGACATTTTGAATACTATGAGAGAAAAGAAATTCAAGTCTGCATATCTACTGACTTCGAGAGACACAGGTCTAAGATGGAAAGGCAGCTGGATGAAATCAAGTAATTGAAGTTATGGCCCTGCAAGGTTTAGGAAGCTAGTGGGAACTTCTTATCCTGCATATCTTGAGATTTTCTGAAAATTTGTCTAGAATGTTTTCCAATGCATTCAAAAGACTTCATTGATGTCATAAGCCATATTTTCAAGAATGAATTGTTTTCAGGTCTTGTTTGTGCCAAAGTGAACTCGAGCTTCTAAACTTGGGCAGCGTCAAATCAACAATCTCGCTTAGGCATTCACCAATCAACCACAGCCGGTCTCAAAACTGAGGACGTTCGACTGTCTTTCAATTCTGCAGCAGCACCCTCGACTTGCATTTACCAACCTCTTCAGCATGGATCTTCAGACATTATTGGGTTCGATAAGCTCTCCTATGGATTCGAAGGGGCCAGACAATGCTCGAATATCCCAGCATATGCCGAATGTCGCAAAGTCACGTCAGCAGGCAGAGTCAATTGCCAATATGCCGCCCGCTTTCTCGACCAACCAAGCTCTAGACTTGAGTACATCCCCAGCGGAAGGTAGCACTTTGCCGACTCAGACAGCCCCAGCTCCTTCGCACGCGACCCACCTTTATCTGCCAAGAAAGACTGTGAATGAAGATGATTACTTTGGAGACGCTCACTTGAATCGAGCCAATCATCACTCCAACGGCAATCCTTCACTCCCAGAAATCTATTCTTTGGTTCCATTGCCTGGCCCGCAGCCCATAGAGCAAGTATCGAAGTACAACCCCACGCCAGTGCAGATGGCAGAAATGAAGCGTAGAAGCGAATGCTTGCCGCCTGTTACGCGCAGTCACCCCAATCTTGTTGTGTCTCGGGGCCACGAAGAGCTCAGACCACCATCGAAGAAGATCTACAGAGACGACATGGACCTATTTTTCAACGTTTTCGCAAAATGGGTGAGTCTCTGCACCCTATCGCGTCTCTATCGAAGCACCTGCCACTTCAGACGATCACAAGAACTGACATACCCTAGGCTTTCAAAGTTGATATCGATTCTGAAGCCGCAAAACGTATGTACGATGTCCTCTCCAAGTCCAAACTCAGATGGATTTCGCGAATCGCTATCCTGTTTCTCCACCTATCGGCCATGCCGCACAGAACGGACTCGATCTCGGTCGCATGATCACCCGCCGCGCATTCCAGATCAAACAAGAATGGATGGTTCCAGCAATCAACCACTTCTTCATTACCAGCCAACTGAAAGCCGAGCAAGCTCTGAAAGCAATGGGCGAGGAAGCTTTCGTCGCATATACTGAATGGGGACCTGCTAGTTGGATGGACGCTCAGCTCAGGGAGAAGTTCTTCTTCGAGTTTGCGAATAGGTCGCTTAAGGCACACTTCTTGGAGATGAAGGAGAAAATAAAAGGTCTTGCGGCTGGTGGAGTGGTTGATACTGGTGATGATGAAGATCATGGAGAGGACTACAACGATGGACAGGGTCGGTTGATGACGGACAAGGAAGTCGCTGAGGTCAGCTATTACATGGACTTCATTTTCATTAAGTCTGGAGGAGTGTCTCTTGGGCTTTGATTGTTATATGGTATATGTACAAGTTCTAGCTTTTTCCTGGGAAACCCACAGATGATGGATTGGGTTTGGACGGGTGGACGGGTGGATGATGGCTACCAGCACGGCTGTAAGAAACCGAGAGACTTTGACAAACAATGAAAAGCCAACCACTATGAACAGATGTAGGGGCTCCAAACTTGGCTAAAATACCTTTTGAACATCCCAAACAACAGGATCTTCACATGCGAGGATGCAGCTTTACATTGTTCGATGCTGCAAACTCTCATTGATAAATCCCAACTTCCATCACGTACACAGAAAATAGCAGACTTAGTTGCTGGTCATAGGTATTCTAGCTTTCCCATATCATACACGTCTTGCTCATATCACTAGGAAGGCTGTTCAGATCAATTTTTACCCTTGTGTTGTGTTATTTGTTTACTTCTTCGACCCGCCCAAGGATTAGACGATCATGTGACACCTCCACTCACCTTCTGCCTTACAGGGTTAGACGGGAACTCGAAGGACGCATACTCCGTGGATCGAAATTAATTCTGTGACGAGATAGACTATAGACTTGAGACACTGGCTATAACATTGAGATATCTCAATTATGTACGAAATTACCTCTGGACTAGTAACGAGGTTCGGTGCTGCACGCACCATGTTGAGCATTGAGAGCGAGCAAAGATACACCACGTCAAAGCGATTACGAAGTGTAATGTAAGAATGTGAATTCTATCCTAAAATTCTACAAGGCAAAGCAGTTGATTTCCAACCGTACAAGCTGATTTTGGATTTCAGACTTGCTAGAACATCGACAAGGCTATCATTTCACCTTACGAGCCTCCTATTTCAACGTCACTAATAACCAGATCTATTGCAAGTTCCAATATTGAATCGGAAGATTCACTACATGGGCTCGGGTCTCCAACATCTAAATATAAGCTTAGCCGGGTTCTTCGATCATCAAGCGACATCAAAACCAAACACCAACATCGGCAACATTTCAACACCTCAACATATACCTTCTCACCACTTCCACCAATAATCGAATCTGTCATTAATAAATATCCGCAATGACAACATATAGGGATCTACATACGGAGAGTCCTTGGCAATCCAGATCTAGATCCCACGTCACACTGCTGTCTCGCCGGGTCATCTGCTTGTCGCCTTCACCGGCACAGTCTATTATATCGAACCTTTCGCAGTTCTCAAGAACGCTGTCGTACAAGACGTCTTCTACATATCCGGAGATCGAAAATCGCACCCGATCGAGGTGCCAATCAAGTACTCCCCGACTCCACAAAAGGAGAAACAAGAGAGGAAATGAGAAGGAAAGAGAGAAGGCCCAGAAACAGTACAGAGAGAGAGGTGGAGAAAGAGGCGAGCAAAGAAATGTTCTTGAGAAGGAAAGCCAAGAGAGACAGGACAAGGTGGAGAGTTCCGCTGAGGTCAGGACGGAGCCACGCAAGGGAAGGAGACAGAGGATGGCGAAAGGTCCACCACTAAACAAGCCTCTTATCATGTCCCTTGCGGCTGCGAGCACAGCTGCCAAGTCTGATCGCGAAATACTCGATCATAGCATCGAGGCCCAAGAAATACAAATGAGCCAGGTCCATGAGTTCATAGCCATCTGGTATGCTTTGGTTAGTGCGAGTTTTCTTATCTCAACAATTCTCCCCATGTCAGCGACTTATGAGAGTCGTATACTTCTAAGTAACTTCAAATATGGATTCTTGATTCAGAAACTACCAAGATCGGCTCTTAAATCAGGCGAGAGACGCATGCTAATTTGCTCTCAAATAGGGCTACTTGAAAAGCGAGATACCCTTTCCACCTATTCCTGAATCTGAAGCCTCACCTAACTAAGTGACTAATTTGGCCCGTATCCTCTTCACCTGGATGACCAAGGACCCCAAGCCAAACATCTCAACTGCCAAGAAGTACGGCCATGTGCTCGGAAGACAAATTCTTCATGCTTGTCTGGATGTCACGATCACGGCTGAAAGCCTGTACGATCTAGTGAGAGATGTCGCAGAGTTCTTCGTCCATTATTGCGACGAGTTGGAGGCTGAGGCCGGAAAAACTTCGAATCAGAAACGAGATGAGAACGAAGGATGGCGTGTTGGTGGTGATGGGAAGGCCAGGGGAATGGGAGAATACCTGAGGATGGTGGTCGAGGAGAAAGAAAGGAAGGAGATGAAACTCCCATCGTGGGGAAGGATGATCACAGATGCGAAGTTGTTGTGGGGTTTGTTGCAGGGAGCATCAGAGGAAATTGGAAAGGTCATGAATGAGGCGAAGAGGACAGGCATTTGACGGCAGACGGGCAAGATGGTCCTTGAAAGGTATGCTGATGTGTGGACATGGCGGCTGGACTGGGGGGATCTGCTTCGGTTGGGACCGTGAAGCTGATAGCGCTGAATTCGATGATATGCAATGGGATCTTGACTCGAGTGGTTGCTGACATGTTCCTAGCTTCTAATCAGCGAGTCTTACATGCATAGTACAAACTAATATATTGGCGATATCCTTTCATACCTTGTACAACGAAGTCAATCTAGCTTCATACTAATCTCTAGAAAGTCTACCGAAAAGCCGAGATAGAGTGCCAGTCCATGGAGACTCCTTCTCGCAGATATCGAATGCTGTGCCCTGACATGAATGGATTATTATTGCATTATTCTCTAATATATCCACACCGACTTCTAGCTCAATGTCAGTATCAAATGTACCATCATCTGTTCCCTTCCAAGGAACAATCTCGCTGAAAATATTGACACGGAAAGAAGGAAATCGAAAGAAGAGGCATGCATGCCCATCTACTGCTACTGGGAAAAGAAACACCAAACGCCTTGCCAGGTCCTGCCCCACCCAGCTATGAACACAAACGAAATGTATATACGTAGCAAGAAAAGCCTTCTTACAGCTGAGACGTACTGCTCTTTGCTCTGAACCTCGGCAGAATCAGCAGCACCCTCTATTCCTCCTCCGACTCCCGCTGAGTGTGAAAACTTCTTCCCACTCCCGCATACCTCCTAAAGTCCCACCCCCCAGTCCCCATCCATTCCTACTCCTCGGTTTCCTTCTTCTCCTGGCACCCTCATCAACAGTCATCCCACTCTTGACACTTGCGCCATCCCCATCTCCCTGCCACCCCCCATCGCCATATTGTATGCCGCTCATGGGATCATCAGGATCTATCTCCCCAAGTTCGATCTTCGTTAATATCATCCTCGCTAGACGATTGAATACCTCTTCAACATTATCTCCACTGAGAGCTGATACCTCGACCGACACAGGTACGTTATTGCTGCTTGCCCATTTTGATGCTTCCTCGGCACTAACCTCCCTTCCATCCGGCGCAACACTTGCCCGCAATTGTGTCCCTAGCCCAAGAGTTCCAGCCCCAGACGCAGACCCATTCGTAGATGGAACGGACCCTCCAGCATTGAAAGGAAATGACGAGGCTTTACTGCTTACACTCGATGGTGTAGCGGGCGGTAGAGGCGAGCTTGTATCGATCAATGTCCCGCTATCTGCCAAGTCCGCCTTGTTACCTGCGAGAAGGAGAGTGAGGTTTGGGGATGCGAGGGCTCGTGCGTCGTTCATAAAGGAGGGGAGGGCTGTGAAGGTATTGTGGGAGGTTATGTCGTAGACTAGAATTGCGCCAGCGGCGCCGCGGTAGTAGGAGCGTGAGACGGAGCGGAATCGTTCGGTGCCTGCTGTGTCCCAGAGCTGGAAGGAAAAGAACAAATTAGCTGGGCTCTAGCTGGAGGAATGGAGGGGCTCCCAAGAAGCAGAGGAGGGGAAAATCTGTATATACCTGGAGTTTTATCCGCTTCCTCCTCGCGCCTGTCCCAACTCGTATTATCTTGCTTGCGAACTCAACGCCTATGGTCTGTGAAGATACGATTCTCCATTCATTTTTGACGAAGCGGTGCAAGAGACAAGATCTAATTCCCATTGTCAATACAGCCTCCTCTTCAAAGGATAACTGAGATGGCACGTACTTCCCACTCCCACTCGGCCCCAGCAGAATGATCTTCGCCAGATAATCGTACATGCTGCCCAGTTCCTGATCATTCCATCAGCATTTATTCTTCTCTCGCAACCGCGCAGAGAGGTCAACAAACCTGATCGCGCGCCGTCCCTCCCGACTCGTCGCTCGCAGCGGATGATCTCCTCGGGCGCACCATCTTGTATACTCTTTCGTCGCTCTCAGCGGGGGTTTGGTATCTCGCTGTCGTTATCGTCTTCTCACTTCCTTGTTTCTTCCCTCACTCACTCCGCGGTCGTCATTTCAAGCCTCAGATCCCTGCTGTTGAAGCGTGTGATTGATGCGCGATGTCGTCTCGTCGTCTGTCGGCGTTTGAGAGTACCATGTCCGATCAACGCTTGGCTGTTTCGGGAAAAGTGGCAGGGAAGTTGTGAGCCGAGGTTGTTTATTTGACTGTCAACTTCATCTCACATCATTCTTCTCTTTTGTCCATTACTTTGATATCATCAATCGAAACAAAAATCATCATGAAGATTGAAGGCAGAACATTCATCGTGTCCGGAGGGTACGTTTCCCTACATTCCAATGACATATCAAGCTTACAGACAACAGGGCATCCGGGCTTGGCCGAGCATGTGTTGAGGATATCTGCCAAAAAGGAGGCTTCGCAGCTATTCTCGATATGAACGAGGAGCTTGCCGCGGAGGTCGTCAAAGAGATCGGTGGTGGGAAGACTAAGTTCTTTGAGGCGAATGTATTGGAGACCGAAAGCATTTCTGCTGCTGTTACGGGAGCTTTGGCATGGATCAAAGAGACGGGCAAGGAAGTTGGAGGTGTTATTGCTGCTGCGGGCGTTTCTACTCCGGCAAAGGTCGGTTTTTTCACTCATTCTACAATTCTTGTATCATTTTCCCATGATTAATGCCCTTCTGCATAAACGAGTTGTGCACTTTCTCGAGCCGCGGGAGAGAGACCACCGGAGTCGGGGGCTTGGGAGCCGTCACGTGATCTCATGTCGATAAACGGCTTCTCATCCACTCAGTACGGCCCATCTGCGCGCAGTACAGCTTGACTTATAGTCTATGCCTGAAGCTGTCTCTGTTTTGTAGCATCCCGTTCCTCGGACAAGTTTGAGTTCCCTGGAGATTAAACAGATCTAATGAAATAAGCAGATTCTCGACCGCAATTTGAAGCCCTTCTCGTTGGACGACTTTGGTATGTTACATTTCCACTTTCGGTCATATCAGATTTGCCTCCCATATCTCGATCTTTCTGAGTCGATTGGCTAAACTTGATCCGTGTTCTCATTAGACTTTGTCATGAATGTCAATGTCCGGGGCACCATCGATCTCATCCGCCAAGTCCTCCCACATATGGCAGCCACCACGCCCATCGGAGCCGACGGCGAACGAGGAGTCATAATTATGGTCTCTTCTTCCGCAGCCTTCGATGGCCAGCCAGGACAAGTCGCATACTCTGCATCGAAAGGAGCGATTGCATCGCTTACGCTGCCGTTGACGAGAGATCTTGCAAGACATGGTATTCGTGTCGTGACGATTGCGCCCAGTCTATTTGAGAGTCGTATGACTAGCATGATGAGTGATAAGGTCAGAGCGAGTCTGACCAGAGTTATGGAGTTCCCTCGTAAGATTGAGAATTACCTCCATTGGGCAGCAGCCTTTTTTGAAATTTGGGACTAATGACGTACAGTGAGGCCTGGCCAACCACACGAATTCGCACAGCTTGTCACGCAGAGCATCGAGAATATCATGTTGAATGGTGTTGTATTGAGACTTGATGGTGGTATGAGAATGCCAAGCAAGATGTAGTTCTGCCGACAGTTTCATGTGTATGATATTTTTGGCCATCACATTCTCTGAACCTTGCGTAATTGACTCTAGCACTCTGCCTCCACTCACCGGTCTTAATTGCCTCTTCATCTCTGACGACACTCTTATCGTGCTTTCTATTGAGTGTCTCCATCTGAAGCTCTTGTGGCTGAGCAGAATCGATAGAGTGGCCCAAGGAAACACTTCACGTATCTCCAACTGGCAGATTGCTTACTTTTCTGCTACTGGCAATCTTGCCTCAGAGTTCATTAACGGGGGAAGGGTTCTTTCTCTCGAACGATCTTGATACTACTGAACACCTCTCACATTGCATGTTCATTAGCGTCTCGCTTAGCTTTGTTTATTTTGTCGCATCTCCTTCGGCGTGAATCACGTCTCGGCAGCTCAGCATAGTGCTCCAATTTGCCATGGAGCGCCCACGCAATCCGAGGAAATGTCCAATCATTGAATAATTAGACTCATCGTGCCCGGACCGTGGTTTTCCCGGCATCACAACAGATTTTCGAGGAACTCTCGAGCAGTAGCTCTAACCCTGAAGGCAGTTTTCGAGGTAGCCCTTCTGTTCGATGGGTCTCTGTGATCTAGATAGTGCCCTCAACGTGACTTCCACCCGAGCTCGGGATCGTCTTGGTGGCTGGAGCACTTCTTCCCTACAGTCAGGGAACCAATATCATGTCCTCGGATGAGCATGAGCAACATAAAATGACGGTGTTTGAGCACTTGTACGGCCAAAATATTAATCAGCAAGATCCGAACTGTCTATAATTACACCAAAAATTCCATAGTGTTGCGAAGAGGCTTAGTCTGGTGTCAGCTTTTCCAGCGTCATAATTGATACTGTATTATCCAGCTTTTGATTAACTCGTCTTGTTGAGTTTCTAAACTTACAGCTGCTCCAGACATGTATCTAGTCTATCTTCTCCACTAGCGACTTTGCAGAGCCACCTAGTGTCGAGTCCAAATACATCATCTGAGGTACGCATGATCCTGCCCCCGTGAACCTGTTGGGACGTCCTCACTCATCTCATGACCTGATACTGAACATTCGGTTCAAAAGCCTCACAGGTCACTTGACTCGCTATCGCCAATGCAGGTCCCTAGCTCTTCATTCTTGTGCGAAAAGAGATCCCACAGCGTCATTTCAGGGCATACTTCATACCAGTCTGACCGCCTGGAACTGTTAATCGGCAATTTGACCTCGAGTATCGGTTCTCCACTTCTGGTCTAGTGAATTGCATCAGCCTCCCGTCGTCGAATCCCGTCCGCTGGCCTGGTAGTCAGGATAACGCTTCCTAATGAAGGTCACGTGGGACTTTCATTTTTGACAAAAAGGTCATTGTGATTGTTTGTTCGATAACGGATCGAGCTATGTACTTCTTCGTCTCAAACTTCGAAGACTGTTTCTGAGAGTTTTCGGTCCTTTGCCCCTTGTTGAAGCTCATATTCTACCGACAGGCGGCCTTCGCTTTAGTGTCTAGATTTCAGCAGATGAGAAGCGGCTGTGCAGTGGGACTACGCTCCAGCTCATGATAGAAAATGAGTATCGGTGAGTCCCTACAGGCCTTTTGAGACGAATTGAAACCCAATGGTAGCCATGGATATGCACGGATGAGAGAGCGAACAAACGTCTGCGCGCGCTTTCTTTCCCTCGGCTGGGTATTCACCACAGCAACGATACCCACACAGCCAATATTTTCCAACCCATTGGGCACTTTGAAAACACCGTCGCGCTTGATTTTTTCATAATTAATTTTTGTTTCGCGGAGTAATGTCCATTCAGCAATTAGTTCTACCGGTCCGTCTTCTTTCGAGCTAATGAACATCAGCTTCCCCGCAATATGTGCGGCGTGCTCCGGACGAGCGGTAGGAACGTTTCCTCGCTATACCAACTAATATTTTCCTCAATAAGAAGCAAGACAGTTCTTCATCCAACGTATCTGATAGTTGTATGTTCCATTGAAAGTCATAAACTGATATCTTGATACCCCTTCGATTTCCAAAAATGAACTACATCGGAGACCACCCACTCAACCTGGTCGGGAAAAGTACACTCTATTTGAAACATCTGCCAATTTTTACATCATTGCTGATAAGCACAAACAGTTGCCATTGTAACTTCGGCTGCATCCGAACAAGGTGCAGCAATTTGTCGCGAACTGCTCAACAGCAATGCATTCGTGCTTGGCGTTGACAGCCGTCCTGCGCACAAAAGCACCGAGACAAGCAGAGCGTCGCATTTTCAGTTCTTTCAGTATGAGCCAGAAAAGCCTCTTGTTGGTAGTGATGTGCTTGACTACGCGGCGAGAATGTACATGAAGGATGATGTGAATTATTTCATTGATGTGGCTGGAACCATTGAGGGCGGTACGGCGGACTTGAGAACCGAGGTCCTTCAAGTTTTCAAACAGAGAGGTGATGGACTAGTGCTCACTATTTCGTCTGTAAAGGATACAGGCAGTGAGGCTAATATGGAGCTTGTAAGTGCGCGATCTCAAGTATCATATGTAGGTTTTTTGATATTTAGGATAGGTTGATTCTATACGAGAGCTAGCGAAGGAGCTACGAAATTTGGGTGTGCGTTGGAACTTGCTCATTCCCGGTGTTAAGTTTGCATCTACCCAGAAATAGATTATTTGAACACTCATTTGTACTTAGGGAATGAGCCAGGCACAAAGGCCAGCTCCATCCTAGACTACAAAACCGAGGCTGCGATCGGGGAGCACATGCAAGCACATTCGGCCAAACGGTAAGAAGGTTTTGAGACGCTGCAGAACTTGAGAGTAGAGCTGATGTGTTAAGCAGAAAGAAAGGGGGATACCCTGTAGAAGTCGAGAGGGATATTGCCAACCTGGTCCTGTTCTTGTGTACTAAGCGGGGTAGAAGCGTTAGCGGAACGTTGGTGCGAGGCGATGGAACCTGCATCGCACTTTGAATGGTTAAGCATTGAGCCCACTTCCATATGGAAAGGACAGAGAGCGACGCGACGTTTTGTCTTCGTTGAGGAAGGGGCTGCTGAGTCCTCTCACTCAAGGTTCGACTCGCCAGTCACCTTTACTCTTCCCAGTACTGCATAGCCTTGAACATCCAAATCCTCAGTTAGGTTGAAATTTGAGGTTACAATCAAAAAGGGTGTGAAAAAATTAAAGAAGAGATAAGCGGCAATAGTGGTCTTGCTTAGTAGGAACTTAGCTGGAGAATGGCAAAAAGATTTTACTCTTTTCACCCCTCTCTCAGAATGCACTGAGAACGAACGTAGGAATTGAACCTACAACATAGAGGATTTGAACTGTCTCCCGGGGTAAGTACTTCCCAGTGGGAAGTCGGCCACTCAGAAAGCGGGAACCGGACACCGAAAGGACTATCCACGTGAAGACAGCTTGTGATCCGACACCAGGAGAAGCTACCCAAGGTGCAAGATCGGGAGGACAAGTATGGTATCCTCACAGGAGTGGCAGAAAATTCTTCATGATGTAGGTGATTGAACTGCCTGCAGAACTCAATCACGTTTCCCGCATCGAACGCTCGCCACTCCCGCTCCGCCATACTTGCAACGGCCGAAAAGCTCATTATTTCGTCATATGTAGTGGTAGAGAGCATCATCGCTTAACCGGCATTACTCCGGCTAAAGTACCAAAACAATGATGATATTGTTTAAAGGGATTATCTGTGCATCCGAAACGTTTATTGCAAATGATGAAGATATTGAAATCACTTATTCTTGGCTCTAGAGGCCATGCCTTGGTTTCACATATCACCGCAATGATTGTTTGTTACCGCAGCAACTTTGAATCTGCAAAATTCTATCATCGAAATATAAAAGAAGTAGATTGTCGGATTGGCTATATTGCACATTCATCATGAGCAGCCTTGATTGACTTTGTATCCAGGAGAACGCCCGAGTACCAGCGACTGGATCATAAGTGCTAAATGATCCAGTCTTGACAAAGTGACTTTCATGGTGTCTAGTTGTTGAAATCAGGAAACAACAATGAGAAAGCACGAACGCTGGAAGATTCGTTTCCACCAGTGGCATACTTTCAAACCCCTTCCCATTGGTTCAATCTCGTGATAAACCTTCCTTAAGGAGCCAAAAATGGCGCGCCTTGAGCAAGAGTGAATGGTCCAAGTTCGCGCTGGTGCAAGTCGCGTATTTTGGCAGCAGCCTCGTCGAGGTCCCCATCCCACAACTAACCTTCCGCCGTCTCGATTTCGCGCCTTTACTACCATCGCAAGTACAGTCTTTTCACAGTCTACCAGCATTGTCAAATACAATGGCAGACCTATGCTCAAAGCGCAAGCTCGCTGCCATGACGGCGGATATGCATCAACCAGTCGCGAACATCCGAAAGCTGGCGGTCGAAGGACGTCGAATCAAAGTACCAAAAACCTCTCACGACATTGATACCGTGACTTTTGAGCCAAAGGATCCCCGAAAAAGCTCAGCTCTGGCACTCATGGACCCAAAGCACTACCCAAGGAACCATGGGCCACAATTCCTGCTTCTGAAGCCCGTCGTCGAGGGGCGACCTTGGATCGCATCCCTGCTTTTCCGTGGGTCCTACTGGGCTGCCGAAAGCCACATAGGGAGACATGAGGCTAAGAGGAAAGTAGCAGAGCGGGAACTCTCTTGGTTGTATTCCTGTGATCTTCACCTATCCAGTAACAATTGCCGCTATCTCACCGAAAAGCCGTGTCCTGCCAGCTCACGAGGCCAAAAAGGCAATGGTGTTTGGGAACTCGAGTTGGATTGGACGGCTCTGAAGACACAGTCGGTACGTTACTATCCTCATTTCTAGATTTTCCACCGACATTGCTGGAGACCAAAAGCTAACATGTGGCAACAGATCCCGATCGTACTGCCTCAGTGGAAGACGCCGATATCAGAGCCATTCTTGGCATTCTTCGTATGTTTCCTCCTCCTCCAAACAATACTCATAGATAGGTAGCATATGTTAACTGGGGATGTTAGGGCGAGCCCATGAAACAAGACGCTACGTCCACGAAGGTAGCCGACACCAATATCCTCCTCCCATCATGCATCTGGTTCTTCCCGTACCGTTTAGCTGAATCACAAAAGCCTCCCTCTTCGACGAACAGCACAACTCTACCAAACTATCTCAGAGTTCCCGCAGCTTTCAGATTCCACAAGAAGCGCCCTGCTACCTCGGGTCCCAAGTCTAGCGTCCTCGATACATCCTCCTCGACAGCACACCAGAGTTGGTCTTCTACCTCCGACGCACAGGCTCAAAAGAAATACACGCCATGCGCGTCGGATATGCAGCTGGTAAAATACACTCCGGGACCACGACTTGTCGTGCTTTGGGAAGTTCTACAAATTCCGATAATGATACAACGACTTCTGAACGTCTACACGCCATGCCCTCCAAATATGCAGCTCGTCAAATACACCCCAAGGATGAGCCTCGAGATGCTTTGTGGCGTCAGACAACGTCTGATCGAGTCTGTTGTACGGAAGGATACCGTCGAGTTGGAATTTTTGGCCGAAGTCACAATTGAAGATGAGACTGTTGCTGAGAACTGTTTGGACAATACAACAACTGCTGAAATATCACCACAGGAGGGTGCGACATTTGTCGATCGGGACAATACTTGTGAGGAAGCAGTTTTCAGCACCGCAACACCCGCAGGAAGGTCCCAACAGGATCATACATCATCTGCTGATTTCGTTACCACATGCGAAGAAGCCATGGAAACCGAGCAATCGTCGACAACATACATCGAGACTGCAAACAGAGTTGGAGATTCCCTTCGTCGGACAGAATGGTCAGTATATGTCGCAAGATCGACCTGGCATTTTCCATCCTCCTTCGCAGACTTTAGATATGGACATTTATGAAGTTACGGACATGCAAGTAGACGACGAATCTGAGCTAGAAATCGAAGACAACGATACCGACATCGAAATGGAAGATGATGATGGATTGGACCCAGCCAGTGTAGCGTGGGAGGTCTCACCCGGCAACTGGACCTCAGAGATCGCGAAATCCTCTGCTCCCGAGACATCCATGGAAGTTCGAGCCGGTGGAGAAGAACAAGAAGAAGATACATCTAGAAATGAATCGGAGAATCAAGACCTGAGATTGAAACCCGAACACCCGGTTGACGAGGAGGGTTCGAGCCCCGACTCTGATGTTACGAGAGGGAGTGATGACATCGAAGATCGAAATTCGGATACTGTCTCGGAACCACCCAGTGACTTTGAAGAACATAATCCCTTCGAGGAGGAGGGTAAGGAGGGTACGGATGAAAAGGAGGGTGAGGAGGGCGAAGACGGTGGATATGGTGGATATGGTGAAGCGGGTGAAGAGGGTGAAGAGGGTGAAGAGAGTGAAGACGATGAAGAAGGTGGGTATGGTGAAGAGGACGAGGGAGGCGAGGTTTCAGACGATGCCCAAGATCGTGAGACTTCACCACCTACCCAAACGCCAACCACCACGACTGCTAGCGACGCAGATGGCATCACCAGCCAATTGGAAACTTTCTCGTTGGGCGCCGATTCTGCTCCTCCCCCATCCACCAGCACCTCAACGGCAGCATCGTCTGGCCCCGGATCGTCAGCTGTTGCAGGATCCAGCCCATCCGCTAATACCGATATCTCCACCGATTTTAGCCAAGCTCGTCGACATCCTGGGGCGGAATCCGACTCCGAGTCTGGCGATACTGGTAAATCAGATTCAGAGGATGATGGAGAGGAGAGGAAGAAGATGACGGATGAGGAGATTGATGAGCTTGCAGATGGTGGATTGTCTAGTCTCAGAGTCTAGAATCTTTAGATGTCATAATGGAGGCAGTAATGCATTGTTGATATCCTTCCACTAGAAGAACAAGCTGGTCCCTGCAGTATTATTGATTTACAATGCTGAAAGAGATTTCAAAAATCATGAGCAGATAGACATCAAAGCAGTATTTGGAAGACTCTTTTGCTGTTCTGAGAGACTTCCCAGTCTCTTAGCTCGCAAACTGCCTACTGCCCGTAGCAAGTTGAGAGAAATGCTGCAAGGCAAATATTAGACTCGGGTTCAAAGAACAGAGAATGTGGAGTTGTGCTCCAAAATTCAGGATAAGACGAGAACCAAAGGAAGTACAAAGCAGCAAATTAAAAGACGTGCAATAAAAGCACTGAATCTTGAAGAATACTGTTCCGAAAAATCAGAAAGCGCAGCGATACAGGAACAAAAAGTACCCCTCTTCCTTCCATCTGACTGGAATCTCCCAAATCGAGTATCACCGAAAGTCCGCAACTTCCGCATGATCCGCTCCTCAAACCTAGAAAACAAACATCGAAAAAGACCTCGCGGAATGCGAACCTCCATACGACCAAAAAACCATCGCCAAGAAAAAATTACAAAACAATGAAACGTTACCAGGAAAGTGGATCAATTTCCAAATCATTCAAACCCCCCCAAGTCTCCCTTTCCCCTGGATCAGGACCCATTCAAACCTCGGCCCGTCTCTCCACTCCTCGATCCATGAAGCTGGCACACTGGCCGGCGACTGGCACGCCCTAAGCGAAGCGAGAGGTCACCATTCGGAGATAATTGCCCCCCCTGGAGAACGGGAACAGTGGACGGCGAACAAGGCTCAAGGCCTTAATTGGAGGTGGAGACTCGCTTACGTTGTTTTGGAACTCAAAAAATTGGAACGGAAACTGGATTGAGTGGGATAAGAAGAGAAATGATGCGGATGACTTCATCCGCTTCTATAACAGAGTTTGGAGAGGGGTTGGTTTTGACAAGGTTCGGGATTTGCTTGTTCTGATTGTTGGAGGCAAAAGCCGGATTAGGAGAGGCATTTTGAAGAGTAAGAAGAGGGAACACGATGATGGCCAGTAGTTGTCGTATAAATAATGCTTTCCTGAGCGGTCAGCAAAGTAGACAGGAACGTTTTGCTCAACTTGAGAGAAAGGGAGAAAGAAATGTCGAAGAAGAGGATTAAATTGGCCGACGCGCAGTCACACCAACCTATTTCTGTCGATAAAAATCAAGTTTTGAGGACCCGACAGTCTGGTTGGGCGTCAGCTTTAGTAAGCATTGCGAAATTCTCCGAGTCATGAGGGGAAGAGCCTCAACCTTGTCCTTGTCACTATCCTTGTTTTCGTTCTTCGCCGTTGAGTTGCGGGGATGTGATTCAGGGATCCAAGGATGAGGGAGAGTTGGCCGTCTGTCGCTGGGATGTACGAGTACCGCCGTATCCTAGATCGTCAGGGAACGAAAGTTTCGGCAGTTGAGTTTGGATTGATGGTTGGAGGGGTAGAGATGAAGATAGGGACATGGTTTGATATCTCAGGTGTTTGGCGGCGGTGTGCTTCGAGCTGCATTAGGGTTCCTCGGCAGCAGATTCCGGCCAACGGTACGATTCCGCTGAATTGTATCGAAGCGCGGTACAAGCGCGAGTTGATACAACTGCTACAATCTCTACAGGAGTCTTCCATTGGCTATTTGGTCTCTGAGTAGCAATTGAAAGAAGTACGGATTGCGTCTCCCGAGAACGAGGAGAATTCCCCCGTATCTGATCATCGTGGCGACTAATATGTTAATATGAGTGTCGAGTTGGATGTTCATCGCTCGATTGTCATGCAGGGGTGTGAGTGAGGTACTGTGGCATGTCATATGGTTTACAGGGCGCGGCCGCAAAAATTGCAAAATGTGTAGCATCGACTGGTCTAATCGAAATGGATGCTGATGTTTTCAGTTTTCGGTGGCTGAGCAATACGAAAATTAAATGAGTCGTGGCGTTATGGAGGTAGTTTGCGGACCGATTGGAAGCTTGCCATGAAACCTCAGATGACGAGAAGTGTGACATGCTATTCTGAAATATTGGTGGCGTTCATGCTGGTTGCATCGTGTTGTTTCCTTTCGGCACGATCGGAACAAGCATGGATCGTATTCCATGCCGCTGAAGAGCAGAAGTCTGCTTCCTTGCTTTACGCACTTGGTAAGACTTTCGCTCCGGGCCTGGAGCCTAATGTCTTTGGGGACTGCGGGGCAACATGTCTCGTCGTTCATTACCATCGTGAGACTTGTTGTTTTAAGGAGTGCGGCTGTTTGGTTGGAGAACAGATTCTGAAGTGCTGCAATCTGAGTACCAGATGGATTCCACCAGGCGTGACACAAATCCCAGACATCATGCATGCCAACGCGATCAACACTGCAACATGTGCATCGATGGCATAATCAAATATATTGCTCAACACGGCGGTGTGTGGCTGGATGGCCTCTCATTGTAAAGCATTCGTTCAGAGCTGTGAGACACTTTGGGTAGCCAGAGTATCGGGATTGAGATGCAGGTAATTCCTTCGATGTGTGTGGACCTTGCGAACCGGCAAATGATATGTCTTGTTCATATATATCTGTTCCTGTGATTAGATGGTGTTCGGATCCTGAAGTGTTCGTTCGGATGTGAAATGGCGGTCGGAACGACTGGTTGCTGCCGGCTCTGTCTGCGGGGTCAGGGTGGAAGATCATGCAGGCCGAGAGAGATGCGGGCAGTCGAATTGAGGCCTGTAACCTTACCAGTTGACTGTCGGATCCGAGTGAACGGTACACACTCACGAATAGGAAGTGATCCAGCTTCGGATATTTTTTGATCATGAAAGGTGATGGTGATGCAGGTGAGCAATAGCTTGATATGTAGATCTGGTGATAGTTCGATTGAGCGATGATAGGACGCAGAAAGATGCCCGTATCGAGATCCCAGAAATTATTTCTCGCACCTTCCAATTCGAGAGCAGTCATTTGATCGTCTTGTGTCCTGCTTGAGACACAAGGGGTCGTAGTTATTGGCACCCCGTACACCGATCCGATCATCATATGCAGCTGCCCAAGTGCCCCGTTACACAGTCGTAGAGATGCATTTCAGACCCTTGACCCTGAAATCAATCTGGGACACGAGATTTCGTAGACTGTCAATGCCTACGATCCCGTCGCTGCTATTTTCCGGTGCTGGGTACCAGATCCCCGAGACTTGTACAGCCAAAACCTAATCGCCGTTCCCACGGAAACTCGCAGAACGAGGTCCCAAAGACCTGGATATTGGGTGTGTGAGCTTGTGGAGGGGTGGAGATGTACATCGAGATCTGAACTTGTGGTTACTGTGATCGTTGATAATTCCCGGCGATGTACGTGGGAGAGAAGTCGCACAAGGACTGCGTTCTTGGGTCGGCGATTGAAGCGTGATCTTGTTCATCGCTAGAAAGGTGTGCTGAAACATTATTGCGATGTTGGACTCCGAGATTATCTTTGAACGGTATGGCCTTGAGCCCATAAAGTGTCTTGGCCTATGAATTGGGATATCTGGTGTAGGAGAGCATTGAAGTCGTGAGCGGCAGGACATGCAGTACCTGCAGGCGAGGCCAAAGTATTTTGAACATGAGAACGGAAATCAAAGGATGAAGTATGTTGGAATACAAAAGAAGAGAGAACTTTCTCTTCCTTTTTCCTGAACTTGAGGTCAGTGATGAGCGGGCAGGCACGTCCACACACAAGAAGCCTTCCCGGTTTGGACACCAGCACGCAAAAACAATTATTGTCAACAACGAAAAGGCAGCAGAGATTCGGAACAAATAATCCAAATAAACAGAAGTAAATTCAATAAGCTGTTTCGATTCAACCTCTTCAAAAGAAGAGCTCATAAATACCATACCAAGACATTATTCGTGGTAGTTCCCCCCACCAGAACCACCACCAGCGCACTCCGAAACTCCATCAATATCAAAACGCAACACACCTCCTCACCCAACGAAACGAAATCCGAGAAAGCCGAAATGTCAAGCTAAACCTGGCAGACCAGACAACATTGCACCATAACTGACAGTGTCGGTACGAGCAGCCGCTCTCGCCGTCGATCACGGCACTTGCCTCCTGGCGTCTCTAGGTCGAAGTCCCAACCATAACCTCCTGCCTATTCCATATCATGACTTGCAGATCAGGTCAGATCACCGCGAGCTGATGTGCAGTTCGCATTGTGCAGTGCAGACTAAGTGGACATTCGCCGAATTGACAATTTAATATTGGAGGATTGACCTAGATCATGAGTCGAATGACCATGGTATCGGTACGGTTGGATATTTTGAGTAATAATGTGCGGTTTGGAGGTGGAGGGGACGGGGACCATGATTTTGGGCAGAGTTGACGGTTGACTGATTTGAAACTCAAATGCAAGATTTTGAATAGAAAGGTAGCCCGGTGAAGAAGCAGACAAGTTTTTCAACAAGACGTGTGAGATAAAGTCGTGATCATACAGAAGAGAAACGGGAAGAACGAAGCAATTCGGAGGAGCAAGACACGGTATCTGACGGAGGTGGCAGATAGACGAGAGAGCTACTTGACTCATGTTCTTCCTCTTGCCCTTCTCCACAGGAAGTACGGCAGCGTCTCTCCTCTCCTGCTTCTCTGTTACGCAAATAGCCTGTAACAAACAATTCACTGGCCTCAGAAATACTGGATTCTTCTCTATCTCAATCTCAATTCCCTCATGAGAACTAACGAGGAGCGCTCGCTCACCAAACTAACTACCTTTCAAAATCACTCATGCCCTTTCCCCTAACCTAACCACACACCTCGGCTCAGGCTTCCAACCAACCAAGCAGGCGATCCCTGCAAAGCTCTCAGTCAGCACCAAACTCAATCACCTTCACGAGCGACTCAACCCCTGTCGGGCTGAGTGAGACATTTCCATGTCTAAGCTAGGCAAGGGAGATCCCTGCCAAAAGCCACAGAGCAGGGAATGTGCGTCCCAGCCCGTCGGGTGGGTGGGAAGCCTGGAAGACTTGGAATGATTGGAGAAGGGAAGGGGAAGGGAGGTTGAGCTTGTGCGAAGGCGAGATTGGTGTGCTGTATGGAGGCTTGGTGAAAGGGGAGGGGAAGTGGTGGATTGGTTGATAGGTTGGATGGATTGGATTGGATTGGATTGGATTGGATCGGAACTTTGAAAGGAAGGAAGGAAGGTCTGTGCAGTTGAAGGGAAAGGGGAGGGAAGAAGGAGAGGATGACGATGATGAGGTGGATGAGAGGAGGACGAGATTTCTGTCTAGGGCAGAGGACAGGGAGGGGAGGGGAAGGGAAGGTTTTGGCGGGAAGCGGCGATAGAGAGTGTTTTTCTTCATGTATTTGACGATGAGAGGTACTAAGAGGTTGGATGGATTGATGGATGGATGGATGAAAGGAAAATTGATGATGGGATGGAGAACAGGGGGGGAGGTGTCATTTGGGTCTGTTTGAGTTTGGATAGAATTTGCTAGGCTGGGCTGAGCTGGACTAGGAGATAAGGATAAGAGAAATTGGTTATCTGATATCATCTCGATGAGGGGTACTTTTGTCATTTGATACCAAGCGAGAAATGAAATGAGAATATACAGCGCTTTGAAGTGATCAGACGGAAAAACTGAACTGCGGTGAGTAGGATTTGAGGCCAGCGTGCGTGCATATCATCAAACAGCGAAGTTTGGAATCGTCCTCGTTCATTGTTGCTGCATGTCGAATGGGATCATCACATCACCCGGATCACTGACCCAGACCACTGAAAATCGTACACGGCATCACGCATAAAGTTGACTTCCCCTTTCCTTCTCCCAATTTTTTCCATCCTGTATTATGCGTTGCGTAACATAATTTTCACCTGCAATCCTGCCATCAGATTTCATTGGGTACCGACGGAATATCTCAGACAGGCCCTAGCCAGCGCTTACTGCGATGGAACAGAGAGCTCTGCTTCTCGAAGGTATCCATAATAAGCAAAAATAGAATTGTATCCTTGTACCTCGGTGCTTGACTGTACGTGTACTTTTAACACGTAAAGTTTGTGACTGTGACAGAGGTACATGTACATGCACAAGTACAAAGGTACTGAATCCTTGGTTCAACGGGATGGACATTCGGGAGAGATGGAGTTTGGGTGAGATGAGACCCGGGAAGTTGGATGGAACCAGCGCCATGTGATGTGTGATGTGTGCTGTGCCGGCGACTTGAACCATCACCGCGGGTGGGTAGGTAGGTAGGGAGGTATTTTCGTACCACTACCCGCTGTTAGGTGGTGGCGTCCCATTTTTGTCAGTCCAGTGCGTTGCCAGCAGATGGAAGAGTGGCTTGAGGCGTACATGTGCACTCACTTGATCCTCGGCTCTGGATCCCGTTCGAAGGAGAAGCGAGGAAGTGCAACAAATACATAGCCACCTTGGAATTCTTCCACCCCGCAGGCAGTTGCCCACCATGATAGGTATCCGTCGCCTAGATTGTGAGCTTTAGCTTGCTTTCACCCACATATAGCTTCCGTTGTCATATATTAGATGCAGATGCAGAATCTAGACTCTAGACTCTTCATCTGTCTTGGCAATTAGCTCCCCTCCCACCCATTCCCAAGCAGAGCTGCCTGCCAGGTATACGCAACCATCTGATTGGAGGCCGGCCGTCTGATGGGCCGTGATCATGCATGTATGATTGCATATGCAAGAGGTAGACCTCTCTGCTGGGTCGGACAGGGCTGCTGGCTTATTAGTAGGTGTGGGTGGGCGGGATGAAAGAAAGCGTGACGCTCGCCGGCCTAGCTGTGATGCCTGTGGTTGGTCGTGCGGCTCGGTGTGAAGTTCACGGAGTTTCCAGCTCTGCTCCTGTTCGTCGGGTCGGGTCGCTTTGTTGGTTTTCTACTCGAGTGAGCCCTTGTGATTTGATGCTGGTTCGGTACTAGCCGTAACGTCCGTATGAGGAGTTCTTTTCCAGGGCATCTGCGGTTCAGCTGGAATGCAGTAGCGATCTTCTGGAAGATCATTGCTGGGTCCGTATACTGTCCAGTCATGTGCGGAGAGACACTTTAGAGCAAAGAGAAGGATGTATACAAGTCAGCAGACTTTGTTCGTCCGAATCCTTCGGCTTCGGATCGGCTGAGCCATTTTGACTAACTGGATGTCTGGTTTTGTTGCATGTACTTGGCCCAGTTACCATGAACTGGATCCAGGTGCGTAAGATGGTGATGTGGTAGACACGGGGATTGGGTACTGTACTGTACGATGGAAGTAGCCTGGTTGGTCTTGGAAGTATTGATGCGGCGTAACAATAGACAAGCGTTGGTAACGCAGCGTCAGCACGAGGTTGTGTGTGGCATAATCTGGGATGAGTTTGTTGGTGGAGGAAGAGATTGGCAAGTGGTGAGTGGTTGCAATGATCATGCGGCGATATCGTGAAGCTGCAGTACATAGTTGGATATGAGATGTGCACTTCTAGCTCAGCTGTACCGATGACTTGGATGTGTTGTATCGTGAGAAGAGTGATGGTCGGGTGCGGGTGCGGGCCCCTCACTCAACCCACCTGTGCAGAACGCTGAGTCCTGGTTGGCGAACCAAACTGTCGGGCCTGACAACGCTACCCTCGGACTGGATATGTCTCGTTCGAGAGTCAGGATCAGGATGCAGCAACCGTTCCAATTAAGTGGGAAGACTAAGTACATAAGCAGGAGTAGTTTTGTCTCACTTCTCCTTAGATTCTGGCGCAGCAGAAATTTCATCAGAAGAAGTCATTCCGTTTTGCTGTATGGAAAGATTCTCATAGTGATGGGTTGTGATGGGCATGCAGTCGGGCGTACCGTTGTCTCGGTATTAAATGAATCGTCGTATAAATGAAATGGATGATCTACCCTGGCGCTGGGCTATGGATTTCACCTCGGTATCGCTGGGGTCGATGATCTTCATACAGTGAAGGGCCGAAAGCAACGCTGATTCTAATTTGACTCATGAGTACAGAAATTGAAATGCTGGTGACTTCACCTCCTCGTCCGAGGTCTAGAGACCGAGAAGTTCGGAAGTAACGCGTAGGAACTGAGTAGGCTGCCCAAGCAGATGTTGGGTCTCTTGACTTCGCAAGTTTGTAGCACAATCTCTATCAGCAGGAAAATGGCAAGCCCCCATATCCTAGCATTCTCGTCTTACCAAAAATTACCACGTCTTGACCCCGTGTGACGGTAACAAGGACAAGGATACGCTGGTTTCTTGGGTAGTAGTGGCAGAAGAATATTTCCGAGCCCTGCTTGTTGGTCAGACTTTGTTTTTTTTGGTGGAGCGGCACAGATAGGCAAGTGTGACGGTGTGACTTGACCGGAAAGCTGGGTCTTGTGTACTGAAAGTAAGAAAGGCGGAGGAACAGCTAGAAGGAATAGCGTTGAATTTTAACTTTTAGCCCTCTCGATTTGATAACTGAACTGCCTTCGACTTCATATGTACGAAGCAGATATACCGTGTCAAGAGATTCGAAGTAGATGTTTACAAGGCGTGGTGAGATGAGCAAAAATCGGGATCTCATTGCAGAGACTTGCAACGATTCAGTACGATGGACGAATCGCTACGCATGGCGACCCTGATTTGCTGACGTTTACAAAAGAGGCTGTACTTCCTTACCGTGTCCGCAACCCTAGAATATACATCTTTGTATGTCAAATCAAAGGCCTACTTCAGCATTTTCTTTGTTCTAGTCGTTCTTCTTTTCCCTGAAGTTGCCCTCAGCTCATCATCCAGCGCCAACACATCACAGCCTCGCTTCATCTCCTCGAGCTGATCCACAGTATCAAAACACGGATACAGAGACCAAACAGACTCAATCTCCTGTCAGCACTCCTTCTTCCTCCGTGGGCCCAGCATACGATTGTTTCGTTTCATCTCCGTGTGGACCTCCATCCATCTCCCATACACGCAACCATTCACAAACCCTCGTCCAATCGATGCGCCGAAGTCAATTTGCGCTGTAACCAATTGATTGGGTCCCCAAACTACGGTTCTCTGGTCCGTCTGATACACGAATAGGAACGACACCGCGATTCCAGGACCAAAAACCAACAACGACAGCTGCTCGGAAGGGGCACAGAAAACACCACATAAATATATAATCTGAGATCTCAACAAGCGCCAGAAATTCTGATACAGACAGGGGATATTCGGCCCCCATCTCGACGTCAGCCTGGTCCCGTCCTGTCTGGTCTGAACATTCGAAACGGCCTTCTCCCTTTATTCCTTATCCGCTGCCTCCCGCCGCTATAATTACTTCTTATTTTCATTCTCAAGGTGTGGAGACGAGGCCAAAAAGTCGCTTTTCATAGATTTTGTTGCCGCTGAGTGGAGAGAAACTACTTGCCGCATCAGAGCTTTTTTTAAATCTTCTAGCGCGTACCTGCAGGACTTCTATTTCTTGACAAGACCTTGTTGGAAAGGAACTTGAGTGCAGAATCGTAGCTGCATTGGGCTCTTTGTAAACGTCGGCTTGTGCTGGACCTGGATATATCGACATCGATCGTGGCTGCTTCCAATTGCGTTTCTCTTCACTGCCGAGGTTGCCAGCAGCAGAAAGAGCCAGGAGTGCAAATCCCGAATACCTTCACAGATCGACCATCGGATTGATCAACCACTAAATCTAATCAATAACAAATCTCCGAAGCAAAACCTGTTCTCGTCTATCCACCTCATTCCTGTCCACTGGTCACCTTGTCCACGAGTCAAACACCAGAAATGCTCCTTCCCTAAACTCTCCAAGCGAGCACTAGAATACCAGCCGGTGGCCATCAGCTGCAGCCACCTGTACCAAGTACCCAGCAGACCCTCAAAGTCTAATTGCCTTCCGCGGGCAGCTACAGGCAGCACAGCGTGGCTACAGGCTAGGAGCAGTCGGACTTACAGGCTGCACTACGCTATTTCAACGCTACGGTGCCGTCGGTGCCATTCCCGTCCCAAGGACAAGGACAAGGACAAAGAGTTTGCACGCTGGGACGAGTCTGACTGGGAAACCTAGAGGGGGAGCTAGGGGCGTTGAAGCTAGTACTAGGCGCTGTACTATTCGCTGGATTTCAGATTGTACCGCCGCTGCTGACCCTGTCTTGCCCTGCTGCCCTGCAATTCCCTGCCCTGTGCTGAATTGCTGGGTTCAGGCCTGCCATCTCCCGTGCCCGAGAGAACTGAGCGAGTGGGTGAGGCGCTTTTCCAGAAGAAGACAGCTCCGCCAGTCAGGGAAGAACCAGGGAATATTTAGAACAGGACAGGCCTGAGAGTGAGCAAGCCAGACCAGAGCAACAGGAGGAGACAAGAGGTGCAATTGCCAGGGTATCAGTGGACCCCGAGACCAGACGATTACCACCAAACCCCAACCCAAACTCAAACCCAAACCCTTCTGGGTATCTCACTAGACGCAAGCTAGCCGTGCCTTCTACCCTTCTCTGGGACCCGCTATGCCCACCGTTCAATTACTTACATAGCACTACTTCCCCTCCATTCGCTCGTTCGTCGTTCCCAGAACCAAAGACTCTGACGCCAGACGCCAGCGAAGTGCCAGCAGCTTTCTTCACCGTCACCGAAAGCCACTCCACCAACTACCAGAACCCACCTGCAGCTATTTCCACCTCACTTCCACTTTCTACGCACCACCACTTCAATTCACCACGATCGTTTACAGTACTTCTACGCCATAGCTACCATCACTTCACTCTGCAGACCAGTCCAATACAAGACTTCACGAATACACCGAAAGCCCACTGTCTACGAGCAGCAGATGATACTATAAGACTTCCAGCGACCTTTGCGACAAATCTCCCTACATTATTGTCTCGATGGTTGTGGCCATGGCCAACAATGGGTATGTAGGATTTTCTTATGCTGTTGGAGACTGGAACTCTGCGAGCTTCCTGCATGCTCGCCCGCCCTAATCTGCATCTTTCACATTCTTCGCAGACAGTTTCAGCACTGCAGATAATCTGCGACTCCAAGTCTGCATTCACATTCCTGACGAGCAGATACTGACGAGAACCCCACTAGAATGCCCCTCCCAGTTCGCCCCGAACACCAAACCTCCCTCCCTCCTCCAGCAAATTACGTAGAATATGGGCGCACGTACTGTGGCTTCAGAAACGGCAAATACATGTTCCCGATCGACGAGGTTAGTACCGCGTGTTCTCCAATACAGCGCAGTGCAGATGGCGAGCAGGAATGCGGATGGTGGGCTAACTGAGGGGCAGTCTGAGATGGATCGCATGGACATCTACCACAAATTCTTCTCGGTCGCGAGAAATGAAGCATTACACTCCACAACTTTCGTTCCGAACTACGATAAGGGGCCTAGGATATTGGATTTGGGCTGTGGAACAGGCATATGGGCGATTGATATGGCAGAGTAAGGGCCTGGACTGGGAAAGGGAAGAAGATTTGGGCTAATTCTGTCAGAAAATACTATCATCAGTCTGCCGAGGTGCAAGGGATAGATCTTGCACTGATCCAGCCTGCAACGTAAGTATCGAGACCCCGTGGAGGGGTGCAATGCTAACTATCTGCAGAATCCCGCCGAATTTGGCTTTTCACCAGCGAGATATCGAGTCCCCGTGGTTTTGGTGCGATGTTGATTCTTGGGATTTGATCCATATGCGGATGCTGGCAGGAAGCATAGTCAGTTGGCCAGCCACATATGCACAAATATTCAGGTGAGATATCCAGAATTCTGTAGGGAGAGAGCGGAGGTTGATGATTACAGGCATCTAAAACCAGGGTTCGGATGGCTGGAGCATGTGGAAATTGATATGGAACCGCGTTGCGACGACGGCACCCTCCCAGCAGACTCCAGCATCATACAATGGAGCAGATTATTGTTTGACGCGACAGAACGCGCTTACAGGCCGCTGGCATACAATCACGAAACGGGACCTATGCTGCAGAGAGCAGGTTTCGTGGACATCAAAGAGGAGGTCATTAAGATTCCCCTGAACCCGTGGGAAAGCGACCCTCATCAGAAGGATATTGGACGTTGGTATAATCTCGGGCTTACGCAAGGCTTAGAGGCACTCACTACAGCACCTCTGACACGAATGAGCCAATGGACGAAAGCCGATGTGGACAGATTAATCGCAGATGTCAAGAGGGAGGTCTGCTCCAAAAGGTTCCACGTCTACTGCAATATGTAAGTTCTGGGTCTGCCTATCCATGGCTATGACTCTCGCAATAATTCTACTGTAGAATTGCCTCTATGACGTGTAAGCTAACATTTCTTCTCTAATTAGGCACATCTGGATTGCCCGCCGGCCAGCCAATGCTTGAGTCCTTTCTCGCAAAGCATTAGCAAGCCAGTCTTCAAACGCCCATATGCACGACATCTCGCGGCTCTCGCTCCATCGCCGGACTCGTCGGAATATGATTATCCAATCTATTCTCAATTTTTCCAAACGAAAGAGAAATACGCGGTACAGGCGAGCCATTGACAACAGGGCAAGACAGACTCCCCAAAGAAACGAGATGGGCTCCCCTCCCCTCCTTAACCGCATTGTGGTACAATATGCGCGCGCGCAGATATCCTGGGCTAGTTGCATATGCAGCTCTAAGCGCCTGCAGTTTTAGCCCCCTCCTCGCTCTTCTCCCTGACCTGGCTCATCACACTACAATTAAGGCCGAGATTCGATCTGTATGCGAACAACCTGCAATTTCTGGCGGCTGCCCGGATCGAGCTACCACCTTCCCCGATCAGCTTCTATCCTCCGTGTTTCAAAGGTGGCGCATCGTATGGTCATTTCAGGAAGTTTGCTACAGGCCACTTGTGGCATCAATGGTCGTCTTTGAATTAGGTTTCGGGTCGGGCTGGGATAGAGGTTGAATTGATGGATGCTCAGTGGACCGTATGACGGAATGCGCCGAGCCAACACCCAATCGGCATTTCCAGCTTCTTCCCTGTTCCTCAATCCCACTGTTGGTTTTTTGTGTTGGAAAAATATCCCTGTACGACGCTCCGGACCGAAGCGAAGCGAATCCCCCCGCCCAATGGAAGCCCAACCAACTTGGCAGAAACGAAACAAGACCTGACCTGGCACAAGAGTGACAATTGACAAAGTTTTGGAATTGCAAGATGCTAGACGTTGGGTTCTGTGCGAGGCTTCTGATGCTTGGATTCGGGATTTGATGACTGCTGACGAACACTGACCGGCAAGCCGGGAACGCAAGGATGGGGATGATATGATGTTGGTGTTGGTGTTACGTGATCAGGAGGGTGATTGCAGAGGCGCAGCGAATGTTGTGTTATAGACCCGACCAGGCCAGCCATCCAGCAAGCCAGGCGAAACAGGAGCCATGTAAACTGTCGGAGGACATGTTCGTTGGCAGTGGAATGACTTCATATGGGATCGAAGAGGATTTCGGCTGGGTTGAGACGAGTGGGATTATATCGCGGTGCTATTGAGGCCCGGCAACCTGGCTACGAGAGCGGGGCTATGAGACGTGTCGCATCTGGCTTGGGAGGAAATCGACGAGAGTTTTGGGATGCCATTCCGGCTGGGAAGTCGAGAGGCGGTGTATGAAGAAAGAAGGTCGAATACTGCTGAGTGGGCGTTCCCATCGCCGGCCTAGAACTACCCCTCCCAGACAAATAACCTCCTCCATACAGTCAGGCACGTCGAAGAGCCAGTGTCGCCGCGCCGAAAATCCACAAGTAAGACCGGCAGTCATTTCGTGCTCCGCGACGTATTTTGCTTTTTCTCACTTGGCTTTTCGGCACTGGATAGGATGGCGACACGACGCGAGACAAGACATGGCGAGACAAGATATATCCGCCCCGGCTTCTCGGAACTGTGTTCAACTAGCGCGATATGTATGGTTGTGGGGGAGAAATGGAATTGCTTTTTCTCGGATCGGATCTATCTGTCGGTCTGGGTTGGCATGAGATGAGATGAGATGAACAGACGGGCCGAGATCGGATGGCAATCGGATCCTTGCGTCTGTGGCTTTGAGATCTCACCCAGCATTGAGGCTTCTGATCTGCATTGAAGTTTCAACCATCGAGTGAATGACTATGGATGGATGGACATAGGTCTTACAGCGCTAACTCATTATAATACACTTTAGAATAGATGATAAGACTAAATACGGAACGGACAATCTCAATCCTCAATGATACTTGACTAGCCTCTCCCCCTCACCTGAGTCACCTCGTTTCCCTGTTCCCTACCGCCACTGTAAAAAACACCTTCCTTATAATTCAGTAGTTGTTGACTCGCCTCGTATCTAACCATCTGCGAAGCAGGGACTAGATGGACAAAGAGAAATGGAGAGATCGTGGGTACAGCAAGCGGTATGATAATTGCGGTAAGGAGTTGAGTTGAGTTGTACGTTTGCTTGCTTGCTTTTTGCCGCACGCGGATGCGGATGCGGCCGGCTGTGGTCGCGTACGGGGTTGGTGTTAGTGTTGGTTTTAGATTCGGAATTGGGTGAGGGAATAATTGTAGAGCTAGCTGTCGACGGGAGGCGACAATCGTCTGTTGTACCTTACTCCCGGGGCGTTCGATGGGGTTGGTTGGAAGAGGATGGATTGAAGGATGGGTGTGCTGGAGCGTAAGTAAAGGCAATTACAGATAGAGATTTTGAGAAGCACGTTTTGATTGTTGTATGTTGGTTTTCTTGGATCGAAAGGAAATTCATCTTTTGTTGTTGGGATGGTAAGTAAGATTGTCGATTCTGGTTAGGCGTGGGGCTGACTGACTGACTGGGTCGTAGATAGGAGGGATGGGAGGATTGACTTGACTTGGTGGTGGGAGAGGAAATGGGTTGGGGGAGGGGGACAGGGCTCGCTTAATTGTTTGACATCAGCGACGACAACAAAAAGTACAAACACGAGAAGACAGCAAGCAAGAAGAAAGAAACATGTTGGTAAACAAGGCCCCCAAAAGAATCAACATTGGGCGCCAAATTGATTTTTCAACCCTCTATTGAAGGAAGCCACAGCCAGAAATTGCCGCCCTCAAACCAGGAATCGAACCTGATGTGGATTTCACTCCACAGGATAGAGGATTTTGGTACTCTGGGGGAATGTGAAACCCGTTGGAGACCCATGGATCAGGACACGAAGCGACAGGATCAGATCACCGGCGCTCGGCCGTCAACATGTAAGGGTCATTGTAAGTTTCTGCACCGGAGTGGCAGGAGATTTAGATGTCTTCTGCACCAGAGAGGGAAGGGGTGGTAATCCGCCGCCATTGCGGGCACGACTTCACGGCTTTTGGCGGAGCAGGATTGATGTTGGTTGGACATCTGAAAATCTCTTGAACTTCCGGTCTGAGCTGATTCGTCATGAACACTAGGCCATAGCACTCGTAATGGTAGAAAGCGTGATTTGTTTATGTATAGGGAAGAATGTCGCTTATCGGCCGGGCCGGAGCACAACAACGAGGATGCCGTCTCCACAATCGATGGTGAATTCGGTGCATTGATTCTTCTTTTGAAAGAAAAAGTTGCGATGCTTTCGAGTGCCTCAACTGACATCACTTTTGTATGCAGGCAAGTTTTCAATCGCCATGGGCTGTCAGGTGCTGGGAATTCCAGCACGTGGAGAGTTCAGATGGGACAGGAAAGCTCTCCAGTAAAAGCACTCTTCAGAAGACATGAAATGAAGCATGAAAGGACACCACACAGCATAGCGAAGAGCTCCCTGGCGCCAATGTTTAAACCTTCCATGCGAGCTTGAAATAAGAAACAAGCTTTTAACAACGTCAAGTTGTGAGATGACGCATTCGGGAGCTCCTTTCAAGTCTTGATCCGGTAGGTATGTAGAGTATTTACAATTCTGCACCAGGTTCCCACGGAACTGGGAGCGTGCTCAATCACATATCTCATACAGGACGAAAACTTTGCTTTCCTGTTGGCCTTCTACGAGCTCTGCTGTGAGACGACCGTCATCCTAATGGACCGCCCGGAACAGCTCGCTTAGTGGTTCCGACCACAAAGGTGGGTCAACAACAAAGGGGCAGGCCGGCGAGCTCAATTGAGAGTAGCTGATTACAGTTCGGCTCCAATTCATTTATGATTATGAGTATACCCTCATGCCAAGGCAGTGACGCGAACTAATCTCTCGCACATAAAAGCTCAACAAGCCAAACGCGCCTTCGCCTTAGCGAACTTTTTCTTCACGACGACGCAACGCGACTTCATCTCGACACTCCAGCAACCCAACATCAAACATGAAGCAACATCATGGGAAATATCAAGATGAATGAGACAGTATCAGACGCCGTCCGACACTCTCCCTCCGAAGTCCAATGTCGCAAAGTTCACGCGCGACTTCAAGACCTGTATCCGACCTCCTTCGACCCCGCAAATACCGGCGCATGCTCGAGACCCAACGCGTGCAAAGATGGCCTAAATCAGCTACCAACATGCTGCAGGAGATCTACGAGAGAAATGAGCTTCGGTCTACGTACCGTCCTATCAAGGTCCGACATATAGTATTCCGTGCGTGATGGTCACCTACGAAACAGAGGACTAAAAACTGAATTTGGCGTTTCAGACTGAAGAGGAAGCGATAGAGGATGTTGCTGACCACGTGGTCTGGTATTCTGTACATGGGAAGATGATGAAGGAGCTTGCTTTTGAGAAGGGCAAGGAGCTGGTAAGCGGGGAAAGGTATGTTGATATCATTGTTTGTTTTTTTGGATTCGAGGATTTGGTGGGCTAATTGGGAGTGTTTGGTAGACTGCTCCGAATTTCTCACATGGACCTCGATATGGTATCGTTGAGACGTCAAGTTCAAGCCAGAAGAAAGTTACTTTTGTCGGAAAGTGTGGCTCGGATATTCTGCTCACTTCGCATGTTGGGTGGGCGATAGCTCATGATTCAGCTGTAAGTATCATAACGAGTATCTTCACGACTTTACGGAATCTCTATTTTCTGCTATCTCTGCTCTGCGATACTGAATATGCTTACTGATTCGGCTCTTAACTATCAGGATCCCATAGATGCTATCGTAAATGCTGGCATGAAGAATGGTCAACGCACAGTCTTCGATATTCGCGAGAGTCCTCCGTTTTCAATGAAATGGTATGCGAGAGTCACTTTCTTGGGATAGAAGTACATGAGCGAGGAATTGGGCGACAGTAAGAGCGAAGCGAAGAAAGAGGTGGCGTTGATTGCGCTTGCGTGCAGCAAGCACTGTGAAGATGTTGCTCGGGCAAAGGTCAAGGTCAAGGAATACCAGGCGCCGCCTCCAGTTGTGAGTTTTGACTGCCCATGTTTCCTATTCCACCGCATGCGAATGTCTCTTTTTGGCATGTCAAATTGTGATACTAGCAACAATCCCAGGTTGAACCTCCTAGGACGCGAATGAGAGGTCCGAAGAAGAAGAAATCGGTAGTAGAAAATGCTGTCCCGCTGAAGCAGACACTGGCGGCTCCCGAGGGAAAGCAACTTACCTTCAGACAAATAAACTCGCTCATCTCTACTCGGCCCGCAACCGAGTTTTGCTCTCGAAAGCTTGGAGTCGCTTGTCAAAAGGGACGCAAAGAGACTATTGGTGAGATGGTAAGTGCCTCTGAACATTTGCATCGCTCAAAAAGCCTCAGAGTCCGAGATTATGTTGACCCATTTTTCAGATCCTCTGTCACCGACCCGGTCGCAAGCTGGCTATTCCAAAACAACGGAAGAAGTAGAGAAGCCGGAGACTCAGTTGAAACATTCATTGTATGAGGTTATGGACACGCTTGGAGAACATGTAGCTTCACAGATACCCTACTTGAGGCATGTCAATGGTTTGGATCTGGCTGGACTTTCTCGCTTGGGCGCGGCTTTGGCGTGAGTTGAGAGTGGTGTTTACCGAAATATCACTCCAACTTAGACAGAAGCACAGCGGATAGAAGGAAAGTTCTTGATATGGTATATTGAATAAGGAATGTGAGAGACCCTTTGTCTCACTGGGCAGCGCCAGTTACAACCCGACTATGCAGGAAATGTAGAACTCCGTGACCCCATGCTGTCCCCTATTTTCCACCGCCCAATCTAAAAATGCAAACCGACCATGCTATGCAAAAGTGAAGAACAAAAAGCACATATTCAGACTCCTCAACCCTTCGTCTCCACCGTCGAGACCCGCTTAGTACTTGAAGCAGGCGATCTCGGCATGGACCAAGTCCTTGGGAGCAGAGACTGGAGCAAAACCAGCAAAGGTGTGTTGCTCAGTGATGGTGACGACATAGTTGTCGATGTAGAGATCGCACTCAACACCCTGGAAGTTGGACTGCAGGAAGAAAGAGGTGGCGAGGAAGCTGTAGTTGTTGTCGAGAGGGGTGTTGTCGAGGAGGGTAGCAACGCTCTTCTTGGCGCCGTCGAGCGCGACGGGGACGTTTGCGGAGCGTCCGGATTGATCGTTGGTGAATTGGACGGTGGTGGTTGCTGTGTAGGGAGTTGCTGAGACGGCAGCGGCGAGGAAGGCAACGGTGAGGGCGATGACGGATTGCATTTTGATGGATTTGGGTGATTGGTTGATCTTGAGAAGAAGATGTAGTGGAAGTGAAGTGAATTGAAGTGATGTGAAGTGAAGTGGAAGTGTGTTGGAAGTGTTTGATTGTTGTTATTGGTAGTAGAAGACTGTGATGATTGCTGATGTTGATGATATTCGATTCTGTGTTGAGGACCACGAGGTTTATATATCCATCTCGTGTTGACTTACTCTCGTGTTTACAGCTTCCACAGCAGACTCAGCGGATTACTCGCCAAGAAGGGCGATGTAAGCCCCGAGGATCACAGCAGCAGCCCGCCACGATCACGAAGTTCAGAAAATAGGATGGGGCGCGGGGTTCCGTAAGGCTGAGGAGAGGAAGTGGTGGGGCTGTGCATCACCTCATCGACATTCCTTACTTCAGTCAGCTGACTTTCCTAGCTCCGCTCCCTACAACACCTGCAAGAATCCGGAGGCTAGGCACAGTAGATAGAGCTCAGCTGCACCAGAATACGAGAGGGCTTGTGTTTCTATTTCGAGGTTGCGGCTTAAACGAAAAGGAAAAAAAAAGTCGAGGGAAGGATTAAGCTGTGCTGCGCTTTCGCGTGACACGAATTTAAGGCCGAAAAGCTCAGCAGATCACTTGGATGCAGTTGTTGTGTGAGATGGATGACCGAACAAATGATTGTCAGAAGATACTAAATGTCGGGTAATCTTGCAGTTGGCATTAGCAAACTCCCGTAATTTCAGCCTGTGTCTATTTTCGTTGCTGACCGCAGCTTCAGCTGTAAGCCTTTCCACGTGATGTAGGGCTGATTTGAAAGTCATCACCTTACTTCCTGTCCTTGGTATGTCCGGATATTGATCAGATTGGAGATATTCAGGCTGGGAAATACGACTTGTCATCGTCCCTTTGTTTGGCTTTCGAGGTCAACATGAACTTGAGCGGAGCGTCTCGCCTGTTTTGTCAACACGAGAAAGAAATATTTGGACTTATCTCTGGCCGTAGCATCAATGAGAACCTTGAAGTCAAACATATGATCAAGTTCGTCCATTAATTAATCAGGGATTAAGAAGCACTATTCATGAAGTTTTGAAATGCGCATGAAGATTTCAAGTGCGGATGCTGACAGTGGCGTCAGTCAAGATAGCTGACCTGCACTGCGAGACCTCGGCCTTGGAAAGCACAAGGCATTAGCTCGATCTCGGAACGGAATCTGGAAATTCTGTTGGTCGAGACGATAGAAACTGACTTTGAACTTCGTTGATTCCTCTCCGCTCAGATAAACATCACCTCCTTGTGTGATATCCAAGTCTACGCAGCCCAAGAACCTCGGCACTGCTGTGTCAGATTTGACCCTTCCATAGGAGCTACTGTCTCGCATGTTGATTTCGGATGCTGAGGAGCGATGCATAGATAATTCAAATCCACCATGATTAACAGCTGACGAAGGATTCCGCGATTCTAACGACCTCGACAGCATTCCAAGTAACCTCAATTCTTCCCTCAGCAAGTTTCAGCACTTGGACGATCTCCTCCCGAATATTTCTCTCTGGGCATAGCATCACAGTGATGAATAGAGCTGGAAGAATTCCACATTCAAAAACGAACGTCTTTCTAAAGCTGCTGTCCGTGACTATCCGTCGAGACAAGTCGACAATCTCGCAGGCGTCCTTCACAAAGAGGTCCATCGTCCCTGCAGGAGCAGATATCTTTCGAACCGAAATTTCCGCTACTAAGGCAAGAGATCGCAGGGTAGCAGCAGCAATAAACTCTTTGCTTGTAGGACGCTCCCACGTCGAGCTTAGCAATGGAGCGAATGCTGCATGCCAGTGTCATAGCTGGTCCAGGAGCTGAGGGCCTACCAGATCTTCCTCGTTAGAAGTATTTGACGACCCTTGCATAAAGATCTGGGGAAGACGTGCGAGATAAGGCATAGCGCAGTACATATGATGGTTGAGATAACCCCTTGCCTCGGTCAAATGGCGAAATCTATCTGGCCTAGGTTCCTCTTCAATCTCTTATCTCATCTCCAACAGGCCACGATCTCCGGGAGAGCTCACTCTCGTCGTAAGCGTGTTGTCGATCCTGACGAAGATGTCGAGTAATTCGTCTTCGAGGCCTGGGATCGATTCGATTCTTCGGATCGGTGAGTAAAGGCGTCGCGCAGTTGCAAAACGATTTCGCATCATACTCATTGCGACCTTGATATGTTCAAGGGCATTCACGCTTTCGCCTTGAAGGCTTTCAAAGCAGGAAATAAGAAGCGAGGCGGAGAGCGTGAGACGAGATGCGTCTGCCTCGTTTGCAGTATTGATCATTATCTGAATTCCTCGAAGAGCTCGACCATAATATCACGCGGCGAATACATGATGGTCGTTTCCGCTGCCCATCAATGCTGAGTCTCTGCCCATGCTCAGCGCTGCTACAGAGCAGGCAAGGTCTCGTAAAGGGAGCGAGTCGTTGCAAGCTCGAAGGATGACAAAGCTCCACATTGGCTGCGAAATCGCGCCTGATAAATCGAGGGTGATCTCGTTGCGGAAATGTTGGAAATACTGGTACTCCGATTGATTTTTGAACATTGCTGTTGCGGGAGTGATGTTGTCAGGTAGTCTTGTTGAAGACTGTGGCATTATTTGACGCGGCTGGCTAGGAGGTTTGTTGCTCAGTGACCTATCGTACCCATTGCACTCCACTCCAAATTTGATACATCTCAAACAAATTGGTCGAGCTTCGTCACATTTGACTCTCCGGTATCTTCAGCGACGTCAGTCACTATGCGGCAGATTTTGTAGATAAATGGATGTAAGATTGCTTCAACGTACTCGCAGGTTCGACATCCTGTTTTCGACTTTGGCATTCGTGCTCTCGAACGTTTAGTGACAATCGAGCTCACAGGACCCTTATCTAGCGATATCAAACTTGTATCTTCAGGGCGAGTTGTTGTCTCTTTCGCTTTCAATGCCCCTATCATTCGTACCGGGCCCATTGGCGACCTGTCAGCTGGGGTCACTGCTCTCCCCTGTCAATAGCCTTGAACATGAAGAATGACATCGTCGGAAATGGAAGATATTCACGTGAGGGTCGCTTATATTATTTCTCTGAGCGTGTCAAGCTTTGACGCACTGGTGATATACTGCTTCAGAATTTAGATTCCATTTGGGTGAAGGGTTGAGGTTGTGCCAGCTCTGTCAATGTGAATGTATGGGAGCCTGGTGCGAATGTTGGTACTGTTTGTGCTGACATACATCCCTGGATAGACCTCCTCGCTATCGCATGGAGGTCCAATCATACCTGGGTATCTCGAACTATCAGCTCCAAGCCAAGTCTGGATAAACAGCCGCTTTACGGTGTACCCAATCTTCGTTACCAAAACTTGTCTTGAGCCCAACTCGGATGCAGAAGAATCAGTCTCGACCTCCCATACCTCGAGCCTCTTGATTGGGTCACGAGGCAGTTGTGGATACTATGTAGAGAAAGAATCAGACGATGGCCGAAGGCTTTTGCGAAAGTAAAAGATTCCTGCTCTCTGAATCATGACGAGGTGATGCGAGTCTAGGGCAAGATGTTTTGGGCTCGCTCGGTGCCGACATGCCGAGCACGGGAAGAACTCTCAGTCCGATGAAGACCAAAATGAGAGACAGCAAAGAGCTTTAAAATAAGGCTGGGACCCTGTCCATTGTTTAGCCACGCATGCCTAGCAGATCAGTCCATCGACTCTGTCTCTTCCGTTCTCGTGCTTCCTGCAAACCTTCTCCTCTTTAATTCCCCTTCGTTGCAGATCATGAGGGGTCGCGATATTGATGGTCCGCATCATTCCGTTGCAGTCAAACCATACTTCGATGTCGAGGAATGTCACTTTTCTTCCCAACTCCATGTTTGGCGCAGTTCAGCTTTGATGCGAGACGGCGTCGGCCAATTTAGCTCGGAGAGATTGAGAGCACATAAAGTTGACGTCGCTGAAGGTGATCTTGTGCTGATAAGATGGCGGCAATCGCATGCTACACCGGTCAAGGGGACGGCAGTCATTGAGAGATAGTTCCAACGATGTTGGTGCAGGAATGTATTCATCGTTCCAGATTGTCATGATCGATAAGCTTGAAGCTGCAGTATGTGATCTGACCAGTAGCGATGTTTGGAAGCGGTATCAATCGAATGGATTTAGGTCCTTGGGCGGTAGTGACAAGAAAACATCATACTGGCCTCATCCAAAGCTTGAAGGCACAGCGCCCGATGACAATGTAGGAAGACCAGGGCTTTGAATCTGCAGATTCTTGAGTTGCAAGAAGATCTTGATATTATTAGCCATGTCGTCACTCTTCCGTGATTGCGACTCACCTCGTTCAATGAAGATTGCTCGTTGATGCTCTCGATGATTTTAGCAAGTGCAAAGTCCTTGAGTGATGGATCGCGAGTGACCAAAGCACTGTATGCACTCTTGAGGTGCGTAATCGCCGTCATAGAGTTGCCTTGTATACTCTCAAAGATGAAGATCAAGACGGACGAGTGCAGAAGGAGTTTGGTGGGATGGATTTCCGTCGATGACGCGATCTCTCGAATGCCTTCAAGTGCTCGGCCATACTGTCGAAATGCATAGTTGAAGTGAGCGGCCGCGAGGCCCGAGGAGTCTCCTGATCGTTCCGAGTTCTTGGCTCTGCTAAGGGCGGCGATGGAGTCTTTGAGTTGTTGAATCGTGGGCTCTGTATCGGAAGAAGTGTACGGTCTGTGATCCCATGGCGTAAATTGGAAGTCTTCTTCGCCAAGTCCTAAAAATCCGTTGTCTCCCTCGATGTTCCTGATACGGAGGTACTGTTGATCCTCCAGACCGCCTTTCAGTTGAGGTGCAGCGAGAGACCGTGAGGGACGAGGGATGGGCTCTGATGCTCGTCGAAGTATCAGTTGAGAGTCATTGGGTAGAAGGAGACGTTCTCTATGCGCCGTCGTACTCTTTGTTGCTTTTGTTAGTTGATCCAACCGTTTGGGTCGGTACCCTTCACATTCGGTTCCGAACTTCAGGCATCTCAAGCATCCCGGCTTGCCCTCGTCGCACTTGACCTTTCGTCTTCTGTTGGAAGAGCTTGTCAGTTGTTTATACGTAATTTTTAGTTGGTAGTAGCAAGCGATCGATGGTGACTGGATATGTGGATGGCTTGGTACGGTCTTTTGCCCCGATGGAGAAGTTTAAGGGGCAATCATGGCTTGGAGCAACGTAACGTACTTGCATGTTTTACATCCTGTGCGTACCTTCGGCTTTCCAGCTCTTCCTTTCAGACCCTTCTCTTCATCCGAAGCCATGGTGATTGTGAACTGGCGCGATTTTGGTGTTGGTTTGAAGTCAGTGGGGGCGATAAGGTTGATGTTCTGTGGTTCCGAAAGAAGATTCCAGGAGTCCAAGTAAAAGCCTTATGAGTTCCAACCAACTGTCGCCTTGCAGGGCGTAGCCGCCTTGGCATTGAGCTCCCTTTGTATGATTTAGGGTACTGGGTGAGAGCCAGGCCTTGGGAGTAAGCGCCTACCGAGCATGGAAGATGGTGCGCATGGAATTCGTCGTCCGTGGACCAATCTGTACCCCCTGAATGTCAGCGTCATCTCTTTCAAACGGCATAAATAATAGGTAATCAGACATCATTCTCTTCTTTTCAAATCGACGGAACCCTTATGTAGATCTGATTTGTGGTTCAGAAAAAATTGTTACCGAGAGTTTGGGGGAGCCGTCCAGTAAGTGACTTTGACATGAATAACATGATGTCTGACACTTGACCGTTGTGCTGGATCGAGTCCAGAACTCAGGAAACCGATCCCATGTTCTCTTCACTCTGATTCCATGAATCGAAAGCCGCGTGCGGCCCCGTTACAATTGCTGTGCTTACGGTCTTGCCCCTTTTCGGTTACAACGCCATATCCGCGAGCCGAACAAGCGGAGATTGTTGAAATCCGATCTGTCAGCAGTCGCCAACAACTTGGATGTGCCTGCTTGACAGCTGTTTAACCGTCTCTTAGCTGTCATATAATATGAAACATGACTCCAGAACTGCTATCCTCTTCTAGAAGATGGACAGTGTTGAGTTCCAGCAATACGCTGAAATCCTCGCTAGTAAACAAAACAATTTCTTGGCAGAAGCCTCCTTCCACAGAGCGGATGCACAGACGGAGATAGGCTAGCCTGACTCCGCAGAGAACCCGAACAGGCAAATGACAGCGCATGAATGGCGACACGTCTTTACACGCATGGCAACTCACTCGTGAGATTGAAAAATAGACGCCGGGGAGGCTGTGTTCATGAACGATGATTTCTTCTAACGCCTTCCGCCAGCTGTGTAAGCTGATAGAGGGGCAACGGTCAAGAAGCCACCAGACCAACGCTGACGATATCAGACCTCGATCTCCATAATGAGAGTCTCAGAAAAGAACAGAAAGCGAAACGAAAAGAATGGTTCTTGAAATCAAGAAGAGACCCTTTCCCGTCTAATTATACCAACCGATACTCCAATGCCTAGTATATTGTCTATTGGGAAGTTACGTCAACTCTTACCACCCCTTCTTCTTCGTTGGGATGGGAAGGCCCGGCCATCCCAAGTGTGGAATTGGCTTAGGGAGGATAGGAAGCCCCGTTGGGAAGCCATGGTGACCACGGTGCACAGTGGTGGTTGTGGCACAGCTCCTACATTGATGTTAGTCGCTGTCATGATACGTCGTTCAAATGTTGTTATTGAACGCTGCTACGAGGAATGTGGAATGGTTCTTCAGAGCTGGTTGGGTGATGGAGATCGGTCTGACATGGACGCCGCAAACTTCGGCATCTAACCGGCGAACGAGGAGACAGCGGCAACGCGAACGCGATGTGATCCGGTTTGTACCCGTTGTATCCATAACACAAGTATGCGACCGACCCAGATGATTTAGAGCGAAAGAAGGTGAACTTACGTTGGGTGGTGGTGGCCGGGAATGGTATGGTACCAAGTCGACGTCGTCCAGCTGAAGGTGATGCATTTAGTGACGACGTAGTCGCGACCCTCTCCATCCTTATTATCACTGTCGAGAGGCTTGCCATCCTTGCCGTGACCAGTGACTACCAACAAGTCTTCGATCTTCTCGGCATAGTACTCCTCAGATTGACCGAAACCGAAGACAGGGGCCTTGAGTGTGTAAGGACCGTAAACTGTCTTGGTTTTACAGGTGGGAGGGTTGTGTGGCCATTTGGGGAGGTTTGGTTCCCGACCGCTGCATCAATTGTCAGTGCTTGACATCTCACTCCTAGTATTGCTTTGAATAAACGCTGAATCTCACTTACAGGAGGACCGCAGGGGAATCTGTGAGTTCTCCTGTCTCTGCAATGATAGGACTAGCGAGTGTACTGGCTCCGAGGAAACCGAGAATAAAGACCGGAAGATACATGACTGTATGAGTGGAGAATCTCTCGAGGACGAAGGAGAGAAAATTGCAGAGATGCTGGTCAATGCAGGGAGGGAGGGAAGAGAAGCAGAAGAGATGGGGATCTTGGGGGTTCTTATGGTCCGCAACGCAAGTACTGATATGATTTGCACAAGAAAACCTTATCGTACATCATTATCTGAATTCTTGTTCATGCAGCCTCGGACTTGATCCATAATCTTATCGAAGCCTTCAATTTTCGTCGGCTTCTTGCTTTTCACATGCCTTGTTCCGGAGAACGATGTTCATTGAGTGGTTGAAATAGCCAATCTCAACAAACAAATCCGGCAGATGCATACCGAAAGTGCCCCGTCTCCTGTCGATCATGAAACGATCCTGATAGCGACATCAAAAGCGCACACAAGCTTAAACTATGTGCTGCACTATTCCCAGAACAGGTATAACGATCTGCGGCAGACTGGGTTTTCCCGCGCACTAAAGACGCCAATGATACCGGGAGCCGCACAGGTGGCCAGATATCACACCAGACGAACGGACTGCATCTATCCATCGACCTGATCTCGTTTTTGTCCTATCAAAAGGTACATGTGGAGGCAAATCCCCATATAGTTGCAGATAAAAAAGGTTGACTTCAGATGGCGGTTTCAAAATCGGATGAAGTCATGCAAGAACTTAGGGACAGAACTTAAATATTGGTTCTCAACCCTAAAACCTTTTGAAGATGGGATCTTCCCATTCTACCTTGCGGGATACCAGGAAAGGAGATAGCAGATATTGGGATGAAGATTTGCACCACGGACCTCCGCATCGCGCAATCTGCTGCGAGGGAACCAACCAAATGCAAGCCTAGGGGATGCGTATGTAACACTCAAACTGAGCACCGGTGCATCCTCAGCTTTCTCGTAGTGCTGGATTTTGCTCGTGAGCAGAGGCTATCGCACAGCTTGTATCCATTACACTATCATTTCTACGCTGGTAGACAGACGGTAACGTCTAACAGCTCCCTTTGGCCCACCTTTTACACCAAAAAATGTGATTTTGAGGTATTAAAATCTCTAGACTTAATTAATAATAATGAATAAAAATTTATAGTTGTTATTATTGAACATTGTTTATTAAATCTACAATAGAACATCCTAATTGAGTAATAAATAATTACGTAATATTTAGCTTTAGTTTTTACATACAAAAAACGCCAAAATTCACTTACTAATAACTTTTTGAATAATTAATATAATATGATAAAACTTGAAAGGAACTTACTTTAAATAGAGATCTTAGATATTAAAAAGTTTAAAGTTAAGAGCATTTATAATTACTTTATTATTAAGTAATTAATTTCCTCCATATAAATTCTTTGTGTAGTATTTTACTTAATTGAAAATTGCTATTAATAGAAATAACTTGAAACTCAATAATCTTAAGATTTTAGATAATTCATAAGTTTAATTTAAGTTTTAATTAGAATAATAATAATTATAGAAATTATTAAGAAAATTAAAAAAACCAATTTCACACCAAATTTGTGTGAGAGAAATTTTTTGAACTTTGAATACTCTTTTTGTAATATCACGTAATATGAAATCAATAAAAACTTGATATTATTTTAAATTATATAAGAAATAATCCGAATTTCACATTTCAGCTTATTTTATTAACAAACTATGAAGTTATCAATTGTTAAAAGTAGTAAGTTTTGGTGTAAATGGTATGGCCAAAGGCGGGGGTGGGCCAAAGGCAGGGGTTAGACGTTAGTTGTTGTATGAAAATCCGCTTGGCACTTGGCACTTGGAAGCAACTCCACATACCTGAACGAACGTGTGAATGAAGTTGACGCACAGGTGGGAAAAGTGATCGCTGAAGTCATTTAATTGTATAAGAAGAAGAGGTACCGAGGAGAGTTTCCGGCGAAGAAAATTTACACTTGGCCGGGCTAGCCTGAACTGCCGCGGCCACCTACAAGGTGAGGATCGCTCGCTTCCGAGTACGAGACACAAACGAGCCAATTTCAACTACCACGCCTCATCCACAGCCAAAGGCTTCAATACACGACCCTCTTCAGCCCCCGCATACGTGCGAGAGCCTTCGAATATATACCGGCATTTGCTAGGAATACCATCAGCCCGGATCCTGCCCCTCCGCGAAGTCCTGCGAACCCTTCGACTTCTCCTTGTGATCGTTCCAGCCTTCGACCTTATTGCCTGGCACTCCCCTCTGCAACAGAGGGTCTGCCATTGCAAGTCGATCTTACTCGCTGCTTCGACTTCGTCGATACGATATAAAGCTTCCAGTGGTTGTTACTTGGCGATCGCGACCGTTGGGCCATGTCGGCATCATGTCTAAGGGAATCGTGGCCACACTGGGTAGCGCCCCTCTGGACTTATATACTACAGAAGTTGATGAGACTGCTGCGAAGCCTCTAGGCGTGCTTTAGGAGAAGATGACATTGAGGAGGATTCCTGAGACGAAAAGCAACACCATCGTTGTGGATGTTGTCTTTGTTGCCTGTAAGGTCAGGCGTGGTCAAGCTACCATGACTGAAAAGTTTGCCAACTGCTTTGCTCCTCGCCAAGCACAAGTTCCATGCTGTTTTGAACGGGGCATTATCATTCACTGGAAGAACAATGACTGTAGCAAGTGCTGCTCCTCGTTTATGTTATCGTATTCCTTTATCCTCAATCAGAAGGAAGCAGTACCAGCCAGCTTCGTCTATCTATACTCTCTATTATTGTCGGGTATCCGCGAGTTCTTGTTTCCATTTCGCCTCTCCGGATGCCGCGCTATGCTGTCTTGACCCGGTCAAATACTAAAAAACAAGATAAATAATGCAAAACTCCATATCCAATCTAACTCTTGCCTAAGCCACCCTCAACCTCCAATCAACCTCTCTGTGTAAGCCCTTTAGTTTATTTGGTCTTTCAGGTCCCCTCGAGGAGGAACGGGTCGATCATATCCAATTCCTGAGTTGTATCTTCCATCGCTATGCATTTTTCACCGGCGTCTGCGCAAACCCTGCTATCCCATATTCCTTCCCTTCTAGGCGCAATAGACCTGAGGACATCGATGGCCTCGTACTTCAAGGCGCGGTCTGGGCACAACAATACGATCTTCAAGAGCGGTGGTATGACTCCAGCATCGAACACAAATCCCTTCAAAAAGCCTGGGTATGCCATTAATCTCCTGCAAAAGGTTAAGATGGCATGCATAGTGGGGACTGGTGTTGGACTTTCGGCGACTAAGGATGGGGACGAACGGCCGGACGATGAACGCCTTCGGAGAAGCGTGTCTGGTACGGCAAGTGCCGAAGGACCGGCTGTGGAAAAGGACGATTGTTGTTCCGACAGTGACGATGACGGGGTGCTCGAGAACGAATCCACCCGTTGGTGTGACGGCGAATGTGGAGCAAAACCATTGATCGTCAAGTCAACAGCCATTGCTTGAACATGTAGTATCGTTGCTGGGACAAACATCGATTCTCCCATTGGGCTCAACGCGTAGTCCAGCATAGGTTGGAAAGCATCGTGCCACTGCGCAAGCCTGTAAGCCAGATGCGACGATGATCCCACAAGGTCCGTTGCGTGAAACCATTGTTTCAGTTGCCAAGGTACAGATTCGAAGTCCGGGAAAGCGGACTCTGCTTCGCTATCCTCCCACAATGCTGATATGGCGTCAGGCGGTCTATTGGTAGATATCACCCTCCAATGTATATCCTCCAAGTATGCTCTTGCCTCCGAGATGGTGGCGAAGCTGGCAGGCAGTTCAAATTGCTCCGCAGAGAATAACAGGGCAAAGATGCGATTTGCTGGAAGGGGAGGATATCCTCTTTGCCTGCTCATCAGCGCAAGTGATGGTCGATCCAGTCGCATGAATGCCGCCAGAAGCTCATCGTCGATTGGCGCGTTCGATTGCTGTCCCGTTGGTCCTATCCGAGGAAGATAGTGCCGTTGCGGTGAAGCCGAGAGCTGCTTCAATATCAGATCGATCGCGCTCTGAATATGCGTCATCGCTCGACTAAGGTCTCCATGGAGACTTTCGAAGCAGAATATCAGGAGTGCACTGATCAATGCAACCCTTGTTGAGTCCTGTCCGATCGCAACAGTTTCTCTGATTCCTTTCAACGCTTCGCCGTATCTCTGCAGTGCATATTCCAGATGAAGTTCGCTTGTCTGCTGAGGAGGCCCTCTCACGAACATGCTCAAAGCTGCTGTTGCAACCACCAATCTCCTAATCGCAAAGTTGTCGCAGGCTCCCAATACCAACGATCGCCATAGGCTTGGATCGAAGCCGCTTGAAAATTCAAAAGACGTCACATCTCGAAAATGACAGAAGTACTGATAGCATCTTTCATCTTGAAAGGTCACGCCAGGTGGCAGAGGCGGGGTGATGGTGTTTATTGGCGGAGGAGGAGAGAATGATGCAGCTGGAGCTGATGACTGTGTGGGCGATGGTGCAGCCTGCATGGGCTTGGACAGAAGCTTTCTGATCACTGGCGGACTCGGGTCTTTCGGTGGTGGTGTGTCTTCTGCAGAAGGGTAGCCGCCGCACAATCGTCCAAAATTCGAACACCTGTTGCATGCTGGCTTCGTCTCGTCACATTTGACTCGACGAGCTCTGTCAGAAGTCAGTCACCGAGAAGTCTTAGATGACAGCTCGAAAAGCATCCCGGGCAACGTTGGGGTTCGTGAACGAGACAAGCTCAATTACAAGCGAGGTCGTCCTGTGCTGCGGGTTCGTACAGCTCGACCAATGAAACTCACTTGCATGTTGTACACCCAGACTTTACTTTCGGCTTCGAAGCTCTGGGCTTCTTGGCCCCCGATGGGTTTTGAGGCATTGATGAGTTCGTTTTGGTGCGCATTCGAAGATCGACATTGGAAGAAGAGGTGCAACAGAAAGGCATCAACAGCTATGTGCAAAAAAGGAAATGAAGGACAAGCACAGACATTTCTCAACCGGGGAGAAGTCTCCAAGTGTCCTCCCGCGTCTAATATATGTGTTCCAAAAGTCTCTCAGGACTCAAACGCCATGTTCAAGCCCATGTGAGGCTATACCTGGTGCCTCGAAAAATCGTAAACCTCGACCAATGAGGAGCGGGTAGGGCAAGCGTCAACGACCCTTGTGTATTTTGGTATCTTACATCAGCGAAAAAGTGCACGAGCGAAGATCGGAACTCATCAAGAACAACTCAGGCAACAGCTCCAAGATAAGGTGCGTAAACTAGGCATCGAGAATGTAGACTTGGCTCGTACAATATGACTTCGATGCGGATTGTTTTGGGACGGGATGTTCTCGCTTACCTGCTCAGAAGTGGCGGTGGGGGATAAGGCGAGGCGGGTGAGAGTCAAAAACCCCAGGACTCTGTCAGATGAAATCGCCGCGCCTGGAGTCGTTGTCGCATCCCGTTAGGTGGACCCAGACCACAAGGCTTTTCGTGCTAAGTCAGCCTTGCAGGATGTCGTGTCGAATCTGACAGGTGCGAGTACGTGAGGAGATGGTCCAGAAAACTTCCTTGGGGCTGGGTCCTGCAGGTGGCTGACTGCTTAGCTGATATCCACGACACCTGCCGAAGAATTTGGCATCTACAGGGCTGATCGGCTGTACATTCCAGTGCATATACTTCCAGCCCAATGGATTCCGGGCCGAGGCTTGGACGGGGAGGAATTTTGAAAGAACTTGTTGATACTGGGAGATTTGACGGAGGTATTTTGTCTCGCCGGGCTTGTGACCACTGGACAATTGGACTCATAGATTTATCCTCGGGATGACTTGGCCCTTACTGCCCCCGAATTCTTGCTCGGTTTTGGCGCGATCGATTTTGATTCTGAAAGTTTTACAGGAATGATATGCTTTGGTGCTTGACTAGTTTAATCATGTGAACCAATCTATTACGCGTCTGCCATCTTTCGTTTGTCTCTTCAGGAAGAGTGTTCTGTTTCTTGAAGATCTACCATACAATTTACAAGTCGACTCTCAGCTTCTCACCGTTGTCCTTCGATCAATTTGATCGCCAAGACGAGCTGAAGCCAATCTTCCAAACAGAGCAACAGTCCAGTCGATCCGGACTTTTACGTCAAAATGCCAATCTTCAAACCCCTCAGCCGCAGAAATCGAGATCTCAATTCCATATCAAAGTTCAAACATCCACAAATAAGGTTCTCACACACATGGCATATCGAGTGAAGGTTACATTCAGTGGCGGGGTACCCATAAGTACGGTTCTCGGTAAATGATCTGTAGATGATGACTTAGAGAAATTATTGAGACTGTCAGACGGGATGCGTTCAGGCATCCAGTCGGTACCTCCGTACCGTACCTAGGCGTGCCTAGCGTCAGCAGCCACCCGCACGGCAGTGATTCGCATTGAAATTCTTGGAGAGGGATGCCTAGAAAAGAAGAGCTGGGGAGATGAACAAGGGGAGGATTGATAATCGCGTGTTTGTTTTATTTGGAAATAGAATGTGCTTGGAATTCTCGTGGCGAGAAGCTTTCAACGTCTCCCTGCTAGAGCCAGGAAAGTCGGGTGATTTTCAAAAAAAGATTTAGCGAGTCAATCCCGCGAGATGTCAACCTGAGGGGATTGAAGCTGACATACCTTCAGTCCTTACTCCAAATAATTTATTCTTGACGTCCACCATGCGCCTGTGTTCTGTGCATTCTTAATTACGGATGAGGTTGTTCAAAGTGCTGATTGCATGGAGAAAGTCAGTGTCTGACTCCTTTTTGTGTGCTCTTTCGATGTGTATCTCGTAGGGACATCCACCATGACATAGCAGCCAGGATTTTCTCTGGCATTCTGCTCTCTTCAGCGACAGCTCATTGTTGGCGATCGTTCATATTGATGTCAACATTTCCTTTTCCTCTCAGAGGCCCCCTCAGATTTCGGCGAAGCAGGCCAAGGCATTACCTTACAGATCTATGTTGAAAAATACGGGAAGGGGCATTCAGGCAAACCCGAACAGGGGCAAATGCGGAGGTGGGTCACTTCACGACTACACCCATCTTCTTACCGATATAGAAAAAGGTTTGAGTAGATCTCCATATATCTAACTATATCTTACATCAAGCTCCGTCACAGAATGTTCACGCGATTGTAGCGAAGTATACCTCCCAGATCACAAGCTCAAATGAGACGATCTCATCCCCTCTTTCTCACCCCACCCATCCACATCTTCCATGAATATCCTCCCATCAGACTCGACCATGCTCCAAAGAGGTGGTGGCAAGTCCTGATACATGCCAAACTCCTCGTCAAGCTCCTCTATTGTCCACATCCTTTCTGGCTCGGTTCCGACGTAGACATTGTTCTTGTCCCGCGCGAAATGTTTGCGATACTCTGATCTTGGCATTCGAACAACTTTGATGTTAGAGTTCTTCGGATTCGAAGATCTGAGTCCTCTGACGAGAGACGAAAGTTTGCTCGTGCGTCTAGTTGGTCTATTGGTCTCGGGTGTTAGCATGTTGGAGTGTCTTGACTGGAGAACGAATCCGAGGCACTTACCTGGAAGCCACCATATCATTATCAGAACGAGCAACGCGAACGATCACTGAAATGAGACTCTGATCTGTGAACCGGAATGGCGGGTGGTTGGGTGGTTGCTCGCCCCAGAGACATGCATTGGCCCAGGCAGAGGGTTTGTAAGGAGGCATTGGCTGGCCGGTCGCTGTGAAGTGAAGGTCCGAGTCGTTTGAAACCATGCTGAGCTGTGTCTTGACGGCTAGTCTTCCCTGAAGTGGTGTTGTCTTTTCACAAGCTTTCCAAGCTTAGAATTGTACTAGATGCTTTCTAGTGTTTTTAGGCAACCTGTAGGCTGAGGCAGAACCAAAACAAAAGTTAAGCGAGTCTCCGGAAATCAGAATGGGAACCAAGAATTTCAAAATATAGTATCGGTTAAAGTGTTAGAATGGGAAAATATGCAATGCTCTTGGGACTTCTTATACGCAGAGTATGGGACCAGACAACCCATATAAGAGCACTGAAACCTGATCGTATGATATCATCGTAGTCAGAACTCTGTTCATGTTTCAGTACCGATTACCTATTGCGACGACTCATGGTACGATAAAGCCACCATGATGACGTTGGCTGTTCATATGATTGTCTTTTTCGAGTGTGGATTAGTCGATTTTGATGTGCTGGCGAGCGTGCTGGTTGGGTGAGAGTTCGGAGTGCTCGGAGGACGATGTGATACCGAGTCACGTGCTGACACCTCTCGGCTGTGATCGATTGCCGAGGTCTTGAATGAATGATTCGTGATCCGTGATCCGTAATCCTTTGAGGTGACTAGAACTTGTTGGAACGTAGGAGCCTTCGGCTTCATGGATATTTGCGTGCAAAAGTGGCATGGTTGGAAAGCTGGATCGTGAATCACATGAGCGGACACGTGAGCGGAATTCCGCAGCGGACTTGGAGCGGAGGTCCCTTGGAAACGACGTCGTGAGTCAGTAACAACCTGCTTGGTATGAGAAACCCAGAGAAATATCGTCAATTACAAGCAAGGAACGATGAAAAAGTTCCTGCTTAGACTCGGCATTAAGAAGTCTGAAAGAATGATATCTCCTAGCTCCTGTCCTCCTTGTGCATGCAGGAGCCTCAAGGGTAAGTATATAAGAAGTAGAACATTCTTCTAAAGTAGGAAGCAGTGAGTCTGAACCCATCTGCGCATTACATGCTTCAGACTTATAACAGCACTTCAATCCCATCTTCATCGTCCACACTTCCATTTCTGTATTGACAATGGCACCACTTACCTGGTTCATCACTGGCTGCTCATCCGGCTTCGGCGAGCAATTCGTCCATAGTATCCTTGCTCGCGGGGACAAGGTCATCGCCACGGCTCGCAGACCCGAGAGCATCACACATCTCGAAGAAGCGGGGGCTGCGGTGCTACAGCTCGACGTCACCGATGACCAAGCCAGTATCGATGCTCTGATGGGCAAGGCATTGGGAATTTACGGCAGTATTGATGTCTTGGTGAATAATGCGGCATATGTCTCTATTGGGACTTGGGAGGAACTTAAGTGAGTAATTTCGAAAGGATATGAATGTTGCAAATATGCTTACGAGTTTCCCAGGTATGAAGACTTTCTGGCACAGTTTAATACGAATGTTTTTGGGACTATCAATGTCACTCGAGCACTCCTCCCCTACTTTAGGCAGCGTCGTTCAGGAACTGTTGTCTTCATTGGTTCTCTTTCTGGATGGATAGGACATCCGGGAGCTGGTGCTTATGCTGGTACAAAATTCGCTCTTGAAGGTAAGTCCTGAAGTATACACCGCCTTCAATGTAGCCTACCCAAACTTCATTGAGTAACAAACAACTGTAGGTATGGTCGAAAGCCTACAACAGGAAGTCTCCCCCTTTGGAATCCGCACCCTCCTCATGGAACCAGGACGCTTCCGCACCAAGCTCCTTTCCAGCCAAAACATGAAGAAGGTTCAGCCCATCGTTGCAGATTACTCGGAACTTTCCAAAGCAACAATCGCTGGCTTGGAGCAAGAGGATCGGAAGCAGCCTGGTGACCCTGTAAAATTTGTTGAGCATGTCTTAGACTTGGTTCGGGGTGAGGGGATTGCGAAGGGGAGGGAAGTGCCTTTCAGATTGCCGTTGGGAAAAGATGTATATGAAGAAGTCAAAAGGAAGTGTGAAGAGACTTTGAAATTACTCGCGAATTGGGAGGAGGTTATAAATGGGACAGATATAGTTGAGTGAGCTGAAGTGGGTGTATCATGAAGGGGAAAAGCTGAGGGTTGGTGGGGTTCACGTGTTCGCGGAAAGAGGTTTCAGTGCCGTAACCGGCAAGTAATGTATCCTCTGTGGTATATGTGCTAGGACTCAACGACTCTTTTTAACAAAGAAACTCAGCCCATTCTTGACATTGTGCTATTCTTCACATTGTTCCAATCAAGGATCCTCCAGAAGCGTCTTCCCATCCAGATCGCATGTAAGCAACAAATCACAAGTCAACTTACCCTTACGATCATAATCCTTGACAAATTTATCACCCCATTCACCGACCGTATTGTCAATTGTAGTAGCAGGCTTTGTCACACAGAAGTGGCACATCAGACCCTTCAGACCCTTCATGAGATTCAAGCGAGGCAGCTCGGCTACCACGACGTTGTACTCATCCCACGTCAACAAATTGCCTTCGATGCGGTCGGGACCTTGGAAGTCAGCCCAGATGCCGTAAGCCACGGCTTGAACCTCTGCTTCCTTGTGGAAGACGATGGTCCCTGTTGTATGGAGAGCGATTGCGTCCCAGACAAGTCTGTAATTCTAGTTAGTGATTGTTCGCGAATGCTATTAGAAGTACATCGACAACCCCCCTCATTGGTAATAAAATGCCGAGAGAACCCTTACTGCAGCCGATGCTTGTCCCAGTCCGGAGCCTCTCTTCTCAGAAACTCGCGTGCAGCATCCGCGCCATCGACCTCGAATCGCTTGTCCTTCGAAACCAGCTCTCCGGTCGGATCCCACCCGATGTCATGCATGAGGGCTCCGATTGCATGTACTTCCAAGTCGCGATCGGCGAGACTCGGGATTTTTGAGGCCATGATGAAGCCGAAGACCATGGATCGTTGGACATGGTTGAAAGCAAAATCGGTGGAGTGAGCTCGGGTGTACTCAAGAGCTTTGGTGATGAGAGGGGTGTCTGGGATGGTTGCACCAGCGAAAACGCGTGATGGGACAGGGGATGCCATCTTGCCGGCTATCGTTTTCAGGTAGCACAACAGCGGTCAAGAGCTGACAAGTATGTGTATGAACTAAAAGTCATCATGTCAGCATGGATACAACCAACATTGAGGACAAATTTGGTGTTCCCACCTCGTTGATTGGATCTGAAGGAATACCGACAGTGTGGAAAGGCCCGCCACCAACATTTGGCGAAGTAAGGATTTCGTCTGCTTTTAAGACAATTCGAGTCAGCTGCTAGAACGGATTCGGTTCTCTGGATCTTCAGGTAGAGCAGATAAACTAATCCTCTTTTGAGTAGGTTCCGAAGATAGGCAAATGGTGAGATGGCATGATTGCTTGTGTGCAAGGATGCGAAAGAGGGGTAGTACTCCACGCCACAAAGACGCCGATTCACGAAAAGAAATACGCCCCTCCATCTCTCCCGCCAATAAACAATAAGATAACCACCAAGTATTGGGCATTTTTCCATATCTGGGGATGTGTTTCAAATGGATCAAAGATCCCAAACTTACTGTACATACATGAACAGGGCCGGCCTTGATGCTGAGTCTTCCCTTGACCATGGCAGCGGGAACTGCTGTCCTACCCGACTTCGTATCAGATGAAGTGGGGTGTTGAAACTTGTGACCAAATCAAATGCTTCTATCATTCTGACTGGCTGCGAATGCCCTCCGTCGCGGCGATGCAATGCATAACGATGCACACCTTGAGTGCCTGTTACACAGAAAGGAGGACAAGCGAACCAATAAATATACTTCTACCCACGCCTTCTCATCCGTAGGTCCTATCCGAAGCCCTTCAGCAGGCTTCAAAAATGCAAATAGTGGATATAACTGACAGCGGAACGGGCCTGCCTGCTCCCCGTCCACTAATCCCCTCGAAGTTCCGACTCAGCGAGTTTGCAGTGCGGCCGCCCGTTGCCCAGCGTCCACAGATAAGGAACAGCGCATCATCTTCTCTCCTTTCCAGCCCGTGAACCCGGAAGCAAACTTTAGTCGCACCAAGTTCACTTTCCGATTCTAGATTCCAACAAATCTGCACCTTTGTGTCGTGTAACAAACGCTCTCTCGATATTACTTGACGGCTGTAGTGTTTTGCCAACATGGAGGAAGGTAGTAAAGCTGGTTCGGTTTCCCCACGTCAGGAGGCACCACGACCGCGATCTAGAGAGAGTGCCGGTTCCGCGAAGGCGACGGCTTCGAAAGCCGCCAGCAAATCTCCTAGCCCTCCCCGAGTCGCAAGCCCTGCAAATAGTCCTCCCAATATTACGAGCAATACGGAAGAAGCTACAGCTGAAGAAATCGCTATCGTGAGTATTAACATTGATTGCTTTGATTTTAGTAGTACGTGATTGATCAATGTGCTGATTTGGTAACTAGGATGACGGTTTTGACGCTGATTCAGCTTTTGGGGATGATGTTCAGTCGTATGTTAAAATATCTAGAGCCTCTTTTTTTGGCTGGTGATTTGCTAATTCCTGGCAGCGATACTACCTCACTAGCATCTGCTATAAGTAGGGGATACGTCGAAAATGGAAGGAAGTGAGTAGACGAGATGTTGATGCAGTATGAATGGGGGAGTCTAACTCACACGGCAGATATCAATCGACGAAAGGACATGAGTATTGGTATGAGTACACTTCTGAACAACAGATATCAAAATAGCTAATGTCTAGTAGGGGTCCGTCTGATGATAAGCAATTCGAAACATTTGAGTTGGGGTATGGTCCTGTGATCGATGAGAGACGTACATGTGTTGACTTACGCCAGGCATATCTTATACATAATTCTCGACAGCGATATGCCAGAACCTCTCTTCCACTCGCCTATTGGCGACAGCCCACAGGTAGGAGTACTTGAATGTTCACGAGCAGAAGTCAGAGTTGACATCTTCAGAATATTCTCGATATCGGCACAGGTGATGGCACATGGGCGATGTAGGCTCCGAGCTCCCTGCTTGAGTAATTACACTGACCTGTTGTAGCGAAGTTGCAGATAAATACCCATCAGGTCTGGATTCGTCTCATGGTGCAGAGTAACACAGCTGACAGCTTTCAAGCAACGGTGTATGGTGTCGATCTGTACCCACCTCCAGCACTTTGGGTGCCACCAAATTGTGTATTCCAGGTCGACGATGTAACCCAGGAATGGACCTGGAACAAGCAATTTGATCTCATCCACTTGCGTCTCCTGCTCGGGGCTTTTACACCCGAAGAGCGAGATCGTGTCTATAGAGCATGCTATGAGTAAGTTATGCACCCCATATCTCCAGGCCCTCATTCTCAAGCAGGAATAACCAGCTGATCTCAAACAGGAATCTGGCACCCGGCGGCTGGATCGAAGAAGTGGAACTCGACGTGCGCGTGATGTCCGACGACGACTCACTCGACCCGACCAGTACCCTCGCAGGTTGGGGACCCAACTTCCTTGGATGCGCCGAACGAGCTGGGCGACCCCTCGACACTCAGCTAACCATGAAATCATCTATCGAGAAGGCGGGCTTCGTCAACGTACAAGACAAGTTGTACAAGTGTCCATTGGGAGGTTGGCCAGCACTCAAAGTATTCAAGGATGCGGGGAAAGTTAATATGGAGCATTGGAAGGCGGGGTTGGAGGGATGGGCAATGTTTTTGCTGACGAAGTTCGGGGAGCCAACACCATGGACCGCGGAGCAAGTGCATGTTTATGTGGCGACCGTGAGGAATGAGATTTCGCAGCCTCATTTGCATTGCTATCATTTCACGTAAGTTGAATACTCATAATTCTTGTGACTGGATTGGGCTGACTGAATGTAGGAGACGAGTGTGGGCTCAGAAACCACTTGCCTAGGTATGAAGATATGTCGAAGTTTCTATTCATGCCTTGAACGATCGCAATTGCCAGTGACGCGAAAAAGGTATTGTAAGCAAACGAATGTAGCTGGCTCAAATTTCTGGGACGGTACATTCAGACCTTCGGATGAAAGACTATTTTTGATCTGCGGTCTGCGAACAATATTGGGAGGCTTGTTGCAAGTCCGACTTGTCGGACGCCGTCGTTGGAGCTCCGTAGATATGCCTTCCGCCATGACTTCAGTATGAGAAAGCCTTGTTGTTGAGGGAGCTTCGTTGGCAGAGGTGCCCGCTCCGTTCAGCTATTCTCTGGTAATACCGTGGATGAGAGATATCGACCCCTAGCTTGGCCAAATAGTTAGTCTGTGTGAACGACCTCCGTCTAGCTAGTAGCCGGGACAGATTCGCTTAGCTAGCCTAACCACGATATAGTCCAGATCATAATTCCCAAACGTATTCGAATACAATACTCGGTCGTCACTTCCGGCACCAAAAAGCCATTCGTTAAACAGGGACCTCTTTAGATACCACTGTATTCTCAGACGTCGCAGTCAAAACAGCTAACCCGGCCCCCAAACCACGACATTTAAAGACCCCACACAACGAACGGAATGCCTCCAAGTACCACAGAAAAACCACAATCACAGACCACAGCACCGATTCCACAGCAGTATATCAAATCTCAGCAACAAGCCTTGACTATGGACGACAACTCTACGCTCAGCAGTACACCATCACCGACAATGCAATCTATGATTAAAACGTCTGTGACAACCGCACAAGAAACGCCATTCAAGCTATTCGAGATCCTCCGCGACTTATTATATCTCTCGCGCTTCCCCAATATCGCAACACTTCCACGCAACATCACCCACATCCTTAACATGTGTACGGACACTCATGCCGATTCCTATGGTCGTACAATTCTGCATATTCCAATGGACGATATCGATGACATCACTCCTCACATTCCCATTATCTTATCCTTCATCTCCAGTTCCATTCAGTCTGGCAATGAGGTTCTATTTCATTGCGCACTGGGATTGAACCGCTCAGTTGCTGCAGTTTTGGCTTATTTGTGTCACATCATAGGACTGGATGCGCAAAAGGCGCTGGAGGTTGTGAAGGAGAAGAAGGCCGATGTCAAGCCCTCGGCGTTGTTCCTGCAGCAAATTGATAGGTACTTTGGAAGGGGTGGGGAAAGGGAAGATCCGCTTGTGGGGTTTAAGAGGAGGTTGGAGGAGAGGAAAAGGGCCCCTGGAGGGGGCAGTGAGAAGATGGAGGATTGAGAGGATTTAGGGAATCGACGATCATTGTGAAGTCAGATCACGATTGGAGTGTGGTTCGGAACCGGTAGATGGGTTTCGATACCTATCGGCCAACAACTATTGAGCGTAGATGGCATGAGGTCTTGATACCAAATGACGACGTGAGAGCGCGGGACAAAGCGTCCGTTGAAAGTACTCAATCTGCTTAGAATGTTATAAGGCTATCTCAGACAAGGGGTAAGCCGCAAGCTGGGGTTCAAGAACGCCGAGAGATTTCAGAGGTGCAACGTGGAAGCTTGAACATGATGCTGGGTGACAGAATTTCAAACAACATGCCGACTTTGAATGTATTAGAAAGTTGAAATCTTTGTCAAACGCCACCCTCGACGAATTAGAGTGATTTGCTTGAATTTGTATGTTTATGTTCAAGTCTTCCACGCTTAATCGGCTAAAGTGAAATTCATGTTGCCCGGATATTCACTTATCACTAAACCACTTTGCCACACGATAAAAGCTCTGAAGATACGTTTGAGATCTTGCCAATGTCTCAGAAGATGTAGAGTATAGTACACCTTCGTTCTTACCTCATTGCATGACTTGAATCTGTCCCCTAACCTAATCCCAAAGGAGCGCTGCAGAAAAGACCGGCTGACACTTCTGTTTGTTTGTTGCCAAACTGAAGAGGTCTTCCGGTAACTTTCTTGCGTGAGTTCCAGAAAACTAGATATTTTTACCTTTTTGAGATTTGACAGCAGTTCGACAAGTGGCAGCGAGGTTTGAGAATACGGGTTATGTGGTGGATGCGTCTTCGTTGCATGGACATGGACACTTCTGTCCTCAAAACGAATAAGGTCCACCTGATACTCTTGGTGGCTGGAAGATACAGATCATGGCAGAAGTCAGAAATATATCCATATAACTTGAGAATTGATATCGGTTCTTCAATGTTCAGTCAGCATCAATGTGACGGAAGGAGAGCGCTTTATCCGCAGAGGGCGAAAGTGAAGAGGGAGTTAATCCGCCTAGAATTCCTAATCTCATTCCAGCTTGATTCCAGTAGGTAATGTGAGACTTAATATGAATTAGGTAGGTCTAGCAGTTACCAACAACAAACATGACCAAAAACGGGTTCCATCATCGATACATGATCAGTGAGAATGAGGTGCTCAGGTCTTGATCGATGAGTGCTATGGAACACTACTTGGTACTCACGTATGAGATAAGAAGAGCACAACCAGATACCATGATGATATTATTTCTAGATTTAATGCTTGATGAAGGGCTTCATATCTTGCTAGGTACGATCGACAGCAATCAAGAAGCCAACGAGGATCAATCAGTTGACAGCCATCCCTCCTGGACACTCTCTGAAACCCCCTATGTGGGGAGTCTGGGAAAGCCTCGAGATTACCTTACTACTGGGCAAAATGGAGCAATGATATACTTCATACAAGTCAAGTGAAGATCGAATATACCTCCTGAGGTATATGCGTGATCGTAGTAGAGGCAATAATGGATGACAGAGATACTTGACAACTTGTAGGTCCGACATACAGACTAGTTTGTGGAGAAACTTAGGCGGTGGCTTCTGTTGTTTTTCTAGATGGTTAGAGAAGGGAGAGAATATATAGCATGTAGTCGTGGTGGACACTGGAAAACATTCTCAGGAACAGACGGGTCTGTATTTACCCAGCTTGCTGCTTTATTACCGAAATTCGTGACCTCTATCTTGACAGCCAGAGATGAAAAAGACTATATATCAGCCACTGATTATTGACGAGGTTCCTGAGTCTGAAGACAAGACAGACCATGAAGCGGCACATGAGAAGTCAAGCATTGATCTGCAAATGTCGGGATACTGGACCTGATTATTACGGTCCAGTCTCCGGCACACTCGCCAGGTGCTGTCCAATCTTTTGAACAATCTTCACTGTTGCAGCTGGTCGGCAAGAAACAGCTCAATAGCAAGGCACAATAGAAGAGTTGGATTGACAACGAATGGAGAATGGCAACAATGCAGTACCCCAGCGTCCAACATTCTTCCCACGTTGAAATACAAGTAGAGGGGTCGCATTCAAGTGCGAAGTAGCTCAGCAGGCCCTGGACGTGACGACAACCTGGACTTGCAGGACTCTGGCTTCGGGTACCCGATGCAATCGCGTCTCCACACGACTTGGTCGGATGTCTGTGGTATGGCACACCTGGTAAAAAATGGAGTGGCTCAACCTCTTATAAGAGATTCGAAAATGGCAAGCCTTCAGGAAGGCGATGTCGACCTGAGTTTGGGCATTCACTTATCCTACTCAACCACCGGACATCCGGATTTAGACTTTCTTCTTGTTCTGATTGATCTAGGAAGTTCGGCTGAAGACTGTAGGGTATAAATATTTACCATGATTTGATAATCTAGGTGATCATCGAACACCCTGTACCAAAGTCACTGACGGTGTCGTGTGGCTTGTGACGTCAGGATTTGGAGGAACCTTATATACCCCCTTTACTTTCACGATTTTCATTTCCTTGTTCCTTGAAAATGCTTGATCATGGAGAGAGGATGGAAAAGACTAGGAGTGAATTGCATATGAGAATATCGAGCGGAACTGGAGCAGAGGGCGAGAAGTGGGTATATAAACATTTGCCGCATCCTGGAATTGTGGAGCAAGAGCAGCAGACACCAATGTCTTATGACATTTCCGATGTTGTGGTCTTTTCGTCGGAGTGTGGTATCTAGGTATTGGATCCTACTTGAAAAGGGTGATTTTATGCTCTGATATATACATGTTAGCATGTGGTTGAGCCATCGGATGTTATGCGGATTGCGGGGTGCAAAGCCAGTAGTATGTGATATTAACTTCTGATTGCCTCAAGGAGTTGACAGTAGTAGATCTCCTGACAACGACAAGATAGCAACGATAAAAATGAATCAAGAAAGAATCTTCCTAGCAGCTGAGTCGGGCGCAGAGAGGTTGATTGTGATGTCTTACGTCCCCGAATCCATACTCTCACCAGCCTGGATCAGTACAACCAGAACTTAGTCGTCCAATCGGCACCGATTCCAGGTTCACGGCAGAGAAGAACTGATGATGTCGAAACCTTTCCTTATAAAGACTTGACTAGCCAATGGGCTCCTCGGAGATGAATATATATCTATTAGATTATCCTGCTTCGCGAAAGCATGATCCCCTTCACTTCAGAACTTCGCAACCGAAACTCAACCAACATATCTCTAAGTTCGCTCGAAAAGTCATTTCACTCCTTCATGACCATAATATATAAAATCACTTTTCATCACAACATCGCACTAAGCATCAAGTCATCGGATGGTTCTTCTATTTTCCATGTGCGTGTGACATTTTCAAAGACGCATCTACCTCGACACTCAACGACAGCCTACTTTTCAACCTTAGAACCCACAATCTTCCTCGAGACGGCCAATTATCTACCTCAACAACCATATCTTTGTCCCTCCTAGTCCTTCGCGCAAGTCCTGTGATGATCTCTCTCGAAAAATGATATTAACAACGAAAACAAAACCGACAATAATACCCTCTCCCCTCCTCCTCCTTCCCTTTTCCGGCACCAACCCTCAACCCTACCAACATCCCCATTCAAATCCTCCCGCACTCTCAAAGCCAAAGTCCCAACCTCCACCCATAACATGCAAAACCCCCGTCCTCACCACAACCTCGCATAGAGACCCAACCAATCTCGTCATGCAGACAGCAGGTAGTAACAGATCGATGAAAATCCAAACCACTACCGAAAGATCATGTAATAAAAATACCTACCTACCTACGTACCGTCTCCATCCTATCATTTTCACTGCCGAGGTGAAAGTCTTCGGATATGGTACGTACGGTAGTACCCGCCTGCTTTTTCTATTGGTTTATCTTAATCAAGTTGTATTCACTTTCAGGTTTTCCGCATTGGATATGGATCAATCTCTCAAATGGGGGTTCACATAAGGGCGGTCAGGGAAATACCCACTGAGTGAGGAATAGGCAGACAGACAAAACGACGCTAGGGAATGGGTTCATTGTATGTGTTCTCATTCTCATTTTGTTTTACTTGCTTGATATCTAGCATTTGTCTCGATCTCGATGTCATTTTCTGCTAGAACCTATCCCCCCACCCTCAATTTCTCCATTCAGACGACAAATCATCGCCTGTCAAACCTAGCCCATGTCGTGCATCCATCCATCCGCCGAGACGACAAATCATTGCCTCGCAACATCAACACGGAGTTGCACCAGTTCATCGAAGTGCAACCCACTCATCCATCGACCATCGACCATCCAACCACGATGGAGTAAGAGTATAAGAAAGAGAAAAAGCCGGGGACGAAAAAAAAACGCATGTGAAATGTATCTTATTATGGTACAACCCATCCTTCCAGGCAGGCAGCTAGCCAGTATCCACGTCCACGTCCAGGCCCAAGGCCATGTGCAGTGACAAAGCAAAGTCCATCAACGAGCCCTCTCGTCAGAGTAACTTAATTTTCAGAATCCACATATCGAAAAGATCAGAGCAGAGGAGAGTAGAATCCGGCAGCGCAGCAGAGAAACGCCAGCTTTGCATCCCACCAGCCAGCCTGTGCATTTTTTTGTTGTACGAATAAGGACGCGAGGAGAGGAAGGCAATGCGAGGCGATCCACGAGACCGCTCGAGGGCAATCAGAACTCAAGCCTGCAAAGACACCTTAAGAAAGATGTAGAGTAGAGGAGAAAATCTACCACTCATACTCTCCGCTCGCCTTGTGGAAGACGTATTCCTTTCCGTTGACGGTTAGGACGCCGTCTTTCATGACGCACTTCCTGTCGGGGGTGTTAGTGAGTTGTTCGAAGTTAGGATTCGTGTAGGGAGATGTGGGGAGGGGGTTTTGGAGTTGAGTTGTGAGCGTTGACGGCGAAGGGTGGGGAAGTGAGGAGGGGAGATGGACCATTTCAAACTAGCCCAGCTAAGTTTTGGTTCTCTGGGTGAATCGAGAGGGCAGTGGTAGTAGCAGTGATCAATGAACTAAGGCAGCATAGAAAATGAAAAGGACGTACCACTTATTCTTCACCCGCTGCACCTTATCATACATACAAAGCATGATATGGCCCATACTCTCATCGTCATCCTCCTCATCATTCAGACCATCATCAGGATCGTCAAGATCGGAATTAATGGCATCCTCATCCAGCTCCTCGTCCTTGACACCGTCCTTATCGTCGTCGTCGTCCGGCCCATCAGTCTGCTGCATAGCTGCTGACTTCTTGACTTTGCGTTGACGCTTGGAGGCTGTGGATGCTTGATGGAGAGGGAGCATGAGACCGCCACCCTCCATGCTTGTACCCATTGACTCAATTTTGCTGCGAATGAGGCCGTCGATCTCAATGCGACCCATGACTTCTTCGCCGGAAGAATTAATGCCCTTGATTACACCGAAAGATTCGACTTCATCGCCTGCGCCATCTGTTTGAGCACCACCAACTCCGTTCTGGCCATTGGCTTGTTGCAGTCTGTTGGCGGCATTCTGAGCCATGACTTGACGGTATTGTTCTTGGGACATTTGGGGACGATTTCCTTGTTGCTGCTGCATCTGGCGTTGCATAGCTTGGTTCTGGCTGGCCATGACTTGTTGTTGATGAGCTTGCATCTGTGACATAGACATGGCCTGCGGAGGACCATTCTGCTGCATGTTGCGCTGCTGTTGTTGAGCTTGTTGTTGAGCCATCATTTGTGGATTTTGGTTGGGCGGTCCTCCGGGTCCGTGGATGGCATTGATGGATGCAGCAGCTCGGGGGCCGTAATTCTGATGGAGATGTTGGGCAGCTCTCTGCTGAGCCTGAGTAGCATTTGCGGGGAGGGTGAGTGGCATGGCTGTATACGGTTGTTGAGATGCTTGTTGCAATCCATGATCCAAACCAGGTTCTGCCTTGATTTGTGGTTGGCGATTACCATTGTTCACTTGTGGAAGTGTAAGAGAGCCTGGATTTTGGTTTTGGTTTTGGTTCTGGGTCTGAGGAATTGGAGGAGTGTTTGATTGGTAGTTGCCGGCATTCGATGGGACAGTAGGAGGGTTGGACATGGCAGGTACAGGTTCAGGCTTAGGATCCCAAGGAAACTGAGCGACCTGAAGCTGTGACAACTTTTGTTGCCATCCCTAATGGTTGTTAGCATTATGAAGCACAGCATCTGCCTACCGAACAAGATATCAACATCAAACAGAAAATGAAAACTCATGAAACAGAATCCCAAGAATAGAGGCCCAAGGCAACACTCGATTGCCATGTACCTGTCTGCTCATCCGTCCAGTCATCCAGTCATCCACCCCAACCAACCCCTCCACGTGACGCCACCTCAATCCCAATCAGGCACTAGCCCGGGGTGCAAATTTCACAAGCGAAGCCCCAGGCAGCGGGTGGTATAAAGCCAAATACTGAGGGACGCCCACCCGCCGAACTGGCTGATTCCGCACCCAAAAACCTGCGCTGCACCCAAACCCAAGTGCCACCCACACCCACACCCACACAGAACAGCACAGCACAGGCAGCAGCGAAAACTGAACCACCATACGCAAAACCATCAAAATCGCAACAACGCCACGATATCCACTCTTCTTGAACGCATCGCAACGAAATCAAATGTCGGAATATCGAAGGAGAACGAAATGGAAGATGGTTCGATGAATAGGAAATGGGTGGACAGCGCACGACCAAGCTTGGCTTACCATTCTCAATTCCTCCAGGACATGTTCATCAACGCCTCCCTCTTCGAAATCGACGCGCGAGCTATCAATCACATCGGTGATGATCTGCGAGTATACGTTCCCAACTTGTGTATTCGACATCTTGCAGGTGGCTTTACTCGTGTTGCGGTAGGTGTAGTGTGTTTGGTGTTGAAGGTGAGGAAGGCAGGTAGGTCGTGTGCTTGAAGTCAAACTCCTCGCCGATTGCGCTCCTCTCCTTCGACAACGACTGGTGAAGATGATCAGGTATTGCGGTATGGTTTTTTGATCTCGATCTCAATCTCGTAGGTATGGTATTCTATCCTCGTCTCTGTGCGCTGCCTCGGTCACCTTTCTTTGTCTTGAAGCTCCCTCACGTCGAGCCCCACCCGTCGTAGACCTTCACTCTCCCTTCCTTGCCTTGCCCTCTCGCCTTGCCGATTGCCTTCTTAGCCTTCTAGACCTCCTATCGTAGAGCAGTGATTGTAGATTGGCAATTCGAGGTCGTGGGCGAGCGTGAGGTGGACGAGTTCCGTTCGGCGTGGGCTGTGGTTGTAGGTGGGAAGAGACCTTTGATGGGGATATGGTCGATGCGGGACTGAAAGCTGACTAATAAGTGGCCGACGCTGGCTGGGAAGACTAGTGGCTATTGAGCCGCAACCACATTTGTAAGGCTGAGAGTCAGATTCACTCTGTCGGAGCTTTATCAGCAAAATATCTACGAGCTAATGGGGTAAATCTTGGTCTGTCTGAAGTAACAGAGCTGGCGTGTGTCGCCATTAGTACCTTCAAGGTAACATTCAACCTCCTCGTGGGGTTTGGTTGACCAGTGCAGTTTAAGGTTCACTTCATGGGACGACCCGTCAGATTGCTGCGAGAGATTGTCTCTTTGTCAACGATCCCTACCTTAAAAAGAGCACTCGCAATATAGCACAAAAGTACCATGGACCGTACAATAGATACAGTATTCCTCAGAAAGATGATGTTGCCTCCAAGAAGCTCTGCCGAGGCAAGCAACGTCTTCTGTCATCTGCATCCAATTCTTACTGGAGCTTACCTACTACTCATTCTTCAATGGAAAAACATAGGAAACAAAGGAGACCTGACGAATTGGCCAACTAGATAATGAGGCTGGGAACTACAGATCAATGGAGAGACATATCTTTCACCCTAGGTCTCGAACACTGGAGAAGCTAGCGAATTACCTTCAATTTTGCGTGCCGATAGATGGATTGAAAATGAGCATATAAATCACAAGCGAAACTCAATAGATTTCGACCACCCGGAGGGCATGCATGTAGAAGTCCCATATTATACAATAATCCTATTGTTGTTCCTAAGTACCATGTCCCATGAATCCTGCCAGAGGTCCCGTTCGCCCAGCCGATCCCATTCATCCGTCACCATCATCAAGCATAATCGCACCAGGTGAAGCACTTTCGGCCATGGGCATTGAGAGAGAAACAGAGAACTCCCCAACACCACGCTGTAAATCCAACCGCTAATGCCAGTATGGAAATTTTTATACTTTACCGTTGCTCTCTTGGAAGCCCGGGCACTTCACAGAGCCTTGATGTTGTTTGACTTAACGGATGGTCATTTGCTTGACCATGTCGGCCTTTCCTGAAGATCCGGCAGCAGCAGAGCTGGCTCCGGCCTTCTTCTCGAAAACCTTCCAGAACTTCAAGCTCTCGTCGGCAGCTGTAAACTGTTAGTCATATTCGGAGCAAGATAAAAAAAAAATAACTTACCAGCAGTAGCCAACATTTGTCCATCTGGGCTGAGGCAGCTGTGAAGAACACGAGTCTCGTGGGCTGGGATCTCGACGTTGCGGACCAAGGTTGGGTAGCTCCAGATGCTGATGGAGTTGTCTGGGAAGCCACTCGTGCTGACGATCTCACGGTAATGGGGGCTCCATCGGAGGGAGGTAACTTGAGAACCGGTGTCGATGCTGTTGACACGAGCACCAGTGGTAGTGTTCCAGAAGTGGATGTGACGGTCGTATGATCCACCACCAGTAGCAAGAACGTTAGGAGCCCATGGGCACCAGCTGAGAGCCTTGACGGCGGCCTTGTGGTTGGCCTTGGTGAACTTTGGTGCAGAGAGAGAGCGGGCGTCCCAGATGGAGACAAGGTTGTCGTTTCCTCCGGTGGCGAGTTGAGCACCATCAGCTCTCCACTCAAGACCACAGACTTCGGAAGTGTGGGAGATGAGCTCGGCAGTCTTGTGTTGAGCGATGCGTACGTCGTGGTTGAAGACAAGTCCCGATCGGGCACCAGTGGAAAGAGTGTGCTTGTTCCATCCCATAACACCAACACGAGTTTCGTGTCCGTGCATGCTGCGGAGCTTGGTACCCTCCTCAACATCCCAGATCTGAACNTCTCCCGTACCGAGACCGACACTGACATATGCTCCGTCACCAGACCACTTGACACTGCTAACATAGGTATCTGGGCTAGTCTCGAGGAGAGAGCTGACAGTTCCTGATTCGGCAGACCAGACGTAGACGTTGCGCTCTAGGCCAATGGCGACCTGGTTACCGGAAGACCAGTCGAGGAGGTTGAGGTAGTAGTCATCGACAAGACCTGGAGCGTCGAGAACACGCTCAGGGGCAGTGGCAACACGACGTCTGAACTGTGCGGAGGTGGCACTGGCGCTCTTGAGAGGTCTGTTGTATTGGGAGCGGAGGTCGACTGGCTTGGATGATTCTGGGGCAGCAGGCTTGAAGGCGAGGATGCGTTGGTTGAGGGAGACACCGCAGGCGGAGGCGATGGAATCTTGGTATGCGACAGTGTTTGGGGATGGGCGGGAGTATGTAGATGGCTCATCATCATCGTTCAAGGACAATGAACCAAGGGCAGCCAAAGCATCATCGGCACCAGATGCAAGGACCGAGGAGCCCTCTCCACCAGCAGTCTTTGGTCTCTTCTCACCAGCCTCAAGCTTTCCAGATCCAACATTGACAATTGCTGAGCTTGCGGCACGGTTTGGGATGAATCTATCGCCGTATGAGAGAGTAGTCTTGGTAGACTTTTGACGGAGTGGTCCCTTGCGGGAGCGGCTGGATCCTGGGGTCTTAGCACCAGTACCAGTGAGTGTGAAGTCGGAAACACCGAGCTCAAGAGCACGACGAGGAGTCTGGACACCCTTGGCAATGTTAGACTTTGGCGAGTCTCGGTGCGAGGGTCTTGAGGCCGACTTAAAGTGTGATGAAAGGTTACCGCCGTATGTTGATGATCGAATGCTCTCGTTGTCCAACTTTCTCTCGGGTGTGAAAGGGGAGGAGTTGTTGGCCATCGCAGCTGTGCGTGTGCGAGGAGATGGGGTCAAGGGCATACGTCCGCCAGCGGTACGGGAAGAGAAAAGTCCCATGTGGGACTTAATCGGGGTTGATACTGATGTTGCCATTGTGTAGTATCGTTGGTATGATCTCGGTCGAAAGACAAGTAAATGTATCGATCGATGATAAGAGGTTCGGTATATCGAACGAGCTCCAAGAGACTCAACCTAATGGTTCCTGGTAGTTGTTTGGTTAGTATATTCGTGTGTTGTGCTCGATATGTCGAAGGGCCTTCGTCAAGAATGGCTCTGAGTCGGAGGCGATCAGATGCGGTACGAGAGTACAGGCAAAAGATCTAGTGGACTTTGGAAGTATTCTTTGTGTATGATGAAGGTTGGAATGATGATGCAATGAAGCAAGAGGAGGTAGAGAGATTTGAGGTGAAGGTGCGGGAGAGTAGAGTAGAGTGCGAATTTGCATGAAGAAGAAAGCAGAAACCTCGAGAACCAATCCGCCTTTTTGAATGATTTGTTGACAGCCAACCCTAGCGCCGTTGCTACAGGGACGCTCCTTCCCGAGTGATGGTGGCTTGACCTCTCAAGCTTGGACCATGACGCGACGCCCAACGCGGTCTAGTCGCGGCTGCTTGAATCGGTGGGCGCGGCCGTTTCTCCGATGAACAAATTCCGTTCCGTTTGACATTCGAGCAAACACCCACCTGCTGTTTGGACTCACTCCCTCTCGTCACTTGTCTAGCTGCACTGCGAGAACGAGTACTTCTTCAGGAGTCTTTTCTTCACTCCTCCTGTTCTACGGATCGCATGTCGTGATCTCACTTCTATTCTCTTTACTGTCCTCACTCGCTTCCAGCCACTCCAGGACCAGTTCGATCTGCCTCCTGAATAATTCCCCCCTCGTAATAGTATGCCCCACTGAGCAAACATCATGGCCCAGCCTTCGACTCCGGGCACGTCGAGTTCGATTTTCGGCGGTGGACTCAGTAATCAAATGTCCATTGGAAACGTCTTGACTCCAAGTTCTGCAGCCTCGTCAAACAATACCTTCCTCATGCCAAACTCTCCAGTCAAGGGACGACTCAGTATGGATGGTTACCGCCCGAAAGTCACTAGGACCCTTGGCCAGAGACCTGCTTGCTTGGTCAATGCCTCTGTCACGTACTGTGGAAACAACCAGATATATGCCTTCGGCGGTTTCGATCAATACACAGACGAAGTCTACAATCATGTCTTGAAGTTGGATATGGTCAGTTCGCAATGGAGTTTGGTGGACAACTATGGAGATATTCCTGGTGTCCGCATGGGTAAGAGACATACCGCAGCAGCGTATTCCTACGACTGACTTCTGACTTCGTGCAGGTCACACTGCGACCCTTTACCAAGGCGACAAGCTCCTAATCTTTGGTGGGGAGAACGAACATCGTACCTACCTATCTGACCTCATAATCTTCGATCTCAAAACGGCGCACTGGACACAGCCATCAGTCAGTGGACCAATTCCAAAGGGCCGAGCTAGACATGCTGCTGTTCTGCACGAAGACAAGCTGTTTATCATAGGCGGGATTACTGGGCACAATAATTATGTCTTGGACGATATCTGCTACTTGGATCTGAAGACTTTCACTTGGTCAAGAGCATGGAAGTTTGTTGGCAGATTCGATCACTCGGCATACCTCTGGGGAGATCGTGTTTGGGTCTTTGGTGGACTTAGTGAGGATATGGACAAGATTGGTGATATCTGGTGGCTTGATTTGAAGGGCAGTCCAGCTTTCGACTCGCCTCCGCCATTCGGATCCCTCGATCGTAATTCTGCTCTAAGTCGAATGTCTGGCTCTTCCCGTCAGCCGTATGCCATGGCACCGCCTCCAGCTGTGGGAAGTTCTGGCTATGCCGCCAATTCTAGCAGTGCCCAAGTAAACCCGCCCTCTTTCCAGCTCACGAGTTCTCCTCCCGTCGCTCCAGGCACAATTTCATCGTTAAAGTTCGTGTCCGGCCCAAACATCCCATCTCAAGGTTCTGGGATGCACTTCCACGTATACACATCTGGTACACTGCTAGACTTCGTTACACCTGCTGCTACCATTACGCCCCAAGAATGCTCCTTATCTTCCCTCGAATTAAATACACTAAGATGGCAGAAGTTAGCGGAGGGTCGTGATATCTTCCGTCCTGGCTACAGATGGCATTATTGTACAATGAATGAAGATGGGACGAAAGCTTGGCTTCTTGGCTGCCCTACTGACCCGACAGCTACAGACCTTGGACCTGGTGGTTTTGAGGAGTACTTGAGGTAAGCGGCACTTGACGAACCTTCGAATGCTCACTAACACATTTAGCGACATTATGGAAATTGATCTTCGCCGGTACGGTATTATTGGCAATAATTTAACCCCAGAACCTCGCGCGGATACATCCATGATGCCCTCGGCTGAGCGAAACATTGTACCACCATCGAAAGGTCTAGGTGCAGATCTCGCCAAGCTGTTCAACAAGACCCCTGAAAGTGGAAGCGGCACCGATTTCACAATCACTGCGCTGAAAGACGGAGATTGGGACGACGATGAGATGATGAGCTCAAGCATGATGCGTAACAGCCATGATCAAGACCAACAAACTTGGCTCGATCCAAATGCTACCACATCACCTCCCATCCATGTCCACAAACTCATCCTCCAAGCTCGATGGCCACACTTCGCTCGTCTCTATAACGCACAAATGGCAGAATTTCACACCAAAAAGATGCACATCCCCGAGCCCTACACTGTAGTCAAGGCCTTCCTCTACTACCTCTACACCGACAGCATCCAACCCGAAGACTGCGGCGAGCTAAGCGACGTCGCCGGCCTCCTCGTCATGTCCAACATCTACAACATCCCGCACCTCCGCCTCCTCTGCGTGAATCGGCTCTCCAAAGAACTCGACGTCGAACACGCCTGCATCATCTGGCACTGTGCCGGCATCGCCAACGAAGAATGGCTGCGAAAGCGCGCCGCCAACTTCTGCCTCATGCACTGGGGCCGCGTCGTCCGTACATCTGGATTCCTCAAACTCCCGCGCACAGCACTCGTCGAACTCAGCCAGGAGATTGACATGGAAGGTCGTGTTGTTGGAGGTGAGCAACTTGATGAATTATCCTCATCCTTGTCCTTCTTTGATCTATCGTATATGAATCTATCCTAACATTTATGTGACTTTAGGCGAAGAATTGGAATATGTTGGGGGACTTGGGGGGTCGAGGTTTGGGTTTGGGGGTGTGGCGAGGAAGGCGAGTGTTAGTAGTAATCAGACGCAGCAGCTGGGTTCGGAGATTGATGAAAATGAGGAGATGGAGATGAGCTAGGTGGGTTGAGGGCATAGTAGACGTGCATGGAAGATATGCCGATATGTTTATACGAAGTCGATGGATGGATGGATTGATTGGGTGTTGGGTGTTGGGCTTGGCGTTATTCGGTGCTGGAGCTGGGGATCATTATTCGGTGGATGGAACTCCACCTTTGCTTACTTTATTTGCGACACATCATTTTGCTTCGAATTTTTGTGTCTGATTGGAGTCGCTATACGGGATCAGTTGTTCAATGAGCGGTGCTGGTGGTGCTGAGGGCATGGTGCATTTCTTTGGCGTTCATGTTCTCAAGGCAGGACTCTGGATCCTTTTGCTTAGCTTGCCTGCTTGATTTTCTAGCTTATGGGTAGAGAAGTTAAGTCAGGTGGAATAGGTAATCTACAATTACCTTCGCCGATCGTGTACTTGCTTAGCTGAAACATGCGAGGGGCAGAAGCGAGCGGGGATGAGGTGGGTGTAGTATATATTCACAGCGAGCTCCTTGTTTACACGAAGCACACTTCGAAAGCAGCGCAACTGGAGCGGTATATGCTTGCTTGTCTGGACTCCCGACTTTGAGAGATACAGGCCCCGATGCGTCGCAGAGCGAAATAAACAAGTACCGTGATGCTTTCGTGCTCATGCAGTTTTTCCATGGGTATGGTGTTGGATTTGGCGTTCTCTTCTTCGGCGACTGTGGATTCAGGGGTTCTGTGGTTGTCGGATTGGAAGGCGCTGTCGATTAACATGCTGCTGTTGCTTATCTCCACGTTATCTGATATTGTCTTCGACTCGTCGGGGGGATAAAAGTCACAATTCGACTTCAAAGCGAAACACGTTTCAATGATCAAGCAAAGAGACAGGACGAGGGGATTGGGAAGAGAAAGTTCGGAGAAGAGTGATACTTTGAATTAACCCATTCTGTTTCGCACCCTTCTGTAAGACGTGTTCGTGGAGTATTTGTATCCAAAGTGTTTGGTGCTGCTATTGCGCGAGGCTGAGGCTCCAGGATCAAGAGAATGAATGACCAATATTGATACGAGGCGGTTTTGGGGCTTTTGGAAGGTTCCAAGGGACATTATTCACTTCGTAACCTTCAAAGCCCTCTGCTCTGAGAGACTCGAAAATTTCATTCCCAACCAGATGCCAGGGCGAGATTACAAAAGGCTTATGAAGATTCGTAGGCTTCGATATCGCAGATCGAATCTTGACGTGAGGCGAACCGGAGAACGATCTAGACTCAAATCGAGTAAATCTGGGTTGAGGGGGGATTTCCAGGACAGAGGCAATATCCGATAGAGGAAACTCGCATGCCTAGTATGGAAGGGACATTTTGATTGATGTGAAGGAGAGTAGTAGATATCTCAGCCATCGGAGTCATCGGCACGAGGAAATGTGGTACAAAAAAAAGGCATTGTCAAGTGGAGGACTGTTGTCTCACGGCCCTGTGCTGTCAGCTCCGAATGTAGCTCCTGGCAGATTTGTGACGTTGATTGCAGACGAGAGTAACCAGCAATTTTTTCTTAGAAACAGATTTCAATTCTCCGTCAACGTGTCTGAAGGGCCATCTGGCAGTCCTGCTTCATACTTTAGTTACGCGTCTTGCCACTGCCTCCTCACTGTGTCTGGAAGGGCAACAGGACACGGTTCCTGCACTGTTAAATAATCGCTTAATTCTTGTCTACTTCATGAGCGAGATGCCGAAAATCTAGTCAATGATGAGATCCAGTCCGGGGAAGTGACGTTCTAAATTTCTAGTCACACCTCTCCTCTTCTCTTCTCGTACCATTTTCAAGGCATCCTTCGCATTATTGAAATGCCTATCATAGGTCTAAAGGCAAGACCTGACATTTATGATCTAAGTAAGATACTACCACCAAACCAAATGCTGGACAATTTCCAATGCTATGCTTTACTCGTGTTTGGCAGTATGCACTTGAATCTGTGGTTCACTCAGTGACATGAAACCTTTTTGTTACCAACTCTAAGTCGCTGTCAATCTGCGGACTGAGTGTCATATATAGCGAAACTCGAGATCCGGCATAGCTGAAGCCGTACTCGAGAAACAACTAGATGCGGGTATAAAACAAGGGGTAGAGGACATATTGTGCGAGATTATTGGAACCTAGTCCAATTCAAGTCGCGTTCTCTCGTCGATTGATAACGATACGTATTTCTTTTGGTTGAAGCACACCTACAATTTCAGACTCGCTTTATATGTACACTGGGCCAATCTTACAGCTGTGGAAAGAGGCCGTGAAAAGGAAGGGCTTGTGGACAGGTGGAGTGAGATGTTCCGGCACGAACAGGATAACATTACTCCACTCGAAAATCTATTTCTATCTAAAATTATGTCTTGGTGAGGTATATTACAGCAGTGTAAGTGGGAATGAGGTCTGCGGTCCTTAATCCGAGCATGAGATGCATTCGAGATCAGGGCCGTCTTGTTAGGTGTACCGGATTTGTTCAAATTACATGCAGCCAAGGTTCACATCTATGCTGAGTAAGTTTCGATTGATAGATTTTCAAATCAAGGCTGCGTTAATTCTGTCCTTCAGTCAGCGATTAATATTTTATCACCAGTCAGAGCTATGTTGCCGCCAGATGGGTGGTCATTGCCAACTTCTGTCTGGCATCTTGCTAGCCCTTTTTCAGAATATAGAGAGCAATGTCTCGCAGCTTACTTTCAGGTCCATGGTGCCATGATACACAACCTATAACTGTTACAATCCTACAATAGAAATAATCTGAGTATTAAGATTCTAGTTTGGGTCACTAGTACAGTAAGACCTGCTCATAAATGTGGTGGAAATTTACGGAATCCCACAACTTGTTCCAGGGCTCTCGGAGGGGAAAAGAAAGCACGATCCAGATGGCCGGGAAAGGCGCTCTGAATATTACACTATGTAGCACACTGGGCCTATCAAAGCGAGCTAATGGTGGATTATAGCGTGATGACCAGCATACTACGAAGCCTTGTTCGAGTCACTACCATTTTTTGCGGACTTTTTTCGTGTTCGCCGCTTGTACTCATGTCATACCCATTCCGATACTGTAGCTCATTCTGAGGTATGACAAATGCATATGGCAACTCGAGATTTTTAAGTACTCACTCAATTAAAAGGAAGAAGAAAAGGCTAAGTACACGTCCGGTTAGTGGTTCAAGACCGCTAGCTCGATGCCGGTCGCCCACTTGAAGCGCTACGCGAGCTCGCTAAGTTCAGTATGCCCGTTCTAGGTCAGAACACCTCGCGCTCCTGCCGTGTGCAACTTTGGTACGGACTGCGATCGTCTCAGTCGAGATCTCAATACATCATCATGGACTATTACCATACAGAAAATCATGAAGTACTAAAGTGCTCGGATTCTCTGGGAGGCCGGCTAGAGCACAGAACTTTATCCTTACACCTTTACCACTCGTTGCCCGATTGAAATAGCCGATAGTTCATCAAGATCATATATAACCTTTGAAACCAAAGCATACCACTCGTTCGAGGATACCTGCAAGAAAATCCTCGTCTGCTGCCACCCCTGGGCCATTTATGGTACAGCAAACACAGATGAACGCAACAGATCAAGGGTCTCCTGCTGCCAACAGAGTAAATATGCAGACGAATCACCCGGAAAAGCATCCTGCCAGCCAGGCGCTCTTTCCTAATACTAATGGCCACAGAGGAGCGCCACCAGGAAATCCAAGCATGAACACCACATCTCAAGGCGTCCAATTCCGTGGCGAACGGAACCAAATGGAAACATTATCAAATATGCATTTCGCGGCTTCATCTGATATACCCGATCATGGTTTTAGATCCACTGACCAACGTTATTCCGCCCCAAGACCAAATATCCAAGCTCCTACAAGTTCCTACAGGAAACACAACACTTCCCAAACAAATCAGATTCCACCATCAGTTTCCAGTTGGGGACCTGGCCCTGGATCCGTCAATGGATATGGACACATTCAATCGCCAAGTCAAAGGCATTTGAGCAACGGCATAGCTTCAAACTACCCCGTTCATCCTTCTCAAGGCTATCAGAATGGGTACTCCGTTCATCCGAGCGGTAACAACACGCCTAGAATTGGCCGTCATCACTCAATGATGACGGGACAAGGTCCCAGCTATGCCCCATACAGTACGCAGCCTCAAGCTCATTCCAATCATACCATTCGTCCAAACGCGTGTCACCCATATACCGAGTCTGGACCGAGCCCTGGTAGGTCTAGTCACCATGTCGGTAACCACCCCGAGCACGACTTTGCGTCGGGCACGATTTCCCAGAGCGAACAATACAAAACCCAAAACTCAGAATATACGCAGACCAATATCGATCCTAGACCTGGAAGTCATGCAGGTGATCCTGATTATTCCCAAGGGTCGAGCCATCCGCATCACACCTCTGAGGCGAGTTCAAAGAAAAAAAACATGCAAGTTACACAACATGGACCATTCCTCCTTGCTCCAACAGCAACAGTCGGTCCTGCAGCAGCTGGGAACAATCTACCGCCTTCGAACTCGTTAAATACAGCTTCGACGCCACCGACGCTCTCCGAAGCTGACAGGGTCATTAGGGAAGCAACAGAAAAGGTAATGTCAATTTTTCAGGCCAAAGAGTCTACACTGTCAGAACAGCCTCAATCACCATACCGATCACCGACTCCGGGATCCGATTCAGCGCTTTCGACACCTAAAGCAGAATGGGAAAATCCTGAATATGACGCGGCGAAATCCCAAACCGATCATGGTGATGGCCCGGAGGAAGGTTCGGTGGCACGGCCAATCGAGCTGGACCAGACATCGAATCAGGGATCAGCCACTTCCTCATCAGGAAGACCTGAGGCGCTGGTCAAATGCAAAAGAGGCAGGCCAAACTTAGAGGAGCAGAGAATCAGAGATCTAGCAGATCCCGAGGGTGTAAGACTTAGGAAAGAGGAAGAGGCGGCGATGAAGGCGGCGGAGAAGGCAGCCCAAAAGGCGGCAAAGCAAGCTGCCAGCAAAGGCAAAGGCAAGAAGAACGAGAAAGGTTCTGTCCACCAAGGCTCCTCCACAATCAAGATCTCAGACAGCGATGCCGAAATGAGTGGACCGGAGCAGGAACCATCCCTCGCTCCCAGCATCGAAGATGAGGTTGAGGAAGAGAGACTTAATTCCGCAGGAGCCGAAACACGAAAGGTCGATTCGAAGTCCACACAACCGCAATTAGGGTCCTCAACAACTAGGAAGCGCGTGGCCTCCATCGGCTTCGAGGAGCCAAGTAAGCGGCCAAAGTCCCCAAGTGGACCGAACAAATCGAATACAGAATATGCTCGCCATGATAACCACAACGTTGTCTCAGCGACTTCCAATGGCAAAAAACCGAGTAGTGTCACATCTCCTATCGAAGAGCCCAAGAATATGGGACATCACTCCGAGGCGTCTTCTAACAAGAGTATTTTCGAAACAGAAATGCGTCGAGGTTATCGAAGCAGATCCAGGAGTGTCACGATTGTGAATGTTCTGTCTCAGGCTGGACTGCCTGGGTCAGCTGACAATCCTATGAATCTCGAAAACTTGGAGGATGAGAATGCGGTACCTGTTATCCACATAATTGAACAGCAGGCCCCTCCTGTCGTGGTGTTGCCACCGCCCGCGCCGTACGCGCGCAACCGAATAAAGGAATACTTTGGCCCTGAATACTGTCGGAAACATGAGGTCCGAGAAATCCAATCTGTGAAAGCTTATCATAGCTCGACTCTGGTTCTTGAGGTTCCAAGAAGCATTACGCACATTCTCACATGTTCAGCGGCATTGAGAGTCCAGCCCCGACTGGGAAGCCATCCAACTCAAGAACAGTATTGTGTGTATCCAAACGAATTTCGGTCTCTCAGCAATGCGGAACTCACGAGAGTCGTCAATTTCATTCATCAGGGTACTAGTGTCAACCACAAGCTCGTCATTGCCCCCACAACCGATGATGCTTTTGAGTCTACTGTCATTGATGCCCTTGTCGTCCTAGCTTGCGTCCTGGCTGAATACAAGACATGGCCAGGGAAGGCGAGAAAAAGAAACACCATTACCAACCTGAGTCATCTGCGCAGGAAATTCCCTGGATGGAATCTACAACCACCCGTGGAATTACTGGACGATTTCGATTTCTTTTTGCAATGGGGCCAAGGTTCTGAACGACATTGCAGAGCTACCAATCAATGGAAAGAATTCCTAGACGCTATTGGGGACACCAACAAGAGGAGAAAAGAAGGGCCCAACTCGGAGTACATTGAGGTGCAAGACTTCAAAGACATCTTGAGTGCTGTACCCCTGGAGCCGACCTGCATAGAACTCAATCTGCCAGTGCCTTTAAACAAAAGAACATTGGCAAGAACGGTTCTTGACTGGTGGGAAGAACAGGACTCGGACTATGTCCCATGGGAGTTTTCGAGAACGAAACTTCTGAAGCTGATCGATCATGGAAAAGTTGAGCCAGAGAGAGAGCTGTGGCCGGGAGATCGAAGCATGACTGAAGATGAAGCATATCAAGAAGCTATTTTCGATCACGAGTCAATGAATGTCATGCTTGACTGGGCACGCGGAACAGGATTAGATGGATATAAGGAGTGTATTAGGTGAGCATTGATTCCTGTGTATATTGGAACGTGTCATGGAACGTGTCTGGAGGCATTTCGAGAGATGAGCCCATTGATTGTTCTGTGCTGGAAGAAGTGTCACGGCTTTATAGATATATCTCTGAATGCCATTGCGTCCAAATACCTTGGACATTACAAGACATTTTCTCGAGTGAATGGAGTTTGACTCTGGAAGGAGACTAGGAGGATACGTCTCAGGCTAAGACATATGCAGCGTCCACCTTCATGTCTCATGATTCAAGCTCGATCTGTTCGATCTCAGATTGGGCCTCAACGGCTACATAGATCGAGACCGCTGATGTGTAGAGAAAGTACTCCTAGATCTTTCTTTGGACCAGCCTGAAAGTTTGATAGCTCACCACTATCTTGAAGCATAGTTCACCTGGGTTGGAAAGTGATAGATACGAGGTCAGATGGGCGTTTCTTCATTCTGAATATCCCAACATCGCAAGACCGAGCTCCCCCACTACCACCAACCGCGCTGCCCGCAGGAAACGCAACACCCTACTCCTCTGCATCGTACATCCAATCCTCGCTTCTGGCCTTCTTCATAACCGCTCCAAGACCCGACACCACCCTCCGCCAAATCTCCTTCTCCACATCCTCGAACTTCTCCCCATGCTCGGCGATGTTCTGGATCGCCTGCAGGTACTTCCTCGAGACAGAAACATCCTTCTTCTTCTTCTTCTTCTTCTTCTTCTTCAGGAGGAAGAAGGCGTCCACGACGTTGATATTCATGACCGTGGTCATGTAGGCGAGCACGGCTGCGACCATCCTCACTGTAGATCAGGATGGCCTTGGGGTGGTTGGAGGGGAGGTTGATGCCCGGGACCGCATCGGTGATAGCGTGGAGTATGAGTGGCAGACTCTGCGAGAAGTCGCCCTCGTACTTGAGGGGGGCGTGCCAGGGGGCGATGCCGCCGCCGGGGTCGTTCTTGCCGACCGACTTCTTGGTGGTGAGGTTGAGGGAGTTGGTGATGTTGGAGGGGAGGTGCGTTGACCAGGATGAGATGAAGATGTTGGGGAGGACTTCGATCATCTCGAACGGATTGGTCAGGGAATCTTCGATCTCGGTCTCGATCTCGGCGAAAGCATCTGGGCTGGATGGTCGGGAGAAGGTGTAGTCGGACATCTTGAAGGCCGGGGAGAGATGGTTGCTGATGTTTGGTATGATGGGAAGATTGAGAAGTTGTTATCTTGGTAAGATCGAGGCGTCTTGGTGGATTGTGATGTGCTTGTTGTTGAGCTGGGGCTGGTCTTCGAGCTGTGAAAGGGTTGACAGTGTCTCGCTTGGCGATGTGGGTGCCTTCGAAGGTGAATCCATTTAAGCAAACGATGTGGAAGTTGAAGCCTGAACTCAAGACAAATGTGGTGTTATTGAATTGCGCAGATTTATGACTCCCGAACTCTGGTCCACTTCATTAGTCAGCCTGATCACAAACAAGGACATAAAGGTGAAAGGCAAACTTTGGGTATTCAAGGCTTGGTTGCGATGTAACTCCATTTGTTTGTTGTGGTCTCACCAAATGATTTTCAACAGTCTTGGAAATAATTTTTGTCTTTTCCTGCCACAACGTCGCTATACAGATATTTGCACAAATTCAGCCAATTGTCTTTTGTCTGGAGGCCCTGAGCCCGCATCGCCGCATTTCTGAATCTTTGTTGACGTCGCTGGATTAGGCGAGAGCGAGAATGTGCGAAAAAGTAGCCCAATTCTCAGTTCTTTCGGGGAGGAACGAGAATGCTTCAGCTCTTTTCACGATAAGACTAAATTCAATCTTCGCTACAGTCTGCTCTTACCTTGAGAGTTAGGTAAGCATCGTAGTACAACACGATCGTGAATGTTGAGACACGGGTTATGGCCCGAGCCATTGGAAGACAATTTCTTCATTTACAACGCAGGCTTCTTCCTGTTGAGAAGCACTCCTTAAGATTTTGACAATCGGGGAAGAGGTTTACTATGCCGCAGGAAGTGGGATGATGGTGGTCGAGAGGATTGTTTAGTAGATCCGATTGTTTGCGAGTAGCTCGGATTCCGGATGCCGAGCCCGAGAACAAAATGCCCTAACTTAAGTTTTCATAGGCCAGACATATCGAGTGAGGAGGCCTTGTCAAACTTATAGGGGTAGCACAATAACCTCGGAGATCTGTTGGAGCTGACCATCAATCGCATTATAGAGATTATTTGACTTTCCGATCTGAAATTTACAATTATTCAAAACGAGAAGAGGCCGTAATGAGATGCTATCGGCGGGTCTCAGAACTTCCCGCAAAATCCAGGGACTAGTAAGGGACTGCGCCAATCCATAGATATATTGGGTCTTTTCTGGTAAGTAATCCATAGTCATATGCGGAATCGCCGCAAGTGAGGTGCAAAACTTGCTAATTGAATTTGGAGGTACGAGATCTGGAGACCTGCTCAAGCGATCTTCGAGGAGACAGAACCTTAAATCTGATGGCTGTTTTGAAAATGCCATCCGATAGCTCCTGCCATGGCAGCCATGCAGAACAGGCTGAATATGGAAACATGTCCGGACACTTGTGGCCAGTCATAACGCGAAGATAGCCGATCCGCGAATCTGTCACAACTGCTGTGGCGTCGACGTCAGTTGATCAAAGTTTAGTATCGTAGTCATTATGCGATTTGGATCTATTGTGTTCCAGTCACAAATCTCTGCCCATTGCTAAGTCTCAATTACCATTCTGCAAGGCAAGCTTTTGCATAGCAGAAAAACTCGATCGCAAGATCTCGCCGGCTTCTGCTGGAGAGCTTGGGGATTGTTCTAGAGTCAGAGAGCTACCGGACTATCCACACGAGGGCGAGGGCGATCGCTCTAAATTGCCCCTCACGTTCATTTACGGTGGATACCAGATGCAGTGCACGTCCTGGACAAACTATCACCTCAACGGCACTGCTCTTGGCAACAGAATCTTCAGCTGTCGAGGCATGCCTTGGGATGGATGTCTTGGTGATTGCCGTGCAGCATGTTGTCTGTGCGTGCAGATCTGGGGGAGGTCTGATCATGTTTAGGGGTATCGTTTAGGGCAAGCTGGTTCGCTTAACCGAACTATTTTGACGTGTTCCCCTTCTGGATCTAGCCTCCACCCATTGAAACTAGCTACGAGCTTTGCCTAAATGCCTCTGCCGTGTCCCGTTGTTAAGTGGCTGGCAGACACCACCATCCATTTGTTAGATGTTTAGAGAAGGTTTCTACACCCCAGCCTTGCGAGAAATCTGATCGTCCCAGGGCTAAGCTGTCAGACATCTATGACAGAAAGACTCCTGAATCCTTGGAATCTGGTGAGGTACCAGTAAATTCACGTCTCGATGCGAAATTGCGAATCGTTGACAGCCGTTATGTATCTTGATAGACATGTTTGAAAAGTCTCAACTTGCCGTGTGCCTCGCCGCCACCCCCTCTAGGAAGATGAACTTACTCGTGTGAATGGGAAGGACTGTCCATACGCAGGCTCGACTGCCGTGTAAATCCTCGAGAGTACTTTCGAGTCGTGTAGTAGCGTGTTCTAGCTTACGCAGTAGAAGAAGTCCGTCGAGTGGGGATGCAGAGATCACTTTCCGCTTCGATCCATGGGCAAGTCTACGAACATATGGCTCTAGAACATCAGCGCCATCGTGTCAAAGCGCCGACGGGGAATGATCGGGGCAATCAGGAACATGTCAGAGCTCTGCCTTGGATTCGGGAGGATGTTCCTCATCAAGCAAAGAGCAGTGGCTGTTCTCGGCCCGTACAGCCACTTAGAATCTTCTGACAGCACGGTTTCAGCCAAGTTGTAGCCACTTAAGGACGTTCATCTGGTTTCCGTTGACAGTCACTTGATGCCGCGAAAGCCGCACTGTTTGCTTGGATGCTTGAGCCGTTAGCTCTGAAATCTAGGTCCAAGTCATCCATGCTCACCGTATATGTTTCACGGAGCCCCATCTTACTTGCATTATCGAAAAAGTTGAACACGGCTCATCATCCTGCATGTCGTCGTTCCCATTTTTCTTGAGAATTCAAGCATTGCCAAATCAGCAACATGTCGACTTCTATTCCCGCTGAATTCGTCCCATACTTTACCGGCGAGAAAGTGGACGAGAGCTCGCTTCAACCAACGATCATCAAGCTGAACAGTATATTCATCGGGCTTGTAGTCTCCACCACAGCACTTAGATTCTGGGTTCGATTTCATATGCTTCAATCTGGCGGACTTGATGATAGTGAGTACCCGGCCTCTCATTCTGATGTCCATATGCTGATATTTCTTGCAGTACTCCTGCTGATAGCTGTTGTCTTCTCGCTCTTCTTATCAACCTCCGCCCTGGTTGGCGAGACATTTGGTCTTGGGATACACCTCTGGAATCTCGGCGATGGTTCACCAACCTCAATCTTGTCGAGCCTAGCGAAAATAGTGAAGTCATTGTACGGATGTTATCTCTCATACACGACCTCTATAACCTTCACAAAGCTTTCAATCATATCGACATACGTTCGATTCTTCCCAAAGGGCCTCGCCAGAAAAGCGAACTTTGCGCTTGGTATTGTGATACTGCTCTTCTGGATTAGCTCAATCTTCTCCATCATTTTCCAATGCGTACCTGCACAAGCTGCATGGAATTACAGCGTGAAGGGAAAATGCTACCCTATTAAGAAGTTCTTTTTGTCATTATCGACTTTCAACGTTATAACCGATATTCTCCTTTGCCTGCTCCCGGTCCCTCTCTTGTGGTCGCTTCAAATGCCTAAAGTGCAAAGGGCTGTGGTGTGTCTTCTATTCTGTATGGGAACATTGTAAGTTAATTGCTGTCGCGTAAAATTTCACTTTGCGTCATGTATACTAATTCTCGAAGTGCATCTGTCGCAAGCATTTTGAGAATCACCCACCTGGACCATCTGGACAGCTTGGACATCTCATGTAAGTCAAAAGCTGAACATGGTCCCAGTCGAAGCATTCTGACCTAATGTAATCGGCAGTCAAGACGGTAACCCCCTTGAACTGGTCCATTGTTGAGGCGGATGTTGGAATTATATGCGTGGCATTATCGGCACTTCGACCTCTCGTGAAGCGCCTCGTACCTAACTTCTTCCAATCGAATTCTCGTGTCGCAAGTCCGAATGCCTACGAAACACTGCAAACAACAACCATGTGCACCTCGAAGCTCAGAACCGTGCAACTGAACGCAATGGTGCAGCATCTGCCTCTGACAAGAGCAACTTCGGCGGTGTCGTCGAAAAGTGAGATCATGGTGCAGAGGTCGTTCGAGGTCAAGGAATTGCCAGCGATGCCAGCCATCGAGAAAGACGCGAAAGAGCTTCCTCCTTTGCCAACCCCAATTGAATTGCCAGTGATACCACCGATGGCATATCAACGAGAATTTGGCAGACCGAGTGTGGTGGGAATGTTTACAGCCGACTTCCTGGATGCTACATCAAGTGAGGATTCAGCGTCGGAGAGGTCGATTGCTGAAGATGACTCTTCGAGTGAGGAGGAAATAGTCGAGGAAGAGGAGCAAGCCGAGGAACCGAGATTATCAACAGCGAAGGACGCAACTGCGGATGATGACGGGACATCGACGATAAGGTCTCTGCATAAGAGCCAATCCAATCCTAGACTCTCATCCGTTGTTTCTCCTTGATGTTGAGAACGGGTTTGATTCTTGCGAAGCAATTGGAACTGGAGAGGATAACGGATGCATGTATGGAGTTACCGCTTATGGTTTATGATAACATGATGGATGGGAATACCCAGTATATTGATGATGAGGAGGCGACACCAGAAAGTCCCAGAGGGAACGAACGTCATGACCAAACGAACATGATGCTGCTATACAGATAACTGTACATAGACTAATGCAATCAGTATCAAGCAAAGAAAGTCAAAAATTGAAAGCATGGACAAGGACAAGTTGCTCCAAGAAGTTAAGTTGCGGTGTGAACGTAAGGTTGTGAAAGATGCCGACAGAGACGAGTGTTAGGAATGCGAGGCGGTCTATGGTCGGTTGTCAGAATGTGTCAACTGTCCATAATTTCATCCTCTCACGATGAGATTCTGTAAGCTGACTTGACTCTGATCCCAACTCTTTGGGACCGGAGCTCGACGATCGACAAATTGATTGGTGTTGTGGCGACGGATAGAGTTTGGCAGCTCGCTTCGCCCGCATTGACGTTGGATCATGTAAGCAGCGTTTGAGGTTGACAGTGAAGCCACGACATCAAAGCCTCACTCATGATGACCTCCATTGCGTGATATATGAGGGTTTCGGTTGCATCTAAGACAGAAGCAGTATATCACTCAAATTTTGTAGGCTTTTGTTGACGACTGCGAATTACACATCTTTCGGATTAAAGGAGAGCCAAAGACAGCAGGCTGTCTTATCCGGTACGAAAAGAGATTGGAGCAGAGAGCAAAAGATATAAAGATGGGAGGAGGACCAGAATGGAAGAAAGGTGTCGAGGAGAAGCAAGGCGGAGGAGGTGTGCAACATTCTCATCATCCAATATGCGGTTTTTTATTCTCGCAACAACTTTGCTGACATCTGCTGTCACAGCCGGAATTGTACCATACAAGACCGGGCCGAAGTACATTTTCTCTTTGTACGTAATGTCAATCCAGAAGTGAAAGACCTTTCAAGGTACTGACCTTTATGCAGTGGCGATTCATACACATCCACCAATTTCGACATCAATGGAGCGCAGCCATCGCGTGACAATCCTCTTGGAAATTCTGATCTCGGGAATGAGACCAGTGCTCAAGGGCCTGTCTGGATTGAATTTCTGACGACAAAGTACAACACCAGACTTGTTCTGACCTACAACTTTGCGGTCGGCGGTGCTTCCATTCCAGATAATTATACCTACCAGGTAGAGAATCTGTATCAGCCGAAATACTCCGAGAAGAAGTTCTGGCAAGGGTCGAACACTCTATTTACATCCTGGATTGGTATCAACGATGTCAGCGATGCTGTAAGTGACCGACTTAAACAGCGCTACCCGACAGAAAAAGGGCGTGACTGACTATCAACGTCCCAGTGGCTCAAAAACGACGCTTCAGTTCTGCTCCCTAGACTTGACCATTACTCAGAGCTACTCGAACAGATGTGGGAGACAGGAGCAAGAAACTTCTTTATCGTGAACAACCCACCTTTGGACAGAAGCCCATTCATTCTTGACGGCGACGCTGGATCCATCGCGCACTACGCAGAGATGATACAAGTCTTCAATGAAAATCTGCCGAAGCATGTAGCTGCATTTCAGGACAAACATCCAGATGTGAGTTGATATTGAGGTATTGTAACAAGTGCAACGCTAACAGCTGGTAGGGACAAATCATACTGTATGATGTCCACACGTTCTTCTCCAAGGTGTTGGATGATCCGCAAGCCTATGGCTTTAAAGATAACTTCAGTCAAGATGAGGATGGATGTATGTGGTCGGGAACTTTCCACATCCGAACTGGGTTTGATGATGTTATTGCGAAGGACATGGCTAAGACTATCGCCAAGTTCAGATTTTGAGGATGATGAGTTGTGTTCGAAGGTGTACATACGAATGTCAATTGAAAGAAGCAATCAAGGATAGACTGGCTAAGCGGAAACAGACTCCAAACTACGTGGAGAGCTGTCTGGCAGCGAGGGTATCAAATTTCTGGGGGCTTCCACCATTGTCTGATTACCTCGTCCTCCTTTAGGTTCAACTGCCTTCTTGAGTTGCCTTTGAACAGCGCCAAGGATGGCTACCTTGTCTCGGGTGTATCTGGTCCTTGCGATCAGCTATTTCATGCAGTATCGCCTTCGAATTTTTCGTCCCTATCCCTTCTGTAGCCAGGCTCAAGTTCAAAGCATCTGGAGGACCTTCTGAGAATTTCCATTCTGCTTGGTGTACTCATTTGATCGCGCGGCAATGTCCTGTATCAGGGATTCCACATAATCAATCACATCCCCTAGCAGATCTAGCAGCTCTAGTGACCCTCATATCCGAGCGATTTCCGTGCGATGTATTTACATTGACTGTTTGCATCCTTCGATTATCTCAATACCTTTCCAGCGGGAGGATCGAGTTGCTTCGGCAGGCTTCGAGAATATTGAAGGTCAGATCTTAGTAGCACGTTAGTGAAGTCCAGAATACTGTTATTGAGTCCCGGATCCACCCGAAGCAATCGTATTCCACTTTAGTACCGAGCATATGTAGCAACATGGACGTGGGAAGAGACTGGAGATAGACGTTGTGCCCGGAAGACGCGCTTCTAGCGTAGACGCGTTACTGGACACGCTAAACTGGCACGGTTCAGTGATTGGTAAGCCCTGGAACTTTCTTGTTTGGACGGAAAACCTCAACTTTTCAGCATCATCGACAGATCATGAAATATTGACAATTCTCCCACAGTACGCAGCAGTAAAAGCTGCCGAATTACCCATGGAACAGGAGTCCCACTAATATTATATACTCACGGACACAGCAAAGGAGTCTGACGAAGCATGATCTGAGGTCCTGTTTGGTACGGTCCCGGTTTAATTGTCTAGCGTAGTCGATGATACAATTGCTGCCTTTACAGATCTTCGGAGTTCGTGAGAAATCAAACCAATCGAAAGCCACGTTTTCAAAGATCCAGAGTGTTGATTCAATGCTTGATATAGAAGGACAGGGCTCGAAACACAACAGCAATGTCCACAAAAGGCGCTAGACAATTAAAACGGGGAGGGGACTATTTATTTGCTTTGCTTCGATTTTGTGGATTTCGGTATCACAGCTTGCATTTTAGAGTTATCGTTGGCAACATATTGTCTTTTATAGACAACCAAACAGTTCTTGGCTGCTCTCGGGTGCATCCCATTTCTTCATTCCCTGCGGAATTTTCCTCGCTTGCGCCTTCCTTCAAACTTTGAATGCATCATCTGCCATCTTTAGAGTATGGGCCTGGCCATATACATTTGCTGGTGCCGCTTCACGCTTCTTGTACTCGTCGTCGGCCAACTTCAAAGTATGAGCCTGTCCATAGACATTCGCCGGCTTGGCTTCCCTTTTGAATGCATCGTCGGCCATCTTCAAGGTGTGAGCTTGTCCATAGATATTTGCTGGCTCTGCCTCGCGCTTCTTATATTCATCGTCGGCCAATTTGAGAGTGTGGGCCTGGCCGTAGACGTTGGCCGGTGCGGCTTCACGCTTGAACGCATCATCTGCCATCTTCAGAGTATGAGCTTGGCCATAAATGTTCGCTGGCTCTGCCTCGCGACCTCTCAGAGGTGCTTGTTTTGTTAGTCGGAGATAATCCGATGGCATTTCTACATACCTGATACTGGGGCAGCTGCACCGAAAGCCGCCAGACTCGTGGCAACGACAAGGAAGTTCTTCAACAGCATGGCGAAGTTCGTCGTAGTGAGCTGGGTATGTAGTGCAAAGCTCGTATCTTGGTCGTGATGTGACGATGAAAAGATAGGGGGGACCTTGCACTTTGATGTGTCGAGGGCTTCCCAAGTACAATTGGTCGTTCAGCTTTGGTCCACTTCTACCCGTATTTCTCATCATCTACTTGGATCGACACGACCAAGTCCTTGCAGTCTAGCTCCAAGAGGAAGTACGGTCTGCAATTCTTTGAATGTCAGGTGAAGAGTTAACCTTCTTGGGAAGGACCCTGTACTCGGTGCGACGAAAGGTTGACAGCTTGTCAATCAACCTCTTCCCCAGAGGCTATCTAATTGGATATCTAAAGATTCACCTGCTTAAGAACTTACCTTCGCGCCACCGTAGTCTGTGTTAGGAAGCTCGTAATCTTGTCCTAGGATCCACTGGCGTGCGACTTGCTTTCTATTTGCGATTCTCCATGGAAGACTGGATCAAGGTACACAAGCAACAAAGTCAGGAATACCTATGGATTTCGGTGATGAGCTGCCAATCTCTCAGAAGATCACTGTTATAGACGACACAATTGCGTTTGTTGGGAACTTTTGTTCAAAACGCTTCAAAAGTCGAGTGATCATTCCGTGACATCGAGGTTTCTGCTCGTACGCATGTTTTACGAAATATCTACCCCTCCTGTTAGTACCACCAGTGGTGCAGTGGCGGGGTCAGTGGGGTCCCCTCCCTGTAACCGAGCTGACCAATGTCCGACTCAAGCTTTATCTAGGTACATTAGTGATAATCTTGTCTCAACTACCTGCCTGAATTGGGCTTGTCTCGCGCAATTGGACGTCAGTTCAAGCATGCTGATCGCGGGAGGGGGGCCGGATTGTCTGCCCCAATCTCCAGTGGCGCCGCACTTTCTCGCCCGTCGTTTAATACCACCAGATGACTGACTGCTACATTTTGTCGGTATTTCTATCTCGAAATCTGTGCAATTGGTGTTCTTGCTCCTCAGGAAAAATTCACAATGATTCCAGCTTGGATTCGTTCTTCCTCGACCAGCCGAGAGTCAGAAGAAAAGGACGACGGCTCGGTTGAGAATCTTTTACCATCCTCGCTAGACGACATCCAAGAGGCTCAATACATGGATAGAAGACAGCGAAGGAGAAGTCGCGGCTACTGGATCTGGACCGTCCTAAACATCATTCTTTTCATTTTCTCCCTTTCCATCCTCGCACGTCAAGTTTACGAAAAGACTGTCTACTCTCATGATCGACACTGGCTGCTAAAGCAAACATCGTACTTTTGTAAGTGGCATATATTCAATAGATGTGCTTATGCTAACAGACCTTCCACAGCACCGGTTCTCGAGAAGTTGAACATCCAAACGTTTGTCAAGCAGACCGACGGCAGCCTTTTCGACTCTCCCAATCCTTCTCCCTACCGCAACGCCCGCAAGCCCGACCCATCAGTCGACGCGGCATGGGAATCAATTGATAACATCCGTACTTTCACCATCACTGCCGACGAGGTCCGAAAACTAGGGAAGGACCCAGAACTCGTTGCCAAATTCCCGGAAGAATACGGCCTCGGCCCAGAAGCTTACGTCGCCGAACTCGACATCTTTCACCAAATCCACTGTCTCAATCTCCTGCGAAATCTAGCATGGGCCGAATACGATCGCTCCGAAGATCACGGCAAGAAGCCGTACTCGGAACTACACTATGTCCATGTAGCACATTGCACTGATATGCTGATGCAAAATATCATGTGTCAAGGCAGTTTGGATGTTTTGACGTTCAATTGGATGGAGACGCAGGATTGGCCATTTCCGGATTTCTTTGTCAATAGGCAATGTAGGGACTTTGATGCTATTGTGAAGTGGCAGGATGAGAATGCGTTGCCATTGATGATGGGTCGGAATCTGACCAGACCGGAGGGCGCGAAGCAAATTCCTGCGCCAGAGGCATTGTACGAAATGTTTGGAAGAGAATCAAATGTTTCGATCCACGATAAGATGTAATTAGATTATATATTGTTCAGTATTTACTGTCTCTCCACATCGCATTGCGTTCACACCACATATCTCACTGAGGGTCATAGACGAAGTGGAGCTGTTCGACTATCTTCATTGGTTCGGTGCTCGATGGCCTGGCGTATGGTCCAAGGTCTCAGATTTTTGATCACATATAATTTCAGTAAGATCGGGGTGATGGGATAGGACGTTGAGGCGTTCTTTGTAATGCATATTCAGAAGGCTACCTGACATTGGGCAAAATCAGGAAACGATCGAGCCAAACTGAATGATCAGCTACAGAGCTACTCCTCAGGCATCATTGCTCTATCATGTCTGTGTGCCTCATCAATGACCGTAGCATCGAGGTGACTTTGAGCCTGGGTATCTTTCGAGCTACAAACACGAAACCATTTACAGAGTAACTGGTAGCAGTGGCTGAGAGAGAGTCTCGAGCTTGATTGAACTCTTTCGTGCTTTGATCCGATGGTTTCGCGAGTAGATGCCTGCTCATTGAACTCAAGGTAGAAGAGAATCACTCTGACTTCAGCCTCCAGAGGTGTCATTCCACTACGACCGTACTCTTGGATAAGAATGCGATAGTTCGGTGTTCTTCGCCAGCGATTCCAGTCGTTGCGACTTATGGACCATGCTGTGATCTGCCGACCGATTGACGAGATGTCGTCTTTTATGATGCGGATTTGGAAAGCGCCCTCAGAGCGGTCCCGGATCATGGCTTCGAATTTACCATCGATCTCCTCTCGAGCTTGGCGATAGCTCATAATGGGGACATCTGGATCGATTGCTCCGGCAATATAGCGAGCTATAAGGTCTTTGCGTACCCCTGATATGTGGAACAGGCTCAGTAATCTACGTATGTCAATTTCAAGGAGCTCCGCAGAATTGGGAGTTGAGCTGCCACCTTATGGCAAGTCAGTGGCTCTTCTCGTTGTTACTTTCATCGGCATATTGGAATCTTTAAGTGCTTTGGCAGACCTTAAAGAAAATTTAGAGAGAAGTACGCGCAATATCATGAATCGAGGGACCATTTTGAATGTGATGTATCCCAGCTAAGACAACTCACATGTTACCTACTACACTGTCGGGTTTTATGCCCCCTGCATTTTGGGCAACGTTCTGTTCTGTATTTTATTTCCCAACAACAGGGTATTCTTATCACATTGTTTCTTGTAGTGTTGTTTACAGAGTAAGTCTCAAGCTCGATGCACAAACTACTCTTTATCCGAAAGTAAACAAAGACTACTAAGCGAGACCGTGAACAATGAGCCTTACTTCCGGCCACAAAGGATCTTAGTTGAAATGTAGTGTTACAGGTTCTGTGATTAGATTCGAATGCGATATGTCTATAATCAGACAGAATTGGATATGTACCTCAATGGAATAGCATAAACGAAGAATAGGTGAGCCGTACATGAGCAAGCCGCGCACAGTGCCCGCCACTTCCCTTATCGCCTCCTTACCTAGTTTTGGATCTTAGGCTATCCGGAGAACCAATTTTTAGAATTCATTCACTCGATCAGAAAGACCCCAGATTCAATGCTTCATAACTGGGACGCCATTCTGCCTAAGTAAAGGCCTCCCTTTGTGTCTTTCTGAAAGGTACTGAAGTGATTCGCTTTGATGGATGGGGGAATAGAAATTTGGCCATTAATTGAACCTGTTACTCTTCAATAGACGTCAATTACCCAGCTTACTTGATAGTCATGTGAGATATAGAACGATTGCGAACACGTTTGGAGAAGTCGCTAATTACAGGTGAAGAAGCTGTACATGAGTCGACATTGAACGAAGCTTGACTATTTCTGAGCATCCAAGTTCTCCAGAGTTCCGGGATTGTGCGCAACCTTGTGTCCGTGTTGGTCGTGGAAGATGACTGGCAAAGTTAGGTCTCTTGATAGATTTGAAGGTGAATTTTCGCTGTACAGACCTTTTGGAGGGTTCTTAACGTTCTCCTTTTTTGCCTCTTCTTCGGTCGTAACTATCCCTTCGACCTATAAAACTGTCAGAATACGGTCCGTCGATGCATGGTAGTTACTTGCCTCCCCCTCCCTCTTTCCGCCTCTGATCTTCGTCCAGACCCTGTCACCTTCATCAATGTCATTCCCCTTTTTATCCTCAACGTTAGCCGACATTGCTGAATATTTTGATGCGATCGATTCAAGTAAGCTGAGGCGCTTTTGGGGGGAAAATATCTACAGGATAGCGAGACTGAAGTGCCAGAAGTACGTGGTATTCCAGAAGTTTAAAGGGCTGTATCAGCGTAACGTCATCGATCGACAAGCCCCAAACCCCGCCTTCGGCATGAACTCAGGGCGGGGAGAGGATCTTTACCACCTTACCAATTGCCGGTTGAATGATTTTGGTTATGACCTCAAAATTTTCAACAGAAACTGAGCCAACGATGGCCATAGCGATGGGGATCAATCAGCTTGGCGTTACCATTGGAAATTGCTGCTAAGCCCGAAGTAAAATGAGCTCAAAACGAACAGGTATCGCCTGCTCTATAGAAGTAAGGACGTCATGTCATGCAAAATCCTCAGAAAGTGTTATCGATCTTAACGAGGCCATTGGAATCCTGACTCCCATCTTCTCGCGAGACTTGAACAGGCCGGCCAACCAGCCTCCCTTCATTACTGTCCCTGTTGCCTCGCTTATAGGAGCTTGAGCATGATACCGTGATTTGATTGGACGCGGAACTAATGGTCCGTCGGAAACGATTAAAAGAGTGACGATGTTCCGGCAACAGACGACAGAGTTAAGTAGTGTGACGATGGGTCTGACAATATTAAGGGAATTGGTTCCTTGTTGATGCCCACGTTCCGAAGCATACTCATGCGGTCGACGTATGTGTAACAAAAGCCAATCAGGAGGCACGCAATAGCCGTGATGCCATCCGGATTAGAGATCCGATGCTTCACATACCCCTGTCATTGAACTCCAAATCAACCCCTTTGCCAGTGAGAAATAATCAATTACAAATTATTCCGTGCATTGACATCACAGCTTGAGGTCGGGACTGAATTGTATACATAGATATATGTGCGCTGGTATGGTTGAAGCCATTCTATCAGACTATCCTCCTAGACAACCGGGCATTGAATTCAATGGCATTCCTGACCAAAGCTGTGCGTCCTTCTCCACTTCCAGCAATCTACAATTTCAAGCACAACAGTCTTATATCATACGCCGCCATGTCTACGATCTCAGATTCCATCAAGAAGGATCACAAAAGCATCAAGGAGTATGCTGAGAACATTCGGATGGCAAGTGATAATGACTCGAAAACCCGCTGGCAAAACCAATTCACTTGGGAACTGGCCCGTCACTCAATTGGAGAGGAGCTGGTGGTTTACCCCGGCTTTGCAAAGCATCTTGGTGCCAAAGGGCAAGAAATGGCTGATAAAGACCGCCAAGAGCATCAATTGGTAAGTCTGAGACCACCACGGCTCATTTCACCAAATCTAAAACTCCACAGGTTAAGGATGCTTTGTTCAAGTTTCAGAAAATGAAACCAGAGCACGCCGAGTTCATTCCTACTCTGGAGGCTCTCATGAAGGACCTGAAACAGCACATCACGGAAGAGGAAAATGACGACCTTCCAGCACTTGAAAGCGCGCTCCAACAACAAGAGAGCGAGTCGATGGCTAAATCTTTTGCTCGTACAAAAGCTTTTGTTCCTAGCCGCAGTCACCCGTCCGCCCCGAACAAACCACCGTTTGAGACTGTGATTGGTTTGATGACGGCGCCGATTGATCACTTGGGCGATATTTTCAGGAAGTTTCCGGATGAGACAATTAGTCCCAACCCAAGCACCAAGTAAGGCTCTTTTAGCTAACCAACAATGGTCAACAAGAGCTTCTGGGTCGTCTCATTTGTGTCAAGTCGCGACGGTCACCAATTGATGATACCGGGAGGTCTTTTACGGACTGATCAAATCTTGTATCTGGGATGACTTATGCAATACAATAGTTAATGAATCTATTCAGCTAGTGATATAACTTGCTGATAGTTCTGGAACATCTCGCCTCCTGCGTTCTCTTGTAAAAATGCCCTGTGGTGACATATAGGTATAAACAACTGCGTTCGACCCTTTGGAGAGGATTTTACTTACAAACTTACTTTCATGAGTTTATATTGCAAGCATGGTATGGTAGGGCTACTGATTATACAATGAACCATATCGGGTACTAAAGTATGCGCATGACGTTCCGCTGGAAGCATAAAAAAACCACAAGAGCCCATTCCAACGACAACATCATGTGCCTCAAACGCACCTAGGACAGTGTCTCTCAAGGTCATAGTGTAAAAGGCCCAGTCCAAAATTACTTCAGAAGTTTGTACACGGTCACATCAAGACAAATAAATTTATTTGCACTCATCGCGCCAAAGGTCTTTCGAATTGGTGTTGCGATTTCCAACATGCATGTTCTTTCCTGTGCCACCAACCAAGACATACGACACCCATAGCAACGAAGTTTTTCGCTCACGTTTCATTCACCGTCTCATTAGTACCCCTCAACGAGGCTGTAACCGCCATCGACGAGCTCGTTGTGGCCGTTGATATACTGATTAACCACAAGGTGAATCACGGCGCGAGCAATGTCCTCCTCTTTGCCAGGCCGGCGAGCTGGAACCTTATCATACTTCTCCTTGGGAATGTAGCTCTTCTGGTCCTGACCGCTACCTCCTGTCGTCATCTCGCTGGGGAATACGCCTGGAGAAATGGAATTGACTCGAATCTTGAAACGATTTTGGGCAACAAGATTTGCTAGCATGCGACTCAGATGAATCGCAGCAGATTTGCTGGCGTTGTAAGCGGGATGGTGCTGGGAATCTTTCAAAAGGCCAGATACGGAGGCTATGTTGATAACAGTGCCCGAATAGTCCTCGTGCTCTTCAGTGGAATGAGCCAACAAAGGCAAGAATGCCGTGGTGGTGAAGTAGATCTGTGAAACGTTTGTTCGATAGATCTTCTCCCATTCTTCAAAAGTGGCGTCGTCTGAATCGAACAGGTTCTTCTTCGCTTCCTCTGGTGATTGAGCCTCTTGCTGGAAGGTAGAACCCGAGACCCCAGCGTTGTTTACGAGAATGCAAAGACACTTCTCGCGCGTGGATATCTCGTTGTAGAGACGGGCAATATCTTCCTTCTTGCTGACGTCGCCCTGAAGTGGGATTATCTCGCCATCGATATCATCGCCGTTGTACTCCTTGGCAACGGTGTCGAGTTTTTCTCCTGTCCTGCCGACGATGTATACTTTGGCGCCGTTGACAGCGAGAGCTTGGGTGATCATCAAACCGATTCCGGACCCACCGCCTGACAGATTAGATCTCATTCGTAAGTTATATCGGTGCACTCACCAGTGACAAGTGCAACTCGACCCTTAAGGTTGAAAAGGGCATTGCTGATGATATCTTTGTTGGATGGATGGCTCATGGTGATGAAGTTTTGGTAAAACTGAAGGTGTGTAGAACAAAAACGCTTAACAATAACGTTTGAACTGACAGCTACGAGTTATTCAGAGAACATTTTCAATGTTATTCTTAAATGTTATTCTTATGCTTGGGCTCTGGCTGTGTGTTGTCATCGTGATCTCTCGACGGAATTCCCGGCATTGCGTATGTTGTTTTTCCAACAATTGACATCACATACTTGTATATGGCTTCAATAAATCGTACGACTACTTGTACGGGAGACATAGAGAATCCTATCCCTGAAGCCGCTCCTGCTCTGTTCCTTGTCCAAAGAACAATCGGGAGCTGGTAACCTTACAGGTAACCGCCAGCTCTCAATTGATGACATCGGCCTTCAATTCCTCCCTGTCGCTCTCAATTGCTACCTGGATGATATAACAAGCCGGAGTCACATTCAATTCGCAGTTCTTGAATTTCCCTTCCCGTTTGGTAAATTACGTCTGACGTTGTGTTACGCGGTCAGGCGGGACACTATGTGTGATGTCAACAACAATTGGCGATAATGATGTAAATCCCGATACCACGTAGCCATTTTGATGCAGCGAAGCCGGGCAATTTCTGAACACGAAGGAGCTCATTAGAGGTTGCAAATTGATTTGATCTCTTTTGAAAGCCCTCATGCATCTGCAATGGTATGACAGCTAAGCCTTCTACTTCTGGTGCACCTTAAGGTTTAGGTAAGAAAGACACCAAGCGCTTACGGAGGTAGTGTCCGGCACCGTCAAAGCGACGATACCTGCCTAGCTGGTAAGATGCCATTGAGATGGGGGACCTGTCCAGGAACGCTAGAAATACAAGTCTATGAAAGATTCACAGGCATTCAACATGTATTAATTCAGCAGCTGAGCTTCTGCGCATTGAATAAGGCGGCGCAGGTGTACAACAGAGCACCTAACGCCTGACGATCACACCCTCCTCAACCGCAAAAAGAGAATTAGACGAAGGTCGTCCGAATGTTGAAACTGACTATATCTCAATTTAGTACTGCAGAACAGGCAAATACGATAGCAGCATACTTCAGCGAATGATGTGTTACTTTGCGTCTCTGTACAGAAGATCAGTAAAGCTCACAGGCCTTGGGCTTTTTTCTCGTGCCGGAGCCAGGCTTACCGTAACTCCAATCAACATGCTGTATTTCTTCAGAGCGTCCAAGTAGTACGGAGATGAAGTCTGATATGCCATGAAGAATGGTGAGGAAAATTACTACAGCCATACTTTTGATATTGGTGATCTTTAAAGTAATTGGAAAATGATAAATGTCGGACTGAGAACGGGAGATGGAATTATGTAGACTGTTTTGACGATCCATCATGCCAAATGTTCTGACGTCAGATAAACACGGAAATAAGTACCGCGCAGACCCCAACATCAACTCACTTCTCCTGTACCCTCCGCAATCATTCTTGTGACGGTCCGTACCTGTGTTCCCATCCTCCAAATTTCATTGTTGCTGCCCATCGACAGAAATGGTATGTGGATATCCATTCCATCTAGGCGGCGATGTTGCTAATGACCCTAGCTCCTCCCTAAGTCCCAACTCGCTTCACTCGTCGCACGACAGGCCAATGGCTCGACTTCAAGCTCATGTAACTGCATCTCAGGCGGCGCAATTGCTGGAATTGTTATCGGGTCTATCGCAGGCACGTTGTTGATCTTGTGGATGATATATACTGTGAGAGCGGCGTCGGATACCCCAAGGGAGGAACACACGTCGAGCAGGTCGGGGCGGTCACACCGAGGTTCGAGGAGAGGAAGCCATACGACATATATTGATAGAACCGGGCGGGCTCATCGAGTGAGGGAACCATCGAGAGTGTATTATAAACCAGAGTGAGGATGAGCTGAATGATAGGGGACTGTATCGCATGGACGGAGCTTGATTCGTGGCAGGAAGGTCAAATACAATTAGGAGTGTTAACAAGTTAGTGCCTGGCCTGCTTGTGTCATTGACTAGCTTGTGGCTGTTTTGATCAAGGGAAGTTATCGCAGAAGCAGTTCAATGGAAGAATGAGTTCCGTTGTGAGCAGTTGTTTGTTTCTTCAATTAACCTGCAGCTGGAAGCAGAGGGGCTGTAAGGTTACCCCGCCATCACATGACATGCTCGTTCTCTAGGTGATTTTTCAAGCTGGCACTGTGCCTCCAGGCTACATCCAATAAATGTTGGTTCTGATGACCTCTCCAAATGTAGCCTGACCACCGTCCATTTAACCTTGTAGAGAGCTACCCATTTGATGGATTACAACGAATGTGGGCATCCGATGTGCATGTTTGAGAAGCGACTTCAAGATGACTTCAAGACTCATGTCCTTGTCAGATGAAGTCCTGTCATTAATTCTAAATCAAGTACGTTGCTAGAAGTTCTGGACTCGCACCCCAACGGAATATGAGCTTATAATATCCCGACAGACTGCCACATGGGAACCATGGGTTTTCTCTTCTATCAATCTCGTCAACAATCGGCTTCCTCGGCGGTCCATCATTGTACAGTACAGGACTCTCACATTGAGCGCCTCGAAATTAAGTAAGCTCGTATCAGGAGCATTCAGCCTGCGGAGAAATGTCGTTCTATACACTCGAGAATTGGCTGTAGGTGGAAGGTGGTCTGATTGGGAACCACTGCGGCTGTTGCTTCTAGATTTCGTAAACTTGCTATCCATCAGGTAGGATCTCCGGAGTACCTACTGGCTTTCCATGAAACCTTCTGATTTTCATTTAGCTGGCACTCATGGGGAGAAGCTATCCCCATTCCAATTCTGAACACTTTGCAGTCGCACTTCCCAGACATAAAGTTGCATCTGCAAGGTTTGCCTGTGCCTATCCGACAGGACTATCCTGTCATCGGTATTCATATCGACGATTTCATTCTTATGGACGGTCTTGATGGTTGTCGCAACATCTCTTCAATCACAGCGGTACTCCATTCCGAGCACCCTGTAGTCATGCGCCGCTGGACGGACCTCGCAGCATCGTGTCCAAACCTCAAGGTGCTGCAACTGCGAGTTGCAAGCAAGGATCCTTTCTATCTTGAAAGCCAGGGGTCATATCCAGGTCAAGGTCCCGTACAGACCGCCAACAACCTTCCTTCGCTACGGAAGCTTGTATATGAATCGAATCTCCCAAGCACAGGTCTCCTCTTCATACCTCGTACTTTCTGGACCTGGGACAAGCTTCAACATCTAGAATTAAGTGGTCGACAAATCTCAGCGTTTTTGAAAGTGGTAACGGGCCAAGTGACAACACTGAGGACTTTGAAGGTGGAGCGCTTTCTACACCCGTATCTTTCATTCCAGGGTGACGCATTCGAATTTGAAACCGCTTTGATCAGCTTCATATTACACGTTCCAAGTCTGACTGAGCTTGAAATCTCCAATCCTCCAACCAAGATCTCATCATTAATTCTTGAGCATTTGGGGGCCAAATTTCGAGTGTTGAGTTTCCAAGGATTGTTCCGACAGCTACCACAATTACCATATATCGAGGACAAGGTCCCGGTGGAGTTTCACCTTACTAGCCAAGACTTGCGCGATATCTCCAATTTCTGTCCTAATATTTGCTCATTGACAATCGATGTGCTTGTCATGGCCGAATTGGTAGGCCGAACTTCTAATACCAGTTTAGGACCTGACTGACTCGTAAAATTTCTAGTCACAAGACTTCCTTTCTGCTCTAAGTACGTTTGCTTGTCTCAAAATATTGCGACTTTTCATGAAAATTGTCAGCAAAGATCAGGAACGATGTTGCCTCAGCCGAGATGTCAAGTTGATAGAGGCGATGGCGCATTTTCTTTTTGAGCAGAAGGTGGGCTGCCGTCTGGACAAGATAGAGGTCATGCTTGGGACTTATTACATTCATGACCGGCCGGATATGGAGTTCTTGTGCTACCAATCGAATACCGGGCAATTGATTGTGGAGGACAACAGACACGAAGTTGATGCTGAAATGTTCCCAAGCTACTTATATGACGGCGATAATATCGACGAATGGGAAACAGCAATGGCTGGTGCAGACCTTGAGATGGGGCAATTTGAGGAAAACGAAGATGACGTCTCAAATCTATTTGGTGATTCTTCATAAGAAGCGTGTGAGGGTAATGTTGCTGCGGAATGAAGAAAACGTTGGCGGACGATAATTGCATACGTGGAACACTTGTTCTTGAGACGTTGGAGGCTAGAGAGATGTGATAGGAGTCTATGTTACCTAGGCGTATTATAAGTTAGATACAGCTAGTTATCTCGAACAGGTCGACTTCTGGTACGGTAGTCAGGCTGTTTGTTTTCTTTCGCTTAACCAACCTAGCGCAAGTTCCTATTCAGAAGCTTATGTTACTCATAGACGGTTAGAATTTAAATCTGAGTCTGAATCCCTTTGGAAGATAAGCGTAAGACCGTGTGCCGAGAGCAACGAGAGTGTCTTCTTTCTTCTGGGCTGAAATCCTTCTTGATCCGAAGCATAGATGTGCGTATGTGACCACAACTACTGGCAAAAATTCACCAATCAGGTTGTTTCTCAATGAAATGAGGAAATATGGACACCCTTTTAGCCAATAACTTTTTCAAGTCGCAAGCAAATTACGTTCTGATTATCATCTAGAAGATAGGAGATCCGCTCTATTGCTTTAGCGAAGACATCCTGGTACAAGGTACAGCACAAGGCTGGAGGCTGAACCCCGTGATCTGATTTTTCAGGCCTCGTCAACGTATAGAAATCTGATTCCGGCTCACCTTCGGAACTTCAAGGTCGTCATTGTCACGCAGGATTGGAATGTAGTCGACCGACCAATGCGCTGAACCCTCGAACCTCTTCGCCGCACAAACACTTTTTCTATTCTGGTGGGAAACGAATGCGATGGTTCTAGGCACGCATCTGAGGGACTTTCCAAAAGCTCTATCAGTCTTTCTCAAAGTTTCCGTCAAACATTCGGCAGTCGAAGTCGGTGCTTTATTTGTGCAAGCGACATTCTTCCGGGCCATCGATTCTTACTTGGGCCAACAAATACGAGGAATGATCTCGATCACGATATTTGTCAATGACGCATTGGACTACCCCTTTGAAAATCCTCGGCCACTTGAATCAAGATTTACGATCTACAACTTAGCCTTCATGCCATTGCTACTGTACTTCGAATATCCAATACTATGCCAACCAGATGGACCCCTCCTGGCAACAGCACAGTTGCTGGTGCAGAATAGAATTGTTCCGTTGGTGTGGTCTTGTACTCGCACCGCAGGTTCAGACGCTCCGACTGCTGAAGAAGCAATAATTGCCGCTGTACCATTAGTCTTCTTTGGGTTTGGAATGTGGTGCATCAGCCACTCCGTGGCCATTGTCAGTCTGTTGTGGTGTTGTATCACAAATCCAGGACTTTGGCTTCTTGTTACCGGCGTTATCGGACTGGTGAAGATGAGAAAGACAGTCCCTGCTAAAGAGGTGCCCTCTTTTGTGACCACTAGAGTCATGCCACAGGTTACGCTGAGGCTGGCTGCTTTGGTCCAAACAGTATTCTTCGCCATTCTCCTCCCTTCGAAATATCTTGGTCAACTCGAAAGATCGTACATAGTCTGGACAGGGCGAAAGTTCGGATCGAGACCTACATACAGGTACTCTGAGCTGGGGCCTGGTCATATTCGACTCTTGAAAATTCCCAAGCGGAGTAACGTCGCCGGTCTTCAATGCCAGATCATCCGTGTACTCCTCGCCTCGGCTCCACCATACGAAGCAATTTCTTATTGCTGGGGTACTGATCCGCCGACTAGAAAAATTGTTGTCGATGGGAAAAGCATGAAGGTTCTTGATTCCGTGTACGAAGTGCTCTGCTACCGTCGATCATTCCGTGAAGAGAAGTTACTCTGGATCGACTCTGTTTGTATCAACCAGGAAGATGAGGCTGAGAAAAGCGAACAAATTCAGCTCATGCGAACTATCTTCTCGGAGGCGGCCGGTGTTCTGGCTTGGCTAGGCGACGTGGAAAATGCCTTGATTGCCCGGATATTCATCAGTTCTTTAAACTCTAAGTCGGAATTACTTGGTATGACAACCCTTGATAGGTTGCTAGATTACAGAGCTCGCCATGATTTTGCATGGAGGTTTATGGGACCTGTGTTCAGCCAGCCATGGTTTACGAGAAGCTGGATGTTGCAGGAAATTGCTCTTGCTAAGCGTGTAGATCTTGTTTTCGGAGGAGTCTCGCTGGATTGGGAGATGTTTGCTGAAGCCTTGCCCGTCCTAGGCAATCCATTACTTGGAAGATTCCTTGGGTCTTCTGATGCGGAATACGAAGTCACTCGCCCCTTGCTCGGTGTCAAGAATGCGATAATCATGGAGAATTGTCGGGTCTTGACTCGTGGCGATTCAGATGTGACACTTGACGAGGTCTTACAATTCTCATTGCAGTTTCAGGCGACCAAAGGACATGACAAAGTCTATTCAGTTTTGGGGCTGGTCAACGATCAGACCAGCGAATCTATTGTCCCTGACTATAACAAACCGGTTGAAGTGGTCTTTACGGAGACGATGCGGTCTTTGATCCAGTCTAACAGCCCGCTTTCATCGCTTCATCTTGCCGGATGCGGAACATCCGGTCAGTATAACCTGCCGTCCTGGGTACCGGACTGGACTAATTCCTCGATTCGTCCCTTCCACACATCTTCGACGATCACATACAATGCCGGCACAGAACTCGCATCTCGAGTGGTCATCCCACCCGAAATAGACGCTCAATTCATCCGCATCGCCGGCAATATAGTTGACGAGATATCAGTGCTAGGACAGATGGGTCCACTTGTGGCAGAAGAGCTGAAACGACGAGAGGCAAGAATGATCTACCGGGAAGAACATTTAGTCTACGAGTGGCTGAAAGAAGCAAAAACGTTAGCTGCCAAATATGTCAAGAAGCCATACATCGTGGGTCAAGCGCCATATCGCGAAATACAAAATGAAGATGAAGTTCTCTGGAGGACGATCATTGCCGACCAGACCGAGGGTAAATCACCCGCTTCTGCAGAGCTTGCAACCGGATATGCTGCGCTTGAGTCGTACGTCGGTCTATCTTCCAGCACCTTGCCTGGATCTATATCTCCTTTCAAGCAGCACAGACTACCAGAAGACGAGCACACCCTTCCGAGAGAACATTTACAGGCTTTGTCTAGGTCAGCCAACACTTTCCTCAATCACGTCGCGGCGGCGTCATTAGGAAACCGTCTCGCTGTCACTAAATCTGGACTCTTTGCCGTGGTTCCACCGAAGACTCGGGTCGGAGATACCCTGAGTATCATATGGGGTGCTCAAACTCCGTATCTCATGCGCCCTGCGAGAACGAAGTTGGAGGGACAAGAGACATGGGAATTGGTAGGAAGTTGTTTTGTTCATGGGCTGATGGGTGGAGAGGGTGCCAAGGCGGATGGAGTGATGTTCACATTTGTTTGATCAAGTCTAATATTTAGCCTCAGATGGCATGCAGATATCTTGGGCTTTCGTTCAAGGACGTTGTATACCTTAATCTGCGCGCCGGACACTTTTGTTTGTTTACTTTCGATTGTGAAATCAGCAAGCTCGCTTCTGTTCACGAGAGACTTATTGTGGGGTGATCCTAGACTGTGAACGGAACCGCAAATAGTTCCGCGACTGATGCCATTCTCGAATGGAACATACCTGTTCAAATGCAACAGCAAATTGAAGGGTTGCCGAAGAAGTGACTATGAAGATATGGGGTGGACGCGATCAGCGGAACAAGCGAGCAAGAAGTTTGTAAGGGAAAATCTTAAGTACACACTGCAATTAACCAAACCATGTACCATAACTTCAGATCCTCACATCAGACCAGTACGAGTCAATCCATGTGTTGGCACGAAGAGCTGCAAGAGGATACTCCAGCACGTGACTCAGCCTCGTTCCTAGCGTCGCGCGTTGGAATAATTTCCAGCCTCGCGTTGCTCAAAACCATTCTCGAGCAGCCGGGACTACCACAGCCCAGCATCCATTGCTCCGACTACAATGAATCTCTCACTCGTGGACCCGTTCATCCTCTCACAAGACTACCCCGAATCCAAGACTTCACATCTGCGGAGAGGGCATGCGACTTGTGTACGATACAATCGAAAAGGCGACTTCCTTGCTGCAGGACGCGCAGATGGAACGGTGGTGATCTTCGACGTCGAGACCAATGGAGTGGCTCGAAAGCTCAAGGGACACACGCGGCAGGTTCAATCGCTGAGTTGGTCGCGCGACGGCAGATATCTGCTCACAGGTAGCCAAGATTGGAAATGCAATATCTGGGATTTGCAGGAGGGGCTCATATTACGGACTGTACGATTTGAGGCGCCGGTCTACATTGCAGAGCTTCACCCATGGAACCAGTAGGTCAAGCAAGTAGTTGGCAGTGAGCTAGCTAACGTTCAATAGCCTCATGTTTGTAGTGGCGCTCTTCGACGCGCAACCCCTCCTTGTCGATGCCTCCGGCGGCCATGTAATTAAGATGAACTTATCCTCCGCCCCGAAACGCGCACAGCTGGATGGCGATGATCCAATAAGCGATAAGCAAGCTGCACAAGACGCCAAACAATCTACTACAGTCTCGATCTTTACTTCTACAGGAGATCACATCTTGGCGGGGACAAACAAGGGCTGGTTAAATGTCATTGAGGTCTCTACGCGCATGACGATCTACTCGACAAAGATATGTACGGGTGTAGTGGTATATCTACGACTCACGAGCTCAGGACGAGACTTAGTCGTCAATGCTGCAGACCGAATCATTCGCACAATCACACTGCCGAACTTCTCGGCGCCAGATTTAGATCCCGACACGATCGATTTGGAGATTGAGCATAAGTTCCAGGACGTGGTGAATAGGCTGAGCTGGAATCATGTTGCTTTCAGCTCGACGGGAGAATACGTTACGGCTAGCACGTATAATAATCATGACATCTACATCTGGGAGCGGAATCATGGCTCGCTGGTCAAGATCCTGGAGGGTCCGAAGGAGGAACATGGTGTTGTGGAATGGCATCCTCACCGGCCGATGATAGTAGCTTGCGGACTGGAATCTGGTCGGATAAATATCTGGTCTATCATCCCTCAGCAGAGATGGTCAGCGCTGGCACCGGATTTCGTCGAGGTGGAGGAGAACGTCGAATATATCGAGCATGAGGACGAGTTTGATATCCATCCACAAGAGGAGATTCATAAGCGGAGATTGGACGCGGAAGATGATGATATCGATGTCCTTACCGTGGAGCCAGTGAAAGGTAGTATTCTGGAGGAAGAGAATGCCTTTAAGATGCCGGTGCAGCTGGATCTAATGGATAGTGAAAGCGAGGAGGAATTCGTCGCTGTGGGACGAGGAGAGATGAGGAGGAAGAGTCCAACTGGTGGGAGGAATTATGCTCTTGATGGCGGGGAGATCGTAGGCAGTGCAGATGAGGGAGTCAAGAAGAAGAGGCGTCGTTGATCTATGATACATTTAACTGGCGTTCTGGGTACGATGAGCGTGGTGCATGGAATGGGATGAAGGAAATGACGGCGTATGGCGATACCTTTTCAGATATTGGGTATTTCCAATCATACAAAAGTATCAAGAATTCCGAACCTATCATAATAATTCCAAATGCAAAGCCCAGGCTCGCCCAGGACCACATAGTAGTAGTAATCCAACCCCCACAGCAGCAGAAGTATGAATCGTACCCGAGTCAACCCCCCTTGCATCTCAGCTTTCTACAATAGGACAACGTCGGTTCGCTCGTTCACGGCGACCTTTGCGCGGAGGTAAGTCATACGCGCAGCTTGCGTGCCAGCCACACGATGAGAAATCACAATCTGGCGTCTCACAGCGAACGGCAATGCCCATCCGAAGCCTGTAAGGTGCTTACTCAGTCGGCTTGGGCCTGGCCCAATTCGATCACCACATCGGTTTTTGTTGCGCGAAGATGCCACACTCCTTGGTAGTTATGTATGCAAAGTTCGTCAACTGTTCTATTTGTAGAGGAGAGAGCCTGTGTGTGTATATAAGGCTATGATGCGCGCTGCTGTGGAGAGGTTGAGGGGTTTGACGTGTCAGTTGTTTACTTCGTCGCCCTGTGTTGAAATTTCTCGATCTTTGTTACTTTCACCTTCAAGACTATCTGGAAAAGTTTATTCTTCGAAGGCGTTTTCGACGAGTGTGAGAACTATGGCGCCTACGGAGGTGAAGACATTTGATTATATTGTTGTTGGAGGGGGGAGCGGTGGGAGCGGGACTGCGAGGCGGGCGGCTGGTTGGTATGGGGCTAAGACGCTGTTGATTGAGAATGGATTGAGTGGTGGGTGTTGTGTTAATGTTGGGTGAGTTCGGATCCAGTTACTTATTTGATTCTTTTATATTATGTCTTTATATCTGGCGCTGTTGAAATCGTCGGATTTCGGGAGATCGTGAAGGTGGATGAGAGAGGAGATATGGGCGATATGTGAGGGAAGTCAAGTGGCTTGTCCTAATTTCTTGATCTCTAGGTCTTGATCTGACGATGGACGTTCGGACCGATCGAATAGATCTGTTCCTGCTTCCTTTCATTTTTATAGTCACATTCGCTGCTTGTCATGATTTATCAGGGGTGGAACTCTACTGCAAGAATATATAGTGTCTGATATTTCGGACCTTGATCTCTACGCTCATTCTCTCATCAACCCATCTCATTCCCTATCTCGATCAATCACTAATAAAATCTAGATGCGTCCCCAAAAAGATAACCTGGAACTTCGCCTCCATGGCCGAAGCCCTCCGCGACAGCCGCGACTACGGCTTCGACACCCCCGCCAACATCCCGTTCGACTTCGCCGCTTTCAAGAAGAAGCGAGATGCCCATATCGGGGGCTTGAATCGCGCTTATGAGAGGAATTGGGATAGGGAGGGGATTGAGCTTGTTAGAGGGACAGCGAAGTTTGTGGAGCCAAAGGTGTTGGAGGTTGAGCTTGAGGATGGGAGGTAAGGCTCCTCTCAAAATTTCTTGGAGGGTGATGAGAAAGAGACATGGGAGAATTCGCTGACTGACTGGGTGATTGATAGCGGACTTGCTCGCTTCTCAGCGAAACACATCTGTATTGCAAGCGGTGGATATCCTCTCATTCCGACCGATATCCCAGGTGCGGAATTTGGGATCACGAATGAGGGGTTCTTTGATATTGAGGTGCTGCCGAGTAAGATTGCTGTTGTTGGAGCGGGATATATTGCTGTTGAGATCGCAGGCATGTTGAATGCGGTGGGGGTGGAGGTGCATTTGTTTATTAGGGGAGATACGTTCTTGAGGAGTTTTGATCCGATGGTGCAAGATACGATGACCGCGAGGTGAGTGGAGTTTGGCTTGGGGAGGAGATTTGGTGATTGAGACTGATGATTTGGAATAGGTATGAAGCTGTGGGTGTGAAGATTCATAGGGGATATAAGGGCTTTGAGAGTGAGTACCAACCCGAAAGCCAGCCAAGCAGAAATACGCTGACAGTAAGCAGAGGTTGAGAAGATCAGTGACGGAAAGGGTGATGAGAGAGTACTGAAGCTCACACTCCCTGGTAGCGAAGAGCTGGTTGTGAATGAGCTCTTGTGGGCAATCGGTCGAGCACCAGAGACCAAGAGTCTGGATCTTGATGTCGCTGGTGTGAAGACCGGGGAGAAAGGGTACATCGTGGCGGATCAATACCAGAACACCAATGTTGAAGGGATATATGCCCTTGGTGATGTGACTGGACAGATGGAGCTAACCCCCGGTAAGTAATTCTTGATCTTTGATCAAACACTTTCATCCAAAGCATGAATTGACAACATCCAGTCGCCATCGCAGCCGGTCGACACCTCTCCAACCGCCTCTTCGGCCCTCCAGAACTCTCCAATTCCTACCTTCCCTACGAAAACATTCCCACGGTCGTCTTCTCCCACCCCGAAATTGGCACCATCGGGCTCACCGAGCCTGAAGCAATCGCCAAATACGGAGCCTCTAACATCAAGACCTACCATGCGAAGTTCTCTGCTCTGTTCTACGAGATGTCTTCCCCTGAAGATAAGAAGAAGAATCCGACGGAATTTAAGCTTGTGTGTGAGGGAAAAGAAGAGAAGATCGTGGGGTTGCATTTGCTTGGACTGGGTGTAGGGGAGATGTTGCAAGGATTTGGAGTTGCGGTTAAGATGGGGGCCAGGAAGAAGGATTTTGATGCTTGTGTGGCTATTCATCCTACTAGTGCGGAGGAGATTGTGACGATGAGGTAGTTTGGGAAAGCAAGTTTGAGATTGTAGGCTGGAACTGCTTGTTTGTTTTCTTAGCTCCCCCTTTATGCCGACGAGATGAACTGGTGGACTCCTCTGAGTCGGCCCATTCATTTTGTAGGAAGCCAGGTTCCGTGGCAATATCCTTAAATGTCGGAAAATTGTATCTGACATAGTAAACTTGAAGTGCTTTCGAAATCCAAGCTGAGAAACGGCACAAGCCCAGCTGTAATAAGGTTGAAGAAGCGTAGTATTCACGACAATGAATGAAGAGTTCGACTAGATCCAAGAGACAAAACCAATGGAATCTTGGAATGGAAATCTCTGGCTCACAAGTCCGAGCTGTACCTAGACTGACCTGAAGTCAGGCGTCGCACAACCAGGCCCTACCCAAAGCAGACATATCACGTGATTATAGATTATCGTGAGAAGCTGGTGGGGGAATACCTGGGGTGAATGCCTTATGTTGCGGGACTCTTAAACTGGTGCAACAACCCAGACCGGTATCATACCGATGGGTCGGAGAGCAAGGAGGTTTGTACTTGTAAGACAAAGGAGAAGGAGACTGGGGAAAAGGGAGAGAACAAAGTCCCAAGTCCAAGTCAAAGCTTTGTTGCCTGAAACAAAAGAAGCGATGCGATTCACCAGCCACGGCTTTTGATTCGTCGGTTACGGCGAAGACTCATCCACACACCACTTAGTCCGCATCTGTGCTAGCGCCTTCTGGGGAGCCTCAACTCTTTGCAGCCCAAGAACTTCGATCGTGAGATTCTCCTGGACGCGACTCCATCCATCGTCAACACCATCACGACCAACTCCCCGACTCCAGGAATCGCGCGTCCAGTATCGTGCATTTCTCTTCGAAGGTCTTTCTCACGAGAAAGAACATCCCCCCACACTCTTTACGTCGTCACGGCCGCCTCGCTGGATTTCTCACGGTCGGACATCTGAAGGCTTTGATCAGGCCTCTGGCCCTGGCTGCCTCCAGCGCCATCGCATCACCACCTTCCTTTCCATCGCGCGCATCGATTGCTTCTGCTCGTAATATCGTTCTTCGACCTCGATTTTGTTCTGCGACCTGCTCGACACTCGACTGCTTTGCGCCCGACTCCGCGATAATACCCCTTGTTCGCCACCGAAGGTGAACAGAAACATCCGCCAACATGGCGAACCTCATCTTTGCGCGCTCCGAGGCGCCGCTGCGAACAATCCAGGAGGTCCAGTTCGGACTGTTATCTCCTGAGGAGATCAAGAACATGAGTGTCTGTCACATTCTGTACCCCGAGACCATGGACGAGACTCGAACAAAGCCGCGCGATCAAGGACTGAACGACCCTCGTCTCGGATCCATCGACAGACAATTCAAATGCGCCACTTGCGACCAGAATATGTCCGAGTGCCCTGGTCATTTCGGTCATATCGAGTTGGCAAAGCCTGTCTATCATCCTGGTTTCCTCAAAAAGATCAAGAAGCTGTTGGAGATGGTCTGCCACAATTGTGGTAGAGTATTACTTGACAGAGTCAGTAGCCCGCTAGGCGTGGCGGATCGTTTGTTTCGTTATGCTAACATTACTATCTCAGAGTAATCCAGCCTACAAAGCAGCAGTCAATATTCGAGATCCTAAGAGAAGATTCGATACGATATGGCGACTTTGCAAGCCCAAGATGATCTGCGATAGCGATGTGTCAACGAATGAGGATGGCTTCAACGAGGATCCAAAGGAAGCAGCCAAACGCGCTCATGGAGGTTGTGGCAATACCCAGCCTGAAGTGCGCCAGGTAGCTCTCGAGCTCTTTGGTACATGGAAGGTTCCCAAGGACGAGGATAATGAGGGCGCACAACCGGAGAAGAGACTCATCACCCCAGAAATGGCTCTGAATGTCTTCCGAAGCATCTCTACATCTGAGATCTTCGACTTGGGTTTAAGCAACGATTATGCACGTCCAGAGTGGATGATCATCACTGTTCTGCCTGTTCCACCTCCACCCGTCCGTCCCAGTATCTCCATGGATGGCACGAGTCAAGGCATGCGAGGAGAGGACGATTTGACCTACAAGCTTGGTGATATCATTCGCGCAAATGGCAACGTTAGACAGGCACAACAGGAGGGTTCACCAGCACACATTGCGTCTGACTTCGAGAAGCTGCTCCAATATCATGTTGCTACATATATGGACAACGATATTGCTGGTCAGCCACAGGCTTTACAGAAGTCCGGTAGACCTGTCAAGTCCATTCGTGCCCGTCTAAAGGGCAAGGAAGGTCGTCTCCGTGGTAATTTGATGGGTAAGCGTGTCGACTTCTCTGCCCGTACCGTTATTACAGGTGACCCGAACTTGTCTTTGGATGAGGTTGGTGTACCGAGAAGTATCGCGCGGACACTTACATATCCTGAAACCGTAACGCCTTACAATATCGGCAAGCTGCATCAACTGGTTCAGAACGGTCCCAACGAACATCCAGGTGCCAAGTACGTTATCCGACAGGATGGAAGCCGTATCGATCTCCGCCATCACAGACGAGCAGGCGCAATCTCGCTTGAGTATGGGTGGAAGGTTGAGAGACACATTGTTGATGGAGACTTCATTATCTTCAATCGTCAGCCCTCTCTGCACAAGGAGTCTATGATGGGTCACAGAGTCAAGGTCATGCCTTACTCGACTTTCCGTCTGAATTTGTCCGTCACTTCGCCCTACAACGCCGATTTCGATGGTGACGAAATGAACTTGCACGTTCCACAGACGGAAGAGACACGAGCCGAGGTAATGCAGCTGTGTATGGTTCCTCTGAACATTGTTTCTCCTCAGCGAAACGGTCCTCTCATGGGTATCGTTCAGGATACTCTTGCTGGTGTCTATAAGTTGTGCAGAAGAGATACCTTCATCACGAAGGAGCACCTGATGAACATTCTTCTTTGGGTTCCAGAGTGGGATGGTGTCATTCCTCAGCCTGCCATTCTCAAGCCACGACCAAGATGGACTGGAAAGCAGATTATTAGCATGATCATCCCAAAGATCGTCAATCTTCACATGCCCAACGACGCTCGTGAGGATGCACCTCTCAAGGATGACGGTCTTCTAATTCACGAGGGAGAGCTGATGTTTGGTTTGATGGCCAAGAAGAACATTGGTGCTACCAGTGGTGGTATTATCCACATCATCTTCAACGAGATGGGCTCCGATGCCGCCATGGCTTTCTTCAACGGATGTCAACGTGTCGTCAACTACTGGCTCCTCCACAACGGATTCAGTATCGGTATCGGCGACACAGTTCCTGACAAGGCTACGATCGAGAAGATTGAGGGCGCCATTCAGACACAGAAGGATGAAGTCGCTGTGCTGACCGCCAAGGCGACTGCCAATGAGCTTGAGTCTCTTCCTGGTATGAACGTTCGTGAGACTTTCGAGTCCCAGGTCTCCAAGGCTTTGAACACCGCTCGTGATCAAGCTGGTACCAAGACTGAGGGCAGTCTGAAGGACAATAACAACGCCGTCACTATGGCTCGATCCGGTTCCAAGGGATCCACTATCAACATCTCGCAAATGACTGCGTTGGTTGGACAGCAATCCGTCGAGGGAAAGCGTATTCCTTTCGGCTTCAAGTATCGAACTCTACCTCATTTCACAAAGGATGATTACTCACCAGAGTCTCGTGGTTTCGTTGAGAACTCCTACCTTCGTGGACTTACGCCGACCGAATTCTTCTTCCACGCTATGGCTGGTCGCGAAGGTTTGATCGATACCGCGGTCAAGACTGCCGAAACCGGATACATTCAACGTCGTCTTGTTAAGGCACTCGAAGATGTGATGGCCAAGTACGACGGCACAGTGCGAAACTCTCTTGGCGATATTGTGCAATTCGTCTACGGTGAGGATGGTCTTGATGGTGTCTGCATTGAGAAGCAGAAGGTCGACTCGATCAACCTGGATGACAAGAAGTTCGCTGATCGTTACCGCCTTGATGTTATGGATGAGCGCAACCCAATTTCTTCGGAACTCTTGGAGAATGCAAACGAGCTTGCTGGCGATCTCGAGGTGCAACAACTTCTCGATGAGGAATGGGATGCACTCAAGGCTGATCGTGAGATGCTTCGTTGGGTCAACTTAAAGAAGAAGGATGATGAGTCCATGCAATTGCCGATGAACATTGTCCGAATCATCGACAGCGCCAAGCGACTTTTCAAGGTTGATGACTCTCAGCGTAGCGACCTTCATCCGGCAGAAGTCATTCCTCAAGTCAAGACATTGCTCGACCGCATGGTCATTGTCCGTGGTGATGATCATCTGTCTGTCGAGGCCCAGACCAACGCCACGTTGTTGATCAAGGCACAGGTTAGATCCCGCCTTGCCTTCAAGCGTGTTGCTCTGCAACTGCGCCTCAACAAGCTTGCCTTTGCTCATGTTCTGGGTGAACTTGAGAGTCGTTTCACGAGAGCTCTGGTGAATCCTGGTGAGATGGTTGGTGTTCTCGCGGCTCAGTCTATTGGAGAACCCGCTACCCAGATGACCCTGAACACCTTCCATTTCGCAGGTGTGTCTTCCAAGAACGTCACTCTCGGTGTTCCTCGTCTAAAGGAAATTCTCAACGTTGCCACGAATATCAAGACACCTTCCATGGTTGTCTATCAAGAGGGTGATGATGGAACTCAGGAATCGGCCAAATACCTTCGTAGTGCTGTTGAGCACACGAACTTACGCTCCGTCACTGCGGCTACTGAGATCTACCACGACCCTGATATTCAGTCCACAACCATCGAGGATGATTTGGACATGGTTGAGTCGTACTTCATTATCCCAGATGATGTTCAAGACGCTCCAGAGAATCAGTCTAGATGGCTTCTTCGTCTCATCTTGGACCGTCAGAAGATGTTGGACAAGGGTCTTCGTGTTGAGGACGTCGCTTCGAAGATCAAGGAGAATTACCAGAAGGACTTGGCCGTCATCTTCAGTGACAACAACGCCGAGGAGCAAGTTATCCGTATTCGAATGATCAAGCAGAGCGATTCCAAGTATGACGACGACGAAGTGGAGGAAGACATTATGCTCAAGCGTCTCGAGGCACATATCCTTGATACCCTTACTCTTCGTGGTGTTCCTGGCGTAGACAGAGCTTTCTTGAACAAAGAGACCAAGCTTATCGTTACTCCTGAAGGTGGCCTTCTTGCAAAGAAGGATGATCCACGCTGTGAGGAATGGTATCTCGATACATCCGGAACATCGCTCGCCGCGGTGTTGACTATTCCTGGTGTCGATACCACTCGCACGTACTCCAATCACTTCATCCAGATTTTCGAGGTTTTTGGTATTGAGGCTACTCGTTCTGCTTTGATGCGTGAGTTGACACAAGTGTTGGCTTTCGATGGTTCTTATGTCAATCATCGTCATTTGGCTCTCTTGGTTGACGTTATGACATCCCGAGGTCATTTGATGGCCATCACTCGTCATGGTATCAATCGTGCTGATACCGGTGCACTGATGAGATGTTCCTTCGAAGAGACTGTGGAGATTCTTCTTGAGGCTGCTGCCGTTGGTGAACTCGACGACTGCCGAGGTATTTCTGAGAACGTCATGCTTGGTCAACTTGCTCCGATGGGAACTGGAGAGCTTGATGTCCTTCTTGACCCCAAGATGCTTGAGACCGTCATCTCTGATAATGGCAGAATGGGTCTTATGCCTGGCTTGGCTGTCAAGGGTGCTGACGGAGGTGCTGCTACACCATATGATTCTGGTTCTCCTTTGGCGGAGGGTGGTTACATGTCCATGAATACCCCAGACTACAACTCGAACTTCTCTCCAATCCAGACTGGTGGCTCAGCAACTCCTGGTGGATTCCAGACCAGCTATACAGACAACTCCGGCTTCAGCAACCAAAGCCCATACACAGTGCGAAGTCCTGGTGGTGGTTATTCTCCTGCAAGCCCGTTCAGCACGAGCCCTGTCTCTCCTGGCTTCTCTCCTACATCTCCTGGGTACTCGCCAACTTCTCCAATGATGGGTACCTCCAGCCCGGGATACAACGTGTCGTCACCTCGGTTCAGCCCCGTCAGTCCTGCATTTACTCCAACCAGTCCTGCCTACAGCCCAACGAGCCCTTCCTTTGTGTCTCCGACTTCACCGTCGTACAGTCCAACATCTCCCAACTACTCGCCGACGTCACCAAACCTTCACGTCTCTCCCAGCTCGCCTTCGTACAGTCCTACATCTCCGAGCTACTCTCCTACTTCGCCAAACTACAGCCCGTCATCTCCAAACTTCTCGGGTGGCAACAAGACTTCTCCTGGCTCTGGACTGTCCCCAACCAGTCCAGTCTACAGTCCGTCAAGTCCCAATTGGAGTCCAACCTCTCCTGCTCAAGGTGGGCCTGCTACTTCGCCGAAGTACTCTCCCACCAGCCCCTCCTATTCTCCCACAAGGTAAGCTTGCCCAGCTCGTTCATTCTGAAAGCTACTAACAGCATCTTTAGCCCTCAGTTCTCTCCAACCTCCCCTCGTAATTGAGGTCGAAAATGACCGTTCTATTTCACTGTACAACATGCGAGACCTACTCATCAAAAGAAAAAGATCTGCATTCGGGCGTTTGGGACTCATGTGTGCCTCCAATTTCCCGGCCGGCACTTCATAAAACAGGAAGATACTTTGTCCTTTCTTCCTTTCGCATTTCACATTTCTTCTTCATGGTTGTTCTTTCCTCCTACTTCCAGTCAAGAAACCTAGCACAGGGCGTTCTCGGGTTTTGCGTATGCTTTTTCACGTTTTTGCATTTTCATGGGTGGTGGTGCGTGGGGTGGATGGGTAAGAAGGAAAGAAGGAAGTAAAAGATGCGATGCGATGCTATGCGACCGCCGTGTGTTTTTAGAGCAGTTGGTGGTTTGGGCCCGAACAGATTGCTTTTGTATTAGGGCTGGGTGAGGAATGGAGTGGAATGGAGGGAGAAAGACGGGGAGGGATGGGGTTTGGATGCAAGATTTTTCTGATTTGGAAGGAAGGAGGGGAGGAAGGGTGGGTGGATAGGTGGAATGCGAGAAAGGAAGAAAGAAAGCCAGATGTTTTATGATGAGAATAATTGGATGATCGATGGTTGGTGGGAAGGCCGAGAACAGAAAAGAAGAGAAGATGAGATTGATAGATGCATGGAATATGATGCATTTATACATTGCTGTTTTGATGTGGATGTGCGATGTGTGTGATGAAGAGTGATTGTGAACATGTGCCATATGCTTGATATCAAAGCACTAAACCACTATATAGAGCAGCAGCCTGCTTGTAAGGTACTTCGAACCGAATGAGTGTGGGCAGCGGAATTTTTCTGTTGGCTGTTTACATCAAACTCGCTAAGCCAGTCTAGGTGCGGGGGCGGGTCAACAAGAACGTTCCCTTTCCTTGTTCCTTCGACCAGTAGTTCAAATAAAAGGATCTCACTATTTCTTTCCCGAGTCACTGCCACTTGCCTTGAGGGCTGTCTAAATCCTCGGTGAGACTTTTGAACTCCAAAGACAATGAATGGTTGAAGAATATAATGGATGGTTCAGGTGGGTGAAATCGGTGGCCATGTATCGTAGGTAAGTGAAGTTCGTCTCTGGGGAGTTCTTGATGAAAACCGCTATGCTCATCGAGAATTCCGAGAACGTCCAGATGTGTCCAGCGATATGTGAGAATCTTACGTCCAGCAGCTTGAATGTTTTACAGCTACTCATTGCTTAGGACTGCACATTGTTGACCAGGGAAAGGAAGAACTCGTATGGGTTCTGGACAATCGATGTTGTTACCGGCTGGAAGTTGTCACTGTGCGGGGGCAGGTAGACATGCGACCAGAATGGCCCATACGCCAAGGATGACTGCAAGCAACGTATTCTTCTGCGTGTGTTGTTACATTAAATGATGATCAAGTCGGCTATTCTCGGCCTCTACACACTGACCCCGCACCTTCGTCACTGGATTGTTATTGAACATCTCTCCTAGTATGTTCGTACACGAGGTTATATTAGATTATCAAATTTCATACTATTGATCCGAATCGAAGCAAAATACTTTCTACCATGCCTCATCTAGCACACATCTCCCTCCTCGTCCGCTCCTACGACGAAGCAATAGGCTTCTACACACGACTAGGCTTCACCGTCGTGGAAGATACATTCATCCCCTCACAGTTCAAGCGTTGGGTTGTGATTCGTCCTCCTCAGTCTAGTTCAGCATCACCCGAAAGTACATTCTCTCATCCGCAAGCTACCATACTGCTCGCACAAGCTAGCACGCCCGAGCAAGAGAAGTTCATCGGATACCAGAGCGGCGGACGCGTTTTCCTGTTTTTAGCAACAGATAATTTCGATAGGGATCACAAGAGGTTTAGTGAGGCGGGCGTGGAATGGGTGAGAGAGCCGAAAGTTGAGTCGTATGGGAAGGTGGCGGTTTGGAAGGATTTGTATGGGAATTTGTGGGATTTGGTGGAATATTCCTGAGTGGAGGGCTCCCGATCCTTTCTCGCTACCTAAGTACTATGTTGTCCAAGCGGCATTGCGGAGGCATGTGTTCCTAGCTTTTCATATATTTCTCTCAGTCTTAAGTTGTTTCTAATGATAAAAACCCCGCGTTCACGTCGTCAACCCCATCATTCTCTCGAGTAGTCAACACTTGCTAAACAAATCGTTAGTATGCCCCAAGTCGATTTAGCCGCAAATATGCAGCGGGACTAAGCTCAAAAACCGACAGAAACTTGGCACGCACATGAGGGGCTGTTTCATGTTACTGGTACTCATGTGGCCAGCCTCGTTGTTGTATGATACCACTCTCATAGCTTGTATAAAGATAAGCGAGGACATCAATCGATTCTCTCCCTCCGAATGTCGACGATTATCCTCCGTTAGAAGCTGTCAGCAACGAGACCGATATATGCCCTCACATCGAGGAAAGGACAGAATCCAGATGGCTACCAACCTATTAATTACTTCATCGCGCATGCAGGTACCGGCTGTGCAAAATGCAGTCTTATCCGAGAAGTTTATTTTGAATATCGAGACAGAACAGAGTGGTTCTGTAGCGAAAGTGACTGGACGACACTTCGATTCAGGGATTCAGCTACGACAACATGTGCAGTTGACATTTTTGTGCCTCGAGGTAATTCCTAGTCGAATACTCTATCCAGGACATTCAATGTTGACTTACTACCGGGTAGGACAACCGAAATTATTTAAATAAATGAAACATCGGCCACCAATTGGCGAGATACCACATGAAGAATCTATCTCGAGAGCCAAAACATCGACAAGACACACAGAATGTGTCAAATCGCAACAGAATCTCGATTACCGAAACGGGTTCTCGAAGATTCAATAGGCCACGTCCGTTTGATGGAGACTGATGGTCAGACTGGTCAATATATAGCTCTTAGTCACTGTTGGGGAGACTCGCGCCCACCATGTCTGACGACGAAAGCAAATCTCGGCGACAATATGGAGGAGATATCGTGGGGCTTACTTTCAAAGACTTTCCAAGATTCAATTCTAGTTTGTAGAGAGCTTGGAATCCATTACTCGTGGATCGACTCTATATGCATCATCCAGGACGACGACGTGGATTGGATGTTGGTATCGGCGAAGATGGCATATGTTTACCATAGATCATACCTCACGATTTGTGCAACTAGTGCTTTGAGCGATGACGTTGGACTCTGGACGGCTTTCTCGCAAGGTGCGCCTGTCAAGAATTTCATTGTTAGACTAGGGTCTCGGAAATCTCAAGTCTATGCGAGGACGAAGGATGAAGTAAGGGCGGTACATCTGGATTGCAAATTCAACACTGCCCTGAGACCGAGGACGCATGCTTTAAATCCACTTTTGAGCCGTGGATAGACATACCAAGAAGCACTCATCTCGCCTCGTCTACTCCATTTTGGGTACGGGGAGCTATTGTGGCAGTGCCCAGAGCAGCTTATCTGCGAGTGTTCAGACGAGCAGGTTGGAAATAGCATTTATCTCGTGCGCAGTGAAAGGGAACGCCAATTTGCTCCGAAAGCTGCTTAACGACGAACCTGGACAGAGTATTAGTGATGCATGGCGATTGTTCGTGCAAGATCATTCAGGACTGCAACATACTTTCCCCAAGGACGTTCTGCCAGCATTATCGGGCGTGGCGAGGATGTACTTGTAAGTAGCTGTTGCAGACTTCCTCACTCATGCGAGAATTTTGCTCGTCGTTCCATGCTTGCCAAATCTACAGCTGACTGATTTCATCAGACAGAAGTGTCCTGGAGATATATATCTCGCTGGGCTCTGGGAAGGTAGCCTAATCTAAGACCTAGCATGGTTACCTCTTTGCAACCCAGACCGAAAACCTCGGCCGCAAGGCTATCGGGCTCCCTCGTCGTCGTGGGCCTCGATCACCCAACAAGTCATAATATTCGTTATCGCAGATACCCAAGCGATTTGTGCCCGCGTTCTGCGAGCAAAAACCGTTCTAGCTGGACTCGATCCGACCGGCGAGGTCTTGGCCGGCTCCATTGTACTCGTAGCTCCTGTCGAGCCAGCAAGGATAACCAAGGTCATTGATGAATCATTCTTTGTCGATAGTGATGACTCAGATCACGATGTTAGGTTTAGCAGGGGTACGACGACGGATCTCGATGACACAACAAGTGATGGCAGACCGGTTCTTTGTCTTCGACTTTGCGGCAAAAGCTGGTATTCAGGGCATTCGAGGACCGGTCTTGCTTTAGTCGCGGTTGATCATCGACCTGGAGTGTACCGTCGTGTTGGTATCGGGATGGTTTCACCAGGTCAGGATTTCTCTGAGAAGAGCTTTCAGCAAGAAATGGAAAATGAGATTATTTAGCAGTATACCAAAGACCCAATAATTTCGGAGCTCAATCAGGAATTATTACACCAACTTCTGCCGTAAACGGCATGTTTTAAACATGAAATGGTTAACGACATCGCTCAAAATGTGAGAATTGACATATGCCACCTCGCACCCCACCCAAATCTAAGAACAAACATAAACATATCCTGATACAGTGCCCAGTAATAATCAATGATCCCACCAGCTAGCTAGAAACCTCAATGCACTTGGTATTCTACTCTTCCCAAAGTCAACAAACATCTCGCTTGACTAATACTCCCGAGCCGAATCAGCGCCACAAAATCAAGCACTGCTGCCCGAGATACCTCGATCATTCTAACTACCTTCAACGCCTTTCAATTTGCGCTTCCTATCCATCCCAGTCGTGATTGTCTTTACGTCGGAAGACGCAAGACAGGTCCCATCCATCTCGAAATCAGAGTCGCGAATTACATCGCTCTGTGAATCCACACTCGCTTCACGTTTGCCGGTACTAGAGTCAGGCTTCACAGCCAGAGAATCAGAAGCAATCATTGTCTCCTTATCAGCCTTGTCACAAGCTGCCTCCAACTGTCCAAATAAGTCTAGTAAATCGCTTTCATCTTTCTCAAGCGTCCCTTTGTACCCGCCACACACACACCGTTAGCACCCCACGATTCCCGCATGTAAACGACTAGTAGAATTGCAGAAGGGGATAGATACGTACCTAGTGAGCGATTCCCCGCTAAATCTATCAGTGCGCTGTCGACTGTTTGATTTCTGTTTCTTGATTGCTTTCTGGTAGACGAATAGATGGCCGAGGATGTAATTGTTAATCATTTCCTGATAGATTCTCCTTGATTCTTCGGGGCTGGCGGCGTTCTGTATTAATAAATTTCCTATATTACACGTCAGTCAACGATCTACTCTATCTTTTCACTCATACAACCAGCGCTATCCTTGGGATAATAGAAAATCCAGTGCGCATCATGTATTTCAGAAGAGAGATATGTATACTGATTTCTAGCAAGAGGACTAGAGATGGGAAGAAAGAGATAGGCAACTTACGCAACCAAAGCCCCCAACCCATCCTGTACTCTTCCCATGAATTCCGTCGTTAGTTTCTCGTGCTGTTCGCTCTGATTCCGGTATTCACATATCATCTTGCCTTTTAAGGTGCGCGCGGCTTCATCGTCGGCTGCTTTGCGTTCGCGTTGGTGGGTTGTAATGTTGCTGAGGATTTGATTGACGGGAGAGGGAAGTGGAGTGGAGGAAGAGGTGAGGAAGGTGTCGATTTCGTCTGGTGGGGACATCATTGAGATTGACTAATTACTTGCTGTTGTAAGTGGCGAGCTGAGTGGTGTTTGATTCTATGTTATGTTGGATCTGGCGGGGCTTGTTGACTTTCGCTTAGAAAGGGGGCGCGGCCCGTCTTCTTCGGGTGCTGTGTTGGTGGGATGTTTGTATGAGGACAGATTCAATCGGGTGCGAAGATTGTTGAGGTGTGGATTTGGGATGAGCTGATTGGGCTCATGGAGTCTGTGTTAAATGTTGGCTTGTGTCTGCTTCTGCGAAGCTGACGAATAAATGGGATGGTTTGTCTGAAGATCGATCAGATCAGAGTTGAAGGATGGGCTTTGGCGAGGTTGATTGATAGTCGGGTAGCCGCTCTGGTGAATGTCCTATTCGAAAGGGCTTTCCTTCGAGCTGGGGGCTGTTGAACAAAGCTGCTGGTTATCATGATAAGTCGAGAGCAGGTCCAAGCTCGCCGTGTTTGAAATTTCTATTCTTGGAATACTGATCAGGTAGGTGTATGCGGAAGTAGCTGTGTGTAGATATTTTGAGGCGGTAGGAGAGAAATTCAGAACTGAGTATCTATAGCCGTGGTACAACGTGGCGGACCTGTCAAGATCAGGTCCGGCAGTGCGAGTGATTCAGGCGAATGGTGAATGTCAGAATTTATCGAGGTCTTGTGTCGTACTTTGCTCATGTATTGAATGTTGAACCATGTGAATGGCTTTGTTCGACCCATGGTTGGTCTCACAACAGTGGACGATGGCTAGTCTGATAGACTGCTACGGACTTCTCTTTGAGATGAGACACACGAATCCGATTTCTTGGATTAAACAAAAAGCCCACATACACATCCCATCCACAGCAACTCACGATCCCATTTTCTCTCATACACTTCTCGAAATATGAAGTCTTCAACGTCTGATTCGTTTTCCAACCTCAATCCATCCGATCATACCAGCCCTACGTTTTCAAACCGAATATATTACCGAATATATAACCCGTCGAATGTACAGTGCGTGGGCAAACCATCTCATTACCCAAGAACTCGCCGCCAAAAGCCAACAAGAAAACAGCAGCGACTCAACTGGTGGTGGGAACGAGGGGGATTCATGCCTACCAGCTCTCAATGATGGCGAGAAAGAGGAATCACAAGTACTGATCCCCTAGCCTGTGCCTACCACACCAGAGGATCCGTTGCCAAGCGCTGAGATGGTGGGGTATTTTGGGGGTGAGGTGGGGTAAGAGAGGGATGAGAAAGATGGATAGAGATGGGACTGGCGGATGTGAGGAATAGAGCAAAGACAACGATGGAGGTGGAAGTCAGATGATTTTTTTTCGTTCGATCTATGTGATAGAAGGTCGATCGTGCTTTGAAGAACATGAACACGTCCCACGCATCTGCACGATGCAACGTTCATAGGTATTTCCTCAACTACTCCTTCCTGGAACAGACTACGTCCATTGTCCTCGGACGATATAATTTTGACACAGCCGCGAAATCCTCAACTCCCAACGCCAAACATGCATAATAATCAAGTGGTTGCAGACTTAATCGTCTTTATCCATATCCTCGTCCCCATCTCCATCAGCACCAAAAAGATCCTCCATCTGCCCCTGGCCCTCCTCGTCCCCTCCATCCTCACCCTCTCCCATCTCAACGTCCACGCCCTCTCCAGCAGCGGCAGTCGTAGCACCCGCAACATTGTCATCTTCATCCTCCGCAACCCACTGTCCCTTCAATCCCCAAGGCACACCCGTCAACACAAACCTCTCACTCGGCAGCCTTACACCCCATTCATTCTGCAACACTCTAGGCAACGCCACTTTATTCCTCGCCTGTGCCGTCTCTAGCAAGAACTCCTTGCTCAATCCACCACCACCATTACCGCCCCCAAACTGGTATTGTAAACGACTCTGTATAGCGAGCTGCACCGCATTCGAGCTAACCTGCCCATCAGCCTCGCGGAATCCTCCTCCAGGCGGTGCGTCGCGAGCACGTGTCTGCTGAGATACGTAGGCGTCGGAGGAGAGATGAAGAGCGTCGGAGAGGATGGATGAGGAGTGCCGGTAGGCAAAATCGAGGAGTTGGAGAGGGACGCGCTCTTGGTAGGCAGTACAGCCTAGGGAGGAGAGGAGCATGTGGATGAGGCGGGCATCGCGGGGGCGTTTGGAAAGTCCGCTATCTTGGAGGGAGGTGAGGGGGACAGAGGGATTCGAGATCGTTACTGGTGCTGGTTGAGGAGCGGCGGCTGGTTGCGAGGGAGGAGAGGTGTGTCCGTTGGTTTGGGGAGCGTCGCCATTGACTTCGGCCATGATCGCGGTCTGATATTATGATTCTGAGTGGTAAAAGGTATCCAGCAGTATGCTACTGATAGTATTTGTCGCGCGAGATTTAGGAGGCTCCAGGCAGATTGTTGATGGTCCAGGTCGTTGTTCTGGTTCCTGCGTGAGGTTGGAGATCGAAGGACGGCGCAATGCTAATGGCAGATGTCGTAGCACCTATCCAGAGCTTGGAGCAGTTGCAATTGTTTCTCTCAGAAGATGAAGATCGCCGTATGCTATCCGGCCGCACCCAGATGGAAGTGTTCCTCCGTCGCGGTGTCGTGATGGTGTTGATGAGAAGAAGCTTCAGCGAGGTTTTGGCTGTAGAAACGAGCAGGCTGGAGAGTCGTCTCGGTAGGTTCCAGTATTAGACCCTTATGCTATGAGGCTTTAGTCCCTTTGTTTGAGGTGATGTTGGCGGAGGTTGCTGCTGATAGAAGCTCCGGCGCAAAGGTGAAGCTGTTGATAGTTGGTCTCCTCCACAGTGAGATCGAATTTGGACTCCAGCACCTGCATTAGCCCCTGTCACGCCAAGTATGCACGGTCCACAACCTTAAAAGTCGTCCCACCGCCCGGCAAAATCGTACCCCTCCAAAATGCACCAATGCCGGAGTCGGCGAATCAAAGAAAATATTGACTCTTGAGTCACTTACTTCTACCAAGACTTCCTCGCCTCACTGCTTTCTACACAACACCACACAAGATACTGGATTTCACAATGGATACCACTTGCCCTCTTCCATTCCTCGCCAGTGTCGACTTCACCAAGGAGGTTGTCAAGTGCGAGGACTGTCTGACTCCTACCCAATTGTCTTATCTAGGATGTGTTCACCTTGCTGCCAGCAGTCAGACAATTGACGGACTCCTGCAATACATGCAAGCCAACCCCTCCCTCGAAGCATATGTCGATGTATCCGAAGTCGAGTCCATCGACGATATCCTCACTATCCTCGATGCCGGCGCCTGCAAGATATTTGTCAAGTCAACACAATTGAAGGCATTGGAAGCACATGGAGACCGGGTGGTTCCTATCCTCAACATTGGTGATGGGTCACAAGCATACGATAATGGAGTGTTTCTCAGAGCCGCAGATCTGCAGACGACCGAGGCCAGTCTGAAGAAATTGGCCACTTGGAATACTACACCGATTTATGTTATGACGGAGTCCATCGATGACGATGTTATTATCAATCTGGCGAAAGAGCACTCGGCGGTTCCAATTGTACCATCCACAAGCCTCACTGTTGAGCGAGCATCGAGAGACAAAGTTTCAACCTCTGCCGTTATTGCAGGAACATGGATTTCAGACCGAGAAGACAAATTAGTTCCCACCATGGTGACCGACGAGAGGGGCATTGCGCTTGGATTGGTATACAGCAGTCAGGAGAGTTTGGCAGAGTCCTTGAAGACTGGCACCGGAGTATACCAGAGTAGGAAGCGGGGATTGTGGTACAAGGGTGCGACTTCGGGTGCTATTCAGGAACTGGTTCGCATTTCGTTGGATTGTGATCAAGATTGCTTGAGATTTATGGTTCGTCAAAAGGGCCGTGGTAAGTCAAGCACAATAAGATATTTCGACAGTGCTAACAGTAGAAGGCTTCTGCCACTTGCCTCAATCGACATGTTTCGGCGACCTCCGTGGAATTGCGAAGCTGGAAAAGACATTAGTTTCGAGAAAGACCTCGGCGCCTGAAGGCTCATACACAGCTCGATTGTTCTCAGACGAAAAGTTATTACGGGCAAAGATTATGGAGGAGGCGGAAGAACTTTGCGATGCCAAAACCAAGAGCGAAGTTGCTTTTGAAGCCGCAGATCTCATTTATTTTGCGCTCACCAAAGCTGTCAGTGCAGGTGTCAGTGTTGCTGATATTGAGCGAAATCTCGATGCCAAAAGTGTTAAGGTCAAGAGAAGACAAGGAGATGCAAAAGGCCAATGGGCCGCAAAGGAGGGAATAACAAATGGTAGACCTGCCGAGGTCAAGGAAATGGTTAAAGAAGCTGCTTCGGTTCCTAAGTCTAAGGATGATCCTGCTGGACTGAAAAATGGGCGGATCTCAATGAGACGTTATAATGCTGCAACAGCTTCGCCGGAGGAGCTCCGAGCTGCTCTTCAAAGACCGTCACAACGTTCGACCGAGACGATCATGGGCATTGTCAACCCCATCATCAAGGGTGTTCAAGCGGGTGGCGACAAAGCTTTGCTGGAGTATACCCACAAATTTGAAAAGGCGACATCCCTCACCTCTCCAGTCCTCAAAGCCCCCTTCCCACAATCACTAATGGACCTTCCACCTGAGACCATCGAAGCCATTGATGTCTCTTACGAAAATATCCGCAAGTTCCATGCAGCACAGAAGGAGGACAAGCCTTTACAAGTCGAGACCATGCCAGGTATTGTCTGCAGTCGATTTGTCCGCCCTATCGAACGTGTTGGCCTGTACGTACCCGGAGGAACTGCAGTCCTACCATCCACAGCACTTATGCTTGGCGTTCCAGCAATGGTGGCCGGGTGCAAGACTATTGTCCTCGCATCACCACCACGAGCAGATGGAAGCATCACTCCTGAGATCGTCTATGTTGCCCACAAAGTTGGCGCAGAATCCATCGTCCTCGCTGGTGGTGCCCAAGCTGTTGCTGCTATGGCATATGGTACCGAGTCCGTCTCCAAGGTTGACAAGATTTTGGGCCCAGGGAACCAGTTTGTTACTGCTGCAAAAATGTACGTTTCCAATGATACAAACGCTGGCGTCAGTATCGATATGCCGGCTGGTCCGTCTGAAGTTCTAGTCATCGCCGACAAGCACGCCAATCCCGCATTCGTCGCCTCAGATCTTCTCTCTCAAGCAGAGCACGGTGTCGACAGCCAAGTTGTCCTCATTGCTATCGATCTTTCCGAGAAGGAACTCGCTGCCATCGAGGACGAGCTCCACAACCAGGCCATGGCTCTTCCAAGAGTCGATCTCGTCCGCGGTGCTATCGAGCACTCCGTGACTCTCGTCGTCAAAGATATCAAGGAGGCTATGGCACTCAGCAACGACTATGCACCTGAGCACTTGATCCTCCAAGTCAAGGACGCCCAAGGCGTAGTTGACCAGGTGCAGAACGCTGGATCGGTCTTCATTGGCGAGTGGACACCAGAGAGTGTGGGCGATTACTCTGCTGGTGTGAACCACTCTCTTCGTAAGTCATCTCACCGCAACTTTCTCCGTTGAACCCTTCCCTTTGTCCTTCCGTGTTGAAATCATGCAAATGCTAACATCCGCCAGCAACGTACGGCTACGCAAAGCAATACTCCGGCGTCAACCTCGGCTCTTTCACCAAGCACATCACAAGCTCTAACCTGACGGCGCAAGGTCTCCGGAATGTAGGCAGTGCGGTCATGCAGCTGGCTAAGGTGGAGGAACTGGAGGCTCATAGGCGGGCGGTTGAGATTCGGATTAAGTATATGGATGAGAATAAAATTTGAGCAGGCGTTGGCGAGATGATCGGGATGGATAGATGGGAGGGTTGTACAGATCTGATCTGGTTTGTGCTAATATGAGCGCCTGAGAGTGAAGAAAGGTGAGGGCATAAAAAGCGAACTTCAGAATCATGAAGTCAGGACTTGAGAAGGGAAAGGCGATTCGTGGTAGATTCATCGTTATGCGTTACGGCATGTTCATTATTTCTAGACTAGATTTGCGATGCTATGATAAGACCGTCACTCCCCACTCCTATCCAGGTTCGTCTTTTCCATTGGACTTCGGAGTAGTAACTTGTTTTCAAGGTTGTTCTTCGGCTATCACTTTTCTACTCACGTATCACTGCGACCGATTCTGCTTCCCCCTTCCCAGATTCCATTCTAAAGCTCGTAAGCGAGACAAAACAACGCAACCAGGACCTCCCCGCTTCAGTGCACTCAGTCAATACACCTCAAACATCTAGAAAAGTCTCCAAAACCTGTCTCGAGGATGCACGTCCCTATAGATCGTATGAGACTGTTATTAGCATGAAAGTTATTTATGTTTGTCTTGGGTAGCTGGTCGGTGGGGTTTCGAGAGCTAGGAGGCGTTGAGAGGAGGCTAGAACAGTGGACGAATCGGACTGTTTGCTTTTTGAGATTGCTTGGTTGTCTAGGACTTTTCTTGTTCGGAAGAAAGGAGGGTGTGGCCGTGCTGTGTGTCCAGTGGAAATGTGGCGGGGATATGGTTGTGTGAGGATGTGAGGATGAGGGGTGGTGCTTGTCGAGGAAAGGGGGGGTGGTGGAGGAAGGAAAGCTGGAAAAGGCTTGTTTGTACTAGCAGACAGGAGTGAGGATGAGAGGAGTAAGTTGAGAGGATGAAGATTTTGACTTCTCGGAATCCGGATATTAAGAAGGGTCGTTGTTGTTGCTCGGTTGTATGTAGAAGCCATCGCGGAACCTTTCGCTGCAAGAAGTTTGGATGAGAAAAGTCCGGTAGGGATAAGCGGTCGTTGGATTTGTACTGTGTTTAGCAAGACAGATGATGGTCGGATCTTGGGAGACTTTGCTCCGGCCTTTCTTGCCATTTGTTCAGATTTCTGATGCTTGTTCTCTGGACTGACTTGAAAAGTTGAAGATGATGCGGGATTATTTCGATTGACGTACCGCGGTGAGAAGTGAAATTTTCCATACATTGCTTCCGTCATGATGCACAGCTTCAACTGCAATGTTCGACTCTCTGATGAGTACTTCTCGGCGGCTGTTGCGTGTCTTGCAATGGTAGATCGCGTAGCACACATATTATCACGACTCTCTCCCCCACACTACTCTTCTAGATCTCATGGGGATCAATCACTTCTGCATATCTCCAAGGGATAACTGCAACCTACGTCATAAAGGCCACGAGGAAATCCAATGCAGAAGTGACATCTGTCAATCACGTGGTATGCACGTGCGTTGGGCAGCCAGAGACATCGCAAATCCTCCCAACTCCAGATCGCGATCGACATCTCCTTTCCAAATTCCATCAAAACATCCAGATCATCAACCTCTCACAACTCCATCCGAACATACGAAGCGTGTTTGAACTTGCGGTGAGCTTAAGGTTTGGCCCGCAATTAGTTCCCCGGCATGGATGATCCATGATTCTCCCACAACATCTCGACTCGTGTTCCCTCCCAACCTGTAGAAACAACAACATCGCATTAACAATCGAAATGAGGCTGGCCACTCCTCCACCGCCACTCCCGCATCAAATCATGGGGGAACCCAGCCCACTTGCTACACGGTGACGCTGACGTCCGGGTCTCCCGTTGTGGCCTATCCTGTTTGATGTTGGATTACCATGATACTGGTATCTTGCTTGTGGAGCTCGAGGTCGAGACCGCTACCTGTCTTCCTCCAAGTCCTCTTTCATCTCAAGTTTTGCTTTTCTTCAGAGCTATCCCCTAAATTTTGTTTTGCTTTTCTGGCTTCTAGAAGTATCGTTTCTCGAGCCCAAATGTGGAGATGTCGAAGCTAGCGTTCACCATCATGTTACCGCATGACAAGACGGATGGGAAGAGAACGCCGGGTTTCTTCATTTCTACGAGCAACATGACATACTTGAATGTTAAAGGGAAGGATTGGAAATCGTCGAGATGGGGGAATGGAAACGCGAGTTCGGGGTGGAAGAACCGGATGGAATATGGTGTCACTGCTTCGAAAGGGGTTACGAAGCTGTCTCTGTGCGTATTCCCAGATGGTGCTTCCAATACGGAACTGACGAAGACAGCATCATGAACACATCGGTGATTCTGCCCCCGATATCGTGGACTCTTCCAGTCTTCGGAGAAGATGCACCAAAGAAGAAGGAGCATTCGAGATCCAAATCATCAAGGAGAAGCAGTTCATCTGGCTCACATTCTGGCTCTCGATCTAATGCTTCGCGAAGTAGTCGTAAGTAATACTTGAAAGAGGTCACCTCGCTGTGCTGACCAATTCCAGACTCAAGCCGAGGGAGCAGAGAAAGCGGACGTTCGAGACGAGAAGAAGCCCCAGAGCGACCACCGCAAAGAATAAAGGAAAAAGAGCCGAGACCAAAGGTACGGCAGATTGAGGAGCGAGATCACCGACAGCGACATTCCAGAGAACGCCGAAAGCGACGTCCGAACGTGGACCCTGGGTTTATCGATAGCTTTGATCCAATGTGAGACCGTGTTATATTGTATAGAAAGCATAGCGTGTAAGCGACGGAGTTGAAAATATGAGCGGGTCGTTGGGAGTTTCCTTTGGGTAATGGGATGGGGCATTGTTAGGAGTTTGAACTTTTGGACTCTTCTTCGTACATATATTTGTCTGGCACAAAAGCAATGCTGTTTCGTCCAAGTTGGATTTCGAGGGTGGATGAGCAGGTAAGTTGTATGGTCGCAGGTTACGTCTCGTTTTCTTCGTTCTTGCCCTGAGTTTCGTTAGTCCCTGACACTCTACTCCTACACCGCACTTGATCGTGCCTACCTCAAGAGTCTGTCGATCCTGTATATCTTCTCCCTCACTCTTCCATCTTCTTCCATTCTTCATCAGTCAACAACATCCACATTCATCATCAACATCGTCACCCAACATCATCACCATCACCATCAACACCAACGATTGTTTGCCTCCTCATCGGACACTCTGATCCCCAATGCTGACAAATTCAGGTTGTAATCAATAAACACCACTGCTCACTCACACCAACTCCCACTGCTACGACCTTGCTTTCCCAGAAAGACGCCACCCGTCGCTCTCGTCATCGAGCTTCATCGAACAATCTGCGCCCTCCAAACGGGAGCAATCACAGAAATTGTCAATTGTTCTGAGCCTGTCCGTCCCTCTCCATCATCAGCTTGCCACAACAAGTCCGGTAGCAATCGTCATCATGCCCCAAGCACCTAGAAAGACATTGCGGATGCGTATGAATAGTCGCAAAGGCTTCGACTCACAACCTTTCAATTCAATTTCAAGACGCGGGAAGCATGGACGCGAGAGAAAAGAGGTCCAACATCCAAAATCGGCACGATACGAGATACCAACATCTTCTGAAGAACCTGTCAGCGACTGTTGCTTCAAGGCACCACCTACTCGAATGTCTGAGGACCATTCCACGAGCGATGAGGAGGCTCGGGGACGCCAGAAGTTCCGAGGTGATGACAGGCGCAGAAATGATGCCGCGAAGAGAACACCATGGCTTGCCAAAAGGAGCACGACAGAGGATACTGCAATCAGCCAGGAGATCATACACAACATCATCATCCGTGCTGTATATGCTGGGAAGATCTCATTCAGTGTGTTGGAAGACACAAATTTGACGATTGCAAGCATCACCGAGTTCTTCAAGAAGTACAATGGCGATCTCATGCTTCAATGGAAGCAAGATCTGGAGGTACAAAAATCGTCCGACAACGACTCAATAACCGCACAACACCCACAAGACATTGCAAGTCAGCCATTCAGTGTTCTCCAGGTTGCTTTTGGCTGGCCTCGGTCCAAGCTCAGAGCAGACATAAATAAAACGAGCACAGAGATGAAGAGAGAAGAAGCGATGGCTCAAATCAAGAGAGTACGGGAATTATACCTGCTCAAGAAAGCCGAAGGCCTTACCAACCCGAAAGAAATCATGGCGTCCGTTCGCGATACCTTGAAAGAAGAGAGCCCGAACCCGGCACAGGAGCTTAAGGAATCGCAAACCAATATCGGCCTGACTGAATGTGCTCAACGACATGCACCCACGGAAGAGGGAAAGCGGGCAGAAGTTCAATACCAAAGAGAATACCTGGATGGAATATACTGTAGGCCTATGCCGCATCAAGATGATACCAGTAGCAAGAGTCTTGGAACTCAATCCTGGCCTCTCACATTCCGAAAACGAGGTGAACCTGTAGATGCGATTGCTAGTTTGTCCCCACCACTGGAGCTTCCATTCCAGAAACATTCTCGACGACGAGATTCGGCCATTGTGTTGTCGTATTTCGATTCTACCAAACAAGATAGTCGAAGATATCACAAAGGAACTGCAGCCATCAGAGATAAAAGAAAGCAAAGCTCCACTTTGAGCGACAAGTCAACGCATCTTTCGGAAACTCTAGCGAAGACCTCTATCGCATATGCTGGATCAAGTCAACATCGGTCTAAATCACCGGAAAAGAAGCAGAGGGGTACGAGGGGTGTTGCGCGGCCAATATACAAGTAGTGCAAGAACGAAATGTGTCCGAACAGAGTGCGCTGTAGCAGATTAGCTATCGCTATTAGGCTCGGAATGTAGACTACTGGTCACCCTGAGGTGAGCATGGTCTCTCAGTGGAGGTTCCATTGTGGAGAAAGTGCGATCGCGGACGGTGATCACCAGCGTTTTATTCTTGTGGTGGGCTGAATGGAGAGAGCTTCGTGGTGTATGGAACTCAGACTGTATTATCAACAGACATCGTTTATTAACCAGCCGATGTCCAAGCCTTGGATGTTGTATGTTTTCTGACTACGTGCCTTGCACCTTGGCCTGTGGTCATGATCTCAAGCTTGGTAGGAGATGTTGGTTGTTCGATGCCTGGCGACGAGGATGACCTGGTGCCAGGAAGCTGGCGAAATTGCATTCCTTCTCAAGTCTTGTTCGATGATTTTGCATCCAAATGGGTTCCTTGGCTTCCGTACAAGGCACTATCTTGACTTTGGTACAGATTCGGCGTAGAAGACCTCCTGGGAAAGACTGAAGAGTGGCTATGTCAGATTATGTGATACAATCTTGGCGCTAAAGTTCTGTCTCCACTGAAGTTTATCTTGACTTCATCGCCAGCTGCACTCCACTCACTTGAACAATCGCCCTTTTGGTTCTCACTCTTTTGTCGAGAGTCACAGCCTGCGTACTCGGACGGATTCTCAAGATCTGCCTCGCCACAACGCAAGGCTCAATGAGCTCCATTTGATTCGTCTTGCGGGCATTCTGCTCCGTATCGGAGCCCTGCATGTACACGGTGAAGCCTGATGCGTTGTGAAGCATGCCACATGTTATTGCTCTGGTTTCATCGTTTCACAGTTTGCAATCTGCGTGCTTCTGTTTGGATTTTTGGCTGTAGTGGCCCGTTTGTTGTGCGAGTCTCCGTCCCAGCATTTGACTTATCGTTGTTGAGGAATTTTGTTTGGGCGTGTTGGTCGCCAAGTTGCTAACACCCGGCGTGGAGATCCTCCACCTAACCCCTCGCAGCTTTGGGCAGAGGCTGTTTACAGCGGGATCTAATCAATTATTATCGTCTTCAGAATTTATGGTCCGTTATGTCGCTTGCCCTGTCGCCGCGATACGCTGGGCGGAGACTTCACAGCCAAAATATGTTTCTTGGAGAGAGTCATAACAAGCTGTTTCTACCGGAGCTAATGAGTGCTTGTATACATGACACGTGCCTGCCCATTCTCTTGAACACGTCGTCAGAAGCTTGAGAGGCTTATCTCATGTGTTATGGAGTTCTTGGGGCGCGCAATTTATATGTTGTCGCAAAGGCAGCCTTGGGCCAAGGCTGGGCGCCAATGTTGTGACTTGTCTGATTGGATACCTCGAGTCTTGGGCGTTTCTGACAGGGGTTGCAGCAAGGCCAGCGAGGCAGAAGGTCAGCCTTGGCGGCTATGGGGTTCTGCCGCCCTGGTGAGGTGGGAAATTACCCAGTTAACTTTCAGCTGCCATCGTTCTTCCCAGATTTCTTTTGAGCTACTGCGAAAATGGATGACGAGATTGCCTTACCACGGGGTCATCATGTTTGCCTTATGATTCGTGTCTATTGTGATTCGCTGACCATGGACGTTAGGACGCCCTGATCGTCGTGGTCTCCTTCTTTGTGACACCTCATTTGTCCAACATCAGGTACCAGATACGTCGTCATGGAAATCACCCATGAGACATGCGCTACATGCAAGCCATTTGGGGCGGAGCAGCCTGGGCAAAGCACGGATACCCATTCTTCCTTGTTTGGATCAATTTACTTGTTGTTATAGCTAGTTCTCCCAAGACACTTGAAGCTTTGCCCATTTCCTTGAAATTTGCCCAAGCTTTCTTCTGGCAACAAGAAAAAGTTGCGCGCTGCCCAATTGTGTGTCGCAATATTCCCACTTTCTTCAAGATGCGAGGAACGTAGAATGTAAGATTCACGGTATTTCTTTGTTCGTGACATTCATTGTCGTCGTGACGTATTCGGCGAGGCTGTACTGACTCCTCTTTCAGCTTCGCGTAAAATACCCATCCATCTTTCGAACTCCTTTCTACAAACAAACAACCGCGCGGAGACTGCGAACGTCGAAATCGACGACAATGTCTTCCTCAGTCAGACCAGGAGGCCCAGATGCCAAAGTTGTATCATTTGGTAGTACTACAGTAATTTTCCCTACCCGCAGCGCTGCGCAAACGCGTTGAAGTAAACACTGATCATGTTTACACTGCAGAATTCCGAACCTGCCACAAATGGAGGCCCCAATAAAACTTCCTCTCAGAACGAAAAAGAAGCCATAGAATCTGTGACCCCGAAGGCAACTCTGGCAGTTGCTCCAGAGGTCACAGCAAATTCCATCAAACAAGATAAGGAGGCTCTGAGTCCAGATCCCGGCACCGAAAAGCTATTCGAGGTTGAAGAAAACCCATTCGCATTTAGTCCTGGACAGCTGTCGAAGTTCCTCAATCCAAAGAGTCTCAGTGCTTTCTATGCTGTTGGTGGAATTGCGGGACTGGAAAAGGGATTGCGGACAAATGTGGTCAGCGGATTGAGCTTAGATGAGAAGGACTTGGATGGAGAAGTCACATTTGAACAGGCTACGGCCGCGGGATATAAGGAAGACGCCAATGGCAAATCAAATGGAGTCGCACGGGTCGGAACTGGTGCTTCACACAAAAATGCGGACGAGCAGTACGAAGACCGCAAACGTGTGTTCGCTGACAACCGTCTCCCGGAGAAGAAGAGCAAGACTCTGTGGGAACTAGCCTGGATCGCGTACAACGATAAAGTCTTGATCCTCTTGACAATAGCCGCAGTAGTCTCCCTATCTCTAGGTCTCTACCAGACTTTCGGCCAGAAGCATGAGCCTGGCGAGGCGAAAGTTGAATGGGTTGAAGGTGTCGCGATTATGGCTGCAATTATCATTGTGGTTGTCGTAGGCACGATCAATGACTGGCAAAAGGAGAGACAATTCGTCAAATTGAACAAGAAGAAGGAAGACCGCTCGGTAAAAGTCATTCGCTCGGGAAAATCTATGGAGATCTCAGTCTACGATGTATTAGTCGGTGATGTCATGCATCTCGAGCCAGGAGATATGGTTCCAGTCGACGGTATCCTAATCGAAGGTCATTCCATCAAGTGCGACGAATCATCCGCTACTGGCGAGTCTGATCTCCTGAAGAAGCAATCTGGTGCAGAGGTTTTCAAGGTCATCGAGGCAGGTGGCGATGTCAACAAGCTCGACCCTTTCATTTTGTCTGGAAGTAAGATGGCCGAGGGCACTGGAAGGTTTCTGGTTACGGCTGTTGGAGTGAACTCGACCTTTGGTAAAACCATGATGTCTCTCAGACAAGAGACTGATGCAACTCCGCTTCAGCAGAAGCTCAATGTACTTGCTGAGTATATTGCCAAGCTTGGCGGTGCGGCTGCGTTGGTTTTGTTCGTTGTGCTCTTTATCAAGTTCTTGGCGCAGTTGAAGGGTAGTCCACTGAGTCCTTCTGAGAAGGGTCAGGAGTTCCTGCAGATTTTCATCGTTTCGGTGACGGTTGTGGTGGTTGCTGTTCCTGAAGGTAAGTTCAACAGATTTCCATCACGAGAATTGATGAAGATCGAATCTCCGAGGTGGATGAGCAGGAGGATGTACTTACTGACTCGCTTCCAACAGGATTGCCGCTCGCTGTAACGCTCGCCCTCGCATTCGCCACTACTCGTATGTTGAAAGATAACAATCTAGTCAGAGTCTTGAGAGCTTGCGAGACAATGGGTAATGCCACTACAGTCTGCTCAGACAAGACTGGTACTTTGACGGAAAATAAGATGACTCTGGTTGCCGCAACAATTGGAAGCTCCCTGCAATTTGGTCGACAAACTATGTCAAGTCAAGATGCTGGTAGCGTTATTCACCACGAGATCAAGTCTGACGAGCAAGCCGACGATAAATCCGAGGACAAATCTGTAGAGAAGGATGTTGTCCCCAGCGGAAGTCCCGACGATGCAATGCCCGCTGCGGACTTCCTGTCCCGACTCAGCGCCACCGTAAAAAATCTGCTTGCTCAGTCAATTGTCATCAATTCAACAGCGTTTGAAGGAGAGCAAGACGGACGTCAAACATTCATCGGATCCAAGACCGAAACGGCACTTCTCGAGTTTGCTCGCACACATCTTGCTGTCGGTCCACTCCAGGAAGAACGATCCAACGTCAACGTAGTTCAAGTTGTGCCTTTCGACTCGGCAGTCAAGTATATGGCCTGTGTTGTTAAGCTCGAGAATGGTTCTTTTCGTGCATACGCAAAGGGTGCTTCCGAGATCTTGTTGGCCAAGTGCACAAAGATCATTCAAGACCCTTCAAACGACAGTCTTGGTGAGAGTGCACTGGCTGCCCAGGATATCGAAACACTTAACCATGTCATCTCAACCTACGCATCTCGCTCCCTCCGAACCATCGCTCTTCTGTACAAGGACTTCCCGAGCTGGCCCCCAGCCGAGGCCGCCATTGCAGAGGATCCGACGCAAGCACACTTCAATAAGGTATTCAACGACATGACTCTCCTCGGCATAGTCGGCATCCAAGATCCGCTCCGCCAAGGTGTCAAGGAAGCAGTTATTGACTGCCAGAATGCTGGTGTTATCGTAAGAATGGTTACCGGAGACAACATCCAGACCGCCCAAGCCATCGCCGAGGAGTGCGGTATCTACACCCCAGCCACCGGAGGAGTCGTCATGGAAGGACCGATATTCAGAAAATTGAGCGAAGAGGACATGGATAAGATGCTGCCTAAATTGCAAGTTCTTGCTCGCTCAAGTCCCGAGGATAAGCGGATTCTAGTAAAGAGATTGAAGGAGCTTGGGGAGACGGTTGCTGTTACAGGTGACGGAACAAACGACGCTCCTGCGCTTAAGATGGCCGACATTGGTTTCTCGATGGGTATTGCCGGCACGGAGGTTGCGAAAGAGGCGTCGTCCATTATCATCATGGACGATAGTTTTGCGTCGATCGTGAAGGCTCTTATGTGGGGTAGAGCTGTAAATGATGCTGTCAAGAAGTTCTTGCAGGTAAGGAAATTCCGGATCTAGAGTCAGGATAAGAACTGGGCCTAACAGTACACAGTTCCAAATCACCGTCAATATCACAGCTGTCATTCTAACTTTCGTCTCCGCCGTTGCCAGCTCAACCCAGGAGTCTGTTCTTACGGCTGTACAACTTCTCTGGGTAAACCTCATCATGGACACTTTCGCTGCTCTCGCGCTCGCAACCGATCCCCCGACTCGCAATATTCTCAATCGCAAGCCTGAGAAGAAGTCGGCTCCATTGATCACTCTCAATATGTGGAAGATGATTATCGGACAGGCCATTTTCCAGCTCGTAGTTACATTCATCTTGAATTTTGGTGGCAAGAAGATCTTGGGATACGAAGGCGAGAAGGAAGAAAAAGAGCTGAGAGCTTTGATCTTCAATACCTTCGTTTGGATGCAGATTTTCAACCAGTACAAGTAAGTCATACTTCTCCCTCAGAAAAACCCTCCCAGGAACACACCCTTCCGGGTGTTCGAGAAGAAGAAGTGCTAATGAGTAAAACAGCAATCGTCGCCTGGATAACAAATTCAACATCTTCGAAGGCATCACACACAACTGGTTTTTCTGCATCATCAACGTCATCATGATCGGCGGCCAAGTAATGATCATCTTTGTCGGCGGCGAAGCCTTCAAAGTAAAACCTCTCACTGGACCTCAATGGGCGATCTCCATCGTTCTCGGCGCCCTATCCCTCCCTGTCGCTATCATCATTCGCTTAATCCCAGATCACTGGATTGCAAAGCTGATCCCGAGAACGAAGTGGAAGAAGAGTCTTGCACCGGATGTTTACGATACGGAGGAAGCGAATATCAAGGCGCTGAGAAGGAGAGGAAGTAGGCCGGAGGAGTTGAGCTTTATCAGGAGTATTAGGGGTGGGAGAGTTAGTAGTTTGAGACTGAAGATTGAGGATAAGATGCATGATATGCATGTTCATGGGCATGGGAATGGGAAGGGGGAAAAGAGTGATGATGAGAAGAATGTGGTAGGTTGAAGGGGAAAGGAGTGAAGTAAGACAAAATGGTGGGATAACTTGATGCGAAGGGCGGCTAGACTCGATCTGTACGCGGCAGCCTCTTTTTCTTCTACTTCGCTTCGGATGTACACTTCTTTCGGACGACGAAGCTTTTGCACCTGACGGCTGCTCTCTTTTGGTACTTTAAGGTGCTTGTAATAACCGATATACCCTTTTATCTCTTCAAATAAACGATGTTCGTCAAACGATCCTCTTGATTGGTAAAATGTGTATAATCGCGGTCACATTCTTATGGATTGCTTTCGTGAAAAGTCGCCTTTCACCACGATATAGCAGGCAAATCGGACCTCGGGGAGAAGGGTCAAGATATGGCCTATGAAGCGCTTCTAATTTAAGCACGAAGATGAAGAGGAATTTCCTCAAGGTGGATTACCATTACACGCTCGTTGTAGGCTAGCTAGCTTGAAATCATATCTACACTTTCCCCGCACCATTCAAACCCCCCTCCCCATCCACAGTAACAACACCCTTCTTAATCCTCCTCGCGGGGATCCTTCTCTCATACGCAATATCGATCTCCTCAATCGTCATACTCATCGTCTCGGGCACAAGGAAGAACGCCCCAACAATAAGCAGCAAACTCGTCCCAGCGAAAACGAAACCAGTGCGGGCACCGAGGTTGCCGGAATCGACGTTGTAGATGTAGGGTACGATGAAGGTGGTGAGCCAGGTGGAGAAGGTCTGCATTATGATGGCGATGGACATGGTCTTGCCGCGGAGTCGGTAGCTGGAGAGTTCGGCGGCGATGGGCCAGCCGAGACCTTGGAGGAGGGAGGTTTGCAGGGAGATGAGGACGTTCCTGAGTGTTTGTTAGTATGTTGCTTGTCTTTATGAATTTGGAACGATCTTGAGGTGGAGTGGACTTACATCAGGACAGCGATGGCCCAGAGAGACCCCTTTCCAGGTGAGTAGTAGAGTGCGCCGACTATTAGCATGATGACGAAATTGATGATACATCCTGCCATAAAACCAGTTCTTCGGGAGATCTTGTTCATGATGAACCAGCTAGACACGATAATGATGCATGCGAGTCCGAATCCGCCGATCGAGACGTCAAATGCGTGGATTGCGGGGAGTCCAGCGATGATGAGGAAGTAGATGGACTGAGCGAGGAATGCAGCTCCGCCAATGTTGGCAGCTGTGTAGAGGAAGATGACTGTGAGTGTTCGCTTCAGATCTTTGCTCTTGAAGCATTCGAAATATGTTCCGCTTTCGAGGGAGTGGTTGGACTTTTCTTCGCGGATGGTCTTGATGAGGTAGGCGAGGCGGGCGTCTACGTCGTCTGCTTTGCCGTAGATGCGGGTCATTACTGAGTAGGCTTTGTCCAAGCGGCCGTTATTGATGAGGAAGATTGGAGATCTGGTGAGCTATTAGTCAATTGGTCTATTGAGGATGATGGACAGTGACTTACTCTGGAGTCAAGGCAAATGCAATCATCATGAGGCCTCCAAATGCCCATTGGATGGCGAAAACATGGCGGAAAGCAACCGGATGGATGTTTGGCACGAAAATACGGATAATACCGAGGGCGACTCCTTGCATGAATACTGTGAAGAGGACCAGACCGGATTGGATTGGTGCACGAAGTTTGATCGGCGCAACCTATTGTTGATTAGCTTGGCGGTCATAAGATCTCTCAAGTAGAGCTTACCTCAGAAGCATAACTGGTAGCAGTAGCCATGGCAGCGCCAATCCCAAATCCGACTACCATCTTTCCTGCGAGCAAAGAGCCCCTGCTGACACTTGTATATTGAACAGCAGTTCCAACCATGGTCAGAGCGCCGGCACCGACAGCTGGCCATTTTCGTCCGAAGCGATCCAAGATGAAGCCGACGAAGAACGCTCCGAATGCTTGTGCGAGAGCAGACATGGCGGTCCAGAGCGATGTCCACTGCTTTGATCAGTATATGAATTACTATAGGTTTGTACAACAGCATACCTTTGAAGGCAAGTAGGGCCCAGTGGGACCAATGTCTCCAAAGTAGATGAAAAATGCTGGCATGGAGATACTTGCTCCGTTGACAACCGTATCGTAGCCGAAGAGCATACCAGCTGTGAAAGATACCGCGCCTATAGTCTACAGATCAGTACTTGGACTCTAAAAGTTTTGGAGGAAGAACGTACAGATCAGAAGGGCTCTCCAATGCAATTTTGCCGTGGCCGAAACCCCCAAGCTCCTCTCCTCCTCCATCAAAATAGTTCCGCGGTGCGCCAGGGCATGATCGTCGAAGCGGGATGTACCCTCAATGTAAGACGACGCCTGCTCCATTTGCTCGACCTCTGGAGACATGTCTTTGGTATCGTAGCTCATGGTGTTGATTGCTGAATCTTTCTTCATTAATCAGGATCAGAAGACTCGAGGATAGATGTCAGATTGATTGATCACTGGGATCTTCATCAAAGATATATGCATGAGGGAAGTCCACCTCAAGGTTGGCTTCCATTCACGCGACGGCTTGGTGGCGTCTTTGTGAGAGATGTGTCTCTACGCGCGTCGGGACATGTATCTGGGGAATTGCGGGGTGAGATCTCCACCCCCAAGATTTGGCAGTGAGTCGAGACTTGAAGTTGAAAGTTCTTGTCAGGTGGACACTGTGATGGGGATGATTTTATGTCCACTTGATGGTGGTGCCGCTGGTCGCGAGTCAGAAATCGTGGGGCAGTGGCACTAGCAGGCGAGGAGGTGGACAAAAGTAATCGCTGTGTTGATGTGGACATCGGCCGGCCTCGCTAGAGCTCGGCTTAGGTAAGCATATCCTGAATTCCAGTTTGGAACAGTCATGATATTTAATTTGTCCGCAAAGTCCTTATCTACCTACGATGATTGGAAAGACCGATAAGATGCTGAGTTGCTGTAATTTCGAGGAAATCTCACTAGCGAAGGTATCAAGAGCTTGCCTACATGTTCAAGTTGATAACCGAATCTATGCGTTCATGCCTATCCCCATCGATGCGATCCTTTGTTGGACGGTCTTTGGCGGCAGGGCTGCTTGGGTTTGCGTGTTTGGGTCATGCTGAATTTAGAGGCTCTGGATCTGCTACCGTCTGCGTACCTACAATTTCATTTCATAACAAGAACACCATATTGAATTAAAATTCTCATTTTTTGTTGAAGGTTTCTCTGTTTCGAATTGAACAAATCCATCCCTTCATGTATGTCATCCCAAGAGGAAAAAGGAAAACAAGTCATACTGAGGTATCAAATTACTCCTGGTGACTTGGTGCTTCATGGGTACCCTGATCATGACAGCTTCATGGGATTGAGTTCCTGAAAGCACGCCCAAGGTGAAACAAATTGAGTAGTGAGTCTTAGAGAGAGTCGAAAGGAGCTGACTCTACTTTAGCTAGGGACAGGAAGAATTATGTACATTCCGACCTAAGAGCGAGAGAGCCAAGCGACGATCACTTCGTACTGTCTGACAGCATTAAAGTCGCTAATGACACACCACTGCCCACAGCCTGACATCAACTAGCCATCGGCCATGCTTTAAAATCCGCTCAGATCAGAAACACCGTTGGATATATAGTTGTAGCATGAGCCCGAACAGCCGTAGAAGCCACCAGTCACAACATGAAGACGTTGGACTCCGTTGTCATTGAACAACATTAGGTGGCGAGACTGTCCAGTGTACTGACCTTTGTCCACTGTAGTCCATGTCTGAGCGTTGTCTTTGGAGACGAAGAAGACTGTATCCGAGTTGGTCGACACGATGATGCTGCCTGAGGTGCTGCCGGGGTACTGGTACCAGACGCTGTACGGCGAGCCGCCTGGCGTGTGTCCAGATGTAGTGGTGAGAGTAATGTCAGCAGCGTTCATGAACGCCGTGGGATCCGATGAAAGACGATATGTAGCCGGGCAGCCACCACCTGGTGCTCCGCAAAACTCATATGAAAGCATGTACTTCTTTATCGTGGGGATGTACGAGATGACAGCCATCCCAGGTCGAGCATTGACATCCGAGTAGGCGACAACGTCAGATGAGGCGGACCATTTCTTAAGATCAGATGTGTATGACAAAGATAGCTTTTGAGAGTGTGCCGAGTCCCGCTGGTCGCTAAAGTAGACATACAGCTTGCCATTGTACTCGAGGAAAAATGGTTCCCAGATCGCTGCATCCCCGGTCGTGACTGTCTCAGGTCCTTTACCATAAGCGATATGGCTAGCGAAAGTCCACGTCTTCCCTGAGTCTTGAGATGCGTAGACATCGATATAGACGCCACCTTCCAGAGAAAGAGGTGTCGAGACCCCGGCGATGAGCAGGGTGCCAGCAGGGAAGCTACCGTAAGTCCCAGTCAAGGTGTACATATGAGGCTCTGTAAAAGAGCAGAAGGTAAGCAAATTGTTGATATATCCTATGTTCAACTATTGATACTTACGGAAGCGCATTCCCCAGCCGTTTTGAGTATCAGCTACCTGAGAGAGATTGGCCCATGTCGCACCTCCATCCGTGGAGCGGAGGATCTTGAAGGTGTCGAGGTTGGTAGCGCTCTCGCCATACGGGTAGTCCTCCCATGGCAAGATTAAGCTTTTGTCACTGAGCTGAAGTGCGCGTGCGTATGCAACGCGCCAGAGTGGAGCATTTTGGAGAGGATAATACACTGGGTTCCTGGTGAAAGTTGAGAATACCGCAGGAGCAGCGCGCAACTGAACGGCGGAAGGTACTGCTGATGAAAGGCCGATGAATGTAAAAAAAAGAGCCCAAGAGCAGAGTATCTTGGTCAGCATTGTGATTGAAAGGTACGGTCGGGACTTGGGAAAGTGTGGTAGGAAGATGAATGAAATTGGTCCATGAGATATGGTTATGGTTGAGCGACGAGCTTTATATAATCAGCACTCTCTCGGAGTAACACTTTCTAAACCCTTGACTGTTACTGAACGACACATTCTGATCGAGGAGGTCTCCTCTGACGGAACTCGACCAAAATGACCGGTTCGATCGACAGTATACTTTCTGTATCAGGAAAGTCTATTTGAAGGTCCGACGACTACGCAGAGCTTGTCAAGATGCTGTCACTTGACGCATAAACCCGATAGGTCAACTCCAGCAAGTCTGTGTAGTGCACATCGATGCTTAGTGTGAGCACATACTCTCGAGGGACGTTCTTACAGCCGCTCCATCCACAAGATGTTGGACGACTTTCTTCCCCACCCCCGCACTCGACAATCAAATAAAAGCCCCATGGGGAAGACAAGCCAACGCAAGCGGCCCAATGAATGGTGCAGAAATACGCGTGAGGCTACCAGTGTGATCTCAACGCTAGTAACGCGTGATGTCGGGCGAAGCCTCGCCGCGGAGTCTCGGGCAGACAAACGGTAGCGGTGTCAAACGTGGGGTAAATATTTTCGGAGATAAAGATATACTTACAACACTCCCTGGATTCTGATTAAAACACCCGTATTGAGGAGACGGGGGCCCTTGATTCTAATGTGGCGTCTTTCTAGGTCGTTCTGTCGAAGGAAATGGGCTAACCGGTGTCTTAATTGCTAGCTGCCGCTCCGTGTCGCCATAAGTCTCGATTGATTGATAGCCAAACAGCCAGAATATTGAAAGAACGATACTTGATCGCATTGTCACTTCGTCCGCATTTGCTACCTACGATAGTAAGACACCTGCAGACCCCAATCCTTCCGAGTTACCGAGATATAGTACGAACTAAACTAGCTCGACGTTTTGCCGAGCTATTTAATATATCATATGATGGTCTTCTGCTCCCGACATTCCGCACGCCAGAATCTCCCACCTTTCCTCCGCCTCGTCGCTGTGCTCCTCTTACATCAAGCTTTTCGCATTGACGCTCAAGATGCAAGCTTACGCACAGCCATCTGTAGCAGCAAATAACGCCAAATCCCGCAAGCGGGTCGCCTCCACGAGCCGTCCAAGTACAGCGTATCCGAGGAAGAGGGCCGTGACTGCTTGTCAAGTTTGTCGGGCCCGCCGGACGAAGTATAGCTTTCTTGACTCCCTAGTCCGACTTTTATGCCATTTATCTATTTGTCGATTTATCTGCCCTTCAAAGCTAATTTGGAACAACTCCACAGATGCGACCAGAAAAAGCCGGCTTGCTCTTTCTGTGAAACCATTGGTGCAGAATGTATATCGGATCCGGCCGATTTGTCCACTTTTGACCCGGCAAGTCTCGCAATCATTGAGCGTCTTGAAGGGCTCGAACGCAAAATAGACTCCTTGAAGCCAGGTGGCAGTCCAATTGTCGGCAACAGTCCTGAGATACACGCCTGCAGTCCGGCAGATAACTCAACGTCACCTAGTGTGAGAAGGGATCCAGAACACTTTTTACCTCAGAATCTAGACAAAATCTTGACCTGGCCTGTGTTCCGGGACGTCTCTCTGCCTACGGCATCAACGCCCAATGTCTACAGCAGTCCGGCTCCCATGGCTTCTGCAAGCTCTGTACCGGCAACCGATGAAGAGCTTACGCCAGCGGCGTGTGCTCGGTGGCTGGACAATTTCTTCAGCCAGGTGCATCCCAAAAACCCGATCTTGGACGAACACAGCGCCCGGCGTCTTGTCCGAAAGGTGTGTATGGAAGGCGTTGGATGGGATGCAGAGTCATGTTTGGTATTACTGGTCTGTGCAAATGGTGCATTGTCGCTCCCATTCAATGAGCCTTCTCTCACTGCTGAAGGTTTGAAGACCTCTATTGCGACATCATTGTTTGTAGCAGCCCAGCGAAGGTTGGGACCTATCGTGGGGCAAGCAGGCGTAGTGCAGGCACAGTGTCTATTCCTTGCAGGTGTATTCTTGATGTCAGCATTGCGTCCTTTAGATGCATGGCGGATGTTCCTTCAATCGCTTGCAATCTGTCAGAATTTCAGCTTCTGTAGGACCTCCAAGTTTGCAAGGAGCTTGCACACTTGGAGCTCTACCCCAGCAGAAGAGAGTGTGTACTGGTCTTCTTGGAAGTCTGAGCGAGAGTTGAGGTCGGAATTGGGACTTCCTGATTTTAGCAGTCCCTCTCTCGATCCGCCTCGGCTATTTCCAAGCTTACCAGATGGTTGCGAGGGCGACAGCCTCCGAGCATGGTATTTCTATTTGTCGGAAATATCTTTATGGAGACTCGAAACCGATGCGAAGAATGTCATCAGCAGCCTTTTGGAAGAGATTCCAGGCCCAATACTACCAGCACTAGCTGAGAAGGGATATGAGCATCTCGGTCAAGTTGAAGCATGGCAGGATTCCCTAGCCCCAGCTGTCAGCTTTGGTCGGGAGCCCAGGCAATCCGAGAATGATGTTTTGCGCTTCATCCTTCGTGGTCGCACGACATATATGAAAGAGATGATAACCTGGCCATTCGTCTGGGCTGTTGTGAATGGAGGTACGCAGTCATTACTCACTCGTGAATGGGCAGCGAAAGCAGCCGCTTTTCACTTAGAAAGGATCAATATCAATCGCTCTGGATTCTTTCATGGACATCATGGCACGTGGCTAATGTTGCGAACATCAGCTCGAAGTGCATGTATTCTGCTCGCCATGGCTCAACTAGCTACCACATCGGATCTGCTGCCACCTAACTGGCTTGAAGCTGTGAACGATACTATCTCCATGTTGATGTTCTGGCGCGAGGATGTGCAAGAAGCCGAAGCTACGGCGGAACTTCTGAGTACACTGCTGCTAAATAGCCAGCAGCATCAGCGATGATGAATTCAAAGGATTGAGACTTTACTCGGTGCTTCGTGTCTTCCTGATCATGTACTTCGTCTATCTTTATTGAAGTACCACTCGCTCTCGCCAAGTCAATCAAGCTAGCGAGACTCTTCCGCTTGTCAAAGCTCACAATCCTCTGGTATCTAGCTTTTTCCTCTGGCAGCATTCATCGGAGGTGCTATGATCATCAATGAACGTTACCAGAACTCCTCTTCGAGCAGGAACAAGAGTTGTAGGAACGTCGAGGCCATCTTCGGGGCAATGGAGGGGCAGCTGGCTCGTCAGATCAGTGATTGTAAATAGCTTTAATCGTGCAAGCCAGGGTACAAGTAGTAATCTGATTATGATGTATGTCAAGACTATTCATCTAAAGCCATCCCTTCGCAAAGGTAATACATTCTAATAGACCAAAGCTCTGAGCATCCCGCCGACAGAGACGGTCACAGATGTCGTCCAGCCTCAAAGGTCATGTGTTCACAGAAGACAGGTGCGTCCTAAAGCATGTGGATCCCCAGCATATGAGGCAACCTCAATGATGATCTTCTTGCCAGGCCGTTCAAACTTGCCATTGATCCATCTCTGGAGAGGTCTGATTGATGCATTGACAACTATGTGTTGTGTTTCTCCAGGATTCAGGTCCGCAGTGGCAAAGCCAAGAAGAACTCGGGAAGGAAAGTCAGGAAGTCTGACAAGACCATATACTTGAGCAATATGTCTGCCGTACCTTACGCCGATGTTCGTGATATTGACGTGCACAGTGATGATATCTTGATCGGTATTCACTTCGGAGGCGTCTAAACGAAGTCCTGCAACGGAGAAACTGGTGTAGGATAAGCCGAAACCCATGGGAAAGGCAGCTTCAACACCCATTTTGTCGAGAAGATTTTGTCCGAACCATCGATCGTACTTGATTTCTTCGGCATCGGCATCAAAGAATGGCAAGTGGCTCTCATCTTGGGGTATCGAGAAGGGCAGTCGCCCGGAAGCATCAATACGTCCGAGAAGAACATCTGCCAAAGCATGTCCGCCCTCGCATCCCGAGTACCAGCTGATCAGTATCGCAGGCACTTTTGACTTCCACTCTTCCATTATGACTGCACCAGCAGTGATAAGTGAAACGACAGTGTTTGGGTTGGCAGCAGTAACAGCATTGATGAGCTCAACGTCTCGAGCTCGAAGCCTGAGTGAGTTCCTATCACCGCCCGCACCAACTTCGAGTCCAGACTCAGCTCTGTCATTGCTTGCGCTGCCTTGTATTATGGCAAGCGTTTCTTTTTCGCTTTGCGTGCTCGCAGGCGGGAAGAGGTCGAGCAGGCAAGGATCGTGTTGAAGTGATGGAACCACGTATTCGCCTTCATCGGTCGCATCGTAACCTACGACGCATATCACCACATCGGCTTGGCTTGCCACCTTCCTTGCAGCTTCTACAGAGTCACTGTCTTCGAGAACGACAGTCGCATGTGGGAGGGCGGCCTGAATGCCTTGAAAGGGAGTGACGACACTTGGCGGAAAGACTTGAGAGGAGCCTCTATCACCAGTGTTTGGCGTATTTGCTAGGCGACCGACAACTGCTACTCTCGAGAGCACACCATCTCTTAGCGGTAAAATTTGCTTTGAGCCGATGCACTCATTTTTCAAAAGAACCATAGAGCGTGCAGCTGCTTCTCTAGCCAATGCTCTATGTTGTGCACAGAATACAACCGAAGGATCAGGTTGGCTGGCTTCCGTGAATACTGCAAATTCGAGTTGTTTTGTCAGGATCCGGGAGCAGGCGATATTAACATCTGACCATTCTAGCTCCCCAGAATCCAATGCTTGAGTCAAATACTGCCCTCTTTGTTGTGTGAACGGCGCTTCGATGTCCAAACCATGCTTGACAGAAAGTGCCGCATCTCGCAGACCGAAAATGAAATCCGAGAGCGTAAAGCCTTCGAATTTGTATTGTTTTCGTAATATTTCGGTAAGAAGCATTCGATTCTGACCTGCCCATTCTCCATTTACAGAATTGTAGGAGGACATAACCGAGGCGACTCCGCCCTCAATGACCCGTCTAAAATGTGCGAGGTAAACTTCGTGGAGCACATCCTCCCCGACTTTAACATCAACCCTGAATCTTGCATTCTCCATCGAGTTCAGTGCAAAGTGCTTGACACATGCCATGATATGCCTCTGAACACCTTGCGTAAGTGCAAGGCCGAACTCTCCCAGAATGATCGGATCTTCTCCATACGTCTCCTGAATACGTCCCCACGCTGGATGCCGCGGCAGGTTTATGCAAACTCCCGCAAAGTAGTTTGCACCTTGGGCTTTCGCCTCCATCCCAATTGCATCTCCAATTCGGCGCTCCAAGCTCAAATCCCAGGTAGCACCTCTCGCCATCGGAACCGGAAATGCTGTCGAAGAACCCATCACAACCCCTCTCGGACCATCCGAGAATTGAATACCAGGTATGTTTAACCTTGCGACCGCGCCATGAACGAACGGTTCGCGATTGTAGCGATCGCATAGAATCTTGCGAAGGCCTTTGTAGAAAGTTTCATCGCCGTCAAGGAGGGACAGACGCTCTATCTTCGTCAACTCCGAGAGGAGCGCTTGGACAACATGGGAAAGAGGTTGGCCTTTCTTGACGAGCTGGACTGCATGCTGGAATGTAAGCGGCGATGTCGCCGAAAGATCTTTGTGGATGTCCGTGGCAATCTGGGCAGGCACAGCCGTCAACATCTTGTAAACTGTAAGCTCTTCGTCGAGTAGTAATGAGAAACAGTGTCAGTTAGTAAATGGGGGGCAGAGGATAGAAAGAGAAATTTGAGAAGGGAAACAGTCGAAGCAGATAACTTCAATTATTGAGCTTCAAATGTCCATCACTGGTTGTATGCGTGCACATCAGAGGCCAGGCCTCGTAGCTTGGAAAAAACTAGGTCTGATCTTCTCTTGCACTACCTGAAATCGCTTCCCTGTCCTGCACACGTATCTAGCGACAGAATCTCACTTTCCTTCAATATGTTGAAAGCCCGATACTCCCCTTCCCCAAGGAGACCATCTCTGCAGAACTTATCATGAACACCAACCACTGCCACGACACTGTGTACTTGCCCGATGTTCCGCTCACACACCCTCTCTTCTTCAGCTAAGGTGAGTTATCTCCATTCTCCACGTCGTTGTGCTCACTAGTTTTGAAACTAGCTATGTTACTAACGTGACACTAATTCTGAGCCATGAGCCCGATAATCCCCTCGCTTCTCAACTGGAGCGCTAAATTATGTCCCATGGCTTCTCCCATCGAACTCACTCACCCATCCAGAACACTAGAGTGGCGGGGACTCCATCTTTCGTCTCCATAGTCTCGGAACGTCCTCTTCAAGCTCTACATGCTATTCCTACAAATACTACGGTCACCTATCATAGAAATTCTAATAAGGAGTCATCTTACCCCCCAATTCGCTCCTGCTTCTATCAGAGCTTCTTCAGACACCCCACTAATCATACTTCATTATCCCCCATTTGCTGCACAATTTTATCAACAAAATGGGTATTACCCCGAGAACCTACCAGGTGTTTTTTGTCCCAAGCCAAGCATCTACAAAGCGTGCGTGGCTAATAACCAGCACAGTTCCTAGTTGGAGTGTTCGCCTCTTTGGGCTCCTTTCTCTTCGGGTATGCTTCCTCCGATGTTGGGAACAAGTCGGTCATCTCACGACATTTACAGCTATGATCTGGGAGTTATTGGAGGGGTAGTTGCTTCAGCCTCATTTGTGTCAACTTTTGCATCCCCTGGTGCGAATGAAGTGTAAGCGATCCAGTCACCCTCTGACGTTTCTTGCAAACGCTGAACCTTAATTCGTAGTGGAGCTGTGGTATCTGTCTTCACAGGCGGTGCCTTCGTCGGCGCTTTCTTCGCTGGACCATCTGGAGACTGGATTGGTCGTCGTTTGACCATTCTCGTGGGCGCCGTTATCTTCTCTCTAGGTGGTGCCCTACAGACTGCAGCACAAAATCTTGGTTACCTCTACTCGGGAAGATTCATTGCTGGCCTTGGTGTTGGATTCCTCACGATGATAATCCCGCTGTACCAGGCTGAGATTTCCCATCCACTGATTCGCGGTCGGATCACGTCTCTTCAGCAATTCTTGCTGGCAATCGGTGCTGCGGTAGCTTGTAAGTATTTTGTGCTGCATTAGTGCCAGTCTGTCGTGCTTAGCTAATTTGCGTAGCTTGGACGACATATGGAACGACCTCTCACATATCTGATACCAACACCAGTCAATGGCGCATTCCGCTTGGGATTCAAATAGTCCCCGCTGGCGTCCTCGCCCTTCTGATCTTGTTATTCCCTGAATCCCCGCGTTGGCTAATGGACCATGGGAGAACAGCGGAAGGTCTACAAGTCCTCGCTAAGCTGCATGCCCATGGTAACGAGCAAGATGTATGGGTCCAAGCCGAGTTTGAGCAGATTCAAAGCGCCATTGCTCTCGAACACGAAGTTGCTGCGAAAGGCTATAAGGAGCTTTTCACCAATCGATCGAGCTTCCGCAGATTATTCCTCGTTTGCGCCCTGCAGGCGTCGGTCCAAATGACGGGAGTTTCCGCCATCCAATACTTTTCACCTACCATATACGCCGGCCTTGGTATTGGTACAACTTCAGCTCTGAAATACCAAGGAATCAGTAATGTCCTTTCGGTTCTGGCTATTCTCTGTACCGTCCTCTTTATCGATAGGCTCGGTCGCAGATGGCCGCTGATCCTTGGCAATCTAATCAACTGTCTATGCTTTATTGTCGTCACGGCTGTCAACGCTACATTTCCACACTCTTCCCCCTCTACACAGCATGCACTAGGATGGTTATTTATCGTCTTCAACTGGGTCTACCAAATCTCGTTCTCGTTCACCTGCGGTACTCTCTCATGGATCATTCCGGCTGAGATCTTCGACACCAAGACACGTTCCAAAGGAGTTTCGATCGGTGCAATGACTTCCTTCGCCTTCAACACTATGATTGGTCAAGTTACCAAACCAGCGATCAACAGCATCTCATGGAGATTCTTTCTGGTTTTTGTCATCTGTAACTTCACCAACGCAATCTTTTTCTGGGCTTTTATGCCCGAGACTGCCAAGTTACCCCTGGAAGAAATGAACACTTTGTTCAGCAGCAAGTCTTGGTTTGTGCCGACAATGAACTATGACGCCTTCCACACCCATGACTTAGAGCATCGCGCGGAGGAAATTGCACGCAAGGGGGATATTGATATCGTCGAGGACGTCAATGACAAGCGAAACACGTGAAGTGAAGGGAAAGGACAGAAGCCGATGCAGCACCAAGGCCGTTTCAATGCTATCTATGACGGTCTTTTACCCTGCCAGCCACCAATTGACTTGGAGTAGAATTTAAACTTTGTCCAAACTTGCCTCCATCCCCATTTACACTCCTGATAGTTTCCATCACATACCTCTGTGCCCCCTGGCCAAAAATACTGATACTGGGAATCTAATCTTCGTGGCAGAAAGATTCCCAAGCTTCTCCGTGGGGTAATTCCAACTTGCATTCATGGCTGGAGCCATCACGACTTGAAGTGGACATGAGACTGACCCCGCTGTGTTGATGTGGACATTGAGCTCGCTAAGGCTTAAAGGCTTGCAATGTGTAATCATCCTTTCGCATCTTAGCAGGGTAAACTTACCATGCTTGCAACTCACGATTTTTCTCAGTATCGGTACACTAAATCTTTGAGTCTGGGGATAGTATTGTTTGATTGCATGTCCACTCAGGTACATACAAGCCACGGTAATTTCCAATTCCCCGTGGGGACGTTGGTGGAGACGATACGAACGCCTTCTTCGCCCAGATTTGTCCCGAAGCGAAGTCAACTATTCTAATCCTCACGATTGGAATGACAGAAATACATCACAAATAGTTCGCAGAACTCAATTGCTGTTCGAGACCAAGATCTTAACATGTCTTCCTAAACAATGTACACAAATCCAATCACCCCAGGCTTTGCACATGACCCCTCCATCATTTTCGTGGACGACACATTTTACCTCGTAAACTATTCCTTCCGTATCTTTCCTGGGCTCCCAATGTACACTTCCAGACATCCGAAGACCTGGGCACAATCGGTACTTTCTCCTCTTCCTCTGCATCCCGAATTGAACTGTCTCGGGAACCGCTGCTAGGGCAGGGACTTAAACAGTACCGTACCTCTCAATTGTCCCCGTTAAATGCAAGCACGGATGTGTTTACTATTACGCCTACGATGCCTCTACGCAACTCAACGTCTCCTTGCCCCTACAGTTCGCTACCGCAATGGTTTATTTTACATTATTGAAAGCACCTGATTCACTCCAAAATCTAGCTCACTATAGGATGCTTTCCTGCTAACTTACATCAGTTATTATTGTACCAATAGTAGCTCTAATGGAACCGACCTTAGCACGCGGAACTTTTGCATCACATCTTGCGCTCCGATGACTCCAATTTCTTTCAGGAAATTCATCTACTACGACGTCCAGGGCGTTGACATTCACTATCCTTTGACTCATCTTCTGGAAGAGCCTATATCCAAGGCTCACATCGTGCCAGTCCCGTCCATGATTCGCAATGCTCACTACGACAATTCGAGGTTGATATCGTCACTGGAGAACCTTGTCACCCCTTCGTGAGCTCAGAAAAGGAATCAAAGAGACGATGCAGAGGGTCCGTGTGTCTACTTTCATGGCGACCGGTGCTATCTGTTGACTGCTGAGAGAGGAAAGTCTGAGGGTCATATAATTACCATGGCCAGACCCAGAGATATTTGGGGTCCTACCGACAGCTGCGAGAACAATTCTGTTCGAGGTCTGAAGGTCATGAAAGAGGAGGCGGTCAGGCATGTCGACATGGTGATCTTGTTGGAGATGGCCAGGGGCTGTAGTGGGGAGTTTGTTTAAAAGTCAGGAAACCGGAAGATCCATTGCCCCTTTGGAAGGGAGACTTTCTTAATTCCTGTCAAGTAAGAGGAAGGAGGTCGGCCTGAGCTCGTACAACCAAGAATGACATTTGAGAGACAAGTGGTGGTGGCGAAAAGTAGAGGAGATATGGAGGCTTCAGAAGTGTCTGGGTTCGTCCAGTACGCTTTCATTAGAAATTTTGATGAGGAGAAGTATACGTCCAACGGCAATAGTGTCATACCTGTACCAAGCGAAACTTCACTCGACGCAAAGACAGGAACCGCAACTTCCTTGCGATAAAGGCAGCGCTCACTGTGCTGTATTACAAGTACCACATTGAAATACCAAATGACGATGCTGAAATTAAGCTGGTCTTGCATTGTATAAGGACAATTTCCGCCATGCGGAAATCTGCGTTGATACTAAGCTGGGTAAGGTGTATTACAGCTCAGTCATGGGAAAGGACAACACAAGAAACTTGAATCAAGGGAAAGGCTTGGATCCCGGCGAAATGACTCAAGTGACCATTGGGGCATCCTCGAACTCGTAAATGTTCAAGTATGAGATGGGCGACGAGACACTTGAAGCGCTTGGGACATTTGACAGCAGAGAGACCACAGCACTTGCTATCACCAGCTCACTCTTTGGGATTCGCGACTGGGACGGCGGCAAATATGTCGACGAAACTCAGCTTTAGCCACATGACGGTCAGATAGAATATCCTACTGATTTAGCGAGAATGACTAGATAAAGCTTGCTTGCCGAACTAGAATAGAAAGAGCAGAATTACCAAGCATTGGGATTTTGCTTGTGAGAGCCGCAACGGCCCAGCCCACTTTCGCGGGTGCGGCACAATACCGCTACCGCACGGGGTAACCCTACCAATGCGAGGAATAGGCTTCAAAACAGAAATTAAGAGCTTGCAGAGCCTCGGATTGGTAAAGATTGTCTACCCTGTAAAGTTTACTTGTTCGGCGTAATTGCTTGTCAGTACCAAGCCCGGCATCCACCTTACTCTTGGCTCTTCAGACCATGCGCCTCAGATTACAAGACCGGCAGACTAAACAAAAACACGGGCGAATTGCAATGCCGTAACCCAGTCAGTGATTTGTAAGTAAAGGCTATTGTGGAGGTGTCTTGCGTGTGTATATAGTATACAGGAAATAGTTCGACTGATTTTCTTCCTCACTTTTCCACTCCAGAATACCACAGCAACCTCAACATCCCCCGTGAAATTTCGAGATCTTACAGCTCAATTATCTTTCAGACACACCACGATCTTTTACCAATTGAAGTTCTCTGTTTGCAGTGATGTCTCTCGAGAACATCGCCATCGTAGGGGTATGCTCACATACATTCCCTAGAGTCTCCAAGACTCGCGTTAACAGGCATCACAGGCTAGTGGGAATGTTGGAAAAGCCATCCTCCCCATACTACTGCAGTCAAATCTGAATATCACGCTCCTCACTCGAACAAGTTCTACAGCTAAATTCCCTACCGGCGCCAAAGTCATCGCCAGTGACTTCAGCCTGGAATCTCTCACCAGAGCATTCAAAGGACAGGATGCAGTCATAAGCTGCATTCCAATCGTAGCTCTTGGGGAACAAGCTGTAGTTATTGAAGCCGCCATCGCAGCGGGAGTGAAGAGGTTCATCCCTAGCGAGTATGGCTCAGACTCTTCGGTAGGCACCACGTCTCCTCGCGTGTCCCTTTTTCACTGTCGAGGTCTAAACGCTGACAAACTTTCGCTATATCTAGAACCCAGCAGTTATTGCAGCAGTTCCCTTCTTTGAAGGCAAACAGAAGTACCTAGAGTATCTGAAATCTAAGCAGGACGTCATCACCTGGACCGCCTTGATCACAGGACCATTTTTCGACTGGGTACGTTCAATGCATTGGGATTCCAATCATCCCACATGTTCTGTTTCCGTTGTTGATATTATTAAATATAGGGTCTGGCCCTAGGCTTTACGGGTTTCAACTTCGCCACCAAAACAGCAATGCTCGTCGACGGCGGGAAGACCAAGTTCACGACCTGTACTGTTGCACAAATCGCACGTTCGTTGATCGCCATCCTAAACCACCCTGAAGAAACGGCCAACAAAATGGTCTTCACCGAATCCTTCACCACCGACCAAGTTGAGGTCCTCACCGCCCTGGAAAAAGCGACTGGCGAGAAGTGGAATATCGTTAATGCCCAGGCGGACGACATACGGTCTGAGGGATTCAAGGCGATGTCTGAAGGTGATGTGATGGGCGGCGGTGGGAAGGTACTAATGGGAGTCGTGCTAGGTAAGGACGCTTTGGAAGATCATACTGGAGTGGAAGGAGGTATCTGGAATGAGAGATTGGGTCTAGCTGGAGAATTTGTAGAGGAGGAAGTTCGCAAGGTGGTGGAGTATGTTGCTACACAGGCGTAGATATTGACATCCGTCTGAAATGGATATCACTGCGAGTTTCTCGGTCCGTCCTAAGTTGTAACATATGCGCTCGAAATATTCACGCAACCCAATGTAGAGATCCTGAGCGGAGGGGTTAAGCAACAGGGCCAAAACTTCAACGTCAATATAAAAGCCACATGAAAAGGCACTGGACAAAACATTATGGGAGTTTCGACCTCATCGAGACCGTATCCACTCTCACCAAGCTGACATATGAGGCCTCCTGTCTGGTTGTGAGAATGAGGCAGAAAGTTGCAGTAATATCACAATATCGAGCACTGGATCAGGCAGTTTGTCGAATAGAGATGATATTAGTATATAAAGTAACCCCAAACTGCAATAATACATGAATATCATACCAAATCAAGACGCCACTGACAAGCTTATCTCCCACATGCTAAGATCACGCTATCATACAACCTCCACGTGAGACATTCAAATATTGCTCGTGACCCCTGGCTGAATATTTTCCAAGATAGTCATCAGCTCTTTGTGCACTCTCGCTTGAACCTCTGCTCCCTCTTGGCTCCGGACAAATGCACTTGGCTCTTTGACTTTGCACTCGCTCATGTACTGGCCATCACTCTCTGGTCCAGCAGCACAAGAATGCACTAGTGTGCGACCACCAACTTCTGTGGTGCGTGCAATCAATGCTTTAGCAAAAGTCAAAAAGTAACCAGCAAATCCCTACAAGACAGAAGTTGTTAGCCACAAATTCTCGAATGTTGGGGAGACGAGGGCAAGTTCAGATCATACCTCGACGTCCTTGTCCAGTTCCGAATGGCAAAGTCCGGGATTGACAGTGTTGAGAATCACTGGCGTTGCTGCGTTCGGACTTTGCTTCATAGCAGCGGAGATGGATCGGACGAGAAGAACTTCCAAGAGTTTGGAAACGTTGTATCGATCGTCAATGTACGCCTTGTTGTTCTTCTTGAAAGCTTCGAAAATCAATGGCTCTTTACGCTCCGCAAATTTCGCCTGCAATCTTATCAGCATGTAGGTCCGTCAAGGTAGGGGCCATCTCAATCATACACTTTCGTGCAAAATAGAGCTTGTGATAGTAACTCTTGGCGTCATCCCCGTCGTCTGCTTCGATTTTCTTAGGAGAGGAAGTAAATTGAGAATGAGGAGAAACGTTCCAATCACGTTTACGGTGATTGTTATCTCCGTGCCCTCTGCGGAGTCGAAGGTGTTTTTGAGAACTCCAGCGTTCGCGAGCAGGACATCGAGCCTGTCCAGCGAGCCACAATTCTTGGCGAATGCTTTGATGGAATCATATGACGACATATCAACCTGCCACACTTCCACCACATTTTTCTTGCCCGTCTTCTCTTCAATGAATGTCTTCGCATCTTCCCCTTTCTTCACTGAGCGTACTGCGAGGATGACTTTTGCAGCGTCGAGACGAACGAAGTGGATTGCGGCTTCTAGGCCAAGCCCTGTGTTGGAACCAGTAACGATGATCGTTTGACCCGCGAAGGACTGGGTTGGTACAGGTATCTTTTGCCTCTGGGCACGAATTGCTGCGAGTCCAGACATCCTGAAAGCGTTTGTATTTTAAAGCTCCGGTGAGAATTGAAGCGAGAGGAGTTATGGAACGACGTGATGTGAATGCTGTGCACGAGGGGTAGCCACCTAAATATACAATATCGGCGCTCGCAGAGTTTGATTTACGGTTGAAAATTTGTCAGGCCATGATTTAGTTTGTTGCTGATGAAGCTGCTATCGATGTTTTAGAGACGCGGCAAAAAGAGGATAGTTTGCATTCCTACCGTCGTAGTTGTTCCGATGCCGAGGCTAAGAGAGGCCAGACGTTGAGAAGTGCCGTCCACCAGCGGTCGCTTAATTTCCTGATCACTAAACAAATAAATTCCTGGTCGCTGATCACTAAACATCTGGAAAATGCATTTCAGTTGCCAGAGAGGGGAATTATTATCATTTCTTGTGTTGACAACGCCACGATGAGAGAGTCAGATCTTTTGTCAAGAGGGAGATGCATACATTTCACTATGTTCATTGTACAAGCAATATCAATCTCAAGCAATGACTCCAGCAATCCCACACTTTCCCCCTTTCGTATGAAACATTAAATATTACCTAGGTATGGACCGCACAGCCTAAACACCTGGTTCCTCACAACGCCACGCTTATGGAATATACTTCGCAAGGTCTTGGGCGATTACATCCTCAAGCCCAGTCAAGACCTGGCGCTTCTCATCGGCGCTGAACTTGCTGTCGGTCGGCTCACCAGCCAAAGCTCCTTCGAGGATCGTGGTCAAATCTTCTGGACCGTCAGTGACGAGTTGCGAGCCGACTTTGTTCAAAGAGGTGAGGGTTTGATCCGGGATGAGAGACAGAGCTCCATCGGGTAGGTCTCGAGCACGCACCTGTTTAGCCAATCGTCAGCGAGGGATCAATATCGATAGGTCCTGTGCAAACTCCGCAGTTGCCAGAGAGTAGATCGTTGCCATTTCCGAATCTGCGTGTTGTTAGTTGCTAAAAATCTGGAGGTTGTTACAATGCTTGAGGACTTACTGACTGTTGTTTCCATTGTTATTTCCATTCGAGTTGCCATTGTTACTGCCATTATCGCCGTTGTTTGAGCCAGCAGAATTTTCATCGCCATTGTTATTGCCATTGCCGGCAGGCGATGCCCAAATGGTGTTTGGTGATGTGGGATCCAGGACAGGCACCGTTACGGAGTCCACAACGTTCCCAAGGTAGTTGCCAAGGGTGTCTGATTTTCTCACCTTTTGTGCTCTGCGACCAATAGAGATACCATTATTGCCACTTCCGATGTTGTTGCCGTTGCCTTTGATTATAAAAGTTAGTAGGAGTAAATCTCTGGAATTGAAAACTTCGCAGATGTCTCCCAGCAGCTCCGTCAGTGGACGGCACATACCAAATTCATTTCCATTTCCGTTTCTGGTCAAGCATTAGTCACCATAAAATGTGCAGACGGCCATCAAGCTCACCCGTTCCCATTGTCCACCCCGTTTCCGGCTCCGTTTTCATCATTTCCAGAGCCTGCCTCATTCCCGTTCCCATTTTCGTTTCCTGAACCTGTATGAGCACCATCTGGACATACTTTTGAAGTCTTTGGTCTTACCGTTTTCAAAGGGCGCTAAGGAAGTCCAATGAGCTTTCTGCTCAAAAGTGCGAAGGGTAGCTTGAAGTTTGTGAATAGGAAGGAAAGGCGAAGAACTTACAGCCAACAAGTCCAGAGATCCAGTCACCAAGAGACTCCTTGTCATCATTGCGACCGACCTTCAGGCCGCTATTACCACTGCCAATGTTGTTTCCACTAGAGGGCCATAAGTTAACAATGCCCAACTCAACATTGGCCATTTGTCGTAAGGGCTGTGAATGAGGATGACTTACTTTCCGAACTGATTCTTGTTTCCGTTCTCATTTCCATTTCCCGCTCCATTGCCCGATCCATTATCGTCATTATTGTTTCCAGCTCCATTGTTGTTGCCATTACCATTGCCTGGAAAGAAAAGTTAGAATCAGATGGTTTCCTGGGATACTTGTCACTGACCATTGCCGAAGGGAGAGCCTAACAAGTTCTCAATACTCTGCATGATATCTGTGCTTCCCTTATCATCATTCGGAAGAGGGGCAGCGATGACTGCTGTAGCCAAAGCGAAGACGGCGAAGAAAGTCTTAGAATGCATTTTTGGGACGAGTGTTTTGTGAGGGTGCTGTGGGGATGGTCTTATTGACGAGATTGACAGAATAATGGCTTTCTAACGCAGAGAAAATTGGGTAGCTGAAATAGACGAGAAGCGGAGAGCTTTCAAGGGCATTATGCTTCATTTAAGCAAAAGACACCAAGTGGAATGAAGAGATGAGGTCAATTTCTCCTACGACGATGACGCGTAATTCTAGCGAGAGTGGAGAAGACATCTTGACGCTTCCGAGGCATGTATCACTGACAGACTTTCCAGCAACCTTTCCGGCCATAAGCTCTGCGGATATCGACTTCCTCCAGTTCATCGTATTCATTCGACAAGATGATGCTGATGATCAGCGTGTGCGCACAGTCGTACATCCCCACATCCCCAGCGTAAAGGCGTCCCTGCATCAGTTGGTGATGAGATCAGATTATTGATGATCTTCGAATCGGGAACAAGAGATCTTCTCTGTCGTCACAGCTGAGATCAACAAATAGACATCGAGCAGAGTAAGGAGAAAGCTCCGACGGGATGATCAACGTCTGTGGTGAAGACACCGAGCTAGCTTTATTTATGCATCAAGTAGTGATGATCTGACAAGCTTAAGATCAAGCTTAAGTACTCTGTACCGATATGGCAAGCTTAATGGTAAACTAATGCAGCGTTGATCAAGCATCTGAGGTTCCTGCTCTAGCGGCGGATGGCGTCCTTGACGAAGAGCTACTCAGATTAGTGCCGATTGACATGCAGCTCAGGGGCGCTCTCGGTCAGCTCGAAATGGTGGTGTCATCAGGGGAAAGCAGTTGTTCCGCAACCTTGTGTCTGAGATAGTTCCTTTCTTCTTCGTTTCTAACCTCCGAGCCAAGTAACAAACCCATTGATCGATCATTTCTCAATATCAGCATTCAAAGAGCGAAATCGTGTTCTATGGCTGGGTTTAGTCTCTGAGTACTGTAATAATGATCTTCCTTTTCTTTTATTTACAGCAGCAAAAATAATTTGCCGAAAGTCAAATTTTCAATTTCATCATAGGCTTCCACACTAATTCACGGTCTGCCGGGATCTTGGACTTTTGGTGTGTCTAAACTCTACGTACTCCAAAATCTGACCACAGCTGCAGCTGCGCTAACTTCTGTACAATCTGTCGTGAATATAGAAATGCCTCGTTGACGTCAGAAACAGCTGATTCTGCCATCGAACAATTGGCACCATATTTCAAATCGGGGGCAACCGGTAGATGGAGATAAAATGCGAGTCTTGTACAGGTGACCCAACTTTGTCACCATGCCAAGCATTACATTCATGGCACATACTATGACGGGAACCCGGGGAGGGAATCTACATCCCAGCCAAAAGCAACCAAAAGACCAGAGAATTATGCTAAATGTGAAAGAAAAAGTGAACCAAAGACCAAAATAAGAGGTTCATGCTATCTGTGATCAGAGCGTTTGGTACAGGGAATTTGGCCCAAGAGCTCGCTTAGCATGCTCGTAACCGACAGAGCAAGTCTGGCGCGGAGCCATGTCTCAACTGGATGAGGATCTTCAGGGATCTTCGCAGATTGACATATGAGGCTTGCGCTACCAACAAGAGCCTCAAATAGGAGACAACCTCGGCTGCCCGAGCAAAGCTCCACATGTACGAAAAATCGAACGCTACTTGTCGCATGGAAAAGATTGTTCTCGATTGCGGCTCGGAAAATATGGAGGATTTGCGATGCAGGCCCGTGGAGTATCCCTCCCGAGTGTCTAGCTCTTGAGTGGTTCAGGCAGCGCACGTCTAGCCCGTATTAGGTATTTCGAACCATGGGAACCTGCAGCAAGTTAGGTCTGACACAAGTGATCCTTTGGAGATGAGCTACATGATTTCGCCCTAGGAGTAATCGCTCCGGCAGTGTCACTTGGCTATGAGGCTCTTGTTGACTTACATCACGATCAGCAAATCGGCGATGGGAAAAGATACTTGGACTCGCGTTTTTATGATCAGTGCTGGCGCCGAGTCTAGTTGCTCATCCGCTAAAGAATTATTCCGGTGGAAATAATGCGCAGCCTTGCCCGGTATGTGACGTGAGCAAGACGGGAGTTCTATTTGGAGCCTCAAGGTTTCACTTCTCGCGGTGGCGACATTTCGCTTCAATCTGTGCGTTTACTGTTCGTAGAATTGCTTCGCTGACTCGATGATCAAGGATTATAACAAGTTGTGATGGTTCAATTGTTCTTGCTACATGCCCATTCATGATATCAAAGGCAACTGGGCAAGCCATATGTCGGCGACTCTTCACTAGGACGGTTGTGCAAGTTCCACTACATGCTCTTATTCGCACGGGCTATGAGGTACTCCACGGGTGAGAACTGGAATATTTAGTGGATCGAGCATCACTTTCCCACTTCTGAAAAATCTGCGGGTCTATGTCAGATTCTGGAGCTCCTCGCCTCTCCACATTTTATGTCTCTTTCGCTGTCGCATACGCTTACTGCTACAATTGTTCTTAAAAGCCGATCTTCATCTTTATGCCGACCCGTCAGTTGAAGACTTGTCCGGCCAATGGTTCTCCTGTTGACGTCGGTAGTCCGGTCAAGCACCAAGTGGAAATGCGAGAGCACTGCCAATGAGCCGCATAGGCGGCGCAAGAGTTTGTTAACCTCAAGTAGCTTATCGTGGCCTTTGCTTTTCAATCGACGTCAACAAGGAACGTTGAACCATCTGCTTCAAGTCCTAAATTGAGCTTGATCGACAGAATTTCGAAAATTCGGATCCTTAGCTCAAGATTTCCCAATCTTCTGGCATACCATGATATCACTTTCGACATCTTGCTTTTTCTCTTCTGCCCAAGATTCTCGATCAAGGGCTGGGATTGCGAGATCAAGCTATCAAAGGTCCTTCGGCGCTCCGAGTCACCAGCCTATCTCAGTACTATTGCTTGCAACTTTTATGATGTTGCTAGACCATCACATCGGCCAAAATGCCTAGATGCTCTATATGTTCATCTAGCTGTCGTCAGAACTTCAAGTAGGAAGTCAAAAGTTACCATATAAGGCCGAGACGACTCCCTTTCTGACTTTCTTTTCAGATCATCCCAGCGTTGTCCAACATCCACTTTCTCTCCTCCTCTCCTCTATACCTAACTCTCTTACACACTACAACATGAAGTTCACACTCGCGTCGGTTGCCCTGCTGGCCCTGACAGCCACCGATGTCAGTGCATTCCCCGCGATTGCTGCAGAACACGCTCAGCAACTCGAGCAATCACAACGCGGCAGGCGTAGTAGTTTGGCAAGGTCTCCCGTCAAGAAACGTGCCGTCTTCGACGCAAAGTCACAATATGTTAGCACCACTGGAGAGCATAAATGGGTTGCACCCAACTACGCCAAAGGAGACCTTCGTGGCCCTTGTCCTGGGCTAAACGCACTCGCAAACCATGGCTACCTACCTCATAATGGCGTGGGAACCATTGGTGACTTCATAGCTGCTACAAACGAGGCATATGGTATGGCATTGGACCTTGGAGGCTTTCTCGGAGTCTTCGGTGCTGTTTTCGATGGAAACCTTCTAGGCTACTCCATTGGAGGACCAAGCTCACAGAACAAGATCCCTCTCAACAACCTGCTTGGCCTCACTGGTGCTTCCCAGGGCCTCTCGGGCTCTCACAATAAGTATGAGTCAGACGCTTCACCGACCAGAGGAGATCTTTACCTGCAGTAAGTTGAGTATCATCCTGTTTTCGAACATCATGCTAATAGAACGGCAGCGGAAACAACTTTGAGGTCCAAGTTCCTCAATTCCAACAATACTACGATGCACTCGTAGAAGGTGTCGGTGCCGATACCCAATACGCCAACCTGGTTGACTACCGTATCGCTCGCTTTAACGACTCGATCACACGCAACCCAAACTTCTTCTACTCTCCATTCTCAGGTGTTCTCGTATCGCCTGCCGGATTTTCCTTCCCAGTCCGCATGATGGCAAACCACTCTGATGCTTTCCCGGAAGGCAGTCTCACCAAGGAACAACTCATGTCTTTCTTCGCCATTTCTGGCGAGTCTGGAAACTTCAAGTACAGCCCAGGGTGGGAGCGGATCCCAGACAATTGGTACAAGCGAGCGATCGGCGATGAGTACACCATTCCAGGTTTCCTTGCTGATGTTTTGGACCACGCCGAGAGGTACCCTCCATTCTTGAACGTTGGCGGAAACACTGGTTCCCCGAACAGCTTCTTCACTGTCGATCTCAGATCTTTGACTTCGGGTGTCTTCTCCGGAGCTGATCTGCTTGACGGCAACAACTTGGAATGCTTTCTCCTCCAAGTCTCTCAAGCTCCAACCCCCGATATTCTCGGCGGTGCTGAGACCCAAATCGGTATCAAGGACCAGCTTCTTACGCCTTTGAGAACGACAATCTCCGAGCGTCTTGGCGCACTTGCTTGCCCCAAGTTGGGCAACATCGACAAGAGCCAATATAACATCTTCCCGGGCTACAACAACTGCCCCGACGGCTGCTCTGGATACAAGTAAATGCCTCATCAGCTTGGTGACCAGTGGTAGAGAGCGATGAAAGTGAGCGGACAGTGGTAGAGGACGATTGGGTTGTTACTGCAACGTTCAGTATTGCCTAATAATATGTATTATATGTACAGGGGAAATTCGGGACTGAGTTTCAGTTGTAGGGTCATGTTGTTTCATAGTAGATCGTGAATAATGTCTATTTCATCCATTTTGGCTTGTATCCTCAGTCGACCGTGACTCTTAACCCTTTGCCTGACTCAGGAAATGGTGAAAAGAAATCATGGACTTGTTCGATGTCTTCCTTGACTGTGTCAAATAGCTTCAGCTCGAAGTTCCCAACGATTGTTGCTATCGTCATGTATAGCTCCGCATATGCTAGGCTTTAGTTTGGTCAGTCGACAGATATCTCCAAGGGGTAAGCGGTTTGGAATATACTGAATGCCTAGACACGCTCTTGAACCTCGACCAAATGGTTGAAGATATTTCTCGAGGAACTTTCTCTCCGTTGAATGTCTCCACCTTTCAGGCTTGAAGCTTCGTGGTTCTTTGAAGATAGCAGGATTATCGTGTGTTAATTTCTGCGTCATACTCACAGGTGTCTGGAGGAGTGAGTATTAGAGCAATGTGGACAACCGATTGGAGATAAGTACTTACTCCAGGGGGAATGGAGTAGCCTTTATATGTCATTGATTCACGCTTGTTAACTCGCGGTAGTCTACCTGCCACGCTCGAGGATATACTCCCTGAGTGTTAGTACCGACTAATACAATATATGGGCTTCACCTACCGGAGACCTTCCAGAATTACAGAAGACTACTAAATTAGCCACAGAGCCTATGGTATAAATTTTTGTACAATGCGTACCAAGTATGGGAGACGCTGAAGCTCCTGGTATTCGAGGTGCCCCTTCGACGTCCTTTGAGCGTCCTGGATCTCTGTCTTGAGTGTCTGAAACATTTCCGGATTGTCCAGAAGATGGAACATCGTTACCGTCAGAGTGTTGCCAGTCGTCTCTGTACCGGCACCGACAAAAGTTCGAGCTTCTAGCGCAAGACGCCATGCTGCTTTATCTTGTGCAGACAGGGTTGGTGAATCTAACATTTGGTGTATTGCATTGGGCTTGTCAGCTACCTTCGCCGTGGTGGCGTGTGAATCGACAATGGAGTTGGTAGTGCCAACAATATCCTATTACCACAGTAAGCAGGCAAGTTTCTTGCTTCTGTTGAAGGGGTGAGTTTTCCCAACCTACATTGAAGAAGTCATGGACGGAGACACCAGCAGGATCAATCATCGCCACGAGCCACCTTGGCATCGCGGAAAAAATATCTAAGATCAACCCAAAGTGTCTGTGCCAAACACCAATTTGGGGAAAATCGCGAATAGCTCTTTGAAAAGAAGCTGCAAAGTCCGGCTCATCCAGGAGATTGTACGACTTGTGAAAACAGTATTCTGTCACCACATCTGTCGCCAAGGATCGAAAGGCATTCGACAGATTGACAGGCTGGCCAGTTCCCTTGAAGTCCTCGAGTCTTGCTCTGAACTTACCACAAATAATATTCAGCTTGGCATCTAATTGTGTCACAGCTTCTTGGGTAAAATAGTTCTGTTGTGCTTTACGTCGTACTCGATGCAAATCGTGATCCGCAGTACCGAACGCTGCGTCAGAACTGCCAACGAACTTGTAATACCAATGATACTTGTCAACTCGAGAACTAATCTTGTATGGTTCGTTCCAATCTGGATCATTGACATGCAACTCCCATGGGCTAATGCGGACAACTGGACCTGCAGTTTGTAAGCATAATTCGAGTCTAATTATGGTACGAATCTCAATGCTACCATATTTTTGATGCATTCGTTCAATCTCAACCCAATATCTTCCTTTCTTGACACAGTCAAAGTAGGTCTCGTACCATCCTGTTAATGCAGCGAGCTTTGGTCCAGGGAAGTGTGCAAGTGGTCCAAGAAATAGGCGATAAGCTGCTACCCCGCATCCCACGAGAAGCAATACTCCGAGCAAAGACAGCATCCCATAAGAAAGAGGGATTCTCATTATCTTTGCTAATCGGAAGTCGAGGGATATACTTCAGGGGATTGAAGTTTTGAGGCTCTGAGTCCAGACTTGATTAATTCTGGCAAGTGTTGTGAAGTCGACGTTGACTTACGATAAGACTTCCGAGGGGGACGGCCCGATCCTTGCTAGTGCCTTTCTCGGAAACAATGCAGCTGCCATGTCTGTACTAGTGCACTACCCATACGATGGGACACGTTGATCAATATTCTTGAGTCAGAATAGCCTCTAATAGTCTATATCTACTATATTCCAACCGTATCCCGTACAAGCCTCGAAATTTCAGACGAAGCCTCGAGAGTCAGCGAAATACTTCTCGTCCATGCTGCCAAGTTCAAAGGACCAAGATAGAAGCCCATCGAGTTAGGCATACTTTTCATGTTTACGTATACACCACTACTATACACGAGCAATCTCTGCTATACATTAAGTGTTGATATGAATAGCACAACGAATGCGGGGTCCTACGACCTGCCTTCGCTTCTTTTGGCATTGCTGTGTAGCTTTCGCATGATTCGCGGGGAAAATGTATTGACATAGAAACATAAATGTTGCTGGTGCAAAACCCAAGGCAGCTATAGAGTGAGTTAGCGTAGTGTTGCTTAGATATAGTTACCGCTCAATTCGAGAGGGATCTGCTTCCTAATCGAAGCAGGAGCCGGTCTGGGAAGACAGAATAGGAGAACTACTGACCAGGAGCTGCAATTGGAACGGGAGCTGGAGCTGGCGCTGGCGCTGGAACTAGTGCTGGTACAGCTACAGGTGGTGCCGGAGGAGGAGGTGGTGGAGGTGGAGACGGCCGAGCAACAACAGGTCCTGGATATATGACCTGGCCACCCGGCTGAGGCAGCTCTAGATCGACCCAATCATCCCCTTCACCACCATCAATCTCAATAATTTCGTCTATTGCTTTATTGATAATATACTTCATGTCTTCCAATTTGCATCTGTGGGCTGGCTTCTCGTACAAACATTCGAGTATCATATGTTTCAGCGTGTTGGAGTAATCCGTTGACTCGATGTCAAAGCCGTATGTATCGCCCTTCGCAGGTCCTCCGCTGATTTCATATGCGGGGGTGAATGGATACAAATGTTTAGGAGGATTCTCATCCAAACATGCGAGTCTGCAGGCACATCAGGAGTCAATGTCCCAAGGACAAGATAACGAGAGGCTTGTTGTTTTTACTCACTGGTACATGATGGCTCCGATACCCCAGATATTGGTGGCCGACCCATAAACACCTGCAACTTCAGTTTCTCTCCAGCGCTCGTAATTCCACCGTGGCGTGAATTGTTCCTGGTGGCGAAGGTCAGAAGACCTGCAACGAGTAGCTGCGTAAGGTCGCGCCGTAAGTACATACTGGTGTGAAATACCCCTCCGTGCCATACTCTCGCATTTCCATATTCCTTTCATATAGCATTTGAACATCTGGCTCATCAAATAGTCTAGTCGCTAAACCGAAGTCTGTAAGCTAGGAACAATGTAAGTATTTTTCTACTGTTAATTCATTCGGCATGGGCTTACTTTGCAAATGGGAGTTTCGGTGTGAGTTCTATTTCGATTTCCTAGTAAAACTTCTCAATTTGTCAACAGCGACAGCTCGTAGGAACCAAAGAAATTTACAATTATCAGGCTTTATGTCTGAATGGATAAGTACGTCCCAATCGGGTACGGGATTTACAATAGCTGTATGCTCCTCTGGATCGATGCTCAGAATCAATTCGCGGCCAAATCCCAAGACACTACATGCGTCCACCAAGCATTCAAATATTCTCCACAACGTTATCTCTTGAAAAGGGAGATTTCTTGGCGCATCTTAGCATAAGTAGATGCATCGATTGGGACGGTTCCTTACCGTGATATTCTTCTGTCCAGCAGACCGCCGATAGAACCCTGTGGACACTGGACAATGAAGACTCAGTAAAGGCCCAGCAGATTGAATCAATGCGCTGGACCTATCGTATGTATCGAGCTTGGTGAGAGAGGAAATATGCACTGTCTAGAATGCCACTTACGTATTCCATCACAATCCGACGTAAATCAGCTTGGATGTCATCCGTAGCTGTCAACAACCGTACAATATGACTCGAGAAAGAAAACAGTCGGCAATCTGCCATGTATGTCGCTTCTGATGATAGATCTTCCTGAACCACATCATGAAGCTGTTTTACAACAACCTGTGCCACATATCAGGTTAACATGCCGAGAAACCATAAATTGAGGACAGACACATTTTCAGGAGGAATCTTTATCTTACCTTCTTCTCCTTGGGCTGATTGGGTGCTAGAGCATCGTACTCAAATAGCGCAACGATTCCGTAGTTACCTTCCCCAAGAATCTTCCTCGGCTTCCAATTCGGTACCAAATACCTTCTGTTGGGAGATTCCAACTCATCTGGAGGGTTCCCATTTCCGTCCAAGAATCCTGCCAAGTATTGAGCGTGTTCCATAGCGTCAATTGGTGGGGGTGGAATAATTGGTGCAAGTGGCGCTTCCAAGATGCTGCTTCGGGGAAGCGCTCGGGCCGCTGGCACGTATGGACGACGTCTGTATTGGTCCTGCAGAAGTTAACATAATGTAGCAATGAGACATCGTTACTGTAAGATCAGTTTATATGTCTCGTGAACTTGCCTTGATTTCTGCAGCTGTAAGTTGGATGGCACGGCCTGCTGGATCATTGTAGTCAAGCCACCGATTGTAGCGGGCGACATCGGGTTGCTGGCCTATATCGTTTGCCATCTTCTCTCCTTTCTTCAGGGAAAGATAATGGGGATGTATTCGTAAACACTGCTAGTAATTGAAGTGTCCAAATGAAATGTTCGTAGCAAATCAGTTTATAGCATTATACTGTATGGCGCGAGATGAAAGTCGGTATTGTGTTCAGACTTCTCCTGACGCAAGCGGCTTTCTTTGTTCGCGATGCAGCCCTTGTAATCAATTGTGGACCAATTAAGATTCCTAAACTTCTGAATAAAGCTGCTATGTTCTGGATTGATCGTGATACCTTGTAAATAATGCTGACGGTTTGGTCGAATCCGTGAAATATTGTCCAAAGAAGGATGCAGGCATTATAGTGAATCATCTCTACCCAACGCAGCATATCTCCCCGGTGCTTCTCCTTCTCCTTCTCCTCCTGGATCATGATCCATTCACTGGGGTCAGAATCAGCTAGTGAGGCAATAAATGGAACTAGATACATCTGAAGGCATTTAGCTTGATAGCTCAACTTTAGAGAATTTGAGCTTTCTAAACTTGTAGCGATTCAGAGCCCACTGGACTTTAATGGATTAATCCAATATCCATAGTCTATGATGGGGAAGGTCTGGCTTTCAGCTGGGAAACTCTACTTGATGAATCTTTGGTTCCCGAATTCCCGAAGGGTTTGAAGCCACCGGTTCAGATTGTTCAAAGTCCGAGTATGGCTCAAAGGTCAGATCTGTCACATGAGCACCAGCATATCCACCAGTGACTCTGTTCTTGAAACCCAGTAGATCGGGTCTGCATCTTGGCTTTTCAGACAAGCACTCGAAGATCAGATCAGTCAGAGTCTGACTGTACTCATGAGCACGAATATCTAGCCCGTAAGTTGGACTTCGGCTTAACGCGATATTCCAATCGGGCATAAAAGGTTCTCGGTGATTTGAAGGACCCTCTGAAAGTGTGACCAATTGATACATAATGGCTCTAACGTCCCAGACATTCGTATAGAAGGAGTATTGTCCAGCGACCTCAGACTCCTTGTAATCAGAGAAGTCCCACTCTTCGGTGAATTGCACCTATGAGAAGCCCTGATTAGACAAAGATTGGTCGACCTCAAAGAATGTTAGAAGTGTACGAAGCGGGGGGTAATAATCTTCGGTACCGCTTCGCCTGAAGCCTTCTCTCTCCTCGTCCGTGAATGGATCGTCGAGAAAGTCATAGGCCGCTAGACCAAAGTCAGCGAACTAATTTTCCGGTCAGCCAGGCTCTTGACGAGTAAGATCTGCTGCTGTGACCTTGAAAATCTGTGTAGAATAGTGTAAAGCCTCATTCGCTAGGAAGATGTTGTCGGGCTTGATGTCGAAGTGTATTACAGAATTCCACTCTTTTTACGTCCCGGATGGAACGACTGCCCAGTTTGGGAATTTGTCTGAAACTCGCATCCATACTCCAATGCAAGTAGACCATCAACCAAACAATTGAGAATGAGCTAAAGACTCTTTTTCGGTGAAATTTCCTTCCTGCAATTTCTCAGCGGAGATTTACAAGCGATTTTTCGATACTGACTCTAGCCTTCTTTTGAATAGAAGATCTTCGAGCGAACCCAGGGAGCAATGTTCAAGAAACAATCGTCGGTGAACGTCATCCCACTCAGGTCCTAGACCTTCGCTCGAGGCACGACTGGTTACATCTGAGTCTTGAAGCATCTTTAACAGATAGGCAGAGTCGGCACGATTGCATGAAATCAGAAAATCCCTCTCATACTCAAGTGAGCGGGAAATCTTGAGGCCTTCCTTGATCACAACTTGCTTGAATGCTGGAGCCGGTATATCCAGCAGAAATTACCCCAATTGAAGCCTTATTTCAATATTCAATAATTTGTATCATTTCAAGAGCCTTCAAAGAAGTGTTTTGTTGGGATTCAGAGAGCGTGGAGGGACATACATTCCCATAACCCAGCCATAGCTGAAGCCCCATCGCCCAAAACCCGGACACCCTTCCATTTAGTAAAGTCAATAGGTAGACTGGCAATTCTCTTGCTCATAAAAGCTTTAATTAAGTCATCATCCGGAACATGTGGTTTTGCTGCGACAGTACCGGGGATCCGTGGAAAGCTCAATCGTCGAGCAGTTCGAGGGGGAGCAAATGCAGGTGGGGTATGCTTCACCCCACAATACAGTCTGGTCAAATCGATCATGCTATAATCCGCGGATTTTGGATCTCGGTACTTCCGCCAGTAATTGGCCTGCTTGAAGGTTTCCGGGGTAAAGGCCGCCGGCATGATGTGCTGTATGAACCGGGGATTGTGGGGGTTGGGGACAGCTGCCGAGGCTTGGATTTCTTGACATCGGACACAACTGCATATGTGTTCGGAAACAAAGCTGTGACGATACTCCATAACACGCAATGGAAACACGTACCTCAGGTCTCTTCATCAATGTCTCAAAGTTTCGCTTGCTAACGGCCGCAAGCAAGGACAAGAAGAACAAAGGCATACTGGTTGCAAGTAGGAATCTGCTTTCTTTATTCGACGGTGCCCCGTTGGGTATGCTTAATTAGATATGTAACCTAGCTCCCATAGAAACTTTCAGTACATGAGATTGGAACATAGCAACTGTATCCAAGGACCATTCTGATCAATCAGCCTCCATGGCAACACAGGTCAAATTTCCCCAAAGGAAAGATTAAGCGAGAATCGACCCCTGATTTCAGTAAGCGATATTTAAACAAGGGGGCTCTGCACAATTATCACCGAAGAAGATGCCTTACAAACAGAGACAGAAATGAGCTATGACAGGGGTACATTTCACTGCTTAAACTACTTCGTTATGGGGGAAGAAAGGGGGTTTCCTCTACCTTACCTCGTTCTTGACCTTCCGATGCCTTTGATTTGATGCAGTGCGAAGTCATCAAGGAGACGAGTAATTGTCCAGCTGCTTCGGAAGAGTTGTCTTTCCGCGAAGCCAGGAAGATGTCGGGGTAATTGTGGACACTCGTCAGAGATAGTTATTGATCTTGTGAGACGGGATTAACAAAAGTGCGAGGTCCTAGTAGTTCATCACGTGCCTCGGCGTGAATCCGAAACGCGTCGCGTCGATCGGAATCGAATCCAATTCCACATCAACGACTTCGGACATGTGCTCACCTTTCGACAGCCCTCAATTGATTAGCGACTACCTACCCCTGCGAGCCCGATAGCATGTTGCCGAAAGACGTTTTCCTCATCCACGAAAGGACCTTCAGCCACGACCGAGATACGAATGGCACCCTGACGATCGAAAGCATACATTCGAGCGTCGACAGCGCAAATCGATGGGCTCAAGCTCTCGCCAACAATCGCCACGAGGAATACAAAGAGTCCGCGAAGGCAAATGATGCTGCGCGTCAGGAATCTTGGAGGAACACACCGTGGGGAAGATTGTTTGCGGAGACTATCACAACGCCAGGGGCAAAGGAGTTCGCTATCAACTACTCTGTCGAGCGGAGAGACTTGGAGGGAGATGAGTTGGAGGAAAACATTGCACCAGCCACGGAAGTACCAGTGATATCCGATCCTGTTGAAGATACGGGGGTTTTCAAGGGCATGAAGTTTTCCTGGATAGGGGAATTGGATGACATGGATGCTCGGGACGAAATACGGTATCTGGTGTTTGACAATGGGGGCGCCTGGCAGGCCATCGAAAAGTGTCTACAAGGGAGCATATCAGACTATGTTATTGCAGGCAACAAAATTCCCCAAAGGCACCAACAGATCATCGACGACAAGGACCTTCCGTGCATCAATCGTCAAGCATTCTTAAAAATGGCTAAAGATCTCGGTCTGCCCAGGCTAGTCTCCAATCAACGGCCGACAGATCCTCTGAAGTGTTTCGGTAGAATAAACTTCACAGTCCTCGGTCGCATGGAGGAAGAATCACGAACTTGCTCGAAACGAATCGCTGACCTATTCGGAAATGTACCAGTCTGCGCTGACACATCCCAGATGGACTACGTTGTTCGTCGCGGCGGCGACTCTCCGGCAGACATTGAACTGTTCAACAAAGAATGCGAAACCCTCTTGAAGATCAAAAACCCCACCGTTATCACCACCAAGCAATTCGTGCAAATGGTTCTGGAGAAAACTGCAAACAGCCCGCCGGCAGAAAATCCCAATCTCAAAATAACGAGCCACAGTATCAAAGTGGCCAAGATGTGCCTTGATGGCCTCAAGTTTTCGATTCCGAGTGGCGATGCTCCCATTGATGGCACAAACGTCCAGGAATTTGTCAGAGTTCAAGGTGGTCAAGTTCTACAAAGTATCCATTCGATGGACCTAGCGGACTATGTTGTCACAGGCACAGCTGGACTGTCCGATGCACATGCCACGATGGCAGCGCAGTTTGAGAGGAAAGTAATCACAGTGGCAGAACTTCGACAGCTTGTCGCTCGGCTCACGCTCTTGAAGACGGCGAAGGACTCATTGGGAGTCGCGATGGGATACTTGGAACACCGCCAACCGAAACCACGGAAGCGAAAAACAGAGTCAAATTCTATCAGTCAACCTCGAAGGAAGTCTGCCAAGTTATTAGCTTAAGGCAGGACCAAATGCAAGAGCTGTCCTTCAGCGCCGTTTCTGCATCCCTTCCATGTGTCTCGAATCATATTTGTCGAATGTTAGATTTGCTTTAGCCATCTTTCTTGTCACTCTGTCCCCTCGCCCGCATCTCAGTAGAATCGATATAACGAATGCCCCCCTTGGGTACGAAGTTTGTCGGTCAAGTCCTGCGTACCACTTCTCAAATCTCAGTCGAGGATCTCCGAAAGTTTAGTGTCGGCAATTCGGCCAAATCTTGGAGAAGGAGGATCGTACCGAACTGAGTTCGCAGCTCCAGGCAGTGCGTGCTTATGCAATGCGTTGGCCGATCTTATCATCACTCTGCTAAACAACATCGCCGATCAAAAGCTGTTCGGAGAATTCAAGCCAGATCTTGCCACTGCCGATGAAACCACATTGTCCTCCGAAACAACCAGCCTTCTTGCCTTTTCCAAGATGCCGCTCATTCAAGATGGTATTTTGCCGGCTACGGCCTGGCTCAACCTTGGCGACCCGAAGCAGAGCAATAATGTTGTCGTTTCCATAACTTCCAACAACCACTTCAATGCTCAGCAGCAAGTGCCAATGATTACTCGACTTGTCGCCGCAAACTACCCCTACTTTGAGTTCAATAATGTCTTTAGATCTTGTAGTGGATACATGGATTGGATTAACTCCAAGTACTATGGTGGCAGATTGACATAACATAGCTCCACCGTCAATCGTCCAGCAGCTGCTGCATTCGTGGCAAAGATCGCAGAGCTCATATCTCAAGACCCATCGTTCGGAGAAGATGCTGCTACCCGTGCCGTTGAGTACTCAAATTATCACGAGGCTATCGCAGTCGTTGATGTCAAGAGTACCTCCGAGTCAGAGGAAGGAACCTCACGATACGACGAAGGTCTCATCAACGTTCATCTCGAAATGGTGAAGCACTTGACTCTGCTGACACCCTCAACCCCTTCGATTGCCTTCCTTGCTCCTTACAACAGCCATGTTGGCAAGCTCGAGGCCGCCTTTTCAGTCTTGAAAGCCCAGAACCCAAAGCTTGACTTCGACGTGGAGTTTGGATCGATCGACGGCTTCCAAGGACGCGACAAGGAGTTCGTCTCGTCATCATTTCATATCCCAATACCTCGTCTCCCGGCTTCACCGCCAACGACGGACGTTTTGTCTCTTCCGCAACAAGACACAAGAACGGTATGGTCGTAATCGCCGACTGTGACGCTGTTGGACACATGGAGAAGCGAGACCGCAATCCCTACCTCGCCTTCATTGAGCACACCCGAAACTTTAAGGGTATTTTCGATCTTCAAGAGATTGGTGATTATTCGCCAACCGCCCGCATGACCTTCGACGAAACTCCACAGGAGGATAGCTGGAGGCTGCAATGAAGTTCAGGACGGCTGGGCCAAGAACGGTAGTACTTGGGATGCAAATGCAAACGAGAGCGCCTCGGCCGAAAATGGTAAAGCTTGGGATCTCAAAGACTCAGCCGCACAGAGATTTGATCAAGGTGGCGATGCCTTGGCGAGGCATGTTCCAGAATTCTGCGAAAATGGCAATGCTTCTCCAGCCATGTTCCATCAGCAAGACGGATTCACTGAGCAAGGAGGTCACTATTACAAAGTCATTGATCCTAACGACCCATCCGCCTCGACTTTGGTAAGTCGCACTCCAGACGTCTTCTTACTTTGCTAACATACGACAGGGTGCAGGACTTTCCACCATTGTTGCTAAAATTCAGGAATCCATCGCCACTGATTTTAGGGGCCGCGGAACCGCGAACCCCAATACCAAGCGAGAGCTTGAGTGGTTATAATGACGCTCGACAGGGTAAGTCATTCCTATGCGAAAGACTGAGTCCTGCTAACAACTGAATAAGTCTGTTGAGCCTAGTCAAGAGTCTGGCAAGCTTTCTCAAGAGTTTAGTGAGCCTTCTCAAGAGCTTAATAAAGCCTTCTCAAGACGCTGGCGAGTTCTCAGTTTCTGGAGCAGCTGTAATGCCAGTCGCCAACGTCGAGATCAACAAGATTGTCGCCGGTACCGTCTCGACGTCTACGGATGATCCATCAAATGCAACTTCTGTAAGTCAACTTTCTGCGGCTTCAAAGGTAGCTTTCTAATTTGTGCAGTGTCATGACCCTGAGTCGGGAGACGCAACCTCCGATGATAATTCAGCGATGGTGAGGATCAGGACAATGGAGCATGAATCCGCGACCTCGACTGAGCCACATTCAGATTGCACAGATCATCGAACAGAATGCTTGCTCTTTGGTTCGGTCTAGATCCAGCTCACGTCCCCTATGGGTGAACAATCCAACGCTTACCGAATTCTGCTTCGGTATGATAGGGGTTGTGAGCATCATTCGATGTCTTTTTCCTCACCGGACCTCATATCTGTACTTTGATTTTCGAGCAGCAGAGTTTTCGGAGCAAATTTCGGTTCATGATAGCTTGCTTCTTCTTTCACCAGGTTGTTCTTCTTGTTCTTGATTGGGTTTGCACATCTTCAGAGATGCAAGGCCAAAGGTTGAAGAGAAGAAAATGAGATAGTTGGTTCAATGCTTTGTTCTAGCTTGCGTCTTTGTTGTTGGTATTCTGTCGCTGGATGGATCCCCAACCATAGCTTCAGTTTAGTAACAAAGAGGCCGTGAGCCATATTCTTCTTGAAGGGCGAGGAGCAATGTCTAGAATCATATTGAGACATCAGGACGGAAGAATTTTAGGAATTTAATATTCCTCCAAACCATTGGATATGCAAAATCTCCCTGATACTTTTGACGTTACTCTATTTCATTTCGTGTTCAGAGGATAGAGGAAAGCTTGAATTTTATGTAGGTTGAGCAGGAACTACGATCCGTTCCTTGGACTCGTACAATTTGATCGCGACTAAATGGCTCGACATGTTTGTATATGTTTAGGTCGAAGTGAAAATGCTGTGAATTCACACTGGGATACGAGTAATCTACTGTACGTTCGGTATTGAATAGATTCTGATGCTGAGTCTCATAAGATCAAGCATATGACTGGCAACCGTTCCCACTGAAGGCCACAAATTACTTCCGCCGTGCGCTGAAACTTGGAGACCAATTCCTCCTGATTGATCAGGGGCATATGGCACTTTTCTTATTTCTCTTCCCCATCACAAGACTGGGAATCTCCAATCCGCTACCCATATTTATGCAGTGAGCCTCTCATACATCATTTCCACCTTCTCATGTCCCAATGAGCACGACAACGAACTGCAAGCAGCGGATTGGCCCGTCTACGCTCCCAGATTCTGCATCGACGCTGAACCGGCTCGCGATTTATGTGACCGAAAAAAGTACATTGTGTGAGTATCTCAGGACGAGCTGCTGCCTGAGCCCTAAGGTCCAAAAGTCAATTAGTATCAAGGATGAAGGGAAATCGAGTACCCAATCTAAGTATAGACGGAGTCGCTCGCCCGCGCAAAATATATGAGAGACTTACGGTACGAGTGGCTCAGTCCGAGCGAGGTCCTACCAGCCCTCAGCTTCAACCCCTGCTTGTACAAGTGCATATATAGCGTTATGAACCCTCCTTTTCAATTGTAACAGCCTGGGTCGATAGTTAGGATTTTCGTATAGACATTCGTGTATAGCATCTTTGAGGTTTTGCGAAAAGCCGAGGTTCTGGAGATCAGTTCCGTATAGGATGCCTTTGGCGGGGCCTGGGCCGGTGGAGCTTATGACTGCACCTGGAAGGAATGGGCGGTGGGGTTCTAGTACTTGGTCGTAGCATGCTAGGCTATTGATTGAATCAGTATGCAGGGGACAAGAGTGTCAGTGATGGACAGAGCTGAGGGGACATAGTGGAGCAAATTAGGGGGAATGGTGGTGTAAAAAAGATGTAGACGCAGCGAAAGGTGTAGATGCTTACTAAAGAGGGTTATAAAGTTGGCTCGGAGGTTTTGATGGAGAAAGATTCGATGGAATGTCTTCACTAGGACTTGAAGAGCCCATCTGATCGAAAGCGGGAAACAGAGAAGTTACATACCTCATATATAATCTGGCCAATTCCCCACTACATAACCAGAAAGTGTGAGCGAGGCTATCGAAAAATGGCGAAAGTATGACACAGCAATACATATCGATGGAGTCACTGGTTGAAAGCAAAAGATACGCACGACATTTGTTTTCCTGCTCCACTTCCCAGAAACAGGACTAGCATTATAATCCAACTAATTCCAACGTTCTGTGAATTGTTCCTTTATCCAACATCAATCAGCTTCGATCTCATACAATATGACCAATCTCCAGGATTCCCGAAGGGCTGCAATACTTGAAGTTGAGAAATAACCTTCCGTCCCACGAGTACGTTCGTTTTCGTTTGCTGCCCATGTCGGATGTGGGATCACATTGTTGGGGTCTCTGTCGACGTACATGGCAAGACCGAAATCTGCGAGCTGAGTGGGAATCAGTACTAATTGGCATTTGTAGATAGCATTTGGGCAGTTCACTGCTTTATTTTGAATAGTGGCGTATCAGCATGCGTGCCACTCCGAGCCGCCAAAACTACCATATCTAACTTAGTTAGCGAAACGTAATCAAAACATGTGAAAGTGAAATATACTATTCGCTGGCTTGAGATCGAAGTGGACCATTGCGCCAGGATCAATCAACGGTTGCCATGTGATACAATTCGCAGGTCCCATTGGGAATCCGGCAGCATCTGCTGTGAAGTTGTCGCAATGTTCTAAACTTAGCAGATTGCACCCATCGACTAAGCAATCGAAGATTCGCCAGAGCGTGAGCTCCTCGAAGCGAATGTTACTAGATATCTCGAATTAGCATGATAGTTCGTCTAATTCTCATTATTGGGAAGATATACCGATTCCACCGTATTTCCTGGAGATCCCATAACGACCCCAACGGCAGATATTCCATCACGAGTCTCCGCACAAATCCACCAGCAGCCGCACCACCCACCAACCAAGCATTAGGTATACCTTCTGCAGCGACCATCGCCGGTGTCAACCGCGTAGGTGGATTAACAAGTAGTCGGACGATGTGTTCGGGCAGGGTCGCTCCACTGAGATATGTCATCTTTGCGCCTTCGTCGAAAAGGTTCCAGCCGGGGTTCATTTGTAGCTTGATTGCGAGTTTGTCGTGGACTTTGAGAATTTCAGCGCTGAAAAACATCGAAATATGACGATCATGTTCCTGGATCTTAAGAGATCAAACCTAAGACTTCTCTCTGATCCCAGATTCGAGATATTTGGCTAAAATAGTACAGAAAGATTACATACTGGCGGGGCGACCTGCTGGAGGGCCGTTCCATTCCCACATTGTCACCTGCGATGAGAAAGATGTCAGTGTTGAGGTTTGCTATGTTATGTTGTGTGTTAGGCCTAGGGAAATATGATATACTCACAGCCCCACCCCCTCCAGTACCCAAATGCTTAACACCGATCCAATTCGGCCCTCCCATCGCCGCAGCCGGAACGCCTGGCACAGGCGCCAGCAACGGGAGATGTGCGGGATCAGGAGCTGGAACTACAGGAGGTCTGCCCAGAGGTTTGATAATTGCCCCGATTACGGTTGGAGGTCGTGGTGCGGGTGGAGCAAAAGGAATTGGTGGTGCATATGGAATGGCTCGACTAAGTGCGTACCTGGTCTTGGAAGTTGGAGATTGTGTTAGTGGTAATTGTTGGAAGATGAGTATGGTATGGTAGGGGAGGTAGATTGGGACTTACTTGGACTAGGAGATCTGGGAGAGGTGGGATCCCGCCCCGGTTGTTGATAAGGCCGTTGTTGATGTCGCCCCAGTAGCTGTACTCATTTTCGAATTGAGGTGTTGGGACGCCGGCTCTAGCTGCCATGGTTTATTGTTGGTGTATGCTGGGCTGAGCTACTGAGCTCCAGAGACTCAAACTAGAATCACTTTTTCAAGATTTTGATACAAGAAGTACAATAGAATGCTGTCAATGGGACTGAAAGCCCATGCCAGAGCATTGTATTAGTTGCGGGTCTTTGTTACCATCATTCGGATACCGCATGCAGGATACTGGGGGAACAAGAACAAAGGAACCAGGTGAAGATCGATTATTTCGATAGTGATTCTGTGCTGTGTGGCCTTTTAGAAGATTCAAATATTTGAACTGAACTTACACAAAAACGAAAGAGAAAATCACTTCCATTTGCGCCCCACTCAATCTCGCTAAGATGTAAATAAAACTTCTCTAATCCCGGCATTCCACCATTCATAGAGTTTGTGTGTCCAAGTCATCTCGAGTAGCGGGTAATGAAGGTATTAGCTAGGCATCTAGCTTAGGGAGGTTCTTATGAGGGCTCTACACTGCACTTCTACACTAGATCGCACCAAAATACAGAGAATAGTCATCTTGCTCAAGTACTACGCCACGATCATGTCTCCGCCCAACTTACATTGAAGTGATCAAGAAGTCCAGCGGACTGGTAATGTAGTATCAATGAGTATAATGAAGCTGATATTCAGCGTCTATGAATATACATTACTCACCCTAGCTAATTAGTCTCATCGTCCCTATCGTCGCAGTCGCGATCATTTTCGCCATTGCTGTCCTCGATGTTAATATCATTCTCCCAGCTAAGTGCGCCGATAGAAAAGAGGCAGTGAGGGGGGCGGTGAGGCGCACCAAAACTATTCGAGTACACATTGACAGCCAGTGGAATTAAAAAAGTGAAGATCTACAAGTATAGAAGTGAACTCACAACTCATTTGCAGGTGCTGAACAGGGGGCGGGTTTGTTCTCTGATGGGATGATGTTGCGGATTGGCGATGGGCCTGTCGCCGCGGGTGGTGGGACTAGAGGTCCAGGATTATAGGGAGTCGCTATCAACGCGTTGTACATCGGCTCAAGTATGTAAGCAGGGAAAACTATTGTGAATGAAACTAATTTTGAACTTACGATTACCAGCCTCCAGGGGTCGGCGTTCTGGATGGGGAAATTATGGACAGAGAAACTGATTCCAGAGGCCAGTATGTTAGCGATGATGAACATTCGTGCTCATAGAACTTTCCGTGAGAGGGCTATAGACACGTGACATCGAGACATAAGGTACCTAGGTAAAGCCAGCGTTTAAATGGCCTAGCTGGAAGGCCGCCCCAGGCTTATGTGAATTAAAAACCCCGTCAATCCAAATCAAATATCTGTTGTCTCTCGTCACTTGTTTGTAAAGCATGGTCCGTGTCTTCGGATCGGTTTGAGCCCCAAAGATGAAAGCCGTGCAAGGATAGCTCATTCAACTGAATGACAGCAAGTAACTTCTCTTCTCCTCTCCAACCCCAGACTGTTTTCTCCATCAGGGTTCTCTACTGTTAAAAATAAAGTGTTGAAAATGAAAAGATGAGTGCTGATGTTGAACGGTCCCTCCGGGACATTTCATACCCCATTGGTCCGTGGAATATCTGGATGGAAATAGCACAGAGACGCAGTGTCTGCTACTTCAAAGAGACAACACCAGGACACAAGGCTCAAATAATATTCAACGATTCAGTGTCTTTGAGCGGTTGAAAGGGCCAAGTTCCTTGATTAGGAAAGACAAATCCCGCGCGGAAGCAGCAGATTGTTAATGACCCACACAAAACTAAAGTGTAATTTTTTCAAGCCATGAACCGATCGAGACTTGAGAATATGATCATATGCTCGAAATTACCGCAACACATCCATAGCAGACAGCCATAGAATTGGAGATAATCTTTTGGTATTGGTAGTGGGAAATCTTGCCTTGGAGTCGTTGCGACAGAACAAGCCACATACGAGATGCTGCGCCACAGAAATCTCCATCCCAAAGATGATGACAGCAGTAGGATACATTATGCTGTTGAGAAGTCCCCGAGCAAAATGACAACCTAAGAGACAAGCAGCAGTATATGAAGCTTAACAGAGAAAAGGCTGATATCATTATCGGAGAATACATCGAGTAACATCCATTCAGCAAATCAGTGACCACTTAGTACCTACCACCTTGGGCGCAGTCGCGGATTGAACTTCCATCGAATAGCAAAAAAATCGGAAAAATCGAATCCCAACAGATAGTAACCCTTCTCTTAAGACATCTAGGTCCGAGTTCAAGCCCATCCATCATCAACGATGTCAGTTGGCATCCTCTTTTTCCAAATCGAGCTCGCTAGGAGTCAGGAAGCAGTCGTTCCGCGGCAAAACTGCACCCCTGGCCATCTCCCGGCTTCTTTTAGCCGCCACAATCGCCCCACCAACTCCACTAAATCCACTGGACTGGGAATTTAGGCTAAATACAAAAAAAGCGCTAGGATGGAGGGGCAGATTCAGATTCGATATGGTTGACCACACGACTCGAAACGAGATACAGCCAGTGTATTTAGCCACGCGGATGCTACTGAGGAGAGTTGCTGGGAGGCTTGGTCTATGGAAGACGCTGTTTGGTGGAATGAGCGGGGAGGTAAGGACTAGGTGGGAAGAGAAGGGCCGGAGAGCGGAAGGTAAGAGAAGAAGAGAGGACCAACGGCGCGGAATGTCGGCCTTAACACGGTAGGTTCGAGGAAGAGGAAAGCTACAGTACGCATTTTTGTAGGAAAGTCCAGAACGAAGGCCAGATATTCCAGCCAAGAATGACCGCAGAGATGGTATATCCTTGGAGTATGAGGTAACCAGTGGTAAGGTAGGTCAAGAACGTGGTTAATAGTAGGTAGGTAGGGTAGGACAGATGGAGGTGCAGGTGCGTCAATCTATCTGCATACCATATCGGAGGTAAGGTAAGGTATAAAAGCCTCTTCCTCTTTTCCCCATCCTCCTTTCTCCCAATTGGACGCATTGCAGGTCACGAAACGCTTTCTTTCTTTACGAAACCGAGTCTGGCATCCTACGGAAATACTCTACATGCGACTGAGACTGGGACTGCTCTCGTGGTAAAACAGCTCTTTCCTTCCTCTCCCTTACTCCTACTCCCCCTCCTCCTCCCTCAGAACATTGCCACTCAAACCCCCACCTCTTTCCTCCCGCTTCATTCAAGTCTTCAAGCACACATCCCGTCAACTAGGAGCACTCAACTGACTCTCTCTATCTGCCACAGCCCCTCCCTTCTTCAATCAAGAAAAGCCAATCCACTCCCGTCTCCACTATCGGCGCTGCCCCTCACCTGCACTCGTCTATTTTCTAGCCCAAGCTCCAACTCAACAACTACCCCTCCACGACTTTTCTCCCTCCTTCACACTTCCACATTCAACCCTCGACACCTCCCCAAACCCCTACCCAGACAAACCTTCAACTTCCGATTCTCTTCGACTACAACTACGTCCGTGAATACATCTGCGAAAATGGCTACCATTAAGTTGAATACCGGCCATGCTATGCCACAGGTTGGCTTTGGTCTCTGGAAGGTCGACAATGCCACTTGTGCGGACACTGTATATAATGCCATCAAGGTCGGATACAGGTTGTTTGATGGTGCTTGTGGTATGTGATTTGCCTTTTCTGCATGTGGTAGTTATTTTGTGGAGGATTTCCTCGCCATTAGGGTGATTTTGCTTTCACTCCTTTGAACTGCCCTCATCCTCGAGTTCTCTTAACTGGTGTTGAAACCTTCCACTGACAATGCCTAGACTACGGTAACGAGAAGGAAGCGGGTGAGGGTGTTGCCCGTGCTATCAAGGAGGGTCTCGTGAAGAGAGAGGATTTGTTCCTCGTTTCCAAGCTCTGGAACTCTTTCCACGATGGTGACAAGGTTGAGGTATGCATCTCTCTCCGCCCTGACCCAAAATCACCCCTTCCGAACAGACATGCTAACCCTCCTCCAGCCAATCTGCCGCAAGCAACTCGCCGACTGGGGCATCGACTACTTCGACCTCTACATCGTCCACTTCCCCGTCGCCCTGAAATACGTCGACCCCTCGGTCCGCTACCCACCCGGCTGGGCCTTCGACGGCAAGGAAGACTACCAACTATCCAACGCCAGCATCCAAGAGACCTGGACAGCCATGGAATCCGTCGCCGAAAAGGGTCTCGCAAAGTCCATCGGCATTTCTAACTTCCAAGGCGCCCTGATCCTCGATCTGCTCCGTTACGCAAAGATCCGCCCCGCTACTCTGCAAATCGAACACCACCCTTACCTCGTGCAACCTACTCTCCTGGAGTTGGCTAAGGAGCAGGGTATCGCTGTTACGGCATACAGTTCGTTCGGACCACAGTCGTTCATTGAGTTGGAGTGGCAGAAGGCGAAGGATACACCTGTGTTGTTCGAGCACCCCGTTGTGACGAAGATCGCTGAGAAGCTGGGGAAGACACCTGCGCAAGTACTGCTGAGGTGGGCGACGCAGAGAGGATTGGCGGTTATCCCCAAGAGTAACGATCCCAAGAGACTGCAGCAGAATTTGGAGGTTACGCAGTTTGATCTTGCGGATGAGGATATTAAGGCTATTTCGGGGCTGGATAGGCATTTGAGATTTAATAACCCTACGGATGTGAGTGCTCCTGATAACCCCTTGTATGCTTCGAATCGAGGAGGGATATCTTCTGGGATTGAGCTGACTGTATATTCCCAGTATCTCGGTACTCTCCACATCTTCGCATAGATTCGACATCTATTTCAGACTTTGACGACTCCAATTCTTTTTGGTTTTGGAAAGCTGCGTCAAAGTTGCTGCACTGCCATGATTAAGTTCTGTTCACTGTCATCAGGTTATGGGTGTGGTGGGCTTGCTTTTGGAGGATTGCTTCAGTTGTATGCTCGATACCTATCTAGAATCTAGCTGGTTACCGTAAGCGTTGCTTTAGTCGGGGCTTTAGTTTCGCGGCTTGAGGTTTGTGGGCGAATTTCTGACTTCCCGATTGCACGTCGACGTGGAAATAAACAAACGAATACAAGCGAGTACACGACAACCCCTGATACTCCGCATATTCATTCATTCATTGTTGGATTGTTCCGCATAGACACAGAGTCTGTTTCTCTCTTGCAATGCATTGCATTGCAGCGCGGCCTTGAACTCCATGCCATGCTATGCTGTGCTACGCAATATTCATACCCGCCCGCCCATTCGCATCCCTATCCATCCCTATCCATATCCGTAACCCAACCTCACCATGCATCATGCTCTCATGGTTTCGTTTCCCGCAGCTGAAATATTTCGTCTCGTCCTGTCAAGTCTAGAACGCTCTGTCCATGTGCACGCTGCATGCCGTATGCCGCAGGCCGCATCAATTCTCAACCATTGGGGAAAACTGACAAGCGAATGTCTATTCTATACTATGCGTGCTGAATTGGGATTCTATGATACGCGGATGAATGCTATTGTTATCTGTCAGCAGCGTCCCGTCCTCCAATTAATCGATGAATCAAGTTTTGACTCCCAGCTGTTCCACTAGGCCAAAAGACCATTTCCACAGTACAGAAAAGGGCAAGGCAAGGAAGTAAAAGGTAAGTAGTGAAAGGAAACAGGGGCAACTCACTCGCATCAATCTGCTTAACCTGCGGCAGCGCCAACCGCACTTTATTCCTATACAACGCCGGCTGCCTCAACTGCAACGGGTTCCCTTCAAAATACACCGTATTCAGCTCCTCCTTCCCACCCAGCACTTTCTCCACCTCACTAAAATCCCCCAGCAGGTTATAACTCGCCCATACCTCCTCCAACTCCTTTAATCCCTCCAAGCCAGCCAGACTCGAGATCTGGTTGTTGGAGATATCGAGGACGCGGAGACCGGTGCAGGATTCGAGACCGGAGAGGGAGGTTAGGGCGTTGTGGGAGATGTAGAGTTCTTCTAGGCGCGGGAGGGAGGTGAGTGAAGAAGGTGTGAGGGACCGGATTCGGTTTGACTGGATGGAGAGGATTTTGAGGTTCTGGAGAGCTTCCAGATTCTTAATCTCCGTGATCTTATTCTTGCCTAACCATAACTCTTCTAATTCCGTCAGCGTCTCCAATCCTTGAATCTCCCGGATGCGATTCGCTGCTAATTCTAGGTTGCGGAGTTTGGTGAGCCCGGAGAGGTTCTCGATGGTGGAGATTTTGTTCTGCACGAAGTAGAGGTCTGTGAGTTGGGTGAGGTGCGAGATGTTTTTTATGTGTTTTAGTTTGTTGAAGGAGAGGTCGAGGGATTTTAGAGAGGTGAGGGAGTCGAGGTGGGTGATTTTCGTGAGGAGGTTGTCGTAGAGGTCGAGGTCAGTTAGGGTTGAGGCGAGGGGTTCCAGGCCGGAGATGGTGGGGATGAGGTTTTGGCGGAGGCAGAGGCGTTGGGTTTGTGGGAAGCGTTCGAGGCGGAGGGAGGGGATGGAGGAGATTCGTGCGTGGACGCAGTCGATTTCGGTGGTTGTGGGGGGGTAGTCGTCTAGGAGGTCTGAGGGGGAAGAGGGGTCAGCAGGATGTTCTCTTTTGTATGTTCTGTCTTGCGCCTCGAGTTGCTGCTCTGCCTTCTGGCTATCGACGCGTTCGTACTCGATTTCCAGCAGCAGACCTTAGAGTCTTCTTTTTTCCTTGCATGACAGTATAGACAAAATCGCAACTCCGTACCTTCATCCGCATCAATCTGTTCTCCAGGCAACACGTTCTCCTCATCTGTATACTCTGCATCTGAAATCGCTTCCGGGTTCACTAGCTCGACGTTCTTCTCTAATCGTAGTTTGCCGTCCCAGCCACTGCTGCTCCGTGGTGTTTTGGGCGTATCGTGGTCGGCGGAATCGGTCGAGGCAGGGTCGGTGATTGAGATGTGTGGTGGGGGTGTTGTTGATTCTTTGGGAGTTGGAGACGGCATTTCGAGGGTTGTTCTTTGCGGATTTTGTTTCGCGAAGTAGTATGTGAGGATCTTTGACTTTGTTCAGAAGCTGATCTTGGTGTTTTGTTGCTGTGTCAAGCTCATCCCATACTATAGAAGAGAAGAGGTTGGGTGAGGTGACAATGTTGGTTCGATTCAAGGTCAGGCTGGCGGGGCTGACAGATTCAGAAAAGTGGAGGCGAGGCGGCGAACCAAACGCCTGGCACTTCATGCATGAGTGACCGACAAAGACTTCCATTCCTCTCACCACGATATGCAACAACCCCACGAAAGAACACGACAACGTGCATACGATGAATTGATAGGATCCTGCACCTTCGTCACGTTGGGTTTACTGGTGTGAAATGCTTCGTGTCGTGCATGGAAAAGCTTTCATGAGACAGCTGTACATTTCCAACAGAAGTGTCAGAGGGCAATTGGGATGCTCGACTCGGCGTAAACTTTTCACCCAGCTGCGCGGGGCTACAGATTTACGGACTCGGGCTCGAGCTTGTAGTCCAGTCTTTTGCTATGGACTCCATCAAAGAAGAGCATTGGGTGGTATCCCAACCGTGTTGTTACCTCCAGTCGTGTTTGGCGGACTGGTCATCGCCCTCTGGACCTGGAAATGCTGCATGATGGTTCTATTCCAGAACAAGATCATCTACATGCCGGGTGTACCTCCAAATGCCCGTCGAGAGACGATTGAAGCATATAAGAACCAATGTGGCGGTATTGAGTGGAGAGAAGAGAGAATCAGATTACGGGATGGGACACGCATCAGTCTCTGTGTGGCTAGTGTCAACGACGTCGATGTCTGTCAGGCCAGAATGGTGTACATCCTCTATTTCCAGGGTTGAAAATCAATCCCTCCTTTCAAGTAGACGCGGCTTATGTATTGTAGGTAATGCTTCTTCTATCCCACCTCGTCTCCCTTTCCTTTCGCCTGTCTTGAAAATGCTCAAAGATCGATGTCATGATATTCCTATCAGATACACGATGGTCTGTTGTAGCTATCGTGGATACTGGACTTCCAAGGGCAGACCATCGGAGAAAGGCATTGCGTTAGATGCTGCTGCAAGTCTGGATTGGATCAGAGAAGACGCTCTACGTCAGGGTGGCAAGGCTACGGAGCCCATCCCAGTCGTCATCTGGGGTCAGAGTATTGGTGCAGGCGTGGCTACGAATCTCGCGTTCCAAGCACATCTCTTCTATGCGTCGAAGCCAGATCTCTTGCTCGAGACTCTCGTTCTGGAGACGCCGTTCATTAGCGTCAGAGCTATGCTCGAGACTCTATATCCGCAAAAGTGGCTTCCATATAGGCATCTCTGGCCGTTCCTGTGGAATCATCTCGATAGTATCAGAGGTCTGAGTAACATGGGGCAGCGATTCAAGGTTGCAGAGATGGGGTGTCCGAGGGTAGTCTTGTTGGAAGCAGGGAAGGATGAATTGGTGCCAAAGCAGCACGGTACAGCGTTGGAGAAGAGGTGTGTAGAACTTGGACTAGATGTGGAGAAGAAGGTCATCAGTGGAGCATTGCACACGGAAGTCATGGTGAGACCAGAAGGAAGACTGGCTGTCGTCGAGGCCGTGGAGGACGCTGCTCGACGACAATTCCATCAGTCACGTGGCATCAGATGAACCCAACTCGTAAGCTTCGAATTCCGATCCAAGCAACTTGAGCGCGCAAAATTCGGTTCCGTCTCCGGGCCTCATAATCAGAGCTGTCTACCACAGTGTAGCTTCGCTACTTTCTGAACACGAAATACGAACCTATTTTTGGCAACTTGATCTTAGCCGCGCACTCCGGATTCTTCCACTGCAGTAGATGCTGCGACTGCAATCTATATTATTCTCATCCAGCCCCATATCAATCACACGATACTCAGACGATGCATTTCGGAGCGAGAGCTCAACCCTAGAAAGATAGACGGAAGTCGTCCCAAGAGATCGCTGCTCCGCATCTTTGCGGGAATGTTGAATATATGAGGAGTGGTGTCTGCTCCCATGTCGGCGACTCGCTGAGCTACATTAAACCTACGTTAAGATTTTGCAATTGGGTACTCAGTACGCAAGTAAATTGCCCTTCCTGGCTAAACATTTCGAGATTCAAAGACTAACACTTCAGCCCAGCCATCACATCTCCCACCACGCACCACGAAGCATCTATAAACATGCATCTCTTCATCAACCTCCTCATCACCCTCCTCCCTCTTCCCCTCGCTCACGCCACAACACTAACCCTCCAACTCGGCGGCCAAGTCACATCCTTCTCTCCTCTCCCCTCCGATTCTTCCGGCCTCTCAACCCTCTCAAGCCACAATTTCAACCAATCTTCCCTCGGCCTCTCAGACGCAGGCGCTACGTATCCGATCACGACCTGTGGATGTACGTCTTTGGAGGATAAGCAGAGTATGTGTGCGCATATACTGTACGATGGGATGCCAGTGAGGTTTTATTCTAGTGTGGACTGCACTGGACCAGTGAATTGGGAGTTTGATGGGACGGATATGCAGGGAGACGGGGAGGCGTGGACGTGTGGGTTTTGGACTTGGAGTAGTGGGAGTGTCGGGGTTGGGTGCGCTGAGTGAGGGGTATGGGCGTGAAGAAGTTGAGCGAGAAGGGGAGGGGTGAAGTTGCGAAAGGGAGGACAGCTCTGCTCTCGTCAATGCAAGCAAAGGTCTTGACAGGAAGATTGATTGATGTCAAGTCCACCCTCCCGGCTCTTGCTCTCTTTTCAGTCATTGCAGCTTGGTGCACTATCTAAGGTCTGAAGGCTTTGTATTAACATCTCATCCTTTTCATTTTCTATGCTTTGAATGCGACTCTTGAAGTATTTGCAAGTCTGAACGGCCCTGTTTCTGTTTCGAACTGATTTACTTGACCAATTGCTACTTCGTTTTTCTTTGCTTTTTGTAAACGGTAGCCTTTATGGCGAATCGAGAAGCTCTCAGCGTCGACCACTTTACAGAAATGTGGGAAGTCCCTCTGGTCAGGTCGCCTCTTACCTCTTGCGTGTTCCCTGGTGCTGCCGGTGTGTTCGAAGGTCATATCTTCGGATCTTCTTTGATTCATTGCAATACTTTGGGGTAGTAACACTGAGGTGGTTCACCTGAGCATGATTTGTCCCGAGGGGGCAGATTCCGAAAGCAAGGAGGTATGACTGGAGAGAGGGCTTAGCGCTGCCGCGAGGCTTTAGTTGGCTCTCACCACCAAATTTTGCCCTTTTCCCCCCTATAACACTTTGAAGGTTTTCGCATGTGGTGATAAGAGTGATAAGGATACTGGACATCCTGGGCGAGTCGGTATAGCGAAGCTGTACCGACGAGCTGGGGGGTGCCGAAGGAGGCCCCCTCAGTATACAATTTCTCGAGAATGTATCAAGATTCGAGAGAATAATCTTGCTTTCGGGGTCGTGATGTCTGGCTTAGCGTCAGCACACAGGTGGGAGATGACGAGCATTCAGAATGGTCACGTGGGGGTGGCTTGCCACATCCGGATGTTGTTGGCTCGTTGTTCACAATGCCAGTGTCTTCCGAACGCAAGAAATGGTATCTAGAATTTCTTTGTCGAACCTCGCACCTGATGCTTTCCCTGAGGTGTCTTTCTTTCTCAATACTACCAGTCGTCGTGAGACATCTCGAACCTGTGGTTCCCTTTTCCCTTTTCCCAATTCCGCCCGTTTCAATTCTTTCCGATCAGGATCGCTCATTCTCCTGCAATCTCCCCTCCATCCTTCAATATGGGGACTACGATGTACGATGCCAATTTCTTTGATAGATACCGATATTGGCACAAGTATAATAAGCGTCCGGGGGCGCCAAATTTGACCACCAATAATGCCATCAGAGTACGCACCTCCATTTGCCAAAACACACATGTTCTTCACGTCCTCTTCTTCCACAAGTCTCTGACTGTAATTGCCTAGGCAAGGTATAACGCAACGTTCGTAGGCCCGCCAGGCCAAAATGCACCTCCGACAACCACAGTCGCCCACCCTGTGGCAACAAGACCAATCCGACGTGGCCGACCAATTTGGAAACCCCGTAATATGCCCCTCAAAGATAAATTACCATGGTCTCATGGCGGTCTCTATAAAGGCGTGACATATCAGCCCTTCACAGTGCCTCAAGGTGGAGCTCCAAACTGGCGGGCTGCAAAGATTGTGAGTAGTATCCGTTCCTGATATGACTTTCAGCCTTGAGTGCGGCCCATGACAGTGCTCGCTTGTTCAGAATATCTACCGATCTGATGAACATTCCATACTTCTATCACTTTCGTCAGGGAAACACTATTCTAACATTGGTGTATAACACAGCTCGGCATTGGCGGAGGTGGTGCCGTCGTCCTGTGGGAATATGTTGGCCCACTTGTTATCCCTCCCCCTGTCATTACAAAAATAGTCGTCAAGAACAAGAAAAATCCTGATATCAACTGGTTGGCGGCCGAAGGGGTGTTCATGCAACAGTTGACGGCCAGTCCAACGGAACATATAGTGAGACTGCTTGCGGCGCCAGTGCCAATGACACGGGCGCTGAGGGTCGCACAGGGAACAAGCGGGGGAAGACCTAGATTGACTGCGGCCTGGGATGGGATCACAAGACAGTTGGTCATGGAATATTGTCCGCAAGGGCCCTTGTGTAGACTTATTGAAGAAAGGGCGAGACGGTGGATTCTCTGTACTTTCATGCATGGAGATTCTTTCGTCGCATATATCAGTTCCTCACTTGGTCCACATACTGATATATTCCTTGCATTCAGATGTTTGCCTCTGCATGAATTGACTATCTGGCATATTTTCGAATGTATCGTTGATGCGCTTTCAGTCCTGGAATACGGCGCTGAGCTTATTCCAAATCCAGCGGCGCCTGGAAGTTTCATGCCTAACCCAGCATTTGCTCCTGCGCTTGGCCCAGGGATGATGGTCGTGCATTTTGATTTAAAGCCTGAAAATAGTAAGTCCGCCAGTCCTCCATTATCGTCACTCCCAATGTACTGTACAAATCTGTCTGATAATTCAGTCTTCGGTACGGAGCCAACAGCTCAAGGTGGATCGCACCCTCACACACAGACTTGGAAGGTAGGCTTGTGTCTTTTCTACTCAGGTCTAATTCAAAAATTGAAGAGCCACTGACGATTCATCTATTACCAGCTCGGCGATTTCGGTCTTGCTAGGAACATTCCTAGGGTTGGCTATAACATGCCCTTACCCGCTGGAACTGGGTGGATAGGACCTCCGGCAGGTACTTACACAGCAAACGATATGAATCTACGGCGGGTCGGAACCGACGGTTATTTCGTCCCTGTCAGTAAATTCCGTCCCTTACGCATCTTCAGCGTCGGGCCATGATACGCGTATACAGAGGCTGACAAGTGATGTTCGTATAACCAGGAACAATTTTCGCCAAGGTGGAATTATGCGGATTACCAAACGTCAAGTCTTTGTGCAAAGTTCGGGCCACATACGAATATCTGGGGTCTGGGGGCGATTATGTATGAGTGAGTAGACCGTTCCTTCCTTCGTGTTATACCTTGAAGCTCTTTGGCTATTCTTTTGACAACATGATACATCTTTGTCACGCTACCTGCTCCAGTAAAATATATTATATCACCAAAACACCCACACTAATGCCGTATCCTCTTCCAGAGTCGCATGTCTGGACCAAGGCAGGGTAGAACCGTGCTATCCATTCAACCCCTCCGTGCTCGCCGCTCCCTACAACATCAATGGTGCTCCCGCGCTGGGCATTACGTACGGTACGAAACTTCGCGCCACGCAGTATTCGACCCTTCTCAGAGACACGATCCAGTCATGCCTCTATGAGGAACCAATGAATAGACCAACTAGCTGGAGGTTGAAGCAGATAATCACGAATGCGATCGCCACGTGCATTGTGAATGGCGCCACGCCGGAAGGATGGCATAATTTGAATGTGCCGGAGCCGAGGACGCAGTATGTTCTTCTCCCTCCCTTCTCCCCCGCTGTAGTGTTTTTTTTTGGCTCTTCACGTATGCAAGATATGCGACATATTCTTGGGGACTTCCAGTCTGCTCTTGAGATTCAAATCTTGTGATGGATATGTTGAGGCTGATGTTGCTCTTGACAGGTCGCAGAGAGATCGGGCTCCGTCTCGACGTAAACAGTGTACGCGGAGAAATGGCCCTCTTCCTACTGCAGTCCGATGTACCAATACAGTCAGGGTTGAACCTGATAATACACGGCCGCGATGTAGTGAACACTGGAATTTAATCAAGTTTCCACACGGATAAACGGAGTCTTGCAGCGAACGCTGTCTTAAAAACCACGTTGGCGACGATGTATCTGCCTAGCCCCCTTTCGCTTGAAGAGAGTCAATTTTGGAATTGATCTTGAGATACACTCGGCCCATGGGACTTGGTAGACCTTGTGCATTATTCTTATGAATCAATAGTACATGTCCCGAGGCTCAAGGATCTATATCAACCCCGGATACATCGCAGCCTGTGCTCAGGCGTAAGAGGGGCAGAGGATCTGTATCTTCTCTACACGCTATCACGATTAGGCTTCAGATTGCCCCTATGTCCAATATTGGATTGGTTTCGGTCTTGGTTTGTACCGACAGTCATGAGCCTTTAGTCTCTCCAACAACAGAGTAGAAGACATGCTGCAAACGTCCTTCGGAGTAGGAGCGCCAAGGAACACCGGGGGAGGAAAGTGAGCACTGGGCGGCATGCACAACCTGAGTATGGAAGGTCCGTATCAGAATGGAGGCGGCATATCTTCGAAGTATTTAATCCCGTTTTCTCGATCTTGTCGATACTTCAGGGTTTCCGCGAGAGATTCAGGCGAAGCGAGCATTGTTGTGAGTCACGTGATTGACGAAATGCCCTGTTGACTGGCAACTCACTCTTGTAATTATGGGGTGGTAGAATATCGCGCGGAATTAACGTTCGACAATATTGGTCGTGCTACTGCTATGAATTCTATCAAGAATTCCATAGATGATCCAGGTATCCTTGTCCATTTCGATTTGAAGCCAGAAAATAGTAGGTTAACACACAATACAAACAAGGGAAGCAGATACTAAGCAATTAATAGTTATGGTCATGAGAAACGAGGCTATTCATCCTGATACGCCGCTGTGTAAAGTAAAAGAATATTGCCGTTGCTCTTAGTGCTTTGAGAAGTCATACTGACTCTTGCCAAGATAGGAGATTCCGGGTGGGCGCTGTACCGGAATCGGGATCTTGCTCAAGTGAAACCGTGGGATAAGTGGAATATCAATCAAGAGGTCCGAATCCGTGGTACAGATGATTATCGGGCTCCAGTGAGTTAAAAGAGGACACGATAGACTATAGAGCAATCTAATCTCATCCCCTCTTACCAGGACAATTCACACCAAGGTAGAACTATTCAGGATATGATGTATCTCCAGTTTGCGGCAAGTATGGCACGCAAACCAACGTAGTATGTACTCTTCCCCCTCTATTTTAGTCAACTACCTAGGATCTCTGATTAAAATACACATCTCAAGATTCGCGTCTTGCCATCCGGTATCCTACTCCTCTGATTTTGACTTTACAGTTCTAACATTCTGGAGTGGGAAATAGGTCAGATTATGTATGAGGTCAGTGACGCTTGTAGACTTCCTAATCCTGGTGGTCAGGTTATGATAGACGGACAAAACACATACTCAGCAGGCCTAGGAATCTTGGGATACAATTTTCCTGAAATTAGAGAAGTATAAGCTAATAATCCTCACCAAAGTGTAGTATGCTACCCCAAGTTTGATCGACCTATGCTGCGAAGCATAGTCTCACGTGCATCACAGGATCTTTTGCGCCTAAATTTAAAGCCTTCTTTGAAGTTGGGATCGTAACGGAAGTACTGTGAGCTTGACTGACTTCCACATAGCCTAGCATGCTTCGATCAGCCTCCTGTCGATCCAGCACAACCCTTCACCCCAGATGCACTTCATGGACTTGCCGCCAAAGGTCGCGCATTCGGAGCACAAATAACGGCCCTCACTCTTTATTCAAGACGCCTCAGAGACGCAATCCAAGAATGTCTTTACGAGGTCCCCACTCACAGGACGACTCTAGAAATCTTGAAAGATAGATGCGTCGCAAGTACTTCTTGTAATTCTTGTACGTCTTTTGTTTGGGACCAGAATACCAGTTTAGGAAGGATGGTATCGCTGACATACTCAGTGCCCAAGCTATATCACCCACATTCCGTCTCATTCGCAAGAGATGCACTGCACTTAAACGCCGTCCTGTGGTTCGGTGTGAAAAGTATAGACTGTTTCGAGCCAACGATATTCGTCCGCGCTCTGAGCATCATTGGGACTTGAGAGAATACCCACGGAATTGATACTGTAGAACTACAAAAATAATCAAAGATCCATAGGTTGTGTTTAGTAATAACTGTCAACCAGAGTTTCCCTTATGTACTGCTCCGGGTGCACATTTTTGGTCCTGAAAAGCTTGGTAATCTTGCCGAGACTGGAAATGCACTTCCCAGAATTCATTTACGCTTTCGCCATGTGGTGAACGCTCCAAACAGCAAGAAGGTCTACCGGCCCAAGATTGCTGGCGACCTTGAGTGACAGACACCAGAGTCTGTCTCTGCCCTAGCTGTACGGGATTCCAGCCGAAAGATGTTATTTGTGACTAATTCGAGCCGAGAAACATTTTTGACCTCTTTGTGCTAGCTGCATTCAGGATCAAACGGCCGAGACGCATTTGGAGGAGTCGAGTATAAGCATGCTAGCCTTGAAAGTATAGGTCAGCCAATATATTTTTGGTTTCGCGCGCACTCAACAATGTAGATGTCCTTGACTTGAACATTACGGTGGAACTGTTTAGTCGATGTGCGTTTGAGGTTCATCACTTACTGAGCCCAGAAATTAGCCCAGATGACTTCGGCCATGTCTTGAGGATTTAGTTTCGGATAGAGCTCAAGACTCCTAAGTACATGAGATCCCAAGATGTGTCACTCACCTGATACATCAGAGTCCCGATTCCCCACTATGATATTGTCAGCATAGAGTGGGCACTCAGCTGTTTAGACTCTTGAAGGCTCAAGAATAAAAAACTCAGTATCATATCTGAGCCTTTCAAGCAAGCTACTATGGGTGTCTAGGCTCACTTACGACGTTTGTTGCAGTTCCGTATCTTCCGCAGACGGGTGAGGTCAAGAAGTCGTTATGTTCCCAACGAGGAGTGAATTGCTCCTGCGTATGCAAAGTTAGGGCCCCTCTTATTGACGATTTCCTATGACATATTAACTACTTACAGGTGCATACCACCCCGGAGTCCCCCTTAATCGATATTCTTGATCGATGTCATAGTCGTCCGATGGCACTACGTTGGCGGGGTTGCTGTCGACTTTTTCTGCCAGACCAAAGTCACCAATCTTATGCAATTATGAGCCTAGGCCAAAGACATGACTTCAGGGTAGCTGCACATACCTTGAAGAAAGGACTTCCGGAGTGTTTTCTGTCTGTTTCTCCCACGAAAACTGTGCTGTTAGACTTGGACTCCTCGCCTTTAAACAAAGCTGCTCACTGTTGGCCGGCTTCAGATCAAAATGAACAACCACTTCCGCCGAGGGCCTCGCAGGGGGGAGTGCCTGACCCCTTCTGTAAACATCTAATTCCTGCTTAAAAGTGAGGGCGCTACAGCCGTCAACGAGACAGTCAAAAACACGCCACAAAGTCAGTTCCTTGAAAGGTAAATCGCTGTCCGGCTTCGTCAGTCCGTCTTCATTACCCAAGGATAATTTCTTGGCTCCTTACCGTGCGCTTCTATTTGCCTTCAATTGTTGAAGCGACCCTTTCGAACAATATTCCATTACAAGCCGCTTCACTTTACCCTGCCAATTTGCGACAGCGAGGCGCTCTCTCGCGCAGTCTCGTCTTCTCAAAGCTTTGGGTGGCGCCAGAATTTTAACGATATGTTTCGATGGAACATTCTTGAGAGACATCATCATGTCACCTTCGTCTTCGAGGTCGAAAGCAAAATTCTGATCAGTATTCAACTTGACGACAATTTGAAGGTGGTCTGTTGTAGGCTTTGTTGTCGCGCTACCACTCCACTCCCATAGGCTCGCGACCGCTATTGAGAAGTAAGGCGTCAGCGCCATCGCAAATAGATTCTCCATTGGATCGAATAATATCGCAGTACTGAACATTTGCACCTGAGCCTAAGATTCTCACCCCTTTCCAATTGGTTGCTCTCTTTCCTAGGCCACGGGGAGCGAATCTTGGACGGATATTGACTGGTTCGTCCAGCAGCCGCTGTGCTTGCTGTGCGGCTGTCTCTGGCACTATTACTAGGTCTGATGGTGCTGGTCGTGCTGGTGGGATATAGTTCGCCATGGGGAGAAGGCCTCGAACAAAGGGTGTAGTCCGCCAATTCGCCTGGAAAGAAGTACAGTGAGAACTGTGATTACAGAGGCAGAAGAACAATGTGGAATCAGAGATTGAAATATTTTTACTTACAATAATTGCCGCGTTGGCTGGGACGACTGCATTGGGACGATTGTTGTATGTAAACCATCTTTGCTGATCTGCCAAAAAACCTGGGTTGGCCGCGAGAAATGCGGCATCAGCTACTGGTTGTGCTGCCATTTTGACTAATTCTCAAGAGACTTCAGACGTCCCGCAGCTCAAGCATAAATGACCAGAGTGCTTTCTGGGCTGGATAATAAGTTTCTTCATTTGGGGTTAATGGCTTGTGATTAACCTTTGTTCAATGTTATTTTTTTCAATCCTCCCCGGGTAGTAGCCACTACATATGGAAACAGAATCACTGGAATGGACTACTCCAATACACTCAGAAAACTCATTCTTGAATGTTTGTATGAAGTACCTGCAGACAGACCTGCTCTTGCAGATCTCAAGACAAGAATCAGAGCCGCAATAGCCCTTTTGGAGATGCGTGGTGCCGCCGAAGACAAGTGGTACGACTTGGAATTGCCAGATCAACCTGCTGTGTAGGTGAAAGATCTCAATCTGATTCTTCTCCCCATATTTATATAAGTCTGGAATTTCAGACGTCGATTATCGGACTTCAACCGAATTCGTACTAATCTTCATTCAGGGACGCGTACAATACGGACCAAACGATTGCTCGGGAAGCTGCAGGACTACCTCCTCTTCGAGTCACAGGAAATCGTCAAGGCCGGTTCAGAAGAGCGACTCTGAGAGCTAGAAGACATCGGTACATGTAAGGGCTGTCGAGGTGTGAGTTTCATAAACTTTTCGCAGATGATGATAAGCTATTTTTCAAAAACAAGCAACATAGTTCATGAATAGCATCCATTTATGTTTTCATCTGCTCTGGCTCGTTCGTTCTGTAAACAATTTCACATCAAGACTTCTCGGTCGCTTTTGATCCGGGATCATTATTTCAAGAAAATTTTGAGCAGATGACTAATGCACTGATTGAGGCATGCAACTGTTGTTGACATTTAAGCGAGCCCCTCTATTACGAAGAGACCCAATTTATGATATTGAAAGCTCTGGCCATGCCACGACGAAGCATATTTCGGTTCTTGAGTTTCAATTCGACACATGAAATCGCCAATCTGATAATGACGCGCATTGAGTACTGGGACAGTCAGTCTCTCTCGAGATTGGCGGGTACCAATCAGAAAAGGGNGTTTCGGTCACAACAAGACAAAAAGATCCAGCCGAACTGTCTGCTGTCCCACACTCTGCAGAACAGAATGATTTATGTTTACGCCAGCTGAATGCTAATCAGCTCATATAATTTTCTTGTTGCGAAGTGATAGGGTGTTGAGGTATTCACGTGACCGGACAGATTTCAGTTATGGAAGGTCAACTCTGTGAATTTGGCCAGCTACAATGGTTAGACCTTCAAATTTATATCAGTCCACGTGGCCATAAGCTCCAAATTGTATTGAAGACTTAGACCATCTTTGAAACAAAACTGATATCGATTGTGATCAGCGAACTTCTGCCCACAATACTTTGCCACCTCTCATCTCAGACCTTCCCTTGATGTTTGATATCCAACTTGACACCCGAACATCACTTTTTACTCCGTTCATCACGGCGATTCCGATGAGACAAGCCCTGTATAGACTGTAGATCAGCCGTCCAGCTAGCACGGTAGAAGGTTCCCGTGGCGTCAAACCTTCAGCAATAGCTCCTGGTGGCCCTAAACCCAGGATATCATAAGCTTGATTTGTGAGCACACTATCTTATTGCAACCACGGTAGGACTTTTACCTCTTTCGTAGCCTGTTCAAAGATCGGATGTAGGTTGCCATCCTATCACAGTGCAAGAGCAGCCAACTCTGGGATGGCTAAGGATACGCCCAGTTGTCACATTGGCTTGCGCCGATGATCTCACAAGCCAGGGGAAGCTGCAGCTTTGCTATGATCTGTGAAGCTTCTGTCTGCAGCAAAATTTTGGGATATAAGAAATTCCTCGTGCCTGTGGCTCTGGCGATTCTCGAAGCCCACATGCTCTCCCTCTTCTCATCAACTCAACTACCATCCATCGTCAAGCTACCTTAAAACACTCAATTTTTAAAATGAAGACCTTTACCATCCTAGCTACGCTCTTCGTAGCCAGCACTACCCTCGCCTAAGATGGAAACTCCTGCAGTGGCGACTTCTTCAACAACTACTGCTGCCAGGGTGGCTCTTTCAGCGGACCAGTACTCTCCTCCTCCCTTGGAAGTTCTCCACCCGCGACGCCTCGCGGTCATCGGCATTTGCGGGTCGCGACTCCTCTCGCTCAGTAGCACAATCTAGTCTTCGAAGCCTCTCTCTATTCAGCAGAAGCTAACCGCGAAGCTTTGCTGTCTTCCAGAGAAGTTTCGATCACATGAACAATGAGTGGTGCGATGATCACTGCAAGGGCTGTGTTACATGGACGTCCCATTACCACGGAAGTCGAGTCTGGGTTGACGTGCATTGGGAATGCGGTTTCGACGCTTTCTGGTAATGGTGGGTGTGTAATTATTGGTGGTGACAGCACGATACTTGAATCTACTGCCACAGACTCAACGGCTGAAGATTCTACCGCTACTGGTCCTCTTTTGAATTGAAATCGACTCAAACTCGGCTAATCTTCTTAAAGGAACATCCTCGACCTCGACTGCAGGCGCTGCTCTCATTACTCAAGCTCCGGCTTTGTTTATAGGAGCTGCTGCTATTGCATATGCCTCGATGTAGTTCTCTGTGCATGAAGTTAACGGTGGTGAAAATGGATTGTTGAATATAGTGGGGTAAAAGAAGCTGCGACGACTTTATAGAGCAGATCGGCGTGGGACGAAAAGACAATCCCTGCGGAGGAAGACCTTGCACCAAAGTTTATACAATAGTGTATGTGATGGATAAGCCATTGACCTAAATTGAAGTCTGATTCGCAAAAGACCCTCAAATACTGCATAACAGCACCTCATCTAAATATCCCGAACAAAGATCATTACCATTCCAACGCAGCACTAGAGTTGAGACAATTCGGGGTGTTGGCTTGCCTTCGTGGACATTTGTTATCACTCTTGAGCGTCACTAGATGTCGGAAGATAGCTTTCTCGTACTTCTTATACAGTGACACCACGCCGCCTGCATCGAGCAAAGTCTCTTCCAATCTGGAGATCAAATATGCAAACACCTTCTCCGTGCCTGCGGCACCGAACCCAATCGCTAAGGAGCCCATACTCCCAGCGGAACACGTGTGAGAATCACTTCCCACAACTAGATGGCCTGGTTGGGCTCGTTCCCGTGTGAAGTCAGTGTGCATGATGCTCACATTGGCTGGAACGAAGTCAATCAATTTGGCCTCTTTCGGGAAGCGTTCTGACCTTCAAATCAAACTTTGTTGGAAAGGGCGATGCTTCGTCCGAGGATCGATTGTATGATCCAATGCTATCCAGACGCGATCGTTCCGATGCACCCTGAGTCTTTTGATCTGATCATAAGTCTTCTCAATCTGTCGGGTATCATGAGAATCACTACCACTTGAGTTGCGAGGAGCCCATGTTATGCACCACGATTTTCATGATCTCGTCACGGTATCACACGCTTCCTGGAGTAGGTGGCATCTCATGCGGCTACTATATCCATCAAAGACTATGGCACCATTGGGAGCATCTCCAACGAGTCATGCTGGGCCACGAGAAGACGTCGAGTGCTAAGACTCGAACGCTTGGCACAATTGAGAGCTTTCTATTGATATCAGAGTGGAACCCACGAGCGACTTTGTTCCCGCCAGATACTGATGGACGGGATGCTTAGTTGCTATCGAATCAACCTGAGCCGAGACATGCTCGCATTCAGATATTAATATTTGTTTATGTCAACCAGATAGCGACTCGATTGGGATGCGCGTCTTTATTGCCTCAGAATATTCTGCACCTCGTGTCTGCCTCTTCTCAGGTGGAACGCGTATCAACAGCCGACCATCACTGGAATGTCATTATGGAGCGTTGGATTGAGATCACGAAATTGATGAAAACATCTCTTGCTCTGCTTTTTCATCAGCGGCAATCAGTCGGGAAATGATCTTGGACGGTCGTCATATCACACTTCTTCAACATTTCGCATCATCTCTGAACGCTTGGTATTCAAGTTTCGTTGCGATCAAAGGTAAATTATGCAGAATTATCCCGTTTTCGACCCAGCTTACACCGTGAAGATCTCCCCAAGCCTTTCGAAGACATTCTCTGTATCGAGTACCATTATGTCAAGGCATACGTCAACTCTTTATCCATACAGGCTGTTGTCGAACGAGCACTGGCACGCGGGGTGAACAACCCCAACGGTGACCAAGGCGATCTTTTTCAGAGCTACATTGACCCCGAGGATTGCAATTTTATCAACGAGGTTACGACAAGCAGTCGTTACATTCTGCAAAGAGCCACGGCTGTTGTTCAATCTGGGACACTGAAGTACACGCCCATGAGAATCCTGCTTCGGGTCGCATCGGCGTCGCTCTTCCTGCTGAAATCTATCAGTCTCGGTGATCGGAACGTCGATCTGCAGGTTTCCCTTCATATTCTGGATGAGAGCAATGCAGCTCTTCGTGCTACTCCGCTGGATGATATAGACGTTGCGTCTCGGTACGCTACTCTACTTGAGCGGCATACCGCTCGGTTTCGAAAGAACTTCACTGTCGCTCGACAGCCGGCTTTCGGATTTCCAATGCCAAGCTATCCGATCAACCCAGAGATGGAGGGTACGTTGAGCTCTCAGTATGGTGCCTCGGGCTTGTATGATGCTCAGCGTCTGCCAGAAAATGGATTGGACGGTTGGAGCGCTCAGCCATTTGATCCATCGATTGCGCCTTTTGTGATTGAAGGCGATCAGATGTATTTTGGGTTTGATGACAATTCTTTGGATTTTCTGTGGAATACTCCAGCTTGGTAGACTCCCAATATTCAGATCATGGTACCACCATTGGAAAGTCAATGCATCAGACTTGAAGAACCAGTACTAGCTTTAGATGGTACTGCAAATCTTTGTGCGAGAAAAATTTGGGACCCCGCACAGAGAACTGAGCAAGTTGCGACGAAAAATAACACTTTAATCACTGAGACCCGAATCTTGCTAGATGACCTTCCACCAAAATCGAAGTTTAAGGTCAACAAAGCCCCTGCTTTACCGGACCACAAACAAAACATCATCTTCCAAATCCTCGCAGTACACCTCATCGACCAGCTCACCATCCATGATTCCCGCCACATACGCCACGCCACAAACATTGTACATGTTCTCAACCTCCTTCTCACCCTGTCCTTGCCTGGCTTTATGTTCGTCTCCACTTTCTGAGATCGGCCTCAAAACAAACGGCGCCGGCGCACCGAACCACACAGCCAGCAAGTCTCCCGGCTCGACTAAATCAGGACCAATGCCGCAAAATCCCGTCTCCGTGACGAAGAAACAATTCCCAGGCAGCGCGTTGAGTAAGTTGAGCTTATAATCCCGGGCCATATCATCTTCGCCTTCGACATCCGCTTCTTCCGCCTTGGACGCCCCGCTATGGCTTTCAAGGAGACGAGCATACATGCCGCGATAAGATTCAGGAGCTTCATCACGCGCTGCGCCACTGTACGCTTTATTCGCAATTAGCGTCCTCCATAGCGGCTCTTTGGTCTTGAATGGTGTGAGATACGGGCGGCTTTCTGGATGCTCAGACGCGTGTCTCGCAGCTCGTTCGCGACCCTTTTTGGCGAGAGCTTCTACTTGCGAAAGTTGATCGAGACATGCATCTCCTTCAAAGAATGGAAGCTTCTCAGCTACGATATCTATTGGGAGACCTCGTATACGAAGCGTAGTGAGGTCCTCGTCAATAGAACCATTCACTGCATCGCTGCCTGCGCCCGAAGCACCGAGTCCAGGCGGATGAAATCGAATCGGCTTCATCAATCTCTTATCGCCGAACTGCGGGATCCAGGATGGGAGTGTTGAGTCTGAAGATGGACCCATGATTTGGAACCCAGAGAGTAGGGAAGCTCCTTTTCCATGCCGAAAAAGGTGAGCTATTGCTTCGGCGAAGACTATTCCCAGCGGTCGGGTGTAGTCGACTGTGAATTCTTGACGGGCGGATGAGGTCAACATGCCGAGGAGACCATAGATTCTATCCCGTGGCTCGGTAGCATTTGAGGATAGCGTGTTGAGGATTAGGTTACGAAGGTCAGAACCTCCCTTTTCGAGGACTGAGGCGCGGAGATTGTTGAGAAGATCGATTTTGATACCGGAGGTGCGAACGCCTAGAGGTTTGGAAGGGGCTATGTCATCGTTGGATATGTTGAAACTGTCCGGGAATGTTACCATCCCCATCTTTGTGAACTCAATCAGAGCCACTTTCTGCCATGCTCCAAACAGAGTGCTCCATGTTGTCCATGTGTGACCACAGCCGACGATAGGATCTTGACTTGCTAGGACGAGTTCCTGGATTGTCCAGAGACGTGTAAACCATTCTCGCTCGACAAATTGTATGTAAAACGAGAACAGATTTCGCGTTATTTCTTCTGTGATGTTGTTGTCTGAGATTACTTTCGACATCAAGGTAAAAGCTTCATCGCTGTCGTCGTCTGCCTCGCCTAGCCATATCACGACCGGCTTTGCATTTGCGTAAACCTCGCCCATAATGGCCACTTGATTGTTTCGCTCCTTCATGTCTTTTTGATTGATACATAATGCGTCTACCCAGAGACATCGTGGCTTATCAGGGAGACGGAGGTAGGTCAATGCTGTGTATAGATTCTTGGTAACTTCGGTTGGGAGGCCGTTGAAAGTTATGGTCTCCCGGATGGATGCATCACCCCAGACATAAGAGAGAGCTTCGTATTCTGTTGAGTCGAGGAGTGAAATAGTGGTGGTCGTGCACTTGATATCGCTTCCGGCGGTGAGGGGTTCGAGAATCAGGCTCCTTATCTCTTTTCGACTTGGATCCAATGGTTCGTAAAGAGCCATTACTGATTACGAGGTAGAATTTTCGCGTGGATTTGGACTTTGTCAAGGTACGTAGCGTGGGATGTTTGTCAGTGTCCTCACTCTATGCTAGACCAGACATGAGCAGTTCAGGAATGGGCATGGTATTTTGGTACAACTTACCCCGCGTTGCCAAGCTTCAACATGATTGGGTCTAGCATTTCCAGAAATCCCTCAGCTCTGATGGCATTCGGCATAGAGCAAGGTAAGATATATCGCACGAAACGAAGATCAAAAATATCTCAACGTTTCGTGAGGCCTTTGTTTGTATTCGGTCTCGCTTAAAAACAAAATAAAACAAAGCTTTCTTGCGTGTCGTCTCATCCGATTTTGATCCCACCTCCACTTGCACTGACCACAGTCCCGGTGATCCATCTTGCATCGCGACTACATAGCATGCCCACGACATCTGCAACGTCTTCGGGCTGACCAAACTTTGGAGAGGATTGTAGAGTAATGAATTCCTCTTTGAAGACTTCAAGCATGTCAGGTGGACACTTCATGACGGAGTCGGTTTGAGTAAGGCCGACAGTGACGGCATTTGCGGTAGTACCCTCCATGAACGAGAACTGTCATCTGTTAGCCGTGTATAGGTGAAGGTGAAGAGAAACAGGAGAATATAAATATCAGTGTCTTTGAAGTAAAATGGGCACTGAGAAACTGCTTGTTCACCTTCTCCTCCTTCCCTCCAAATGCCATCGACCAGGTCCGACACAATGACTCCCCTGCTGACTTCCCCGCCGCATACATCAACTGACCAGACCACGGTTGTCTCGATCGTACAGACGAGATGTATATGATCCTGCTCTCAGGCTGGAACATCTTCCTCTTGACGAACTCCTCAACAATCAGAACCGGCGTCTGGATGTTGCTGATCATGCTCTCCTGAATGCTTTCAACAGACAACTCTCCGAGGGCAGCATCACGAGCATCGGATGCATTGTTGATGAATATATCGACTCGGCTGGAGAAATGCTCGACGAGGGTGTCGGCGATGGTTTGAGCGCACGTTGGGGAGAGAATACTGCAGCTGATGCCGAGGATCTTGACGTTATGGGTCCGACTTGAGGATCTGAAGTGGGTGTTGATCTCTTCGTTCATGGAGTTGATGAGGGCGATGCTTTCTGTGGTTACACATGTGCCGAGAATTGAACAGCCTCGCGATGCGAGATTCAGGGCAATGGCTCGACCGATACCTCGTGAGGCTCCGGTGATGACGGCGACCTTATCAGTAAGGTCTTGCTCCCGAATACGTAGAGAAGACATAATTGAAAGGGCGTTTGATAGTGAGTTGAACCTATATGTAGAGCTGCTTGGTCTTGAGAGTGTGGAAACATGATGTGTGAAGCAGCCGTGCTGCTGATGACTAATGCACCACATGCGAGACCAACTATGATTTCCTTGGCTCACGACTGCTGATGCTTCCAAAGCAGGCAGGCAGACATAACACAATATTTCCACTTGGAGCGTTTCGACTGCAAACTTACATAAGAAACAGAGCCACGAACAGACACGGGCGAAGGACTCTTCTCCAACTCGAATCAAACTACCCGACGGTGTTTGTCCGACGTGCTATAATCTTGACACAGCCTTGGTCCATCGACTGGAACTTTATGAATATGAAAGTGAGGACGGCACTGTGTACGGGTATCTGTACACCCAGTACATCTACAATCTTCATCGGAGGGAGGGTGCGAGAGTTGTAAAATGCTCTGGCATGGAATCACTACCCATTTTACAAGGATGTGCCTAAGGCCCAGCAGAAAGATTCTGATCAAATTAGAGATCTTTCTCGGGAATGCACCCAAAGCATCGGTGTGGATAGAGGCGGCTGTACCGTTTCCAGTCCCTCTTGAGTTTTATACCATGGAAGGTGTGTTCACCGCATATCCCCCATGACATTTTGAGAAATCGTGGTGTATTTAGGCCCGCTATTTGCTTTACAGACGATGCTCCTGCGTGGTCGGCGGTTGGTATAGGCAATGACGTCCCTGAAGTATTGAATGTCCACATATGCGTTCGTAACTTGAAGAAGTGGCTACAAAATTGCCTTGAGAACCATGGCGACTGTCGTCACGATGGAGTGTTTCGAACACCCGGATGTCTTTTGGATCTTGCCTCTTTCGAAAGCGGTCATATCAAGTTTATAAACTCTTCCGAAATGAAAGATATCAAGTACACTGCTCTGAGCCACTGTTGGGGTACAGCTCAAGCGAAGACGACAACTAGAGCGAACGTTCTAAGAGCACAACTGCCAAATATCTATTCACGATCTCCCGAGAACCTTTCTGGAAGAAGCCATGATAACGATCGGGCTGGATGTCAGATATGTCTGGATTGGCTCTTTATATATCATTCAAGATGACCTGCGTGATTGGGAGATTGAGTCAGCGAAGATGTCATCGGTCTACGGTTTATCGTATTTGACCATTGCTGTTCTCCACTCACCTGATAGTCATGGCGGTTGCTTTCTGACTCGTGTGATAGATGAATCTTTGGATAACACGATGGCTCATTACCCTTGCATTCAAACGGACTCCATGCCAATTTCTACACGTCGAGGGAATACAATATCTGTCCTCATGAGTCGTCTTGCCCAAAGGAGGGCTCACACAAATTTCTTTAGGTTTGACAAGTGGAACTGCTCCCCGCTAGAAAGTCGAGCTTGGGCGTTGCAAGAGCGTCTGCTTGCACCACGAACTCTGTTGATATACCCGCAAGAACATGTATGGGAATGCAAGACAACTGCAGATTGCGCATGCCGGGGAATGCAGCCAGATCGTTCTTTGCGGCCTGCCGATGATGAACACATGGGAGATTTGAAAGCACTGATACAACCTTGCAACAACCTGACAGCATTTGAGGCAGGCGGGAATTGGTGTCGAATAATATCAGTCTTCTCAAAAATGCATTTGACAAATTACGACGACACACTTCCCGCCCTAGCCGGCCTAGCCACCCATTTCTCTCAGTTCACGAAAGGATCTTATCTAGCTGTGATGTGGAGTGATGACTTACCACGACTTTTGCTTTGGGACCACCCGCAAGAGGAGAGGGCCGTGGATGAAAGCCGCCCATCCTGGTCGTGGATAGCAGTACACCCTATCCCCATCTCGGACTCCCCCCACCTTTGGGGTGTGCATTATGACTATTGTCTGAAATTCGTATCTTTTACACGAACGAATTCACCGTCTTCGGGTTTTGTAACTTGTGGGGGTGGTGTTCTACGTGTATCAGGTCGTATGACAAGAATCAACAAGCTTGTGAACTTCGAGGACAATGATTTATTCGCCAGATTTCATGTTTCCGGGCGTTACGGTTACAGCATCTACCGGTACTTTGATGTCAATACAGATCCAGACGACACCTTTCAACTCTTACTCCTGGCAAGATCGCCAAAGAATAGCTGCGATAGTTCAACGCACTTTCTCATACTGAAACCTGTTGGTCAACCAAGAAGATACAGACGTGTTTGAATTTTGCATGTCTACTCCGGGATTCAAGACCAGCTCGCCACGACGGACATAGCCACCATCGACATCTTCTGAGATCGTCCCCTCTTACTCGGGTGAGCAATAGGTTCGTCCTTAGTATCTCGAGAGCTCAAAGATTTGACGAAACGCAGCTCCGTGCTGACAAAGCTTGAAAGAATCTTAGATCCGCTCACACTCGATGTCGAAGGACACAGATGGAGATATAGCAGGAACGGAAGAGAGCAGTATAAAAGAGAGTGAGAAAGCGAAGCAACGAGGAAAAGTTCTGTGGGATGAAACGCTCCAAGCGAAAAAATAAAAGTATCTCTTGCCGTGGTTTATCTCTTTGGTTCGATGGGTCAGGTCGACACTGAATGCTCTTTTCATTCAAATATTTCGCCAAAGTGGAGTACCACTAGCAAAGTATGGGGTACTGGCTATTAACGAATTTATGACTTGAGAAAGCTGGAAACAGTACAATATCAAGGTGATCAACAACACAAGATTGAAGACAGACGACAAGTCCGAAGTGCGGAGAAGAAGAATATGTACAGTACTTCGAATCCAGTTCCAATCGATGCCTTCTATATCCAGCTCAAGCTGTTCAGGGCCTCCCTTGTTTCGTCGCAATTCGACATTGAAGACATCAGATCGGGTTGGAAGCCTAGAAACCTCAACTGCATGATCCCCTCCCGCCCCAGAAAAGGAGCCTCCCCATCGATTTCCTTCAAAATCCAGAATCCAGACTTCCCGATCACTAGTCTCCAACCCCTCTCCTCGTCCACCGATGCCTCATTATCAAGTTCCACCCTTCCAAAATTTCTCTCCCAAGCTCAACACCAGCTTCACCATTCAGCTCTCCCTCCCTCCCACTGACCACAATCAAGACCACCCCTCTAGCGGGCCACCACAAGGGCCACCCGACCTACCAAACGACCAAGTCAGTCAATCAATCCTTCCCGACTTGACAACCCTCCCTTTCTCCCACGCCGCAGCCACTTCAATCCTTCAACCCAGCCGCCTTGATCCTAAGTACAACCCTAATCCTAATCCTTAATTCATGGCCCTAGATTCCCCGCTCCACAACCCTACAAACCTACAACCCGAACTACTACCAGCCACCAACTCAACCCCCACAAACATATCGATGGTTTCAACATGTTGAACTACACCTGTATAAGGCTGTATTGAAAGGGAAGTGGAAATTGCAAGGTGGAATTCGCAAAACACGGACAAGGAAGGAGAAAGAAAGAAAGAGCAAAGATAAAACCGGGATATCATTCATTCACATTGCTCAAGCTACCATACCATATCTAGCAACACTTTTTCCTCCATCCCTCCATATCTCAACCCTTACCCCTCCTCCATCTACCAGCACGCCAGCAAAACTCCTAGCAAGCAATGCAACGCTCGTTCGCTCATTCCTCTGCTCCAAAAGCCATGGCACACCTCAACGCATTAAATCCATGCATAACCTCCGCGCGACACTTCGATTCTCGCTTGCTTCCGTGTTGAAAGAATCCCACATGTATGTACCCATTCGATCCTCTCGCATCCCATTCAATCCCATGCCGTTTCGTGCCCATTGAAAAGCTTCGAATTCGAAGAAAAGAGAAGCAACGCCCACAATGCCGCCCATCCATCAGTCGTATGCCACGCCTCGCTTTCTCCCTTCTCGACATTTTTATTTTCACTCCATCCTCTGCCGTGAAATTCCATCCATTCATCTTCGCCACCTCTAAGCTAAGCCAAGCACAGCCAAATACCTACTTAGATATCATCCATGTCCGTCCCTCTATCTGCCCAAAAACGCATTGCGTAAGCTAAGTCCAAGCCCAAGCCCAAATGTAGCTAAATGTTCGAAACTGTAAAAACCGGGAATCGAAAACCATAGACCGAAAATAAGATCACTAGCAAAATGAGAAAAAAAAGCCCTGTGAAACTCCATGCTAAATACAACGCCTGTAAGCCAGATGGTTCTGTGTATAACAAACGAAAACAGACACAGAGATATGAAGAGAGAATTAGTCTGACAAACAGACCAGGAAGCAATAATATAATGGCCAGCCAATTAATGATCCCACGCGCTCCTTTGGACAACGGATTCGAAAATGCAGCGAGGTGTTGATGTTGAAATCCATGCAAATCGAGATCGAACTGCTCTCAGGAGCTGGTACGTGGATGGGTATCCACATATGTGTAGCTGACGTTGGAACCGATTGTGCCAGAATCGAGGGTAATGGTGACACGCCCGGACGATCTTGATTCTCTTGCTGAAGTCATCGCTGCTGGGACAATTCTGGAGCGGGGCCCAAGGCTAGATCTCGACTGGAATGGTGAACTGGCCGTGCTTGGGGTAGACGAAGGTCGTGCAAAAGGCGAACGGCTGGAGCTTGCTGGAGCTGATGGTCTCGGAACCAGCAGAGGGTTGGTATTTCTCGAGCCAGGCGTAGTTGTTGTGAAGCTGAGTTGCGAGCCCTCCGTCCGGCGATTATTGTCTGACATTTGTTGGCGAATGACGTTATGTAGAGACTCTGGGATTTGCGACCACTGTCCCATTCTCGCAGCGTTCATGAGTCTGGAGGGTACCGGATAGTTTGTCGAGACCGCAGGTCTCGTCCCTGGGATATTGGCATTGGGTGAAAGCTCCGCAGGCAAGTATGGGATACCTCCAGATTCAGCTGCTTCCTTCAACCATTGCTCCCATGCCTCATCCATCACCGTGTCGCTACCAGCCTCTCGAAGAGCAGCATTAGTTCGCAACTGCTCGTTCAGCGCGACTCCCACGCTCTGAATCTCAACATCCGAGTCATCTATATCCTCATCCATTTCGTTCTCTGCCTCGTTCTCCTCGGTCTCCTCATCCTCCTGGATGTCCTCCATATCCTCTATATCGGCACGGTGCGCTAATGGGGCAACAGGGACGCGCAGCTCAGGTGGAACCCAGTCAAAAATCCCATCTGCCGTAGTATCTCGAATGATGATTCCCTGTTCCCGCTCAAACCTCTCCTTCGCCCAACGTGTTCCCTCCCATTTCGTCAAGCTCGCGATCTCGTGTCTCGTAAGTCCAACATTATCAAATGCGCGGAATAGTCTTCGGTGCCATGGGTACCGGGAGAGGCGAACTCGGTGTGGCTGGTAGGAGTAATCGAGACCTGGGTATTTTGCTTCCTGTGAAGACAGATGCCCGTAGAAAGCTTGCGTCTCGAGACGGACTTCAGGAACGAGATTGCGCTGGAGCAAGCCTTGGAAATTCTGCGGATCGTTAGGTTTTGGTTTGGGGAACATAAACTCGTAAACGAGCTGATCAACTGCTGGTCCCTTCATCTTGCAGATTTTCGGTCCTTGATCCGGGAATGTCGTAGCCTCAGAAGTTGAGGTCTTTCTGAGGCGGCGTAGAGGAGCTCGGGGAGGACTGCGCAGACGGAAAGATTAGAAGTCGTTCACGCTCCTCGAGGCAGAGGTGGGGCGTCTCGAGATTGTGAACCCGCGACGTGGTTGTGGTCGTGTTCGTCCGTGCCTGGATAGGATATCGCTGGAAGCGGATATGGTGGGGGACTCGAGGGAGTAGCCTCACGAAGGTAGAGACAGACCAGTGAGGGCCCAGGAGGACAAATCCAAGACTGGACCTGGATTGTTGTGTTTGCAGTGAGAGAGGGATGAGAAGTCGAAGAGTGGCGGGTGGTGTGAGTAAGACGTAGAGAGAAGATTATATGGTGGGTTGACTCGGTGCCTTCCTTCTCGAACAGTGAATTCCTCAGCTCCGAGTCCGGGTATGGATCATCAATGATTCACAGCCACCAACGTAGACGTGAATAATCCCAAATCGAGTTTCCTCAATCTCGCAGACTGCCAGTACAGTTCCAATCTCTCCTCGCGCCCGTTGGTTGTAACAAGAATAGAGTAGGTCGGGTTGTACAAGATTCCACGCAAGATTGGCCTTTTCGTAAAACCAACCAGCCAATATTCCCCCTTCTCTATGCCCCTCGTTCGGGTCCTTATACTCACTTTCGTAAAATGGTCCTTCCTACTCTGCAAATTGATGCCCTTTGTATTCCTCCAGTTGGTGTAACAGAGACCTAACCTCTCACAGACTGCACTGCTGCGGATGCAGGAATCGAACACTTTCGAGCGGCGGGCTTCGACCTTTTCAATATCAATGCGTGCGGGCGTGGAGGAAGGGGTGGCTCGGAATTCGTAGGAAGAGGGAACAAGAGAGGTCGTGGGATGTGGCCGTTACGAATCGGTCGCAGGTTGGGCTGCGTGGTCTTGTGGTGTTGAGGGACGTGGTGTGGATTGCGGTGAGTCGGGTCTGGTCGGTCAAGTGGTGAGCGTCGAGTCGTGAAATTGTCGAGACCAGGCCGGACACGGAGGCAGAGAGAGGCAGAGGAAGTGGGATGGACGGGATGATGAATGGTTGGGAAAGGAGAGGAAGGGATTGGACAAGGATGCAGGGATTCATTCAATGGGGATGGGATTGTTAATCCACGCCACTAACAAAAGAAAGGAATAGTTCAAATAGATTGCCGGCTGGCTGGTATGAGGTTGATTCGTGATGTAACGAATGTTAAGGTTACGATTCGGTAGAAAATAAAAAGAGAGGAGAAGGCTGAAATGCTCTTTTGATTTGCTGCCAAATCATCCCTTCCTTCCGAAGCTTATGTTTGTGGTAGGATCTTGTTCATTCCTTCTTCTTCGCTGGCTTTAATCTTCAATCTGCCAGAATGTTACAATAATCTTCGGGTCCTGGAGATCCAGGTCCAGATGCAGATCAAGTCCAGATCCTTGCCGTGGTCTGTATCACCTTGCTTCAATTCGGTACGGCATGGCATTTATTTCAGGTGCCTGTCCTGCTTTCGCCTTTCCCTGCCTTACGTGCTTGCTTGGACAAGCATCCTGAGCAATTCCAGTCCAATCAATGCAAATGCGAACCTTGGAACCCTTCCTTTTCAATCCCTCACCGTCAAATCCGCATCACCACTACGAGTCAATCAAATCAAACCAAACCAAACCAGATCAAGTCGAAATCTTACCTCATCCCCCAAACCAATCAATCCCATCAGCTACACCAAAGCCCCTCATTATCACAGTACACATAATTCCGTACTGGCAGACTAACAATGCTGAATCGTGAAGCGAAAGCCAATAAACACCAATTTTCACTACTGCAACACCACCTCCTTCCGAGCTCAAGCATAATCCCACAGCCAATGATCGGCTCAAGCAGCCTTCCGTCCCTATATGTACTTGTCCCGAAACAACTGTGATGGCTGCTGAGCCGTAACGGGAGGCTTGACCTTTAAGGTTAAATCATGATCCTGATCTTGATTTATTTCAGCTGAGACTGTTGGTTGGTTGGTTGCTTTAGCTGAACACAGATATGATTCGAGAACCTCCTGAATCCGAGGCAAACATAGAGTGACACCCAACTCGATACAGCCTTCCTCCTGTCCAGTGTGACATAGTTATACTGGTCTATCTATATCTCACCCTCGCATCCCTAAATACATAACAAGCCGACGTGTCCAACCCAGCATCCATCCTCATTCCCTTCCCTAGTATCTGTGCTCATCACCAAACTCGGTACCAAAGCCTGCACTCAGCATTCCATGCATGGCTACGCTGTCCAAGTACAAGTCGGTACACTTGTCACTCCCCAGCATATCCAGCCCTACCATGCAGCGGAGGTACAACCTCCATTGCTCAAATACCGAAAAATGACAATCATGACGCTGACGATGCAGTAATACAGCTCTTATTAAGAGTGACACGTCTGTCTGCTTACCGACCCACCAACCACATATTTTCTTCGGACGAGGAATATCCCCTTCACAACGACAGTACATTCGAAACTAAGGACTACAGTGAGTTCAAAAACACCATGTCTGTCAATATTCGGAGGCAAAGGAACATCCCTCAACCTCAATAAGCCCCACACTCTGAGACCTGTCAAATCTGTTATCATGAGCAAGCCACGACACAACCCTTCTCAAAGCTCTTCATACTTCTCGGAACCAAAAGTCATACCTACAACTTTACTATATATACCGGTCAACAACAAAGCGACCACGTCTCCAGACTCGAAGGAATATCCCTCGTCGCCAAAATCCTTTTTCCAGAATAGAAAGCGCTGTCCACTATCCATCTCGTAACTCGCTAGCCACGACACACCAGCACCCTTCCAGATCAATAATATCCCATGATCGAAAAACTTACCATGCAACTCCCTCAAAGGCCCGAGTAAAAGCGACCGGGCACGTCTCAAGCTTCTATCGAGTCTTAACAGCCAAAAGAGTATACTTCCTGAAGAACTTACTTATCCATCAGAAACTCGCTTGGCCTGGCTGCCTGCCTTCGCTCTCACAGTGGGCCAGGCGAGCGCCAGTTGTCAACCCCACTCCACTTCACTCAACCCCTCCAACCCCTCCACAGAACCACCAATACCAAAACATCTCTGCCAATAACATAAACCTAGCTCCCCTGAGCAGATTAATCTGAGATCAATAGACCGCGGACGAATCAAGCCAACCAAACAATCAACCATGACAGCCACACACTCGCCCACCCCACCATCTGTTCAATGAGGTGCCTCCAGAACTCGCCTCAACCAATCACCAACACCCCCACCACTCGCCTGAGACCAGCGACCTCCAGCGACCTATCTTTAACCAGCCCTCTCCTTCCAACCACATCCCATCATCCCAGATTTCAGATCAACAACCCTTGGAAATCGCTTCAAATTACGTGCTACAGATTGAGATGCCCCCAGCTTTGAACGGTCATCTGAGGCTCATGGGCCAGGAAGCTGGGTCTCATTGTCAGTGATTGGATGAGCATGTCTTGCAGAAAAAGAGACCTGCCAACACATTGCATCACAGGCCCTTCTCCACTCACTAATCCAGCACCTCGTGAACTGCAACTTACTCACGGGTCCCGAATATTGCCGTGATGGAAATCCTCCTCGTATATAGTGTAGTCGTCAAATAGAAAGCAAGAAAGATATACAGACCTATCTGCAATAGTTCATGATGAGTTATCATTGGGTGAGATAACTATCTAGCTAGTCTCTGGTACTAAATACGCCTGATGCAAATGCAAATGCCAATCCGTTCGTGGGTATAATGCTATGCTCCATCTCCATGCTCCTCCCTTTTGTTCCCATCCATGCGCCATAGCAAATAAAAGCAAAACTAAAGCAAATCCCTGGGTATCGATCTCATAGACGCCAAATCGCCCTGTATCCGATACCATATCATACCATGCGCCAATTCCGCAAAATAGCAAATAAACTTCACTCTCTCCATATCCCCTTTCGTAGGTCATCTATCACTCGTTGCCCTTCGAGGACGTCAAAAGACATCTACAACTCAATCTCCGCATGCGTATGATTGCCCGAAACCGAAGCCAGCTCCACATCATGCCAGCCTCCATCTCTAGCAGCTTCAAAAGCCTCCGCACGATGTCGAATCCGCTCATCAGAGACTTCTGATTCTTGAGACTGCTCTCTGGCCTGCGACAAGACGATGTCGGTAGCGATAGGATCGGGGGGAGTGACATCAATAATCAACATCCCATTCTCATCGAAGTCGTCTTCATCGATATCATCGTCATCGTCCGACATGTCAGAGCCCAAAACTTCTCTCTGAAACTCGTAATGTCGCTCTGCGAGATCATCGAAGTTGTTCTGCAGCCCAAGGTGTTGAGTTTGCAGCTCCTTGAATTTGGCCTCCCAGTCAACCTCGCTGCTACTGGATTGGGATTCGTCCTCTTCGGATTCGGGCTCGGGAATTTCTTCGTCGTCGATGAAGCTGTTGACCTCGTATTCCTCGTCGAATTTGTCGGCCGAGTCTTGAGAATCGTATGCAGAGGAACCGTAGTCAAGGCAATCGCCCACGAGTTCCTTAACGACAGTTGAATCGACGACAACTTCGTCCATGTACTCGTCAAGAGAGATCTGCGGCAAGGGTCCAGTGTGGCCGAATGTCTCCTCGACATAAGGAGGCTCAAACGCACCCTCATCACAGCGAGTACAGGTGCCATTTTCACCACCCCAGACTTCATGGCTGCATGCTAAGCAGCGATAGACTTCATCCACAGGATCGAAGAATGTCAGAGAATTGTTACGTACTTGTGGTTCTCCACTATCTTCCGTTGAGCCTGGTGTGTCTGGGTTGTCACTGTCGCAATCGTCAGAAGAAATGCTGTACGGATTGGATCTCTGGCCAGTCAGACTGTCTGGTGCTGGAGAATTTGAGCCATCAAGACTCAAGCGGTAACGCTTATTTGACGTTTCCAGATCGGTGAAGCTGGACTTGCGACGTAGATTCAACGGCACCTTCGAGACGGACTTTGGAGCTCTCGATACCACATCAAGCTCATTGGCATGAGCATCGAAGGATCTCAGGCGTCCTTGCTCGTTGCGCTGAATGAACTTTGGTTCCACTGGCGAAGAGACCTCACTCTCGGCGATGTGAAGCAGCAACGGAGCAGCTTCAACGTCGAGATCCTTGAGTAAAAATCGCGATGTTCCATCATGCTCATCCACTGGGGACAACGTAGCAAGATAAAGTCTTCTCTTTGAAAGTGGACTAATCGAATCAGATAGCCGCGAACTTGCTGTTGTTTGTGACTGGATATGAACATGCGGAGATTCTGCTTCGGCAACTTTCTTCATCATCTCTTGATCGTACCGAAATATGGTTCCGGAGCATTCACGACCAAATAGTTCTTCAACACTGATACCCACTACATCGAGTCAGTAAGTTAGATCTACAATACGGCAGCTCCATACCTTCATGCCATTGATATGGATCCTCCGTGCATGGCCAAACGTCCTTTGGTTTAAATACTTTCAGAAGGTCACATAGTTCGTCATATGAGGAGTGTCGAGAATAAGGAAATGTGATAACCTTAGGAAGTGCTTGGTACATTCCCTGCTCTCGCGAACTAATCGGATCGTCACGGTTTTGTTCAGTGACCGTCCGGATGATTGCTGCTGCAAGCTGGACCAAGGAGACTTTGCCATCAACTTCATCTAAACCAAACTCTGCCAAAGACAGAACCCGTCCGGGGGTATTAAGGATTTTTGAAAGCAATTGTCTGACATCCTCCTTGACCGAATCGAGGGCCTCTGAGAAGCTACGCGATGTTAGAAACGCGATTTTGGAGGCTTTCGAGGAACTTACAGAGTCATTAATTGATCAATGTCTACATCCTCATCAAACTCAATTTGAGGACATCCACTCAGATCGTTACCGGCTTGGACAACAGCTGGTTCTGCTTCGTCTGTACCGTCTTCTCTACGTCTTACTATCGGCTGAATCCAGACAGTCTTATCATTGAGCAGGGGACATTTGATGCCCTTTTCGCAGGAATGTAACCGGACATTGGGATCAGTCGTAAGGCAGCCTGGTTGGAAACCATTCCCACAGGTGTAACCAGTCAAAGCAGCTCCTTCGTGTACGTGGAAATTGGTGGGTGGTGCTTTCTTGTCTATGGTCTCACCCCGTAGAGACTTGTAAACACCGTAGGCATACTTGCTGACATGGATCTTCGTGCCTGTCAGTACCCTAATGACACCCACTCGCAGAAAAGGTTAAAGTACCTGTGATTTGAGAGCCTTCGAAAGTGCCATCCAGACTTCCTCATAACCATATGTCCAAGCAGTGAAGTGGAAGACGGTATCTTGAGGGTACTTCGAGACCTTCTCCAATAGCTCCCTGAGACCATCTGCCTTCGGCGGAAATATGCGCGGTACAGTGTTGCTTGTGTCGAGGTAAATGCAATCGAGCGTCTTCAGTCCCGATGTGTATTCAATCAACAATGGATTCCGAGTCAACGAGTTCACAAACCACGGTTCGGATCTGATGTCACCCGTATACAGTACGGCGGTTCCGTCAAGCTCGAATACTGTATCAATCAGCACTTGCGCCAGAATCGTCCCTTATTACCTACAGAACATCACAGCTCCCGTGCAATGATTCGCATCGAATAGTGTAATTTGTAGCCTGACTCCTGGCTTCAATTCAATCTCGGTGGGTGTCTCGAGAGGGATAGGCTTCTACAACAATGTTAGAGGTATAAATGTTACAGCAACGAGCACATACAAGTAGCTTCTCAAGATGTCCGTATTGAACCTTTCGTGCCTCCAAAACTTTCGTCTCGTAGCCTATCCTATTTATTCTTGTCTCAAGTCGAAGTAGGATCTCTCTTGTTGCCGGTGAACAGTATATTCTGCGTATGATATCAGCACTATTCATTATTTCGAAGGATCCTTGGCTAACATACGGAGAGGTCCTCCACAACTTCGACTCGAGGCCCTGTAGGTGGTCGCTGTGGACATGGCTGAGGAAGCATGCGCGCGGATTGGGCAAGCCTGAAGTGGGACGGAAGTAATCAACTTAAATACTGTTAATCAAGGTTCGCAGATCGTTTGGAGGGTCTTCTCCTACCTCGAATATCTTCGAACCCCTCCATCACTCCTTTGAAGGTCGACATTTTGCCGTTGGCGCGGGGTCAATCATACCAATCTGCGGAATTGATGACAAGTACAGAATATGTTGGTAGACTTCAGATGGCGATGGAATTGCGCGAAGTCCCTCTAACCATGGATTGGGGGGGTTGCTGTGCTTTCACAGGACTGACAAAGGATGGTTGAAAGAGTGTCGCGATTTGACGCGATTGGAGCAGGCTTGCAAACACGCTAGTGTCGCCACGTCACGTGGCTAGCGATGACATTGAACGGACCCCAATTTAATTCTTATCTACCTCTTCTATCTTCTACCTGTGTTGGCAGGCTTGACCGCCCCAGGCCTGCATTTGACCAGAAGTCTCAGACTGCCCACTGCATCTAAGCTATGAGCTGTGCAAACGGTGAATCCTTCAGCAGTCCGGTAACATGTTTAGTACTTCCAGAACCCGCCCTCAAACAATGAATGGTCTTGTGAGTCTTTACTTGGACGTTGTTTATCTGAAAACACACTATCAACTTCAACTTTCTACGACTATACTCTGATTGGTCCAAACTATAGATTAATCTCTCCGGCTATACTTGCGAAGTACGGTCTCGTAAACCCATTTCAGAAACTTGTGCCGAGTTGGCTACTGCTGTGAGATACACTATTCCGCAATGCTGCTCATGGAGAAGCAGGCACCGTTTCAAAGACCGTTCTTCCTAATACTAGCCACAATGATTTACTCGGGTTTAACTTCCCTATCGTCAAGCCACGCCGACGGAAAGTCTCGAGAAACGATGCTGCCCAAAATAACGCACTCAAGCAGAGGGGCAGTTGTACGTCGACGCTGCTCTGTGCAGATTGGGGCCAATCTCAAGGACTTTTCTCGGTAGGACCCCCCTCCCAAATTTCATACTGGCTCTTTTCGAAATAGACCCCAGGACTTGCGTGGAGCTGGTCAACCACTGAATGGGAGTGTTCGAGCCCGAGCCTCACTCGTTCATCCCAATCTCGGGTCCGCAAAATCGGGGATGATGGTTTTGCTCTTTGAAAAGAATATAGTAGAAATCACTATACTATAATTCACAAATCTAACTTCAATGAGATTCTGACACTGGAATGCTCTCCGAGATTCATTGCACAAGCATTGGAGGTGTCGTCACATTCTGGGAGGCAGAGAAGTCTGATCGGATCACAACACCCGTTGGCTATGCATCGCAAACCCTTCAGCTACGCCAGCAGCCACGCTTGATGCTTCTAGGCTTGGGAAACCTATAGACGATTCTCCGGCAATTCTAGGTGCTTGATAGGGATATGATCACTCTTGCATTATCATCTTCCTAGATCTGAATATCCGACAAATCCTGGAGCATCGGTCTGAGCATGAAGTTAGCATTCGTGGAAGGCCGTGAAGTTACTTTGCAGAGTGGGTTTCTTTTACGTGCTTCTCCTCATCTGATATCCAATCTGCAGGCAGTTCTCAGTGAATAGTTGCACTTCCAGAAGCTAGCCAAGTGGCGTCAAATAGTTTTCATGTTTGACTTCAAAATGACTACAAAATGACTACAAAATGCTGCAACCTTCTATGCCATGCTATCGAAGTATTGACGCAGGTCTATGAGCATAAAAAGCTACGCCATATGATGTGATTCAAGAACCTCCTCTCTCAACTTTGACCTTTCTCATCATCCAAAATTAGTTAAGATTTGCGCTAACGGCACGCCTGTCTAAATCATTGATGCCACATGGTATGGTCATCCTGATCGTGACACGGCTATGGATCAGCATCTGATGAAGGCTAGGTAAAGATCGCAGTAAGCGATGTGACTTCTCTCATCAAGAATCATGTCCAGGCCCATCTTTTAGCAGAGTGGAGAAGAGTCATCGCTTACACATCGACATCGACACCTTGCCCCCTGTTTTGGAGTCTCATCCGACATTTGACATTCGTACTTAGTTCTCTGAAAGGGCGGGGCAGCAAGGTCACTTCTCCCTCGTTCCCGGATCATCGCTCTCTTTCGGACTCCGGACAGCTAACGGACGATCCATAATCAGGTAAGTAGAACCATGAGATACAATGGTAAGATACATTTTAGCCTGAAGTACCTTGTATTGAAGGACCATTGAAATGGATGGGCATTACGTCCACTTCCCCCAGCTTACCACGTTTCTGTATGGGAAAAAGGCGGGTGGGTTACCCGACTAGTTTCACTTGAATTAAATAGCCAAGGCTCGCTTGCCAAATGCCGCACGCCGCATCGAAACAAACAAGCATTGCTTGTCAATACCGACAGCGGCCTCACCCCTCTTACAACCCCGCCCGAATAAGCGACCGGAGGGGTTGCGTGTCTCAGTCAGTTGTAAACAAGGAGTGGCGGCGGGTAATCTATTTAGCATAAATAGATCGTGTAAATGCGACGATGGACCGGAGAAAATGCCCCATCATAACAACGTCAATTGGTGGAGTGCCTGCTATTTGTTTAATTCAACACAAGTAGCGGGGTACACTAGCAGTAGATCGTTGCTTGTATCATGTTAAGCTTTTTCTAGATCTCGGTCTCATTCGGGAGCGAAGTGCAAGGTAGGTAGGCAGTCAACACCATGAGAGTGGCACAAGTTGGGAATATCACCCTACATGTCTAGAGGTACAGAAGAACTATATAGAGCTGGATGATGTCGCTGCAGACTTTTTTTTTTTTACCACACACTCTCACTCCAACAGTCTTTCATTAATCATTTACCCTTTGCATTCCAAAACATTGTCACCATGGTTGCTTTTTCATCCCTCCTTCTCGGCCTCGGAGCTATTGCTGGCACTTTTGCTGCCCCTGCCCCTGAGCCTCTACCTGAACACGTCGAGCAGCGTGGTCCCTCGAACTTCATCTTGACCGACGACCACCCTCTCATGATTGCCCGCAGAAATGCATCTCTTGAAGCTCGATCAACCCCATCATATGTCCAAAAGTAAGCATTGTCTTTATTTATTTTCTTTCTTCTTTGTCCATTGGCCCGAAGTCTGTGATCAGAGAGATTAGCAGTGCATGACTGCTTGTCTCTCTTGCTCAAATATGTCACTTTTCTATAAATTCATCATGGTCAAGCAATACTGACCCCGCCTCTGTTTAGCTACCAAACTGGTGGTACCGTCGGCTTCACCCACTCGGGCAATAGCTTCTCCGTCAATTTCAATACCCAAGAGGATTTCGTTGTTGGCATTGGATGGAACCCGGGGAGCACCAGGTAAGGTACCCATGCTCTCCACCCCGGCTATTTTTTAACCATGTTGTACATAGCGCTATTACCCACAGCGGTTCATTTTCCGTCACCAGCGGCCTAGCAACCCTCTCCATCTACGGCTGGACCACCAGCCCGCTCGTTGAGTACTACGTGATCGAAGACTCAAAGGGATTCTCACAAACCGGCACCAAAAAGGGTTCCTTCACTAGCGACGGCGGAAGCTACACCGTCTGGGAAGCTGTCCGCACCAACGCCCCATCCATTTCAGGCACCCAAACCTTCAACCAGTACATTTCCATCCGCGACAGTCCCCGAGCCAGCGGGACCGTCACGATCGCCAACCACTTTGCTGCTTGGAAGAGCTACGGCATGAACCTTGGCACGTTGAACTTGCAAGTCGTTGCTGTCGAGACCTGGAACGGTGCTGGATCCGCCCAGCAAACTGTCTCCAACTAGGCCAATGACGACAAAAAGCGTCACTCGCCACTATTGGTGGTGGAATATCCAAAAAGGCTGTCCCTGGTGAGCGTTAATTTGAGGCTAGGGAGTGCTCGAAAGACAGTTTGAGCTGGTGCCGATGATGTTTTCTATCCTTTTCTCGCCATGAGTAGCGATGTGCGATGTGATCTTGTTCGCAAGGCTTGCATGTACATCGTCTGCTTGAACCTTCTATTCTTGTCTATTATATTATATCAAATGCACATAGTTCCAAAAGCATTCTCTTCCTACATGTCGTGCTCCCCCGCTTGACGACTGATATCAGTATGGGTAACTCTGGCAGCAAGTCTAGCATAAGTTTTCTAGACTAGGTCAGGACAACGTTTGAAGCTGGAGTACCGATAGCTTTCGAGCCCCAAAAGTTCAACTTGTGAAAACATACAGGTACTACTAACATTAATTTTTTTTTAGCGAATCTTGATCATTTTCACGTTGCATCAACGCACAAGGCGCCTCTCGTTGTTACGCTTAGATCCATACTGTACATACAGTCCCTATTCTCTCTTTTTACCCGTCACCCATCCTGCTGCCATACACCGATTTTGGCGACTCAGCAAGCCTTCCCATCCATATACCACTTCCTCGGTCCGCACCAAGCCCTGAGAAGCGCTGCTCGAAAAAACGAAGAATATGCGCAATATATGATACAACACACTTGGCACCCTCTCCAACAAAACTCAAAATCGCAAGCTCAAACACAAGCTCTCTTCTCCTCACGGCCATCATCTCCGCTGCCTTCAACTCCATGTCCCGCTTTCCTCTTCTTATTCGTACCTCCTTCTACCCCATTCTGCCCGTTCAAGCCTCCACTGCCGCCCCCACCAAGACTCCCCGCAAGCTTGGCACCGCTAAGCGAGCATCTGTAAACAGTCCTCTTGACCAGCTCTTCAACGCTGACAATCTGTCCACTTTCCTTGTCAAGAACCATGCGCAGATCGCCTTCGTTCTACAAAGTTGTCAACTTGAAGTACCTCAGCCAGCTTCGAGATGACATTGACTCACCTTCGCAGCTTCTTCTACCATCAACCGGTCGATGTCCGAGGTGCGGAAAGCAGCCATATATCTCTGCCACTGCCCACATCTGTGCCAGCTGGGCGGAAAGTCGTCCCGGGGCCACACTCTGAGGATATGACTCTGTTCCCTCGGATATGGTGCGAATCGAAGTTGTAGGAGGAGGGGTTCTCAAGTCTCTCCGCGACGCTGAACCGCCAGGTGGATTCAATACAAGCTGCTGGGCTCCGGTCAAAGAAGCCTTTGGAGCTTCTGCAGCAGTTGGCTCAAACTGTACAGGTGCCGTACGCTTTTCAGATCTCGAATGTGCCAGGATAGGCTTCGTAATCTGCGCGGGTGCACCTTTGGCAGGACTGCTAGTGGTGGAAGTAATTGCGCTTCGCGATGCTGCAGGACCTATTGGTACGCCAGAGGGTAGAGAGCTGACCACTTGAGATTTGAGTGCTGGACCACTTGCAGTAAGAATACTCATGACCTTCTTCATTACATCCGCTGTCAATTGTGCGAATTTTGGCAATAATAGACATGCTGCACAACTAGGAGAGGTCTTTCCTGGCGGCTGAGCAAATGGGTATGGGTTGGGACCGACTGCACTAGATCAGACACAAAAATCGAGGAAGCGTGGACGGACACTCACAGAAGTGCTGCCACTAAAGTTCTGATGGTTATCACAAGCCTGAATTGGGAGGAGAAAGCCAGGCAATATCTTTTGAGCAGACAAGAATACAAGGAATGCCACCTACTGTCAGATTATCCGCAAACCAGCCTCGAATATGATTGCAAGCCTCAGTTCGATGTTGTAATCTAGAGTACGTCCGCATCTTCTGGAGGTACTGGAAGAATTCTCTTCTCTCGACTTGTGAATTAGTCTTTCCCTCCATGAGCTTCTCACTGATACCGGCATTGTATTCTAGAAGAGTAAGAGGCTTCGGTGCAGGTGCATGTGGTGCTGATGGTATCTTCGTTTTTGTTTGGTGCTTCGACGGCTCGATACCAGGGAATACCATGCCCTTGACTATGTTGATGTCAGAATTACTCACTCCCATTAACACGTGGGAATGTACAGAATCGACCCCAGGCAGAAGCCTCCACAAAGTATATCTGCCAATCCCCGGATCTGTCCGCGAACTTCTTCTCCGCGACAACAGCTTTCTCCTCTGCTCGTGATGGTCAGTATCCACTACCATCGGCACCCGGGTCCCTCTGGACCCAAAAGCTCAAAGTCAGCAACGTATCCACGTACCAAGACACGCCTCAACCTCTGCTCTTGGTATACCAGCTGTGACGGCCTTCTGATAGATGACGTTCCTTTGTGACCGGTATGGCTTGCTATCATCCGAGGCCGGCGCAGAAGCCCCAGTGGTACTGCCATTCGGCATGGGTCTCAAAGCCATCCTGTCCCCATGGAATCCAGACGAAACCCCACCTGATTTTCCGGTACCTTGAAGAATGAATTGTCAGTAGAGCTAGAGAAACTTTCAGGAATCTGCCCAACTCCATACCTGACCGAGCAACAGGTCTATTCTCCCCAAGCGCCTGAGGCCTGTACGAATCGACCTCTTGAACAGGCCTATACGAGTCCCTCTCCATCTTCACCCTATGCGATCCCCGCGCAGGGCTCTCCGGCTGATACCGATCATGAACCCACTCTCTCCTCGCAGGTTTTTCATATTCCTCTTCCAACCTACCCTTTGAGCCCTGCAACGCCTTAGGGAAAGGCGAACTCCGCTCGTCCCCATCATCCTCGTCCTCACCAGCCTTCGTCGTGCTTGCTCCCTTCTGCTTCACTGTTGGGAAAGGCTCATTGGGAACTGGTTTTCACATCAAAGTCAGCTCAACCTTTTCTTGGAAACACGCTGTCTTGATTGTCCAATCTCCATCTCTATGTCCCCTCACCGTCCACTCCTCCCTCCTTAAAACACAAAACAAAAAACCAGAAGTAAAACTCACAAAATTGTACCCAAACCGCCTCCTCTGCCCTCGCCAACCTCAACGCGACCGACTTCTCACTCGTACCACATTCAGCAGTAACCTGCCTCAACTTCGTCTCAAACACGGCATTCAACTCCGCAGTATCAATACCCTTCTCCTTGGCTTTCGCCACGATGAGGGCTTCTTGTGATGTGTATGTGTCCATCCTGCCGTATTTACTCCCCTGCTTAGTGCTTTGTTAACGTTGTTGTGGTGGGGGACTTGGGTTGATTATGGGAATCTGAGGAGAGGAGCGGATGGCGGAGGACTTACCTATATCTTCGTGGTGGTGGACTGGGTTGTGAGTATGTGGAGATTCAAGACGGAAGATTGAAGTGAGAAGATGCGAGGATACGTACTAGGTATGTTGCGACGCGTCTTTCTAATTCAGGAAGGGTCGTGAGGGAAGGGCAGGAAGGAAGGAGCGACCACCACTACCAGTACAACCCCGCGGAAAGTAAACAAATCTGGTGTCGGATAAGGGAGGGGCACGCGATAAGGACCTACAGTACGTTAGGCATGGCAGAACCTCAACACCAACTTTCAGATACATTCTTTCCTAGGCAGGTAGTTATTTAATGTAATTGTATTCTTATTTATGACTTCTGGATCTCTATACCAGTGAGGTGAACGTCCAGCTAGATGCCCTTCAAAGTCTGCAGGACTTAGGATCTGCGGTATCGCTTTTAATCTACACATACAATGGGCACCCAATGGAAGAAAGAAAGATGGGTATCTGGTACAAGAAGACTCAACAGATCGCTCCCTCCACACGCCATTCGCCGATGCATATGCTAGATGCTAATTCAGTCCTCCTCAACCTCCTCATCCCAGCTCTCCTTCTCCTTGCGGATGTACTCAGCCATATCCTCCGGCTTGAAGATAGAGCTATCAGGATCACGGTTGCGGCGGACTTGGTTGGCATCCTTGTCGAGAACACAGCCGATAGTATCAACCCACTTCTTGCGTCTCTCCATGACGGTCTTGGTAACATCACCGATGCCAGGGCGAGCCATACCATTGCTTCCACCAGCGACGACGTGGCTTCCTCCACCAGCTCCACCGGGTCTCTTGTTCTTCTTGTTCTTGCCCATGGTACGGGTTCGCTTCAGATAGGCGGATTGAACTTGGCCGTCAAGATCCTCACGGATGGTGCTGAATTCCTGGTAAGCCATGCGCTCCTTGGTAAGATCCATCAGACGAGCTTTCATGGCACCATTCTTGATACATCTCTCCTTGAGTTGGGCTTGGAGGTGGCGAAGACGGGCGGCGTTCTCGTCATCGTAGTGGGCGTCGTAGTCGGGCTCGGTGTCGGGAGGGAGGAATCCAATGTGGCGGAGCTCTTGCTTGATGCGCTCGTCAACCTGGGCATGGTCTAGCTTTGGGTGTGTAGCTTTCTTCCAGGCTTCAGAGTTGGAGTCAGGCATGAAGGTAGCAGGTGGGACGGATGGAGTATCATTTGGGGGTTGGACAGCATCGCCGAACAGATCAGCATTTAGATCAGCGTTCATGTCGACATCACCATTGACTCCATTGGTCTTCTCTTCAGCAGGTGCTCGGTGCTCTGGACGCATGGTGGCTAGAAGTCTGGAGAGGATAGGGCCAGCAGAAATCTGATCAGTCTCAGCGATGGCATCGGTCATGTTCTCGATGTCTCCACGAGCTTGGTTGGCAGGAAACTTGTCACGACCTTGAGGACCGTCGACAGAGAGTGCGCCATCCTCTTCGGCCCAGACTTCGGTGTAGTGCTTCTTGCCACGGCGAGGGATGATGAAGGGGGTAACACGATCTCCTCTCTCCCGAAGGAAGGCCAAATCCTCCTCAGTGAACGGACGGAAGTATGGCTCGAGGTAAGTAGCGAAGGTATTGAATTGAACTTGATTGGTTGGCTTGGCATTACTGAAGTCCTTGTCGGGAGGGGTGCCTGGAATGAATTCCTCAAGGTCATCCTCTGGGAAGCCAGCAACTGAGTAAAGCTCATTCATCTCTGCGATGGTCATACCAGGTCTAACCGGGCGGATTTCGTAGAGAGTAGGGTCAGGGAAGGTGTTGGGGTCGTCCCCAAAAGTCTGAAGGTGCGGAATAGCGGGTGCTGGAGGAGGTTGATGTTCATCGGAGCTCGAATCATCGTCGTCGTCGTCTTTGTCAATGTCCATGCCAGTAGGTGTGGCAACTGCGACTGGTGAAAGTGATGAGCTAGCGGAGTCATTGTCTCTTTCCCTCGAAGCCTTTCTTCCGGCCTTCTTGTCATGTAGAGGAGATGAACGTTCTGCATCAATGTGTCAGTGAATGAAATGCTTCCAGACGATAGCCGCCTTCAGCGCAAGGCTGAGAAATGCGACGACAAAGGAAACCCCACGATCGAGGCGCGGGAACAAAGCACGTATAAACTCACCTGGATGATGAGTGCCATCTTGAGCAGCCAGACCATGAGCTCCGTGCGCAAGGGGTCTCTCCTCTCTGGCGGTACTGGCATCCTTTCTCTTCTTCATCTTCGAAGCCTTCTTATTGCGACCGCGCTCCTCCTCATCCAGAGCCTCCTTCTTGAGTCTCTCCTTCTGTTCATCATCTCGACGCTCGGTCTCGATCTCCTCAAGTCTCTCCTTGCGCAAGCCGACTGTCGTTCTCATTCCACGGTCTGCAACGGTACCTCTAGCATCTGCGATGGTGACCAGCTTTCCCAGTCGGTCAAGCAGTGCCTCGAGCTCCTTCGACGTGGGGATGTCCTTCTCTTTGCCGCTGCCATAGTTGTCAATTCCTTCGTCGGTCTGGAAGTTATGGAGGGGCATGCGGAGGTAGGCGGTCTCTTCAGGGTCGGATTGCGACATGATGCTGGGGGTGGTGTTGCGGCTGCGCGATTGGCGATCTCGTCCTTTCTTTCCAGTGCCTTTCTGGCTGGGGAGGGGGGGAGGCATCCTAAATCTGGCAGGAGGTCCTCGAGGTCGAAGGGTGGTTACGGCCTCAAGTTCACCGTCAGAAAGCGAATCAGAGTCGGAGTCAGCGATAGACTGCGACTCAGGTAGACCCGAGAGCTCTACGAAATCTGGTGGGGAAGGTTGACGAGGTTGACGAGGTTGACGAGGTTCACGAAGTTGTGGAGTTTGAAATGGGCCGTAAAATGCACTCTCACCTCTCTCATTCGTCACCTGCACCTGCGGGACGTCTTTTAGCGGCTTGCTGTGGCTGGAGAGGAGTGTGGCTGATTGGGCTTGGGCTTGGGCTGTTTCCCCGGCTGAAGATGATTGGCTGGCTTCGATGCTAGCAGTATCCCGGCTGATCAGGCTGCTCGATGGCCGCCCATTCGGCAGTGGTGTCCGCCCAGTCCCAGTCGGCCTGTTTGGTAGTGGTGTGCGGCCATTTGGAAGCGGTGTCCGTGCAGCGGGCCCCCGTCCATTCTTGGAACCGACAGGCCTGGCGCGCAACATTGTGGGACCTGGAATTGATCAGACTTCCACGCCCTGATGAGCTTCGAGATCGACTGCTGAAGCAGAATTGCAAAGAAAGAACAGCAATTGCGCTGTTCTGTTTTCGGTTGTTGAGAAGCTTCATTTCGCCATTCGAACGCCAAGGAAGATTCCCATGTGCGCTCGAGAAAATACGCTAACTCGAATTCGTCCAATTTGGCAAACAGGCCAAACAGGTCAAAACAGGCAAACCTCACGTGCGTGCAGTTCTAGACGCGTCTATAGAGTTGCGATCACGGTGGCGATAAGGTCAAGAATCAGGCAGCAGGGTATCAGATAACAGACAATCAATACTTAGTTAGTGTGGTATCAGATAATAAACGAGCTTCGTGAAAGCAGTAATGGCTTCTTTTGATGTTTCCGACGCGCTTAAATAGCACTGAACAATGCTTGATATGATCAGAAAGAATCACCATCGAAGAAAGCAAAACGCCAGACCGTCCCCAAGTACATACAAAACCAGAACCATGCCACTTTGAGATCCCCAACGCCCGATGCTAGAGCAGAGCTTATTCCATCAGTACCATTTCCCACTATGACCCATAAAACATACAACTCCAATATGTAATACACACTTCCACTAGAGAATGAATCCTTTAGGATCATCCACCACCCCAATCATTTACGGCTCCAAATGAGACCACTCTGGAATCGCCTTGATCTGTTGCCACATGAACTTCTCTAGCTTGTTCGCACTCTTGGCATACGGTGTCGTCTCATTGTTGTACTTCCGGCAATTGTCGAACACCAGCTTTGCATCCTTGATGAACTCTTCTGGAGTCGCATAGTTGTCCGCCTCAAGTTTCCTTTCCATAGTGCTGAGATCCATTGGCTCCTTAATGACCTCATAGTAATCATGGACTTCCTCCGAATTGACGGGGTGGTTAAAAGGCCATGCTGAAGCGTGATTTTGCATGTCGTTCAGAAGATGGAGAAGTTGATTGTAGTTGGGGCCGTGACGAGGTTGTCTCGCTAGCTCGTCCATATCAGGAGACCATCCAGATTCGCGAATTGCAGGGATAGACATGGGATCGATCTTTCCGACTGCGGTCTTCCATTCCTTAGGAGGTTGGTGAACGACATGGCTCTTGCTGAATGCTCGGATCTTGGCGTGAACTGCCTCTTTTTGCTTGAGAAGCATGCGGCCCATCTCAAGATATCGTACTCTAGGAAGCATAGAACACTGCATGATTGTTCCACCCTCATAGTCCTTGATATATCCCATCCACTTCTCTTTCTCCAACGTAATATCCTTAGTAAATCCTTGCTTCTTGAAGTATCCAATAGCGTAATTGTCGGCGTAGGTAAGGAAGTGCATGACTTTCGAAGTAGCCCTAACGTAGTCCTTCAAATGCGACATCAAATGCGCTCCATAGCCCTTGACTTGTTGATCTGAGGAGATGGCGCAAAACACAATCTCAGCAAACTGCTGCTTGTGAAACGGCCGATATGTGATCCCTCCCACAACTTCCAGGGGTTTCTTAACAATTGCGATCGATAAATGCGTGCGGTCGTAGACGAGTCGCGCTATGTAGTCTTTGGGCATCTTGGGGAGTTGCTTCTGGAAGATGCATTTGAGGCCTGTGAGGATGATGAGGCTTTCGCGCTTATTATCGTTGTTGACAACTCGGAATTCGATCTCGCCATTTCGCTCCTCTATCACCGCAGGTCTTTCTGGAAACGGTATCCGGTGTACGCCTTGCTCTTCAGGGGGGTCTGTGGATGACTTCTTGACTCTTTTGCTATCTGACGGTGTGTTGGGCTCTTCGGTAGCCTTGCGCTTGAGGTCCTTGGCCAGACCCATCTTTGCCTGTGGTTTATGAGGATTGTCGTTTGAATGTTCCGTGTTTATGTCGGACAATGAGGGGGGGCTCGATCAGGTTGTCAGCCTGGACTTGCGATGCGCAGGCAGAGCGCGAGAAGGACGATGCGTATTATGATGGTAGAGAACAGGGTCGCACACCTCCAGTGTATCAGAGGAATTTATGCCAGCCTGTTTGCGGCGTTGGTCTCGCGTTGAATATCCTGGATCAATCTGGACATCAGGAGTGAAGTCACTGAAAGTGGAGGCGGAAGTGCCCCGGATTAGGAATCACGAATTAGCGAGACGCTAGAAAAGGCTGTCTGCCAGCCTCGTGAACATTCCTGATTGTTTCGATCCACCACAAACAAAGAATCTCACCAAATAACAAAGAAAGAAGCACAAGAACCCAGATTGCCACAGCAAATTATACCAATGCCACAAGATGTCGTTGGACTTTCAATCTATTTTTGGCTAACAGAGGTAACCAATCCACAAAATTCTTAGCGTTGAGCTTAAATATCGGCGTTATGTTTCGCCGACCCTTATCAACTTTGGGTGGAAGGCCAGTTCGCGTCTTCTAGAGCATTGAAGAGCTGTGTTGACTACAACCACCAGGCTCTAACACCCACTTTCGAACTATACTGCAAATCAATCCTTGAGCACTACCCCAACCAGCAATTTACACAAGTCAAAGTCTATGGAGTCATCACTTCACCAGGTCTGGGAGAGTGCCGCCGGCAACCCATTCGTCCCAACTATTGGCAAAGACAGTCAATTCCTTGTTGGCTTCACACTGCTATCTCTCGGCCTTCTTCTCACTGGATACTTTGGACTGAGTAGGTCCCGAACTTTTTGTCTACTTTGCATCAATCTCTAATCCCCTTTTCAGACAGATCAGTGCTCAACATACCCCTCGTTGGAATTCCGGCTTCGTTATCAATTGCGTACGTGGAGTTCCTAGTCCCAAGCTTTCACCTGCAGTCGCTAATGTAAGGCAGTTTCGGTGCAGTCTACATGATTTGCGCAGTTGGTGTCTATGTATAAGAAATCCCGGTCTTCGAACATCGACGAATTTCCTTCCTTCGCATAAAAACTGTACAATAGTTGGAGCAATAAAAGCATAGGAGTTCAGCACATTTCAGACCTTGTGACATTACCTACAATCAGATACAATCTTTACACATTCTTCCAGCACCATGTCTACCGTTGGCGAGGTGGATGGCCCACCCATCTTCAAATCCGTTTCCAGCTCGGCAAGACAGCTCTTCCAGTTGCTCAATTGCATTCGTTTTGCTCCCAAGGCACAAGTCCAGATCAGTCCTGAAGGCATACGATTCGCTGTTGAGGAATCCCGTGTTATGCAAGGTTCGTTGTCTTGCTAATTTCCGATTACTCTCGCTGACAGTACCAGGTATCGTCTTTCTCGACAAAGCTCTCTTCACCACATTCAATTGCACTCTTCCCGAACCAGAACCCGCCGCAGACGATGCTGAACCCGAAGTACCTGATCTGCCAAATTTCCAAGTCTCTCTCGCAGCACTCCTCGAAACTCTCCAAATTTTTGGTGCAGCAGATCCTACAAATACACGCTTCCTGAAGTCAGACAATGACGGATACTCCAGCAACATTCGGCCAGGTCGACCCAATGCCTTTAGCAATCAAGCTCTTGGGATGGCTGGTGTCTGTCGACTTTCGTACGCCGGTATCGGCTCGCCCTTCAGCATTGTACTTGAGGAATCAGGAGTTACAACCACCTGCAATCTCAACACTTACGAGCCCGAAAATCCGGAAGAGATCCCCTTTCAAAGAGATGCCATGCAGGTCAAAATCATCATGCAAGCACGTTGGCTTTTCGATGCCGTTTCCGAGCTGAGTGCTACTTCTCCAACACGTCTTGACATTACTGCCCATCCTGCCGCACCCTATTTGAGTCTATCAGCCGTTGGGCCTCTTGGCAGTGCAAGTGTCGAGTTTGCCAAGGGTAGAGAGCTACTAGAGACTTTCACTGTGGCTGAGAAGTGGACCCAGAGTTACAAGTTCGAAATGATCAAGTCCGCCGCTGAAGCTATGAGGTTGGCTAGCAAAGTCAGTGTTCGAGGTGATGAGCAGGGTGTTTTGAGTTTGCAGTTCATGGTTGAAGTCGAGGGTGGTGGCATCAGTTTTGTTGACTTCAGATTTGTCCCTTTTATTCGCGGAGATGATGAAGAAGATGAAGATGATGGCAGTGAAGACGATGAGTACGGCGATGAGGAAGACTTGCTCTAGTACTGAAATTATGCATCAACAATACTCAAACTCCTTTTGCCCATTCATCCAACTTTTGCGTATTTCTACCATTTCCTGTTTCATCCTGTCTAGGGCGCTTAACTAAGTAGACTTTTCAAGTCCTGCTTACCGCCTCACAGTCCTAAACCCAAACGAGCTCCCTTCCCCAATCATCATCCTCAAAATCGACCTCTCCTTCAACACCAGCGTCCAACTCCTCACCCTAAGCCCCAGCACCTTTCCCCTTACCCTCGCCATCAACCTAGCCACATCTTCAATCGCCCTTTTCATAACTTCATCCTCATCGACCTCCCTTCTCTCCTCCGTTTCTCCCTTCCCATTGCCTTTGCCCTTGCCCTTTTCCCCCAACTCTCCCTGCCCCTCAGATCCATCCTCTGGCTCAGCAGTAGGATCGGCACTAGAATCAGCAACAACAAAAAGCCTCCCCAAATCCTCGAAATCCCTCCCTAACATAACCCCCATCCTCTCCTCCATATCCTCCAAATCACCCCAACTCATTCCCTCCCACATTTCCTCAACTTACAATGCTAAAGTCCGGAATGTACTTTGCGACATAACTAGGTATCGGATTTGCGGGATCAGATTAGGAGCGAGCCATGGGGCCAGAGAGTCTAGGATTGTGTTGTTGGGGAAGGAGGGGTAGGAGGGGTAGGAGGATGGGGAGGGTGGTGGTGGTGTGACGGGAGAGGAAGAGATGAAGAGGACATCGACGTCGGGGTCGAAGTGTGTGGGTGTGAGGGAGTAATGAGCTGGTTGTATGAGCTCGAAATGAGGTGTCAGCTTTTCCCTGAAACCGCTGCTTGTGTCTCAGCAGTACTGCTGTTGCTGTTGCTCCGCGTGCTCCGTCCTGATCTGGTAATGCATGCCTCGACGTCGCTGTCGGCGTCGCTTGGCTCCGGATAAGGGTTCATCATCTTTGCCATCGCTCGAAGTAAGAAATTACCCTTCGAAACCGTCCATTCTTCCTCCTCCTCCTCCTCCTCATCCTCCTCCCCACGCAAACAACTCACACTCCCACCATCACCATTAGCCCCCTCCAACCACTTATCCCTCGCTTCCCTCCACGTCGCCATGAAAGGATGCGTAGTCCAGTACTGCGTCCATATACTTTCCTGAATATAGACCTGTTTTTCTGCATCGGCCTTTTGCTTGGCTATCCTTTCGGATTCTAGTTTTGTTTGAGAGCGGGTTTTGTATCTGGGTTCGGGGTCAAGAGAGGATGAAGAGGAGGATGATAGGGAAGGCGTGCTAGGCGGGGAGATGAGGGTTTGATTAGTTTGGAGGTGGATTATACGGCGGGAGATGGGGAATGTACAGGCGTGGGATCAGATCATTGTTCGTAGTTCTGGTGCAAGGCGAGAGAAGTGATGGAAAGTACGGGAGGAGGGGGCCTGATTATGGGTTTCGGATGCCATGATGGGCGTTGATGTTCGGGATTGGAGTCTAGTTAGGATTATGTGAGTTGGGAGAGGCTGCGCGAGCGATTTGGATTCGAGAGTTGAGCAAGATCAAAAGTTGAATGGGTAGGGCAAGGCTACGTATGAGCTCACGTAAGGAAGGCCTTGAGGCCGTTGAATCCGCTATGTTGGCTTCTAGATATTAGAGTGGTTTGGTAGTTTGTTCTAAATTGCTAGTGTACCACGATTATGGTAGGTCTGAAATTAGGTGCTGAGAAGAGTACTTTCGGGAGCGAGTACTCCTCAAATAGGCCTGACTTCTTTTGGTCCGAAAAGTTTTTTTTTTGAGCATGAGAATTTGATGCTCTCGCTGCTTCTTAATCTGAACTATGGCCTGTTACCATGTCCTTTGTCCCTTTTTTGTTCTCACAGATGTTCTGTTTTGATCGAGAAGAGAGCCTTGAGCCTTTGATTTTGGTCATTCTAAAATGTTTCGTGTAAATCGTTTGTTCTCCAACTGGCTTCCTGTGCAATGCAAGTAGCTGGCATAAGTGTTAATAAATGGATTCATTAGAGCACGATGGGCCTTACACGTAGGAGAGTCAGCAGATGTTCAGCTTCGAATTCAAAATCATGTCGCAGCCGCGTTTGCCGACTTGTTTCAATTCTCGAAGTGAATGAGGTTGTTCACGCAGCAGAACTTTCCAAAGACCTTTGACCTTTGTGATGTCTTCTATTACCTCGCAGCTTCCTCCGAAAATCAGGGGCTTCAAGACACGATCTTTCGCAGACCAAGACAAGATGGAACTACCTTGTTCGAGCTTGGGATTGTGCACAACAACTTCATGTACCGCCACCTCAAACTCCAATGCCGTCTCCTCAGACGCCTCCCTCACTCTCCGTCTCAAAGCCTTTTACCTCTTCCCACGCCTACCTCTCGAAATCCGACATTCGATTTATCACTTTGCTACTCCGCCCCAGCTTATCTACTCCTCTCTGACTCTCGACTGGATTGACGCCTCCCTCGTCACTGTCGACGGATATCTTCTCAGATCACCAGAGACCGCCACCGATATAGACTCCTGGGCCGAGAATGAAAAGCAACCTACGGCTTACTCTACCGACTACACTTCGTTCTACAGCAAACTGAACCCACTGTTGCGCGTAAGCAAGGAGGCAAGACAACATGTGATGGAGAGGGAGGGAGTCTATGGTTTCAACAAGACTCTAAGCACGAGAGAGGAATGGCACGGGACTGATCCGCACTTGGAGGATGTCAGGCATAAATACATAGACAGAGTATGGAAGAGCGAGGAGCAGGAGTAGAAGTTCCTACAGATTATGAGTACATGATCAAATCCATTCCAAAGTGGTACAGCGCACAGCTAACACAGCAAAGTAGATACCGCCTATCACCGTTGACGCGAATCTCACTCTCTCTGCTTTCTGGCAAGACACGTATTGGACCCCCCATATCGTCCCGACCATCTGCCTCAACAAAGCCATCTTCGTCGTCACTATGCTTCGTATGGCATACATCTACTGCGCCGCTCCATCAATGGCAGAAAGTATCCGCAGTATCACGATATCATACTGGGACTGGAAGCTCATGATCGGCGATTGGTACGGCGAGCAAGTTATATTCGAAATGATTCTGATGAGATACATGAGTCTGAGAGAGATCATCTTCGTCTACGACTTGCAGCAGAATGTGCATGAGAATGCCGTTGCCGCCGCCTTGGAAGAGTGTCGAGGATGTGACTGCTGAGGGGATGGCGGAGTTGAAGAGGAAGTATAATCAGTGGACGGTACCGAGCCTCTGGGTCGTGAGGAGTAATATGAAGGGATGCAATGAGAGATTTGCGATGGGTGGCGATAAAGTGAGCAAGCTACTTAGTGGGGCAAACCTCTTGTACGGTTAGGGAGGTATGGGGTTACAAGGCTGGGAAGCTTGGTTCTCCAGCTTGCCGTCGAAATGACTGGCAAAATGACTCCTGGCAGTACAGACTACCCTCGGGAATTTGAGAAGTCGGCAAGTTGGCAGCATGGTGCTGATGTGGCAAATGCCCTTTCTAGAAAGCTTTATGGGCTCCGCGAATTGGGAAGTATGATGTGATGTGAGGAACTACTTTCAGAACACATACTGCTTATGAGGCTTTGCCACGCCCAAGAAGATCTTGAAGTGAGTGGGACTTGATGGGATTTCCCTGCCAGGGTTCTCATCGATTGCTTAGAAGAACTTCATATCAATGTGTACCTCGTTTTGTCAACACCTCCAACATTTCTGTCTTAGACACACCTAAGGGTGAGCTGCGCATATTCTTCTTCCAAATCTGTATCTCCCAGTTCCCTACCAAGACTTGTTCCGCCTTCCAAGATCCACCAATATGGTATTTTCCACTCTGGATGCTCCTTGGCCACCTGCTCAACACCCCGTTCTATCATCTTTGGATCACCTGTGAAAATGATCTCTCGCAATCCACTCAACTGGAGAAAGGTGTGAAGATCCCTGGCTCTTGGATGCAAATGCGGATTCGAGAGATGCCGAAATGCACACCACCAATCCAGAAGGTCGGTCCAGCAAGTGTCCGTCATTGTTATGGTATGGATGCGCTTCGCGAACTCTGGACCAAGAGCTTCGATGGCCATTCTGATGTCATGAATTTTGGCGGAGAAAATGACATTCTTCATAGCAAGGCGAACTTTGTAGTCTTCTGAAGGTGTAACTCATCTGCCATCATATCTATTGAAGCCCTCAGACATGATTAGATGCCTGTTAAAACAACTCTTGATAAGTGACTCACTGCGTAAAATGACTGAGAGTAATTTGGAAATACCCCCACCTTCCACTAAGTGCCCCAGATGGGAATGCCAGGGATCACCTCTTGACTCGGTTCGTCGCGTCGGTTGCACACCTCCCTTGAGCCCTTACACACAAAGAGAGGCGGGATTGGTGGTTGGATGAACATCACTTTTCTCGTCCTTGTTGCGAAATTGGCCAAGTAGTCGCCCATTTCCCAAGGACATGCTTCGGTCATCATTTCTGTGACACGAGGTATGGAGATGATGTGTTTCCAAACCATGTCTTTGAGCTCGTTTGGCAGTTCTGGGAAAAGGTGGAATGTCCGCAAATATGCCGAAGACTCGAGGCGTTCCATTTTTGGTAAGGTTGAAGGTTGATCGGGGATCATGAAAAGAGTCGAAAACCCAACGAAACATGGTTTAGTTCGACATGAGAACTGGTTTCAGTTAATTGGGGACTTCCATGGCTAGTAATACTAAGGTGTTTAGGGTTTCATTTTCCTGGTGATGAGATTGGAGCACTGTTGTGTGCGGCCGGTGGTTCAGTAGCTAAGCCCGGTCCCGTAATACCACTTGTTGGACAGAGCTAGTGTTGCCGGACCGCTGCCATCTGATGGGGTCAAAAAGTTATTCCAAAATGAGGTATGGATACTTCCTCCTTGAAATATCTCATTTTTCTCCGAAACAAAGATACCATTTTACGCCGTTCAGTGTCAACTGCTATGCCACGGTTCATCGACTTCATCATTTTCTAGGCCTCGATCAGAACCACAATTAAGCGAGACAATAACAAAGTCGCGGAAAGCTATAGCCGTCTTCGCACCCGGAAAAATCCATTGACTGCCACCGCCACAATGGCAATCACATTCCACGGGTTCTCTCGCTTTCCTTTCGAGCTCCGTCACATCATATGGGAGGACCTGCTCCCATCAGCTGAATCAAGCCAATACAACATTACATCATGAGTTTCGCAAATGTCATACTCGCTCTACCACATGACACTGTCTTCGGCTGTGGAGTCTATACATATTACGATGGCACACTTATCGAAGACTTCATGCAAGACTATCCGCCTCCATACGCCGCCCTCCATGCATGTCCAGAGTCAAGAGTCGTTGCTCTCAAGCACGTGTGGGACATACTTTGTACCCTCCCAGAAATTGCGACCATGGCTGGTCTACCCTGAGCTTCATTATACGAGTCCCGAGTTGCATTTGGACACAAAAGGGAAACTAGTTTACAGTTGTCAATGGATGACAAAAGGATTTGACATCACACCATATATCTTCTGGGACTTCGATAAGGAAGAGGAACCGAAGAGACAGACACTCGCCTTACAGCCAGCGAACAGTACGATTGCTGGAGAGAAGAGCATGAGTCGATAGTGGCGAAACAGCAGCAGGACGAGGAGGAGGCAAGGAATACAAACGAGGGTGATAGAGAGTTGTGGGAAGACGACAGATCAATTGGTAAGCCGCGTAGGGTTCAGAGGGATTCCCCGATCTGACCGGAAACAGCAGCAAGCATCGTAGAAGAAGGGTATTAGCCCTGGGATGGCGAGAGTGAGACTGAAGACAATTATTGTCTATTATTAGCTCAAGAACCACTGAGCCAGAAAATCGTCCAACTACAGCGGCCCTCACAGGGCTTAGCTGAAGCTTCATATGACAAATCCAAGAGAAGCAGTGAGTGCTCGTCTGAGCCCTGTAATTTCTATTCATTGTTTTGCTGCTGACTCCCACAGGAGAAAAAGATCACCATGACATTGAGCAAGAGCGATCATATAAGCGACGCAAGTTTCGTGATGTTCAGTGGGGACTCGTAGAGTATATGCAGCGGTTATGTACCAAATGATGGCCCGTATGATTCTATGGAGGAGAAATCGGAGGTTTATTGAGCTTGTGGCGATAGACAAGAGCTTGGTTAATCGCCAAGAGTGGGGCTGTCTATTCACCGCGTGAGTCAAACGGCCTCAGAGTGCCTTAGAATAGAGTGTGTGAGGGAGCAGATACGAATTACGAATTGATTTCATTCCTGCCACTGCAAAATCGATCAATACAAATGCTCGGAACAGACAAAGAAAACAACTAGTAGCCAAATGGGCGACAAGATCACCTGACTTCGGCTGAAAACATGGTACACCTTGACTTCATCTTTGTTCTTCAAACACATATTCGCAAAAAGCTTCAGGACTTCCACCCTCACTATCTATTCAAAATGCCTCGACCTCTAAGTTCTGCCGAAGCTGCTCTCATCACAACAGCCACAGCGACTATCGACGCCGTACCCCGCTTTGCATCTGGCCGAAAAGCCATGGATCACACTGTCGGATGTGCAGCGATGTCGGTATGTACGATACGATGTGTTGATTTCACGTCTAATTGAATCATAGTCTACCGGGCGTGTCTTCACCGGCGTCAATGTTTATCACTTTTCTGGAGGGCCATGTGCTGAGAATGTGGCCTTCGGTAACGCCGCAGCTGCGGGTGTGGGGTCGAACTACTCCCCTGGCATCACAGGACCTGATGGGAAGATGGAGACGATGGCTACCTGTGTAGCTGTCGCGAATGATAATCGAGGGGTCATCAGTCCATGCGGAAGATGTAGGCAGATGATGCTTGATTATTATCCGGGTATTAGGGTGATTGTTCGGGATCTGGCAGGCGAGTTGGTAACAGTGGGCATGGAGGAGCTGTTACCGTACGCTTATGTCATCTCAAAGAGTCCGACTATGGATGAAGGAGGTCTGGAGATTAAGAAATGAGTTATCAGACTGGGGTATGCTTAGGTTGAATCGAAGACCTTGTACTCATGTTCTGAGAAATGTGCCGATGTTGTTACTTTCGCGCTACTAAGCCGATGGTAAAGAAGCCTCTCCTCGTTTAGAAGAGATGTTCAGTATTTCGAAATCGTACTCCGATAAATTGCTGAGATCAGAGACAGCAGTCTTCAAAACGAAGCAGCCACGCACCGCTGTGAGGATGGTCTCGAGGGAAAAGAGAGTTGTAGCAGTCCAAGCAAGGAGATTGACAAGATGTAAAATAAGAAAGCAGATGAATGACCACCAGATTTGACTATATGCTGTGTATATGAAATCAAAGACAACAATGAACCGAGTCCAACTACGTAAGAGCAGATACGAGGTACAGGCTTGAAGACGCGGCGGAATATACCCACCGGAGAATACCGGAGGTCTTACAGTCCGGCGGTAATGTCCTTGATACAAACAGAAGAGTCAAGCTCAAGGTATAATTAAAAAAAAAACAATCGTGGTCTATTGCATGCATGGATGTAGTGAAGAAACAAATGCATTGCCTTCGCTCTGAATCCTTAGTTACCTCCAGGTGAGATCAAATTCACCGACAGGCAGAAAAGCGGCTTGAGAGAGTGGAGATGACTCTCACCATCATGATTCAAGTTCTGAAAACCTGGCTCCTAGTCTGTGTCCGATCTACCTCTAGTAACTGCAGTAAGGTCCATCGCATTTTCCCACCATGTGTAGTCAATGCTTCGAGCCTATTATTGGCAGCTGCCGAAGCAACAAACCGCCCAAGCATGTAGATTCATTGATTTTGGGTATTTAGCTATCGGGCCGAAGTCCGGGTTTCCCAGATTTCGGTATTCTGAAGCTCCAGTCTCACTGCCTTTCCCCAGCTTATCCAGCTTAGCTTGTTGACATGTCGCGACACTCGCTTAAAGTCGGGGGGCGGGGTAAATGCGGGGTTGCCACGAGGGAAATCCTGGCCAGTCCTGCCACTCGTCATCTTGATCAACTTCTCAAGAACTCCTTGACCTTCTCTTGCCAAAGTGGTGCCCTCTTGTACCTCCAAAATTCAGGCACATTGCCCAACTTCAACCCATCCACTGCAGCACAAAGTTCCTCTCCCAATCCCTCATCCTTGATCTGCTGAAGCGGATACAGATACAAATGCACAGACAGAATCCGACCGCCACTTTTAGGCAGAGCAAACAAAGTCTGAAGTTCACATCGAACCCAGCAATTAGCAATGTCGATCTCATCTGTGGCAGTGCTGGAGACTTCCTGCCCTTCATACAGATGGTACTCGCCGTCTTCGCAAAGAGAAGCATTCGTTGCTATCGCCCACTGTTTCTACATCAGCAAAATGTCATGTGCTGAAGAACCAAAGATGGACCCACATTCACTCTATATACCACACGTCCAACTTCCAGCTTTCCAAAATATCTGTCCATGCTAGTCTGCAATTTGTCCTTGTATCCAGGCACCGGTTTATGAGCATCCCGCAACTTGAGCCCCAGCTTGCTACCAGGATCGAAGCCAACAGGATAGCACCAAACAAAGCTCTGGAGCGAGTGTCCATCTCCGTCCTCTGCTGGTAGAAGCATCAAGAAATCCTCGTCAATATTGACTGCCATGAGCCGAAGTGCCTCAATTGGATCCGCCGGCGCCGTTGATGGTAAAAGCTTGCCTGTGACAAGATTGGTCGTGTATTTGGCACCGACCCTGAACATAGTTGGATACCTTGCTGGAAGATAGTTATGGATTAGGTATTCATAGAGCTCATTGACCATCCCCACGGCTGATGGTAGGCATTTCAAAGCATTGGGGTGAGTGTCGAGAATCTTTTGTCTTTCGATTAATCGTTCGGCATATTGCTTGTCCATTTGTGTAATAAAATTGATATTTGTATTCGTCAGTCCTGTGACTGTCAGCTTCGTGTGAAGTGGAATTGATCATGCGATTTATTACCCATTGTGAGGAAGTATTTGGCACTGAACTTGTAAATTTTGCGAGGCTCTTCACTTGCCAGGTCCAATTTTGTCAAAGGCTCGATGGTGCCCATTGACTTGGGCTCGTGTACTGAAATCGAATCTGACTTTTCTTCTATTGGAGAAGGAAGCAACTACATTCTCTCAGAATTTGGATTCCGCTTGTGGATGTGGTCTCCGGTAATGCAGGGGGTGCGTAAAGGTAAGTTACTAACCTTGGATCTCGCAAACACATGTGTTAGTGTCGCAGTCCCATTCCGCGACAATATCAACAGAACAATCATGAAACATAAACCCGCGGAGCACGTTACTGGCCATTGTTTCATGTCCCATAGAGAATCGACTTGAACCGACTTCATGTTGTCTGCTGATGTCACAAAATACAATGGCGAGTCCAAGACAGCAGCTTTGAAAATACTCTTAAGCAAGCTTCAGGTACGTCCCAAGATTGGAGACTTTACCACGTATCATGTTTACTTCAGTATTCGGTGCTTTCGCGAATATTTTTGGAGAAGTCAGGCGGGTGTGTTTTAGGACGCCGTGATTGGCTGCAACCGCCGGACGATAACACCTTGCTGTTAGTGCCATAATCGGCGATTCAGTAACTTTGTGCTACTTATCCCATCTTTGGGAAGGGAGGCATTGTGGCCCACGGGAGGACGTTACAGCTATCTCCTTTACTTTCGATAAGGAGAGTGGGATGGTCACGGCTGCGAAGTGATTGCGCTGAAGCGAAGGATGATGTCGCTAGTCAACAACCTGATCGACTTTGATATACAGCGTATACAGCTAGTGGCATGTGTGAGCAGGAGGACTTCTCAGCTGCACACTATCAAATGTATAATTTGGAATTCTGTAGATATTTCAGCTTCGAAGAAACCTATTGAGCACAAAATGCCTCCTCACGTGACAACGTCTCCTACTCAACTCCTCCAGCTCCTCAATACTGTTCCCCAACAGGACATTTCAGGCAACAAATTTANACTCCAAACACCTCCAAACACCGATATATTTGCATCTCCCACTACTGGATATCATTTCTCGGCCCCAGTTGTGTACATTACTTTACCACTCCGCGACTTTTGCTCTGCTGCAGCAACAATTGCTGTTCCTTATACGCTGTCTCCATCACATCAGGAGAGAGTAGACGATCCTACTTTACAATTTGACCAAGGAGGCCTGATCTTCGCACTACTCGAAAAAGGCAGGCTAACGCCAACGAAGGAGGCTCCAGGCGGCAAAAGTGACCATCCACGCTGGATCAAAGCTGGGATCGAGGTATGGGAGGGTAAAGCATGGGGAAGTATTGTTGTAAGAGAGAAATGGAGTGATTGGAGTCTATTCGATGTTGAGAAGAACTCAGTCCCCGGAGCTTATAGGTTGAGATTACAGATGGAGAAGCTGGGTGATGCGTTGATGATATTCACGCAGGATGAGAATCGAGCGAGGAAGATTGTTAGGAAAGTGCCTTGGGTCTTTCTAGAGTCCGAGGTTGAAAATGTAGAAACTGTCATAGTGGGTGTATATGGAGCGAGACCTGATCCTTTTGACGAGGCTAAAGGCAAGAGCTTAGAGATTGAAGTGGAGAATTTCGAAGCGTGGAATATGGAAGGACAACTTGTTGGCTGACAAACAAGAGGAACATGAAACTTCTTCGCAAATTGGAAATTATTTAGAAGTTTTTTGCTGATTATAGAAGATGCTTAAGACAGAGCAACCAAAGTTTTGTGCCTTGCCAGGAACTTCTTGACACTCGATACGAATCTGTCTAATTCGCTCTTCGGAGTGCCAAGAATGAGCGCAATACTTCCCCTACGAGTGATCCAAAAGCCATCCTCCATCATCTCCATAAAAAAAAGATCTTTCAATCCCCAGTCTTCATCAATGGCCTCTCGGCACGAGATTTGCGTCAGGCCTTTTTCGGAGAAATGGATGGCGTTCAATGCTCCCTGACCAGTCACGCTCATCTTGGTGCCAGCAGTAGCTTTCTGTAGATCTGCTCTGAAGTTGTCACCCATCTTGTTGAATTCGATTGCAACTTCGGGAGTCCAGATCTTTGACAGGCCTGTGTGTCCAGCATGCATGGCAAGAGTATTGTTGTTGAAGGTTCCGGAGTGAGCAAGAGAGTTCGGAGAACGGGGGTCGTAAACTGCCATGATATCTTCTCGGCCCCCGAAAGCACCAAAGGCCAATCCTCCACCAAGGTATTTGCCAAAGGTGGTAATGTCTGGCTTTAGGCCAACGGTAGCTTGGAGACCGGCAGGACCAAGTCTTGAGGTCATAACTTCATCCAAGATGAATACTGCACCAACTTTCTTCGAACTTTCTTGAAGCTGTTTCAGGAACTCTTTGGTTCCAGAGATACACCCGCCAGCTCCCTGCATACCTTCAACGAGCACGGCAGCAATGTCATCCTGCTCGATGAGAACCTTGGCACTTTCCACATCGTTGTATTTCCCAATCACCCATTCGTGCTTATCAACTCCATTTTCTTGCACGCCATCCCAGAAGCCCAGAACCGCCCCATGGTATCCACCACTAAATACAACAACTCTCCGCTTGCCAGTAAAGTGCCGAGCACCAGCGAGAGCATGGAGGTTCGCTTCCGTTCCGGAGTTGCAGAAGCGTACTTTGTCAAGACCGAAACGGGAACAGATGAGTTTCGCGTGTTCGGCTTCTTGAGCGATTGTAGACCCAAGATTCAGGCCCACCGTGTTTATGGTGTTGATGAGCGATTCTTTGATCAGGGGATGGGAATGGCCGTAAAGTGCAGCCGTCAACTCGCCAACGAAATCGGTGTAGCTGGTGACCGTCAGAGTTGCCGAAAAACCACCAATTTTTTTTGACTTACGTATGCCCGTCTTCATCGATCACCTGGTAGTGTTCTCCTTTCGCCATACATATTGGGAATGGTGCCGAATAGAGTAACGTTCGAGTGTTGCCTCCGGGCAGGTAATCCGTAGCTGCTTCAAACAACCTTCCTGATGTAGGATTCCTCTCTATGAACCTCTGTTTGGCAGCCGCAATGGCTTCGGCAAGACCAAGAGTGGGCTTTGCTTGAGACTTGACAGTCAAGCCAAGCTCGGCAATGGGAGACGCTGGAGGGGATACTGCCTTTGGCATTGTTGAATTCGAGTGAAGATGTGAAGTGTACAGAATGAGAAAGATCTTGACCTAGGAATTAAGATTGATATCTTACAATTACACAGAACTCATTCCATCTTCGACGATATATGGAGATGTATGTTGAAGTTGACAAAGGCGAGACAGTCAGAATGCTGTGCTGTGATTGGCTGCTTTCGCCGCTGAGAGATCATCCCTCCGAGACCGAGGATGATCCATATCATCGGTCGAAAGCGTCCAATGTCATCCGTAGAACCAAAGATGCTGTAACGCCGTCCAGTCAGGTGTTAGTGAATGCCGCATAAGAGTTTCGGAGACACAGTTACTGTAAGCCGTCTGGGCAGCTGATAAGCTGGATATACAGTAGGGTGCAACAACTTTGAACACCCCCCCTGGCTGCCAAGGGGCCACTTACTTGATTTGGATACTCTTCTCATGCTGCTTTTTGCCTCCTTTCCTACCAAAAACAACACTTTTTTAAAGCTCTTTACAATGCCTCCTCGAAAGGAACTCTCTCCGCAGATGCGCTCACGTATTTGCGAGCTTCATTCTCTTAATTGGAGCGCCGGTCGAATTCATCGCAAATATCNCGAGATTCCTATTTCTACGATTCGAACGACTATTCGACGAGAAGCTCTTCGAGACGATAATCAAACAAGACCACGCTCTGGAAGGCCGCATGCTCTCTCGGAAGAACAACGCGATCATGTATATGATATA